>ERZ779624.1-NODE-1-length-703091-cov-56.952286_pt1 | contig 703091 bp, 593 predicted proteins | sample MGYA00514190_ERZ779624 | MGnify/ENA primary metagenome ERZ779624 (study PRJEB29562, sample SAMEA4376706) | mouse gut metagenome | isolation source: Cecum | study: EMG produced TPA metagenomics assembly of the A DSS colitis mouse model was used to assess the... | reverse complement strand
AAGCCGAGAACAATGCCAAATTTATTTGAGCATTGTCGAGGCGCAGCCTGCCTAAACCGAAGATTCATCTTCGGAAAAATTGAAAAACAAGGGGCCTTTCTGAGAAAAGAAAGAGGAGAGGGGCTCAAAATGTCAGGACGATACGTTGCGCGGCGCCCGGCTCGCGCTTATAGCGCGACCGCCCCGGCTGGGCCCGCGAATGATTCTTGCGAAATCCCGCACTCGTGGAAATGGCGGGGTTTCGTCCGTCGAGGGAGCGAGCGCCCGGAGCGGGTGTTCGGAACAGCGTAAGTCTTCCGTGCCCGCTCAGCGAACGACCGAAGACGGATGCCGCCATTTACACCGTGCAAAAGCTCTTTGGTACTTTCTTGCACAAGAAAGTACAAGAAAAGGAAAATGGAACTGCGAGCCGCTCGCAAAGGTTTCGGGGAGAACAGATTTTTAACTCCGTTCAGAATGACCTTGTATTAGATTCTTCGTCGCTACGCTCCTCAGGATGACAGAGGGGGGGGGCTCCACAGAATGACGGGCAGGGGCTCGGAATGACAGAGGGCGGGGCATGAAAAACGCAGTTGCGGCGGTCCGATTTTCGCACCGGGAAGTCCGAATATGGAAATTTTAATTATATTTGCATAACGAACCATACCGAACCGGACTATGATACTTACGATTTATACTGCTACGACGATGATTGTGCTTGCCTATCTGCTGGGCTCGATACCGAGCGCCGTGTGGATCGGCAAGAAATACTACGGCATCGACATCCGCGAACACGGCAGCAAGAACGCCGGGACGACCAACATGCTGCGCGTGCTGGGCCGCCGTGCCGCAGCCCCCGTCTTTGCGCTCGACTTTCTGAAAGGATTCGTCGCGGTGACCGTCATCGAACTGATGCAATACGACGATCTGATCGGCCACAACGACATCATCAATCTGAAAATCGGCGCCGTGGTGGCGGCCGTGCTGGGCCACATATTCCCCATCTTCGCGGGATTCCGCGGCGGCAAGGGCGTGGCGACGCTGGTGGGCGCCGTGACGGGCATCTACCCCCCGGCCGCACTGCTCTGTTTCGGCGTCTGGATTGTGGTGCTGATGATTTCGCACTACGTATCGCTCTCGTCGATGATTGCGGGCTGCTGCTTCCCGGTCTTCACCCTTATCTCGCCCAAGGTCAACGGCTCGAAAGCCTTTGTCGTCTTCTCGTTCATCATTGCGATACTGCTGCTGGTGACACACCGCAAGAACATCAAACGGCTGCGCGAGGGGACCGAATCGAAAATCCACATCTGGAAAACCCGCCGCACCCGCACCGACGGCCCGACGCCACCGAAAAACGACGGCGCAACACCCCGGGAATAGCCCGGTGCATGCCCCGCCGGGCAAGGGGCGATGCTCCGTCCGGTCCGGTTTTTGCGCACAAGAACTCCACGCTATGTTACAGGAAAACCTACTGAAAATCTACGAAGCGAGCTTCCGCGAAAACCGCGAGATGCCGGCGCTGACCGACTATTTCAAGGACGAGGAGTTCTCGTACTACGAAATGGCCAAGGAGATAGCCAAGCTCCACCTGCTGTTCAAGAAAGCCGGCATCAGGCAAGGCGACAAGATAGCGCTCATAGGCCGCAACAACCCCCGCTGGTGCATCACCTACATCGGCACAATCACCTACGGAGCGGTCATCGTGCCTATCCTGCAGGACTTCACGCCCAACGACATCATCCACATCATCAACCACTCGGAGAGCCGCCTGCTTTTCTTGAGCGACAACTTCTGGGACGTCATCGAAGAAGAACAGATACGCCAGATCGAAGCGGTCTTCTCGCTGACGGACTTCCAGGCGGTCTACGAACGCGACGGCAAGTCGCTGACGAAATTCCAGCGCGACATCGTCAAGAACTACCGGGCCAAATACCCGCGGGGCTTCAACATCAACGACATCAAATACCCGGAAATCCCCAACGACCGGGTGATTCTGCTGAACTACACCTCGGGCACGACGGGCTACTCGAAAGGAGTGATGCTGACGGTCAACAACCTGACGGGCAACGTGCTGTTCGCCAAGGAAGCGGTCAACACCCAGACGGGACAGCGCTACTTCCAGAAAGGCGGCCGGACCCTCTCGTTCCTGCCGCTGGCCCACGCCTACGGCTGTGCGTTCGACTTTTTGGCCCCGCTGGCCGTAGGAGGCCACATCACGCTGCTGGGACGCATTCCCTCACCGAAGATACTCATCGAGGCGATGTCGGTGGTCCGGCCCACGATCATCTGCTGCGTGCCGATGATTCTGGAAAAAGTATACCGCAAGCAAGTCCTGCCGCTGCTCGAAAAAGGTCCGATGAGCCTGGCGGTGAAGATACCGCTGGTCAACGCGGCCATCTACTCGGTCATCCGCAAGAAACTGATGGACGCTTTCGGCGGCAACGTATCGATATTCATCGTGGGCGGCGCGCCGATGAACCAGGAGACCGAAGCGTTCCTGATGAAAATCCGCTTCCCGATAACCATCGGCTACGGCATGACCGAATGCGCGCCGCTTATCAGCTTCGCCCCGGACAACGAATTCAAGGCGGGCTCGTGCGGCACCTATCTGAAGAACCTGCTGGAAGTGAAAATCGAATCGCCCGATCCGGAACGCACGGCGGGCGAAATCCTGGTACGCGGCGAACACGTCATGCAGGGCTACTACAAAAACGAAGCGGACACGCAGAAGGTACTCGACGCCGAGGGCTGGCTCCACACGGGCGACATGGGCACGATGGACCCCGACGGCACGCTTTACATCCGCGGCCGCTCGAAGACGATGATTCTGTCGGGCAGCGGGCAGAACATCTACCCGGAAGAAATCGAAGACAAGCTGAACAACATGTACATGGTGCTCGAATCGCTGGTCATCGACGTGGGCGGCGGCCGTCTGCGGGCGCTGGTGGTGCCCGACTACGAACAGGCCGAGAACGAGGGCGTGGACAAAAACGACCTGCCGGGCATCATGCAGAACAACCTGGAGGAACTGAACGCCCAGCTGGCGGCCTACGAACGGGTGGCGGAAATCGTGCTCTACCCCACCGAATTCGAGAAAACGCCGAAGCGAAGCATCAAACGCTACCTGTACACCACTTCGGTACGAGGAAAATAGCGGCTTCCGCTTTTGAATCTTCCCCCGCTGCGGCCGGTTGCAGCGGGGGATTTTTGTGCTGGACATGGACTTTGCACCATAAAAATACCAAAATAGGGAATAAAAGTGCGCCAAAATCGGGAATGAATATAAGCCAAAACAAGGAATGAAATCACGCCAAAATCGGGAATCATATTTGCAGGAGAGAAAATAATAGCTATATTTGCCACAGAAAACCAAGGCAGAAGGAGCTGCAACGGCAGCGCTCCAACGCCCCGCTGCCCATGGCAACGAAGAGACGCAAGATGAAACAAACGAACTATCTGCACCGCATATCGGACAACGTACTGCAACGCGAACTCAGCGCGGCAGGCGCCGTACTGATCGAAGGCGCGAAGTGGTGCGGTAAGACCAGCACGGCCCACCGTGCAGCCCGAAGCGTTCTGTACATGCAGGACCCCGACAAAGCAGGCACATATCGCAACATAGCCGACACAAAACCCTCGCTGTTGCTGAAAGGCGCGACACCGCGGCTGATCGACGAATGGCAGATGGCCCCTGTACTATGGGATGCCGTACGCTTCGAGGTAGACCGGCGCGACGAAATAGGCCAATTCCTACTGACAGGCTCGGCCGTACCGACCGACGGAGCGACGGCCCACACGGGCACGGGACGAATATCCCGCATGTTGATGCGCCCGATGAGCCTGTACGAATCGCTGGAATCAAACGGCTCGGTATCGCTGAAAGAACTTTTCGACGGCCATACGGAAATCGAAAGCATGAGCGAACTGACCATCGAAAACATCGCCCAAGCCATCTGCCGCGGCGGCTGGCCGGCCGCAGTGAAGACCGGCGGCCCTGCGGCCCTGCGCATGGCGACCAACTATGTGGAAGCGGTCATCAACATGGATGTGCAACGGGTCGACGGCATAGAAAAGAACCCCGAACGGGTGCGCATGCTGCTGCGCTCGCTGGCCCGCAACGTAGCGACGATGGCCACGGCTCAGACCATCAAAGCCGATGTGGAAGCCAACGACATGACGATTTCGGAAAAAACGCTTGCGGGCTATCTCAACGCCCTGCGCCGGATATTCGTAGTGGAAGACATGCCCGCATGGCAACCCTCGCTGCGCTCGAAAACCGCCATTCGGACCGCGCAGAAACGCCATTTCGTAGACCCATCGATAGCGACGGCGGTCATGCGCACCTCGCCCGCAGAACTGCTCGAAGATTTCGAGACGTTCGGATTTCTGTTTGAATCGCTGTGCGCCCGTGACATTCGGATTTACGCACAGGCCAACGATGGTGAAGTATTCCACTATCGGGACAAGACGGGATTAGAAGCCGATATGGTTATCCATCTCCACGACGGCCGTTGGGCGGCGGTGGAAGTGAAACTGGGCAACCGCCAGATCGAAGAAGCCGCAGGACATCTGCTGGCGCTTGCCCAGCGAGTGAACACCGAAAAGATGGGCGAACCCTCGTTCCTGATGGTACTGACTGGCGGAGAATTCGCCTACCGACGCGACGACGGTGTATTGGTCGTACCGATAGGCTGTCTGAAAAACTGACCCGGCGGCAAGCCCAACTTTTTTGCTACCTTTACGACATGAAAATACAGAAGAAACAAGCCATCGGCGAAAACCTGCTCTACCTGATGGTGTGGTCGGCCATCATCCTGGTGCCGGTCCTCAACTCGCTGATGATGGCCGAACTGCACGTCAGTTTCGAGAACGTGCTGATAGCCTGGCGCCAGATTTCGCCCTATCTACTCATCTTCTTCGTGCACAACACGATACTGGCACCGCGCTACATGCTGCGCCACAAATACTGGAAATACATTGCGGGCAACCTCCTGCTGATACTGGGCATCTTCACCCCGGTCTACTTCTTCACCGACCTGCCCGAAGCCGCGCTTCTGCCCGAGAACGAACTCCACGGCGTGTCGTTCTCGAATCTGAAAATGTACTGGAACGTGGTGCTGGCCCTCTTCATGAACGGCGCCAACTCGGCCATCAAGCTGATGTACCAGTCGATTCGCGACGAACAGCACATGGAAGCGCTCAAGCAGCAGAACCTGCAGGCCGAAATGGACTATCTGAAGTACCAGATCAACCCGCACTTCTTCATGAACACGCTCAACAACATCCATGCGCTGATCGACATAGACCCCGAATGCGCCAAGAACGCCGTCATCGAACTCTCCAAAATGATGCGCTACGTGCTCTACGATTCGGGCCGCGAACGCATCTCGCTCGAACACGACATGCAGTTTCTGATGAACTACATCGAACTGATGCGCATACGCTACACCGACGCCATCGACATCCGGGTCGAATATCCGCGCGACCTCTCGGCGCAGGTGTCGATTCCGCCGCTGCTGCTGATCGTCTTCGTGGAAAACGCGTTCAAGCACGGAGTGAGCTACAACCGCCCGTCGTTCATCCACCTGCGGGTGGGCTACGACGACGACAAGGTGCTGGCTACCATCGCCAACAGCCGCCACTCCGCCCGCGACGTGCGCCACAAGGCCGGAATCGGGCTGGAAAACGTCCACAAGCGTCTCGACCTGATTTACGGCCGCAAGGGCTACACGCTCGACATCCGCGAAGAACCCGACACCTACACCGTCAAACTCGTAATCCCTGCTCTCCATGCTTAAATGTATCGCCATCGACGACGAGCCGCTGGCCCTGCGCCAGATTGCGGCCTACATAGCCAAACTGCCCTATTTGCACTTGGCTGCCTCGTGCAACAACGCCCTCGAAGCCCAGCAGCTGCTGGCCGCACAGCCCGTCGACCTGATTTTCGTGGACATCAACATGCCCGACCTGAACGGCGTGGAGTTCGTCCGCTCGCTCACCGAACGGCCGATGGTCATCTTCACCACGGCCTACTCGGAATATGCCATCGACGGATTCAAGCTCGACGCCGTAGACTACCTGCTCAAGCCGTTCGGCTTCTCCGAATTCAGCCGGGCCGCGGCCAAGGCCAATTCGCTCCACGAACTGCGGCGCAACCAACGCGAAGCCGCACCGGAGCCGACGCCCGAAGCGGAACCCAAGGACAAGGAATACATATCGGTGAAAGCCGACTACAAGGTGTCGCTGGTGCGCATCGCCGACATCGTCTACCTCGAAAGCGAGGGCGAATACGTGCGGATGCACCTCGCCGACGGCACGGCCATCACCACGCTGTTCCGGCTCAAGAACATGGAGGCGGCGCTGCCCGCCGACCAATTCATGCGCGTGCACCGCTCCTACATCGTCAACCTGCGGTGCATCAAATCCTACGTAAAGGGGCGTATCTTTCTGAGCGACACGGAGTACGTGCCCATCGGCGAGAACTACAAGGAGACGTTCCAGCACTACATAGACACCAATTTCAAGAATCTATAAATCCACGGACAGATCGGGAAAACCCGGCAGCTGAGCGTAGCACCCGTCGCGGTGTTCCCAGCAGAAGTGGCGCAGCCCGTTGGTGAGGACAATCCACCGCGCACCGAGCACCGAATTGTAGCGCATGGCCTGCGCCAGCGTCCGCTCGGTAATCGGCACGTTTGGCGCCTTGCACTCGGCGAGCAGAAGCGGCTCGCCGTGGTCGCCCACGACGACGACATCGGCCCGCTGGGGCTGCCCGTTGAGCGCCACGGCATGCTCCTCGACGATACGCTTGGCCAACACGCCGCACGCCGAGACGAGGTAGGCGATCAGATGCTGCCGCACCCACTCCTCGGGCGTGAGCACCAGATAGATGCCCCGCAGGCCGTCCCAAATCTCGACCGCATCGCCGCGGCGCCGCGCCCGCAGACGGACGGGCGGGAAATTCAGATGCGGCATGCCGGGGTTTCCGGGGGCGGAAGAATTCATGAAAGCGCTTTTTTGCATGCGCAAGATAGCGATTATTTGACGAATAATGCACATGCGGCACGGAATTTCGTCCGCCTGCGAAACGCACTTTTCGGCCCCGACCTTTCGATTTTCACCGAATATATACTACCTTCGTAGCGAAAACCGCCCGGCCGACGGCCCGGGACAAGAGACGACGATTATGCGAAAGATACTTTCGACATGGATGGCGCTGGCCCTCTGCGGCACGCTCGGCGCACAGGAATACACCCCCTCGCAGGGGCTCGAACTGCCGCGCGGACATGTGGCGCCCTGCCCGACGCGCGAAGAAGTTGCGGCGGCCGCGGGCCGGAACAACCGCTATTTCACACGGCTCGACGGCTGGAACCGCGAGGGCGGCCGCTTCACGGCCCGCTTCACCGTTCCATTCGCATGGGCCAACCGGCAAGTGCTGCTGCATGTGGACCACGCCTCGGGCGACTACGAGGTGCGGGTCAACGGACGGGCGGCGGCCCGCAACAGCAACGGCAGCGCGCCTGCCGAATACAACCTCACGCGGCTGGTGCACGAAGGGGCCAACACGCTCGAAATCGAACTGCTGCAACCCTCGGCCACGGCGGCGCTCGAAAGCTGGCAGGAATCGCCTGCGCCGACGCTGGGCGACGCGTGGCTCATGAGCCCGCCGACGATGTACGTCCGCGACGTGCTGGTCAAGAACAGCCGCGCCCGGGCCACGGACGATTTTCTGACGGCCGAAGTGGGCATCGTGGTCAAGACGGCGGCCCTCAACCCGCGCACCTCGCGCATCTACTACGAGTTGCTCGCGCCGGACGGAACCACGGCGGCCATCGGCCACAATGACATGACGCTCGACATGCGCCGCGAAGACACGCTCCGCTTCCTGGCCCGCATCCCCGACACCCTGCAATGGAACGCCGCCAGCCCGGTGCGCTACACGCTGCGGCTGAAAACCCGCCACGAAGGACGCGACATCGAACACCTGGAATTCCACCCCGGGTTTCGGACGGCGGAAACCACTGCCAACGGGCGGCTACTGGTCAACGGGCAGCCTGTCGCACTGCGGGTGCGCGAAGTACGACCGGACATCGGCACCGACGAAATCGAAGCGCTGCGCGACCAGGGCTACAACACGCTGCGCCTGCTGCCGGGGGCGGCGAACGAATCGCTCTACGACACCTGCGACAGCTTAGGCGTCTATCTGATAGTCACGGCCCCCGTCGACACCCGCCGGAGCGGACTTTCACGCCGCAAAGGAGGCAACCCGTCGAACGACCCGGCCTGGCAAGGCGCCTACATCGAACGGGCCGAAGCCGTCTACCACACGGCCAAACGCCATCCGTCGGTCATCGGCTTCGCGCTGGCCCGCCAATCGGCCAACGGAATCAACCTCTACGAAACCTATCTGCACATGAAGCGTTTCGACGAGATCCGGCCGTTCGTCTACCCCGACGCCGAAGGCGAATGGAACAGCGACCGCCTGCTGACCGAATAGACGGCAACGGGAAGTTTTTGCAAAAAAATCGGCATTTTTTTTGGAGTTTTCAAAATTATCCGTACCTTTGCACTCGCAATCGGATAACGATTGATGCCTCTTTAGCTCAGTTGGTAGAGCACGACACTCTTAATGTTGGGGTCCAGGGTTCGAGCCCCTGAGGGGGTACGAAGCGAGAATCGAAAGGTTCTCGCTTTTTTCGTACAATCTGCGGATGTTTTCAGGCCCGCCACGCCGCCACGCTTCTCTTGCAGCATACAACAAAAAAAGGAGTTCTTTTGCAAGAACTCCTACCATCTTTTTTATAGTGCAGATACCGAGACCTGCCGGTACGGGCACTTCAGACGGTACAAAAATAATACTTCAAATCGCTTTTTGCAACTTTTATCCGAATTATTTTATAGCAAATCCCGTGCATTTTGCAATAATCGCGTTTGCATTGGCGCTCCTTTTACGTTTCAGCAACGTATTTATTTCATGGTCCATGTCTTTTTGCCGATTGACGGAAATCGTACCGACTATATATCGGATGACATCGACAACCCCACTGATATTGTGGCGTTTATCACCGAAAACCGGCACCTGTTTACTCCTTCTTATAGCTTTCGGCAAAGACAAATTATAAATACACCCGCCATGCGCACACGTATTTCTGATAATCCGCACGGTTTCAATATAATTGATAAAAATCCCCAATCCGCATTTATAATAAGACGCAATAGCCGATTTCAACTCCTCGTCTTTCAAGTTATTGAATAACGAACAGAGATTGCCCAAAGTCATGAATTCGATAGTTTTCCACGCGGGGGCGAACCGGTCATTGATATATTTATGGTGATGCCGCTTGATAACCGGATTTTCACGAATCGTCTTATATACCTTATCCTCGAACTCATCCACATATTTCCGGTTCATAATATTCGCATCGACAAACCATGTCGGAGATTCTTTATAATGATTGGAAACAGCATAAGTAATATATGTACGCAAATTCACCTCTATCCGATTAAGATAACAAGTCAGAATCTTTCTCAAATCGTAATCGAAATAATACAAATCGACTATATCAGTAAAAGAAACATTCCGTTTGTACCGGTGTGTCCGATTCTCCAGATGAGGGAATGTGGTTTCAAAAGGAAAAGCATAAAAACCCAGCCGATAAAAACCGATGTCCATCAATATTTCTTTTGCTTTCTCTTTGTCGGGAATAATCAAACCCCGTTCTTCCAACAATCCGATTTGTTCTTCTATGGTAGTAGCTTTCTTTTCCATATTTTGTTTTGTATCTTCCGCAAAGATACGAATAAGCCGAGCGGAATGCCAAATTTATCCGAGCATTCCCGAGACGGGAGTATCTAAGACGAAGTCAAAGATAAGAAAATATGCCACTCAAACTACCAAAACAACAGCCCGGCTCCTCGGAGCCGGGCTGTTTAAAAGGCAAGAAAACCTTATACTTACAAACGAGGAGCTATCCCAAATACGACTTCAACAACTTGGAGCGGGACGAATGGCGGAGGCGGCGGATGGCCTTCTCCTTAATCTGTCTTACGCGCTCGCGCGTGAGGTCGAACTTCTCGCCGATCTCCTCGAGCGTCATCTCGGAACACCCGATGCCGAAGAAATACTTGATGATGTCGCGCTCGCGCTCGGTCAGCGTCTCCAACGCCCGGTCGACCTCGGTCGAAAGCGACTCGTTGATGAGCCCGCGGTCGGCATTGGGCGAATCGGGATTGACCAGGACGTCCAACAGCGAATTGTCCTCGCCGTCGGCGAACGGAGCGTCGACCGAGACATGGCGCCCTGCGACACGAAGCGTATCGGTCACCTTTTCCTTGGGCAGCTCCAGCTCGTTGGCCAGCTCCTCGGGCGACGGCGTACGCTCGTGCTCCTGCTCGAAACGGGCGAACGCCTTGTTGATTTTGTTGAGCGACCCGACCTGGTTGAGCGGCAGGCGCACGATGCGCGACTGCTCGGCCAGCGCCTGCAAAATCGACTGCCGGATCCACCACACGGCGTAGGAAATGAACTTGAAACCGCGCGTTTCGTCGAACTTCTCGGCAGCCTTGATAAGCCCGAGGTTGCCCTCGTTGATCAGGTCGGGCAGGCTGAGCCCCTGGTTCTGGTATTGCTTGGCGACGGAAACCACGAAGCGCAGATTGGCCTTCGTAAGCTTTTCGAGCGCTTCCTGGTCCCCTTTCTTGATTCGTTGGGCGAGTTCCACCTCCTCCTCGACCGTGATGAGCTCCTCCTTGCCGATCTCCTGCAGATACTTGTCCAGCGAGGCGCTTTCGCGGTTGGTGATGGATTTCGTAATTTTTAACTGACGCATATTTTATCCTGTGTATGTTTCTTCCATTTTATTACGACCCGCCCGCCGAAGCTATTCGACCAGCACGTAGCTGGCGGCCCGGCCGTCGGGATAGATGCCGTCGATGGACCGCACCTTGTCGCTCAGCCGGCGCATGTCGGAGAGCGAACGGACCGCCTTGTCGTTGATGTGCGTGATGACGAATCCCTGCTTCACGCGCGCCCGGGCCAGTATGCCGTCGGCCTTGACCCCCACGACCTGCACGCCGCCCCGGATTTCGAGCTGGCGGCAGAGTTTCTCGCCCGCATCCTGGAACTTGCCGCCCAGGGTCTCGACCACGTCGACGTCCTCGCGGGAGAGGAGTTCGGGTTTGTCAGCCTTATTACGCAAAGTGACCTCGAATTGTTTCACCTTGCCGTCTCTTTTTACCGACAAAAGGACCTTGTCGTTGGGCCGGTGGCGGGCGATCTGCTCCTGGAGCGTCGCCGAAGAGGTCAGCGCCACGCCGTCGATGTCCAGCACGACATCGCCCTTGCGGATGCCCGCCTCGGAAGCGGCACCGCCCTCGGTCACTCCGGCCACGTAGACACCGCCGATTTCACTGATGCCCAGCTCCTTGCCCTCGTTGTCGATGAAATCCTGGTCGACAGGGCGGAACATGATGCCCAGCATCGCCCGCTGCACGAACCCGTATTCCTTGAGGTCGACCACGACCTTGCGGACAATGGCTTCGGGAATGGCGAACGAATAGCCTATGTAGCTGCCCGTCTGCGACTTGATAAGCGTATTGATGCCCACCAGCTCGCCGTGGGTGTTGACCAGCGCACCGCCCGAATTGCCGGGATTCACGGCCGCATCGGTCTGGATGAACGATTCGATGCTGAAATCGTTGGGGATGGCCCCCAGGTTGCGCGCCTTGGCGCTGACGATGCCCGCCGTGATGGTCGACTGGAGGTCGAACGGCGAACCGATGGCCAGCACCCATTCACCCAAGCGCAGGGCGTCGGACGAACCGAAAGCCAGCGTAGGAAGTTCCGTGGCGTCGATTTTCAGCAGCGCCACGTCGGTTGCCGAATCCTTGCCGACGAGCGTGGCGTCGAACGCCCGGCCGTCGTTGAGCTTCACACGCAACTTGGTCGCACCGTCGACCACATGGTTATTGGTCACCACATAGCCGTCGGACGAAATGATGACGCCCGAACCGCCCGCACGCTGCTCGCGATACTGGGGCTCGCCATTGCCGCGCGAACGCTCCTGCGGGAACCCGAAAAACTCCAGGAACGGGTCGTAGCCGAACTGCCCGCGCCGGGGTACCTCGACCTGCTGGATGGCCTCGATATTGACCACCGCCTTGACCGCGTTCTCGGCGGCATAGGTGAGGTCGGGATACTGCCCCGCCTCGTAAGCGGCGAAATGCGCCCCGAGGGCCGGGGTCCGCTCGACCTCGCGCTCGACGTACTCGACCTGCGCACCGCGTCCGGCCTCGGCGACGGCCCAGGCCGACACACCGCCGGAAACGGCAGCGGCCGCAACAACTCCCAAAAACAAAAGTGCCTTTTTCATAATCGAATGATGGTTTGAATTATTCGTAGGCGATCTTTATCATAGGCAAAAACGATGTTCGTGCAGGACAAACGCGCGCTGCGACGGAAATAGTATATAAGGAAAGGGCGAAATTCAGTATTAACCGCCCGAAATGCGGCAAGAAAACCGGGAGCCGTTGAAAAGGCTCCCGATTCTGCGTTACAGGCCGAATTCGCGGCGGATGTCGTCGACGGCATCGAGCCGCTCCCAACCGAAGAACTCGATTTCGCGCTCGACCTCGCGGCCGTTCTCCCACACCCGTTCCACCTTTTTATAAGGACGGTTTCCGAAATGGCCGTAAGAAGCCGTCGCCTCGAAAATCGGGTTCTTGAGCCCGAACCGCTTGACGATGGCGGCGGGCCGCAGGTCGAACAGCTTGCCGATGCGGCGGGCGATTTCGCTGTCGGTCATCCCCTCCAGCGCCTTGGGACGCGGCGAACGGTAGGTATCGACGTAAATCGAAAGCGGCTCGGCGATGCCGATGGCATACGAAAGTTCCACAAGCACCTCGTCGGCCACCCCGGCTGCTACCAAGTTCTTGGCGATATGGCGGGCGGCATAGGCGGCCGAACGGTCGACCTTGGACGAATCCTTGCCCGAGAAAGCACCGCCGCCGTGGGCGCCGCGGCCGCCGTAGGTGTCGACGATGATTTTGCGCCCCGTGAGCCCCGTATCGCCGTGCGGGCCGCCGATGACGAACTTGCCCGTCGGGTTGACGTGGAGAATGTAATCGTCGCCGATAAGTTCGGCGAGCTTGTCGCCGGCGCGCTCCAAGCGAGCCTTGACGCGCGGAATGAGGATGGTGCGGACGTCGTCGCGAATCTGTTCCTGCATCCGCCGTTCGGCCTCCTGCTCGGAAATGCCGTCGCCGGGCTTGATGAACTCGTCGTGCTGGGTCGAAACGACGATGGTGTTGACCCGCACGGGCCGTCCTGTCTGCTCGTCGTACTCGATGGTGACCTGCGACTTGGAATCGGGACGCAGGTAAGTCATCGTCCTGCCCTCGCGCCGGATGACGGCCAGCTCCTTGAGAATGACATGCGAGAGAATCAGCGTGGCGGGCATCAGCTCGCGGGTCTCGTTGCAGGCGTAACCGAACATGATGCCCTGGTCGCCTGCGCCCTGCTGCTGCTCGTCGCCGCGCTCGACACCCTGGTTGATGTCGGACGACTGTTCGTGGATGGCCGAGAGAATACCGCACGAATTGCAGTCGAACTGGTACTCGCTCTTGGTATAGCCGATGCGCTCGATGACACGGCGCGCCACGCCCTGCACGTCGACGTATGCTTCAGAGCGCACCTCGCCCGCAACAACCACCAGCCCGGTGGTACAAAGCGTCTCGCACGCAACCTTGGAATTGGAATCGCGACGCAGGAATTCGTCGAGAATGGCGTCGGAAATCTGATCCGAAACCTTGTCGGGGTGCCCCTCGGACACCGACTCCGATGTAAACAGAAAACCCATTGTTATACGTTTTTGTGGACCGCCCCGAGGCAGTCCGGTTATCGGTATAAAATGGGAAAAATTGGCTGTTTGGGAAATAAAAAACGAGCTGTTTTAGCGATTTTTTATTGTGGTTTGCAATCAGTCAAATCTTTCCACATTTCCCCGCCTTCCGGCTTGGGACCGCAAAGATAGCAATAATAAAATAAAAAGAAAAGAAGAGAGGATTAAAAATCACGATTCAGAATTATTCGGCCTTTCCTCGTCGCTGCGCTCAGAACGACAGCGCAGAGACAAAACAACTATGGGCAGCGGACAAAAGTCCGCCACCCATAGTCTACGCCACCCGGAGCCTTACGCCGCGGGCCTTGTCGGCCTCGACGACCACGGTGTCGCCCTCGTGGAGCTGTCCGTCGATGATGAGCGCCGAAAGCGGGTCTTCGACATGGTCCATCAGCGTGCGCTTGAGCGAGCGGACGCCATAGCGCTGTTCGTAGCCCATCGACGCCAGCCGGCGCTTGGCGCAGTCGGTGATCTTCACGTTGTAGCCCAGCCGGCGCGTCCGTGCGAAAAGGCCCTCCAGCTCCAGTTCGATGATCCGCTCGACGTCGCATTCCTCCAGCGTGCGGAAAACCACGATGTCGTCGATGCGGTTCAGGAACTCCGGCGCGAAGGTCTGCTCCAGCGCCTTGCGATACTCTATCTGCGGCGCCACGGTCTCCACGGCGCTCTTGGAAGTGGTGCTGTAACCCACCTGCACCTGCTTCTGCGCGGCGGCCCGCGAACCCACGTTGGAGGTCATGATGATAATCGTGTTGCGGAAATCGACCTTGCGGCCCGAGCCGTCGGTCAGGTGCCCCTCGTCGAAAAGCTGCAACAAAGTGTTGAAGACCTCGGGATGGGCCTTTTCGATTTCGTCGAACAGCACCACCGAGTAGGGGCGGCGGCGCACCGCTTCGGTCAGCTGCCCGCCCTCGCCGTAGCCGACGTAGCCCGGGGGCGAGCCTATCAGCCGCGCAACGTTGTGCTTCTCGCTGTACTCGCTCATGTCGATGCGGATCAGCCCCATGCGCTCGTCGAAGAGCCACTTGGAAACCTCCTTGGCCAGGAGGGTCTTGCCCACGCCCGTGGGACCCACGAAGAGGAAGACACCGATAGGACGGTGCTCGTCCTTGAGCCCGGCGCGCGAACGGCGGATCGTGCGCGAAATCTTTTCGACCGCATCCTGCTGCCCCACGACGCGGCCCGACAGGTGGTCGCAGAGGGTGCGGAGCCGCCCGGCCTCGCCGTCGGTAACCCGCTCGGCGGGGATGCCCGTCATGACGGTGATGACCTCGCGGATGTCCTCCTCGGTAATCTCCGCAGGATTGGTTTCGAGCGAACGCCGCCACTCCGAACGCGTCTCGTCGATTTTGGAGCGGAGCGCAATTTCGCGCATGCGGGCCGAAGCGGCCTTGTCGTAGGCCATCGCCCCGACCGCTTCGCGCCGCTCGCGCTGCACGTCGCCGACGGCCGTCTCCATGCGGCGCAGCTCGTCGGGCTCGCAGGCCGAACGCAAATGCACGCGCGACCCGGCCTCGTCCAACACGTCGATCGCCTTGTCGGGGAAAAAGCGGTCGGTGATGTAACGCTCCGTCAGCGCCACGCAGGCCCGCAAGGCCCCGTCGGTATAGCGCACCTTGTGGTGCTGTTCGTAGTGGGGCGCGATGTTGCGCAGGATGGCGAGCGTCTGCTCGGCCGTGGTCGGTTCGACCACCACCTTCTGGAAACGGCGTTCGAGGGCCGAATCGCTCTCGATGTTCTCGCGATACTCGTCGAGCGTCGTGGCCCCGATGGTCTGGAGCTCGCCGCGCGCAAGGGCGGGTTTGAGGATGTTGGCCGTATCGAGACTGCCCTGCGTAGACCCGGCGCCGACGATGGTGTGGATTTCGTCGATGAAGATAATCGTATCCTTGGCCTTGCGCAGTTCATCCAACAGCTGCTGCATCCGCTCCTCGAATTCGCCGCGGAACTTGGTCCCGGCCACGAGCGACGAGACGTCGAGCGAAAACAGCGTCTTGCCGGCGATGGTATAGGGCACCTTTCCGGCGGCGATGCGCAGGGCCAGCCCCTCGACGATGGCGCTTTTACCCACACCGGCCTCGCCGATGAGGATGGGATTGTTCTTCTTGCGGCGCGAGAGAATCTGCACCACGCGCTCGATCTCCTCCTCGCGCCCGACGACGGGGTCGATGCGCCCCTCGCAGGCCATGCGCGTGAGGTTGACCCCGAACTTGTCGAGCAGGTGCGGCTCGTCCTTGGGCTCGGGCCGGCTGTCCGCCGAGAAATCGAGCATCTGCACCTGGATGCCGGAGCGGAAGTCGTCGGCGACGGCGAACTTCTGCAAATCGGCCGCGATGATTTCGGCCGTGACGCCGTACATCTCCAGCACGCGGGCCGTAATGGTCTGCGTGTCGGCCGCGATAAGCCGCAGGGCATGAATCGTCGAAATACTGCGCACGGCCCCCGACTTCTCGCACAGCTCCTCGCGGAAAGCGCGGAAGAACGTTTCGGGGTCGAGCTCCTCCGCGGGCTGCGCGGCGGCGATTTCGTGTTCGATGCGAAGACGTATCTGGTACACCTCCCAGTCCTTGAGACGCGACGAGAGGAGCTGGAAAGCCAGCGATCCCTCCTCGCGCAGCAATTCTACGGCCAGGCGGTCCTTGAGCGAATGGGTGATGCCCGCTTTAGCGGTGTCGAACGCCGCGCGAGCAAGGACGCTTTCGAGCGTCTTGGAAATTTTCATCTGCATGTTGCGTCGTTTTTGGTTGAATTCGCAGGAAAAACGCCGCGCCAAGGCCCTTTATTGTATGGGGCGGGAGCGTCGCGGATACGGTCCGGACGGATGCGCTGAACGTGCGCGGGTTACGGCCGAAAAGCCCACGAAGAAAAAAAGCAGCCGCAGATGCTGGACGCAGCGCACGGAGAGGCCATCCGCACGGTAGGTGCCGCTGAGCGGGCCCACGCTGGCCGACCAGAAGACCAGACGGCCCACGTAGAGACTGCCCGCGTAATTGGACGAGGAAGACCAGGAACTGCCCCCGGTGCCGACACTCGACAAGGCTCCCAACTCACGGGCGCGGTAGCCCGCAGCAGACGCTGAAGCAATCGCTCGGATGAATGACAGAAAAACGAATAATGAATAGTTAATAAGGAATAATTGACAAAGACATGAAAAAGCAATTATTCACTATTCATTGTTAATTATTCATTAACCCAAGTTTTCTGCCAGACTGGAATGTATAGCTGGCGGCGTGCCGTGACGTTTCAGCGGTTTGCTAAAACGTTTTAACAGCCCGGAAATCCCTGCCGCCAGCGGACTGCTGAATCTACGGGCCACGCTGGCAGCACCCTTTCGACGAACCGCTGGCAGACCGAAACCGTTCGGACCTGCCGGGATGGGAAAAGGGGCTTGAATGAGCCGTAACCCATGCCACTCCGGGCCGAAACTGCCTGAATCTATGAAGTGAAAAACGATTTGCGGATGAACCGCCCGGCTATTTCGCCGGGACGACGTTGGCGAGAATGGTATCGGTGAGGGCACGGATGATGGAACTCTTCACATAGGTGCGCCGCACGGCGATGGCAATCTTGCGCGAAGTAGCCCCCTTGGCCAGCGTCTTCAGCCGGTCGCGCCGGTCGGCGGGGATATACTCGACGGCCATTTCGGGAATGATGGTCAGGCACGACGTGCAGTCGACGATGCGCATGAGCGTGTCGAGCGACCCCGACTCGAACGAATAACGGGCGGGCAGCCCGCGGCGCGCCTGGCACAGCTCGATGATCTGGTCGCGCATGCAGTTGCCGGGACTGAGGATGACCAGGTCCTTGAGGTCGATGTCCTCGATGCGGACGTTCTGCCGCTCGTAGAGCGGATTTTCGGGCGAGACGTAAGCGAAAAAACGGTCGTTGAACAGCTCCTGCTCCAGGATGCCCTCGCCACAGGTGCCGCTGGCGACCAGCGCGGCGTCGATGCGGTCGCGCTTGAGCGCCTCGATGATGTCGGCCGTGACCATCTCGGAAATCTCCAGCTCGACCTTGGGAAAATCGCGCACGAACGCGGGGATGAACTTGTGGAGCAGGTAGGGCGCGATAGTCGGAATGACGCCCAGGCGCAGCTTGCCCGCCGTTTCGCCCTTGAGCTCGGCCACAGCCTCCTTGATATAATTGTAGGCCGAAAGGGTCTGCCGGGCCTGCTCCAAAACCACCTCGCCCGCCTCGGTGGGGATGACGGGCTTTTTGGAACGGTCGAGCAGCACCACGCCCAGCTCCTCTTCGAGCGACTTGATTTGCATGCTCAGCGAAGGCTGGGTGACGAAACAATGTTCGGCGGCCTGCGAAAAACTGCCGCAGTTGGCCACGGCGAGGAGGTATTCGAGCTGAATGATAGTCATAATAACGGTTTATTCCGACATGCAAAAGTATAAAAAAAAACGATATTCATCAACTTTATTAGGCCGCGCGCGCGGATTTTCGTAAGTTTGCGCAGATAAACCGCGCCGGAAAGGGTTCGGAGCGGGATATTCCCGACACAAACGAAGACTATGGGCAAAATCATACTGACGGGCGACCGCCCCACGGGGCGTCTCCACCTGGGCCACTACGTAGGCTCGCTGCGCCGCCGCGTGGAGTTGCAGAACTCGGGCGAATTCGAGAAGATATTCATCATGATCGCCGATGCGCAGGCGCTGACCGACAATGCCGACAACCCCGAGAAGGTGCGGCAGAACGTCATCGAAGTAGCGCTGGACTATCTGTCGGCGGGCCTCGACCCCGAGCGCTCGACGCTGTTCGTCCAGTCGCAGGTGCCGCAGCTGTGCGAACTGGCGTTCTACTACATGAACCTGGTGACCGTGCAGCGCTTGCAGCGCAATCCGACGGTCAAGGCCGAAATCCAGCTGCGCGGATTCTCGGAAAACACAGCCGAGGGCGACACGACCCAACGCCAGGGCATTCCGGTAGGCTTCTTCACCTACCCCATCAGCCAGGCGTCGGACATCACGGCGTTCGGCGCGACGACCGTACCGGCGGGCGAAGACCAGGAACCGATGATCGAACAGACGCGCGAAATCGTCCATAAATTCAACTCGACCTACGGCCCGACGCTGGTGGAGCCCGAAATCCTGTTGCCGGACAACGCGGCGTGCATGCGTCTGCCAGGCACCGACGGCAAGGCCAAGATGTCCAAGTCGCTGGGCAACTGCATCTACCTGTCGGACACGGCCGACGAAGTGAAGAAAAAGGTGATGGGCATGTACACCGACCCGGACCACCTGCGTGTCGAAGACCCCGGCAAAGTCGAGGGCAACACGGTATTCACCTACCTGGACGCGTTCTGCCGCCCGGAACATTTTGCGGCCTACCTGCCCGAATATGCGTCGCTCGACGAACTGAAAGCCCACTACCGCCGGGGCGGACTGGGCGACGTGAAGGTCAAACGGCTGCTGATTGCGGTGCTCAACGAAGTGCTCGACCCCATCCGCGAACGCCGCCGCCACTACGAAGCCCGCATCGGCGAAGTCTACGCGATGCTGGAGGAGGGCTCGCGCAAAGCCCGCGAAGCCGCGGCCGCAACGCTCGACGATGTCCGCGAAGCCATGAAAATCAACTACTTCGACGACAAGGAACTGATAGCGGCGCAGACACAGGCGTTTGCAGAGAAAATTAAAAATCAAGAATGAAAAATTAAAAATTCCCGTCTCTGAAAATACCTGCCGCGAGGAGAGCTGCCCGCAAAATCCGTACATGAATCCGGCTCCCGACCGAGGAGGGTGACCTGCGGACTGCGGCCCTCGCAACACGCAGGAAACGACCGACTGCGATTTTCGATTCTTAATTTTTCATTTTTAATTCCGGCAAGCATGCGTCTGCGCACCGAACGAATCTACACCTACTTCCTGCACCTGACACGCAGGCTCTCGACGCGGCAAATCATGATGCTGCTGGCGGTGCTGGTGGGTGTGCTGGCCGGGGTGGCGACCTACCTCTTCGAGATGCTGCTCTACGCCATCAAGGGCGGGCTGACGCGCTGGTTCCCGGTCGAAAGCGCCCACCTGCTGTTCCTGATTTATCCGGCGGTCGGCATCATCCTGGCCTCGCTGTTCGTCAAATATGTCGTCCGCGACAACATTTCCGAGGGGGTGACGCGCGTATTGCAGGCCATGTCGCGCAAGAATTCGCGCATCGCCCGCCACAACTGCTGGACCTCGCTGGTGGGCGGCGCCACGACCATCGGCTTCGGCGGCTCGGTAGGCCCCGAGGCCCCCATCGTGCTGACGGGGGCCGCCATCGGCTCGAACGTGGGCAAGCTGTTCCGCCTCAACTACAAACACACCACCCTGCTGCTCTGCTGCGGCGCCGGAGCGGCCATCGCGGCCATCTTCAAGGCCCCGATAACGGGCATCGTCTTCGTGCTGGAAATCCTGATGCTCGACATCACCGCCGCCTCGGTCATCCCGCTGCTGATAGCCTCCATCACCGCCACGACCATGGCTTTCATCCTGCGCGACTTCGACCCCATTCTGGCCGTGACGCTGCGGCCCGAAGACGCGTTCGAGCTGTGGCAGATTCCGCTCTTCATCGTGCTGGGCATCTGCTGCGGACTGATGGCGTGGTACTTCACGTCGATGAACTCGCGCGTGGGCACGTTCTTCAAGGGGCTCGACAAGCAGTACAAGAAATGGATTGCGGGCGGCGCGGTGCTGGGCATTCTGATTTTCATCTTCCCGCCGCTCTACGGCGAGGGCTACGAGGGGATGACCGCGCTGATGCACGGCCACCCGGAAGAGCTCTTCGACAGTTCGCTTTTCTACCGCTTCCGCAACATGGACTGGGTGGCGATTCTGTTCGTCGTGGCAATCATGTTCTTCAAGGTCATCGCCATGTCGGCCACCAATGCGGCGGGCGGCGTGGGCGGAACGTTCGCCCCGTCGCTGTTCGTCGGAGCCTTCACGGGCGCGGCCCTGGCGCTGACGTGCAACGCGCTGTTCGACTGGCACGTGTCGCTCGTGTCGTTCACGCTCGTGGGAATGGCTGGCGTCATGGCAGGCGTCATGAACGCCCCGCTGACCTCGATATTCCTTATCGCCGAACTCTCCAACGGCTACGGCCTCTTCATCCCGCTGATGATTACGGCCTGCATCGCCTTTGCGGTGGGCTACTGGCTCGACCCCGACTCGATCTACACCAAGCAGCTGCGCCTGCGGGGCGAACTGCTCACCCACGACAAGGACCAGTCGGTGTTCGTCTTTCTGAAACTCGACTCTCTGATGGAGACCGACTTCATCCGCATCCGCCAGCGCATGACCCTGGGCGACCTGGTGCACATCATCTCCACGGCACGCCGCAACATATTTCCGGTCATCGACGAATTCGGACGCCTGCTGGGCGTGGTGCAGCTCGACGACCTGCGCGAAGACATGTTCAAGCGCGAGAAATACGGCCACCCCATAACGGACTACATGATCCAGCCGCCCGACCGGATTCTGGAACACGAAACCGTGCAGAGCATCCTGCCCAAATTCGAGGACAAACACACGTGGATGCTGCCCGTGGTCGACAAGCAGGGGCGCTACTTGGGCTTCATCTCCAAGTCGCGCATACTGAACGCCTACCGCGAACAGCTGGTCCGCATCCAACAATAAAGAGATGATATTTCCGAAAATACGCGTACTGCACAGCCACGGCAGGCAGGCGATTCCCGACCTGGACGCCGTGGAACTGACCCCCGAATTCCGGGGACGGCCCGTGCTGACCTCCACCGACGACCTCGCCGAACTCGAACAGGCCGCGGCCATCTGCCCCACGGGCGCCATCACGACGGCGCCGTTCACGCTCGACCTCGGGCGCTGCGTCTTCTGCGGCGAATGCGCCCGCCGGGCCCCGCGCAACATCCGCTTTACGAACGACTACCGCATAGGCTCGCCCACGCGCGAGGGGCTGGTCATGCACCCGGGGCAGGAACGGGTGGAATTCGACCCTGCGGCCGTGCGGCCCGAAGTGCGCCGCTGTTTCGGCCGTGCGCTGCAGCTGCGCGAAGTCTCGGCGGGCGGCGACGCGTCGGTCGAAATGGAACTGGGCGCCACGGGCAACGTCAACTTCGACTTCGGCCGCTACGGCGTAGGCTTCACCGCCTCGCCGCGCCATGCCGACGGCGTAGTCGTGTCGGGCCCGATAACGGCCAACATGGCCGAAGCGCTCGAAATCTGCTACGAAGCGGTGGCGGAACCCAAAATCGTGGTGGCCTGCGGCACCGACGCCTGCTCGGGCGGCCTGCTGGCCGGAAGCCGGGCGCTGGACCGCTCGTTCCTGGACCGCCACGCGGCCGACCTCTGGCTCCCGGGCGCCCCGACCCACCCGATGATTTTCATCGACGGCATCCGCACCCTCCTGGGCCACAAAACCCGCAAGTGACATGCAACGGCTGCCCATCATCTTCGGCACGTTCTTCAAAATCGGACTTTTCACCTTCGGCGGCGGCTACGCCATGATTCCGCTCATCGAACAGGAGGTCATCGACCGCCGGGGATGGGTCGAACGGCGCGAATTTCTGGACCTGCTGACCCTGGCCCAATCAGTGCCGGGCCCCATAGCGGTCAACACGGCGGTCTTCGTGGGCTACCGCATACGCGGCCTGCGGGGCGCACTGGCGGCGCTGACGGGGACGATTCTGCCCTCGTTCACCATCATCCTGCTGATAGCGCTTTTCTTCGCCGACATCCGGCAGAACCCGGTCGTGGACGCGGCGTTCAAGGGGATGCGCCCGGCGGTGGTGGCGCTTATCATCGGCCCGGTCATCTCGCTGGCGCGGGGCATGCACTGGACCATGTTCGCCGTAATCGCGGCGGCCGCGCTGGCCATCTGGGGGCTGGGCTGGTCGCCCATCTATGTGCTGGCGGGCGCGGCCGTAGCGGGCATGGCGTGGGAACTGGCCGCGGCTCACAGGAAAGGAGGCACCCGATGATAGTGCTGTGGCAACTTTTCGTCAGCTATCTGAAAATCGGATTCTTCGGATTCGGCGGCGGCTACGCGATGCTGTCGCTTATCCAGAACGAAGTGGTCGTGCAGCACGGCTGGATGACCAATGCCCAATTCGCCGACATCGTGGCCGTGTCGCAGATAACGCCGGGACCCATCGCCATCAACTCGGCGACCTACGTAGGCTATACGGTGGGCTTGCAGACGGGCCACATGTGGTGCGGCATCCTCGGCTCGGTCATCGCCACGCTGGCGGTGTGCCTGCCGTCGCTGACGCTGATGATGCTGGTGGCGCGCTTCTTCCTGAAGCTCAAGGGAAACCGCTGGGTCGAGGGGGCCATGCGGGGCATGCGGCCTGTGGTCATCGGCATGATTGCGGCCGCGGCGCTGCTGCTGATATTCCCCCGCAGCGACAACCCCGACGACCTCAACTTCATCGACGGCTGGAGCTGGGCGCTGTTCGGCGCCGTCTTCGTCGGCTCGTGGCGCAAGGTCAACCCAATTCTGCTGATATGCCTTTCGGCCGCGGCGGGAATAGTAATTTACTATCTGTTTTAGACATTGCTAAAACGTTTTAGCAAGGCGGGGATAAGGTGTCTTCTGAGCGAGAGCGAACCGACGAACGCAACATGACATTCTGCCGTTATTCCGAACGCAGTTAAGAATCTTTTCGCCCGTCTGCAGTCCACTCGCGGGCCCGGCTGGGGCGGTCGCGCGTAAGCGCGAGCCGGGCGCCGCGCAGGGCTATTTCACCGAATAATTAATAGTAAATAATTGCGGCATATGTCCGCAACATCTGTACAGGCACAATTATAGATTCTTTGCTTCGCTCAGAATGACAAGCGATTACGATGGGACCTTTCACCTTTAAGCCCTCTTCGAGGGCTTGACTTTGCTCCCGCTCGGCATAATCTACCTATGGTAGCTTCTGCCCTCGCTTACTCGCAAAGTTCACCTTGTAAACCGATAGTAAGTGCCCAAGGGCAGCTGCTTGCCGGCGCGGTCGGAGAAACAAAGCTCGCCCCACTGCTCGTCGCGCGGAGCACCGAAAGCCTGCCGCACGGCCGTGCGGGCCAGCGTGGACGAAAGCCCCATCGAATAGAGGTTGAGCACCAGAAAGGCCCCGGCAGGTTCCAGCAGCTGCGCGCAACATTCGAGCATCTCGCAGATGTTGTCCTCCAAAATCCATTTTTCGCCGTTGGCACCGCGCCCGTAGGCCGGAGGGTCGAGGATGATGCCGTGGTAGCGGTTGCCGCGCCGGACCTCGCGCTGCACGAACCGGAGCGCATCTTCGACAATCCACCGCACGCCGTCCAACCCGCTGGCCTCCATGTTCTCGCGCGCCCACGTGACGACCTGCCGCACCGAATCGACATGCGTGGTCTCGGCCCCTGCGGCCCGGGCCGCCAAGGTGGCGCCGCCCGTATAGGCGAACAGATTCAGCACGCGCGGCCGCACGCCCCCGCTCTTCAAACGCAGGCAGCTGTCGTAGATGAAATCCCAGTTGGCCGCCTGTTCGGGGAAGATGCCCACGTGTTTGAACGACGTGAGTCCCAGCCGCATGCGCAGCTCCGTACTGCCGAGCCGATACCCCACCGACCAGCGGTCGGGAACGCCGGGCCGCAGCCGCCACTCGCCCCGCTCGTCGCTGCGGGCGTCGCGCAGGAAAGCGGCATCGGCCCGCTCCCACTCCCCGGACGGGAGCGACGGCCGCCAGATGGCCTGCGGCTCGGGACGCCGCGTAACGAAACGGCCGAAGCGTTCGAGCTTCTCGAAATGGCCGGTGTCGATGAGTTCGTAGTCCCCGAAAAGGGGTGTGAGTTGTTCCTGCATATGTTTTATTTATGGGCAGCTCCGAGAGCCATGCGTTATTTTTCGGCCGCTATCAACTTCATCTCGCAATGCGCGCAGTCGAACTCCAACCGGTAACGCTGCGCACCGTGCTCTATATAAAGGTCGCCCTGCAGCCGCGGCCGCTCGCGCAGGCACTCGCCGATTTCGCGGCGGATGCAGTAGGCCGACCGCATGACGCACCGCCCCTCGAACGAAGGCGCCAGCTCCAGCGGCGGCTCGACATGCTGCACCCCGTGGTCGCGGTAAAAGGCTTCGGCAAGGCGGTTGGTCACATTCTCCTCGGCGGTCACCGTCGGCGACGGATAGCGGGCCGCGGGATTCTCGGGCAGGATACGATGACTGCGGGGACGGGCCGCACGCGCCTGCAACAGCTTTTCGAGCCCCTCGCGCCGCAACTCGGCCACCAGCGACGCCGGAACGAAGCGTTCCCCGCCGACCACCTCGACCCCGCCGACCGCGAAAATCGTATCGCCGCTCCGGGCCGCCTGCGTACGGATGGCCGCCGCATTGGCGTCGGGATTTTTGGCCGCGGCGAACTCTGCCGCACGCCCTACCTCCGCGGAAACGCCCTCGCAATCGGTAAAAACCAACCGGATGCCGGACGCCGTGACCTCGACTAAAGCCGTGACAGGTATTGCCCGGCGCATACGGCTGGCCGACAGCAGCTTGTTGAACCGATGGTCGTAATTGCGGAAGATTTCGGTCCCCGGCGCGATGCCGTCCATCCGGTTGGGCTCGACGCGCGGCCCCTCGGCGGCGTTGACATGGGTACCGACCAACTCGCCGTCCCGCACGAAACAGATGCCGTCGCCGGGCGCCAAATCGGCCGGGCGCTCCAACCGGAACCCCTTGGGCCCGACCTGCGCGACGCGACCGATGCGCTCGCCGACCGACTTGGGCGTGTCGAACGACGCGACGCCCGCCCGCCTGCCGTCGAAGAAGAACTGCGATTCGCCGCGGGTGAAACTCTTGGAGGGGTCGGGCGCGAAATCGGGGATGCTCTCCCCCACCGACGACCGCCGCAGCCCGGGCCGCGCGGCCAACGCCTGGTCCACGGCCTGCCGATAGGCGGCCACGACGTTACGAATATAATTGACGTCCTTGAGCCGCCCCTCGATTTTGAACGAAGTGACGCCCGCGTCGAGCAAGTCGCCGATGCGCTGCGACAGATTCATGTCGCGCACCGACAGCAGATGCCTGGATTTCAGATAGGTATGCCCTGCCCCGTCGGTCAGGTCCCACGGCAGGCGGCAAGGCTGGCTGCATGCCCCGCGGTTGCCGCTGCGCCCGGAGACCGAACGCGAGAGGAAACAACGGCCGCTGTAACCCACGCAGATGGCGCCGTGGACGAAACATTCGACCTCGGCGTCGGTCGCGGCGCAGACGGCGCGGATTTCGTCGAGCGACAAGGCCCGTTCGAGGATGACGCGGGCGAACCCCGCCTCGCCGAGGAACCGGGCCATTGCAGGCGTACGGACCGAAACCTGCGTCGATGCGTGCAGCTCGACGGGCAGATTCATCCGCCGCAAAGCCATGTCCTGCACGATGAGGGCATCGACCCCGGCGGCGATCAGCTCGCGGGCCTGCGCCTCGGCATCCTCCAACTCGCTGTCCCACAACAACGTATTGAGCGTAGCGTGAACCCGGACGCCGAACCGATGGGCGTAGTCCGCCACGCGCGCAATCTCCCCGACGTCGTTGCCGGCGGCCTGCCGCGCCCCGAACCGGGCGCCGCCGATATAGACGGCGTCGGCCCCGCTGTCGACGGCCGCGACGGCGGAAAGGTAATCTTTGGCCGGAGCCAACAACTCGACGGTTTTCACGCAGGGAGGAATTTTTAGCAAAATTACGATAAAATCCGGAATAAGTTTTATAATTTTGCGATTCGTATAACAAACATTCCGAACCATGCTGACGATAAAACAAATCCGCGACGACAAAGCGGCCGCCGTGCGCCGACTGGCCAAGAAAGGCGTGGACGCCGCCCCGGCAGTCGACCGGATTCTGACGCTGGACGACCGCCGCAAGGCCATTCAGGCAGAACTGGACGCCACGCTGGCCGCCCAGAACAAGGCCGCCAAGGAGATCGGCGCGCTGATGGGCCAGGGCCGCCGCGACGAAGCCGAAGAACGCAAACGCTTCGTAAGCGACCTGAAAGAGAAGTCCTCGCAACTGCAAACCGAATCGAAAGAAGTGCAGGACGAACTGCAGGCGACGCTGGTGACGCTGCCCAACTTCCCGGCCGAAATCGTCCCGGAAGGCAGGACGGCCGAAGACAACGTAGTGGTGAAACTGGTGGAAAACTACACGGCGCTGCCGGAGAACCCGCTGCCCCACTGGGAACTGGCCCGCAAATACGACATCATCGACTTCGACTTAGGCGTGAAGCTGACGGGCGCGGGGTTCCCGGTCTACAAAGGCCAGGGCGCCCGCCTGCAACGTGCGCTGATCAACTATTTCCTGGACTGCAACACCCGTGCGGGCTACTTGGAAGTGGAACCGCCCGTGATGGTCAACGAAGCCTCGGGCTTCGGCACGGGCCAGCTGCCCGACAAGGAAGGGCAGATGTACCACGCGACGGCGGACAACTACTATCTGGTGCCGACGGCCGAAGTTCCAGTGACCAACATCTTCCGCGACGTCATTCTCGACAAGAACGATTTCCCGGTGAAGATGACCGCCTACACGCCGTGCTTCCGCCGTGAAGCGGGCTCCTACGGCAAGGACGTGCGCGGACTGAACCGCCTGCACCAGTTCGACAAGGTGGAAATCGTACAGCTGTCGCTGCCCGAAACCTCGTATGAAGCGCTCGACGGGATGGTGGCCCACGTGGAATCCATCGTCCAGTCGCTGGGACTGCCCTACCGCATCCTGCGGCTGTGCGGCGGCGACATGTCGTTCACCTCGGCGCTGACCTACGACTTCGAGGTCTACTCCGAAGCGCAGAAACGCTGGCTGGAAGTCTCGTCGGTGTCGAACTTCGAGTCGTTCCAGGCCAACCGCCTGAAACTGCGCTACCGCGACGACGAGAAGAAGACCCAGCTGGCCCACACGCTCAACGGCTCGTCGCTGGCCCTGCCGCGCATCGTGGCGGCGCTGCTGGAAAACAACCAGACGCCCGAGGGCATCCGCATCCCCGAAGCGCTGATTCCCTACACCGGATTTGATATTATCAAATAAATCCGTATATTTGCTAACCGAACACACATTAACAATTAATTCTTAACGAAACCATGGCTTACAAAATTACCGACTCCTGCGTTGCCTGCGGCACCTGCATCGGCGAATGCCCCGTCGAGGCCATCTCGGCCGGCGACATTTATGTCATCGACCCCGACAAGTGCATCGACTGCGGCACCTGCGCAGGCGTCTGCCCCAGCGAGGCGATCGTATCGGAATAAGTTCCGCCGAACGCATAAGCAAAAACGCTCCCTTTCTTGGGAGCGTTTTTTTGTGGAACGCAACGAATGCGAACCACGGAACGGAATCGTCGAAAACAGACGGCCGCCGCATCCGAACGAAATATGATTGCGCCCGTATCTGTTAACAAAATAACACGTTACGGTCTTTTCACGGTTATTTTGGTCTGAAATTTGCGGGGGGGGGATTTTTGTATCTTTGACTTCGTCTTAAATACTCCCGTCTCGGGAATGCCCAAATAAATTTGACATTCCGCTCGGCTTATTCGTATCTTTGCACTGCCGGGCCGAAGCTGGATAGCCCGGTGCTGGGATGTTGACGCAGCTCCACACCCTTCGGGGCACCGTCCGGAAATATTCGGACGGTGTTTTTTTATGCGCCGAAAAAAAATGTTATCAGAAACCGAATTTCACCACCGAACAAGAAAAATCGTCACCATTGCGAGAACTTCACATCATAAGCCGCTTGCAAACTATGCAAAGAAAATGCAGTTTTTTTCAAGATATTGAAGGCGCCCCAGACTCGGCACCGGTGTTCTTTTGCCGCTTTTTGTTCCGGCAAAAAGCGGCGGAAAAATCGACGCTCGCAGCGAGAGCAGAGACCGCTTTGCGGACTATGCCTCGCAAGGAGGAGAAAAACAAGCGAAGCGCAGTTAACCTCTCCTCACAGACGTCTCCGCCTACTACGGACGGACTAAAAGCTACTTCGGGCGCCTGACGCGGGTTTGCAAGCAAACCGGCCCCTACGTCGACGCTTTTAATCCGTCCTACGCTTAACGGCTCTGACGTCGAGTGAGGACTTTTTCTTATTTCCGTTAGAAAGTATTTGAAGTACAATCAGAACGCGCGGACGCGGCTCTCCTCGCAATCCTTGTCGAGCTTGTCGTCCTCGTCCCAATCGAACCACCCGAACTCGCGGCGCCCGCCCAAGGAAAAGCGCGTATAGGTAATAGGAAGCCCCATTTCGAGGAACCGCTGCTCGTAGGCCGTCTTGACGGAAAGCACCTCGTCGGCGAAACCCGAACCGTAGATGTCGGGATTCGAGACCTCGCACGGCAAACCGTAACGACGGATGACCTCGGCGGTATAACCGTAGAGATGCTGGGAATCGGTCTTCAGATGGATCAACCCCTCGGGCCGCAGCAAACGGGCATAACGTTCCAGAAAGAGGGGCGAGGTGAGGCGCTTCTTGGCCCGGCGACTCTTGAGCTGCGGGTCGGGAAAGGTAATCCATATTTCGGAGACCTCGCCCTCGGCGAACAGGCCCCCGAGAAATTCGATGCGGGTACGCAGGAATCCGACGTTGGTCATCTGCCGCTCGGTCGCAGTCTTGGCACCGCGCCACATGCGGGCCCCCTTGATGTCGATGCCGATGAAGTTGCGCGAAGGGTCGCGCTCGGCCAACGCCACGGTATATTCGCCCTTGCCGCAACCCAGTTCCAGCACGACAGGACGGTCGTTCTTGAAGAAATCGCGGTTCCAATGCCCTTTCAACGGGTGGTCGCAGCGGAACACGTCGTCGAACCCGGGCTGCACGAAACAGGCGAAACCGAGGTTTTCGCGGAATTTGCGGAGTTTGTCTTTTCCCATTTTACTTGGTCTCTACATACAGCCCCACGGCTTCGACGCCCACGACCCTGCGGGCAGGGGTCACCGAAAAACGGTAGTCGCCGCTGCGGCCGAAAACCGCCCGCCTGCGATAGACCGCCGCCGATTCGTGGAAAACCGCCGCGGGATGGCGCGCGTGCGTCGCACAAAAGAGAAACGGCTCGGCGAAAAGCAACGAATCGGGCGTGCGCACCTCGACATGCAAAGTCAGCGTATCGTCCTTGAACCGAGGGTCGAAGCGCAGGAAAAACGACAGGTCGCACCGGGCGAGCGTATCGGAATTCGGCACCGTCAGCTCGGCCGCCCCGCTCCATCCCAACGGGTCGACGTCCGCCGCCACCGACCGATGGGGCGTCCGGCAGGCAGCCGAAAGCAATGCGACGACGGCCAACGCCGTCCGTATCCACTTAGTTCTCACCGCCGTCCTTTTCGTCCCGGCCGGAACGCATGCGCTCGCCCTGCTGACGATTGCCGCGGAAACGGCTGCGGTCGCTGCGACGGCCACCGTGGGAACGGGAACCGCTGTTATTGGAACGCGGAGCGTCGCCGTTATCGTGCGCCTGCCGACCGCTGTGCTGCCGCTCGCCGTCGGCCCCCTGCGGCTGCCCCGGCTGGCGCTCGCCCCGACTATTACGGCCGTGCCTGCGGCGCTTGCTCTTATCGAAACGGGTGATGCTGTCCTCGACCGAACCGGCCCCGTAGGTCGGCTCGCCGCTGGCGGCAGGAATGTCGTCGGCATGCTGCAATCGGTCGACCTTCTTGCCCTCCTGGTTCAGCGCCATGATTTCCCGGACCCGCGGCACGGAAAGCGTGGTCAGATTGGCCAACGTATCCTTGGACGAAGAGAAAGTCATCGTCCCGGCCAACACGTCGGTCTTGACGAGGAACCACTCGCCGTCGATGGTCTGCAACGGCTCGCGCAGCCGCGGGAACGCCTTGCGGGCATCGACGTAGGTGTCGTACTCGTACATCATGCAGCACTTGAGCTTGGAACACTGCCCGGCCAGCTTCTGCGGGTTGAGCGAGATGTCCTGCGCCCGGGCGGCCCCGGTGGTGACGCTCGAAAAATTGGAAATCCACGACGTACAGCACAGCTCGCGGCCGCAGGCCCCGATGCCGCCGATGCGCCCCGCCTCCTGCCGGGCACCGATCTGCTTCATCTCGATGCGGATATGGAACCGCTCGGCGAAGACCTTGATGAGCTCGCGGAAATCGACGCGCTCGTCGGCGATGTAATAGAAGATGGCCTTGATTTTGTCGCCCTGGTACTCGACGTCGCCGATTTTCATGTTGAGCCCCATGTCGGCAGCAATCTGACGCGAGAGAATCATCGTCTCGTGCTCCAAGGCGATGGCCTCCTGCCACCGCTCGATGTCGTAGGGCTTGGCCTTGCGATAGATTTTCTTGTACTCGCCGTTGTAAGGAGTGAAGCCCGTGCGGCGCATCTGCCGGGCCACCATGTCGCCCGTGAGCGAGATGACGCCTATGTCGTGGCCAGGCGAAGCCTCGACCGCCACGATGTCGCCCTTTTTGAGGGGAAGGTTGTTGACGTTCTGGTAGAACGAACGGCGCGTATTCTTGAACCGGACCTCGAAGATATCGGTCGGCACGTTGTCGGGATACTCCTCCAGCCAATCGGTCTCGTGCAACTTGAGACACCCGCCGCAAGGCTGTGCCTCGGGCTCGTCGCCCTCGTTGCAAAAGGCGCAGCCGCGGCCGATTTCGGGTTGGAACTTGCAGGTATGCTGTTTTTCGGAATCCATGGGACGATATTTTGTGTAAAGTTACACAAAAAAAGCGAACTGTGCAATTACGCCGCCTGCGTATAGAGCTTTCTGACGCTCCGCCGGATGCGCACGATCATCAGCAGGGCGGCCATCGAAAGCCCGAACGAGAACCCGAGGAACAGCCCCGACGGCCCCATGCCGAGCGTGAAACCGAAAAGATACCCCACCGGCAGATTGAGCAGCCAATAGGAAATGAAAGCGATGGGCATGATGATTTTCACGTCCTGGATACCGCGCAGGATACCCACCGACACGTTCTGCACCCCGTCCGAAAGCTGGTAAAGCGCGGCGAAAATCAACAGCTGCGAAGTAATGGCGATGACCTCGGGGTTGGAAGTGAAAAGCGTGGGAATCCACCCGCGCAGCGTAATGAAAACCAAGGCCGCAAAGAAATTCCACGCCAACACCAGGTGGTACGACGCTTTGGCCGCCAACGACAACTCGGCGATGTTGCGGACGCCATAGCAGTGCGAAATACGGATGGTGGTGGCCGCGCCGATGGACATGACGATCATGAAAGCGCAGTTGCCCAACGTAATGGCAATCTGGTTGGCGCTGATGGCCTGCGTGCCGAACCACCCCATCATCACGCTCGTACCGACGAACGCCGACGATTCGAGGAACATCTGCAACGAAATGGGCAAGCCCATGCGAAGCAGCTTCCGCACCGTCGACCACGAATAACGCCGGGGCGAAAAACCCTGCAAATAAGCCCGATAAACGGGACGAGAACAGAAGTAGCCTATCATCAGCAATGGCGCAATCGTCCGCGAGAGCAGCGTACCCAATCCGGCCCCTTGGGCCCCCATTTCGGGAAATCCGTAACGGCCGTAGATGAAGACCCAGTTGAAAGCGATATTGGCCAGGTTGGCGATAATCGTGACGACCATCTCGACCTTGGTATTGCCCACACCCTCAAGGAATTGCTTGAACGCGAAGAAGAGCATCATCAACGGCATGCTGTAAACGAGCATCCGGTAATAAGGCACGGCCATATCGACCACTTCGACGGGCTGGCCGAGGTGGTAAAGCAACGGAATCGCGGCGAACTGCACGAGCGACAACCCGACGCCGAGCAACGTATAGAACAGAATACCGTTCTGCAACAAGGCCGCCGAACGCTTGTGCTCACCCTGCACGAAGAGCTCGCCGACCAGCGGCGTCATACCCAGCGCCAGCCCGATGGCGGCGATGCAGAGGATGAAGAAGACCGAACCGCCGAACGACACGGCGGCCAGCGGCAGGGGGTCTTCGCCGCCGTAGCGGCCGACCATCAGGTTGTCGGCAACCTGCGTGAGGATTTGTCCCACCTGCGTCAGTACGACAGGCAGGGCCAGTTTCAGATTGGCTTTGTATTGTTCCCGGTATTTCGCAAAATTGTACAGCATAGGGGGACAAAGGTAGTGCAAGGCGAGCGCAATGCCAAATTTATTTGGGCATTGCCGAGCCGCAGCCTGCCTAAACCAAGCGGAGCGTAGGTAAAGTGCAAGGCGAGAGGAAAAGCAAACGAAATATCTAAATTCCCCGACGACACAATCCATAAAACCCGGCTCTTAGCCGGGCCGAGCCGCCGCCTGCCTAAACCAAGCGGAGAATCTACCTGATCAATAGGGAAGATGTTTCGCTATCGCTCAACATGACATATCTTTCCAATTATTCCCTATTTACCACTATTCACTCCGAACAAAGCACGGAAGCCCCACAACCAGCCGAAACAACAAGTCGACGGCTACAACATCTTGGACTGACGGAAAGAGAAGTACCCCTCGCGGGCAATGATGATATGGTCGAGCACGCGGATGTCGAAGAAGCCGGCGGCGCGCAGAATGCGCTTGGTCAGCAGCTTGTCGTCGTCGCTGACCTCGGCGGAACCGGAGGGATGATTGTGGATAAGGACCAGCCGCGTGGCCAACAATTCAAGGGCGCGCTTGATGATGATCCGATGGTCGACAATCGTAGCCTGCACCCCGCCCTGGCTGATGCGCCAACTCTCCAAAATGCGGTTGGAAGAGGTCAGGTAAACGGCCCAGCACTCCTCGTGATCGAGCTTTTCGAGCCGCGGCCGGAAATAACGCACCACGTCCTCGGTGTTCGAGAGGGTTTCGGCTTCCTGCACCTGCATGGCGGCGGCCCGACGGCCGAACTCGGCGGCAGCCACCAACAACCGGGCCCGCCGCAGCCCCAGGCCGCCCATCATCCGCAGGCGCGCCAACTCCGCGGAACCCAGGCGCACCAACGAACCGCCCGAAGCCTTCAACAAAGCCTCGGCAGTCAGCTCGTCGTCGGTCAGCAACGTGAGCAGCTCCTTGTCGGTCAAGGATGCCGCGCCGCGCGCCGCCAATTTGTCGTACAGATTTTTCACGACCGGGTCAATTGGTAAGCCTGTCCACCCGGTCGAGCAACGATGCGCACTGCTCGTCGCTCATATACTCGGCCACGGAAAACGCCGCCTGCTGCTCGGCCTCCTTCTTGGAATCACCCGACCCATGGCCCACCTCGATGCCGTCGACCAACACCGTGGCGAAAAACACGGGATGATTGGGCGCATAACCCTTGTCGTGCTCGGTGCGGAAAAGCACCTGCCGATGATGCTTCTGGCACCACTCGATCAGACGGCTTTTATAATCGGTCTCGGAAAGGGTCAGCTCGTCGATATTGAGGAAACGCCTGTATATATCATTGATAAGCAGACGATTGACAAACTCGTAACCCTGGTCGAGGTACACGGCCCCCATCATAGCCTCGAACGCATCGCCGAAGATATGCTTCTGGATGAAAGCGACCCCGCCGTTGGAAATGACATGCCTGTCGAGCCCGACATGCACGGCCAACGCGTTGAGCGACTGCCGCGAGACGATGCGTGCCCGCATCTTGGTGAGGAACCCCTCGTCGTGGCCGGGAAACTCGATGAACAGGAAATCGGAGGTGACGGCCTCGATGACGGCATCGCCCAAAAACTCGAGCCGCTCGTTGTTGATAGACTGCCCGTCCTCCAAAACCAAAGAAGCTGACTTGTGAACCAAAGCCAGCTTGTAGAGTTCGATGTTGTGCGGGACGAACCCGAACATCTCATCGACCATTGTGTAATACGCCTTGTCCCGGCCGAAGCTCCTCCGCAGAGGACGCAGCAGAAAATCCAACACGGCGGGCGGGACGAGGGTTAGAACTTCCGGAAAACGACCGTAGCGTTGTGGCCGCCGAAACCGAACGTATTGCTCAGTGCGCACTTCACCTCGCGGTGCTGCGGCTTGTCGAGCGTAAGGTTCAGCTTGGGATCGATCTCCGGATCGCGGTTCTCGCAATTGATAGTCGGGGGAATGATTCCCTTGGTGATGGCCATGATGCAGGCCAGCGCCTCGACGGCACCCGTAGCACCCAGCAAATGGCCGGTCATCGACTTGGTAGAGGAGATGTTGATGTCGTAGACATGGTCGCCCAACACGCCCTTGACGGCCTTGAGCTCGGCGATGTCGCCCAGCGGGGTCGAAGTGCCGTGTACGTTGACGTAGTCCACCTCCTCGGGGCTGATGCCGGCGTCCTTGATGGCGTCGCGCATCGACTTCATGGCGCCGATACCCTCGGGGTGGGGAGCCGTGAAGTGGTGGGCGTCGGCCGACTCGCCGCCGCCGACGAACTCGCAGTAAATCTTGGCGCCGCGAGCCTTGGCATGCTCCAACTCTTCGAGCACGAGCGCACCGGCACCCTCGCCGACCACGAAACCGTCGCGGTCCTTGTCGAAAGGACGCGAAGCGTGCTCGGGATCGTCGTTGCGGGTGGAGAGGGCCTGCATCGAATTGAAACCGCCGACCGACGGCTCGTTGACCGCAGCCTCCGAACCGCCCGTAATCATGACATCGGCCTTGCCGTAACGGATGGCCTCCAAAGCGGCGATAAGACCGTGGTTGGAAGAAGCGCACGCCGAGACGGTGCAGTAATTGGGACCCATGAAACCGTACTTCATGGAGATGAATCCGGCAGCGATGTCGGAAATCATGCGGGGAATGAAGAACGGGCTAAACCGAGGGGTCATACCCCCCTCGGCGTAGCCCAGACATTCGTCGAAGAACGATTTGAGTCCTCCGATACCCGAAGCCCAGATTACGCCTGCGCGCTCCTTGTCGAGCTTGTCGAAATCGAACGCCGCGTCCTCGACGGCCTGCGTGGCCGCGATGAGGGCATACTGCGTGAAAAGGTCGTACTTGCGTACCTCCTTGCGGTCGAAATACTGGTTCGGGTCGTAATTTTTCACTTCACAGGCAAAACGGGTCTTGAATTTTTCGGCGTCGAAGTGAGTAATGGGCGCGGCACCGCTGACACCTTTCTCCAGATTCCGGAAATACTCCTCGATATTATTGCCGAGCGGGTTGATCGTACCGATACCCGTGACGACTACTCTTCTTTCTGCCATAAAACGAAAAACCTTATTGTCGTGTGAATTGAATTAAGCGGGGGAAATTATTTCTTGTGCTCCTCGATGTAGCTGATCGCGTCGCCTACGGTGGCGATCTTCTCAGCGTCCTCGTCGGGAATCTGAATATCGAAAGCCTTCTCGAACTCCATGATCAGTTCCACAGTGTCGAGCGAATCGGCGCCCAGGTGGTTGGTGAAGCTGGCTTCGGGTACTACTTCCGTCTCCTTGACACCCAGTTTGTCTACGATGATCTCGACAACTTTAGCTTGAACTTCTGACATAATTTTAAGTTTTTAGTTAAACAATTATTTAGGAAACAAAATTTTATTTCCGACGTAGTTGTGCGCAAAAGTAACACTTTTTTTATTACTTTTGACAAAACCCCGAAAATTTTTGTTCACAATAATTCGGACATTCAGCACAATTTCAAAATTAAGGGATTCAAAACCACCGCCTTATGAAACTTCTTCTGATTTCCAATTCGACCAACGCCGGCGAGGAGTACCTGCGCTATCCGCTGCCCGAAATCGGGCGTTTCCTCGACGATGTCCGTGAAATAGCGTTCGTGCCCTATGCCGCCGTGACATTCTCCTACGCCGAATACGAACGCCGCGTGGCCGCCCGCTTCGCCGAACTGGGCATTCGCGTGCGCTCGGTCCACCGGGCGGTCGACCCGGCCCGTGCAATCCGCCGGGCCGAAGCGATCTGCGTGGGCGGCGGCAACACCTTCGCGCTGGCCAAGAAGATGCAGGAACAGGGACTGATGCAGGTCATCCGCGACCGCATCCGGGCCGGAATACCCTACGTGGGCTGGTCGGCCGGAAGCAATGTCTGCTGCCCGACGATTTCGACGACCAACGACATGCCCATCGTCGAACCCCGCTCGTTCCGGGCCATCGGCGCCGTGAAGTTCCAGATCAATCCCCACTACCTGGACGCCAACCCCGCAGGCCACGCGGGCGAAACCCGCGAACAGCGCATCCTCGAATTCATCGAAGCCAACCCGCGCCGCTGGGTCGCAGGGCTGCGCGAGGGGTGCATGCTCCGCTACGAAGACGACCGGCTCGAACTGATAGGCCAACGGCCGATGCGCATTTTCAAGAAGGGTCAGGAACCGTTCGAGGTCAAGGCGGGCGACGACCTGTCGTTCCTATTATAAATAGGTATGACCACCTCCGAAACGGGCCGGGCCGGCGAACAGGCCGCGGCGGACCATCTGCGCCGTGCGGGCTATGAAATCCGTGCGCTCAACTGGCGGCACGGACGCTACGAACTCGACATTGTGGCGCAGAAGGAGCTCACGCTGCACATCGTCGAAGTGAAAACCCGCCGCCAAGGCTCGCTCACCCCGCCGGAAGCCGCCATTACGCCGCAGAAATTCCGGGCGCTGCGCCGGGCCGCGAGCTGCTACATCACCGCGACGAACTGCGACATGGAGGTGCAGTTCGACCTCGCGGCCGTGGAACTGGCTCCCGACGGCACGGCCCGCGTGGAGCTGGTCGAACGGGCCATGGAATGCCATTGGTGAGAAACCGCCCGGCTATTTTGCATTTCCGACAAAATATGCTATCTTTGTTCTATATAAAAAACTTCGCAGCAGCGGAGCGGTCGCCGGACCGCCCGGCGCCGCAAAACGCACTACCGAGAAGCACCATGTTTTTCTACAATCTGGGACTGCGGATTTACGCATGGCTCATCCGTCTGGCCGGCCTCCGGATGCCGAAAGCCCGCCTGTGGACCGAAGGGCGCCGCGGCCTTTTCAAGCGCATGAAGCAGGCGATCGACCCCGACGCCCGCATCGTATGGCTCCACGCGGCGTCGCTCGGCGAATTCGAGCAGGGGCGCCCCATCCTCGAACAACTGCGCCGCGAACACCCCGAATACAAGATTCTGCTCACCTTCTTCTCGCCCTCGGGCTACGAAATCCGCAAGAACTACAAAGGGGCCGACTACATCTTCTACCTGCCCATCGACACGCCGCGCAACGCCCGGCGCTTCCTCGACATCGCACACCCCGAAATCGCCGTCTTCGTAAAATACGAATTCTGGCTCAACCTGCTCAAGGAACTGCGCCGCCGCAAGGTCCGCACCTATGTCGTCTCGGCCATCTTCCGGCCCGATTCGATTTTCTTCCGCCCCTACGGCGGCATGTGGCGGCAGGCGCTCGAAGCCTTCGACGCCATGTTCGTGCAGAACGAGGAATCGAAACGGCTGCTGGGCGAACTGGGATTCGACAACACGGTGGTCGCAGGCGACACGCGCTTCGACCGGGTGGCCGAAATCGCCCGGGCGGCCCGCAAAATCGACGTCGTGGAGCGCTTCAAGGGCGACAAAAGGCTGTTCGTCGCAGGTTCGACATGGGGCCCGGACGAAGAACTGCTGATTCGGCTGATGAACGACAATCCCGACGTGAAGTTCCTAATCGCGCCCCACGAAATGGAGGAGGGCCGCATCGCCCGGCTCATGGAACAGACCCGCGGGGGCGCCCTGCGCTATACGGCCTGCACGCCGAGCACGGGCTACGGCTCGAAGCAGCTGCTGATTCTCGACACCGTGGGACTTCTCTCGTCGGTCTACGGCTACGCCGCATGGGGTTATATCGGCGGCGGATTCGGCGTAGGCATTCACAACACGCTCGAAGCCGCCACGTTCGGCCTGCCCATCGCGTTCGGCCCCAACTACCAGAAATTCAAGGAAGCCCGCGACCTGGCGACGCTGAGCGCCGCCTGCCCCGTCGAAAACTACGACCAGCTGCTCGCGTGGTTCATCCCTCTGCGCGACAACCCCGGCTTCCTGCAGAAAACCAGCCGTATCGCCCGCGACTACACCACCAGCCACCAAGGCGCCACGGCCCTGATTCTCCGCACGATTTTCCAGTAAACGGGCGCTTCAGCCACAAAAAAAGTCTCCTCCGTCGCGCGGAAGAGACTTTTTTCTGTTTCAGCGTATCGCTCAGCACTTGTTGGTCATGATATTCAGCACGAGGCGGTCGGTTTCGTTCATGCCGTCGCGCCCGATGTCGGTCAGATTGCGGATGCAGCGGTCGACGTCCTCGTCGATGATACCCTCCACGGGCGTCACGCAATGGCCGTCCATCGCCATCAGGGCCGACAGAACTGCCGTCGAAACGCCGCTCGTGAGCTTCATGGCGCAGCTGGGTTTGGCTCCGTCGCAAATCATGCCCGTCAGATTGGCAATCATGTTCTTCACGGCGGCCGCGGCCTGCGCATAACCGCCGCCCATCAGATAGACGATGCCGCAGCTCGACCCGGTAGCTGCGACCACGCAGCCGCACAATGCCGACAGGCGGCCCAAACTCTGCTTGATGTAGATGACCGTCAGATGACTGAGGGTCAGCGCACGAATCGTCCGCTCCTCGTCGGCCCCCGTCTCCTCGGCGTAAACCACCACCGGAAGCGTTGCCGCGATGCCCTGGTTGCCGCTGCCCGAATTGCTCATGACGGGAATCATCGCCCCGGCCATCCGCGCGTCGCACGCAGCGGAGGTGTAGGAAAGAATCCGCGAGAAAATGCTGTCGCCGATGACTTTCAGTTCGCGCTCGCGCCGCAGGGTCCGGCCGACGCAATGGCCGAATTCACCGCTGAACGACCGTTCGGCCGCCGCCTTGTTGAGCCGCCGCGTTTCGAGGATGAAACGAATTTCGTCGAGCGGCGCCGTCATGGCGAAATCCCACACCCGCTGCAACGACAGCGGCACCCCGTCCGTCTCCTGCTCCGCCGCTCCGGACCTACGTTCGTCGAGCTCCGCCACCCCGTCGCGCTCCAAATAGACGAACCGGGTATGCCCTCCGGCAATGACAGCCACGGCCCGGTGCCCGGCAGCTTCGGCCTCGATTTCGATATAGAGTTTCTCGGCAATGCCCTCCTTGAGACCGATTGAAATGCGCTTTTCGTCGATATAGGCACGCCCCTGCTCCACGGCTTCGGGCGTCACGTCGCGCAGCACCTCCAACCCGTACTGCGAACGTCCGACCGAAGCGCCCAGCGCCACGGCAATCGGCAGACCGATCATCCCCGTACCGGGAATCCCCACGCCCATGGCGTTCTTGAGGATGTTGGCGCTCAGCCGCACCGCGATTTTTTCGGGCAGCGCACCGAGCAGCTCGGCGGCCCGGGCGGTGCAAAGAGCCACGGCGATGGGCTCGGTGCAGCCGATGGCCGGAACGACTTCGCGGCGGATCAGGTCGATGATTTGTTGGCGTTCGGGTTGCGGAATCATGGCAGCTGTGTTTGCTTTTTGCCGAAAAAAACGAATCTTCGGCAAAGTCAAAGATACGAATAAGCCGAGCAAAAAAGCAAGTTTACTTGCCTTTTTTCCGAGGCGCAGTATCTAAAACGGAGTTAAAGATACGAATAAGCCGAGCGGAATGTCAAATTTATTTGGGCATTCCCGAGACGGGAGTATCTTCAGCGAAGTTAAAGATACGAAATAATCCGCAGAAACCGTATCTTTACGGCGAAAAACCGACGACCATGCAACCCTCCGAAATCCGCACGCTCTTTTTCTCGCCGACAGGCACCACCCGCCGCGTAGCCGATGCCATTGCGCAAGCGGCCGCAGAAGGCTCTCCCGTCGTCGCGACCGACCTGACCCACACCAAGGCTCCGGCTCTGACGTTCGGGCCCGACACGGTCGCCCTCCTTGCGGCACCCGTCTACGGCGGCCATATTCCGCCCTTGGCTTTCGAGCGGCTGGCCGAAGTCCGCGGCAACGGCACCCCTGCAATAATCGCAGTCGTCTACGGCAACCGCGATTTCGGAAAGGCCGCCGTCGAACTGGCGGAATTCGCCCGCCGCCACGGATTCCGCCCCATTGCCGCGGCGGCATTCGTGGGCGAACACTCGTACAGCAGCCCCGCCGCTCCGATTGCCGCCGGACGCCCCGATGCCGACGACATGGCCGTCGCAACCGCATTCGGCGCAAACATCCGGGCCAAACTGCGCGCAGAACAGCCTGCAACCGTCGACGCTGCCCGGCTGAAAACACCCCGAACGCCCCTGCTCTCCCTGCTGCGATTTATCCGCTTCGTGCTGGCCTATCGGCGCCAACAGCGCAAAAATCCGGTTGTACGCATCCCCGTCGGCGACGCCGCACGTTGCACCCGGTGCGGCCGCTGCGCGGCGCTCTGCCCGACGCAAGCCATCGCACGCGGCGACGAACTGCACACCGACCCGCAGCGCTGCATCCGCTGCTGCGCTTGCGTCAAAGGCTGCCCAACCGGAGCTCGGAGCTACGAAACGCCCTTCGCCGACGCCCTGGCCCGCAATTTCTCCCGGCGCAAGCCGCCCGTCACCCTGCTATGAAAACAACTTCGATAGAACGCCTTGCCCGTCCCACAGCCACGGAACTCGATGCGCTGAACGCTTGACCCCTCCGGCAAGCCCTACCCCATCCTCCACATGGCGCTCGCCGACGAGTAAACGAAAAAGCCGCCTACTTTCGTAAGCGGCTTTCGGCTGTGGTACCACCGGGAATCGAACCAGGGACACAAGGATTTTCAGTCCTTTGCTCTACCAACTGAGCTATGGCACCATCCGGATAAGAACGGATAACCGTATTATCGTGGCACAAAGGTAGGAATAAATTTTGAATTTGCAAATCGCCGCGCAAATTTTATGCACTTTTTTCGCACGACCCTCCCGGCACCCCCCCCGAAAAAAATCGGCACCCCTCGCGAAAAAGGGTGCCGACCGAAAGGATATCCGAAAGACGAACCTGCCTAAAGGAACCGCAGCGTCTGCTCCGACCGGGCCTGCAAGGCGGCAGCCTCCAACTCGCCGGAACGAATCTCTTCGGGAATCGGAGCCCGCGCGAACACCGCGACATCGGCGGTACCGGCCACTCCGGTGAGCGTCATCTGCGAACCGTCGCCATTGAAAGTCACCTTGTAACTGTTGCCCCATGCGGCATTGTCGCTGTATAAGCCGCTGAGCTTACCGCCCGCATAGGAATAGGTTCCGCTGAAATGCTCGTAGGTCGGCTTTTCCAAACGCTGATAGAGATCGAACGCACCTGCGTCGTCGAACGACAGATAGATGTCTGCCGCCGTGAGCGTACTCCACGAAACCATGTGCCATTCACCCACGACATTCCCGTTTCCGTTGCCGGGCTGGCCCGGGTCGTCAGACGAGCCGCCGCAGGCGGTCGTCAGGCACGCCGCGGCCAAAGCAATCAATAACCATTTGATATTTTTCATAGCTGCATGCTGTTTTATAACCAACCTCCGTTCGCCGAACGGCTCTCGCGGGCGATGAGCGCGAATTCGCGGGTAATCGTCATTCCGTTCATGCCGCTGCCGCTGTTCGTTCCGGCTTGCAGGCGGATACGGATGATGGCCGAACCGGGTTTCGTACACTTGAAGAGCACCTGATTGGAGAAAATCGTCGGCGCCGCCCCGATGCCGAGCCGGGCCCGGTCCTCGTCGGAAATTTCGACGCTCGCAATCGTCAAAGAGGCATTGCCGTCGCCCAGGTACTCCAGCGGACGGACCGTAGCCTGCGAACCCACGGGCACCTGGATGCAGGTGATGCCGCGCACGTTCATCAAAAGCTGGAAAGCGTCGATATAACCGCTGCCCATCTGCTTGGCATACTTGGCATCGACGCCCGTACAATATTGATTGATGTTGTTGACCGACGTGAGCAGGAGCGCCACGAATTCGCTCTGAGTGAACGTTTTGCCCAACTGCAACGCATAGGAAAGACCCAGCGCAGCCACGCCCGAAACATGGGGGCAGGCCATCGAAGTGCCCTGCATATACCCGTACTTGCCGCCGTTGATGGTCGAAAGCACCTGCGACGTAGCCTGCGGATAGGACTGGTAGGCATCGCCGCCGGGAGCCGCGATGTTGCAGCCGGGGCCGTAATTGGTATAGTAAGCAGGCGTATAGTCGCACGATATGGACGTAACGGAGACATAATCGCGGTAGGCGCCCGGATAGCTCGCCATCCCTTTCTCGTCGTTGCCGGCCGCGAAGATGACCACGCCGCCGCCCACAGCCGGGCAGTTCTGCGTGGCGATGAAGTAGTCGATGGCCTGTTTCTCGACGCTGGCATTACGGACATACGCGTCGTCCGAAGTGATGCCGCCCGCTTCGTAACCGAAACTGCACTGGGCGATGGTCGCCCCGTTGTCGGCCGCATACTTGAACGCCCGGGCCGTCTGCTCGGCGGAACCGCCCCGGTCGTCGCAGAAAATCTGGCACGACATGATTTTCACGCCGTCGTTGTTGCCCGAACCTCCGGCAACGCCGCAGACACCCCGGCCGTTATTGTTGACCGCAGCGACCGTACCGGCCACATGGGTACCGTGGTCGGCGTCCTTGATGGTGCTGATGGTCAGCTCCTTGTCGTCCACAAAGTTATAACCGTGAATATCATCGGCATAACCGTTCCCGTCGCTGTCGGCACCGTTGAGCGTCTCGTCGGAATTGACCCACATGTTGGCGGCCAGGTCGGGGTGGTCCCACTGCACGCAATTGTCCAGCACGGCAACCACCACACGGGGATCGCCCGTGCAGAGACGCCAAGCCTCGGCGCAGTTGACATCGGCACCCACCTTAATTCCGTCGTACAAAGTCGTGTTGCCCGTATTGATATAATGCCACTGACGCTCCAAGTAAGGGTCATCGAACTGGACGGCAGCCCGGGTCGGAGCCACCACAGGGGATTCGGTCAGCGGCACGACCTCGCCGCAGGCCACATGCCTGAGCTGCTGGTTGAACTCCACCTTGCTGACCTCGGCGACTGCGGCCATCTGCCGGGCCACGAAGTCCAGGTCGGCATCAGCGTCGAAACCGACGAAATACCAGCGGTGCAGCCCTGCGGCCCGCGTACGCTCCTCATGGCGCGAATCGACCGGAAAAAGGCGCCGGATCGTCTTCACCCCGATACCGTCAAGCACGGCATCGAAATCGCCGATGCCCGAACGGGTGGCGATGCCGCACGCACGCGTCATAGCGCCGACCGCCGATTCGATCCGCTCCGCAGCATCGCTGCTGAAGCAGACCAGCAGCTCGCCCTGCCGGGCATTGTCGGCCGAGAAAACGAGTTTGGCGGAGAGCCCGTCATCGGGCGCGGTCTCCCCTGCTTGCCCGAGCTCGTCCTTGGCGCACGACCCGGCGAGGACCGCGGCGGCGAGCAACAGGCTCCAGAAAGTTCTCATTTTTGTCATAGTCCTATAATCATCAAGTTATGCGCCGTTACGACGCGTCGGTACCTAAAGGGCACAAACCCGGCACAGCAATTTGCATACTGTGTCGGGTTGTGCGGAGAACATGGCGACAATTACTTCGCCAAACGTGCGCTGCTGTCGACGAGCTTGAACGTTGCGACGCGGCCGAAAGTCTTCGGCGACGGCTCGCAGCGCTCGGGCTTCACGCTGAGCGTGCGCACCGGACATGTCAGCCCCTCGCCAGCCGAAACGGCGTTCGACTTCAGCAGGTTACGACGGCCCGCAAGCCGCATGTCGGCCACGCTGCGATACGGAACTTTCACCGCACTATGGCCCACGCTCTGCATTTTAGCGGAAAGAGCGGAGGTCCCGGCTTCGGGCTCGGTGTAAGGCGCGATGGTCGTACCGTCAGCGTTGAAAATAGCTACAAGCTGCGGATTTGTCACAGACTGGCCCTCGATCGTTCCTACCTGAACTTGAAGGTTCGTATTCAGTTTCACCAACTGCTTGGTCGCAGGATCGACCTTGAAAACAATCGGATCACCTCCTTTAGACTGGTCATCGGAAGGGTTTTTCGAGATGAAAGCCACGGCCTCGGTCTCGGAAATCCCTATCCATCCACCCAGCACACTGCCAAGATTTTCATCACCTTTCCAGATACCGCTGAGCGTCAAGGTCGAAGCCGCGGAATCATAGGCTGCATACCAAGATATGCCGCTGATTTTAGTCCCCAAGTTCGAGACAAAGAAATCGACATCGTTTCCGGCTTCCTGAGGAACTATGGTAAATTCATTTTTAAGGGTAGTGCTTCCGCTCGGTCCTGTTAATTCATACTGCATCAGATAATTGCCGATGACGAGTTCACCCGTATAATCGATCTGTGCAGTCGAGCACTCGGCCGTAACGAGTTCGCTTTTACCATAGATGTTCTTCGCCTTGACAATCAAAGTATAAGAAGTCCCGGCGTCCCGATTAGAATAAACAGTCAGAAAACCAGCTCCGTTGGCAGCACTTAGCTGGGCAGCGGACAGATCACTACCATAAGTGTCGACAAGAGCCTCCGGCGTCAGTCCATCGTCCGCAGCACCTTCGATGATCTCAGTCTTGTTCAGATAAGTACGCACGGACTGAAGCTCCGAACCTTTGACCGAAAAAGCCAGATTGTTCTGATCAGGATATTTAGCAGCATTTTCCGGCACCAGCACACTGGGCAAACCGAGCTGAGCCTGCACGTCGCAGTCGGGCGCCGCGGCGCCACCCGAACCCGGGAAGAAGAAGTTGATCGCTACGAAATCGGCCGTAAGGGGCTGACCGTTCTTGTCATTGGCCACAGCCACAACGGTATGAGCGCCGCTGCCTGCAAGAACGAACTTCTCGGTTACGGAACCCGAACCGTCGAGGTTCTCGATTTTGTTGAGGTCCTTGGCCGAGCCGTCAGCGATGGCGGCAGCGAGCGTTGCGCGCTCCTCAGCGGAAATATTGCTGGGAACGACCACATAACCGATACCCGTGACATCAGCGCCGTAGTTGAACGTCAGCACCGCCGAGGTAGCCCCATCGTTATCCACACGCATGCTGTCGTACTCGACCGCAAGCGAATAATCCACGATTTCGGCACCAGGCAACAGAATCCGGAAATTGCCGTTCTTGTTAGCGTATTGTCCGCCTTTCAGGCAATAGAGCGCAAGACCTTGAACAGGGAATGTAATAACCCCATCCACCAGCGTGCCCTCGCCATCCTTGAGCGTGGCGATTTCATAATCGCCGTAATCCGGGTCTTTGTCGGTGATTCCGGAGAACTGACGGCTGAAGAACACCGCATTGGGATCGCTGGCATTGAGCACAATGTTCGTCGGCGTATAGTTCAAGCCTACTTTCGATTCGATAGCAGCCTGCGAACCGCCGAAGAACTCGGTCAGGAACGGCCAGCCATACATTTCTTCGATCATATAAATACCCTCGCGCGACTTGTGCTTGTGAATCGGCACCTCGATTTCGACGCTGTTGCCATTGAACATGCCCGAAAGCCAGTCATCGCGAAACAAACCCGTGCCGAGCAACTCCCACGGCCACGGAGTGACCGTGATAGCGAGCTGGCTATTGCCGTAAGGCGTGGTGTTCTCCTCGTCGTTCAGCAAGAAACTGATAGGATAGTCCGTACCGTCTTCGAGCTGCGTACGGTCGAACGTCATGACCAGTTCGGCTTTCTTCTCGCCGGCAGCGAAGCTGACCGACGCAGGGATGGAGAACAAGCCCGACTTGTCATCGGCAAGGACAGCGACCGTCTGCGCCTCGGTGCCGACCACACGCATCACCGGAATGACGATTTCGCTGACCTCGTCGCCGATGCTGTACTCGGCCGCGATGCTCTCGGGGAAATAGACCTGCGTACCGGAGACCGCGGGCCCGGCCTTGAAGTCATCGTCGCTGCAGGCCGCGAAGAGCCCCGCCACGATGGCAACAGCCGCCAGAATGAATATCTTCAGACTTTTCATATGCCGTTTTATTTTACAGACTTGTACGTATAGGTTGCGTTGGGATTGTTTTTGCCGCTGAGGGCCTTGTTCTGCTGAACGGCCGAAAGCGGAATTACGCAGTTCCACCAGGGAGCACGGCCGTCCGTAGAGATTTGGGCCATCGACGGAGCGTTGGTGCCGCTCTTACCGTTCTGCATGCTCATGTTCAGACGCTTCAGGTCGTGGAGAATGATACCCTCGCCCCAGAACTCGATGCGCTTCTGGAAGATGATTTCCTCGACAAGGTCGTTGCCTGCGGGAATCGAATAGCCGGCGGCACGCGTAGCCATGAACGACTGGAGCAGCGGACGGGCCGCAGCCGCATCGTAATGGGCCGTAGCCTCGGCCTCGATGAGGTACATCTCCTCGACGCGCATCAACGGAATACTCGTCACGTTGCCGAGCGAGTAGTTGCGCTTCTCACCGCCGTTGGTGTGGAACTTGAACGAAGTGAAGGGAGCGATCGGCGCCATGGCATCTTCGCCCTCGAACTCGGCCGCGGTAAGGTTCGTGTAGGGGCTGATAGCCGCATAATTGCGGTCCGGGCCTACGAAAATCTTCTTGCGGAAGTCGGTTGCGGCGATACGATTGTAACTGAAGACCGAAATACCGGGCTGGGCACCATTGCCGTAACCCCAGATGGCGTCGGGCGACATGTGGGCCGTCCACGACAAGAGGTTATTGAGCACCGTGTCGGTCGACTGAATCATGGCCCACATCCACGAAGAAATGACGGTGTTGAATCCGGTCGTCTTGTCGAGCCACTGAGCCTCGGAAGTAATCGGGGCGCCCGAAGCGACGATAGCCTTGCGGGCATACTCGGCAGCCTTGCGATAAGCGGCCTCGCCGGTCGGAATCGCAGCGTACTGCTCGTCGAAACCGCCCAGCCACAGATAAGCCCGGGCCTTGAGACCGTAAACCACAGCCAGCGAAGGCAGGTTCCGGGTCGCGGGAGTATAATCGGCCATCAATTTCTCTGCGGCGTCGAGGTCCTCGAAGATGAAGGTGAACATCTCTTCACGCGTAGCACGCGGGTTGTTCTCCAACTCCTCCATGGTCATACCCTCGCGAGCGATGGGCACCGTCAGACCGGCAACGGCCGACACGTCGTACGACCCTACCGCAGCCTTGGCGGGCAGCGGGTCGTAGAGACGGGCCATATCGAGGTAGAAGAACGCACGGAACGCCTTGGCTACGCCCAGATTCTGAGCCGAATCCTCGTTCTGGCTGAACAGCGTGATAGCCTCGTTGGCCGCATAGACGAACTGGTAATAATTCTTATAGAAGAACGGAGACACATAACCATTGGCATCCAATCCGTCCGAATTGCAGGGATATAGATACGCCTGCCAACGATCGTAGTACTGGTTGCCGCCCGGCAAGTTGCCGGCCACGGGAAACACCTCGCCGGCCAGACGGTCCATAGCACCCAACATACCCGGATAACCGAAATCGAAGTGCTCTTCGATGTCGACATAATTGGTGATAAGAATCGTAGGCATGGCGGAAAGAACCCCGTCCTGCGCGAACGGCGATTCGGCAATCTGCCCGCCCGTAGCGTATCCGCTCTCGGGGAAAGTCTCCTCGATACACCCCGCGAACACCACGGCGGAGCCGAGAAGAACGGCCGTGAATTTTATGATCTGATTCATTTTCATACTGATTCGTCGTTAAAAATTTAGAACGTTACCGACAGACCGCCCGAGAAAGTGCGGATCGGGGCGTAGTAGTAGGGATTCGATATGCCGCCGATGCTCTGACGGGGATCGAGACCCTGACGCTGCGACCAGTACCATACGTTGTCGCAGGCCAGGTAAACGCGCAGCTTCTCGACGAGGAACTTGCGGGTAATGCGCTGGGGCAGCGTATAGCCGAGCGTGATGTTCTGAATGTTCAGGAACGAAGCGTCGGTCAGGAAACGGCTCGATGTGCCGTTCTGATTGGGATCGCCATAGGCGAAACGCGGAATGTTCGAGCCCTTGTTGTCTTCGGACCACGATTTGAGCAGGTCGCGGTGGTAGTTGAATCCGGTAGAGGTACCCCCGGGCGAAGCCATGTAGGCCTGATAGCCTTGGTCGAGCACCTGACCGCCGATCTGGTAGGTAAAGCCGATCGACAGATCGACACCGTAGAAACGCAGCGACGTGTTGAAACCGCCATAGAGGTCGGGCAGTGCATCGCCCTGCAATTCGCGGCCCTCGGCCGAAGCGGTCGAGTAGTCGGTGGTCGTCACACGCTCCAGTTCGCCCGTCTTCTCGCTGGTCCGATAGGTATACCACATGGATTTACCCGTCTTTTCCTCCACGCCGGCATAGGTGGGCAGGTAGAACGAGAAGATGGATTCGCCCTCGGTGTAGAAGCGGCTGCTGGTCTGACGGCCCACATGACGGCCGTCGGCGGTGGTGTTGTTCTTATACTGATCGGGCAGCTTGACCAACTTGTTCTTGTAGTGGGTCATGTTGACCGAGAAATCCCATACGAGGTTCTTCGTGCGGATGAGGTCGGCGCCCAACTCGATTTCGACACCGCGGTTGACCATGTCGCCGACATTGGTCCAAATCGAAGTGTAGCCTGCCTCCACCGGCGTTGCGAGCTGGAAGAGCATGTCCGAAGTCTTGCGGTTGAAGAAGTCGATGCCACCGCGCAGACGGTCGTTCCAGAAACCGAATTCGATACCGACGTTGAGGTTGGAGTTGGTCTCCCACGTAATGTCAGGATTGCCTTTCTGCTGAAGCACGCTCGTCACGCCGCCGTTACCGTCGCTCTCGATGCTGTAATAATCGGCATAACGGAAATAGGTTTCGGCTTTGGTGCCGAGATTGTCGTTACCCTGCGAACCGTAGGATACTTTCAGCTTCAACATGTTGAGCCAGCCTTTCGTACCGTCCATGAACCCTTCCTTGGAGATGAGCCATGCGGCGCCTGCCGACCAGAAGTTACCCCAACGGTGGTCGGGATGGAAACGCGACGAAGCATCGCGGCGGTACGAACCCGAAACGAAATACTTCTCGTCGTAGTTGTACTGGGCACGGAAGAAATAACCCTCGTTGTTGTATTCGAGTACCGAAGAACCCGAACGCGACGAATCGACCGTAGCACCGCTCAACTCGAAGTTGTCGGGCGAGAACATGACGGTTTTGCTGCCGTAGAGGCTGTACTGCTTGCGGTTGTACATTTCGTGACCGACGAGCAGGTCCACGTTGTGCTTGTCGGCGAACGTCTCGCTGTAAGAGAGCAACTGCTGCAAGTTGTAGGCGATGTCGCGCGCATGGGACTTGAAGACCGCACCGCCCGACGAAGCGAACTGACCGTAGAACGGATTCTGCACCTCCGTGCCGCGCGTCTCGTCGAGCGCCACGTTGCCGTTGAGCGTCAGTTTCAAACCTTTGTAAAGATTGAAATCGAGGAATCCGCCCGCCATCATGGCGTTGCCCTCGTTGATATAGCGGTTCAGCTGGATGTTCTGCAGGTCGTTGCTCACACCGCCGTTGGAACGCAGGGCACCGCCGTTGCGACCGTCGCCGGTATCGTAGAGTTTCATGCCGTACTTGTCGATCATGATGTTGCCGTTGCCGTCACGCATGTAGACGGGATAAATCGGCGCCATCCGAACGGCGGTAGCGAATGCGTTGCCGCCGTCGGCGTTACCTTCGCCCTGACTTTCGCCGTCGTCATTGGTCTTGTTACCATTGTTCCACACGAAATGGGTATACGACATGTTACCGCCGATCTTGAGCCACTTTTTGGCCTGATAGTCAGCGCGCAGACGGGCCGTATAACGTTCGTTGCTCGAACCGTCGATGATACCCGTGTTGTCCAGGTAACCCAGCGATGCGTAGAAGTTGGAACGGTCCGTAGCTCCGGAAACGCTCACGTTGTACTCCTGGCGGAACGACGTCTTGTAGATTTCGTCGAGCCAGTTATCGGGCTTGAGCAAATACTGCTGGCCGTTATAGTCGACCAGACGGCCCTCCGTAGCGAGCGGGTTCAGACGACCGTTCGTACCGATGAGGTTCTGACCCTCGGGCACCGTCATCACATTGTAGCCCAGACCTCCGGCGATGTTCGACGTCAGCAGCTGGTTGGCTGCGATGTTGGCTGCCGCAGGGTCGTAACCCTGGTCGAGGGTATAATAATTGTACAGCGCCTTGTAGTGCATTTCGTAGTATTCGCCTGCATTGTCCGCAATGTCGTAGGTACGCAGAGCGCGGGTGTTGAGACCCCATTTGCCGTCGAACGACACGACTGCATCGCCTACCTTGGCGCGCTTGGTGGTCACCATAATCACACCGTTGGCACCGCGGGCACCGTACAGCGCATTGGATGCGGCGTCCTTGAGCACCGAAATCGACTCGATGTCGGCCGCATTGATGTTATTGACGTCGCCTTCGTAGGGCACGCCGTCGACCACCCACAGCGGGGTGTTCTGCGCCGACATGGAGCCGTAACCGCGGACGTAGATTTTCTGACCCGAACCCGGACGGCCCGATTCCGAAGCGAACTGCACGCCGGAAACCTTGCCGACGAGTGCGTCCTGCACGTTCGAGGACTGGGTCTTTATCAGGTCGTCCGACTGAATCATCTTGGCTGAACCGGTAAAAGCCTCCTTGCGGGCCGTACCGAACGCCACCACGATGACGTCGTCGATGGCCTGCGTATCTTCGGCCAGCGCAATGTCGATATGCGTTTTGCCTGCTATGGCAACCGTCTTGGATTCATATCCGATGAACGACACGGTCAGCGACCCGTCGGCAGGCGCCGAAAGCGAGAACGAGCCGTTCGCACCCGAAGTGGTACCGATAAGTGTACCATCGACCATGACGGTCGCACCTACTACCGGCTGACCGTCGGGGCCCGACACCGTACCGGACACCTGCCGGTTCTGAGCCCCGACGAACAACGCTCCGGCTCCCAGAATCGCAATTAACGATAGTACAAGTTTTCTTACCATAAACGTTAATTTTAATTGGTTTTTTAAAATAAAAAACGCAGAGGGCCGATTGACGGATGCAATCATTTGCTGCTCAGATATTTGTATGCAAGCCGAAGCCCGGCGGCCCGAAAAAAGGACAGTCCCTTGAAATTCAGCGACAAAAGGCGAAGTCTGCGCCGGAATCCGGCGCGCACAAGTCGCCAAAAAGTAACCTTGCCGACCGCTCGAACCGTCCGGAAATAAGCTGTTTAGTCCGGTTCATGCACCGAAAGGCGGTCGCTTAATCGTTACCTTTAGCGGCAAATCGAACTTAAACCAAGCAGAAAACGGATGAGAAGCACGTTCAGAATACTTTTCTACCTCAAGAGGAATGCGCCGCTCAAGAACGGCCGGGTGCCGATTATGGCGCGTGTCACGCTGAACGGCCAGCGCGTACAGCTGTCGACGCATCTGAGTGTGAACCCGGAAACCTGGTGCGCCGCGACGGGGCAGGTGGCGGGCCGCGGGCGGTGCGCCGACGAAATCAACCGCCAGCTTGCCGACATCCGTTTCCGGATCGAACAATGCTACCGGACCTTGTTTCTGAACGGTTCGGCGGTCACTCCGGCGATGGTCAAGGAAGCCTATCTGGGCGTTACGCACCGCGATTGTCTGCTCGAATTTTTCCGTCGCCACAACGAGGAGTTCCGCCGCATGGTGGGTGTCAGCCGCAGTGCGGCTACCTATAATAAATATAGGTGTGTCTGCCATCACTTGGAGCGCTACGTGCGGCAGACCTATCGGCGGGACGATTTGGCTTTCTCCGAACTCGACAAAGGATTCGTGACGGGATTCCATGCCTATATCGTCCAGCAGTGCAGCCGCAAAAAGAACACGGCGTGGATTTACATGATTGCGCTCAAGCACGTGCTGAGGGTGGCCCGAAGCAAAGGCTGTCTGACGCACGACCCGTTCGCCGGGTATAAGCTGCACAGCGAATTTGTCAACCGCAACTATCTGAACGAAGCGGAGATAAGCAGAATGATGCGGCTGGAATTGCCCTCCGGGGCGTTGCGGCTGGTGCGCGACGCTTTTGTGTTCAGCTGCTTCACGGGGCTTTCCTATGTCGACGTCTGCAACCTGACCCGGCGGCAGATTCAGCAGAACGGCGGCCAGACATGGGTCGACTTGACCCGCCGCAAAACGGGTACGGAAGTCAGCGTGCGTCTTTTCGCTGTGCCGCAGGCCATTTTGTGCCGCTATCTGCCCGCAGACTGCGACGAACCGATATTCGGTTTGCCCGGCAACGGCTGGTGCAACAAGCGGCTGGAGCAGCTTGCGGCCGCGGCGGGCATTTCCAAACGGGTCACTTTCCACACGGCCCGCCACACCTTTGCGACGACGATGACCCTTTCGCAGGGGGTGGCCATCGAAACTATCAGCAAACTGCTGGGACACAAGAATATCCGCACCACGCAGATTTATGCTGTCATTACGCACTCGACGCTCGACGGCGAAATGAACCGCCTTTCCCGGCGCATCGACGCGCTCTATCCGCAGGCGGCTGTCGCAGAGCTTTGCGAATAAATCGGCGGCCGGAAAGGGGGTTCTTCTTTCATCTTGTTACTGGGAGCCCTTATTTGCTATCAATCCGTTCATTTTGATTTATTTTTCAATAAAGGCCGAAAGTTGCGCGGGGAGCTTGCTTACGGATTGAAAGCTATTTCTTAAAATAACAAATGGAATGTAATCGAAAATTTACTTTTCGCAAAATAATCGCCATGTTGCTAAATTTTCTTATAAATATTCTTGCTTTTCGGCTTTCCGTTTCCTATCTTTGCCATGAGCTTTTTATTTTAAAAAACCAATTAAAATTAACGTTTATGGTAAGAAAACTTGTACTATCGTTAATTGCGATTCTGGGAGCCGGAGCGTTGTTCGTCGGGGCTCAGAACCGGCAAATATCCGGTACGGTTGCCAACCCCGAGGGTCAGCCGATCGTCGGAGCGACCGTCGTGGTCGACGGTACGTCGGCAGGCACCACCACCGGCTCCAACGGTAAGTTCACCTTGACGGCTCCTGCCGACGCTACGCTGACCGTGTCGTTCATCGGCTACCAGTCGCAGCAGATACCCGTCGCTGGCAAAACCTGGCTCGACATCGAGCTCAAGGAGGATTCGCAGTCCATCGACGACGTGATCGTCGTGGCTTACGGCACAACCAAGAAAGAGGCTTTCACCGGTTCGGCTTCCGTCATCAAGACCGACGACATCGCCAAACGGCAGGTTTCCAACGTTACCAACGCGCTCTCGGGCGTTACGTCGGGCGTGCAGGTTACCAGCACGAACGGCCAGCCCGGCACCGACGCCACCGTCCGCATCCGCGGTATCGGTTCGTTCTCGGCGAGCAACAAGCCGCTCTACGTGGTCGACGGCGTGCCCTACGACGGACAGATTTCGTCGATCAACACCGCCGACATCGAATCGCTGACCGTCTTGAAGGACGCCGCCGCTTCGGCCATCTACGGCGCCCGCGGAGCCAACGGCGTCATCCTCATCACCACCAAGCGCGGCAAGAGCAGCGAAGCGGTCATCACCGTCGACGCCAAGTGGGGTTCCAACTCGCGCGCCGTGCCTCAGTACGACGTCATCACCGACCCGGGCCAGTACATGGAGCTCGTCGGCCAGTCCATGAGCACCTACGCCCAGCTCCTCCGCGGGTTCACACCCGAGCAGGCCGCTCAGTATATCGAGAAGAATGTCTATACCAACAGCGCAGGCGGCGTGGGTTACCGCGTCTTCGACTACCCCGAGGGCGAGACGCTGATCGGCGCCGACGGCAAGCTCAACCCCAATGCCACCTTGGGCTACGTCAACGGCGACTACCTCTTCCTGCCCGACAACTGGTACGACGAGCTCTTCGACAAGGGCAACCTGCGCCAGGAGTACAACGTTTCGATCTCGGGCAACTCCGACAAGATCAACTACTACGCGTCGTTGGGCTACCTCGACGATTCGGGCATCATGTCCAACTCGGGCTTCACCCGTTACTCGACCCGTCTGAAGGCCGACTACCAGGCCAAGAAGTGGTTGAAGTTCGGCGCCAACGTCTCTTATTCGAACGTCGAGAACAACAACCCCACCAACCAGACCTCCAGCGGTTCGTCGGCCAACATCTTCTACCTGACCGGCATGATCGCGCCGATCTATCCGCTCTACATCCGCAACGCCGAGGGCTCCGTCGCCAAGGACAGCCACGGTTACACCATGTACGACTTCGGCGACACCTCGACGGGCATGCCTTACAAGCGTACTTTCATGTCGGGTTCTAACCCCGCGTCGATGTGGGAACTCGACAAGGCGACCTATACCTACGACGACTTCTCGTCGCGTTACTACGCCACGGTCGACATCTACAAGGGCCTGAAGTTCACCTACAACCTGGGCATCGACCTCTCGGCCTACCGTTACCAGCGGCTCTACAACCCCTACTACGGACAGTATTCCAAGGTCGGCGGCGTCATCTACGTCGCCAACAAGCGCGAGCTGGCTCTCAACCAGCAGCAGTTGCTCAACTACTCGGGTACTTTCGCCGACAAGCACAACATCGACATCCTCGTAGGTCATGAAACTTACAAGTGGAAGCGTTCCTACCTGCAGGGCGGCCGCGAGAAGATCTTCAATCCCAACGTCGTAGAGCTCAACAACGCCATCAGCCAGCAGTCGAACGACTCCTATACCGACAATTACTTCACCGAGGGTTATTTCGCACAGGTCAACTACGACTTCGACGGCAAGTACTTCATCTCGGGTTCCTACCGTCGCGATGCTTCGTCGCGCTTCCACAAGGATCACCGTTGGGGCGACTTCGGCTCGGTCGGCGCCAGCTGGATCCTCTCCAAGGAGAACTTCCTCTCCGGTGCCGAGTGGCTCGATCTGTTGAAGATCAAGGCTTCGTACGGCGTTCAGGGCAACGACAACCTGCTCTACCAGACGGGCGAGACCAACTACTACCCCTACGCCGACCAGTACACGCTCTCGCAACTCGACGGCAGCTTCGCCACGGCACTCTCCTACAAGGGCAACAAGGACATCACCTGGGAGACCAGCCATTCGATCAACGCCGGCGTCGAGTTCAGTTTCTGGCAGGGTCGTCTGGCCGGTAACGTGGAGTATTTCAACCGTCGCACGTCGGACATGCTCTACTACATGCCGTCGCCCAACTCGATCGGCTACGCCTACTACCCCACCAACGTGGGTTCGGTGCGCAACTCGGGTGTCGAGATCGATTTGAACAGCACGGTCTTCCGCACTAAAAACGTTACGTGGACGCTCAACGCCAACCTCACCTACCTCAAGAACAAGATCATCAAGCTCGACGAGTCGCTCGGCGGCGAGTGGATCGACGGTTCGAGAATCTATCGCGAGGGCGAGTCGATGTACCAGCTCTACCTGCGCAAGTACGCCGGCGTCAACGAGAACGGTCAGTCGACCTGGTACCTGGCCGACGGCTCGGCCACTACGGAATACGCCCAGGCCGACCGCTTCACCACGGGTGACATCCTCCCGAAGGTCTACGGCGGTTTCGGCACCACGCTGGAGTTCTTCGGCATCGACTTCTCGATCGCCTTCGCCTACCAGCTGGGCGGCAAGGTCTACGACAACACCTATGCGTCGCTCATGCACGCCGGTACGGCGCAGACGGCCGGTTCCAACTGGCACAAGGACATCCTCAGGGCCTGGAAGATCGGCGACGAGGCGGGTTCGACCGACGTGCCGCGTCTCTACACGTCCGACACCAACACCAACAGCATGTCGGATCGTTTCCTCATCAGCTCGAACTACCTCGACATCACCAACATCACATTGGGTTACACGCTGCCGAGCAGCTGGACTCGGAAAGTCCATATCTCCAAGTTGCGTCTCTACATGGCTGCCGACAACGTGGCGCTCTTCACCAAGCGGCAGGGTCTCGACCCGCGTCAGTCCTACACCGCAGCGGGCAGCTACCGTTACGCGCCGATCCGTACGATCTCGGGCGGTATCAACCTTACGTTCTAACAGTTAAAACAAGTCGTTGATTATGAAAACAATCTATAAGCTTATCGCAATCGCGTTCGGGGCGTTGGCTGTCGCCGCCTGCAGCGACGACCTCGACACCAGGCCCGAGGGCGACACGATGACCGAAGACCAGAAGAAGGAGATCTACGAGCAGAATCCCGAAAAGCTGGAGGCCGACGTCCTCTCGCTCTACTCTTCGATGATCGAGCTCCTGGCCATCGAGGACTGGTACGGCGGACAGCTCCATTTCGACTTCGGATACGCCGCCGTCATGTTGATGATGGATTCGTGGGGACAGGACATGCCTTCCGAGGACAGCAGTTACAACTGGTTCGCCAGCAGCCAGGATATGACCGACCGTACGCAAACTTCGCCGCTCGGTTACTTCATCTGGAACAACCTCTACAAGCAGCTTGGTCTGGCCAACCAGGTCATTGCCACGGTTCCGGCCGAGAGCGAGGACGCCACGTCGCTCAACTTCCGCGGCCAGGCGCTCGCCGTCCGGGCTTTCGACTACCTCAACCTCGTGCAGCTCTACCAGTACACCTACGTCGGACACGAGAACGAGCTCGCCGTTCCCATCATTGCGGAGACCATGACCAACGACGAGGCCAAGAACAACCCGCGCGCCACGGTGGCCGAGGTCTACGAGCAGATCCTCTCCGACCTCAAGGAGGCCATCGCCATCCTGCCCGAGACGGGCGTCTCCGGTCAGGTGAACCGCAAGGTCGCCTACGGTCTTCGCGCCCGGGCCCATCTGTTGATGCAGAACTACGACCAGGCCTACGACGATGCCGTCGAGGCTGCCAAAGGCTATCTGCCCTACTCGATCGCCGAGGTCTCGAAACCGTCGTTCAACGCCTTCAACCACGCTTGGTTGTGGGGCAACGTCATCAGCGAAACCAACGACGTCGTACTGTCGGGTATCGTCAACTTCCCCGCGCACATGTGTTCGTTCACCGGCAACGGCTATTCCCCGGGTTATTCGGGCCGCTACATCAACAGCCAACTCTACAGCCGGATTCCCGACACCGACGTCCGCAAGGGTTGGTGGGCCACGGTCGACGAAGACGGCCAGTGGGTGGCTCCCAACGTCGACTGGACTTGGGCCATCACCTATAATGGCTCGGCCTACAACATCGCAGAGTGGGAAGGTTGGCAGGCTCCCTACCTGAACGTGAAGTTCGGCGCCTACAACGACCTCTACGACAACGCGACCAACGCCTGCGACATTCCCTTGATGCGCGTCGAGGAGATGCTGCTCATCCAGGCCGAGGCCAAAGGTCTGAGCCAGAACGGCTCGGTCGCCGAGGGCAAGGCCATCCTGGAGAGCTTCGTGCAGACCTACCGCGATCCCTCCTACACCTGCACCGCCTCGTCGAAAGAGGAGTTCATCGACGCCGTGTGGTTCCAGCGCCGCATCGAATTGTGGGGCGAGGGACAATCGTGGTTCGACATCATGCGCCTGAAGAAGCCGGTGCACCGGCTGGGCACCAACTTCGAGTCGACCGTCGCCTGGAACCTGCCCGCCGAGGCTTCCATCTTCCCGTTGATCATCCCCGAGGCGGAGACCAACGTCAACCCCGCCTGCACGAACAACCCGATCGCAGCGGCTCCCCAGGCCGGCCAAACCTATTGATCCGGAACCTCCCGGTTCCGAATCCGCACAAGAGCTCCCTTTCCTGGGAGCTCTTTTTTCATCTCCGGCACAAATCCTGCAAATTACTGCCAACTCCGATTTTTTTTGTATTTTCGCAGATGGAACAAGCAAGCCTTACAAAACTACCTGCCATGAATATCCCGGAAATCCAGCCCGGCATCCGCTACGTGGGTGTCAACGACCGCACCACCACCCGTTTCGAGGCCCTGTGGCCCCTGCCCGCAGGCGTTTCGTACAACGCCTATCTGGTCGTCGGCGAGCGCATCGCCCTGGTCGACACCGTCGAAGAACGCTTCGGCGGCCGCCTGTTCGAGAACATCCGCCGCGAAATCGGCGACCGCAAAATCGACTACCTGGTCATCAACCACATGGAGCCCGACCACTCGTCGTCGATCGACGCCCTGCGGCGGCGTTATCCCGACATCCGGCTCGTCGGCAACGCCAAGGCCCTGCAAATGGTCGAGGGCTTCTACGGCATTGCAGGTCCTGCGCTCGAAGTCAAGGAGGGCGACACGCTCGACCTGGGCGGGCTGTCGCTCGCGTTCTTCATGGCGCCGATGGTCCATTGGCCCGAAACGATGGTCACCTGGTGTCCCGAGCGGCGCACCCTCTTTTCGGGCGACGCATTCGGCACGTTCGGCGCGCTCGACGGCGGCATCACCGATTCGCAGCTCGACCCCGCGCTCTATTGGGACGAAATGCGCCGTTACTACGCCTCCATCGTCGGCAAGTACGGTTCTCCCGTGCAGAAGGCGCTGCAGAAAGTCCGCGGGCTCGACCCCGCCGTCATCTGTTCCACCCACGGACCCGTCTGGCAGGAGCAGATTCCGCAGGTGCTCGACCTCTACGACCGCATGAGCCGTTACGAGGGCGAGCCGGGCGCGGTCATCGCCTACGGGTCGATGTACGGCAACACCGAGCAGATGGCCGAGCGGCTGGCCCGCCACCTGGCCGAAGCAGGCGTGCGGCACATCGCCGTCCACAACCTCACCTACTGCGACCTGTCGTTCGTCCTGCGCGACATCTTCCGTTACAACACGCTCGTCGTCGGCAGTCCCACCTACAATGGCGCCCTCTTCCCGCCCGTGGCCCGATTGCTCGAAGCGGTCGCCGCCCGGTGCATCCCGCAGCGCAACTTCGCTTTCTTCGGATCGTTCTGCTGGGCCGGATGCACCGTGCGCAGCATGGCCGAGTTCGCCCAGCGCATGAAGTGGGAGCCCCTTGGCGATGCCGTCGAGATGAAGCAGGGTTTCTCCGACGATGCCGACGCCGCCTGCCAGGCCCTCGCCCGGCAAATCGCCGGCCGCATCGGGCAGTAAGCCCGCCCGCAACAAAGAATCCCCGGAGCCTTTCGGTTCCGGGGATTTTTCTTGTCGCTGAAAATTCTTAGCGGCGTACCTTGACAATGACCTTGCGCACTACGCCCTCGCCCACCATCGGGGCATGGCCGTCCTCGGGAAACAGCACCGAGAACTGCCCCGGACGCATCGTGTAGTAGGTCTGCGGCTCGTCCTCGAAGAACTGGATGTCCTTCTCCGCGTTGAACGCTCCCTGCGGCTGGCGGAGGTCCTTGCGCTCGCTCCAGCCGAAAGTCTCCGCTTCGCCCGTTACGAGCAGCTGAATGTCGATATAGGCGTCGTGCACCTCCAACTTCGCGTCGCCTTTCTTCTTGAGCTCGCGCTCCATGACGTTGGCATAAATGTCGCGGCCCTCGATTTCGTGAATGCCCGGCTCCATGGCGGTCCAGTCGGTGGCGGCGAGGAATTCAAAAGCGCGCTTCATGCGCGGGTGCACGTTTTCGTAGCGTGCGTAGTTTTTCAGTGAATCGAAAATCATGGTTGTATTCGGGTTTAGTTCTTGTCTGCCAGTATCTTGAACCGCACGGCCACCGGGTAGTGGTCCGAGCAGCCGAGGTGCGGCACCTCGTAGGAGAGCATTTGCAGGTCGGGCGACGCCAGCACATAGTCGATGCGCAGCATGTCGAAAAATCCGCGGTAGGTGTAGGAGTAGCCCTCGCCGCACTCGGCAAAGGCGTCGTTCATCCCGCGCGCCATCTTCCGGTAGACGTAGGACATCGGCGTGTCGTTGAAGTCGCCGCAGACGATTTTACGCCGCTGCGGCATGCCGCGCATCGCCCCCGCTATCGAGTCGACCTGCGCCGCCCGCAGCACTCCGTTGTAGCGAAGCCGCCCGGCTATGCTCCGGAACTTCGTCTCGCGCGCCGTGTCGCCGATGAATTCGTGGCCCGTTATGTAGTCGTTGTCCGCCGCCTTGATCGAGGTCGACCGCAGGTGGTTGTTGAACACACGCACCGTGTCGTCGCCCACCGCCAGATCGGCCCATACCGACGATTCCGGCAAGAGCAGCACTCCCGACCGCACGATGCGGTACTTGCTCAGAATCATCTGGGGCGACCGCTTGTCGGCCGGCAGCCCGAAACGGGCCGCGTGGTATTTTTCGCTCACCGCCGCGAACCGGTCGCTCAGCTCGGCCAGCCGGGGGTTGAATTCCTGCAAGCAGATTATGTCGGGGGCAAGGCTGTCTATCAGCGCCGCCACCTGGTCCACGCTGCTCCCGCCCTCCACATCGTAGAAAGAGCGGACGTTGTAGCTCAGTATCTTGACAGCACTGCGGCCGTATTTCTGTTCGCCATACACGCGTCCGAGCTGGGGTTTCCAGAAAAGCGGCACCTTGAAAAGCCCCACGGCCAGCAGCAGCAACAGCAGTCCGGCGCGCACAAGCCGCCACCGCACAATCCAATAGCAGGCCAGCACCGCCGCCAGCACATAGAGCGCCGGAACCGCCAGCGCCATGACCGGAAAGAGCCACATGCGCGCCGGGGCCACATAGGGAACCAGATAGACCATCGGCAGCACCATCGCAAGCCCCAGCGTCGCCAGCGCCAGCAGCGTGTCGAGAAACCACATCAGCGGGCTCCGTCCACGGCGCAGCGAGCCGCCCTTGTATTCGACGTATTTTTCTTCGGACATCTCAGAAACGGATTATGCCCCGCCTGCGCCACCAGTAGAGTAGCAGCAGGCCCCACAGCATGCCGCCCACATGGGCAAAATGGGCCACGTTGCCCCCGCCACGCCAGCCGAGGAACAATTCGATGACGCCGTAAATGATGACGAACCACTTGGCTTTCATCGGGATGGGCGGGAATATCAGCATGATGACCGCATTGGGATGCAGCACGCCGAATGCCAGCAGCAGCCCCATGACGGCACCCGAGGCGCCCACAAGCGTCATCGGCTCGTGCATCGCCCACGCGATTCCGGCCTGAATCAGCGCCGCCCCCACGCCGCAAATCATGTAGTAGACCAGGAAGCGTTTCGGGCCGAGTTCGTATTCGAGCGTCCGGCCGAACATCCACAGGGCGAACATGTTGAAAAACAGGTGTTCCAAATTGGCGTGCAGGAACATGTAAGTCACGAACTGGTAGGTGCGGAAAAGCGGCATCCCCACCCACAGCGCGCACCAGCGCTCGATCTGCGGCCCCACGGGCAGCAGCATCGTCGCCATGAAGACCAGCAGGTTGATGATTATCAGATTCTTGACGACCGGGGGCGTCTGAAAGTAGCGGTTCATGCTCGGTGTTCTCTTTTTGCAAAGGTAGCGTTTTCCGGCGGATTATCCCAGCCGGGTACGTATATCTTCCGGCGGGATTTCGGCAAATATGGCCTTGCCCGAGGGCGAATAGCTGAAATTGTCGCTTCCGGCGAGCTGTTCCAGCAGCGCCGCGGCTTCTTCGCGCGTGAGGGTGCGCATGGCGCCCCGCACGGCTCCGAGGGCCATCGCCGCCGCAATCCTCTCGCGCCGCACGTCGCCCGCCGCCACCGGCAGCGAAAAGGTTTGCAGCAGGTCGTAGAGCATGCGGTCGATTCCCTCGGCCGGGAGGTCGGCCGGGGCCCCTCTGACCTCCACCGCTCCGTCGCCCAGATAGTCCAGGTCGAAGCCCAGCGCCGCCACGTCCACCGCATTTTCTTCCAACAGGGCGTATTCGTCGCCCGAAAGTTCCAGCCGCTCCGGAAACAGCAGCTGCTGGCTCACCGACGAGCCGTTGCCCAGCATCCGCAGGTAGTTTTCATAGAGGATGCGTTCGCGCGCGCGCCGCACGTCGACCACCACCAGCCGTTCGCCCAGCAGCGCCGCCACATAGCCGCCCGCCAGCGGCAGCGGGTCGGTGAACGAGGGCCGCGATTCGATTTCGAGGAACTGCTGTTCGGCGTCTTCGGCCGAGGGGATGAATTCCAGTTCGCTCTCCGCGTGCTGCACTCCGCCCGAAACATACTCCTCGAAAGTCTCGCCCTCGTCGGACAAGGTGAATCCGCCGCCGAAAATCCCGGTTCCCGGGCTCCCCGTCCGGCTGCTCCCGTAGGGCGCCGCCGTAGCATCGGAAACCCGCGACCCGCCGGCACGATAGGGTACGTCGAAGCCCGTGAAATCGGTGTCGGGTTCGGGCGCCGAGGGGTCGACGTATTCTTCCCGGAACGGGTTGTAGCTCTCGTCCGACATCGCGCGCGGTTCGCTGTAAACCGCCCCGCGCTCCAGCACCGGAATCTCCACCCCGCCCTCGCGGTCGAAATCCATCAGCGGCACCGCCCCCGTCTTGGCCAGCGTCTCGCGCACGGCCGCGTTGACTATCTGCCACACCGCGTCCTCGTCGGCGAACTTCACCTCGGTTTTCTGCGGGTGCACGTTCACGTCTATGCGCGAGGGGTCGATGGTCAGATAGAGGAAATACGAGGGGGTGCAGTTCTCGGGAATCAGTTTTTCGTAGGCTTTCAGAATCGCGCCCGTCAGGTAGGCGCTCTTGAAGAAGCGGCCGTTGACGAACAGATATTGTTCCGTGTTGCGCCGTTTGGCCGCCGCCGGACGGCCGATGAAACCCTCCGCACGGGCTATCGACGTGTCGGCTTCGACCTCCAGCAGGTTCTGTTTGATGTGGCGCCCCACCACGTCGACGATGCGCCCGGCCAGCGACGACGCGGCCAGCGTGTAGACCGGAGCGTCGTTCGAGTAGAGCTCGAAACCGATGTGCGGGTTGCACAGCGCCACGCGCTGGAATTCGGTCCGTATCTGCGCCGCCGAGGTCGTGCTTTTGTCCAGGAAACGGCGGCGGGCCGGCACGTTGTAGAACAGATTGCGGACATAGAACTGCGACCCCACGGGACACATCACCGGGGTCTGCGAGACGAACTGCCCGCCGTTGATTTCGGTGCACGTGCCCACGTCGTCGCCCTCCTGCCGCGTGCGCAGCTCCACCTGCGCCACCGCCGCTATCGACGCCAGCGCTTCGCCGCGGAAGCCGAAGGTCGACAGGGCATAGATGTCCTCGACCGCCGCTATCTTGCTCGTCGCGTGACGGTCGAAGGCCATCCGTGCGTCGATGGGCGACATGCCGCAGCCGTCGTCGACAATCTGTATCAGGTCGCGCCCGCCGTCGCGGAAGTTGACCTGCACGCGCGTCGCCCCGGCGTCGATGGAGTTCTCCATCATCTCCTTGACCACCGATGCGGGGCGGTTCACCACCTCGCCCGCCGCAATCTGGTTGGCGACGACTTCGGGTAAGAGTCGGATCCGGTCGGCCATCTTATTCTTCGTAATCGTTGGGTACCACCACTATGGACTGTTCCTGCCACTCCACGTCGCTCACGTGCGACTGGTCGAGGCCGTCGCGCGGTTCGGCCCGGTCCGGCGCCGCAGTTTCCACCGCCGCAGGCGCCGTGCGGGCGCGCAGGAACGCATCCGCCAGCCGCGGATAGAGCAGATAGATGAACAGCAGCACCAGCACGGCCCCCGCCGCCATCTTCCAGATGCGCATGCGGCCCCTCTCCTCTTCGCGCGTGCGCCGCGCGGCCCGGGCTTCGCGCTGCGTGCGGATATACTGGCCCGGGCGGTATTCGCGCCCGGCGTCTTCCGCCCGCTCGCCCCGCAGTTCAGCACGGCGCTGTTCGCGCGCTTCCTTTTCCGGGTCGTAGTAGCGCGGGATGTAGTTGAATTTGTTCGCGTGTTTCTTGAATGGGGTGAAACCCAGCATGGTTTTGTTATTTTCTGTAAAGATAGCGCAAACCGGGCGCAAAAGCAAACGGCAATCAGCCCGAACTTTTCTTTGTCATTCTGAGCGCAGCGAAGAATCTGTCTTGCCGGAACAGCGGATGTTGCGCTGCGTCCGGCAGGAAAATTTTTCACTTTTCACCTCATCGGAAGAAGCTCTTCATCCGCTCGAAGATGTTCTGGTTCTTGACCGATTCGGCTTTCTGGAAGCCCGGCTGCTGGGAGAGCTGTTCCACCAGCCGTTTTTCTTCGGCGCTGAGTTTCGAGGGAATGGTGATGTCCACCACCACCAGTTCGTCGCCGCGGCCATAGCCGTTGACGTCCGGTATGCCCTTGCCGCCCAGACGCAGGACCTTGCCCGCATGGGTGCCCGGCGCTATCTTGATTTTCGCACGGCCGTCCACCGTCGGCACTTCCACCGTGCCACCCAGCAGGGCCATCGTCACCGTGATGTTCAGATTGTGAATCAGGTCGTTGCCGTCGCGGATCAGTTCCGGATGAGGTATCTCCTCGACCAGCACCTGCAAGTCGCCGTTGATGCCGCCGTGACGCGCCGCGTTGCCCTTGCCCGTCACCGTCAGCGCCATTCCCTCGCCCACTCCGGCCGGGATGGCGATTTCGACCACTTCCTGCCCGCGCAAGGTGCCTTCGCCCTTGCATTCGTCGCAGGGCGAGGTGATGACCTTGCCCGTGCCGCCGCACGTGGGACACACTCCCTGGGTCTGCACCCGGCCGAAGAACGAGTTTTCCACCCGCACCACATAGCCCGAGCCGTTGCAGGTCGAGCACGTCGCATAGGAATTGGCGTCCTTGGCGCCCGAGCCGCCGCACTTGCCGCACGCCACGGTCTTGTTGATTTTGAGTTTCTTCGTCACTCCCGTGGCTATCTCGGCCAGCGTAAGTTTGACCTTCACCCGGATGTCCGAGCCGCGGTTCACCCGGCGGCCGCCGCCCGACGAGCCGAACCCGCCGCCGAAATGGCCGCCGAAGATGTCGCCGAACTGCGAGAAGATGTCTTCCATCGAGAATCCGCCGAACCCGCCGCCGAATCCTCCGGCGCCGCCCGCCGCGCCGCTCATGCCCGCATGGCCGAACTGGTCGTAGCGGGCGCGCTTGTCGGGGTTCGACAGCACGTCGTAGGCTTCGGCCGCTTCCTTGAACTTCTCCTCGGCCTGTTTGTCGCCCGGGTTCTTGTCGGGATGGTATTGGATGGCCGCCTTGCGGTAGGCTTTCTTTATCTCGTCGGCGTTGGCGTTCTTCGCGACGCCAAGTACTTCGTAGTAGTCTCTTTTTTCTGCCATGGCGCTATTCTCCTACAACCACCTTTGCAAAACGCAGTACCTTGTCGCCCAGCATGTAGCCCGTCTGCACCACGTCTATCACGCGGCCTTTCTTCTCCTCGCCCGCCGCAAAGCGCGCCACGGCCTCCGCTTCTTCGGCGTCGAATTCCTTGTCGAGCACCTCTATCTCGGTCACCCCTTTCTGGCGCAGGGCTTCGGTGAATTTCTGCGAAATCAGCTGCACGCCCGCCCGCAGGGCTTCCAGGTCGTCGCTCTTTTCCATCGCCGTCACGGCCCGCTGCACGTCGTCGCGCACCGGCAGCATCGCCAGCAGCACGTCGCGGCCGCCCGTCTGCACCAGCTCCATCTTTTCGCGGAGCGTGCGTTTGCGGTAGTTGTCGAATTCGGCCTGCAGGCGCAGGAACTTGTCCTGCCACTCGGCTGCCTGCGTCTGGGCGTCGTCGGCAGGTTCTTCCTGCGGCGCCTCCCCGGCTGACAGGTTGTCAGTCGCAGCTCCGGATTCGTCTGCCACATTGGCACACGAATCCCCTTCGCCCGCAGGCTCGGCGCCGCCCGCAGCGAAATTTTCGTCGCCTTCAACTGCTTCGTTATAAGCCTTTTTGTCTTTCATGGTATCTGTTTTTTCGGTATTTCCGCCTATTATTCGCACAAATTGCATACCAGCCCCCGGCGCGTCAGCCGACGATGAAAATCGCCGGGCGTTTCTGCATTTCGGGCAGCCGGCTGCGCCGCCATTCCTCCACCGTGCGGGTGGCTATGAATTCGCCCGGCGCCGTCAGGTCCATCGCCAGCGTCAGCCGCGTCGCAGGCGCGAGCACCTGCAGCAGCTGCTCCATGAGCTTCGCATTGCGGTAGGGCGCTTCGATGAACATCTGCGACTGCCCCTCGCTGTGGGCCCGCCGTTCCAGCCGCCGGATCGCCTGCGCCCGTTCGGGCGGCTTCACGGGCAGATAGCCGTTGAACGCGAACGACTGGCCGTTGAGCCCCGAAGCCATCATCGCAAGGACAATCGACGACGGGCCCGTCAGCGGCACCACCCGGATGCCGTGGCGATGGCACGCTTCGACCGCCAGCGCCCCCGGGTCGGCCACGCCCGGCACACCCGCCTCCGAAATGACGCCCGCCGAGCGGCCCGCCAGCAGCGGCGCTATCAGTTCTTCGACTTCGCGGCCCGCCGCCGTGTGTTCGTTCAGCTCGCGGAATTCCAGTTCGTCGATAGGCCGCGCCACGCCCGCTTTCGACAGGAAGCGCCGGGCCGTGCGGGTGTTCTCCACGATGAAGTAGTCCAGCCCGTCCATCACGGCCTTGTTCGCCGCAGGCAGTACGTCCCACGGCGCCGTCTCGTCCGAAATCGGACACGGAATCAGGTATAGGGTTCCTTTCACTATTCTTTCAGATAAATTCGCTTCACCCGCGCTGACACCGAGGTCATGATTTCATAAGGAATCGTGTCGAGCACTTCGGCCATCGTTTCGAGGTCGTTGCCCGGCGCAGGCGAGAAGATGACGGCTTCGTCGCCCTCCCGAACCCCTTCGATGTCCGTGATGTCTATCATGCAGCTGTCCATGCAGATACGGCCCACTATCGGCGCCGGGCGCCCCGCCACCAGCACCGACCAGCGGCCGCAGCCCAAGTGGCGGTCCAGTCCGTCGGCATAGCCCACCGGGATGGTCGCCGTGACGGTCGGGCGCGTCAGTTTTCCAGCCCGGCCGTAGCCCACCGCGTCGCCCGCAGGCAGATGCTTGATTTGTACGATGCGTGTCTTGAGCGTCGCCACGGGTTGCAGGCCCGCGTTGTGCTGCCACCCGAAGCCATAAAGCCCCAGCCCCAGCCGGCACATGTCGAACTGCGCTTCCGGGAAGCGGTCTATCGCCGCCGAGTTGGCCGTGTGGCGGATGACCGGATAGTCCAGCGCGTCGGCCAGCGTCCGGCTCATCCGGTCGTAGCGGGCTATCTGTTCGTGCGTGTAGGCGTCTTCGCAGGGCATGTCCGAGCAGTTGAGGTGCGAGAAAACCGTCGCGACCTTAACTTCTCCCATCGTCGCCAGTTTTTCGGCCAGCGGCGCGATTTCCTCCTCGACGAATCCCAGCCGGTGCATTCCCGTGTCCAGCTTCACATGAATCGGATAGTGCCTTTCGCCCGCATGGGTCGCGGCCGCCGCAAATGCTTCCAGCGAATGGAAGCTGTATATTTCCGGTTCCAGCCGGTTGGCAATCATCAGCTCGAAGCTGTCGGCATCAGCGTTGAGCACCACAACGGGCATCGTGATGCCCCGTTCGCGCAGCAGCACCCCCTCGTCGGCGAACGCCACCGCTAAGTAGTCCACTCCCTGGTGCTGAAGCAGCTGCGCCACCTCGAAGTCGCCCGTCCCGTAGCTCCCGGCCTTGACCATCGCTACCAGCTTCGTCCCGAAGCGGAGTTTCGAGCGGAAACAGTTGAGGTTGCGCGTCATCGCGTCGAGGTCCACTTCCAGCACCGTCGTATGGCTCTGCCGCGACAGCGCATGGGCCAGCTTCTCGAAACGGTAGTCGCGGGCCCCTTTCAGCAGCACCGCACGCCCCGCCACCGCATCGCGGCCCAGCCGCTCGATGCACTCGTCGGTCGAGGCATAGAACGATTTGTCGCAGCTGAAAAGCGGTGCGTAGCGCCGGAGCTTCGGGCCGATGCCCACCAGGCAGTCCACCCCTGCGCGGGTCACCATCGCCGCCACCCGGCTGTAAAGTTCGTCGTCCGACAGGCCGCTTTGGGCAATGTCCGACAGCACCAGCGTCTGCCTGCGGCCCAGCGCCACGTTGTGCAGGTAGTCGAGCGCCAGCGCCAGCGAGTTGAGGTCGAGGTTGTAGGCGTCGTTTATCAGGATCGAATCGTTGATGCCGTCCTTCACCTCCAGCCGCATCGCCACGTGGGGCGCCGCCGAAAAGGCCGGGGCCGCGTAGCCCATCGCCGCACAGAACGCCTCGACAATCTGCGCGTTGCGGCGCGACGCGGCATTGCCGATGACCGCCTCCGCCACCTCCGGGAAGCGTGCCGCGTCGATGGGCTTGCGGTCGGCGTAGCGTGCCGCCGCCATCCGCCCCAGCGGCTCGTAGTAGCTATGATAGATGATTTTCGACGCGCTGCGCGCCAGTATCAGTTTTTCGTCGCACTTCTGTTCCAGGTTGAGGAAATGTTCCTGGTGCGCGTCGCCTATCGAGGTGAATATCGCCACGTCGGGGCGGATGATGCGTTCCAGGCGTTCCATTTCGCCGGGCTGCGAAATCCCCGCCTCGAAGATGGCCAGCTGTTCGTCGCCCTCCAGCATCAGCACCGAAAGCGGCACCCCCAACTGCGAATTGTAGCTCTTGGGCGAGCGGTAGAACTTCATGCCCGCGGGCAGTTCTTCGGCTATCCATTCCTTGATGACGGTCTTGCCGTTCGAGCCCGTGATGCCTACCACCGTGCCCTTGAACTGCGCCCGGTGATAGGCCGCCAGCGTCTGCAAGGCTCCGATGGCGTTCTCCACCACTGCATAGCCGCAGTCGGGCAGCATGTCGACTTCGTGTTCGACCAGAAAGGCCCGCACGCCGCGTTCGTACATCTCCCGGATGAAGCGGTGCGAATCGTGGTTGGCTCCGCGCAGAGCCACGAACATCGGGCTCCGGCCCATCTCGCACGAGAGCGAGCGGCTGTCGGTCACCACCGAGCGTACTTCGGTGTCGCAGCCCCGGAATTTCCCGCCGCACAGGGCGGCTATCCGCGAAAGTCTGTATTCCATACCTCTAAGGTTTCTTGCTTCGGAAGCGTGTTGTTCGTTTGCCGTTCGCCCGGGTCGGCTGCGGGGGCGCATCAAAGATACGGGCCGACCCCGGGCGGATAAGTTTCTTTCTGCAATACGCAGAAAAAGGCCTACGCCAAGGTCACCACCGTGATGCCTGCCCCGCCCCGGTCGGCATGTTCGTCCACGGCCGATTCCACTTCGGGCACCGTGCGCAGATAGCGGCGTATCTCCTCCTTGAGCGCTCCCGTACCCTTGCCGTGGAGAATCGTCACCGAGCCCACGCCGACCATCAGCGCGTCGTCGATGAACTGCTGCACCGCGTCGAGCGCTTCGATGGAGCGCATGCCCCGCACGTCGATGTGGTCGCGGAACGCAAGTTTGCGGGCCGATATGTCGGCCGAAACGACGGTGCGCACCGTCGTCGGGCGCGTCGCTTCGCGGTATTCGTTGTTCGAGACCACCGTCAGCAGCGCTTTGTCCACGGTCGTCAGTATCTGCCCGAACGCCACCTGCGCTTTCTTGCCTTTCACCGCGCGCACTTCGCCGACCATCTCCTGCCCCAGCATCCTCACTTTCGAGCCCGCCTCCACCTCGCGTTTCTTCGGCGGTTCGGGGGCGCTGCCCGGCGCTGCCGCTTCTCCGCGCTGCGCCTTGCGTTCGGCCCGGCGCTGGCGGCGGCGTTCGATGCGTTCGATTTCGCGGGCTATCTCCGCGTCACGTTCCGCCGCGTCGGCTTGCTCGGCCGCCGCACGGAAATCGTCGAGTTCCTTGCGTGCCAGCCGCGTAGTCTCCTTTTCGGCCTGCGTCTCGCGGATGGTGCGTATCGTGTTCTCTATCTGGCGGTTGGCATCGGCAATAAGGGCCTGCGCCTCCTGCTTGGCCTTTTTGAGTATCTCCTGCCGTTCGGCGCGGATTTTGGCCAGCTGTTCCGCATAGCTCTGTTCCAGCTCCTCCACCTTGCGGTCGGTCAGGCGGATGCGGTCGCGCTTCTGCTCCCAGTAGTGTTTGTCGCGCGCGATTTCGCGCAGCTGCTTTTCGAGGTTGATGTGTTCCGACCCCGCCTTTTCCGCCGCCGAGCGGATAATCTCCTCCGGCAGTCCTATCTTGCGGGCGATTTCCACGGCGAACGAACTGCCGGGCTTGCCCGTTTCGAGCCGGAACAGCGGCCGGATGTGCTGCACGTCGAACGTCATCGCACCGTTGGCGATTCCGTCGGTGCTGGCCGCGTAGTACTTGATATTGGCATAGTGGGTCGTGATGACGCCGTAGCACCCCCGTTCGAGCAGCCGTTCCAGAATCGCCTCGGCTATGGCGCCGCCGATGGTGGGCTCCGTGCCCGAGCCGAATTCGTCGATGAGCACCAGCGTCCGGTCCGACGCACCCGAGAGCATGTTCTTCATGTTCACCAAGTGCGACGAGTAGGTCGACAGGTCGTTGTCGATGGACTGTTCGTCGCCTATGTCGATGAATATCGAGCCGAAGACCGGAAGTTCGGATATTTCCGACGCAGGCACCGGAAATCCGCATTGGAACATGTACTGCACGATGCCCGTAGTCTTCAGACAGACCGATTTGCCGCCCGCATTGGGGCCCGATATGACCAGGATGCGCTTGCGTTTGTCGAGCTGCATGTTCAGCGGCACGATTTCGCGCCCCTGCGCCCGCAGGGTCTGTTGCAGCAGCGGATGGCGCGCGTCCTTGAGCACCAGCCTGTCGTCGGTCGAGACGATGGGCTTCACACAGCCGTTCGCCGAGGCCCAGCGGCCCTTGGCCCGCAGCATGTCCACCTCAGCCAGATAGTCGCCCGAAGCGGCGATAAGTTCGGCGTCGGGGCGCACCGTCTCGGTGAATTCGGTCAGTATACGGACGATTTCGCGGCGCTCGGCATATTCCAGTTCGCGCAGTTCGTTGTTCAGCTCCACCACTTCCACAGGCTCCACATAGAACGTGCGGCCCGTGGCCGATTCGTCGTGGATGAAGCCGTTGAGCTTGCGTTTGTTGGCCGCCGAAACCGGGATGACGGTCTTGCCGTCGCGGACCGACAGCTGGGCGTCGGCGTCGACGATTCCGGCGCTCTTGGCCGCGGCCAGCACCTGTTGCAGACGTTTGGCCGCCTGGCCCTCGCGTTCGCGGATGGCCCGCCGGATTTCGGCCAGTTCGGGCGACGCGCCGTCCCTCACGGCGCAGAACGGGTCGATGATGGCGTCGATTCGCTGCACGATGGCCGGAAAGGCTTCCACCCCTCGCGTAAGGTCATAGAGTGCAGGATATTGTTGGCCGCGCGCTCCGATGAAGGCGACCAGCTGGCCCACCATCGCCAGCGCCCGGCGCAGGGTCACCACCTCCTCGACATCGAGAAACGCCCCCTCGACCCGCAGTTTGGCCACCACATGGTCCATGTCGGGGTAGTCGCCGCCCGGGAAATCGGGGTTCATTTCCAGCAGCAGGCGCATCTCGTCGGCCAGCGACAGCCGCCGCACAATCTCCCGCGCCGAGGTCGTGAAGCCCTCGGCCGCAAGCAGTCCGCGGGCCGCGCGCATCGTGCACAGCGCCGCCACCTGCTCCCGCAGGCGGTCGAACCCGATTTTCTGCTCGAAAGTAGGCGGATAGATCATCGCTTATTCGGCCCGTTGCGCCGCCCGGAGCGAATCGCGTTCGGCCTTGGCCGCAGCCTTGGCTTCGCGGCGCTCGGCCCGCTCCTTCATCTTCTCCGGGTCGCGGCCGAAGAGCGACAGATGCACATAGCGCGCCGGATAGGCTTTCACGTCGGCCAGCAGCGCCGACAGGTTGCCCGTGGCCACGGTCAGCGAATCGTACAGCGCCGGGTCTTCGACGAGTTTGCCCAGCGTTCCCTCGCCCTCGCCGATTTTGCGCATCAGCTCGTCGAGCGTGGCCACCGAAGCCGTCAGCTTGCGGGCGAACTGCTCCTCGTCGAGGGTCGTCGCCACCCGGCCCAGGCTGCCCACGATGCTGTCGACACGCCCGGCATTGTTGCCCAGCATTTCGGAAAAGCGGGTCAGGTTGTCGACCGTCGACTTGAGGTTCCTGCTCTCCGAAGCAAGCAGGTCGTTCATGTTGCCCGACAGCGAATTCAGGTGGCCGAGCGTCCCGTCGATGTTCGCCTTGTTGTCTTCCAGGAGTCGGCTCACGTCGGTCAGCGTGCGCGACAGGTCGGCCGTCACCTGCGAAATCTTCTGCTTCACGAAATCGAGCTCCGACCCCGCCATGTCCATCAGGTCGCGGTCGCGGCCCGAGCGAATCGTGTCGCCCTGCTCGAAATAGGTCGCTGCCGTGCCGAAATTGATTTCGATGGCCTTGGAACCCATCAGCGAGTTGCTCACAATCTTGGCTTCCGAATCGGTCGGAATGCGGTAGGCACGCTTGATGGTGAATTGCAGCACCACTTCGTCGCTGCGCGCCGGGTCGAACGTGATGGCCGACACGGTACCGATTTTCACTCCTTTGACAAGGATGGGCGACGCGGTCTGCACCCCCGTCACCTGGTCGTAGACCGCATAGTATTCCGCATTGCGGCTGAAGATGTCGAATCCTTTCAGAAACCGGATTCCGGCCCACGCCGCACCGATCATCGCCACGGCGAACAACCCGATTTTCACTTCTCTTTTCATATTCTTTTCCTGTTTATTTTCCTATTGCTTTTTCCGCCCCGGCATAGCTCGAACAAGCTCTGCGCCCGGCTTATCCCTATTTTGCTATCTTGTCTCCCTTGCAGCGCACGATGAACGCTCCCGGGAATGTCTTGCGCACTTCTTCGATGCGCTGCTGGGCTTCCGCCTTGGTGTCGCATTCGCAGACGCAATATTTGTAGCGGAATTCCCCGTCGGCGGTGTATTCGCGCACCTTGCCGCGGTAGTTCTTGAATTCCGGCGAATCCGAAGCCACCGTCTTCTTGCTCGACAGAATCTGTATGGCAAAATGCGCTCCGGTCTTCTTCTCCGGTTTCGCCGCCGCATCGTCCGACGGTGCCGGCTCCGGCTTCGGAGCGGGTTTCGGGGCCGCCTGCGCCGCTTCCTCCTCCGCGCGCCGCCGCGTCTCCAGCACGTAGTCCGAGTAGTTCTTCACCGACACGAACAGCGAGCGGGCAATCTCGTCCTGCCCCGCCTCGGATTTCAGATAGACCGCTTCCTTGGGGTTCGACAGAAACCCTATTTCGGTCAGCACGCCCGGCATGTCCGTCGCATAGAGCACCCGCAGCAGCTGGGGCTTCACCCCGCGCGAACGGCGCCCGGTCTTGACGTAGTTGCTCTGAATGAAGCGCGCCATAGCCAGGCTGTACTCACCGTAGGTGAACTGCAAGTTCTGAATATAAGCCCGCACGATGGCCGCCGTGCGCTCGTCCGACATGTCGATCAGGTCGTCGCGGTTGTTTTCGTAGAGGGCGTCCTCGTTGTAGCGTTGTTCCTTGGTGCTCTCGCCCATGACCAGCGTCTCCACGCCCCGCGCCGCCGCTTCCTTGGCCGCATTGACATGGATGGAGACGAAAAGGTCGCCGCCCGCCCGGTTGGCGATGTCGGCCCGGGCCTGCAAGTCCTCTATCTTCGTCGGAGCCAGCGCCTTGTCGGTCGTGCGCGTGTAGACCACCTTCACCCCCGGCATCCCTTCCTCGATGAGTTGGCCCAGCTTGAGCGCCACCGTCAGCGTCAGCGTCTTCTCATCGGTCCCGAAATAGTGCGCACCGGGGTCGTCGCCCCCGTGTCCCGGGTCGATGACCACCACCCGGATTCCGCAGGGGGCGTTCTGCGCCGTGGCGGCTTCGGTCAGAAAAGCCGCCACCGCTGCAAGCAGTATCGTGAAATATCGCGCGCGCATACTTTGTTTTCGTACTTCGTCTTCGTCTCAGATACTTCGTTCCGGCATAATCGAACCTCCGGCCTATTTCTGCACTCAACGTATCTTTATAGAAGATACTCCCGCCTTGGCAATGCCCAAATAAATTTGGCATTCCGCTTGGCTTATTCGTATCTTTGACTCGGCCGAAGATACTTCCGCTCGGCAAAATGCAAGTAAACTTGCTTTTGCCCTCGCTTATTCGTATCTTTGCCACGCCCGAAAACGGCGCAGGAAAGCCCTGCCACCACGTTCCGGGCGGTTTTGCCGACTTGTCGGCAAAGTTACGGAAATTTTTCGATATTTTGGTCAAACCGAGGGTAAAATATCTGTTGTCGGCAGCCGCCGTGCTGGTCTTCGCGCAGTCGTTTTTCGGCTCTGCGGCCCCGTACCGGGCGGGCTTCTCCGCGGCCGATACCCTCGCGCCCGCCGAAATGTCAGCCGGCAGCCCCCTTTCGGACGAAAGCCCGGCCGAAGCGCTCCGCACCCAAGCCGACAGCACCCTGCGGCTTTCAGAGGGTAACGACCCCGTCCCCTCCCGCCGCGAGCGCAGGGCCGCCCGCGAGGAAGCCCGCCGCCGCGGACGCTTCAACGCCCTGCCGCAAGAAGTGCGCGATTCCATCGCCGGGGCGCAGTTCGATTCGCTCGTGGCGTTCAAGGCCGATTCGCTCCGCTCCGCCGACACGCTCCGCCGACAGTCTGCCGACACCGCCGCCGGGCCGCGTCCGGCCCAGCCGTTCCTCGACGACCCCATCACGGGTCAGAATACCGATTCGCTGGTCTACGACCTGCGCAGCAAAAAGGTCTACATCTACAACCAAGGCGACGTCACCTACCAGAACAGCAACCTCAAGGCCGACTACATGCAGATCGACATGGATTCCAAGCTGATCTACGCCTACGGCAAGCCCGACACGCTGGAAGGGCGGCCCGTCGTCACGAAGCCCGAGTTCACCGAGGGTTCGGCCACCTACCAGATGGACACCATCACCTACAACCTCACCTCCAAGAAGGCCAAAATCAAGGGCGTGGCCACCCAGCAGGGCGACGGCTGGCTTGTGGGCGGAAGCGTCAAGAAGATGGCCGACAACACCGTCAACATCCAGAACGGCAAATACACCACCTGCGACCACACCGACCATCCCCACTTCTACTTAGCCATGACCAAGGCCAAGGTCATCCCCGGCAAGAAGGTCGTCACCGGGCCCGCCTACTTAGTCATGGAGGACGTGCCCATCTACTTCCTCGGCATCCCCGAGGGTTTCTTCCCCATCAACATGGGCCCCAAGTCGGGTCTGCTGATGCCCACCTACGGCGAGGAGTACACCAAGGGTTTCTTCCTGCGCGGGCTGGGCTATTACTTCACCCTGGGCGATTATGCCGACCTGGCCATCCGAGGCGGCATATATAGTTTGGGTTCGTGGGAGGCTTCCGCCGCATCGCGCTACATCAAGCGCTACAAGTACAGCGGCAACCTCGACATGCAGTACTCCAAGGTCCGCATCGGCAGCAAGGGCGAGGCCGACTACCTGCGTCAGAGCAACTTCCAGATCAAGTGGACCCACTCGCAGGACCCCAAGGCCAACCCCGGGTCGACCTTCTCCGCGTCGGTCAACTTCGCCACCAGCGGCTACAACCGCTATTCGGCCACCAACCTCAACGACATGCTCTCGACCCAGACCAACTCCTCGATTTCCTACTCGAAGAACTGGGCCGGCACGCCGTTCTCGCTCTCGGCCAACATGGCCGTGTCGCAGAACTCGCAGAACAAAACCCTCTCCGTCACCCTGCCGACCGTGGTGTTCAACGTCTCGCGCATCTACCCGTTCAAGCGCAAGGAGCGGCAGGGCAAGGAGCGCTGGTACGAGAAGATTTCGATGCAGTATACGGGTAAGATGACCAACTCGGTGACCACCACCGAAAGCAAGATTTTCACCAAGGAGACGCTCGACAACATGCGCAACGGCATCGAGCACACGCTGCCCGTCTCGGCGTCGTTCAACCTTTTCAACTACATCAACATTTCGCCCTCGGTCAACTACTCCGAGAAATGGTTCTTCAAGCGCACGCTGCTCGACTGGAACCCCGTCACGAACCAGACCGACACCACCAAGCAATACGGGTTCTACCGCCTTTACAACTACGGGGCGAGCGTCTCGGCGTCGACCACCGTCTACGGCATGTACGACTTCACCAAGAAGAACCGCAACCGCAAGATCCAGGCGATCCGCCACACCCTCAGCCCGTCGTTCGGCTTCTCCTACGCGCCCGACTTCGGCCATCAGAAATACGGTTACTACCGCACGCGGCAGGTCGACTCCACGGGCCGTTTCACCACCTATTCGCCCTACTCCGGCAACGCCTATCCGGTCCCCTCGTCGGGCCGTTCCATGGCGCTGAGTTTCTCGCTCTCGCAGAACCTCGAAATGAAGGTGCTCTCCAAGCGCGACACCTCGGGCATCCGGAAAATCAAGCTCATCGACGAGCTGCGCATCAGCGGGTCCTATAACTTCCTCGCCGATTCGATGGGGCTGTCGAACATCTCCGTGTCGCTGCGCACCACGCTGTTCAAGAATTTCGGTCTCAACCTCTCGGCCACGCTCGACCCCTACCGGCTCACTCCGCAGGGACAGCATATCAACAAAATCCGCCTCCCGGGCCGCGTCGTCTCGACCGGGTGGTCGTTCGGCTATACGTTCAGGTCGCGGCAGGACAAGTCGCAGCCCGCCATGAACGACATCACCTCCATCCCGCCCGAGTACCAGAACCCCTTCTACGACCCTTACGGGACCATGGACCCCGTGCTCCGGCGGCAGTATATGGCGCAGACCTACTACGATTTTTCGCTTCCCTGGAATTTCGGGTTCAACTACGCGGTCAACTATTCGAGTTCGCCCTACAACAACGGCACCACGGGTTACCGCCGCAACGTCACTCAGACCATCGGTTTCAACGGTTCGATCAATATCGGCGAGAAGACCGGCATCACGTTCAGCGGCGGTTACGACATCATGAACAACAAGCTCACCACGTCGCAGATTTCCATCACGCGCGACCTCCATTGTTGGCAGATGTCTTTCTCCTGGATTCCTTTCGGGCATTACCGCAGTTGGAGTTTCAACATCGGCGTCAAGGCCGCCTCGCTCTCCGACCTCAAGTACGACAAGTCGCAGTCCATGTACGACAACATGTACTAAGGTGAAAGGGGCAAGGTGAAAAGTGAAAGGTGAACTTTGCGGTTAAGCGAGAGCAGAGACTGCTTGCAGGATATGCCGAGCGCGAGCAAAGTCAAAAAACGAGCATCCACAAGCGCCTGTTAAAACGTTTTAGCTGCATGATAAATCGTTTTAATAAGCATTCAGCCCCGTTCCTTTGTTATTCTGCCCCCCTCTCTGTCATTCCGAGCACCTCCCGTTATTCTGTGGAGCCCTCCCCTCTGTCATTCTGAGGAGCGTAGCGACGCGGCAATCTGAACAAAACCACCACCGTCATTCCGAGCACCTGCCCGTCATTCTGTGGAGCCCTCTCCCTTCTGTCATTCTGAGGAGGTCGCAAGACCGACGAAGAATCTAATACAAGGTCATTCTGAACGGAGTTAAAAATCTGTTCTCCCCGAAACCTTTGCGAGCGGCTCGCAGTTCCATTTTCCTTTTCTTGTACTTTCTTGTGCAAGAAAGTACCAAAGAGCTTTTGCACGGTGTAAATGGCGGCATCCGTCTTCGGTCGTTCGCTGAGCGGGCACGGAAGACTTACGCTGTTCCGAACACCCGCTCCGGGCGCTCGCTCCCTCGACGGACGAAACCCCGCCATTTCCACGAGTGCGGGATTTCGCAAGAATCATTCGCGGGCCCGGCCGGGGCGGTCGCGCTGCAAGCGCGAGCCGGGCTCCGCGCAGAATCGTTCTGTCATTCTGAACGAAGTGAAGAATCTAATATCCACAGATGTTTCACTACGTTCAACATGACAAATACCCCATTATTCCCTATCCATTAGGAATAAAAAAAGAGAGACTTCCGCGGAAGTCTCTCTTTTTCTCTGGTTGAGCTACCAGGACTCGAACCTGGAATGACAGGACCAGAATCTGTTGTGTTACCATTACACCATAGCTCAATTTTTGTGAGTGCAAAAGTAGCACATTATTTTGCAACTGCAAAGAATTTGTCCGAAATTTTTCATATATTTGTTTTCACGCAGCTTTCCGCAAGCCGCACGCAACCCGAAAAATACTTATAAAACCAATAGCTCATGGGCATCAAATTCCGTCTCATCGTCATGAACTTCCTCCAGTACGCCATCTGGGGGGCCTACCTCACCTCTATGGGGTCTTACTTGGTCAGCGCCGACCTCTCGTCGCACATCGGCATCTTCTACGCCATGCAGGGTATTGTCTCGATCTTCATGCCCGCCGTCATCGGCATCGTCGCCGACCGTTGGATTCCCGCCCAGCGGCTCCTGGGCATGTGCCACCTGCTCGCCGCCGTCTTCATCGGGGCCGCAGGCTATTACGCCCATTCCGCGGGTGCCGGCGTGCAGTTCGGGCCGCTCTTCGCGCTCTATTCGTTCAGCGTCGCTTTCTACATGCCCACCATCGCGCTCTCCAATTCCGTGGCTTACAGCGTCCTCGAAAGCAAAGGATTCGATACCGTCAAGGCGTTCCCGCCCATCCGCGTGTGGGGAACCGTCGGTTTCATCTGTTCGATGCTCGTCTGCGACGCCGCCGGATTCCAGACCACTTACATGCAGTTCGTGCAGTGCGCCGTACTGGGGTTGACACTCGCCGTCTACGCCATGACGCTGCCCAATTGCCCCGTCAGCCGCGGCAGCGAGAAGAAAAGCGTCGTCGAGGCGCTCGGGCTGCGGGCTTTCGCATTGTTCAAGCAGAAGAAAATGGCCTTGTTCTTCATCTTCTCCATGCTCCTCGGCGTGTCGCTGCAGATTACCAACGGGTTCGCCAATCCGTTCATCACGTCGTTCCGCGACGTGCCCGAGTTCGCTTCCACGTTCGGCGCCAACCATGCCAATGCCTTGATTTCGTTATCGCAGGTCTCCGAGACGCTCTGCATACTCTTGATTCCGTTCTGTCTCAAGCGTTTCGGCATCAAGAACGTCATGTTGATGGCCATGTTCGCATGGGTGCTGCGCTTCGGGCTGTTCGGGCTCGGCAATCCCGGCGGCGGCGTATGGATGTTCATCCTCTCGATGATCGTCTACGGTGTGGCGTTCGACTTCTTCAACATCTCGGGTTCGCTCTTCGTCAACAACGAGACCGACACCGCCATTCGTTCTTCGGCGCAGGGACTTTTCATGATTATGACCAACGGCATCGGCGCCACCATCGGTACGCTCGGCGCACAGGCCGTCGTCGACCGTTTCGTTTATTCGCAGTCGTCGGTCGAAGCCATGACCGCCGGGTGGTCCGCTTCGTGGCTCATCTTCGCCGGATACGCCCTTTGCGTCGCCATCGTCTTCGCCTTGGTCTTCAAGTACAAGCACAATCCCGAAGCTATCGGAGAAATCGGCCATTAGTGCGGTTCCTCTCCGAAACAAAGGTGCGCCGGATTCTTTCCCCGGCGCACCTTATTTATTAGGTATCCATCCTATTCATAAAAGCAGCCCCGCAGATGCTGGACGCAGCGCACGGATTTGCCGCCTGCCCGCCACCCGTTGTTCAGCGGGTTCACAAGGCCCGACAAGAAGTCCAGAAAGCCCGCGTTCCGGTCGCCGGCCGCATAGGAGGATGACGACCAGCAGAGACCGCGGTCGCCGACTTCCGTCAAGGCTCCCGTCGCCGTGTGGCGCCAGCCCGCAGCAGGCGTGCATAGCGATCGCTCAGCTGAATATACCGAAGAGGCAAACCCGTTTCGGTTTCCGGCTCCGGCATAGACTGGATTCCACAACTGGCAGCGTGCTTTATCGTTTCAACAGCCTGCTAAAACGTTTTAACATTCCGTAAAACACCGCCAGTGGACCGCTGAATCTGCCGACCGCACCGGCGGAAGCCGTGACCTCCGCCGTTCCGGGTCGTACAAGGCTGCAAAAAACCGCGCAGTCCGAAGACCGCGCGATTTTGCCGAAGGGGACTATCCCCGACTGTGAATTGTGAAATTCAATTCTCTTTCTTCAATCCCATCTTCTCAATCAGCGCCCGGGTTTCGGGTTTGTGGCCGCGGAAACGGACATACAGGTCCATCGGGTCCTCGGTGCCGCCCTTGGAGAGTACGTTGTCGCGGAACGAGCCCGAGACTTCGCGGTTGAAGATGCCTTTTTCCTTGAAGAGCGAGAACGCGTCGGCTTCCAGCACCTCGGCCCATTTGTAGCCGTAGTAGCCCGCCGCATAGCCGCCCGCGAAGATATGGCTGAACGCCGGGGCCATCGCCGTGCCGTCGACCGCAGGCAGTACCTGCGTCGGAGCCATCGACGCCCGCTCGAAAGCCACCACATCGCCCTCGTAGGGTTCCGCAATCGTGTGCCATGCCATGTCGGTCATGCCGAACGACAGCTGGCGGACATTGCCGTAGGCCGCCAGGAAATTCTTCGCCGCCACGATGCTCTCCACGATTTCGGCCGGGATGGGTTCGCCCGTCCGGTAGTGTACGGCCCACAGGTCGAGGAATTCCTTTTCCGTCGCCCAGTTTTCCATGATTTGCGAGGGCAGTTCCACGAAATCGCGGTAGACGCTCGTGCCCGTCTGCGATTCGTAGCGTCCCTCGGCCAGCATGCCGTGCAGCGAGTGGCCGAATTCGTGGAGGAACGTCTCCACTTCGTCGAACGTCAGCAGCGAGGGTTTCTCCCCGGTGGGCTTCGTGAAATTCATCACCAGCGACACCAGCGGCCGCGTCTCCTCGCCGTCCACGATTTTCGTACCGCGGTATTCGGTCATCCACGCGCCCGAACGCTTCGACGCACGCGGGAAGAAGTCGAGGTAGAGCACCGCCATGAAGCGGCCTTTTTCGTCGGTCACGTCGTAGGCCGTCACATCCGGATGGTAGACGTCGATTTCCGGGTTGGGCGTGAAGTTCAGCCCGTAAAGTTTGTTCGCCAGCAGGAAGACCCCTTTCTTCACGTTTTCGAGTTGGAAATAGGGTTTCACCACTTCGTCGTTGAGCGCATATTCGGCATCGCGGTACTTCTGGCTGTAATAGCCCCAGTCCCACGGCATGAGCTCACCCTCGAAGCCGAGTTTCGCGGCATAGTCGCTGACCGTCCGGCACTCGCGGTCGGCATGTTCCTTGGTCGCCGCCAGCAGTTCTTCCAGGAACGCCTCGACCGTCGGGGTATCCTTGGCCATGCGGCGTTCCAGCACGTAGTCGGCATAGCACTTGTAGCCCAGCAGGTTGGCTATCTTCAGACGCGTGTTGGCTATCTTTCTGACGATTTCCGTGTTGTCGTATTGGCCGCCCAGCGCGCGCGAGTTGTAGGCGCGCCAAAGTTTTTCCTTGAGCGCACGGTTCGACGAGTAGGTGACGAACGGCACATAGCTCGGTGCCTGCAAGGTCACGGTCCAGCCCTTTTCGCCGCGGGCCTTGGCGTCGGCCGCCATCCCCTCCTTGACGAAAGCAGGCAGTTCGGCCACCTGCTTCGGGTCGGTGATGTTGAGCGCGAACGCGTTGGTCGCCGCCAGCGCATTCTGCCCGAACTGAAGCGTCAGGGCCGAAAGTTCGGAGGTATACTGGCGGTAGAGTTCCTTGTCTGCGTCCGACAGCGCCGCGCCGTTGCGGGCGAAGCTCTTGTAGGTGTCTTCCAGCAGTTTCTTGTCGTCTTTCTTCAGGCAGCAGCCCGGGTGTTCGTAGACCGCCTTTACCCGCGCGAACAATTCGGGGTTGAGCGAAATGTCGTTCGACAGCTCCGTCAGCTTGGGCTGCACGCGCAGGGCTATTTCCTGCATCTCGTCCGACGTGTCGGCGCTCAGCAGGTTGTAGAACACCCCCTCGATGCGGCCGAGGAGTTCGCCGCTCCGTTCCAGCGCCGCAATCGTGTTGCCGAACGTCGGCTTGGCCGGGTTGTTCACAATGGCGTCGATTTCGGCTCGCTGGCACGCGATGGCCGCCTCGAACGCAGGTTCGTAGTGGGCGAGCTCGATTTTCGAGAACGGCGGCGTGGCATGGGGCGTCTCCCACTGGGCCAGCAGCGGGTTGGTGGTGTCCAGTTCGGGCAACTGGGCCCGCGGAATCGAGTTGTCGGCGCATCCTGCCGCAAAAGCTGCAAGGGTCATTATCCAAAACGTTTTTTTCATCTTTTCAGCAATATTATTCGGATTTCTTCCATTTGTGTTTTCGAGACTCCATCTCTCCCAACGGGGCCCGCCGAGAGCGGGATCAATGAGAAAGGAAACAAGGGGAAACGCTGTCGACTATCCGTACAACAGATTCTTCACTTCGTTCAGAATGACAGAGGAAGTTCAGAATGACAGAGGAAACCTTTGTTGTGTACAAGAATGATTTTTAATTCTTAATTTTTCATTTTTCATTGCAAAGTCGGTACCGCCAGCGAATCGGCCGCAGGACGGGGCCGTTCCATCAAACCGCGGGCCACGAGCATCGCCGTCTTGTCGGGGTCCTTGCCGCGGAACGTACGGTAGAGGGTCATGCCGTCTTCCGAACCGCCGCGCGACAGCAGCCGGCGGAAGCGTGCGGCGGTCTGCTTGTCGAACAGGTCGCCGCTCTCGCGGAAGGCCTCGAACGCATCCTTGTCCAGCACCTCGGCCCACGTATAGAAATAATAGCCCGCCGAGTAGCCGCCGTCGAAGATGTGGCTGAAGTAGGGATAGCGGTAGCGGGGTTCGATTTGCGGAATCAGCCCGCGCTTTTCGTTGAGCGCCCGGCGCTCGAATTCCGCCGCGTCGAACGGCTCGTACTCCTCGACCGAATGGATGTCCATGTCCGAGAGCGACGCGGCAATCAGCTCGGTCGTCTGGAACCCTTGGTTGAAAAGCGAGCTGCGGCGCATCTTCTCGACCAGGTGCTGCGGCATCACTTCGTCGCTGCGGTAGTGTACGGCATAGTGGCGCAGCATCTCGGGCTCGAAAGCCCAGTTTTCCATCACCTGCGAGGGCAGTTCCACGAAATCGCCCTCCACTTCGGTCAGCCCGCGGTACTTCACGTCGTGGAACAGGAAGTGCAGCGCATGGCCGAATTCGTGGAAAAGGGTCGCCGCTTCGTCCATCGTCAGCAGGGCCGGGGTGCTGCGCGTCGGGCGGGTGAAGTTCGCCACGATGGAGACCACGGGCGCGATGCGCTTGCCCTCGTCGTCGTAGCTCTGTTCCACATAGTTGCCGCACCACGCGCCCTGGCTCTTGCCCTCGCGGGGGAAGTAGTCGAAATAGAGCACTCCGAGGTGCGATTCGTCGGCATCGAGCACTTCGTAGGCCGTCACCTCCGGATGATAGACCGGCACGGCGATGGGGCGGAACGTGATGCCGTAGAGCCTGTTGGCCAGAAAGAAGACGCCCGTCTGCACGTTCGCCAGCGAGAAATAGGGGGTCAGCATCTCCTCGTCGAGCGCATAGTTTTTCTTGCGCAGTTTCTCGGCGTAGTACCACCAGTCCCACGAAGCGAACGTCTCCCCGGGATAGTCGGCCTTGAACAGGGTCTCCATTTCGGCCAGTTCCTCCCGGGCCTTTTTCAGCGCCGGGGTCCATATCTCGTCGAGCAGTCCGTAGACCGCCGCCGGGGTCCCGGCCATCTCCCCGTCGGTCACATAGGCCGCATAGGAGGGATAGCCCAGCAGGTGCGCCTTTTCGGTCCGCAGGCGGATGAAGTCGTTGATAAGTTGGTTGTTGTCGTGTTCATCGCCGTTGCTGCCGCGGTTCAGATAGGCTTTGTAGGCCTGTTCGCGCAGGTCGCGGCGCTTCGAGTAGGTCAGCAGCGGAATCAGGCTGGGTTTGTGGAGCGTGAAGACGTACTTGCCGCCGCGGCCCAGTTCCTGCGCCTTGTCGCGCGCCAGCTCGCGGGCGTTGTTCGGAATCCCTTCGAGGTCTTCGGCCGTGAGTTCAAGCACGAACTTGTTGTTCTCGGCCAGCAGGTTGGCGCTGAACTTCACCGACACGAGGGCCAGTTCTTCGTTGATGGCCTTGAGCCGCGCTTTCTCTTCCTCGCCGAGCAGCGCGCCCGAGCGGACGAACGCGCGGTAGGTCTCTTCCAGCAGGCGGGTTTCGTCGGCTCCCAGCCCGAATTCGGCACGGCGGTCGTAGACCGCCTTGACCTTGGCGAAAAGCCGTTCGTTCATCCCTATCTTGTCGTCGTGGGCCGTCAGCAGCGGCATCGCCTGCTCTTGCAGCGCGCGCAGCTGTTCGCTGCTCTCGGCCTCGCACAGCATGCCGAACACCAGCCCCACCTGTTCGAGCATCCGCCCCGAACGGTCGTAGGCCGCGATTACGTTCTCGAACGTCGGTTCGTCGTGGTTCGAGACGATGGCGTCGATTTCGGCGTCGTGCAGCGACATCGCACGCTCGAAAGCGGGCATGAAGTGCTCGGGCCGGATTTTGTCGAAAGGCGGTACGCCGTAGGGCGTCTCCCAGGCGGAGAAAAAGGGATTCTCCGCCGTCTTGTTTTGCGTGTTGCACGATGCGGACATAAGCAGGATGAATGTGAAGAAGAGCATGCGTTTCATCGGGTCGGAAGTTTTATGCGTTTTTTCGTTCCTTATTACCTATATAATGTATACCTTTGCGGCCGCGGCGCGGTTATGCGTGCCAAATATACGAAATCCGACAGAGCCATGCAACTTTTTTACGATCCCGATTTCGTTCCGCCCCTCCACACGCTCGGCGAGGAGGAGTCGCGCCATTGCGTGCGGGTGCTGCGGCTCGCCGAGGGCGACTCTCTCCACCTGACCGACGGGCGGGGTACGCTCTACCGCTGCCGCATCGTCAGCGCCGACCCGCGCCGCTGCACGGTCGAGGCGGTCGAAACGGTGCACGATTTCGAGCCCCTGCCCTACCGGCTCGTCATGGGCGTCGCGCCGACCAAGAATGCCGACCGCTTCGAGTGGTTCCTCGAAAAGGCCACCGAGGTGGGGGTCACGGCCATCGTGCCGCTCGAAACCGACCACAGCGAGCGGCGGGTCTTCCGGCCGCAGCGGGGCGAAAAGGTCATCACGGCGGCCATCAAGCAGTCGCTCAAGGCGTTCCGGCCCGAGCTCCGGCCCCTCGCACCCCTGCGGGAGGTGCTCGAAGCGCCGTTCGAGGGGCGCAGGTTCATCGCCCACTGCGACCAGGCTCGCAGCGAAGCAGGCAAACAATATCTGCCCGCGGCGCTGCATCCCGGCGAAGCGGCCTTGGTGCTCATCGGTCCCGAGGGCGATTTCTCGCCCCGCGAAATCGACGCCGCAATAGCCTGCGGGTTCGAGGAGATCACCCTCGGCACCCAGCGCCTGCGCACCGAAACCGCCGCCCTCACGGCCGTGGTCATGGCGTCGGTGGTCAACGGAATGAATTAAAAATTAAGAATGAAAAATTAAAAATAAAAAACACGCCGCGGCAGACAGCGGCTTCCGGCCGCAAAAAATCGCAAAACCATACGCCGGAACCCGAATCCGCAGACATTCTCCGAACGCCACGGAACGACTTGATTTTTAATTCTTAATTTTTCATTTTTAATTTAGATTAACCTCTTTTCACCTCGCAACAGATGTTCTTCCTCCACACCCTTTTCGCCCTCGCAGGCATCGCGGCGGCCATCTGCGCCGCCCCGCTCCGGACCAAGGTCTGGACGGCGCTGGCTTTCACCGCTGCCGGAGCCGTCGCGCTCTCGGCCTGCGCCGTGGGCGTGTTGGCCGGCGGTGAGCCCCGGCCGCTCTGGGCATTCGACAGCTTGGTGCTGGGGCGCGACAGCGGGTCGCTCGACCCCCTGTCGGCGTTCTTCGTGCTCCTCATCGCTATTGGCGCCGTGGCCGCCGTGCTCTATTCGCGCGGTTATCTGAGCCACGCCCTCGACCGCAAGTCCCCGGCCCACGTCTCGCTCCACTATACCGCTCTGACCGTCATGTCGCTCTCCATGTTGGGCGTCGTGGCTTCCGACGGCGGCTATTCGTTCCTCTTCTTCTGGGAGTTGATGACCGTCGCTTCGTTCATCCTGATTCTTTTCGACGCCGAGCGGCGCGAGGTCCGGCGCGCGGCCTTGTCGTACCTCATCATGATGCACATCGGGTTCGTGCTGCTCGTCGTCGGGTTCGTCCGGCTCCACGCCGCCACCGGGTCGGCATCGTTCGCCGCGCTGGTTCCCTACTTCGCCGAACATCGGTTTCTGCCGCTCTTTCTGGTCTTCCTCGCCGGGTTCGGCATGAAGGCCGGGCTTTTCCCCATGCACGTCTGGCTGCCCGAGGCGCACCCTGCCGCTCCGTCGCACGTCTCGGCGCTGATGTCGGGCGTCATGATAAAAACGGGTGTCTATGGCATTCTGCGCGTCGCGGCCGCTCTCGATACCTCTGCCGCGCTCCACACCGCGGGAGTGATCGTCCTCGTCGCCGGTATCGCCACCGGGCTGTGGGGCGTCATCCTCGCCGCTTCGCAGAACGATGTCAAGCGCCTGCTGGCCTATTCGTCCATCGAGAACGTCGGCGTCATCCTCATCGGTGCGGGCGTCGCGCTCCTCGGCAAGGCGTCGGGTCACCCCTCCGTCGCCCTCTGCGGCATGGCCGGAGCGCTGCTCCACACCCTCAACCATTCGTTCTTCAAGTCGCTGCTGTTCTTCGGCGCGGGCAACGTGCTGACGCAGACCCACACCACTTCGCTCGACGCGCTGGGCGGGCTCGCCAAGCACATGCCCCTCACGGCCCTGCTCTTTCTGGTCGGCGCCGCCGCCATCTGCGCCCTGCCGCCCCTCAACGGATTCGTCTCCGAGCTGTTGATTTACCTCGGGCTGTTCAAGGGCATCGCCGCAGGCGGCAGCGTCCTCGCATCGGTAGCCGGAGTGGTCGCGCTGGCCCTTATCGGCGGCATCGTCGTGCTCGCCTTCACCAAGCTCTACGGCACCGTCTTTCTCGGGTCGCCCCGCACCCACGAGGTGGCCGAAGCCGCCGAGGCCGACAGCTTCCGCATCGCCGCCATGGCCCTGCCGCTCGCAGGCATCCTTTTCGTGGGTTTCTTCCCCGCAACCGCCGTGGGTATCGTCGGCCGTGCCGCCGGGTTCTTCCTCGCCGCCCCGCCCGCCGTCTCCGATTTTCTCCTCTCGCCCGTCCTCTCGGCCGTAGGCCGCACGGCGTGGCTGCTCGTCGGGGTCATCGGCCTGCTGGCATGGCTCCGCGCCCGCACCCTGCGCGGCCGGACCGTCGCGCAGGGGCCTACCTGGGGCTGCGGCTTCACTTCGCCCAACGTGCGGATGCAGTACACGGGCGAATCCTTTTCCGAGGGACTGCAATCCATCGTTCCGTCGCTCACCCAGCAGAAAGGCGAGGGCGACGCCGTGGCCAAAAACGAGATTTTCCCCTCCGCCCACCGCTACGACATCCGCCGCAAGGACCGCATCGACCGGCTTTTCGCCGCCTGGTGGGTCGAAGCCCTGCGGCTGCTGAACCAGCGCGCCATGCGTCTGCGCACGGGTAAAATCAACAGCTATATCCTCTTCGCGCTGGCGTTCCTCGTGTTGGTATTCCTCTTGTCCGTTCTTCATCTGCTCTGACCATGACCTTGCTCAATACTTTTCTGCTCTTGGCGGTCGCGCTCGCCACGCCGGGCCTTATCAACCGCATCCGGGCCCGGCTCGCAGGCCGCCGCGGCATCCGTTTCATGCAGCACCTCTACGACCTGCGCCTGCATCTGCGCAAGGGGGCTGTCTATTCGTCCACGACTACCGCGCTGTTCCGCACCGCGCCGTCGGTCTACCTGGGGGCGGCCATCGTCGCCGCGCTGACGATTCCCGTCGGCGACCTCCGGCCCCTGCTCGCGTTCGAGGGCGACCTCGTCTGCATGGCCTACACGCTCGCCCTCGGGCGCTTCGCCCTGATTCTCGCCGCCATGGACACAGGCAGTGCGTTCGAGGGCATGGGCGCCAGCCGCGAGGCGCTCTACGGCGCGTTGGTCGAGCCCGCGCTGATGCTTGCAGGCGGTACGCTCGCCCTCCTGACGGGCTGCACGTCGTTCGCCCGCATCTTCGACCCCGCCGTCATGCCCGGCGCGCAGTTCGTCATCGTCCTGCTGCTCACGGCCTACGTCCTCGTCAAAATCGTCTTCACCGAGAGCGGCCGCGTGCCCGTCGACGACCCGCGCACCCACCTCGAACTGACCATGATCCACGAGGTCATGTGTCTGGACTACTGCGGCGTCGACCTGGCGATGATCAAGATGGCCGGCTGGCTCAAAACGGCCCTCTTTTCGCTCCTGGCCGCCGACACGCTCGCTGCGGCGTTCTGCCTGCGCTGGTGGGTCGCCGCTCCGCTGGCCCTCCTGCTGACCGGGGTTTCGGTTGGCGTGGTCGAATCGACGCAGGCGCGCAACAAACTCGTCCGCAACACCACTTTCATACTCACCGTCGCAGCGCTGGCCGCGCTGGCTTTCTTCACGGCCTACCTGCTGCAACTCAACATCGGACTGGCATGATTCTCCCGCTCGTAATCCTCTACGTCGTTTCGCTCGTCTACCTCTCCATCACCGAGCGGTTCCGCAACTTCGCGTCCATCATGATGCTGCAAGGGTGGCTGCTGTTCGCCATCGCCCTGCTGCGGCTGCACACCATCGCGCCCGCCGAGCTCGGATTCATAGCCCTTGAAACCTTGATTTTCAAGGCCATAGTCGTCCCGGCCATCTTGTTCCGGATCATCCGCAAAACCAAAATCAACCGCGTCCGCACGTCGGGCACCTCGCAGTTCCACGCCCTGCTGCTCTCGCTCGCGGCGCTCGTCGTCAGCGCATCGGTGACCTATTACATCGCCGATTCGACCGTCGACCTCGTCTTCTTCGGCGTGGCGCTCTACGCCCTGCTGAGCGGGTTGATTCTCATCGTCCTGCGGCAGCGGCTCTTCTCGCATCTGGTCGGGTTCCTCGTCATCGAGAACGGCGTGTTCCTCTTTTCCACGGCCATCGGGGTCGAAATGCCGTTCCTTATCGGCATCGCCATCCTGCTCGACATCCTCATGTCGGTGCTCATGTTAGGGGTCTTCTTCACCAAGATCGACGGCAAGATCCACGCCGACGACGCCGACGCTCTCACCCACGTAAAAGACTGACGCCATGACCATTCCTATACTCACGTTTCTGCTTTCGGGGCTCGCCGCCGCTTCGGCGCTGGCAGCCCGCAGCCGCCGCGCCGTCCACTTCGCCGGGCTCGTCTTCTACCTCGTCCAGGCCGCTTTCGCCGCGTGGCTCTTCGCCGCCGGAGGTTACGGTTCGACGGTCGGGACGCTCTTCGCGTTCGACGCCGCAGGGTCGTTGTTCTACCTGTTGCTCATCGTCGTTTCGTTCTGGGTCTTCCACCATTCCGAGACTTACCTCTCCGAGTGCGACCTGCGGCAGACCCGCACCTACTTCGCCCTCGTGATGCTGCTCACCGTGGCCATCGCGGGCGCTTACTTCGCCGCCAACATGGCCGTGACCTGGATTTTCCTCGAAGCCACCACCCTCTGTTCGGCAGGCATCATCTACCACCGCCGCACGGCGCAGACGCTCGAAGCGGCCTGGAAATACGTCTTCGTCTGCTCCACGGGCATCGCCATGGCCTACCTCGGCATCCTGCTGCTGGCCGCCGCCACCAAGTGCGAGTCGCTCTCCTACGGGGCGGTCGCCGCCGTCGCCGCACAGGGCAATCCGCTCTACCTCAAAATCGCGTTCCTGCTCATCCTCTGCGGTTACAGCTGCAAGATGGAGCTTTTCCCGCTCTACACCGTGGGCGTCGACGCCAATTTCGCCGCTCCGGCTCCCGCCGCCGCGCTGATTTCGACCGGGCTCGTCAACGCCGGGTTCCTGGCCATCCTGCGCGTCTACCGCCTGTTGGCCGGAACCGAAGTCTTCGGGTGGGCGAAGTCCGTGCTGCTGTTGGTGGGCGTCCTGTCGCTCGCCATCGGGGCCCTGTTCCTGCGCCGCACCAACAACTACAAGCGCTTCCTCTCCTACTCCACGGTCGAGAACATGGGCATCGCCGCCATCGGACTGGGCATCGGCGGCGCCGGGGTCTGGGCCGCCGTCTTCCACGTCGTCTGCCACACCTTCGTCAAGAGCAGTCTTTTCCTCCAGATGGGGGTCGTGCGACAGGTCTACAACGGCTACCGCATCAACCGCATCGGCGACTACATCCGCATCAACCGCGTCGGGGCCGTCGGACTGCTCGTCGGCATGGTCGTCGTGATGGCCTTTCCGCCCTCGCCGCTCTTCATCTCGGAGCTGATGATTCTGCGCGAAAGCATCGCCGCCGGCAAATGGTGGCTCGTGGGGTGCATGCTGCTGCTCCTTTGTATCGTCATCTATTCGTTCTGCCTGCGCATGCTGCGGCTCTGCTACCAGCCCAACCAGGACGAGCTGCACCCCTCCAAGGCCGACAAGGCCCTTTCGTGGTCGGCTCTCCTGCTGCTGCTGGCTGCCGTGGTGCTGGGGCTCTGGCAGCCCGAAGCACTGCGCACGCTCATCGACCAAATCGCCCTCCTATGAACTGGCTTATAACCGACAACACCGCTCCGGCCGCAGCCCTCGGCAAGATTCCCGAGGTGAGCTATGCCGACTTTTATAACGACCTGGCCGCCAAACTCGCCGACGTGCGCTACCACGTGGCCCATTATTTCGCCCTGCCGTCCGGCGACCGCCTGCGTTTCTTCTGCCTGCTGCTCGATGACAACACGGGGCAGGTGCTCCTCGCTTCGCACGCGATGGGGTATCACGACGAAACGGCATTGCCGTCGCTCACGGCCCTGCACCCGGCGCTCCATCCTTTCGAGCGCGACATCGCCGAGCGTTACGGCGTGCGGTTCGACAGCATGCCGTGGCCCAAGCCGCTGCGTTTTCCGTTCGACCGCTTCGACCGAAGCAGTTCGATGGACAACTATCCGTTCTACACCATGAAGGGCGGTTCGCTCCACGAAGTCAACGTCGGCCCCATCCATGCGGGCATCATCGAGCCCGGAGCGTTCCGCTTCATCTGCAACGGCGAGCAGGTGCTCCACCTCGAAATCGCCTTGGGCTATCAGCACCGCGGCGTCGAGCATCTGTTCGAGCACACCGACAACCTCCTGCGCCGGATGTGCCTGGCCGAGACCGTCGCGGGCGACAGCGCCGTGGCCCATGCCACCGCTTTCGCCGAAGCCGTCGAGAAGCTCACCGCACGCGAGCGGTCCGCCGAGCTGGAGCGAGAGCGCACCGTGGCCCTCGAACTCGAACGCATGGCCATGCAGATTGCCGACACGGGCGCCCTTTCGATGGACGTCGGCTATCAGTTGGGGCAGGTGGCCTGCGAAGCGCTGCGCACCCTCACCATCAACACCACGCAGGCGTGGTGCGGCAACCGGTTCGGCAAAGGGCTCGTCCGGCCCCACGGCACCGACCACCCGCTCACCCCCGAAAAAGCCCGCATGATTCGCCGCAACGTCGGCGAAATCGCCCGCCGCTACGCCGAGGTGTGCCGCGACATCGAGTCGTCGCCCACCCTTTTGGCGCGGTTCGAGCAGTGCGGCATCGTGCCGCGCGAGGAGATGCAGCGCATCGGCGGCGTGGGCCAGGCCGCCCGCGCCAGCGGCCTCGCGCGCGACATCCGCACCTCCCACCCGTGGGCTTCGTTCGCCAAATGCCTGCACCACCGGAGCATCGTCCAGCAGCAAGGCGACGTCATGGCCCGCCTGACGGAGCGCTGCCGCGAAGCGGCCCAGTCGGCCGGCTACATCGACCGCCTGCTGGAACTCTACGAACAGAAATACGCCGCAGGGCCCACCCCCTGCCCGGCTCCCGACTACACCGCCGCGCTGGCCCCGTCGTCGCTTTCGTTCGGGCTGGTCGAGGGCTGGCGCGGCGAGACCTGCCACGTCGCCGTCACCGACCCCGAGGGGCGCATCGCCGCCGTCCGCATCAAGGACCCGAGCCTCCACAACTGGCTGGCCCTCGCGCTGGCCGTGCGCGGCGAGGGGATTTCCGATTTCCCCATCTGCAACAAGAGTTTCAACCTCTCCTACTGCGGTCACGACCTATGACAACCCCGGATTTCAGCCGTTGGAACGACGAGCTCGACTGCGCCGTCACCGTGTGCGACACCGAAGGCGTCGTCCTCTATCAGAACCGGCGTTCGCGCGAGGTCAACGGCGATGTGCAGGGCCGCTCGCTCATCCCCTGCCACAATGAACGGTCGCAGGCCATCATCCGCCGGCTTCTGGACGAGGGCGGCCGCAACGTCTACACCATCCAGAAGCGCGGCGTGCGCAAGCTGATCTACCAGACCGCCTGGCGTCAGAACGGCGTCGTGGGCGGATTGGTGGAGTATTCGATGGAGCTTCCCGACCCGATGCCGCACTACGTTCGGGAATGATTCCGAAAGATTCTTCGCTCCGCTCAGAATGACAATGAGAGCGGGGAATAATCGGCCGATTATTCCCCGCTCTTGCTATTGGGCACTCTTCGTTACTCCGTCCACTGGGCTTTCTTGGTGTAGCCGCTCAGCACCGTCGCGCGGTCCTTGTAGTGGCTTTCCACATCTTCGGCCGTCAGTGCGTAGGCACACGACAGACGCGACGTCAGGTCGTAGGCACCGCCGCTGAGCGTCGTGGTACCGTACTCCTTCAATCCGTGCTCGGCCGTCATGGGCGACGGCGTGAACTTATCCGCGTCGTTCTTGTACCAGCCCTCCTTGGCAATATGGCCGTCCATCTTGCAGTCGACGAACGTCACATTGTCGTTGCTCTTGTCCTCGCCGTGACGCGCCAGCCACGAGGAACCCGCGCCCACTCCGGCGTCCTTGGTCAGCCGGCAGCCCAGGAAGACGAATCCTTTGCGGTAACCTTTTTCCTGGTTGACACGCGCGTTGACAATGTAGGCGCCGCTGTTCATCACCCGGATTTCGCACTGCTCGAACAGGGCCGCCGTGGCACCGCCCCAGATGAAGTCGACGTCGCCCGCCACCAAGCAGTTGTAGAACCAGCAGTAACCTTTCAGATTGAGCGTGTCCTGATAGCCCAGGAACTTGCAGTTCACGGCCACCAGCCCGCAGTCGCCGCTGTTGTCGTTGTTGTAGAGCGCTTCGGCCTGCGCACCGGCGCCACGGGTGTTTTCGAGCGTCAGATTCTCGAAGCGCAGGTTGTCGCACGATTCCACGAGCATCACCCCGCGGCCTCCGGCGTAGCCTATCGCGTCGCCGACCTTGGGCTTGTCGGCATCGTTGCCCGCCACGCTGGTCGAACCGCCGACACCGCCGTTGAGGTCGTCGCCGTTGCAATAGAAAATCCGCACGTCGTCAGGTCCGGCGCCCATGCCCTTGAGCGTGATGTTGTTGTTATAGCGCATGAACAGCTGTTCCTCGTATTGGCCCGGCAGAATCCGGATTTCGAGCGCCGCATCCTTGCCCAGCCCGTAGCCGTAGTCGAGCGCGGCCTGCACCGTGCGGAAATCGGCATTCTCAGCGCCCACGGTAACCACGGCGCCCCGCGGCTTGGCCTTGGTCGAGAAGCTCCATTCCTTGGCCGCGATTCCGGCGAATCCCTCGGCCGTCAGCGCGCCCTTGTCGATGGTCACGTAGTACTCCGTGCCGTACTCCAACACGTCGTAGTGGGGACGAATCGTCACGGTGTTGCCGTCGAGCGTCACAGGTTCGTAGTTGACGATGCGGTAGCGCTTCAGCCCCTTGGGACCTATCACGTCGTGCATCGTATTGATGATTTGGTTTTTCTCCATCCGTTCGTGCCCCTTGGCCACTTCCGCCATGTCGATGCGGTCTACCTCCGTATCGTCGTCGGCCCGGAAAATCCGGATTTCGCCGCTCGTGCCCAGCGTCGGGGCAGTCTCGAATTCGAGCGTCAGATAAGCATCCTTGAACGCCCCCGCACCTACCGGGGAGACCGTACACGGGCCCAAATCGCCGGGTTCCGGTTCTTCCGGTTCGCCGGGCGTCCCGGTCGTCCGCACCAAGATGACGGTGCGCTCCGCCGCGTCCAGCGCCAGGCGGCCGCTTCCGAGCTGCTGGATATGGAATTCGGTGTAGCCGATTCGCAGCGACGCACGCTGCACGTCATAAACATAGGCCACCGCTTCGGCACGGCCTATGGTCACCTCCGTATCGGTGAAAACCCAGAACGTGCCCACGCGGTCGGCATCGGGCGTGTCGCCCTCGATCCACGAGAGGGTTTTCCAGCTGCCCGTCAGCTCAACGGGCTCCGTGAGGGGGGGGGTAGCAGGGTCGTCCTTATCGGCGCACGAGACTGCGCCCGCACCGACGAACAACGACAAAAGCAAGGTCAGAAGTTTGAAACGTTTCATGGTTAAATAAGTATTGAATTAGGTTGTCCGATATGGGTTTCGGTTATCGGTTTACAAAATTAAACCCGGCCCGCTCTCCCGACTTGGACAAATTATTAAAAGGCAGGGATTTTTTCTCCGCACGGCCCGTCAATTACCCGCCGTATCGGTTCCGTCTCCAACCAAAAAGGGCGGGACGCCCTGCGCGCCCCGCCCCGACCGGAAATCCGGTCTTTTATTTCACCAGCTCCTGCCAGATCAGCGCCGAAGCGCCGAGGATGGCGGCGTTCTTGCTCTGAATGCCGCTCGGGAGCAGTTTGACCTTGTTCTTGAAAGTGAACATCATGTTCTCCTCCATGTACCACTGCGTAGGCTCGAAAATCAGCTTGCCCGCTTTCGACAGACCGCCGAACAGGAAAATCGCTTCGGGCGAAGTGATGGTCACCACGTCGGCCAGCGCCCGGCCCAACATTTCGCCCGTGTAGCGGAACGCCTCCTTGGCCACGGCATCGCCCTGCTCGGCCGCCACCGAAATCATCGAAGCGTCGAGGTCGGTGAACGCGATGTCGCGCAGCTTGCTCGGCTCGCTCATCGTAGCCATCAGCTCGAAAACCGTGCGCTTGATACCCGTGGCCGACACGTAGGCTTCCAGACAGCCGCGGCGCCCGCAGCCGCACTGACGGCCGTTGCGCTCGACGCACACATGGCCGAACTCTCCGGCAAAACCGTCGTGGCCGTAAATCATCTCGCCGTTGGAGACGAACCCCGACCCCAGGCCCGTGCCGAGCGTAATCATGACGAAATCGCGCATGCCCCGGGCGTTGCCATAGACCATCTCGCCGATAGTCGCGGCGTTCGCATCGTTGGTCATCAGCGTGCGCACCCCGTTGAAGCACTTGGCAATATCGTCGACCAGCGGGAACACGCGGCGGCTCTCGTCGGGGTTCTTCTCGCCCTCGCGGAACTTCCACAGGTTGGCCGGATTCTCGATCGTGCCGCGGTGGTAGTTGGCGTTGGGGGCTCCGATGCCGATGCCCGTGAGCTCGTACTCGAACGACAGGCTGTCGGCCAGCGCCCGCATCGCTTCGCAGAGGTCGCGCACGTAGGCGGGATAGTCGTCGAAATAAGGGTATTTTTTAGTTGAAATGACCGATTCGGCGTAGAGGTCGCCCTGCTCGTCGACAAGTCCGAAAGCCGTGTTGATGCCCCCGATGTCGATTCCGATAGCCAGTTTTTTCATGGGAAAGATAAGGTTGTGTTTGGATTTGCTATTTCAAAGGTAAGCAAAAATTCGGGAACTTCAAACTTTTTTGCTATTTTTGGAGCCGATTATGAACGTTTTCGATAAGCCGAGGGCAGAGACCGCTGGCGGTCTTTGCCGAGGCGAGAAAACCTGCATGTAAATGAACCTACGGAAACATGTACACGAACGAGCAGCTGCAAACCCTTATCGAGAATTACCTGGCGCAGACCGAGTTTCCCGCCGAACCGGAACTCCTCTACGCCCCCATCGCCTATTCGCTCTCCGGCGGGGGCAAGCGCCTGCGCCCCATGCTGGTGCTGCTGGCGCACGCCGTTTTCGCCGACAACGTCCAGCAGGCCCTCCCGGCCGCAGGGGCCGTCGAGGTGTTCCACAACTTCACCCTGCTGCACGACGACATCATGGACAACGCCGCCATCCGCCGCGGCAAACCCTCGGTCTTCGCCAAGTGGGGGCAGAACGTGGCCATCCTCTCGGGCGACGCCATGCTGATCTACGCCTACCGGCTGCTGTGCGGACTGCCCGCCGACAAGCTCCCGCAGGTGCTCGCCACGTTCGACGACATGGCGCTCGAAGTATGCGAGGGACAGCAGTACGACATGGATTTCGAGAAGAAGCAGAAAGTTTCGGTCGTCGAATACATGCACATGATCGAACTGAAGACCTCCGCCCTGCTCGCCGGGTCGGTGCTCATCGGGGCCCTGCTGGGCGGCGCTTCGGAGAACGACTGCCGCAAGCTCCGGCGTTTCGCCATCGAGCTGGGGCTCGCGTTCCAGTTGCAGGACGACCTGCTGGACAGCTACGGCGACGAACGCCTGGGCAAGGCCATCGGCGGCGACATCCTGGAGGGCAAGAAAACCTATCTGATGGTCACGGCCATGAGCCGCGCCGACGAAGCCACGCGCAACGAGCTGCGCAGCCTGCTGGCCGACAGCAAGATGCCGGCCGAGCGGAAAATCGCCGCCGTGAAAGCCATCTACGACCGGCTCGACGTGCCCCATCTGACCGAACAGCAAATCGAACTGCGTTTCGAGCGGGCGCTGGCCCAGCTGGAGACCCTTTCGGCCGACCCGGCCCGCACCGCGCCCCTGCGCGAATTCGCCGCCGGACTGATGGGCAGAAACAAATAATTCATAATTAAAAATTCATAATTCACAATCGGAAGCCTGCAATTAAAACGTTTTAGCAAAGTCCGTCCCGCTAAATCATGAATTCTGAATTGTGAATTCCACATTGAACGCAATGCTGCGCAGCGACATCGAAATCATGGCCCCGGTAGGCTCCTACGAGGCCCTGGCGGCCGCCATCCAGGCGGGCGCCGACTCGGTCTACTTCGGCATCGGACAGCTCAACATGCGGTCGGCCTCGGCGGCCAACTTCACCCCCGACGACCTGGCCCGCATCGTCGCCATCGCCCATGAAGCAGGGCTGAAAGCCTATCTGACGGTCAACACCGTCGTCTACGAGGAAGAGATAGCCACCGTCCACGAGGTCATCGACCGCGCCAAGGCCGAGGGGGTCGATGCCATCATCGCCACCGACATGGCCGCCATCCTCTATGCCCGCCGCGTGGGGGTCGAGGTCCACATTTCGACCCAGAGCAACATCTCCAACTCCGAAGCCGTCAAGTTCTTTTCGCAGTGGGCCGACACGGTGGTGCTGGCGCGCGAACTGACGCTGGAGCAGGTGGCGCGCATCCACCGCGAAATCGCCGAGAACGACATCCGCGGCCCGCGGGGCGAACTGGTCGAAATCGAAATGTTCGCCCACGGAGCGCTCTGCATGTCGATTTCAGGCAAGTGCTACCTTTCGCTCTACGAAACGGGCTGCTCGGCCAACCGCGGCGCCTGCCGCCAGCTGTGCCGCCGCAAATATACCGTCACCGACCAGGAGACCGGAGCGGCGCTGGACGTCGACGGGCAATACGTACTCTCGCCCAAGGACCTCTGCACCATCGACTTCCTCGACCGCTTCGTCGCCGCGGGGGTCCGGGTCCTCAAAATCGAGGGCCGCGCCCGGGGCGCCGAATACGTCAAGCGCGTGGTCGAGTGCTACGACCGGGCCCTGCGCGCCATCGAAGCAGGAACTTATACGCCCGAATTCGCCGCCGGGCTCAAGGAGCGGCTGCAAACGGTTTTCAACCGCGGATTCTGGGAGGGCTACTACGCCGGGCGCCCCGTCGCCGAACACAGCACCCACTACGGTTCGGCCGCCACACGGCGCAAGGTCTATGTGGGCAAGGTGACGAACTTCTTCAAGAAACTCTCCGTGGCCGAAGTCCTTGTCGAAGCGGCCCCGCTGCATGCAGGCGAAGAAATCTTCTTCATGGGACCGACTACGGGCGTAGCCGAACAGCGGCTCGACGAACTCCACGGCCCCGACGGCACGCCCGTGCCCTCCGTCGTGCAGGGACAGCTGTGCGCCATCCATACGCCCGGACTGATCCGCCGCGGCGACCGGCTCTACAAGTTCGAGAAGTCCGCCGAAGACTGACAATCAGAGAGTAACATAATTTTCCACCTGTCTGCCGACCTCCGCAACCGAAGTTGGCACAAAATTGCCTGTGCCTGCTTGGCGGTTTGAAAAGAAATCACTACTTTTGTAAGATTTCGTACTCCGGAAACTTCCGCAAACAGAACAACCTATGGATATAGTTGCCAGTCTTATCAAGATGGTCTTCGGCTCGAAAGCCGACAAGGACCGCAAGGAAATCGAGCCTTACATTCAGAAAATCAAGGCCGTATACCCCGAAATCGAGGCACTCTCGAACGACGGGCTGCGCGCCCGCAGCGAGGAGCTGAAGCGCCGCATCGCCGACTACATCGCCGCTGACGAAGCCCGCATCGCCGAACTGCGCGCCCAGCTCGAAAAACCGGAGACGACGCTCGGCGAAAAGGAGAAGATTTCCAAGGAAATCGACGAGCTGACCAAGCGCATCGACGACCGCATCGAAGAGAAGCTCGACGAGATTCTGCCCGAAGCGTTCGCCATCATGAAAGACACGGCGCGCCGCTTCGCCCAGAACGAGACGGTCGAGGTGACGGCCAACGACTTCGACCGCGAACTGGCCGCAACGAAAGATTTCGTGCGCATCGAGGGCGACAAGGCCGTCTATGCGACCCACTGGCTTGCGGGCGGCAACGACGTGAAGTGGGACATGATCCACTACGACGTGCAGCTCTTCGGCGGCGTGGTGCTCCACAAGGGCAAAATCGCCGAGATGGCCACAGGCGAGGGCAAGACCCTTGTCGCGACGCTCCCCGTGTTCCTCAACGCGCTGGCCAAGAAAGGCGTACACTTAGTGACGGTCAACAACTACCTGGCCAAGCGAGACAGCGAGTGGATGGGCCCCATGTACGAGTTCCACGGCCTGTCGGTGGCCTGCATCGACGACACGCAGCCCAACTCCGACGCCCGCCGCGACGCCTACATGGCCGACATCACCTTCGGCACGAACAACGAATACGGCTTCGACTACCTGCGCGACAACATGGCTTCGTCGCCCAAAGACCTCGTGCAGCGCAAGCACCACTTCGCCATTGTCGACGAGGTCGACTCGGTGCTCATCGACGACGCCCGCACGCCGCTCATCATCTCGGGCCCCGTGCCCAAGGGTGAAGACCAGCTCTTCGAGCAGTACCGCCCGGCCATCGAAAACCTCTACAACCTCCAGAAGAACCTGGTCACGGCGCTGCTGGCCGAAGCGCGCCAGCTTATCGCCGAGGGCAAGAACGACGAAGGCGGCGTGAAGCTCTACCGCACGCACAAGGGACTGCCCAAGTATAAGCCGCTCATCAAATACCTCTCGGAACAGGGCATCAAGGCACTGATGCAGAAGACCGAAAACGTCTACATGCAGGACAACAACCGCCGCATGCCCGAGATTACCGACGACCTCTACTTCGTCATCGACGAGAAACTCAACTCCGTGGAACTCACCGACAAAGGCCACGAAGCGCTGTCGAAATACTTCAACGAAGACGGGTTCTTCGTCCTGCCCGACATCGGGTCGGAGGTCGCCGAGTTGGAAAAGAGCGACCTCACGGCCGAGGAGCGGGCGCAGAAGCGCGACGCGGTCATCAACGACTACTCGGTCAAGTCGGAACGCGTCCACACCGTCCACCAACTTCTGAAAGCCTACGCCATGTTCGAGAAAGACATCGAATATGTGGTGATGGACAACAAGGTGAAGATCGTCGACGAACAGACGGGCCGCATTCTCGAAGGGCGCCGCTACTCCGACGGCCTGCACCAGGCTATCGAAGCCAAGGAACATGTCAAGGTCGAAGCCGCGACGCAGACCTTTGCGACCATCACGCTGCAGAACTACTTCCGCATGTACCACAAGCTGGGCGGCATGACGGGTACGGCCGAGACCGAAGCCTCGGAGTTCTGGTCGATCTACAAACTCGACGTCGTAGTCATCCCCACGAACCGCCCGGTCATCCGCGACGACCGTGAGGACCTGATCTACAAGACCAAACGCGAAAAATACAACGCCGTCATCGAAGAAATCGTGCGGCTCGTCGGCGAGGGCCGCCCGGTGCTGGTCGGCACCACCTCGGTCGAGATTTCGGAGCTGCTGAGCCGCATGCTCAAACTCCGCGGCATCAAACACAACGTGCTGAACGCCAAACAACACCAGTTAGAAGCCCAGGTCGTGGCCGAAGCCGGACGCGCCGGGCAGGTGACCATCGCCACCAACATGGCGGGCCGCGGTACCGACATCAAGCTCACGCCCGAAGTCAAGCAGGCCGGAGGTCTGGCCATCATCGGCACCGAACGCCACGAAAGCCGCCGTGTCGACCGCCAGCTGCGCGGACGCGCCGGACGCCAGGGCGACCCGGGTTCGTCGCAGTTCTTCGTCTCGCTCGAAGACGATCTGATGCGTCTGTTCGGCTCGGGCCGCATCGCCGCCATGATGGACCGCATGGGGCTCAAGGAGGGCGAAGTAATCCAGGCGGGCATGATGACGCGCGCCATCGAACGGGCTCAGAAAAAGGTCGAGGAGAACAACTTCGGCATCCGCAAGCGCCTGCTGGAGTACGACGACGTGATGAACTCGCAGCGCGAAGTCATCTACACGCGCCGCCGCCACGCCCTCTACGGCGAGCGGGTCGAAATCGACCTCAACAACATCATGTACGACTTCGCCGACAACTTCGTGGAGACGCACGAAGGCTGCGACTTCGAGGACTTCCGGTTCGAGCTGATCCGCGAAATATCGGTCGAACCGACCTTCGATGCGCAGACCTACGAAGACGCGAAGCCCGTCCAGCTGGCCGAACTGCTCGTCGCCGACATCCGCGCCGCCTACGAACGCCGCGCCAAGGCCGTGGCCGACACGGTGCGGCCCGTCATGCAGCGCATCTACGAGGACAAGAAAGACCAGCTCGACAGCAACATCTATTTCCCCATCACCGACGGCCACTTGGGCTACAATGTGCCGGTCAACCTGCGCCGCTGCAAGGAGAGCGACGGGGCCGAAATCTACAAGGTCTTCTCCAAGGTGGTCATGTTCACCACCATCGACGACGCATGGCGCGAACACCTGCGCGAGATGGACGACCTGCGCCAGAGCGTGCAGAACGCCACCTACGAACAGAAGGACCCGCTGCTGATCTACAAGTTCGAGTCGTTCGGGCTTTTCTCCAAGATGCTCATCGAGGTCAACCGCGACGTGCTGGCCGTGCTGAACAAGGCTTATATTCCGACACGCGACCAGAACGCCGAAGCCGTGCAGCGCGAGCGTCAGCAGCGCGCCAAGGTCGACGTCAACAAGTTGCAAGCCTCGCGCATGCAGGCCGCCGCACAGGCCGGACAGGGCGAGAAGCAGAAGCCCATGCCCGTCCACGTCGAGAAAAAGGTGGGCCGCAACGACCCCTGCCCCTGCGGTTCGGGCAAGAAGTACAAGAACTGCCACGGAAAAGGGATGTAAGGTGGGTTACAACGAAGAAAAACAGCGGCAGCTGGACATGCGCTACCTGCGCATGGCGCGCATCTGGGCCGAGAATTCCTATTGCGTGCGGCGCAAGGTCGGGGCGCTGATCGTCAAGGACAAGATGATTATCTCCGACGGCTACAACGGCACCCCCTCGGGTTTCGAGAACATCTGCGAGGACGAGGAGGGCAGAACCAAGCCCTACGTCCTCCACGCCGAAGCCAACGCCATCACCAAGGTGGCCAAGAGCGCCAACAACTGCGACGGCTCGACACTCTACATCACCGCCGCGCCGTGTCTCGAATGCTCGAAGCTCATCATTCAGGCCGGCATCCGGCGCGTCGTCTACAGCGAAGATTACCGTTCGGAGGAGGGGTTGAACCTGCTGCGCAAGGTCGGCATCGAATGCGTGCAGTATTCCGCCGACACACTTTGACAAATTCCGCATCCATGAAGCGTATCGTCATCGTCGGGGCTACCTCGGGGCTGGGGCAGGAAGTGGCCCGGCTCTGCATCGGCGCAGGCTGGCGCGTGGGAGCCGCAGGCCGGAACGCCGAGGCCCTCGCACAGCTCAAGGCACTGGCACCCGCCCAAGTCGAAACCGCAGTCATCGACGTCACACGCGACGATGCCCCGCAGCTGCTCGCCGAGCTGGCCGGGCGTTTGGGCGGCATGGACATCTACTTCCACACCTCCGGCATCGGCAAGCGCAACACCGAGCTGACGCCCGACATCGAGCTGGCCACGCTCCGCACCAACGGCGAAGGCTTCGTGCGCATGGTGACTGCGGCGTTCGGCTGGTTCCGCTCGCACGGCGGCGGTCATATCGCCGTCGTCAGTTCGGTCGCAGGCACCCGCGGGCTGGGTTCGGCCCCGGCCTACTCTGCCACCAAGCGGATGCAGAACACCTACATCGACGCCCTCGCGCAGCTTGCGCGCATGGAAAAGCTGCCCATCCGTTTCACCGACATCCGCCCCGGATTCGTTGCTACACCGTTGCTTTCGGGCGACGACTATCCGCTGCTCATGCAGCCCGGACCGGTCGCCCGGCGTATTTTCCGCGCCATCCGGCAGCGCAGGCGGCGCATCATCATCGACCGGCGCTATGCCGTGCTCGTCTTTTTGTGGAGGTTGATTCCCGCCTGGCTGTGGGAGCGGCTTCCGGTTCGCAAAAACGCCTGAATTCCGTTGGACGGAAGATAGAAAAACGAGATGTGCCGGAGTGCATCTCGTTTTCAGTTGTGCGGCGGGTCCGGATTCAGCCGTTCTTCTCTGCCCATTCGAGCAGCTGCCGCAGCATCAGCCACCTCTCACCGGAACGGCTTTTTACGACAGAATATAATTGTTCCCGAAAGCCGAGGCCGCATCGAATATCTTTTACCGTCTTTGTCTCAATCGCCCGATCTTTTCGATTTTTTCCTTTTTGGAAACAATATTCAATTCGCCGTTTTTACCTAAAACCGGACACCGATATTCTATATAATATTCCATGCCGCTCAAACAATCTTCCACAATATAATACAAACATCCACGAGACCTATAATTCCGTCTGATAGGTCCCAATATGACCTCCGCATCCCGATATTTAGCCATCAAGCCTTCCAATACAAGCATATATCGGTTTTCATCCTCTTCGGGAAAATACTCTTCAATCTTGAACAGCTTCACATATTCCATTTTTTGCCAATATGTTTCGCAATGGGTTTGCTGTTCTACGCGCATAAGCAAATTCCCCAGTATGCAGGCATCAACATAATACCACTCTGTATAAGAATCGATCGCTTTGTTGAATCGGATAGCATCTTCAATCTCCGCCTTGTGAATCTCCGGACCGAAACGATTACAAGCCGTGCAGGCCAAAGTTCCGATTAGAATTATCCCTATTTTTCTCCAATTCATAACTTCCCTTTCAAAAAATACTTTTTCTCTTCTTTATCGAACAGATGCGAACGCTTGTTCGCCCGCGCAGAAATCTGACCGGCAGGAACCGGCCGACCGTCTTTTTGACAATACAGCTTTCTCCGATTGATTTCATCGGCGATCTCCTTTGCTGTCTTCGGTCCTTTCGACAGAACGACAGCCATTGCTTCATGTAAGGTCATCATTTCAATTTCCGGTTGATCGACTTAAGGGTGTTGGATATATTACAGATAACTTTCAGCAGATAATAACTCATTTTAGCCCAAACCAACAAAGCCACGGCCAATAAAATGCAATAGAGCCCGAGCGAAAAATCGTATGACAACAATCCTACAACGACGGTTACAACCCCCAACAAAATAGAGAATCCGTAGACCAATTTACCAATAAAAACCAATGTGCTTTCAGAAGATTTTTCGGTTGAAGAAACATCCGGCAATTCTGCGTCATTTCCCGGGTTCGGGCATCCGCAAATCGGGCAAAACCGATAAGATCCATCGTGTTCCGCATTGCAAAAAGGACAAATCCATTTTTCCATAACAAAATTGAATAAAGTTTCCTGCCGGACTCCGGAGCAGAACTACACAAAAAGAAAGTGTGGAGTCGTTCGTTTATCTGACAATAGGCATTTGGCGTGGCCCGGAAACAAATAAACAATACCCCACACCGAATAGCATATATCGAATGACATATTGCTATACACGGTGATGAGTGTCGTATTGCCTGTCCTTGTTTCCTTAAAATCGCCAAATTTTATTGCCAAGGATTAGCGAAACACTTTCACTAAACGAATATGTTGCTGTCCCAACAGGGAACAGCATTACAAAATTACTGAATATTCCGCAATAAACAAATGACCGGTTTTTGCACTGTTATAAAATCGTCATTCCGGATTGTGAATTATGAATTAATTTTACCCCATGGACTTCCAACTCGTATCGGACTATGCCCCGACGGGCGACCAGCCGGAAGCGATCGCGCAACTACTGGGCTCGATCCGCGGCGGCACTTTTCAACCGGCTGCATCCTTATATAATAGGCATCGTCTCGCTGACGCTCTTTCCCGAAGCTCCGCTGGCCGCCGACGTCGCCGCCGGGCGGTTCGTCGAAGCCGGAGAGCGGGAGCGGCTCGAAGAACTCCGCGCATTCATCGCCGCCCTCACCGTCCCCGCCACCCTGATGGGCCACACCGTGTCGAACACCGTGCCGCTGCTCGGGCGCCTGCCCGAAGACCGTGCCCGCCTGCTGAGCGAGCTCGACGACGCACTCGCCCGCTTCTCCGAAAACGAGCTCGCCGCCTACCGCCGCGGAATCGACCACCTGTAATCACAATGCAAAAAAAAGCGCTCCCGACGGTCCGGAGCGCTTTTTCAAACTACATGTTCAGGTATTCCTTCAAGGTCTCCACATACTCCTCGAAAGCCCGGCGCCCGGCCGCGGTCACCCGGCAGAGCGTCCGTGTCTTCTTGCCGACGAATCCTTTTTCCACCTCGATATACCCGGCCGCCGAGAGCTTGTCGAGCTGGACGCTGAGGTTTCCGGCGGTGGCGCCGGTCTTTTCACGGAGATAGACGAAGTCCGCTTCGGCAAGGTTCATCAGCACGGACATGACCGCCAGCCGCAGCTGCGAATGAAGCAGCGGGTCAAGCTCTTTCATTGCCTTTGCGCGCCAGCCGCCGCATTTCCAGACCGGGAATGATCATCATCAGCACGAAACAATGGATAAAGCACGGCATGACCCACGTCATCGAGAGCTTCACCCCGGAGAAGATGCAGCCCAGCAACACCATGCCGAAAGCGACGCTGAGGATTCCTCCGGCCACCATGCTGCGGACTTTCAGAGCTGCGCCCGAACCGATGATGCCGAACCCCACCACGAACAGCGCATAAAAGAACATGACCATCCACGGCGAATTGCCCGTTGTCAGATGGAGAATCGCGCAAACGACGACCCCGGCCGCACCGAGAATCCCGACCGACTTCCAGATGGCGGCGCAGAGCTTGTCGGTATAGGAGAGGCAGCCGCGGCTGCTTTGCTTCACGGCCAGCCTGCGATTGAAAAACCACCCGAAGGCCATCAGCGCCCACAGACCGTTGAATGCAGGATTGCCGGTCGCGGCAACCGCTGCCCACACTATGGTGGCGATGGTTGCCGTGAGGATGCCCCAGTTCAAAAGGATATTGCCGTCGCCGACCTCGAAACGGCTTTTGGTCTCGGAAATCATGCGGGCTATCAGCTCGATGCTCTCCTTTTCGTTGAGTTTCCCGCCTTGGCTGAGTTCGTGCAAACTCGGCTCTGCGCTCGGACTCCCTAAAGCGTTTGTTCTACGATCGTTCATAATGAAAATTTTTAATCGGTTTATAATATAAACTTTATTCGGAAAAGGAAAGGGCAAACCCGCGCGACGTTGCCCCAGCCTAATCTGTACTGCAAATATAAATCGGTTTATTCAATAAACCAAGTATTCCGGCAACTTTTTCATGCGGATGTCCGTTCCTCGCCAGAATAGCAACGGCATAAGAACGAGTTCATAGGGCACAATCCCCCTTGCGGCCGCTCCGGAACGGCTTTTGCCGCTCACACATCAAAAATATCATCCCGAAGTGTCAGTTGCAGCCACTCGAACAGGCGAAATGGTTGTTCCGCACTCGTGGAAATGGCGGGGTTTCGTCCGTCGAGGGAGCGAGCGCCCGGAGCGGGTGCTCGAAATGACGGCAGGGTTTTGTTCAGATTGCCGCGTCGCTGCGCTCCTCGCAATGACAGACAACACTTTACGCGGAGCCCGGCTCGCGCTTACAGCGCGACCGCCCCAGCCGGGCCCGCGAGTGACTGCCGCATATTTCTTGTTGAACACAGCGAACCGACGCTCAGAATGACAGAGGAGAAACCCTCGGAATAACAAAGCGGATGCTTGAAATAACAAAATGGGAACAGCCCTGCGATGAAGAAACAAAAGAGCACTTTTCTGCCCGGCGACGAAGAATCGCTATTGTGAATTGTGAATTATGAATTAATTTTGCCCTATGGATTTCCAACTCGTATCGGACTACGCCCCCACGGGCGACCAGCCGGAGGCCATCGCGCAGCTGCTCGGGGCCATCCGCGACGGGTCGCAGCACAACACGCTGCTGGGCATCACCGGTTCGGGCAAGACGTTCACGGTGGCCAACGTCATCGCCGGGCTCAACCGCCCGACGCTCGTACTGAGCCACAACAAGACCCTCGCGGCGCAACTCTACGGCGAATTCCGCAACTTCTTCCCCCACAACGCCGTCGAGTACTTCGTATCGTACTACGACTATTACCAGCCCGAAGCCTATCTGCCGGCGTCGGACACCTATATAGAAAAGGACCTTTCGATCAACGACGAAATCGAGAAGATGCGGCTTCAGACCGTGGCCACGCTCCTCTCCGGGCGCCGCGACGTCATCGTCGTGTCGAGCGTCTCGTGTCTCTACGGCGCGGGCAACCCCGCCGACTTTCACGCCACGGCCATCCACATCGAAGTCGGGCAGACGGTCAACTACAAACAGTTCCTTTACAAGCTCGTCGAAGCGCTCTACACCCGTACCGAGCGCGGGCTGGAGCCTGCCACGTTCCGCGTCAACGGCGACACGGTCGACATCATGGCGGCGTTCGGCGAATTCGGCAACCAGTGTTTCCGGGTCATGTTCTTCGACGACGAGGTGGAGGCCATCTACGCCATCGACCCCGTATCCGGCCAGCGCATCCACACGCTCGATTCGCTGACGCTCTACCCCACCAGCCTGTTCGTCACCACCAAGGAGCGCATCGCCGCGGCCGTGCAGCAGATTTACCTCGACCTCGGCAAACAAATCGAGGTCTTCGAGCACGAGGGACGCACGATGGAGGCGCAGCGCATCAAACAGCGGGTCGAGTACGACGTCGAAATGATTAAGGAACTGGGCTACTGCCCCGGCATCGAGAACTATTCGCGCTACTTCGACGGGCGCGCCGCGGGGACCCGGCCGTTCTGCCTGCTGGACTATTTTCCGCAGGATTATCTGATGGTCGTCGACGAAAGCCACGTCACCATTCCGCAGGTACACGCCATGTTCGGCGGTGACCGCGCGCGCAAGGAGAACCTGGTCGAATACGGCTTCCGGCTCCCGGCGGCCAAGGACAACCGGCCGCTGACATTCAACGAATTCGAGCAATTGCAGGGCACAACCATCTACGTCAGCGCCACCCCCGCCGACTGGGAGCTGGCCAAAAGCGAAGGGGTCATCGTCGAACAGCTGATTCGTCCCACGGGGCTGGTCGACCCTCCGCTGGAAGTGCGTGTGACGCTCAACCAGATCGACGACCTCATCGAGGAAATCGACAAGCGGGTCAAGAACGACGACAAGGTGCTGGTCACGACCATCACCAAGCGCATGGCCGAGGAGCTCTCCAAATATTTCGACCGCGTGGGGGTCCGCAACCGCTACATCCATTCGGACGTCGATACGCTCGAACGCATCCAGATTCTGGACGACCTGCGCGCCGGCATGTTCGACGTGCTGGTCGGGGTCAACCTCCTGCGCGAGGGGCTCGACCTGCCGGAAGTGGCCCTGGTCGCCATTCTCGACGCCGACAAGGAGGGGTTTCTGCGCAACGTGCGTTCGCTCACCCAGATTGCCGGGCGCGCCGCGCGCCATTCGCAGGGCCATGTCATCCTCTACGCCGACACCTGCACCGAATCCATGCGCACGACCATCGCGCAGAGCAACCGCCGCCGCGAAATCCAAGTGCGCTACAACATGGAGCACGGCATTCTGCCCCACCAGGCCCGACGAAGCGGCACGGGGCAGAGCGCGCTGCTGGCTGCCAAAGCCGCCGCCGAAAGCACCGCCTACCCGTTGGAAGAAAAGCGCTACATGATAGCCGCCGACGTCGAGAAACCTTTCAACGCCGACACGGAACCCTCCCTCGACCAGCAGATCGACCGCGCACGCGAGGATATGGAACGCGCCGCCAAGTCGCTCGACTTCCTCGCCGCCGCCCGTTTCCGCGACCGCATGTACGAACTGCAGAAGCTCCGCGACGGAAAATCCAAGAAATAAAAGCAGCCCGCAGATGCTGGACGCAGCGCACGGAGAAGGCGTTTGCCCGGTTGCTGTTGTCCAAGGGGTTCACGAGGCCCGAGTGGAACCACATGAGCCCCGCGTTGCGGTTGCCTGCGTAGTTGGACGACGAAGACCAGACGTGGCCGCGCTCGCCGACGTAGCCCAAGGCTCCCGTCGAATTGGCGCGGTAGCCCGCAGCAGGCGGTCGGAGCAATCGCTGGAATGAATGGCAAAAAAAATGAATAATGAATAGTTAATAAGGAATAATCGGCAAAGACATAAGAGAACCAATTATTCACTATTCATTCTTAATTATTCATTAAACTAAGTTTTCTGCCAGACTGGGATGAATAACTGACGGCGTATTGAAACGTTTTCGATAAGCCGAGTGCAAAGCCAAGTTTACTTGAGCTATGCCGAGGCGAGAAAACCTGCCTGAAAAGGAACGTTTTAGCGGTTTGTTAAAACGTTTTAACATCCGGTAACCGCCGCCAGCGGAGTGCTGAATCTGCCTTGCCGCGCTGGCGGGAGCCGTAACCCACCGCCACTCCGGGCCCGGCTGCTTTTATTCCATCGGATAAATATAAGGCGTGCGCAGCGCCGCGGCCTTCTGCGGGTCGTCGAAAAGCCCGAACACCGCCGAGCCGCTGCCCGACATCGAAGCGTAGAGCGCCCCGGCGGCCAACAGCTCCTCCCTGGCGGCCCGGACGGACGGATGGGCCGCGAAGACCGTCGGCTCGAAATCGTTGGTCACCAGCCCCTGCCACTCGCTCACGGGCCGCCGAAGCCGTTCGGAGAGCGGCACCGCAGGCACCCGCGGCGTCACTCCGGCGTAGGCTTCGCGGGTCGAAACGCCCTCGGAGGGCTTCACGATGGCCAGCCACAACCCCTGCAAATCGAGGGCGACGGGCGACATGATTTCCCCGCGTCCGGTGCACAGCTGCGGAACGTTCCGCACGAAGAACGCCGTATCGCTGCCCAGCGCGGCAGCGCAGGCAATCAGTTCCTCCTCCGGCAGCCGGAGCCCGAAGAGCTCGTCGAGCGCCAGCACGACCGCCGTAGCATCGGACGAACCGCCGCCCAACCCGGCACCGAACGGCACCCGCTTGTCGAGCCGGATTTCCACCCCGTCGACCCCATAGCGCTCCCGCATCAGCCGGAAAGCCTTGATACACAGATTGTCTTCGGGGTCGCAGTCCACCGCCAGCCCTTCGGCCCGGAACCCGACGCCCGGAACCTCGCGGCGCGTCACCTCCACCTCGTCGGCCAGTCCCCGGACCGGGACCATGACCGTCTCCAGCTCGTGGTAACCGTCATCGCGGCGGCGCAGCACGTCGAGCCCCAGATTTATCTTGCAGTTCGCACGCAGAATCATACTGCAAATTAAAAATTAAAAATCAGAAATTAAAAATTTTCGGCCGAATTTCCCCTACCTTTGCCCCATGAAATTCCGCACCGAAATCAACGTCGTGCCGCTGGGTCTCGGGCTCGGCTACGCCGACACCGTGCTGCTGTTCGGCTCGTGCTTCGCCGACGAAATGCGCCGCCGGATGCAGGAGCTGAAGTTCCGCGCCGAGGGCAACTTCACCGGGCCGCTCTTCAACCCTGCGTCGGTCGCCGCCCTGCTGCGCCGCGCACAGGACCCCGCACCCGCCACCCTCGCCGAACTCCGGCAGGACGCCGACGGCTGGTGGTTCCACTACGACGCCAACACTTTGCTGAGCGGCCCCGACCCGGCCGCGGTTCTCGGGCGTTACAACGACGCGCTCGACCGCCTGCGCAGGCTCCTGCCCGCCGCCCGCTGTCTCGTCGTCACTTTCGGCACGGCGTGGGTCTACCGGCTCAAGGAGAGCGGCCGCGTCGTCGCCAACTGCCACAAGCAGCCGCAGACGCTTTTCGACCGCACACGGCTCTCGGTCGAAGAAATCGCAGCCGAATGGTCGCAGCTCCTCGCCGGGCCGCTGGCCGGCAAAGAAGTCGTCTTCACGGTCAGCCCGGTGCGCCACCTCGGCGACGGCGCAGAGGGCAATTCGCTCAGCAAAGCCACCCTGCGGGTTGCTGTCGGCGAACTCACCGAACGGTTCGGCCATGCGCACTATTTCCCCGCCTGCGAACTGCTCGCCGACGACCTGCGCGACTACCGTTTCTATGCCGACGACCTGGTCCACCCCTCGCCGCAGGCGGTCGGCTACATCTGGGAGAAGTTCGCCGGAGCAGTCCTCTCGGACGAAGCGCAGGCACTCCTGCCCGAAGTGGAACGCCTTGTGGCCCAATCCCTCCACCGTCCCCGCCGCACCGACAGCGACGCGTGGCAGGAACTATGCCGCCGGACCGTCGGGCGGATGGAGGCCCTGCGACGAAGCGCCGGAATCGACTTTTCGCAGGAAATAGCCCGTCTGAACAGCGGAAATTCCCGTTAAATTTCGTAACTTCGGCCTTTCGGAACGACATCGAACGATGAAAAAACTGCTTCTGCTTCTTTTGGGGGCGCTCTGCTCCCTACCCATACAGGCGGCCCGCCCGCGGCTGATCGTCCAGATCGTCGTGGGGTCGATGCGCGCCGAGGACCTCGACCGCTACGCCGGCCACTTCGGCGAAGGCGGGTTCAGGCGGCTTGCCGAAGGGGGCGTCCGCTACGCCGGGGCGCGCTACGATTTCCAGCAAACCACCACGCCCGTGGCGCTGGCCACCCTCACCACCGGAGCCATGCCCTCGACCCACGGGGTCATCGGCTCGCGCTGGCACGACTACACCGACAACAAGACTGTCTGGCTGACCGAAGGGCGCCAGGGCCCCGGACCCTACCAACTCATCGCCCCCACGCTCGGCAAAGCGCTGCTGCGCTGCCTGCCCGGCAGCCGCTGCGTGACCGTTGCCGCCGAAGCCGAATCGGCCGTCGTCATGGGCGGCCGCACCGGACAGGTCTACTGGCTCGACCCGCAGCACGCCGGCTGGGCCACCTCCTACCACTATGCGCCCGAACTCCCCGAATGGATCGCCCGCACCAACCGCGAACGCTACAACCTCGCGCTGCTCGCCCCCGAGTGGCGGATGCTCTACGACCGCAACAGCTACCGCAACACCCGCCACTGGGACATTCTCCCGCTGGGCCGCGGCCGCAAGGACGCCGCATCGTCGGGCGCACGGCGCCTCACGCCCGACAACGACTACGAACGGCTGCTCTACACCCCGGCAGGCAATACGGCGGTGCTGGCTTTCGCCAAGCAGGCCATCGCCCAATGCAAGCTCGGCAGCGACGCGACGCCCGACCTGCTGAACATCTGTCTCGACGCATCGCGCCGCATCGCGGAGGTCTACGGCCCCGAATCGGTCGAGGTGGAAGACATGTACTGCCGGCTCGACCGTGACCTGGCCGACTTTCTGACCTACCTCTTCGCGCAGGCCGACGAGCAGGAAGTGCTGGTCGTGCTGACCTCCGACCACGGCACGAGCCCGTCCTACGACCTGGCCGCCCCGGCCGCCGACCGCTTCAATGCACGGCAGTTCGAGGTCATTGTCAACGGCTTTCTCAACGTCCGCTACGGCGTGGGCGACTGGGTCTGCGACTACAATGAAAACTGCATCTGGCTCAACCACAATCTGATATACGAACGAGGACTGAACCTGGCCGATGTGCAGAACGAAGTGGCGATTTTCGCCATGCAGTTCGGCGGCGTGTCGCACGCGCTGGCCGCCACGGCCATGCGGACCAGCTACTTCGGCAGCGGCTACGCCCGGCGGCTGCAAAACAGCTTCTACCCCCGCCGCTCGGGCGACGTGGTGCTCAACCTGATGCCCGGCTGGATCGAGGAACGCAACCGCTGCCACTCGTCGTCGGGCTCGATGTACGGCTACGACACCGAAGTGCCCCTGCTTTTCTACGGCACCGGGATTCCGCCGCAGCGCATCCGCCGCCCGGTCGACATGATCTGTGTGGCCCCCACCGTGGCACGATTGCTGGAAATTTCCGAACCCGCCGCTTCCGAGGGCGAGGTGCTGGAAGAAATCGCAGAATAAACGAGACTATGGACAAAATACAAGACCAAATCATCGAAGAATTTTCGGTTTTCGACGACTGGCTCGACCGCTACGACTATCTGATCGGGCTGGGCGAAGGGCTTCCGGCCATCGCCCCGGAACACCGGACCGAACAATACCAGATCGCGGGCTGCCAATCGCGGGTGTGGGTCGATGCCCGGCTCGACGGCCAAGGGCGCGTGCACTTCGCGGCCGACAGCGACGCCATCATCACCAAGGGCATCATCGCCCTGCTGGTACGCGTGCTGAACGGCCGCACGCCGCAGGAGATTCTCGACACCGAACTCTACTTCATCGACGCCATCGGGCTGAGCGCCAACCTCTCGCCCACGCGGGCCAACGGCCTTGCGGCGATGGTCAAGCAGATGCGGCTCTACGCCCTGGCCTACGCCAACCGGACCGAACCCCGAAACGACTGAGCCATGACACCCGAAGAGATATTGAAAGTCGAGCAGGAGATAGTCCTGACGCTCAAAAACATCTACGACCCCGAAATTCCGGTCAACATCTACGACCTGGGGCTTATCTACGAAATCGACTACACGCCCGACGGCACGGCCGAAATCCGCATGACCCTCACGGCGCCCAACTGCCCGATGGCCGACATGCTGGTCGAGGACGTCAACGTCCAGGTGGGCAAGGTTCCGGGGGTGAAGTCGGTCAACGTCGTGCTGACGTTCGACCCCGTGTGGGACCGCAGCATGATGTCGGAAGAAGCGCTTCTGGAACTCAACATGCTGTAGGATGGCGCCACGCATTGCGGAAGCCTTGGAACGGTTGCAGGCGGGCGCCTGCAAATATGCCTGCGGCGGTTATCTGACGGGGCTGGAGCCGCTCGCGCGCCACGAAGTCTGCACGGCGCTGGTCTTCGACCGGCTCGGGCGCAAGATGCGCATGGTCGGCGAACTCCACGCCGCGGCGGGCGAAAACTGGAACGAAACGTTCTACCGGCTCTATTTCCGCACCTTGGGCGACCGGCTCAACCTCAGGGCCTACCTGCGGCTGGCCGGGCTGGTACCCTACAAGGCCATCCTGCGCGAACGGCTGACGCCCCACGCCGTCGAAGCGCTGCTGCTGGGGGCGTCGGGACTGCTGGCACTCTGCCCCGACGACGAATACACCTCGGACCTCCGCGCGACGTTCGCCCATCTGAGCGCCAAATACGGCATCGACGCGATGCAACCCGGCGAATGGACGCTCGACGGTCTGCGTCCCGCCAACCACCCGGTGCTGCGGCTGGCGCAGGCCGCGGCATTCTTCGCGCAGGACCAGTTCGTCATGGCGCGGACCCTGGCCTGCCGCACGGAAGCCGACATCCGCAAACTTTTCTGCATCGACGCCCCCGACTACTGGCAGAAACATTGCGCGGCGAACGAGGGGCCCCGGCGTCTCGGCGCGTTCAAGGCCCATATCATCGGCATCAACTTGGTGGCGATCCTCCAATTCGCCTACGGCAGCTATACGGGCAAGGAAGCCATGCGCGACAATGCGCTGACGCTGCTGGAACAATTGCCCGCCGAGGAAAACCGCTATGTCTCGGCCTGGAGCAACCGCGGATTCAACCCCCGCAACGCGTTCGAGACGCAGGCGCTGCTGCAACTGGCCACCGAATTCTGCATGCCGGGCGCCAACGACCCCGGCCCTGCCGCCCGCCGCTCCGAACCGCCCCGCTGCAACGTCTGCCCCGTCGGGCGGCGGATTCTTCATGCCGTCCGGCAGTCGCTTCCTACGGAAGTGTAGGTCCGAACAAAGAAACACCGCTCCCAAAAAACAATCGGCCCTGCGCCCGCAAAAAAACAATCGGCCCCTTTGGAGCCGACTGCACGATTTTTCATCCGGAAACTACCTGCAAGCCATCTTCCCGATGCGCCGCTCGTGACGCCCGCCCTCGAACGGTGTGCGGAGGAAAAGGTCGAGCATGGCCACGGCCTCGTCGTTGCTGATGAACCGCGCCGGGAAAACGATGACGTTGGCGTCGTTGTGCTGGCGCGTCAGCGTTGCCACCTCCGTATTCCAGCACAGCGCGGCCCGGATGCCCTGATGCTTGTTGAGCGTCATGGCCATCCCCTCGCCGGAACCGCACAACCCGATGCCGCGCTCCAATTCACCCTTTTCGATGGCTTCGGCCAACGGGTGACCGAAATCGGCGTAGTCGACGCTCTCGGGCGAATGGGTGCCGAAATCGAGCACCTCGTAACCCATGGCGTCGAGGTAACCGACCAAAAACTCCTTCATCTCGTAACCCGCATGGTCGCAGGCGATTCCTATTTTTTTCATGGTTTTCGGTTTTGGTACGAACTACTGCAAAAAACGTTCATTTCAAACAGATTTCCTACGCCTTAGCTACAGGAAACGCTCGGCGACGGCAATCAACAAGCCGAACAACAGCGCATTGAACAGCACCACGGGAGCGGCCTTGCGCTCCTTTCCAGCGAAGGTAAGCACCACCGGAAGCGCCATCATCAGCGTCACGGCCATGCCGTCGGCCCACCAAGGCAGATAAGGCAGGTCGCTGTAAAAGATGATGACAGCGGCGAACAGATAAGTACAGAACGCCGAGAGACACGAGCGGAACGGAAGCCGCCGCGCGACCATCGGGATGACGTCGAGTGCGCCTGCCACGGCGCCGACACAAAGCGAAAGCATGAAAGTTGTCATAGGTTCGGGTCTATTTGGAGGCTCGTTTGCGGTCGACTTCGTGCAACAGAATCTTGCGCAGGCGCATGGCGTGCGGCGTGACCTCCACGTATTCGTCCTCCTTGATGTATTCGAGCGCCTCTTCGAGCGTGAAGACCTTGGGCGGCACGATGACGGCCTTGTCGTCCGAGCCCGAAGCGCGCATGTTCGTAAGTTGTTTCGACTTGGTCACGTTGACCGTGATGTCGTTCTGGCGCGTATGTTCGCCGATGACCTGCCCCTCGTAGACCTGGTCCATCGGGCTGATGAAGAAACGCCCGCGGTCCTGCAACTTGTCGATCGAATAAGCGTAGGCCGTGCCCGTCTCGCCCGAGATGATCGAACCGTTGGTGCGCATCTCGATTTCGCCGATCCACGGCTCGAAGCCCTTCAGCCGGTGGGTCATGATGGCCTCGCCCGCCGTTGCGGTCAGCATGTTGGAACGCAGGCCGATGATGCCGCGCGAGGGAATCGAGAATTCCAGCCGCACGCGGTCGCCGTTGGCTTCCATGTTCGTCAAGGTGCCCTTGCGCTTGGTCGCCAACTCGATGACCGTGCCCGAATGTTCCTCGGGGCAGTCGACGGTCATCTCCTCGATGGGCTCGCACTTCTTGCCGTCGATTTCCTTGACGATGACCCGCGGCTGTCCCACCTGCAACTCGTAGCCCTCGCGGCGCATGGTCTCGATGAGCACCGAGAGGTGCAGCACGCCGCGGCCGAAGACGTTGAAGCTGTCGGCCGACGGTCCGGGCGTCACGCGCAGCGCGAGATTCTTCTCCAACTCGCGGTCGAGCCGGTCCTTGATATGGCGCGAAGTGACGAACTTGCCGTCCTTGCCGAAGAAAGGCGAATTGTTGATGGTGAAAAGCATCGACATAGTAGGCTCGTCGATGGCGATGGGGGGCAGCGGTTCGGGGTTCTCGTAGTCGCAGACGGTGTCGCCGATCTCGAAACCCTCGATGCCCGTGATGGCGCAGATTTCGCCGCACGGCACTTCGTCGACCTTCTTTTTGCCGAGCCCCTCGAAAATCATCAGCTCCTTGATTTTGGTCTTCTGCATCGTCGCGCCGTCGCGCTTGGCGAGCGTCACGTTCTGCCCGGCCCGCAGCGAACCGCGCGTCACCTTGCCCACGGCTATGCGGCCTGTGTAGGCCGAATATTCGAGCGAGGTGACCAGCATCTGCGGCGTTCCCTCGACGATGGCCGGTTCGGGAATCTCGTCGATGATGGCGTCCAGCAGCGGCACGAGCGAATCGGTCGGCTCGTTCCACTTGTGCGACATCCAGCCCTGCTTGGCCGAGCCGTAAATCGTCTTGTAATCGAGCTGCTCCTCCGTGGCGTCGAGCGAGAACATCAGGTCGAAGACCTGCTCGTTGACCACCTCGGGGCGGCAGTTGGGCTTGTCGACCTTGTTGACCACCACGATGGGTTTCTTGCCCAGCGCGAGCGCCTTTTGCAGCACGAACCGCGTCTGCGGCATCGTACCCTCGAACGCGTCGACGAGCAGCAGCACGCCGTCGCACATGTTGAGCACGCGCTCCACCTCGCCGCCGAAATCGGCGTGGCCCGGGGTGTCGATGATGTTGATTTTGTAGTCCTTATAGAGGACCGAAACGTTCTTGGAGAGAATCGTGATGCCCCGTTCGCGTTCCAGGTCGTTGTTGTCGAGTATGAGTTCGCCGCTCTGTTTGGCGTTGTCGCGCAGGATGTTGCCTGCCAGAATCATCTTGTCGACGAGCGTGGTTTTGCCATGGTCGACGTGGGCGATGATGGCGATGTTGCGCAGTTTCTGCATGGAATGGATTTTTATTCCGCAAAGGTAGGAAAAACAGAATTAAGAATGGAAAAAATCGGGAACTAAAAATTCGGGCGCCGGATTTCGCTTCCGCCCGAACACCCCATTCGTCCGGCCGTTTGCGCTACGCTCCGGTGTTGCAGATAAGCGCGAATTGTCCTACATTTGTGCATTGCTGTCATTCCGATTCGAGAACCCATGAAACCCGCGTTCACCATCCGCCAACAGAGCCCCATCTATGTCGGCCCGGCGGCCGACCTGCTGCCGGGGCTGCTGCCCGAGGGGCGGGTCGTCGTCGTGTGCGATGCCACCATCGACCGGCTCTACGGCCCGCTGTTCCAGGGCCGCGACCGCATGCTCATCGGTTCGGGCGAGAGTATCAAGACCCTGCAAACGGTCGAGACGCTCTACCGCCGGTTCATCGAAGCGGGCGTCGACCGCCGGACCTTCATCCTGGCCGTCGGCGGGGGCATCGTCACCGACGTCGCCGGATTCGCCGCTTCGACCTACATGCGCGGTCTGTCGTTCGGATTCGTGCCCACGACCCTGCTGGGGCAGGTCGACGCAGCCATCGGCGGCAAGAACGGCGTCAACGTCGACGGCTACAAGAACATGGCCGGGACTTTCACCCAGCCGCGCTTCGTCATCTGCGACCCCGCCCTGCTCCGGTCATTGCCCGACCGCGAATTCCGCGCCGGGCTCGCCGAGGTGGTCAAAACCGCCGTCATCGAGGATGCCGGGCTCTTCGCGCGGCTGGAGAACACGTCGTTCGGCTCCCTGCGCACCGACACCGACCTGCTTTCCGACGCGATTTCGGCTTCGATTCGTGTCAAGGCGGGCATCGTCGAGCGCGACGAACGCGAAACGGGCGAACGGCGCAAGCTCAACTTAGGCCATACCCTTGCCCACGCCATCGAGAAATGCTCCGCCCGGATGAACCACGGCGAAGCGGTGGCCGTCGGCACGGCCATGATTGCCGACGTCGCCGTGAAGCTGGGACTGCTCTCGCCCACCGACCGCGACCGTATCGTAGCCCTGCTGCTCGCCCTCGGGTTCGAGCTGACCCCTCCCGTCGACGTCCGGCGCCTTTTGAAAGAGGTAGGCAAGGACAAGAAAAGCGAGGACGGCCTGCTCCGCATCGTCCTGCCCGTCGGCATCGGCGACTGCATCGTGCGGCCGATACGTGTCGAAGAGTTCGCGGCGCTGGTTCTGCCATAAAACGCAGCGGCACCTATCGCTGCGGGCGAAGCACGGAGATCAGCTCGGAACGGCTCTCCAATTTACCCCTTTTGTTCAGTTTCTCGGCGCGGACGCTGCCGATGCCCGGTGCATACCATGTTCTGGTCTGCGCCGCAGCTCCGACCACCGACCATTTGACATGGACCGTCTCGGTCAGACACACCGTTTCGTATGCCCCGGCCGGCACGGTCGTCGTTTCCTGCGCCACGACCCGGCGATCGGCAATACGTATCGACACCTGAGTCCTGAATCCGTTTTCGGTGCGGATGTGCAATGTCATCGCCAACTCGGGAAGCAGCTGGCCGGCATGCAGGACGGCAGGTATGAGATATTTGTCGCCCCGACATTCGACCGAAGCCTTCCAATCGTCTCCGGAAACCATATCGAGCCAGTCGTCCGGACGCAGACAGATTCCCTCGGCACTCACGACAAGCCGGTCGGTCTGCAACGCGCTGCGTCCTTCGGCGGGTTCGACCGGCCGACGGTCCGCATCCAACATGACGGTGCGGGTCTCGACGATGAGCCCGTCGGGACCGGATTCGCTCGCAACAACGACCGTCTGCGTGTAACCCGTCAACACGCCCCGGGAATCGTAGTCGGCATATTCGAGCTGCGTTCCTACTTCGGTGCAGGCAAGCGGAAGCGACTGGGCGCCGGCGGATGCCACAGCACCGAAGCCGGCGAAAACAAGGCAAAGGATTTTCTTCATGGGACTCGGAAATTGGAACCTTGCAAATATAAGCAAACTTTCCGACCCTGCATCCCTTCGCCTCGATTCGGGGTACGGAAACCCGCCACCCACGCTACATCGGATTCATCCGGCGCAACGCTTCGGCATAGGCATCCCAATCGTCGACAGGCTGCCGGGCCACGCCCGATTCGACGGCAGCCCGGGCCACGGCGGTCGAGACCGTACAGAGCAGCCGCGGGTCGAGCGGCTTGGGTATCAGATACTCGCGGCCGAATTCGAGCCTTTCGAGCCCATAGGCGCGCAGCACGCTCTCCGACACCGGACGGCGGGCCAGGTCGGCCAGCGCGCGGGCCGCGGCCAGCTTCATGGCATCGTTGATTTGCGCAGCCCGCACGTCGAGCGCCCCGCGGAACAGAAACGGGAACCCCAGCACGTTATTGACCTGGTTGGGATAGTCCGACCGCCCCGTGGCGAAGATGATGTCGGGGCGCGAACGCATCGCCGCGCCGTAGGCGATTTCGGGGTCGGGGTTGGCCAGCGCGAGCACCATGGGATTTTCGGCCATCGTGCGGACCATCGAGGGTGTCAGCGCATCGGCGACCGAGACTCCCACGAAGAGGTCGGCGCCGTGCAGCGCTTCGGCCAGCGAGGCCAGCCGCCGCGACGTGGCGAACTCCTCCTTTTGCGGAGTGAGCCCCTCGCGGTAACGGGTGACGACACCCCGGCTGTCGCACAGCACGATCTGGCCGCGCGGAATGCCGAGCGTCAGGAACATGCGCGCGCAGGCGATGGCCGCAGCGCCCGCGCCGTTGACCACCACCCGCAATTTAGCCACCTCCTTGCCTGCGATTTTCGCCCCGTTGATGACCGCCGCCGAGACGATGATGGCCGTGCCGTGCTGGTCGTCGTGAATCACGGGAATATCCAGCTCCTCACGCAAACGGCGGTCTATCTCGAAGCACTCGGGCGCCTTGATGTCCTCCAGGTTGATGCCCCCGAAAGTCGGGGCGATAGCCTTGACCACGCCGATGATTTTTTCGGGGTCGGTCTCGTCGACCTCGATGTCGAAAGCGTCGATTCCGGCGAAGCGCTTGAACAACATGCTCTTGCCCTCCATGACGGGCTTGGCCGCCAGCGGCCCGATATTGCCCAGCCCAAGCACCGCCGACCCGTTGGAGACGACGGCCACCAAATTGCCCTTGCCCGTGTAACGGTAGGCATCGGCCGGGTCGGCCGCAATGGCGCGCGCCGGAGCCGCCACGCCGGGCGAATAGGCCAGCGCCAGGTCCTGCTGGGTCTGTGCGGGTTTGGTGGGTTCTATCCCTATTTTGCCGGGACGCCCCTCGCTGTGATAGCGAAGGGCATCCGAATCGAGTGTATCGAACTGTCGTGCCATCTCTGCATCGGTTTTCGGTGCAGAACGATGCAATTATTACGCCGCGGCCGTTCAGAACAGCGACCCCTCGCCGCCGCCGGGCGACCTGAAACCCAGATGACTGTAAGCCAGCTCGGTAGCCTCCCGGCCCCGGGGCGTGCGCTTGAGAAATCCCTCCTTGATAAGGAACGGTTCGTAGACTTCCTCGACCGTTCCGGCTTCCTCGCCCACGGCCGTGGCAATGGTGTTCAACCCCACAGGGCCGCCGCCGAATTTCTCGATGATCGTGCCCAGAATCTTGTTGTCCATGCGGTCCAGCCCGCGCGAGTCGATATTCAGCGCTGCGAGTGCGAAGCGAGTGATTTCCAGGTCGATATGACCCTCGCCCTTGACCATGGCGAAATCGCGCACCCGGCGCAGCAGCGCATTGGCGATGCGGGGCGTGCCGCGCGAACGCAGCGCCACCTCGTGGGCGGCATCGTCGTCTATCGAGACGTCGAGAATGCGGGCCGAGCGGCGGACTATCCCTGCCAGCACGGGCGCATCGTAATATTCCAAGTGGCACTGTATGCCGAAGCGCGCCCGCAGGGGCGAGGTCAGCAGACCGCTGCGGGTCGTAGCACCGACAAGCGTAAAGGGTGCCAGCTCGATCTGAATCGACCGCGCCGAAGGCCCCTTGTCCAACACGATGTCTATCTTGTAGTCCTCCATCGCCGAATAGAGGTACTCCTCCACGATGGGGCTCAGCCGATGGATTTCGTCGATGAACAGCACGTCGCCCGGACTGAGGTTGGTGAGCAGACCCGCCAAGTCGCCCGGCTTGTCGAGCACCGGACCCGAAGTAACCCGCAGCTGCGCCCCCATCTCGTTGGCGATGATGTTGGCCAGCGTAGTCTTGCCCAGCCCCGGAGGGCCGTGCAGGAGCACGTGGTCGAGCGAATCGCCCCGCATGAGCGCCGCCTTGATGAAGACGCGCAGATTCTCGACGATCTTGTCCTGCCCCGAGAAGTTTTCAAGCTCCTGGGGGCGGATTTTGTTCTCGAATTCGAGGTCGCTCTCGGTATTGCGTACGACAGACATCGGTATTAAGAAAAGAAAGTAACCGCGTGCGTCAGAACGTTTTCTCCGTCTCCGAAGTCATGCGGTCGAGCTTGAAGTAATCGACGTCGGAACCGTCCTTGTAACGGATACGGATGCCCTTTTTCCCGCCGAGCAGCTCTTCGAGGTCCTGCATGTCGAACGACACGTAGCTCTCATAGAGGTTCCACTGGGCATCGCCGCCGTTGTCGTGGCGCAGTTCGACGTCCAGATATTCTCCGTCGGTCTCGGCCGCCTCGCTGACCTTGTTGACGATCATCGCGAACTTGTGTTTCGAGGCGTCCGAAGCGGCATAGCGGACAACGAGCGTCGTCCAGCTGCCCAACAGACGGCCGTCGCGAACCAGCACGGCATCGTCCTTCAGCTCTTCGAGCTCCGTTTCGCTGGTCACCACACGCGCAACCGACGAATAGATATTGGCAATGCCGTAGAGCGCCACGTTGTAATCGTAGCCGGGCGCGGGATTTTCCAGCACGTTGAACGTTATCAGCGCCCGCTGTCCGTCCTTGGCCACATACGAGCCGACGCGGCTCTTGTCGCCGGGATAGACCCGCTTGTCGGTGTCGGTCACAAAATAATAATCGCTCGTCGACAGCGTACGGACCGTCACGAAGCTCATGTTGCCCGGCTGGTCCACCTTGGTGTCGTTGCACGACGACAGCCCCGCCGCCGCAACCGCTGCAAGCAGCAGCAAACCGATTTTTTTCATCTGTTTGAGTTTTTCAATATATGGTTTTTTCATCTTACAAACGTGCGAAGACAAAAATACGGTATTTATCGTTCAAAAAAAATAGCGGCCCGCATTTTCTTTCGGACAGCGCCCGAAACGCCGGACGGTCAAGGACCCCGCACTTACTCCCGTGCATGCCGAAAGGTGAAATACTTGGCAGCAAGATAGCTGTATACGGTCGTCATGCAGGTTGTGAGGATTTTGGCCGGAGTTGGCCAGACGCCGCAGAACTCGACGAAGAATTTCAGCCCTGCGTAAGTCAGCACCACCGAGCCCCCCACCGAGAGCGCATAGCGGAACAACTGCGTGCGGGTCCGCAGGGGCGACTGACGGAACGCCACATGGCGGTTGAGCCAGAAGCCGACAAAGAACGTCAGCGGGAACGTCAGCGCCAGCGCCGCAATATGGGGCGAGAGCACGGCAAAGCCCAGGCCGACAAACCGATGGGCGATGATGTAATTGTAAACCAGGAAGTAACACGCCGGGTCGAACAACCCGTAGGTCAACCCTCCGCAAGCCGCATAGCGGAACGTCTGGCGCGGCACCACGGCCGCCACCGGCCCGATGTAGAAGCGGTCTATCGCCCGCCCGATGGCTTCGGCCGGCCGCATCAGCGGGCGGTATAGATCCACGCGTCGCGCCAGCGGACCCGGTGGTCGCGCACGAAGCGCCGGCAGGCTTCCGGGTCGGCCGACTGGAACGGCGAGACCATCAGCTTGCTGCCGAAACGGTAGACTGCGCATTGCAGCGCCGGGTCCTGGCGGTTGATTTCCTCCGCCGTGCGGTCGGCGTTCTCGGGCGAAGCGAAGACCCCGGCCACGACATAATGATGACCCGACACCAGCGAAGCGGGAGCCTGCGCGGTCCCAAGCAGCCCCGGGGCAGGCGCGGCAGGTGCCGCCGTCGGTTCGGGCGTCGGATTCTGACCGACAGCAGGCGCTATCGGCCGGCCGTCGTCCGGAGCGGAGGTCGTCCGGTTATCGGCAGGCTCCGAAACAGCGGGCTGTCCTGCCACCGCCGAATCGTCGCCCAGCGCGGGAGCTGCGACCTCGGAAGCCGCGGGTTCGTATTGTTCTTCGTCCGGATTCAACCCGAAACGTTCCAGGAAAGCAGGCTTCTGCACGAACATCATATAACCGATGCCCAACGCCGCCACAATAGCCAGCAGGCCGACCCACACCGCCCAGTCGCGGCCGCCCGACCTCATCTTGACCGGGGCATGGCCCTGCGGGTTGAGCAGCAGGTCGAATTCTTCGTCGGGCGTGAAGTTGCGGAACCGCAGCTCGCCCACCCCGTCGATAGTCAGCGTATTCTCGCCCAGCACGTTATCGAGCCAGCGGTCGTAAATCGACTGCGCCCGGTCCACGTCGCAGCGGGCCGCTCCGGCGATTTCGTCCACCAACGACGCACCCCGCTCCTGCGGCGTGAAAAGCACCACGCGGCACGGCGGTTCGACCATCCGCTTCGACACACGGCGGGCGCCCCGCTGGTCGGTATAGAGGGAGCCGACGCCCGGCAGAAAAAGTTCGCATCCCGCCGCCAGGCGGTTGCCTATCAGACGGTTGACCTGTTCGGTCATCGGATTCTCGTTCATCGCTTCTGTTTTTTGGTCGTTGCGGCGGGCACGGGAGCCGGAACCTCGGCCGGACGGGTCATGCCGCGCCATATCATATACACGCCCAGCACGATAAAGGGTATGCTGAGCCATTGGCCCATGTCGAGCGCCCACCCGATCTCGAACTCCTCCTGCTCGGTCTTGATGAACTCGATCAGGAAACGCGTGAGGAATATCCCCTCCAAACCGATGCCGAACAGCACGCCGGGCCTGCGACGTGCGAGGTCACGACCGAAGTAGAGCCAGCACAACACGCCGAAAGTGGCCAGGTAGCACAGCGCTTCGTAAATCTGCGTCGGGTGGACTGCCGCCGGAGCGAATTCATGCAGCCACTTGTACGACCGCACGAACTCGAAGCCCCACGGCAGGGTCGTCGCCATACCGAAGATTTCCGAGTTGAACAGGTTGCCTAACCGCACGAACGCACCGCCGATACCGACGGCGATCATGATACGGTCCAGCGACCAGATGTAGGGCAGCTTGTTCTTGCGCGAAAAGAGCCACAGCCCGATCAGCAGGCCGATGGCAGCGCCGTGGCTGGCCAATCCGCCGTCGCGGAATCCGGTAATGATGGTCCACGGGGCGCGCAGGTATTCCATCGTATCGTAGAACAGGCAATGACCCAGCCGCGCACCGATGATAGTGGCCAGCGTACCGTAGACGAAGATGGATTCCGACACCTTTTCGGGCAATCCCTCGCGCTTGCAGAAGCAGTCGAAAAGTTTGGCGCCGACGAAAATCGCCAGCACCCACATGAGCCCGTAGTAACGGATGTCGAGCGACCCGATGCTGAAAAGCACGGGGTCGAAATTCCAGACGATGCTGAGCGGTCGTATCATTTGTCGGGATAGGGTTTACTTGATTTCCTGCAAGGGTACTTTCTTGAGCGTGAACGAGAAAGTGCTGCCCACGCCCGGCTCGCTGCGCACGCTGATGCGCTCGCCGTGGGCCTCGATGATGTGCTTCACGATGGCCAGACCGAGCCCTGTGCCGCCCTGCTCGCGCGAACGGCCCTTGTCGGTGCGGTAGAAACGCTCGAAGACGCGCGGCAGGTCCTCCTTGCCGATGCCCTGTCCGTTGTCCTCGATTTCGACGAGTATCTTGTCCAACATGTCGCGGAAGCGCAGACGGGTCGTCCCGCCCTCCTTGCCGTAGCGTATCGAATTGATAATCAGATTGACGAATACTTGGCCGATGAAATGCTTGTCGGCCAGCACCCAGAACTGCGACGGCAGGTTCTCCGCCCCCTTGACCGAAATCTTGATGCCTTTCCTGTCGGCCTCCATCTCGGCCTGCTCGGCGATTTCCTTGGCCAGCGCCACCACGTCGAACTTCTCCATGTCGAGCCGGTTCATGTTGCTTTCGAGCTTGGAAATCGTGTCGAGGTCGTTGACTATGTTTATCAGCCGGTCGATGCTCTTTTCGGCCCGTTCGAGGAACTTGCGGTTGATGAGTTCGTCCTCCAGCCCTCCGTCCAGCAGGGTCGAAATATAACCCTGGATATTGAAAATCGGCGTCTTCAACTCGTGCGCCACGTTGCCCAGGTATTGTTTGCGGAAGTGTTCCGCCTCCTTGAGCCGGGCGATTTCTTTGTCGTTGGTGTCGGCCCACGCCGTGAGCTCCTCGCCGATGTTCTCGACCCGCTTGTCGCGCAGTTCCGAGAAGATTTCGTTGGTATGGACGTCGCGCGACAGCACGATCGAATAGATGGGCTTGAGCTTGTAGGCCACATACTTGCGGATGATGAAGAGCGCCGCGAGCGCCATCACGACGAACACCCCGCCGGCCACGCTCAGCGTCAGCCACCACACCGCGCGGAACAGCCACATGCCCACCGCAACGATGACCGCCGCCAGCAGCGCTATCCACAGCGAAGCCCCTTCCTTGGTCTTGATATTTACCATAAAAACTACCTATATTGCTCCATCAGCCGGGCGATGTACTTGCCCACAATGTCGAATTCCAGGTTGACCACCGAACCCGTTTCCAGGCGGCAGAAATTGGTGTGCTCCATCGTGTAGGGGATGATGGCCACCCGGAAACTGCCCGCTTTCGAGTCGCAGACCGTCAGGCTCACGCCGTTCACCGCCACCGAACCCTTCTCGACCGTGCAAAGCCCGCCGCCCTGGGGTTCGTACTCGAACGTGAAGTACCAACTGCCGTCGGCGTCTTCCTTGGCCGTGCACCGGGCCGTCTGGTCCACATGCCCCTGCACGATATGGCCGTCCAACAGCGCATCGGGCTTCATGGACCGTTCGAGGTTGACCAGATCGCCGACCTTGAGCAACCCCAAATTACTCCGGTCGAGGGTCTCTTTCATAGCCGTCACCGTGTAGGTGTCGCCCTCGATGCCCACGACCGTCAGACATACGCCGTTATGGGCTATGCTCTGGTCGATTTTCAACTCCTGCGCGAAGTCCGCGCGGAGTGTGAAGTCCTTGTTCTGACGGTCCGTGCGAATTCCTACGACTTCCGCCGTCCGCTCCACGATGCCTGAAAACATCCCTGCTACCTGTTGATTATCAACTTGCCATTCACTTTGTAGACCGCCATTATGTCGCTGACATTGAGAATCATATCGTCGAACTTCTCCTTATCTCCCGGCACCAGGCGGAACTGTGCCTCGTTGTCCGTGGCACGAACTATACGCAAAGTTACAATTTTTCGGCTGACAATTACATATTCTCCACCCGGAATAATTGCATCCAAGTCAATATTTTTCAGCAGCACCACCGTACCCGGAGGCACCAACGCACCCATGGCACGCCCTTCGTAGACCATCGCCAGGTCGCACTGGGCCACCCGGGGAACAATCATATCGTCGTCAGGCTGAAGACGTTCGAGGTCGGAGATTCCCTGCTCGACGTCCACGTCGTAAAACGGAATCCGCGTCCCCTGCGGCCGGTCTTCCGCCAGCATCTTGCCCTCGCCCGTGAGCAGCCACAGCAGGTCGATCTGCGGAAATTTCGTTACGATCCGCCGCGCCACGTCGCGCGAAATACCGTTGTTGCCCCGCTTGATCTGGTAGAGGTTTTCGCCCCGCGCCAAACCGATATGGCGGGCAAAATAGTTGGTGGACATGTGCGCCCACTTGATTACGGCCTCGAGCCGCTGCCAATTATTCTGCTTTTCTCGCATTTCGGTTTCAAAGTTAAAAAAAATTCGTATATTTGCACTCCCGGTCCCGTAGTTCAATGGATAGAATATAAGATTCCGGTTCTTACGATATGGGTTCGATTCCCGTCGGGACTACTTCGGCAGGCACTGCGCAAGCGGCGCCTGTCTTTTTTTGCGATGCCCGTGCCTTTCGTCGCATTGAGTTCGTTTTTCGTCGTTATCCTTTCTCCACGGCCGTTTTCCGGCGGCCGACTGCGCTGCAACCTTCTCCCCGCCGCACGTTCCGGCGCGCTTACAATAGGACAAAAATAATAACAAAATTCTTGACGGCAACAAAAAATAACATTTTTAAGCCTTTTCATAGCAGATTCGGGTTTCGGCAGCTTTTCCACGCTCGCCCAAGGCACACCTTGCGCCTTTGCGAAGACTTTGCCACTCCGGGTGTGTCGGCTGTCTTTTATCCGTGTTGTTCCGCGATACCTATATTATATATAAGGACACAAAAAAGTGTGCGGCGTCATCGAAACCCCGCACACTATCCATCGACGCCCCGCAAAGGCTACTCCTCCTGCGGGCTCTTTTCGTTGAAATTACGGACGAAATCGCGGACACCGAGAATCCACCCCGAAGCCAGCACGCCGCCCAGGAAAATGAATCCCACCAGTATCAGCATCTTCGAGGGCTTCGCCGCCCGCAGCGGCACCGTCGCAGGCTGTACCACCGCATAGACCGGCGTGCTCTCCTGCACCTTGGCCTTGGCCAACTGAAGCTGCTGGGCCATCTGGTTATAGACGTTGTAAGCCAGCGTCACTTCGTTTTGCAGCCGCTCCTGTTCGGTCCGCACCGAACGCCGCACCACATTCTGGTTAGCGTCCATATAGCGGGCGTAGCGCTGCTGGGCGTGGTAGTACTTCTGCTGTGCTTCGTCGAAAAGTTGCTGCGTGAACGCCAGGTCGAGCCGCGCCTTGTTCGTGCGGTAGTCGGTCACGTAGTTCTGCAAGTTGCGCATCACCGTATCGGCCAGCGTCGCCGAAATCAGCGGGTCCTGCATCGTCACCGAGAGGGTCACCAGCGACGTTTTCTTGTCGATGACCACGACCACGCGCTTCGCGAGATTCTCCGCCACCCTGCTTTGGTCGGGCGTCAGCCGGAACGGGTCCACCGGACCCTCCGTTTCCGCATCGCCGCGCAGCCGCTCAGCCACCCAGCCCAGCGCCTTGAACGGAGCCGAAAGCACCGCGCTCCACCACGGCGCACGCTGGTGGTCGAGCAGATAGTCGTAGAGGTCGGTCCGCAGCTTGCCGTTCCTGGTCTCCACCACCACCGGGAAAAGTTCCGTCACGAACGGCAGCGATTCCACGATTTCGGGGTATACGTCGGGATTGATGGCGTCCGCATCGGTCATGTTGCCCATGTTGATTCCCGCCAGGCTCGCCAGCGAACTCAACCCGCCCAGCGACCCTTTGCCCGACGAGGTTTCGGGCGCCAGCACAGTCTCCGTAGTGTACTCCTTGGGAATGCTGAATCCGATCACCAGCCCTGCGAGCGCCGCCATGGCGCACCAGCGCACGATGAGTTTGCGTTCGGCCCACAGCTTCCGGGCCACGGCCAGCAGGTCGATCTGCTCGTCGTCCGGCCGTGCGGGTGTTTCCTGCATGTCGTTTTTCATCTTCAAAATTACTTCGCCAGGTTGGCTATCGTCGCGGCCATCGTGCCCAGCGACGCGGCCGAGGTGGCAAGGCCCATTATCTGCGTCACGCCCAGCGGAGTGCGCTCGCGCTTGCGGGGCACGATGATTTCGCAGCCCGGCTCGATGCGGTTCTTCTTGCGCGAAATCGTGCCGTTCATGTAAATGATATAGGTCCGGCAGCGCTTGGCCCGGTTGGCATAGCCGCCCGCCTGGTCGATATAGTCCTTGTATTTCTTGCCCTGCGAGTAGAGCACCGTATTGGGGCGCATGACTTCGCCCATGATGCGTACCGTGCTCACATATTCCGGCACGAACAACTCGTCGCCCTCACGCAGGACCATGTCGTAGTCCGAACCCGGATTGGCCAGCGCCTTGTCCAGCTCGATACCCACCGTGTAGGTTTCGTTCTGACGCAGTTTCTCCACCGACACCGAATCGGTCCCGCCGTCGAGCTGGGCCATGCGGATCACATCTTCCAGCACGGCCTTTTCCTCCTTGTTCATCCGGCGGATCAGTCGGCCGCCACGTACATAGGCATCGCGGGTCACACCCCCGGCCCGGTTCACCAGGTCCGAGATGCGTTCGTTCTTGTGCAGCAGTGCATAGCCGCCCGAGAAGACCACCTCGCCCGACACCGAGACCATGCGCTGCTCCTGGTAGCCCGGGCTCTTGCGCACGGCCACCACGTCGAACGGTTCCAGCACGAACCGCTCCTCGCCGTCGACCACGAATCCGTCCTTGAGCGAGAAGGTGTAGACCTTGCCCAATTGGTTGTCGGCCGTCGTGCTCTTGGGGTCCTTCAGCCGGCGGGCCACTTCCACGCGCACCACCGAAGCTCCGTCGAGCAGGCCGCCCGCTTGCAGAATGAGGTCTTCGAGCGTCATGTTCTCGACATAAGGATAGGTGCCCGGCCGGGCCACCTGTCCGTTGATGGTGAAGTCGCCCATCTCCGTCAGGTCATGACGGCTCGGGATGACCAGCACGTCGTTGCGCTGCAGCACCACGTCGGGCGAAGTGCCCGCCACGATGCCCGCCAGGTCGACCGAGACCATCCGCAGCAGCAGGTCGTCGCATTCGCGGTAGAGGAGCGCCCGGGCCAGGAACGCATCGTCCTTGAGCCCCTCGGCGCGGGCCACTAACTGCCCCACGGTATTCATGTCGTCGCTCAGTTCGTACATCCCGGGGCGATAGACCGCACCACGCACTTCCACCCGGTTGGCGAATCGGTCCAGCACCGGGTCGGCTTCGACCACGTCACCGTCCTTGAGCACGAACGTGTCGAACTTGGCGGCCGGGACGCTGAAAAATTCGTGTTCGCGGCCCGAACGGCGCGTCACCCGCACTTCGCGGTCGTAGGCGTCGCCCGCAAATCCGCCCGCATAGCCGAGCAACTGCTGCATCGTCTCGCCCTCCCTGAGCTCGTAGAGCATCGGGCGTTTGAACGAACCCTTCACCTCGACCATCGTCCGGTAGGGATGCACCAAGATGACATCGCCCTCCTCCAGCCGCAAATCCTTGTCCGACCGGCCCGAGAACAGATAGTCGTAGAGGTCCAACACCGCGTGGCGGCGGCCGCCGCGCAAGATTTCGACGTTGCGGAGCGTACCGATGTCGGTCACGCCGCCCGCCCGGTAGAGGGCATGGAACAGCGACGCGAACGACGAGAGCCGATAGGTGCCCGGCACCTCCACTTCGCCCATGACATTGATAAGTATCGTGCGTATCTGGCCCAGCGTCACACGCACCTGCGAAGCGGGTTCCTCGCCCGAAATCCCCGCATACTTGCGGGCGATGGCTCCGCGGATGCGGCGCTCGGCTTCGGCGACGGTCAGTCCGTTCAGATAAACCGGACCTATCTCCTCCACCATGATGCTCCCCTCGGGCGAGATCAAGGCGTTCACCGTGTCTTCGTTGGCACCCCATACCTCGACGATCACTTCGTCGCCCGGGCCCAGGCGATAGTCTTTCGGCGTAGCCATGTTGCCGTTGGGCTCGAAAGTGAGGGTCCGGCCCGTGAACACGCTCCGGCCGAAAACCCGGCGGCGGCCCACGGTATCGCGGATTTCACCGTAATAACCGGGATTCATCTGCCCATAGGGGCCGTTCATCGTGGGAGCGGCCATGCCGTTCTGCATGGGCATCTGCCCCGCCACCGCGGCCGCATCGCCCGTCACGCCGTTCGGCTGGCTGTCGGTTCCCCGGCCCGTGGCCGCGGTTCCCTCGCCGTCCGATACGTCGCGGAAGACGTCGCTGCGCGACGAAGTGCTGTAAGCCGACCGTCCCTTGGCCGCCTGCGAGCCTTTGGCTCCCGTGGCCGACATGTCCAGTTCGCCTTGTTCGTACTGCGTTTTGAGCCGCAGAAGCTGCTGCTGCGTAGCTCCGCGCAACAGCAGCTCCCGGCCCAGCTGCTGCTGGTTCTTGCCCGAGGAGACACCCTGCTGCACATACTCGATGATCTGTTCGTCGGTCATCTGCGCCTGCACGGGCCCGCACAGGGCCATCAGCGCTGCCAGAACAATCAGAAACTTATGGTTCATCGTCCGAATGATTTTTTTCTCGTGTCGTACCGCAGCGTCCCGGCGGCGCATCCGCACCCCGGAACGCACGTATTCCGAATTTCACAAAAATAGGTCAATTTCTCTTTCCGGCCAAATATTTCCCCACAATTTGCGACCCGGCGCCCTTCGGGAAAACGTTTCTGCCGTTCCTACCCGGAGAACCCGCCCTCAAAAAGATAAAAAGCAGCCGCAGATGCTGGACGCAGCGCACGGAGAGGGCGTTCGCCCGGTTCGCGGTGTTCAAGGGGTTCACCTCGCCCGAACCGAATGCCAAGTGGCTGGCGTTCGGATTGCCGGCAGCGAAAGACGACGAACCGTAGTAGGCGCCCCACGTGCCGACGTTAGTCAAGGCTCCCGACGAGGGGTGGCGGAGACCCGCAGCAACAGCCATAATGAGCAATCGCTGGAATGAATGACAGAAAAAATGAATAATGAACAGTTAATAAGGAATAATTATCCGGTATACCAAAACAGCAATTATTCACTATTCATTGTTAATTATTCATTAAACTAAGTTTTCTGTCAGACTGGGGTACACAGCCGACGGCAGTTAAAACGTTTCAGCATGTTGCTAAAACGTTTTAGCGCTCCGGTGGAAATTCCGAAGCGCCACTGCGCCGGCGGATTGCTGAATCTGCGGCCGCACTGGCGGGAACCGTAATCCACCGCCACTCCGGACCGAAGCTGCCTTTTATCTATAACTTGATGTCGTAAATCTGAATCACGCCCTGCAGCTTTCCGGCGTCGTCGGTCACCAGCAGCGAAGTCACCTTGTTGCCGGTCATCATCTTCTCGGCTTCGATGAGCTTCTCGGACGCGGCGATGGTCTTGGGGTTCGGCGTCGCGATGTCGGCCGCCACGATTCCGAAGAAGTCGGCACGGCGGCGCTCCATAGCACGGCGCACGTCGCCGTCGGTGACGATTCCTTCGATGCGGTCGCCGTCGCACACCACGATCAGCCCCAGGCCGCCTTTCGAGATGGCGTGTATCATCTCGACCGCCGGGCAATCGGGCGCCACCACCGGCAGGTCGTGCGAACGCATCACGTTACCCACGGTCATGAGCAGCCGCCGGCCCAGGCTGCCGCCCGGGTGCAGGCGCGCGAAGTCCACGCTCGTGAAACCGCGCATGCGCATCAGCGACACGGCCAACGCATCGCCCATGGCAATCTGCGCCGTGGTCGAAGTCGTGGGCGCCAGGTGCAGGATGCAGGCCTCCTCTTTCACGCCGACGTCCAGATGCACGTCCGAATTCTTGGCCAGCGCCGATTCGGGATTGCCCGTCATCGAAATCAGCTTGTTGCCGTTGGCGTGGATGAACGGCACGATTTTGAGTATCTCGTCCGTCTCGCCCGAATAGGAGAGCGCCACCACCACGTCGTCGGGCGAAATCATCCCCAAGTCGCCGTGGAACGCTTCGCCCGGATGCAGAAAGAAACTCGGGGTTCCGGTCGAAGCCAGCGTCGCGGCGATTTTGCGGCCCACCAGCCCCGATTTGCCCATGCCCGTGACGATGCACTTGCCGCGGCAGGCCAGGACTGTCTCCACGGCGCGCGCGAATTCGTCGCCCAAAGTCTCCTCCATGCGGCCCAAGGCCAGCATTTCGGTGTGAATCGCCTTGCGGGCGGCTTCCAGGATTTGCGTTTTTTGGGATTCGCTCATAACTCCTAAAATTTACAGCAGGCTTTCTATCAGGGATTCCAGGTCGTCGAGCCGCAACATGTTGGGGCCGTCGCTCTTGGCATGGTCGGGGTCGGGATGCACCTCGAAGAAGTAACCGTTCGCACCGAACGCCTTGGCGGCACGGGCCATCGCAGGCACGAACTCGCGGTTGCCGCCCGTGGTGCCGTTGGCTGCCCCGGGGCGCTGGACCGAGTGGGTGCAGTCCATGATGACCGTCGGGGCGATTTGCAACATGTCGGGGATGTTCCGGAAGTCGACCACCAAATTATTGTAACCGAAGCTGTTGCCACGCTCGGTAAGCCAGATTTCCGGTGCGCCCGATTCGCGCGCCTTGTCGTAGGGATAGCGCATGTCGGCGCCCGACAGGAACTGCGCTTTCTTGATATTCACCGTCTTGCCCGTCTTCGCCGCGGCGACCAACAAATCGGTCTGACGGCACAGGAACGCCGGAATTTGCAGCACGTCGACCACTTGGCCCACAGGCGCGGCCTGCCACGCTTCGTGGATGTCGGTCAGCAGGTTCAAGCCCCACTTCGACCGCACGTCGGCGAGCATTTGCAACCCCCTGTCGATGCCCGGCCCGCGGAACGACCCCAGCGACGTGCGGTTGGCCTTGTCGAACGAAGCCTTGAAGATAATCTCCGTACCCAACCGGCGGTTGATGGCCGCCAGGCGTTCGGCCACGGCGTCGAGCAACTCGGCCGATTCGATGACGCAGGGACCAGCGATGAACTTCATAAAATCGAGAATTAAAAATTAAGAATTAAAAATCGCTCTCTGACAGATTCTTCGCTACGCTCAGAATGACGCTCTTTCAAAAAGGAACCGACCGGATCGCAGAAACGAATCCCGCAAAAAAACGATTTTTAATTTTTCATTCTTCATTTTTCATTAACCATCTTTCGGCCCGCGCGAGGTCCTCGGGGGTGTCGATGCCGATGGTTTCCAACTCGGAAATCCCCACGCCGATCCGGTAACCGTTTTCGAGCCAGCGAAGCTGTTCGAGCGATTCGGCCTGTTCGAGCGGCGACTGCGGCAACGCTGTCACGGCCCGCAGCACTTCGGTCCGGAAAGCATAGAGGCCGATGTGCTTATAATAGGTATGGCGCGAGAGCCATTCTTCGCGCGGCACGCCCCGCAGGTAGGGAATCACCGAACGCGAAAAGTAGAGCGCCCGCATCTGCGCGTCGACCACGACCTTGGGCGAATTGGGATTCTCCAGCGCCGCCAGTCCGTCGGCCGCCGCAAAGGGTTTCACCAGCGTCGAGATGTCGGTCGCCGGGTCGTCGAAACAGCGTTTCACGGTCTCGATCTGCGCCGGGTGGATGAAAGGCTCGTCGCCCTGCACGTTCACCACCACGTCGTATTCCCGGCCTTCGCGCGCGCAGACCTTCTCGTAGGCTTCCCGGCAACGGTCCGTGCCGCTCCGGTGGTCGGGCGAGGTCATTTCGACCTTGCCGCCGAACGCCAGCACGGCGTCGCGGATACGCTCGTCGTCCGTAGCGACCACGGCGTCGTCCAACACTCCGGCGACCTGCTCGTACACGCGCTGAACGACGGGCTTGCCGCCCAGCAGGGCCAGCGGTTTGCCCGGGAAGCGCGTCGAAGCATAACGCGCAGGAATGACTGCTAAAAAATTCATAATTCAGAATTCACGATTCAGAATTGCGGCTTTTCCATGGCTCCGGCGAATGCTTTTCACCTTGGTTCCAGCGCCAGGTCCAGCACCTCGTCGTTGCTGCGGACATAGTGGAACGTCAGCCCCTCGATGTACTCGGGCTTGATGTCGGCGATTTCCTTGCGGTTTTCCTCCGAGAGAATCAGCGTTTCGATACCGGCGCGCTTGGCGGCCAGAATCTTCTCCTTGATACCGCCCACGGGCATTACCCGACCGCGGAGCGTCGTCTCGCCCGTCATCGCCACCCGCTCGCGGACCTTGCGGCCCGTGTAGGTCGAGACGATGGAGGTGACCATCGTGATACCCGCCGAAGGTCCGTCCTTGGGGATGGCACCCTCGGGCACGTGGATGTTGATGTCGTTCTTCTCGAAGACGGCCGGGTCGATGCCCAGCTCCTTATAATGGGCCATGACCCACTCGTGGGCGATGGTCGCCGATTCCTTCATCACGTCGCCCAGGTTGCCCGTCAGGCTCACCTTGCCCTTGCCGGGCGTCAGGCACGACTCGATATAGAGGATGTCGCCGCCCACTTCGGTCCACGCCAGTCCTGTCACCACGCCTGTCAGCCCGCTGACGTCGTACTCCTCGCGCAGGAACTTCGGGATGCCCAGCATCTTCTCGACATCGGCTTCCGTGAGCTGAGGTGCGAACGCCTCCTCGAAAGCAATCTGCTTGGCCCGCGCACGGGCAATCTTGGCCAGCTGTTTGTCGAGCGTGCGGACGCCCGCTTCGCGCGTGTAGCCCGTGATGATTTTCTCCACCAGCTCGGGGCTCAGTATCAACTCCTGCTCGCGGATTCCGTGCGCTTCGCACTGCTTGGGCAGCAGGTGTTCGAGCGCGATGCGGACCTTCTCCTCGGGCAGATAGCCCGGGATGTTGATCATCTCCATGCGGTCGCGCAGCGCCGGGGCGATGTTGGCGATGTTGTTGGCCGTGGCGATGAACAACACTTTCGAGAGGTCGTACTCCATGTCGAGGTAGTTGTCATGGAACGTGGTGTTCTGCTCGGGGTCGAGCACTTCCAGCAAGGCGCTCGACGGGTCGCCGTGGTTCGAGGCCGTCACCTTGTCGACCTCGTCGAGGATAATGACGGGATTCGACGAACCGCAACGACGGATGGTCTGGATAATCCGGCCCGGCATCGCGCCGATGTAGGTGCGGCGGTGTCCGCGGATTTCCGACTCGTCGTGCAGACCTCCCAGCGAAATGCGGCCGAACTTGCGGTCCAAGGCGGCGGCCACCGACTTGCCCAACGAGGTCTTGCCCACACCCGGAGGGCCGTACAGACAGAGTATCGGCGACTTGAGGTCGCCCTTGAGTTTGATGACAGCCAGGTGTTCCAGGATGCGCTCCTTGACTTCGTCGAGCCCGAAATGGTCGTGGTCGAGCTGCTCGCGGGCGCACCGCATGTCGAGGTTGTCGGAGGTGAGGGTGTTCCACGGCAACTCCAGCAACAGCTGCAGATAATTCATCTGGACCGAGTATTCGGCGACCGAGGGGCTCAACCGCTCAATTTTCTGCAACTCCTTCTCGAAGGTCTCGGCCACTTCGCGGGGCCAGTTCTTCTTCTTGGCCGTTTCGCGCATCTTGTCCACATCGGCGTCCGAACCGTCGCCCAGCTCGTCCTGGATGGTGCGCATCTGCTGCTGGAGATAATAGTCGCGCTGCTGCTTGTCGATCTCCTGCTTCACACGCTCCTGAATCTGGTTCTTCAGGTCGACGAGCTGCTGCTCGCGGATGAGGATTTCGAGCAGCTTGCGGGCCCGGGCCAACAGGCCGGGAGCTTCGAGCAACGACTGGCGGTCTTCGTCGGTGAGCTCCATGTTGGAGCAGATGAAGTTGATGATGCCGCGGCGCGAGTCGATGTTCTTGATGGCGAACGCCGCCTCCTTGGGCATCGTCGGCGAGACATTGATGATGTTGAGCGCCACGTCGCGAATCGAATCGACCAACGCCTCGAACTCGATGGTCGTCATGTCGGGCGGAGTGTCGCGCAGGGCCGTCACCCGGGCCTTGAAATAAGGCTCGGTGGCCACGTACTCGCAGATTTCGATCTTCTCCAACCCGTTCAGTATCACGGTCAGATTGCCGTTGGGCATCTCGAGTATCTTGATGATGCGCGCCGCCGTACCGACCTTGTACATGTCCGAGGGCGAAGGGTCCTCCACCTCGCTCTCGCGCTGAAGCACGGCGCCCAGGATACCGCCCTCGGCGTTGACCGCCCGCACGAGCGATATGCTCTTGTCGCGGCCCACCGTAATGGGCGTGATGGCCCCCGGAAAGAGCACCGACGAACGCAGCGTCAGAATCGGAATGACCTCCGGAACTTCGGTTTCCTCCTGCGGCTCGTCGCCGCCTGTCACAATGGGGATGACCTTGTGCTTGCCGTCGAAAATTTCGGGAAAGAGGCCGGCATCGTCCGCCTCGCCCGTCAGGTTCTTATCTTTTTCGTCCATGATTCCGTTGTTTCGTATGTGTATATCGGTGCAAAGGTAACGATTTTTTACGAATATTTATTTCATTTTAACGGATTCTTAATAACTTTGCGCTTCCCGATAACACTGTCAAATATCCGCATCATGCAAATCGCAGACAAATACGCCCCGCAGCAAATCGAGGCCAAATGGTACGACTACTGGACCGCCCGCCGGCTATTCCACTCGGAGCCCGATGCCCGCGAACCCTATACGATTGTCATCCCCCCGCCCAACGTCACGGGCATGCTCCACATGGGCCACATGCTCAACAACACGCTGCAGGACGTATTGGTCCGCCGCGCGCGCATGTCGGGCAAGAACGCCTGCTGGGTGCCGGGCATGGACCACGCGTCGATTGCCACCGAAGCCAAGGTCGTAGCCATGCTCCACGAGCAGGGGATCGAGAAATCGTCGCTCACGCGCGAGGAATTCCTCAAGCACGCCTGGGAGTGGAAAGAAAAGTACGGCGGTGTCATCCTCAAGCAGCTGCGCAAGTTAGGCGCCTCGTGCGACTGGGAACGCACCTGCTTCACGATGGACGACGCCCGCACCGAGAGCGTCCTGCGGGTCTTCTGCGACCTCTACGAAAAAGGCAAGATTTACCGCGGCGTACGCATGGTCAACTGGGACCCCTCGGCCAAGACGGCCCTTTCGGACGAAGAGGTGGTTTTCAAGGAATCGCACGGCAAGCTCTACTACCTGCGCTATAAAGTGGAGGGTACGGACAAGCATATCATCGTGGCCACGACGCGTCCCGAGACCATTCTGGGCGACACGGCCCTGTGCGTCAACCCCGACGACGAACGCTACGCATGGCTGCCGGCCGACGCGAGGGTCGTCGTGCCGCTCGTAGGCCGCTCGATTCCCGTCATCCGCGACACCTACGTCGACATCGAATTCGGCACGGGCGCGCTGAAAGTCACCCCGGCCCACGACGTCAACGACTACATGCTCGGCGAAAAATACGGACTGGAAACCATCGACATCTTCAACGACGACGGCACCATCAACGACAAGGTGGGCATGTACGTCGGCGAGGAGCGTTTCGACGTGCGCCGCAAAATCGAGGGCGACCTCGCCGCGGCGGGCCTGCTCGAAAAGACCGAAGACTACACCAACAACGTAGGATACTCCGAACGCACGGGCGTGGCCATCGAACCCAAGCTCTCGATGCAGTGGTTCCTCTCGATGTCCGAACTGGCGGAACCCGCCACCAAAGCCGTTTTGGAGGACGCTATCCGCTTCGTACCCGAGAAATACAAGAACACCTACCGCCACTGGATGGAGAACATCAAGGACTGGTGCATCTCGCGCCAGCTGTGGTGGGGCCAGCGCATCCCGGCCTACTACCTGCCCAAGGGCGGTTTCGTCGTGGCGCTCACGCCCGAAGAAGCGCTCGAAAAGGCGCGCGCCAAGTCGGGCGACGCATCGCTGCAGCTCAGCGACCTGCGGCAGGACGACGACGTACTGGACACGTGGTTCTCGTCGTGGCTGTGGCCGATCTCGGTGTTCGACGGCATCCGCAACCCCGACAACGCCGAAATCAACTATTACTATCCCACCAATGACCTGGTGACGGGCCCCGACATCATCTTCTTCTGGGTGGCCCGCATGATTATGGCGGGCTACGAATACCGCGGCGACAAACCGTTCGCCAACGTCTACTTCACGGGCATCGTGCGCGACAAAATCGGCCGCAAGATGTCCAAGCAGCTGGGCAACTCGCCCGACCCGCTCGACCTGATCGACAACTACGGCGCCGACGGCGTGCGGCTGGCGATGCTGATGTCCTCGTCGGCGGGCAACGACGTGATGTTCGACGAAGCGCTCTGCGAACAGGGCCGCAACTTCGGCAACAAGATATGGAACGCCTACCGCCTGGTCAACGGCTGGACGGCCGACGAAACTGCCCCGCAGAGCGAGAACAACCGCCTTGCCGCCCAATGGTTCCGGCAGGTGCTCGGCCGCACGCTCCGCGAAGTGGCCGACGACTTCCGCTCGTACCGCATTTCGGAAGCCTGCACCACGGTTTACCGCCTTTTCTGGGACGACTTCAGCGCCCAGTACCTCGAAATGGTCAAGCCCGCGTTCGGACAGCCCGTCGACCGCCGCACGCTGGACGAGACGCGCGGGTTCTTCGACGCCCTGATGCGGATGCTCCACCCCTACATGCCGTTCATCACGGAGGAGATATGGCAGGACCTCGCGCCCCGTGCCGAGGGCGAATCCATCTGCGTGGCTCCGATGCCCGAAGCCGAAGCCGCCGACAGCGCCCTGCTGGCCCGCTTCGAGCTGGTCCGCGAAATCGTCTCGGCCGTGCGCAACATCCGCAATCAGAAGAACCTGCCGCAGAAAGAACAACTGACGCTGCAAGTCATCGCCGACGACAACTACCCGGCCGAATATGCCCCCGTACTGATGAAGATGGCCAACCTTTCGGCCATCGAAACCGTTGCCGAGAAAGACCCGGCCGCGGCGGCGTTCATCGTCAAGACGACGCAGTACTTCGTACCGCTGGCCGGAATGATCGACACCGATGCCGAACGCAAGAAACTCACCGACGACCTGGCCTACTACGAAGGATTCCTTGCGTCGGTGATGAAAAAGCTCTCCAACGAACGGTTCGTCAGCTCCGCGCCCGAAAAGGTCGTTGCCAACGAACGCGCCAAGCAGGCCGACGCCGAAGCGAAGATCGCTGCCATCAAGGAACAACTGAAAGCCTTGGGCAATTAAGAATTAAAAATGAAAAATTAAGAATTTTGCGATTAAGCGAAAGCAGAGACTGCCTGCAAGCTCCGCCCATGCTGCGAGTGAAGGAAACAAACGCATCGAAGAAACGATTTTTAATTCTTCATTCTTAATTTTTCATTGATTGGAATTGTGCCGACAATTACAATATATACCGACGGCTCGTCGCTCGGCAATCCCGGGCCGGGAGGCTATGGCGTCGTCATGATTTCGGGACCCCACCGCAAGGAGATGTCGCAGGGGTTCCGGCTCACGACCAACAACCGCATGGAACTGCTGGCCGTGTGCGTCGCCCTCGAAGCCCTCAAATTCCCGGGGTCCGAAGTCACCGTCTTCTCCGACTCGCGCTATGTGGTCGACGCCGTCGCGAAAGGCTGGGTCTTCGGGTGGGAGAAGAAAGGGTTCGCCAACAAGAAGAACCCCGACCTCTGGATGCGGTTCCTGCGCGTCTTCCGCCGCCACCGCGTTCGTTTCGTCTGGGTTAAGGGCCACGCCGAGACGGCCGAGAACAACCGCTGCGACATGCTGGCCGTCGCCGCCGCCAACGGCACCGATCTGCCCGACGACGCGGGCTATCAGCCCGAATAACAAACCGAAGCGATAATCCCACGGATTCCGTACCCGGCGCCGGACCCTCCATTGCGGCCCGAACGCGGCATTTGCTTTTGCGCTTGGCTTTTCGTACCTTCGCGTCGGCTTAAACATTCGTCTGCATGTTCAAAACATACCTCCGGCTCCTGGGTTTCGCCCGGCCCATCGGGCGCTACGCCGTCCCCTACTTCTTCTATTCGCTGCTTTACGCGCTGTTCAATTCCTGCACGTTCCTGCTCATCATACCCATCCTCAACACCATGTTCCGGCCCGACTTCACGTTCCGGACCGTGGAGAAGCTGCCGCCCCTGACCTTCGACGCGGCCTACCTCGAAACCCTGTTCAACTACGGCTATTCGCACATTTTCAACGAATACCGCATCGAGAACGTGCTGATTCTGCTGGCCGCCATCGCCATCGTATCGAGCCTGCTGAGCAACCTGTTCCGCTACCTGGGCGCATGGACCGTCGAGAAACTCCGCACCACGACCCTCCAGCGCATCCGCAACGACATGTTCACGCGCGTGGTCGACATGCACGCCGCCTACTTCAGCGACCAGCGCAAGGGCGACATCATTTCCAAAATCACCTCCGACGTCAACGTCGTGCAGTTCTGCATCACCAACACCCTGCAGGTCGCGTTCCGCGAACCGTTCCTCATCATCTTCTACCTCATCATGATGGTCGGCATTTCGTGGGAGCTGTCGCTTTTTTCGCTTTTCTACCTCCCCATCGTCGCCCTGCTGATAGGCAGCATCGTCAAGCGGCTGCGCCACCCCGCGCTCACGAACCAACAACGCATGGGCGAACTGGTCTCGGCCCTCGACGAATCGCTCGCAGGCATCAAGGTCATCAAGAGCTACAACGCCACCGGCTACGTCAAACGCAAGTTCTACGAACTCAATGCCGACCTTTCGCGCATCACGCTGTCGATGGCCCGGCGCCAGCAGCTGGCTTCGCCCATGAGCGAATTTCTCGGCATCACGGCCGTCGGCATCATGCTTGTGTTCGGCGGCGCACTCGTCGTGCGGGGCTCGCTCAACCCCGGCGGATTCATCGCCTTCATCGCCATGTTCTCGCAGATTACGCGTCCGGTCCGCACCTTCATCGACCAGTTCGCCAACATCAACCAAGGCATCGCCGCGGGCGAACGCATCTTCTCCATCATCGACACCCGCAGCGAAATCGAAGACAAGCCCGAAGCCCTCACGCTCAGCGGTCTGAAAGAGAAAATCGAATTCCGCGACACCCATTTCTCCTACGACGGCAGCCGCGAGGTCATCGACGGCGTGTCGTTCGAGATCCGGCGCGGCGAGACCGTCGCGCTGGTGGGTCCCTCGGGCGGCGGCAAATCGACCCTCAGCGAACTGATTCCCCGCTTCTACGACCCCACGGCAGGCGACGTGCTGATCGACGGCGTATCGCTGCGCGACTACTCGCAGGAGAGCCTCCGCGCCCACATGAGCGTCGTCTCGCAGGACACGGTCCTGTTCAACGACACCATCGAGGGCAACATCGCCATGGGACGCCCCGGCGCCACGCACGAAGAAATCGTCGAAGCGGCCCGCATCGCCAACGCCGACGACTTCATCCTCGAAGCCCCCGAGGGCTACGCGACCAACATCGGCGACCGCGGCGCCAAACTCTCCGGCGGACAGCGCCAACGGCTCTCCATTGCCCGCGCCGTGCTGAAAAACCCCGACATCCTCATCCTCGACGAAGCGACTTCGGCCCTCGACACCGAGAGCGAAAAGCTCGTGCAGGAAGCCCTCAACAAACTGCTCGTCGGGCGCACCTCCATCGTCATCGCCCATCGGCTTTCGACCATTCACAACGCCGACCGCATCGTTGTCATCGACCACGGGCGTGTCGCCGAACAAGGCACCCATGCCGAACTGATGGCCAAAGGCGGCATCTACGCGAAACTTATCGAAATGCAGTCGTTCGAGTAAATTCACAATGCACAATTCAGAATTCACAATTATTCAAGGAGGGTCATGCTCTCCTTTTTTTTGTACCGACTTTTGCGATGCTTGCGAAACGTTTGTCATCCGAAAAGAACGCGAATCTATCGCCCGCTCCGACAAGAAATTGTGAATTGTGCATTGTGAATTCTGAATTCCTTTTCCTATCTTTGCATTTTCGAGCAAAACAGCAACACGCGATATGAAGTTCAAGGAGTACAAGGGTCTCGACCTGGCAGGGCTGGCCGCCGAGGTCCTGGGCGAATGGGACGCCCGCGACACATTCCACAAAAGCATCTCCACGCGCGAGGGGCATCCTACGTTCGTCTTCTACGAAGGTCCCCCGTCGGCCAACGGCCTGCCGGGAATCCACCACGTCATGGCCCGCACGATCAAGGACGTATTCTGTCGCTACAAGACGCAGCAGGGCTACCTCGTCCACCGCAAGGCCGGGTGGGACACCCACGGACTTCCCGTCGAATTGGGCGTCGAAAAGAAATTAGGCATCACCAAGGAAGACATCGGGCGCAAGATTTCCATCGAGGAATACAACCGCACTTGCCGCGAAGCCGTCATGGAGTTCACGGGCGTATGGGAGAACCTCACCCGCAAGATGGGCTACTGGGTCAACATGGACCACCCCTACATCACCTACGACAACAAGTACATCGAAACCCTTTGGTGGCTTCTCAAACAGCTGTTCGACAAAGGGCTGCTTTACAAGGGCTACACCATTCAGCCCTATTCGCCCGCAGCAGGCACCGGGCTTTCGACCCACGAACTGAACCAGCCCGGGTGCTACCGCGACGTCAAGGACACGACCTGCACGGCCCAGTTCGCCGTCGTCCGCGACAAACTGAGCGAAAAACTCTTCGGCAACGACGACTGCCCGCTCTACTTCCTGGCCTGGACCACCACTCCGTGGACCCTGCCCTCCAACACCGCGCTTGCCGTCGGTCCGTCGGTCGAATACGTCAAGGTGCTGTGCACCAACCCCTATACCGAGACGCAGCAAGCCGTCATTCTCGCCCGCGACCTCGTCCCCGCCTACTTCACCAAGAAGATGGAGGGCACCTACGAAGTCACCGGACAGAGCTGGCGCGGCGACGAACTCGTCGGCATCCGCTACGAACAGCTGATTCCGTGGGTCCGCCCCGACGGCGATGCGTTCCGCGTCATCGCGGGCGACTACGTCACCACCTCCGACGGTACGGGCATCGTACACATCGCCCCCACGTTCGGTGCCGACGACGCACGCGTGGCCCGCGCCGCTGACATTCCGCCGCTGTTCATGGTCGACAAGGCCGGCAAGAACCAGCCGATGGTCGACAGGCAGGGCCGCTTCTTCCTCCTCGAAGACCTCGACCCCGAATTCGTCCGCACGCACGTCGACCGGAAGCACTACGCCGAATATGCCGGCCGCTATGTCAAGAACGCTTACGACGACAAACTCACCGACGCCGATTCGACCCTCGACATCGACCTTTCCGTCATGCTCAAGGCCGAAAACAAGGTCTTCAAAATCGAGAAGCACACCCACTCCTACCCCCACTGCTGGCGTACCGACAAACCCGTGCTTTACTACCCGCTCGACTCGTGGTTCATCCGCACCACGGCCCTGCGCGACCGGATGATCGAACTGAACAAGACCATCCGCTGGCGTCCCGAATCCACCGGGTCGGGGCGTTTCGGCAAGTGGCTCGAAGGGCTGGTCGACTGGAACCTGTCGCGCTCGCGCTTCTGGGGCACGCCGCTGCCCGTATGGGCCACGGAGGACCACGCCGAACTGAAGTGCATCGGTTCGGTCGCCGAACTGATGGCCGAAATCGACAAGTCCATCGCCGCAGGGCTGATGCAGGAAAACCCCTACAAGAATTTCAAGGTCGGCGACATGTCGGCCGAGAACTATTCGACGGCCAACATCGACCTCCACCGTCCCTACGTCGACCAAATCGTACTTGTCGCGCCCGACGGACGGCCCATGTACCGCGAACCCGACCTCATCGACGTGTGGTTCGATTCGGGCGCGATGCCCTATGCGCAGGTCCACTACCCGTTCGAGCACAAGGAAGAATTCGGCCAGGTCTACCCCGCCGACTTCATCGCCGAGGGAGTCGACCAGACGCGCGGCTGGTTCTTCACGCTGCACGCCATCGCTTCGATGCTCTTCGATTCGGTTGCGTTCAAGAACATCATCTCCAACGGGCTGGTACTCGACAAGAACGGCAACAAGATGTCCAAGCGACTGGGCAACGCCGTCGACCCATTCGAGATTCTCGACACCTACGGCGCCGACGCCACGCGCTGGTACATGATTTCCAATTCGCAGCCGTGGGACAACCTCAAGTTCGACCGCGAGGGGGTGGACGAAGTGCGCCGCAAGTTCTTCGGCACGCTCTACAACACCTATTCGTTCTTCGCCCTCTATGCCAACGTCGACGGCTTCACCGGCCGCGAAGAGACGATACCCGTCGAGAAACGGCCCGAAATCGACCGCTGGATCATTTCGCTCCTGAACACGCTTGTCGCCGACGTCACCCGCTGCCTGGAGGACTACGACCCGACGCCGGCAGCACGCGCCATCCAGGAGTTCGTCTGCGAGAACCTCTCCAACTGGTACGTGCGGCTGAACCGCAAACGTTTCTGGGGCGGTGAAATGACCGCCAACAAACTGGCCGCCTACCAAACGCTCTACACCTGTCTGGAAACCGTGGCCTTGCTCGCCGCACCGTTCGCACCGTTCATCGCCGACCGGATTTTCTGCGACCTGAACGCTGTCAGCGGCCGCCACAGCGACGAATCGGTCCACCTCGCGGCATTCCCCAAAGCCAGCCCCGCCGACATCGACGCCGAGCTGGAGGAGACGATGGCACTGGCCCAGCAACTCTCGTCGATGGTCCTGGCACTGCGCCGCAAGGTCTCCATCAAGGTGCGCCAGCCGCTGCAAAAAATCGTCGTTCCCGTCCTCGACCCCGCCATGGCCGCCCATATCGAAGCGGTCCGCGAACTGGTCATGGGCGAAGTCAACGTCAAAGAAATCGAACTTATCCAAAACACCGCAGGCGTCATCACCAAGCGTATCAAACCCAATTTCAAGACCCTCGGGCCCCGCTACGGCAAGTACATGAAACAGATTGCCGCCATGACCGCGGAATTCACGCAAGAACAGATCGCCGCCATCGAGACCTCGCCCGAAACGGTGCTCGACATGGGCGGCGAACGCATCGGCGTCACCGCGGCCGACTTCGAGATTTCGTCGGAGGACATGCCCGGGTGGCTCGTAGCGTCCGAAGGCAAGCTGACCGTGGCGCTCGACATCACGCTCACCGACGACCTGCGCGCCGAGGGCGTGGCACGCGAGTTGATAAACCGCATCCAGAATATCCGCAAGGATTCGGGATTCGAGGTCACGGACCGCATCCGGGTCGAAATCGCCGACTGCCCCCTGGTGGCTGACGCCGTGGCCCGGCACGCGGGATACATCGCCTCGCAGACGCTGGCCGTGGAGGTCCGCACCGCCGCCGAACCCGCGGGAGCCGTTGTCGCCGATGCCGAAATCGACGAACAGCCCCTGCGCATCGCCGTGACCCGAGTGTAGGCGGATGCAGTTTCGGTGCGAAATGCTTGCATTATCGGAATATAATGCTTAATTTTACACTAAACCTAACGCGAAAAGCCATGGCAGACGAAAGAAGCAGATACAGCGACGCCGAATTGGAGGAGTTCAAACAGGTAATCCTCAAGAAGTTGGAAAACGCACGGGCCGACTACGAGCTTCTGCGCGCCACCATCACCCACACGGCCGACAACGACACGGAAGACACTTCGCCCACCTACAAGGTGCTCGAAGAAGGCGCCGCCACCCTCTCCAAGGAGGAGAACGGACGGCTGGCCACCCACCAGATGAAGTTCATCCGCAACCTCGAAATGGCCTTGGTCCGCATCGAGAACAAGACCTACGGCATCTGCAAGACCACCGGAAAACTGATTCCCAAGGAACGGCTGATGAAAGTACCCCACGCCACCGAGTGTATCGAGGCCAAGGAAAGCCGCCGCTGAGCCGCAGACCCCTGTCTTAGGAAATTCCTTGGTCGGGAACTCTGGTCCATATTTGCCGCGCTTTTGCGCGGCTTTTTTTGTTACGTCGGGCTCTTCTTGGTACCGCCGGCATGCCCGCTATCAACTCTCCGGCGGCCTTTGAAACCCCGTCCGGCGCGGCTTGGCATACGATTTTCAAGGAAAAAATCGTTATATTCGCGGAATATTATACCATTTTTCGACCCATGTCCGGCCGGCTGTGCATCTTGTTGTTCGTGCTTGCAGCGGTGCTGCCCCTCACCCGGGCGACAGCCGCATGGCCCGGCACGTACCACCCCGACCGCATCCCGCGCGACAGCCTGTCGAAAATCAGCGAACAGCGCAACCAACGCCTCTATGACAGCATCCGCGTGAAATCGAGCCGCCGCGCCGTGCCACGTCTGCTTTACGGCTGGTTCTTCGTGCGGCCGCGCACCGACACGGCGCAAAACGGCCGCGTGCTCGACGAAAACCGCGCGCTGGCCGCCTACGCGGGCAAAACCATCGGCGATATCCACGTCGAACGGCAGCAGGTGTTCCGCTCCGACGGCAACTGGCTCCGGCGCACCGGCAACAAGCTCCACGCCCTGACCGAAGAACGCGTCGTGCGCCGCGACCTGCTTTTCAAGTCGGGCGACACGTTCGACCCGCAACTTATCGTCCGGACTAAACAACTGCTGCGCTCGCGCCGCTACATCTCGGGCGTCGAAATAGCCGTGCGCCCCGACACGCTCGACACCACGCGTGTTGACCTGCTTATCCGCACCCGCGACAGCTGGACGATCACTGTCGACGGCGGCGCCTATTCGGAGGGCCGCACGATGGTGGCGCTCGAAGACGCCAACATTCTCGGCACGGGCAACATGCTCAAGGTCAAGACCAACTTCAGCCGCCGCGACTTCTCCTACGGCGGCAACGAAGTGGAGTACGAAATTCCCAACGTGCTGGGAACGTTCTTCACGGCGGAATTCGCCGCAGGGCGCGCATTCTACAACTCGACCCTCGATGCGAAGCTGTGCAAGGAATTTCTGCGGCCCACGGACTACGAAGCGGGCGTGAGCTACAACAATCTGAAGTTCAAGGAATACATGATCGAACAGGACACGTCGCTGCTGGTACGCGCCCGCAATTTCGATGCGTGGGGCGGCTACTCGCACTTCCTGCCCTCGGTCTCGTCGAGCGTATACCTCACGGGCCGCTACAACCACCGCCGTTTCCTCCTGCGCCCGAACGACGTGACCGCCAACCATCACCCGTCGCTGCACGGCCACGACGCAGCGCTTTTCGGAGCGGGCATCTACCGCGAAAAATTCCTCACGGCCAACATGATATACGGATTCGGCTCGGACGAGTATCTGGCGACGGGCTACAAGGCCGAAATCGTCAGCGGCTACTCGTGGGGCGAATTCAACGACGAAGTCTACCTCGGTCTGAGCTACCGCACCGGCGGATTCCGGCGAGCGGGCTACATCATGGGCGGCCTCACCCTGGGCAGCTACATCGAACCCCTCACCGGCAAATGGAACCACAGCGCCGTCGACATCGACCTGCGGTGGTTCTCCCACCTGTTCATCGCCGGACGCAGCCGCCTGCGCCAATTCCTGATGCTCAACTACACCCACGGCTGGAACCGCGGCACGGGCAACGACGAAAGCATCCGCTTCACGCGCCGCAACGGCTTACAGGCGCTCAAGGAACGGGTTCTGGGCACCAACCGCGCGGTGCTGAACACCGAAACGGTGCTCTTCACCCCGTGGCAGCCGCTGGGTTTCCGCATCGCCTTTTTCGGATTCGCCGACCTGGGGCTGATCGGCTACTCGCCCAACGCGTTCAAGAACGACTTCTTCGCGTCGCTCGGCGGCGGCATCCGCATCAAGAACGAACGGCTTATCTTCAGCACCGTACAGATTCGGCTGGGCGTTGCGTTCAACAAGAACGGACTTGCCGACAGCGAATATTTCCGGCTGTCGAATTCCACCCGTCTGGAACAATACCGCTACCGCCCCACCCGCCCCGAAATCGTAGGGTTCGAGTAAGCGTCAGCCGATACGCTGCACCTCGGTCGATTGCTGTCCCTGCGTATAACGCTGTTTATGACCGCCGTTCGTCCTCCGCAGCAGGTCGTGCCCGAACAGCGAGAGCTGCAACCGCCCTATATTGCGCGATTCCGACCTACGGGACGGCGACACGAAAATAAACCACGAACCGGGAAAAAATTTTGCAGAACGGCGCGAACGCACTAATTTTGTAAAGAAGACGCGAAAATTTACCAAGAGAAATGAAACCGCTGTTCACGGAGAGGGAGATACGAGGAGTGGCGATATTCCTGCCGCTGGCCCTGCTGGCACTGGGAGTGGCTCTGCTTGCGCGCCCGAGAACGGACGCGGGCGCGGCACGGGAAGCGGAAACGAACCAACGCCACGCAACCCGGCGGGACCCGCTGCGCCCGAAACCTTTCGACCCGAACACGGTGAGCTACGAACAACTGCGCGAAATGGGCCTGACGCAAACCGAAGCAGCGAGCCTGGTCCGCTACCGCTCCTATGACAAGATATTCCGCATACCGGAAGACGTGGCGGCATGCTACGGAATCGACGATTCGCTCTACCGGGTGCTGAAACCCCACATCCGCATAGCCCGCCGCTACACCACTGCGCCGCAGGGATACCGCCCGGGCCGGATGGTGGCGGAACCGCTGCCGCCGGAACAATTCCGCATAGACACGGTGAGCGCCCGCTACCTGGAAGCCATCGGCGCGCTGACGCGCCAACAAGCCCGGACCTTCGTGAAGTGGCGCGACACCCACCCCATCTGCGACATGGCGGAACTGCGCAAATGCTATGCGGTGAGCGATTCGATAGCGACGGCGCTGGAACCCTACATCATTTTCAGCGAACGCGAACCGGCCGCCCCGCGCTATCCGATCGAGCTGAACGACGCGGATTCGGCGACCCTGCTGCTGGTAAACGGCATCGGCGAAAAGACCGCGGGCCGGATTGTCCGCTACCGCGAACGCCTGGGCGGCTACTGGCGGACGGAACAGCTGACCGAAGTGGAAGGCGTGACGGAGAGCAACTACGAAAAGATTTCGGCACAAATTTGCTGCGACAGTTGCAGAATTCGGAAAATTCATATTAACTTTGCGCCCGCTTCGGAGTTGCAGCGGCATCCCTATCTGACGCCGCAGCTGCTACGGAGAATACTCAAAACAAGGCAGTTGAAAGGAGGTTGGAGCACCCCGGAAGCATTTAACGAAGACAACAGACTCAAACCCGGAGAAGCCGCGAGGCTGGCTCCCTACCTGAGTTTTGCGCCTCCCGGCGGTGACGACGACGAGTAAACGACCGACGAAAGGGACGCGGAGGAACGCAGATTCCCCGGCCCGAAGAACCCCACAGCGGAAAGGCCCGCGAAAAAACAAAAGAACGAAAGTTCTCGATAAACCGAGAGCAAAGCCGAATTTATTCGGGCTATGCCGAGGCGAGAAAAGGTGCAAAAAAATTGAACTAAAAAAAACGAATATCATGATTATCATGCAGGTAAAAGAGGGCGAAAACATCGAACGCGCCCTGAAGAAATTCAAACGCAAATACGAACGCACGGGCGTACTGAAGGAACTGCGCCGCCGCCAGTATTTCACCAAGCCGTCGGTACAGAAGCGCGAAGCGATGATGCACGCCGTCTATGTAGCCCACATGGACCGCGACGACGACTAAAAACCGCATGCGCAACAACGCAAAGGGACCCTTGCAAGGGTCCCTTTTTCGTTACGAAAACGTCCCGAAACCAAAGAAATTCCTTACAATATGATATGGCAACGAATATCCCGGGGCGAAAACTGAAAGCGAAAGCCCGGACGGAATATTTGGAAAACTCGAATATATTTCATTTCTTTGCAACCTAACTATGTTCTAAGAATCGCACTAATGCAAAAAACCAAACTTTTACTCACGGTTCTTGCTCTTGCACTGTGCTTCGGCCCGGTAACGGCCGCCGCGCAGGGGGGGGGTAAAATCCAGGTGAGCGGCACGGTCACTGCGGCCGAGGACAAACAGCCTCTGATCGGAGTGAACGTGATCGCAGGAGCCACGACGGGCGTCTCGACGCTTATCGACGGCACCTACACCATTTCCGTGCCCGCAGGAACCCGACTGCTGTTCCAGTACATCGGCTACAAGGACGTAGAATTCGTGGTACCCGGCGGAAGCCCGGCCGTCCGCTACGACGTAGCGATGGAAAACGATTCGCAGGCTCTTGAAGACGTGGTGGTGATCGCCTACGGCGTCCGCAAGAAAGGCACGGTAGCGGGCTCGGTCGCGACCATCAAGGCCGAGAACATCGAAAACACGCCGACGGCGGCTTTCGACCAAGCGCTGCAAGGCCAGGTACCGGGTCTGTCGGTGATGGCCGTATCGGGCGAACCGAGCGAATCGACGATCATGAAAATCCGCGGCGTAAACTCGATAAACTCGGGCACGGCACCGCTCTATATTCTTGACGGCGTAGCGATTTCGAGCGCCGACTTCAACACGGTCAATCCGGCCGACATCGAATCGCTGTCGGTACTCAAGGACGCCTCGTCGACCTCGATCTACGGCGCCCGCGCCGCGAACGGCGTAATCGTCATCACGACCAAACGCGGCCGCATGGCCGACCATCCGACCATCAACTACCGGATGCAACTGGGTTTCTCGCAGATAAACCAGCAAAACTGGAATATCATGAACACCGAGGAACGCATCCGCTATGAAAAGGAAATCGGCCAGACGGCGGGCAAGAACTACGACCTGCTGAGCAAGACCGACATAAACTGGCTGGATGCGGTCTACAACGATGCGGCACTGCTCCAGAACTACGAACTCTCGGTATCGGGCGCCACGGAAAAGACCAACTACTATGTTTCGGGCGGCTACTACAACCAGGAAGGTACGGCCATCGGCTCGGGATTCGAGCGCTACTCGATACGTGCGAACGTAGAACAGCGCGCGGCGAAGTGGCTGAAAATCGGCACCAACACGGCACTGAACTACCAGGAAATACAACGTGCCGACGACGGGGTGATGACCTTGGTGACGCCGATTTCGGCGGCGCAGTTCATGATGCCCTACTGGAACCCCTACCGCAAAGACGGCTCGGTGGCCTCCATCGAAGACGGCAGCTGGAAAGGCCAGGGCCAGAACCCGCTGGAATGGACGGCGAACAACCCGCTGACATTCAAGAAATACAAAATATTCTCGTCGCTCTTTGCCGAAGCGACCATCATCGAAGGACTGACCGTCCGCTCGCAATTCGGCATCGACTACTCCCACACGACGGGATTCGGCGTATCGTACCCCGAATACTCGCCCAATCTGAACGACGGCACGGCGCAGCGCAGCTCGACCGACGGACTGAACCTCCAAATCACCAACACGATCAACTACGCACTGAAGCTGAACGACAAACACTCGTTCAACTTCCTGCTGGGACACGAGGGAATCAACTACCACTACGAAGATTTCTCGCTGATAGCCAAAGGCCAGACGAACAACAAACTGACCAACATCAGCAACGCGACGCGAGTGACGAGCTGGAACGACACGACGGACGACGACTACGGCTACCTGTCGTTCTTCGCCCGTGCGGAATACAACTATGACAACCGCTACATGGTCGAACTGGCGGCCCGTACCGACGCCTCGTCGCGCTTCGGCAAGGACAACCGCTGGGGCCGCTTCTGGTCGGTGGGCTTCATGTGGAACATGCGCAACGAACGCTTCATGGACAACGTGGGCCACTGGCTGACGAACGCCCAAATCCAATTCTCGACCGGAACCTCGGGCAACTCGGCCATACCCAACTACGAACATCTGGCCCTTATCGGCGGCGGTGCGAACTACGCGGGCAATGCGGGCGTAGCGCCCATCCAACAAAGCACCGACGGACTGAAGTGGGAAAAACCCTGGACGACGAACCTGGGTCTGCACTTCGGATTCTGGAACCGCCTGGAAGTAGACCTCGAACTCTACAACAAGAAGACCACGGACATGCTGATGGAAGTACCCCAGTCGTACTCGGACAACGGCTACGGATTCCGCTGGGACAACGTAGGCGGCATGGTGAACCGAGGTGTGGAACTTACCCTCTCGGGAACGCTGATTGCCCACAAGGACTTCCTGTGGACGGCCAACGCGACGGTCTCTTACACGAAGAACAAAATCACGGAACTCTACAACGGAGTACGGGAATACGAACTCGCCAACACGAGCAAGAAACTGGTGGTGGGCCACGACGTAGGCGAATTCTACATCAACCGCTTTGCGGGTGTGAACCCTGCGAACGGCGACGCCCTGTGGTACACGAAAGACGGCGCGCTGACGACCGAACTGCGCGACGAAGACAAGGTGATGATCGGCAAGAGCATGTATGCCCCGTGGGAAGGCGGCTTCGGCACGTCGCTCTCGTGGAAAGGGCTCTCGCTGACGGCCCAGTTCAGCTGGGTGGCCGACCGCTGGATGATCAACAACGACCGCTACTTCAACGAATCGAACGGCCGCTTTGCGTCGAACAACCAGTCGCGCCGCCTGCTGGAACGCTGGAAAAAACCGGGCGACGTGACCGACATCCCGCGCCACGGAGTATACACCGAATTCGACTCGCGCCTGCTGGAAGATGCGTCGTTCCTGCGACTGAAGAACCTGATGCTGAGCTACTCGCTGCCGAAGAACCTGCTGCAGAAGACGCGCGTACTGAACGGAGTGAGAATCTATGCGCAGGCGCAGAACCTTTTCACCTTCACGAAATTCTCGGGTCTGGACCCCGAAAGCCCGTCGAACATCTACATCGCCCAGTACCCTGCGGCGCGCCAGTTCACGTTCGGGCTCGACCTAACTTTCTAAACAGCGGACCACAAGATAATGAAAAGAATAGAACACCATATCAAAATCTGCTTCGCGGCGTTCGCTCTGCTGATGGGTGAGGTCTCCTGCCTGGACAAGTTTCCGGGGCAGTCGATACCCGAAAACGGCGGGATGCAGAACTACAACGATGCCGAACAGCACGTGGTCGGCATCTACTCCAGTCTGAAGAGCGCGGCCCTCTACACGGGCTATCTGACGCTGCTGCCGGACATCCAGAGCGACCTGGTATATGCGGTGGAGGGCAACAGCAACATCTACGGCAACCACTACCTGTGGACCGTGCGCTCGACCAACTCCGAAATCGAAGCGGTCTACGGCTCGCTCTACACGACCATCGGCGACTGCAACTTCTATCTGGACCGCATCGACGCGGTGAAAGCCAAGGAAACCGACGACGAGAAACTCGACGAACTGGACATCTACACGGGCGAAGTGTACGCCATCCGTGCGCTCTGCTACTCGGAACTGCTGAAATGCTTCTGCAAAGCCTACGACCCGGCGACGGCCGAAAATGAACTGGGAGTGGTACTCCGCACGAAATACTTCGAGAAAGAACCCGTGCGCCGTGCATCGCTCTACGATTCGTATGCGCTTGTGCTGGAAGACCTGGCGAAAGCCGAAGCCCTGCTCTCCGATGAAGAAAAGAACAACGAAGCCAACTCGATCTACTTCACCCTTGCGGCGGCCCAAGCGCTCCATGCACGTGTGGCCCTCTACATGCAGGACTGGGAGACGGCCATCGAATACTCGTCGAAACTTATCGACGAACACAACTTCACGCTGGCCAACGCGAAAACCGCCATCACGTCGGACGGCTTGACATGGTTCGACTACATGTGGTTCTACGACCAAAGCCCCGAAGTGATTTTCCGCATAGGTCTTCTCGTAACCGACAAGACGGGCGACCTGGGTGCAGCGTTTCTGAACTTCACCCGCGACTACCGCTACTTCTACCCGGACTTCGCTCCGGCGCAATGGGTACTCAGCGCCTACGGCCAAAACGACCTGCGCTATGCGAGCTACTTTGCCGACAAGAGCAACGGCATTGTCATCGGCTATGGCAACGGCATGAATTCGCCGGTGCTGGTGAAGTACTACGGCAACCGGACGTTCGTGGAAAGCAACATATTCCACCGCTGCATGCCCAAACCGTTCCGGCTGGCGGAACAATATCTGATTCGTGCGGAAGCCTACTGCAACCTGCCGACGCCCAACTACTCGGCGGCGAGCAAGGACCTGACGACTCTGAGCCAGAGCCGCCACCAGACAGGCGGCACGCTGAACGTCACGCAGGCCAACTGGAAAGAACAAATCTCCAACGAACGGGTGCGCGAACTCTACATGGAGGGATTCCGCCTGCACGACCTCAAACGCTGGAAGATGGGCTTCGAGCGCAAGAAACAGAGCTATGCGATGGAAGAAGGAAGCACGCTGAAAATCGAGGGCGATGACCCGCGCATGGTCTGGCCGATTCCGCAGCACGAACTGGACGCCCCAGGCTCGGAAATCCTGCCCAACGAAAGCAACAAATAAAAGAAGACGAAACATGAAACGAATCATAACGGTCATATCGGCTGCCACGCTCCTTGCTGCACTCGTACCGGGCTGCAACCAGGAACGCACGACCTACTCCGACGCCGAATATGTGATGTTCGCCGACACGATGTCGCTGCACATGATACCCGACGATGCGGAACACTACTTTGCGGTGCAAGTAGCCTCGACGAAGTCGTGCGACTACGACCGCACGTTCGGCGTAGAGGTAATCGACAAGGACAGCAAAGCCATCGAAGGGCTACACTACCGACTGAAGAGCAACACGATAACCATACCGGCAGGCAAACTGGCGACGGAAATCCTGGTCCACGGCAACTATGCGGCGCTGGAAATCGCCGACACGGTGAACTTCAACCTGCGCCTGGTGATGCCGGAACAACTGGAATGGGAATTCTACGGCAACGGCACGAACGTGAAGATGGTCAAGAGCTGCCCCTTTGCATTGGAAAACTACACGGGCTGGTGTGTGGTCACCTCGACGTTCCTGCAAGACTACCCGGGAGTGGACAACAAGAGCATACAGCGACTGATCCGCACAGAAAAACACCCGACGGAAGAAAACCTTGTCATTCTGCATGACTGGCTGTTCAACGGCTACGACGTAACTCTGCGCTTCGACCCCACGGACCCTGCCGAACCGAAAGTGTCGATGGATTCGGACCAGGTGATCTCCGACGAAGCATCGGTATTCGGAATCATCCGCGGCGACAACAAAATCCTGACGGAAAGCGCCCAGAACTATGTATCGTACTACAGCGCGTGCGAAAACTTCGCAGCACTCTGGTCCCACATGTATGTGGAGAACCTGGGCACGCCTGTGGGCTCGGTAGGCAACTTCTACACGATACTGGAATGGGTCAGCGACGAAGAAGCGGACCGTCTGCAACGAGAAGAAGGCATGTAATACGGGAAACGGCGAAAAGCGTTCTCTTTAATTATAGCGTTTAACGAAAAGTCAAAAATCATGAAAAAGAACTTTTTGCATTGGGCGATGCTTCTGACCGCAGGTCTGAGCCTTGCACTGGTGTCCTGCTCGGAGACGGGTGAAGACGGCCCCGCAGGAACCCCCGTATTCCCCGAAGCCATAGAAACCGCAATCATACCCGGCGAAAGCCATACCCTCGCATTCGAGGCCAACATGAAATGGGAAGTCTCGATTCCGGAAAACGCGTCCCAATCGTTCTACATTGCGGACGGCGAACACAAGGTGCTGACGCAATACGGCGAAGCCGGAAAGGCGGAAGTGACTATCGGAACCTATGAAATAGAGAACTTCGACGACGCACCCAAGTGCGAAGTGACGCTGACCATGGGCGGCCAGTCGAAAGTAATTGCGACGCTGAGCATCGAACAACAAGAACGCGCCTTGACGCTCTACACGAGCAAGATGGAAGACGGCAGCTTTGTTTATGCTTCGGAAGGAGAACTGGGCTACATATACAATGAAACCCCGGCGCAGACCATCGAACTGGCATGGCCGTCGGGGCTCTCGGGCTACATGTACCCGATTCTGGTGGAAGCCAACTTCGCATGGCGCCTGGCCGAGAAATCGGAATGGCTGTCCGAAGCCGACTACAAAGGCGAAGCGGGCGAACAAGTGGAAATCCTGCTGAAAGCCGACCCGACGAAATACCCGCTGGACGGTGACCAGGAAGGCAAATTCGTATTGTGCGCCCGCAACAACCCGGACCTGAAATACGCCTACACGGTCAAGATACCCGCCTGCCGCAACCACTACGAAATGACGGGATTCGTGGCCGAAAGCCGCTTCAATGCCAAAGGCAAGTTCTTCAGCGCGGGCAGCAGCTCGGCAGGAGCTTGGGTCGACGGCGGAGCGCACGGCGACATTGTAAGCGTGGAAGAACCCGTGATTTTCAAGTTTGCCAAAATAACGGAAATGGGCGGCAACAGCTATCTGGAAGCAGACGCATCGCAGACAACGTGGCTCAAAATCGAAAGCACCGTATCGGATGCGAACAACGTACTCAAAGAACGCCGCTACACGATTACGGTAACGGAAAACGCAGGCGATGCCCGCGAAGCCGTGATTGTAGCTCTGCCCGCCTCGGTCGCCGAAGGCCTCCAAGCCTGGGAGCTTGCCGACATGGACATCAAGGAAGAATACCAACCGTACATTATGACGCGGGTGAACCAAGGTGCGAAACCCGACCTTGTATCGGCGGTGAACCCGGAGGGTATGACCGAAGTAGGCGCGGAACTGAAAAGACTTTCGCCCGACGAATATGGCTGGATAATGACGGAATTCAAAGTTAACGATGGTTTCCAACTGACCTACACCAAGGGATGGTCGAATGAAGATTCCAAGTTGGAACTGGCTCAGGAATACACCGCATACAAAGCCTACGACTACAATCAGAAAGAAATGTCGCAAGCAGATTCGTGGCTGGCGGTACGCCAGGCCAACGACGGCTTTGTTATCGACATGACCCCCTCGAAAGACAAATGCGGAGCTCAGTCGCAGGCAGATGAACAACTGGCCCATGTAGGCTACATTGTCTTTGAAAATGCGGAAGGTGCGTTCGTAATGATTCGCTGCGTCTATGACGAAAACATCAACATCGGCGGCGGAGATGGCGGAATCAAGGTAGAATTCCAAAATCCGCAATATGCTGTATATGACGAATCAACGCTCGAGCTGCTGACCTCGGGCCCACTCTTCGATGAATACAACCCGGGCAACGGAGCACCGGTATATCACCTGACGTTCCGCAAACCCAATGCGACGCTGTCGTCGCTGAAAGGACTGCCGGAAAAAGGCATCTCGAACGCCGACGAATGGCTGAATTACGAACCGGGCGACGGAACGACGATCATCTCGATGGACGCCACGAAACTCCCGGAAGGCCAGAAGACGATGACCAACAGCATTGTGTTCTACAATGCGTCGTGGCAGACGGCAGTAGTACTTGTCTGCACGCTTGACCTGACGAACTACGATTCGGGAGAAGACGAGGAATAACGCCCGAACCCGACCTGCGAAACGAAGGCCCCGTCCCACGGGGCGGGGCCTTTATACCGAAAGAACGATAATTAACAGAGAACACAGCACAAGGTTTTGAACATGAAACTTTTCAAACTCATCCTGCTTGCGACGGCGACGTGCATGGCGATGACCCTGCTGGGCGGATGCTCCGAAGACGGCACCGACAACCGGGAACTCGACTACGGCCATGTACAGTTCAAACTCTACAAGGAGGTCTCCTACGAAAAAACGACGCTGGCGGGCCGTGCGGTACAAACGCAGCTGGACTACCTGTCGGACGCGACGAAAGTGACGGTACGTCTGGACTACAACGGCACCATGCTTGCCCAGACCCTGACGCTGGATGCGGCGGACAAGGACGCGGCGGAATACGGCCTGCGAAGCACCAAACTCAAACTACTGACGGGAAACTACCGTGTAGTGGCGTTCTCGCTCTATGACAAGCACGACGAACTGCTCTACAACGGCCTGCCGCAACAGAACGAACTGACCGTGGCAGCGGGCGGACTGACGACCCACGACCTGACGGTGAACGTGATGCCGCGCGGCAAAGTACGCGTCACGCTGCTGAAAGACATGTCGGACTTTGTCCGGACCCGCGCCGGCAACGTAAACCGCCAATACACGTTCGACGAAATCAAACACACGGACCTGACGGTACAGAACACCGAAACGAACGACCTGACGACGTTCGAGAAACTGCCGATGGAATTTGCCATCCACTTCGACGAACAGAACGAAGCAAACGGCACGTTCGGCTACCAGACCTCGTCGAGCAAATGCGACTCGCTGCTGTCGCTGCCTGCGGGCGAATACCGCATAGTCTCGTATGTGACCTACGACAAGAACAAGACCGCCCTTGAGACGAACGACCGGCCTGCCGCGGCGAACTTCACGGTGGAAGACAACGAAACGACCGAAATCAAAGCCAAAATCGCGCTCTACGAAAGCGACGAATATATCAAGGACTACTACGCACTGAAAGCCATCTGGGAAGCCCTCGACGGCCCGCGCTGGTCCTATGCGGGCGAAAGCTACAACCCGGGAGCCAACTGGGACTTCAACAAAGACCCCGACCTGTGGGGCGCCCAACCGGGCGTGCAGCTCCACGACAACGGCCGCGTAGCGCGTCTGGACCTGAGCGGATTCGGATTCCGCGGCGACATGCCTGCGGCCATCGGCCAACTGACGGAAATGATCGAACTCTACTTAGGTACGCAGAACGACAAAAACTACTATGACCCGACGGAAGACCTGGCGACGAGCATGGCGAACCGTGCGCGCAACCGGAAGGCCAACCACAAGGCATACTACGAAAAACACCACCCGGCGACGCAGATGTCGTGGCCCTGTGCCCTTGCCCTGCGCGAACACGACATCCACACGCCCTCGACGGCACTCTATGACGAGGGCTACACGGAAAACCAGATATTCGACACCCAGGGCAACCAACTCAACATCCGCCCGGCGGCCAACCTCCACGGCAAAATCTGCAACGGTCTCAAATCGCTGCCCAAGGAGATCGGCAACCTGAAGAAACTGGAAATCCTCAACATAGCCAACAGCGAAATCAAGGAACTGCCGGCCGAAATGGTCCAGCTGGAGAGCTGCACCGACCTGGAACTCTACAACTGCCCGAAGATGGAACAATTCCCGCAAGTGCTGGCCGAAATGCCGAAACTTGTGTCGCTGAACATCTCGGAAAACAAACAATGGAGCGAACACGACCCGGACGGACTGGCCGCGGGCCTGGAAGCGATAGGCAACGGAAAATCGCAGAGCGTACTGCAACTCTTCTACTGCCGCAACAACAACGTGACGGCCATACCGGACTCGTTCCGCAATCTGAAGAAACTGGGCGCGCTGGACATGTGCGAAAACAAAATCAGCAAACTGCCCGCGGGAGGTCTGGGAGAAGTGGCCCCGACGGAGATACGTCTGGACCACAACCTGATCGAAGAATTCCCGACGACGAACGGAAAATTCTGCCCGATGGAAGACATGGAGACTTTCTCGGCGACCTACAACAAACTGAAGGTATTCCCCAACATCTTCTCCTCGAAAGGCAAGTATGTGATAAAGACCGTAGACTTCTCCTACAACGAAATCGAAAAACTGCCGGACGACTTCAACGGAATTCTGGTCAACACGCTGACGCTGGCGAACAACAAGATAAAGGTATTCCCCAAGGAACTGCTGAGCGGAACGAACTCCTATGTGAGCTACATCATCCTACGCGGAAACGGCATGACCGAGATACCGGAAGGCTCGTTCAAAGGCGAATTCGCGGCCTCGCTGGCCTCGCTGGACCTGACCTACAACCGACTGAAGGAACTGCCGAAGGACTTCACGGCCGAAGATCTGCCCTATCTGTACGGAGTGGACCTGTCGTACAACGCCTTTGCGTCGTTCCCCTACAAACCGCTCAACTCATCGGGACTGACGGTATTCGCCGTACGCGGACAACGCGACGACAACGGAGCCCGCTGCCTGCGCGAATGGCCGACGGGAATCTACAAACACACGGGACTGCGAGGACTGTTTCTGGGGTCGAACGACCTGCGCAAGGTAGACGACAAGATTTCGTATCTGATCTACAACCTTGACATCAGCGACAACCCGAACATAGTATTCGATGCGTCGGACATCTGCATCTACTGGCGGAACGGAGCCTACATGCTTGTGTACGACAAGACGCAGAAGATCATCAACTGCGACGAAATGCTGCAATAAACAGAGCGACGAACATGAAACATCTGACATACATAAGCATCCTGCTCGGAACGATGGCCCTGGCCGCCTGTACCGACGACAAGACGAACGCCCCGTTCGGACCGGACAGCAAGGAAATAACCATCGGAGCCGACGGAGGAACCCGCACGGTCCGCATAGCGTCGGACGATGCGTGGATCGCCACGACCGACGCGCCGTGGATCACCGTATCGCCTGCCAACGGCCGCGGAACAACGACCTGCCAACTGCTCATCGACTCGGCGCTGGTGGAGACGCCGCGCCAGGGCGTCATCCGCTTTCAGAACCAACAATCGCGCGACAACCAGGAAATAACGGTGAAGCAAGACGGCTACGCCTATGCCATCACGCTGGACGAACCGGAAATATCGGTCGAAAACTTCGCGACGCTGGACGAACGCTACTTCGACGTGAAGGTGAAAACCAACGTAGACTTCAATGTAGCCATCCCCGACACGACGGGCTGGCTCCAATATGACAGCTACAAGGTGAACATCGACCGCGGAATCCGCCCGCGCGAAGTGACCGTACGCTTCAAGTGGAACATCAGCTCGATTCCGAGAATCCGCAAAGCCGAAATCTCGTTCCTGCCGAAAGGGAACGTGACGCTCGACCAACAGGACAAACTGCGCGTAGAACAGAAAGCGGCGGAGAAAATCAAAGAAAACACCCGCGAAGGCGACTCGGTGGCGCTGCTGGGCGTAAACCGCTCGCTGAACTCGTGGCGCAACATATGGGACGCCTCCGAAAGCATGGACAACTGGGAAGGCGTGGTCCTGTGGGAAGAAAACATGGAAGGCTACACTCCTGAAAAAGCCGGACGTGTAAAATCGGTCTCTTTCTCGTTCTTCACCACCAAGGAAGGCATACCGTTTGAAATACAATACCTGACGGCGGCCGAAGAAATCACCTTCTTCAGCAACTCCAACACCCACATGCTGAGCCTGAACACGGGCGATGCGATTACGAAACTGCCGCAACTCAAACGCCTGACCATCTCGGGCTACGGATTGACGGAGCTGCACCCGGACTTCAAGAACCTGAAGAGCCTTGAATATCTGGACCTGAGCAGCAACTCCTTCCAAAAACTGCCCTCGATACTGACGAAAGAAAACATGCCCAAGCTGCATACGCTGATCATGAACGCCAATCAACGCAGCTTGGTTTACGACCTGAGCAACTCGGTGACGACCGACATCGGAGGTCTGATCGAAGAACCGGAATTCCCGCGCCATCTGCTTGAATGGGAACTCGACACGCTGAGGCTGTCGGTAAACTACCTGCAAGGCTCGCTCCCGTCGTTCGGCACGGTCGACGCGCCACAGAACGGCTGGACGGAATTCTACACGGAAGCCGACATAGACAACTCGGCCAACGACAAAGGTGTGGACACGCTGCCGAGAAGCCTGATAGGCACTCCGAAAGTGATGGCCCGCACGAAATTCTTTGCCATCAATCTGAACCGCATGACCGGAGAACTGCCCTACTGGCTGCTCTACCACCCGGCGCTGAACTGGTGGGTGCCTGAAATCCTGATATTCAACCAGGAAGGAATCGACGCGAACGGCCGGACCGCCGGATTCAGCAACGAACCGGTCAACATGAACTACTACTATGATTTCTACCCGACGAAAACCCGGCCCTCGGACGAACGGGAAGAAACAAACACGACACGATGATGAAAAACACGCTATACGGAATGATGGCGGGCCTGCTGCTGGTGCTGGCGGCCTGCACGACCGACCCGCATACGGACCCGAACACGCAAGGCCCGGGAACACAACCGGCGACGGCGGGCGAACTGCTGGTCAAATTCGACCCCTATGTGAGCGAAATCCTGGAACGCGCGACGGCGAAAACCCGCAACGGCGAAGCCGCGACGCGCTCGGGAATCCTCACGGTAGACGAAGTGCTGGAGCTCGCGGGCGGCTATGAAATCGAACGCGTATTCCCGGTGAACGCACGCACCGAAGCCAAGACCCGGAATGCGGGCCTGCATCTGTGGTACGTAATCCGCTTCGACGGCGACCGCACGGAGGCAGAAGTGGCGGAACAACTCGCGCAACTGGGCGAAGTGCAGAAAGTGAGCCTGAACCACACGATCAAACGAGCCTACGACGCCAAGAAAAAAGCCAAGCCGCTGGACCTTGAAACCCTCCGCGCGATGGCGCTGAAGACCCGGGCGGCGGACTTCCCCTACAACGACCCGCAGCTGCCGGCCCAATGGCACCTGATAAACCATGGCGACCTGTTCCAGAAAGACGGCGTGAGCAAGTCGATAGCGGGAGCCGACGTACAATGCGAAGAAGCGTGGGACCTCTCGACAGGCGACCCGTCGATCATCGTCGCGATACTGGACGAAGGAGTATGTCTGACCCACCCCGACCTGAAGGAGAACCTGTGGGTGAACGAAGACGAAATCGAAAACTCCAACGAAGACAACGACGGCAACGGCTATGCGGGAGACCGCCACGGCTACAACTTTGTGACCGGCTCGGGCCGCATCACGTGGGACGACGCCTATGACACGGGCCACGGCTCGCATGTGGCGGGCGTAATAGCGGCCCGGAACAACAACGGCGAAGGCATCAGCTCGATAGCGGGCGGCACGGCCGAAAAACCGGGCGTGAAAATCATGAGCTGCCAGATATTCTCGGGCAACACGGAACCCAACGCCCTGGCGACGGTACGCGCAATCAAATACGCCGCCGACAACGGAGCCGTCATCCTGCAATGCAGCTGGGGCTACACCTCGGGCCTTGCCAACGGCTACGAATGGCAGCCGGCCTTCACGACCGAAGAACAATGGGCCGAAAACCGCCCCCTGGAACAAGAAGCCCTGGACTACTTCGTCCACAACGCGGGCTCGCCCAACGGCCCCATCGACGGAGGTCTGGCGATTTTTGCAGGCGGCAACGAAACCGCCCCGATGGCGGGATTCCCGGGAGCGGCCGAAATGTGTATCGCCGTATCGGCCACGGCGGCCGACTACACCCCGGCTGTCTACACGAACTACGGCCCCGGCACCACGATAGCAGCCCCGGGCGGCGACCAAGACTACTACTATGAATACGGCGAGGGCGCAGACCGCGGAAAAACGGGCAGCGTACTGTCGGCGCTCCCCTACACCGTGAGCGAAAGCGGCTACGGCTACATGGAAGGCACCTCGATGGCCTGCCCCCATGTGTCGGGCGTAGCGGCGCTGGGCCTGTCGTATGCGTTCCAACTGCGCAAACATTTCACGGCCGAAGAATTCAAGCAGCTGCTCTACGAAACGGTGACCCCCATCGACCAATACATGACGGGGCGCAAGCTCTACTGCCGCTACACGACGGACTTGGGCACGGTACACCCCAGCCAGATGCTCCTCTCGGACTACCACAAACAAATGGGAGCCGGGCAAGTCAACGCCACGAAACTGCTGAACGCGATTAACGGCAAAGGCACGCAGGTGAAGTTCCCCAACCTTTATGTACCGCTGAACGGAAACGTGACGGTGACACCGGGCAACTACTTCATAGGCGGCGAACAACTGACCTACACGGTGACCATCGACGACACGACGGTGGCGACGGCGACCGCAGAGGGCAACAAACTGGTTGTCAAAGGAACGAAAGCAGGCGCGACGACGGCGAAGATTGCTACGTCGAACGGCGAAACGCAGACTTTCCGCATCACGGTCCGCAAGGGCGCGAACGGCAACGGCTGGCTCTAAAAACGAAGATGCTCCGGAACGGCCGCATAATGTATCTGTGTCTGGCGACACTTTGGCTGGCACTGCCGACGCAGCTGCAAGCCCAATGGGTGACGCACCTTACGCGGGAAAAACTGGACAGCCTGACGAACCCGGCAACGGCGGCGGGCGGCGAGACGATGCGCTTCGACACGCGCCGAATCGAAACGCCCGAACTGCACGAAGACGGCGCGCCGACGACCTACACCTACCGCTGGCGCAACGACGGAAAAGAGCCGCTGGTGGTGACGCGGATACAGACGAGTTGCGGCTGCGCGAAAGCGAAGCACGACAAACGCCCCGTACCGGCGGGCGGGCAAGGCGAAATAAAAGTAACCTACCACCCCAAAGGCCACCCGGGCGACTTCCAACGGAAGATATTCGTCTACACGCAACTTTCGGACACCCGGCCGACGGCCGTACTGGAACTGACGGGCCATGTGAAACCCTCGGCGCTGCCGACCCACGACTATGCCCATGCGATGGGCCCGCTGCTGCTGAAGCAACGGACGGTGCGGCTGGCGGGAGACCGGAAACAGACGGAACGGATAGAATGTCTCAATGCGGGCGAAAAACCGCTGAGACCGAGAGCCGACGGAGGACTGCTGCCGAAATACCTGACGTTCGGATGCGAACCGGAAATACTGGAACCCGGCAAAACGGGAGACCTGGTAATCCGGCTCGACCCGGAACAAGCCCCGAAAACGCTGCCGGAACGGATTCCGATACTGCTTGAGGGACTGACGCTGCCGCCGAGCCAACGGATGCTTGAGGTAAGAATCGGAACGGGCACGGCGGAGTGAGCCGCGGGAAATCGGTATCGAATGCCGACGAACCGAAACGGGAATGAAACCGGAAACAGATTCTTCGCTTCGCTCAGAATGACAAGGCTTTGAGCGACGAGACTTGCTCGAAATGGGAGACATGCGAATGAACGGCAGTCGAAGCGGGAAGAAGACGTTCAGACGAAGTTTGGTGCAGAAAGAGAGAATAGAATGACGGAACTCTGCCCGAAATGGCAAGGCTTCGTTTTGAATGACGACCCTCCGACGGGCAATCGGGCACCTCACCGAAAACGGGACTTCGGCCCCGGGCAAAAGGAAACGACAAAAACAAAAAACAGATAGAAGACAAATGAAAAATCTTTGGAAAATCGCCCTCCTCTCGCTGGCGCTGACCATCTGTGGAGCCTGCAACGATGACGACGAGGCAGACACCCCGCTGACACCCAATGCCAACAACATAGCAGGAACGTGGCAACTGACGCAATTCGACGGCGCGACGCTGGCCGAAGGGAGTTACGTCTATGTCGAATTCATCCGCAAGGATATGAAGTTCAAGATGTATGACAATTTGGACGCTTTCCAATTGCGCGTGCGAACGGGCGAATTCAACATCCTGGAAGAAGAAGGCCAAGGCACGGTTATCCGCGGCAAATACGACCACGCTGTGGGCGACTGGCAGCATGTCTACCGAATCGACGAATTCACGGCCGAACGGATGGTTTGGACGGCGGTGGACGACCCGCAAGATGTATCGGTATACGAACGGTGCGCGGGAATACCGGAAGACCTGGAATAACAAACGAAAACCGTCCATATATATACAAAACTTCATCCGGCATTTAAGAGGAAGCTCTCAACAAAATGCCGGATGAAGTTTTGACTATTTTACTTGGACTCTTACTCTGATTCAGGCTATCAATTCCACGTGATTGCCCTCCGGGGCGCAATGGCACTTTTATAGTACCCGTCGTCCGTGAAATCTCGGTTTGCTCAAGATAGTGCAATCGTCCACCGCTCTTAATCGCTACTTGCTGTTTCCCTCCAGCCATTGAGCCCTGCGCAAATCGGGCAAATGCCTGATCGAGAAACTCTCGAAATCAGCGTCGAAGCCGTCGCCGTCGGGGCTGGCTCCCATTACCCCGACCATGACAGGGCGATTGTCCTGCAACCAAGCGTTGCGCATCATTGCGTACTCCTTATCATCAAAAGAATAGAAAATTTCCACCGCATCGAGCCTACGGACAGCCTTTATCCATACGAACGGCACGGGCTTGTCCAAAGGTATGATGCTCCAATCGCTTGTGCGATGAGTTACCACGGTGCTGAGGTTGTATTGCCCGTCCACGAACTCGATACCAGCCTTGATATAATTTTCGTGGTCGGTACGCAACATCAGCCCCGACTGGTCGAAACGGGTCTTATAGTCACCCGATATTTTCACCTTGACCTCAAACTCCCCGCCGCGCAAGGTGTACAAAAACGGGGCATCGTCCACGGTAAACCCATAATGGGATATGCGCCAGTAATCGGTTCGGGGAGTGACACGCATCGAAAGCGAACCGTCTTCGATTTCCCATTGTTCCGGCTCATTGAACCACTGCATTTTTTCCAATGACTGCGCCATGCAGGCGGCCGAAGCGGCAATCATCGCTCCGCTCAAAAATAACTTTTTCATTTTCAAATATTTAATAACATCCGGAGGACCCGGCAGGAATTTCCGGCAACCAACGAACCGGCCGAAATATCTATGTTCACGACGCTTTCAACCCGGGCTTCGGACGGCATTTTACGCTTCGCTTATGACAAATAACCATTTCCAATATTTATCTTTGCAAAGCTAAAGTATTGTTGCATACCATGCAATGATTACAAATAACCATTTTATTGCCGGCGAATGGACCCCAAAGATAGATTGAACAAGGAATTTTCCGCCCAGAACTTTGCGGCAAAACACCCCTATGCGGAAATGCTGGACCGATACAAGGAAATGGCTCGCAACTATGCGCGCATGGAAAATGCCGTTGCCGTATTGAGCGATTTACGCACCGATGCAAGCTACATCTATTACGGCGGATTTTCACGAATGCTGAGAACGGGCAAATGCGAAAAAGAAGGCGAAGTACCTTCCATCTGGGAAGAGGAAATCTTCAAACTTATTCATCCAGATGACCTGGCCGACAAACACTTGCAAGAACTCCGCTTTTTCCATTTTGTCAAACGCCAGCCCAAAAAGAAACGCAGCGACTATTATTTGACAAGCAAACTCCGCATGAAAAACGATACGAATAACTATATACCCGTATTGCATCGAATGTTCTATGTTCCTGCACCCTCCGACGAGACTTTGTGGCTGGCTTTATGCCTTTATAGCCCTCTGCCATTCGACATTCCATCCAAATGTCTGATAATCAATTCTGTCAATGGACAGACGACCGAACTGGGCAAACAACATGACACAAAAATACTGTCCGTCAGAGAAAAACAAGTTTTGAACCTCATAGACAAAGGTTCGACGAGCAAAGAAATAGCCGGAACGCTCTCTATCAGCATCCATACGGTCAGCCGGCATCGACAAGGGATTTTAACCAAATTACAGGTGAAGAACTCCATCGAAGCCTGTCGGATAGCAAAAGATTTGAAACTGATATGACAGGCCGACAAAAAAAGGAAAGACTTCGCTGAAAGTCTTTCCTTAATATATAGGTATAAGCGCAACCGAATCAGAACGGCAAATCGTCGGGATCGTCGGCAGGCATGGACGGAGCCGGAGCAGGCTGGGGCTGAGGTGCGGCCTGCGGAGCGGCGGACTGAACCGGAGCCGCTGCGGCGGGAGCGGCCTGCGACTGAGTGTAGGGTGCGGACGCGGGAGCCTGCCCGTAAGAAGCGCTGTCGGAAGCGGAATTGTCGCTGCGCCGCCCGAGCAGATTCATGGTATCGGCGAGAATCTCGGTAGTGAACCGCTTGTTATTGTCCTTGTCCATCCAATCGCGGGTACGCAAACGCCCCTCGATATAAATCTGAGACCCCTTGTGGACGTAACGGTCGACGACGTCGGCCAAACCGCGCCACAAAGTGACGGTATGCCACTCGGTATGCTCGCGCGTCTCGTTGGCCTGGCGGTCGAAGAGCCGCTCGGTAGTGGCGAGCCGCAAACGGGCGACCTTGACACCGCCCTCCGTAGTACGGACCTCGGGGTCCATACCGACGTTACCGATAAGAATGACCTTATTGACCATGGCTACAACTCTTTAATCATACGACGGAACAACAACTGCATCTTGACCCCGGCCTTCTTGCCCTGCAACTGCACGTCCTCGTGGTCGCCGATCTCGTCGGAGAGCCCGCAATTGGTGATGACGGAGACGCCGAAGACGGGGATGGACATGTGCCGGGCGACGATGACTTCGGGCACGGTGGACATACCGGCAGCATCGCCGCCGATGGCCTTGAAATAACGATACTCGGCCTGGGTCTCGAACGTAGGACCCGTGCCGCCGACGTAGACGCCGTACTGGAGCTTGATACCCTCCTGCTCGGCGATGGCGGTGGCGCGGGCGATGAGCCCCTTGTCGTAACAATTGTGCATATCGGGAAAACGCGGCCCGAGCTCGGCGAGGTTAGGCCCGATGAGAGGGTTGGGCATGAGGTTGATATGGTCGGTGATGACCATCAAATCGCCGACGCGGAACGAAGTGTTGATACCGCCGGAAGCGTTGGAGACGAACAACACGCGGATACCCAACTGCTGCATGACGCGCACGGGAAAAGTGACCTGCTGCATGGAATACCCCTCGTAAAAATGGAACCTGCCCTGCATGGCGACGACGCGCCGCCCCTCGAGCAAGCCGAAAATCATCCGCCCCTTGTGTCCCTCGACCGTAGAGACGGGAAAACCGGGAATCTGCTTGTAATCGAGCGAAAACCGAGCGTCGATCTGCTCGGCGAAATCCCCGAGCCCGGTACCCAGAATAATCCCTGCCTCGGGCTGGAAACCGGAAGTCTGCTCCCGGATCCAAGCGGCTGTCTGTTTAATTTCCTCGAACATCTTCTTCTAACTTTTGGAGAAAATCCGTTGCCGAATCCTCTATGAATGAAATATTGATGGGCTGGTAATAAAGAGCGCAACGCACCTCGGACGGAATCTTGGCCCGATTGACCAACTTGACGGCGTCTTTCTCGGTGGTGACGATGACGGCGCCGGGATGCTTGGCGAGCAACGACGCGAGCAACCGGATGTCGCGGACACGATAGACATGGTGGTCGTCGAGCGTGACCTCGGCGACGACCTTATAACGCTCGTGGAGCGTCTTGAGGAACGGCTCGGGGTTGCCGATACCGGACAAAGCAATAACCTTGCAACCCTGCGCCAAAGGCTCGCGCGAAGCCTCGTCGGCGAAAAGGGGCTGGGGAATGAAACTCTCGAAACGGGTATAGTAGACCTGCTGATAAGCGATCTGAATCAAGACCTTACGCAAGATACGCCTGTCGATGGGCGCCATCTTCTCGGGACACTTGGTGACGATGAAATAATGGGCCCGGTAAATCTGAGACGGCAAATCGCGCAGAGAACCGACGGGCAACATCCTATCGTGCTGGATAGGCCGCGTAGCGTCGATCATGAGGACGTTGATTTTAGGCTCGACGTAACGATGCTGGAACCCGTCGTCCATGACGATGAGGTCGACCTCGGGATGCTCGGAACGAATCCGCCGGATGGCCTCGGACCGCTTCTCGCAGACGACGACGACCGTATCGGGAAACTTGAGCTTGATCTGGAGCGGCTCGTCGCCGACCTCGCGGTAATGCGACGAAAGCGAAACCTCGCGGTAACCCTTGGTTTTACGCCCGTACCCGCGCGAGAGGAGCGCGATATTATGCTTCTGGGACATGTAGGCGATAATCATCTCGGCCATAGGGGTCTTGCCGGTACCGCCGACGGTGATGTTGCCGATGCAGATGATGGGGATGTCGAACCGCTCGCTTTTGAGGAAGCCCCAGTCGAAAAGGCGGTGACGGAATGTCACCCCCATCTTGTAGAAAAAGGCTATCGGAGCAAGCAACGCTTTCGACATGGCAATCAACCGCAAGTATATGGAATTCCCAAAGATAACGAAATTTTTCGACCCTCCAAAATAAAACGCGAAAAACCCCGAATACGAGGGAAAACACGCCCGACCGAGAGACCGAGCCGGACCACGGGGCGGGCATGACGAAAAAAACGGCACAAAGCGTTCCAAACGGGAATTTCGGAGCGGAAAGGAACATATCCGAACCCGGATACAGGAGGAAACAAATCGGGGAAAGGGAGGAACTACACAACAAAAAAGCCGCCCGCTTTTCGCGGACGGCCTACAAACAGACAAGAACTGCGGGAACTACTCCTCGGAAGTCTCCTCTTTCTTGGACTTCTTGGCGGGAGCCTTCTTGGCCTCGGCAGCCTCCATAGCGCTCTTGAGAGCGGCGAGACCGGCGATGTCACCGAGCGTAGTTTTCTCGACAGAAGCGTTAATCTTCTTGACGGTCGACTTGGTAGCGTCGGCAGCGGCACGCTTTTCAGCCTTCTCGGCAGCGGCCTCGGCCTTACGCACATCGTCGTAAGTACGCAAGTGCGACAGAGTGATACGCTTCGTAGCCTTGGAGAACTCAAGAATCTTGAACTCGATCTTGTCGCCGACCTTCGGCACGGAACCGTCCTCCTTGGTGAGCTGACGCGTGGGGCAGAAACCCTCGACGTTCTCGTCGAGCGAAACGACAGCACCCTTGTCGGTCATCTCGGTGATGGTACCCTCGTGTACGGAATCGAGCGGGAACTTGCTTTCGATACCGGCCCAGGGATTCTCCTCCAACTGCTTGTGGCCCAACGACAGACGACGGTTGTCCTTGTCGATTTCGAGCACAACGACCTCGATGTCGGCACCCACCTGCGTGAACTCGCCGGGATGCTTGACCTTCTTGGTCCAAGAGAGGTCGGAAATATGGATCAGACCGTCGATGCCCTCCTCGATTTCGACGAAGACGCCGAAATTGGTGAAGTTGCGCACCTTGGCCGTGGTCTTGGTACCGACGGGATACTTGGTCTCGATTTCAGCCCACGGATCGGCCGAAAGCTGCTTGATACCGAGCGACATCTTGCGCTCGTCGCGGTCGAGCGTGAGGATGACGGCCTCGACCTCGTCGCCGACCTTCATGAACTCCTGAGCCGAACGCAGGTGCTGGCTCCACGACATTTCGGAAACGTGGATGAGACCCTCGACACCGGTGGCAATCTCGACGAAAGCACCGTAATCGGCCATGACAACAACCTTACCCTTGACCTTGTCACCGACCTTGAGGTTCTGGTCGAGCGCTTCCCAGGGGTGGGGCGTAAGCTGCTTGAGACCCAAGGCGATGCGCTTCTTGGCATCGTCGAAGTCGAGGATGACGACCTGAATCTTCTGGTCGAGAGCGACGACCTCTTCGGGATGGCTGACGCGGCCCCACGAAAGGTCGGTGATGTGGATCAGACCGTCGACACCGCCCAAATCGACGAAGACGCCGTAGGAAGTGATGTTCTTGACCGTACCCTCGAGAATCTGGCCCTTTTCGAGCTTGGACATGATGACCTGCTTCTGGGCCTCGAGTTCGGCCTCGATGAGCGCCTTATGCGACACGACGACGTTGCGGAACTCCTGGTTGATTTTGACAACCTTGAACTCCATGGTCTTGTCGACGTAAACGTCGTAATCGCGGATGGGCTTGACGTCGATTTGCGAACCGGGCAGGAACGCCTCGATACCGAAGACATCGACGATCATACCGCCCTTGGTGCGGCACTTGATGTAACCCTTGATGATTTCGTCGTTCTCCAACGCCTCGTTGACGCGGTCCCACGACTTGAGCTGGCGCGCCTTCTTGTGCGAAAGGGCCAGCTGACCGTTGCGGTCCTCGGCGGATTCGACGTAAACCTCGATTTTGTCGCCGACCTTGAGGTCGGGATTGTAACGGAACTCGGAGACGGGGATGATAGCCTCGCTCTTGTAACCGACGTTGACGATGACCTCGCGCTTGGAAAGGCCCGTCACCGTACCCTCGACGACCTCGCCCACGTTGACGTTGGACAAAGTCTTGTCATAAGCCGCAGCGATTTCGTCCTTGGACTGGCTGTAAACACCCAAATCGTTCTCGAATGCGTTCCAATCGAAATTCTCGTTGGCGACCACGTTGTTGTTTGCTTCCATAGATGGAATGATGTGCGATACAATCGCTCGTTAAAAGGTTGATAATGTTATACATCCGCCGCTACGCGCACAAAGCGCCCGCGCGAAATGCCTGCAAAGATACGAAAAGCCGAGCGCAATGCCAAATTTATTTGAGCATTGCCGAGGCGAAGTATCTTCGGCAAAGCCAAAATACGAAAAGCCGAGCGCAATGCCAAATTTATTTTGAGTATTGCCGAGGCGCGAGTATCGAAAACGAAGTTAAAGTACGTACTTTACCGAAAAAACCAAAATCAATCGGTCACAACGAGAATCTGGTGGCGCAAACGGTTGTCGGGACGCAACGGGCTGTCGTCCTCCAACTCGTCGATGAGGACGTCGGCGACCTCGTCGTCGAGGATGGCCCCGCCGTCATATTCGAGCCCCTGGTAATTCTTGAAAATATAATCGCTCGAAGCGAGCCTGTAAACCCTGCCCTCGCGCAGCTCGGGGAACCGCACGTCGAAAGCCCGGTCGGATTCGTCGACGAGGATGGTGTAAGGCGTGGTGAGAATCAAATCGAGCCGGTGCCCCTCGCGGGTGGGCTCGTTATACTTGGTGACGATCATGCGCCGAATCTGCCCGGGGGTCATCTTCATGGTAGCGATGCGGGTGCCGAAAGGCTCCAAATCGTAGATACGCGCCCGGCTGACGTCGCCTGCGGGAATGGCGTCGAGCCGCACGCCGCCGACATGGTACACGCCTATGTCGGCGTCGGCCTCGTCGGCAATGGCTTCGGCCATCCAATTGGCAAGCCCGGCCTTGTCGGCCCTGGCGGCGAAACTGCCGATAGACCTGTTGAGCTCGGCATCAGCGTAATAACCCTCGACTTGCGCGGCGAACGCGGCATCGGGCGCATAATCGTCCAGCGACACCACGCGGAAATCGACGCTCTGGACCTTATGTCCCCGCAGCCGGACGGTGGAGACGCCGAGGTTCTTCAGATTCTTGCCGGTCTGGGTGAGCAAAGTACCGTTGATAAGCGTATCGAGAACGACATGGGTATGACCTCCTATAACCAAATCGAACAACTGGGTCTTGCCGAGCAGTTCCATGTCGCGGTCGTCGCCCATGTGGGAAAGGAGAATCAGCACATCGACCTTGGGCCGCAGAATGGCGGCATACTTGACGGCTTCGGCCTGCGGGTCGGGAAAGGCGAGCCCGACGAACGACGAACGGTTGCCTGCCGGATGGCCGGGCCCCTCGTAATTGGTGACGGCGCCGATGACCCCGATACGGACCCCGCCGCGCCGGAAAACGGCATAGGGAGCGGGCTGGGGAAAAGTGAGGGTATCGGAGAAGATGTTGGCGCTGACGACCTCGAACTCCATACTGTCGAGCATCCGGCCGAGGTAAGCCTGCCCGTGGTCGAACTCGTGGTTGCCGAACGTAGCGACGTCATAATGCAGGCGGTTCATCAACTCGACGATGGGCTTGCCGGGAGCGGGAACCTTGTCGACGAAAGCGTTGCCGGTCCAACGGTCGCCCGCGTCGACGAGCAAAACCAAATCGGTCGTATCGCGGCATGCCTGGACGGCGGCGGCCAACAACGGGAAACGCTGGATTTTGGCGTGCATGTCGTTGGTAGAGAGGACGACGAGCGTCCGCTCACGCGGAGCGCAAGCCGCCGCGAAAAAGAAGACCGCGAAAAAACACGAACGGAAGAAATGTCTCATATTTGCAGTATTGTGGTCAATATTGGTTTGCGATGGCCAAAATTACGAAATAATTTCTATCTTTACATGCTGTAACAATGAATAATCCGCACCTACCCATGGCCGACACCATCCGCATAGTCTGCGACAACCTCGGCAGCGAAACCGAAGTCGCGGCGGGCACCCCGCTCTCGGAACTGGCCGCACGCCTCGCCCCGGGCCGCCACCCGTTTCTGGCGGCCGAAGTGAACAACCGCATCAAGGAACTCGACTACCGGATATACACCCCGGTGACGGTGCGGTTCGTAGACGTCACGTCGTTCGCGGGCATAAGGGTCTACCAACGCACGGCGTGGTTCATCCTGCAAAAAGCCGTAGGCGACCTCTACCCGGGCCGGACGCTCCACATCCGCCACTCGCTGGGCCGCAGCGGATTCTACTGCGAAATCGAAGGCACGGACGAAATCGGGACGGAAGAAGCCGAAGCACTGCGCCGCCGGATGCACGAAATCGTCAGGGCCGACCTGCCGATACGCCGCACGCGGGCCCTGACGACGGAAGTGCGCAACCGCTATGCCGAATCGGGCTATGCGGACAAAATAGAACTGCTGGACACGCGCCCGCGGCTTTACAGCGAATACTACACGCTGGACGAAACGGTGGGCTACTTCTACGGAGCGCTGGCCCCCTCGACGGGCTACATAGGCCTGTTCGGGATAGAACCCTACTACAACGGATTCTACCTGGCGCTGCCGCTCCGCACGGCCCCGGACCGCATACACACGGACTACTACCAGGAAAAGATGTTCGGCATATTCCGCGAATACCAATCGTGGGTGGAAATCATGGGCGTGCCGACCGTGGGAGCCGTGAACTCGAAAGTACTGGCGGGCGATGCGGGAGGCATGATCAAACTGGCCGAAGCGTTCCATGAACGCAAATTTGCGTGGGTGGCCGACGAAATCTACGAAGCGAACCTAAGGCGCGGAACGCGGATGGTACTGATTTCGGGCCCCTCGTCGAGCGGCAAGACGACCTCGGCCAAGCGGCTGGGCATCCAATTAGGCGTACTGGGACTGAAACCGGTAATGATTTCGCTGGACGACTATTTTGTGGAACGCGAAAAGACCCCGCGCGACGAACACGGCGAATACGACTACGAAGCGCTGGAAGCCATCGACCTGGAACTCTTCAACGACCACCTGCGCCGTCTGATGGCGGGCGAGAGCATCGACATCCCGCGCTACGACTTTATCACGGGCAAGCGGACGAAACACGAAACGCCGCTGACGCTGGACGAGAGGTCGATACTGATTATCGAAGGCATACACGGACTGAACCCGCGGCTGACCCCCTCGATACCGGACGCGCAGAAATTCCGCATCTACATCTCGTGCTTCACGTCGGTGGCGATGGACAATCTGACGCGCATATCGACGACGGACAACCGCCTGCTGCGCCGCCTGGTCCGCGACCACGAACAACGCGGCGCCGACGCGCTGGCGACCCTGGGCCGCTGGGCGAGCGTGAGACGCGGCGAAGAAAAACACATATTCCCGTACCAAGAAAACGCGGACGTGATGCTCAACTCGTCGCTGTTCTACGAAATATCGGTCCTGCGCCCCTATGCGGAGAAGATGCTGCGCGAAGTACCGGACACGGTGGCGGAATACGACGAAGCACGGCGGATGCTGAAATTCCTGGACAACTTCATCCCGATACCGCCCGACGAAATCCCGCCGACGTCGATTCTGCGGGAATTCATCGGCGGGAGCAGCTTCAAATACTAAGCGAAACATGCGAAGCGAAAGGTGAAAAGTATGGCAAGCGCCGATGAAAGCCCTCCCACCTTTCACCTTTAACTTTTCACCTTGATTATGACATCAAACCCTTGCTAAAATATGTTCGACAATTTTTCCGCACGCCACATCGGCGTCAGCAATGAAAAGGAACTGAGCGAAATGCTCCGGACCATAGGAGTGAAGACGGTAGACGAACTGATCGGACAGGTCATACCCTCCTCGATCCGCCTGAAGAAACCGCTGGCCCTGCCCGAGGGGATGAGCGAATACGAATTTGCGGCCCACATCCGGGCGCTGGCCGACCGCAACCGCCCGCTGCGCTCGTTCATCGGCATGGGCTACTACCCGACGGCCGTACCGGCAGCGATAACGCGCAACGTATTCGAGAACCCGGCGTGGTACACCTCGTACACCCCCTATCAAGCGGAAATCTCGCAGGGCCGCTTAGAAGCGCTGCTGAACTTCCAGACCGCGGTCATCTCGCTGACGGGCATGGAAATTGGCAACTGCTCGCTGCTGGACGAAGGCACGGCGGCGGCCGAAGCGATGGCGATGATGTACTCGCTGCGCACGCGCGAAGCGGTGAAAGAAGGCCGCAACCAACTGTTCGTAGACCGCAACATATTCCCGCAGACGCTGGACCTGCTGCTGACGCGCAGCGAACCGTTCGGCATCGAACTGATCGTAGACGACTACGACCAATATGAATTCACGGGCCGCGAATTCGGCGCGATAATACAATACCCTGCGGCTGACGGTTCGCTGCGCGACTACACGGACTTCGCGGCGGCGGCCCATGCCAAGGGAGCACTGGTGACGGCCGTGGCGGACCTGCTGGCGCTGGCGCTGCTGAAAGCTCCGGGCGAATGGGGCGCCGACATCGCGGTAGGCTCGGCCCAGAGACTGGGACTGCCGATGGGGCTGGGCGGCCCGGGGGCGGGCTACATGACCACGCGCGAAGCCTACAAGCGCAACATGCCGGGCCGGATAATCGGTGTATCGGTAGACCGCCTGGGCAACAAGGCCCTGCGCATGGCGCTCCAGATGCGCGAACAGCACATCAAACGCGAACGCGCGACGTCGAACATCTGCACGGCGTCGGCGCTGATGGCCTCGATGGCGGGCTTCTACTGCGTGTACAACGGACCGGAGGGACTGCGCCGAGCGGCGGAAACGGCCCACCGGGCCGCGGTGACGGCAGCCCGGGCGCTGGAAGCGCTGGACTACAAACTGACGTCGCAGGAATTCTTCGACACGCTGGAAACGGAAGCGGAAGCGGCCGTAGTACAATCGCTGGCGCTGGAATGCGGCATCAACTTCTACTATCCGACGGAAGGAACGGTGCGCATGTCGTTCGACGAAGTGACGACGGCGGCGGAAATCGAGGAAGTGGTGCGCATCTTTGCCGCAGCCAAGGGCAAACGGGTCAAGGCGGTAAAACCCGCCACGGATAACGCCCTGCCGCCGACGCTGCGCCGCACGACCGCCTATCTGCAAGAACCCGTCTTCAACAGCTACCGCTCGGAGAGCGCGCTGATGCGCTACATCAAGAAACTGGAACTGCGCGACATATCGCTGGCTAACTCGATGATTTCGCTGGGCTCGTGCACGATGAAACTCAACGCGGCGGCGCTGATGCAGCCGCTGTCGCTGGCGGGATTCCAGAACATGCACCCCTTTGCCCCGGAGGACCAAGCTGAGGGCTACATGCAGCTGATCCGCGAACTGGAGCAAGACCTGGCGACGATAACGGGGCTGGCAGCCTGTTCGCTGCAACCCAACTCGGGCGCGGCAGGCGAATACGCGGGACTGATGGTCATCCGGGCCTACCACCAAAGCCGCGGCCAAGGCTACCGCAACATCGTACTCATACCGGCCTCGGCCCACGGCACGAACCCGGCGTCGGCGGCGATGGCGGGAATGAAAATAGTGACGGTAGCGTGCGACGAAAAAGGCAACATCGACGTAACGGACCTGGAAGCCAAGGCGAAAGAACACGCCTCGGAACTATGCGGCCTGATGGTGACCTACCCCTCGACGCACGGCGTATTCGAGAGCCGCATCCGCGACATCGTGGAAATCGTACACGATGCGGGCGGCCAAGTTTACATGGACGGGGCGAACATGAACGCGCAGGTGGGTCTGACGAACCCGGGCTACATAGGCGCAGACGTGTGCCACCTGAACCTGCACAAGACCTTTGCGATGCCCCACGGCGGCGGCGGACCGGGCGTAGGCCCGATCTGCGTGGCGGAACACCTGCGGACGTTCCTGCCCTCGCATCCGGTGATGCCGACGGGCGGCGAAGAAGGCATCACGGCGGTGGCGTCGGCCCCCTGGGGCTCGGCGATGCTGCTGCCGATCACCTACGGCTACATCCGGATGCTGGGCGGCGAAGGACTGCGCCGTGCGACGGAAATGGCCATCGTGAACGCGAACTACATGTCGTCGGCGCTGGCGCCCGAATACCGGACCTACTACACGGGCGAAACGGGCCGTGTGGGCCACGAAATGATCCTTGACCTAACGAACTTCAAGAAAGACTACAACATCGACTGCGGCGACATAGCCCACCGTCTGATGGACTACGGATTCCATGCCCCGACCCTCTCGTTCCCGGTACACGAGACGCTGATGGTGGAACCTACGGAATCGGAACCCAAGGCAGAGATGGACCGCTTCGTGGAAGCGCTGGTACGAATCAAACGCGAATGCGAAGCGGCGGCGGGCGAAACGGACAACGTAGTGGTGAACGCTCCGCACACGGCCGAAGAACTGGCGGGCGACTGGACCCACCCCTACACGCGCGAAGAAGCGGCCTACCCGCTGGCGTGGGTGCGCGAAGCGAAATTCTATCCCCATGTGACGAAGATAGACAACGGCTACGGAGACCGGAACCTGTGCTGTGTGAATGTGGAATAAATTTTGAAAGCGGAGGAATTTGGACTACCTTTGCGACCTAAAAAACCGAAAAGCAATGAAAGCAGAACAAAACAAGATGGTCGGTGTAGACTACAAACTGACCGTAGACGGACAAATCGCCGACCAGTCGCGCCCGGAACAACCCCTCGAATTCATCTTCGGGACGGGGATGCTGCTGCCGAAATTCGAGGCGGCGATCGAAGGCAAGGAACCGGGCGAGAAAGTGACGTTCACGCTGGAACCCAAGGACGGATACGGCGAATACATGGCCGAAGCGGTGGTGGACCTGCCGAAAAACATATTCATGGTAGACGGCAAGGTAGCCGAAGACATCCTGTTCGAGGGCTCGCAGGTACCGATGAGCGACGCCCAGGGCAACCGCATGATGGGCGTGGTGAAAGAAGTGGGCGACGAAACGGTGAAGATGGACTTCAACCACCCGATGGCGGGCAAGACGCTGAACTTCGAGGTGGAAGTGGTGACCGTGCGCGACGTGACGCCCGAAGACCTGCAAGGCCACTGCTCCTGCGGCTCGTGCGGAGGAGACCACGACTGCGGCGGCGAATGCGGCCATGACGACTGCGGCTGCGGCGGCCACGAACACGACGGCCACTGCAACTGCCACTAAACACACGAAGACGGGCCGGAGCCCGGAAGAAAAAGATGAGAGGAAAAACCTTTCATCTTTTTTTATTGACGACGAATCGCTATATTTGCACGAATCAAACCACACGAATGTCCCGACTGAGAAAGATGACCGCGGCGGAAATCGCGGCAGCGGAAAAAAACGGCACGACGGCCGAAGACTGGTCGCAAATCGCTGTAAGCGAAGGCTTCGACCCGGCGCAAGTAGAACGGAGCCGACTGGAAGGGCGTGTGGAAATCGGAGAGGGAGCCCGCATTGTCCGCTCGCGGGTGAAGAACTACCGGATAGGCCCGGGCACGCTGGTCGAAGACGTGACGGCGCTGGAATGCCGCCGCCGGACGACGTTCGGAAACGGAGTGAAAGCGGCGACGATGAACGAATGCGGCGGCCGGGCGGTAGCTATCTGCGACCGACTGTCGGCGCAAACCGCCTACCTGCTGGCAGTCTACCGCCATCGGCCGAAACTTATAGAAACGCTGGAAAAAATCATCGGCGACTATGCCGAAACCCGGGCGTCGGAGACAGGCGAGACAGGCCGCGACTGCCGCATAAGAGGCGCCCGGTTCATCCGCGAAACCCGGCTGGGCGACGGCGTGGAAATAGACGGGGCGTCGATACTGGAAAACGGGACGCTGTGCGACGGAACGCGGATAGGCCCGGACGTGAAAGCCTACGACTTCATAGCGGCGGAAAACGCGCGAATAGACAACGGAACGACGCTGGAACGTTGCTTTGTGGGCGAAAGCTGCCGCCTCGACAAGGGATTCACGGCGGCGGAATCGCTGTTCTTCGCCAACTGCCACTGCGAAAACGGCGAAGCGGCGTCGATATTCGCAGGCCCCTACACGGTATCGCACCACAAATCGTCGCTGCTGATAGCGGGCATGTTCTCGTTCTTCAACGCGGGCAGCGGCTCGAACCAAAGCAACCACCTGTTCAAGAGCGGAGCCGTACACCAGGCGGTGCACCTGCGCGGCTGCAAATTTGCAAGCGGCGCCTATATCATGTCGCCCGCCATCGAAGGAGCCTTCACGATGGTCAAAGGAAACCACGCCGACCACCACGACACGGCGATATTCCCTTACTCCTACCTAATGGAAAAGGAGGGCCGCTCCCACCTGCTGCCGGGAGCCAACCTGACGAGCTACGGCACGGTGCGCGACCTGGAAAAATGGCCCGCCCGCGACCGCCGGACGGTAGGCCGCGACGTGATAAACTTTGAAGAACACAACCCCTGCGTGACGGGAGCGATGCTGCGGGCCGTAGACACGCTCCACATGCTGCGCGACCAAGACCCGGCGGCGGGACAATACGCCTACGGCAAGACGGTGGTCCGCGCGACGGCCCTGCAACGCGGCATCAAACTCTATGACAAAGCCATCGTAGCGGCGCTGGGCGCGATGCTGGACGGCGGAACGTCCGACCCCCGCTACGACGGAACGGGCCGCTGGATAGACGTGGCGGGCCAATACATCACCAAACGCGAGACGGAAGCGATAGCGGACGACATAGAAACAGGCACGCTGCGGACCCTGGAAGAAATCGACAACCGGTTCCGGGTATTCCATGTCCACTATGGAACATACGCCCGCAGCTGGGCAGAACAGATCTATGCGTCGCTGCTGGGCCACACCCCCACGGCCGAAGAGATCCGGGAAGCCATCGAAGCGGGCCGCAACGCCCACGCCGCGATGCGCCGCACGACCGACGCCGACCGCGACCGCGACTGCTCCCTGGCGCTGGCGGTGAGCTACGGAGCCGACAGCGAAGACGAAACGGAAATCCGGGCGGACTACCGGGCGGTGAGGGGACTGGAATAGAAACGTTTGCGGTACGCGGAGTGCAGAACCGAACCTATTCGGGCTGCCGTGACGGAAAAACCTGCGAAAATCGAACACAAAACAAAACGACGAAAATATGGAACCCGAAAGAATCAAGGTACTGATAATAGGCAGTGGCCCTGCGGGCTACACCGCGGCCATCTACACGTCGCGGGCCAACCTCGGACCGGTGCTCTACGAAGGCATCGAACCGGGCGGCCAACTGACGACGACGACCGAAGTGGAGAACTTCCCGGGCTATCCGGAGGGAGTGGACGGCAACCAGCTGATGGCCGACCTGCGCAAACAAGCCGAACGCTTCGGAACCCAAATCCGCACGGGCACGATAACGACGGCGGACCTGTCGTCGAGGCCGTTCCACATCGTAGTGGACGGGACGAAAGAAATCGAAGCCGAAAGCATCATCATAGCGACGGGCGCGACGGCGAAATACCTGGGGCTCCCCTCGGAGACGAAATACCGCGGCCAAGGGGTGAGCGCCTGCGCGACGTGCGACGGCTTTTTCTACCGCAAGAAAGATGTGGCGGTAGTGGGCGGCGGCGACACGGCCTGCGAAGAAGCGACCTACCTGGCGTCGCTCTGCCGCAAAGTCTACATGATAGTCCGCAAACCCTATCTGCGGGCCTCGAAAGCGATGCAGGAACGGGTATTCAACACCCCCAACATCGAAGTGCTCTTCGAGCACAACACGGCCGAAGTGCTGGGCGACGAAACGGGCGTGACGGGAGCCCTGCTGCGCAAGAACGACGGCACGGAGACGAAGATAGACATAGCGGGATTCTTCCTGGCGATAGGCCACCATCCGAACACGGAACTTTTTGCGGACCAGCTGGAACTGGATACCGAGGGATATATAAAGGTAGAAGCCGGAACGTCGAAGACGAACATCGAAGGAGTATTCGCGGCGGGCGACGTGAAAGACCCCCACTACCGCCAAGCCATCACGGCGGCGGGCTCGGGCTGCGTGGCGGCGCTGGACTGCGAACGGTTCCTGCTGAGATAAACACGACGGGTGAGCTTCGCAGTCACCATACTGGGGTCGTCGTCGGCCAAACCGACCGCCACGCGCCACCCGTCGGCGCAGGTGGTGAACATACACGAACAGCACTACCTGGTCGATGCGGGCGAAGGGACCCAACAACAGATGGCGCGCGCGGGCATCAACCCGCTGAAACTGCGGGCCGTATTCATATCGCACCTGCACGGCGACCATGTGTACGGGCTGTTCCCGCTGCTCTCGACGCTGGGCCTCTACGGCCGCCGCACGCCGCTGCCGATTTATGCCCCGGCGCCGCTGGGCGACATACTGACCGCCCACCTGCGCTATTTCGACAGCGACCTGCCCTACGAAACGGAGTGGCACGAAGTACGGACGACGGAGCACACGCTGCTGCTGGAAAACCGGACGCTCGAAGTGTGGAGCATTCCGCTGCGCCACCGGATAGCGACAGCGGGCTATCTGTTCCGCGAGAAAACGCCGCCGCTGAACGTCGACAAATTCAAGATTGCGAAATACGGCCTTACGATTGCGCAGATTGCGGCGGCGAAACGGGGCGAAGCGGTGACGCTCGACACGGGCGAGACGATTCCGAACGAAGAACTGACCTACCTGCCCTACCGGCCGCGAACCTATGCCTATCTGTCGGACACGGCCTACTCGGCCAAGGCGGCGGAACTGGCGGCGGGAGCGGACCTGATGTACCACGAAGCGACCTATGCGGCGGCCGAACGCAAGACGGCCCGGCAACGGGGCCACTCGACGACGGAAAATGCGGCCAAGGCGGCGCTGCGGGCGGGAGCCGGACGGCTGATAATCGGCCACTACTCGTCGCGCTACAAGGACGAACAGGTGCTGGTCGACGAAGCCCGCGAACTATTCCCGGAGACCTACCCGGCCGTCGAGGGAAGCACATTCACGATAGAAAAGAGACGCCCCGACAGCGGGGCTGACAAAAACCGATGACGAAAGCAGAGATACAACTGGTCCGGGCGCTGGCCGACAAACGGGGCCGGACGGAACACGGGCTGTTCGTGGCCGAGGGCGAAAAACTCGTAAGCGAACTGCGCGCCTCGCGCCTGCGAATCCGCAAGATATTTGCGCTGGAAGGAGTGTTCGAGGGACCGGAAGTGGAGACGGTAAGCCCGCACGACATGGAACGGCTGTCGCTGCTGAAGACGGCCAACAACTCGCTGGCGCTGGTGGAGATACCCCGCCATGACCTCGGAACGGTACATGCAAACGAAAAACTGGTGCTGGCGCTGGACGAAGTACAGAACCCCGGCAATTTGGGAACCATCGTCCGGCTGGCGGACTGGTTCGGGATAACCGACATCGTCTGCTCGGAAAACTCGGCCGACTGCTTCAACCCCAAGGTGGTGCAGGCGACGATGGGAGCGATTCTGCGGGTACGGGTACACTACACGAACCTGCCGCAGTTCCTAAGCGAAGCAGCGAAACGGGGCACGGAAATCTACGGTACCTTCCTGGAGGGCGAAAACCTCTACGACACGCCGCTGACGCCGACAGGAATCGTCGTGATGGGCAACGAAGGCCGCGGAGTGACGGAAGCGACGGCCCGGACGGTGACCCGCAAACTGTTCATCCCACCCTACCCGGCCGACCGCCGGGGCTCGGAATCGCTCAATGTGGCGATGGCGACGGGAGTGGTATGCGCCGAATTCAGAAGAAGAACCGCGAAACCGAAACAGACTTAGATTCTTCGCTCCGCTCAGAATGACACGAGGGGACAAGATTGTGCGGAGATGAGAAAACCAGCACGAAAACAAGCCGATAAATTTGGCATTGCGAGCGGGTTATCGTATATTTGTTGAGAAAAACGAACGACCATGTCGGAACACAAACTCAAGATAGGAATCACCCAGGGCGACCCGAACGGAATCGGCTGGGAAATCATACTCAAAGCGCTGGCGGACACCCGCATGACCGAAATCTGCACCCCGGTCGTCTACGGCTCGGCCAAAGCGGCGGACTATTACCGCAAGACGCTGGCGGAACCGACCGAGACGACATTTCACGCGGTCGCATCGGCCCATGAAGCCCGCCGCGGCAAAATCAGCATAGTGGACTGCGGAGAAACGGAACGCATAGAACCGGGGCAGGCAACGCCCGAAGCAGGCCGGGCAGCAGTGGAAGCACTGCGCCGTGCGATGCAAGACCTCAAGGACGGCTATCTGGACGCCTTGGTGACAGCACCGTTCGACAAAGAGACGGTACAGAGCGACGAATTCCGCCACACGGGCCACACGGAATATCTGGGTGCCGAGCTGGGCGGGGAACCGCTGATGATCATGTGCAGCGAAATACTGCGCATCGGACTGGTGACCAAGCACATCCCGGTCTCGGAAATCAGCCGCAACATCACGAAAGAAAAAATCGTCCGCGACCTGGAGACGATGCGCCGCACGCTTATCGAAGATTTCGGGATAGTAGAACCCCGGATAGCGGTCATGGCGCTGAACCCCCATGCGGGAGACGGCGGTCTGCTGGGCACGGAAGAGACGGAAATCATCAAACCGGCGATAGTAGAAGCCTATGGCAAAGGCATATTGGCGTTCGGTCCGTTTGCGGCCGACGGTCTGTTTGCGGGAGGCGGCTACACGCGCTATGACGGCATCTTGGCGATGTACCACGACCAAGGGCTGGCGCCGTTCAAGAGCCTGTCGCCGGACGGAGTGAACTTCACGGCGGGCCTTGGAGCGATCCGCACGTCGCCCGACCACGGAACGGCGTTCGACATAGCTGGACAAGACAAAGCCGACCCGCAGTCGATGCGCAACGCGATTTACACGGCCATCGACATCACAGGACACCGCCGTGCCTGGGCTGCCTGGACGGCGAACCCGCTGCCCCATGCGGAACGCGAACGCGGCCACCGCGACAACCCGGGGCGGGAAACGGGCCGGGCGGAACGCGAAGAATAAGACGCTACATGTTCGGGCGATGCTAAGAAGAAAAGCAGCGCGAACATGAACGATTCAAAAAACCGAACCGAATTCAAGCCCAACCGAGGCGAGAAAAAGCGCGCGAACGTGCCCGAAATCGGAAGAATATTATAACTTTGCAACGTAAAAACGGACAACCCAAGGCGTATTCCGTCTCGTAATTGTGGAAGCGCCGACGGCCCGAAACCAAACCGATACGAAAATGATCAAAATCACCTTTCCCGACGGCTCGGCACGCGAGTACGAAAAGGGAACGACGGCCTACCGAATCGCGGAGAGCATCAGCCCTCGTTTAGCTGCCGACTCTCTGGCCGCCTCGGTAAACGGCGCGACGGTCGACATGACGCGCCCGATCGAAGAAGACGCTTCGGTCCGATTCTACAAATGGGACGACGCCGAAGGCAAACACGCATTCTGGCACACGTCGTCGCACCTGCTGGCCGAAGCGCTGGAAGCCCTCTATCCGGGCATCAAATTCGGCATAGGCCCGGCCATCGAAAACGGCTTCTACTACGACGTGGACAGCCCGACGCCGATAACGGAAGCCGACCTGGAAAAGATAGAACAAAAGATGCAGGAACTTGCGCGCAACAAGGAAGAACTGGTGCGCCGCGAAGTCCCGAAAGCCGAAGCCCTGAAAAACTTCACGGCAAAAGGCGACCCCTATAAAGTCGAACTGATAACCGACCTGGAAGACGGCACGATTTCGTTCTACACGAACGGCTCGTTCACCGACCTGTGCCGCGGCCCGCACATCCCGAACACGGGCTACATCAAGGCGATAAAACTGACCTCGGTGGCGGGAGCCTACTGGCGCGGAAACGAAAAGAACAAGATGCTGACCCGCATCTACGGCATTGCGTTCCCGAAGAAGTCGATGCTGGACGAATACCTTGCGATGATGGAGGAAGCGAAGAAACGCGACCACCGCAAACTGGGCAAGGACCTGGAACTGTTCACGTTCTCGCAACGGGTGGGCCAAGGCCTGCCGCTGTGGCTGCCGAAAGGAGCCGCCCTGCGCGACCGCCTGGAACAATTCCTGCGCGGAGTACAGAAAGAATACGGCTACCAGCAAGTAATCACGCCGCACATCGGAAACAAGGAACTCTATGTGACGTCGGGCCACTACGCGAAATATGGCAAGGACTCGTTCCAACCGATTCATACCCCGATTGAGGGCGAAGAATACCTGCTCAAACCGATGAACTGCCCACACCACTGCGAAATCTACCGCTCGAAACCCCGCTCGTACAAGGAACTGCCTGTGAGACTGGCGGAATTCGGAACGGTATACCGCTATGAACAATCGGGCGAACTGCACGGACTGACGCGCGTACGCGGATTCACGCAAGACGATGCGCACTTGTTCGTACGGCCGGACCAACTGCTGGAAGAATTCGAGCGCGTAATCGACATTGTACTCTACATATTCAAGACGCTGAAATTCGACAACTATACGGCACAGATTTCGCTGCGCGACCCGAACAACACGGAAAAATACATCGGATCGGACGAAAACTGGGAAAAAGCCGAATCGGCGATCATGCAAGCGACCAAGGAAAAAGGACTGAACACGGTAGTGGAATATGGCGAAGCTGCTTTCTACGGCCCGAAACTGGACTTCATGGTCAAAGACGCCATAGGCCGCAAATGGCAGCTGGGCACGATTCAAGTAGACTACAACCTGCCGGAACGCTTCGACCTGACGTACAAGGGAGCGGACGACAAACTACATCGCCCGATTATGATTCACCGTGCGCCGTTCGGCTCGATGGAACGCTTCGTAGCCGTACTGCTGGAACACACGGGCGGCAAATTCCCGCTGTGGCTGTCGCCGGACCAAGTGGTGGTACTGCCGATTTCGGAGAAGTTCAACGACTATGCACAAAAGGTAACCGACTATCTGAACGCCCACGACATCCGTGCGCAGATAGACGACCGCAACGAAAAAATCGGCCGCAAAATCCGCGACAACGAACTTAAACGAATCCCCTATCTACTGATCGTAGGCGAAAAAGAAGCGGCGGAGAACCTGGTATCGGTCCGTGCCCAAGGCGAAGGAGACCAAGGCCAGATGCCGCTGGAAACCTTCAAAGACCGCATAACCGACCAGGTGAAAGCGGAAATGGAAGCCAACAAACTGAAGAGAGAATAACGGAAGCGGCGAAAACCGCGGCCCATTGTAACACAAACCAAAAACACATACAACTATCGCAGCACCGAAACCGTTCCCGCCGAGGCCGTTCAACCCCGGGAACAACCGACCGAAACCGGCAATGGGCGGACGCCGTCCGCCTGTCAAGGAAAATCCCCACCGCATCAACTCGGAGATAACAGCCCCCGAAGTACGTGTGGTAGGCGAAAACATCGAACAACCGCAAGTCCTTCCGCTCCGCGAAGCCCTGCGCCTTGCGGACGAAATGGAATTGGACCTGATCGAAATTTCGCCCAAAGCCGACCCTCCCGTCTGCCGGATTGCCGACTATCAGAAATTCCTGTATCAACAAAAAAAGAAAGCCAAGGAGCTGAAAGCCAATCAGGTGAAAGTTACGATCAAGGAAATCCGGTTCGGGCCCCAAACCGATGACCATGACTACAACTTCAAACTGAAACACGCGACGAACTTTCTGAAAGAAGGCTCGAAAGTCAAGGCCTATGTATTCTTCCGCGGCCGCTCGATCGTATTCAAGGAACAAGGCGAAATCCTGCTGCTGCGCTTTGCCACCGACCTTGAAGAAGTAGCCAAAGTAGAGATGATGCCCAAACTGGACGGCAAGAAGATGAACATGATGCTTGCCCCGAAAGGAAAGAAATAACCCCCTTTCGACAACCGCAACGTATGAGAAATTCATAATCGGAGAATCGTGCCGATTATGAATTTCTTGTATCTTTGCAAAACGACATACCGCCTGCGCGCTCTACCTGCAAAAACGCTCCGCATGTACACCCCACCGTTCAAAATAACCACCCGAGCCATCAACCTCATTGCCGAAATATCGGCGATGGTGGAACGGTTTGCTATCCGGATGGAACAGGACGATGCACTGCTATTGCGGAAAATCAACCGCATCAAGACGATTCAAGGCTCGCTGGCCATTGAAGGGAACACACTGACGGAAAGCCAGATAACCGACATCATAGACGGGAAACACGTTGTAGCACCGATTCGCGAAATCCAAGAAGTAAGGAACGCCATCAAAACCTACAACCTCTACTCGCAACTCGACCCCTACTCGGTGAAAGACCTACTGCGAGCGCACGGAGTAATGATGGAAGCCCTGGCCGACGATGCGGGGCATTTCCGCAAAAGCGGCGTCGGAGTATTCGCCGGAGCGAAAGCGATTCACATAGCACCGCCTGCAAACCGAGTTCCGACGCTGATTGCCGACCTGTTCGAGTGGCTGAAAAAAGCGGATGACCACCTACTGATTAAAAGCTGCGTATTTCATTACGAATTCGAGTTCATCCACCCGTTCAGCGACGGAAACGGACGAACCGGAAGACTATGGCAATCGCTGATATTGGGTCAACTACATCCTGTATTCGAGCACCTGCCTATCGAAAACATGGTATACGCCAACCAACAAGGCTACTATGATGCCATCAACCGTAGCTCGGCCGAAGCCAACAGCGGAATCTTCATAGACTTCATGCTGGAAGAAATATTCAAGACGCTGAAAAAGAGACAAGGCAAACCCCTGGATGAAACATCGTATCCCATTGACACCGATATACCCAAATTGGAAGTTCACGATATAGTCCATGAATTCAACCATGATATTCCTTTAATAACCAAATATCCCCAAGAAGAACAAGAAAACACCCAAGAAACGAAGCCTATCACCCAAGAAAAAGAAATAAGCACCCGAGAAATCCATGATTCCACCCAAGAAAACCCAAGAAACACCCAAGAAAAGATACTGACGGCGATACGAAATAACCCAAGAATAACCCGCCGAGAACTTGCCGTACTACTGAACCGCACCGAAGACAGCATCAAATACCAACTGCTGAAACTGACCCGACAAGGAATCATCAAACATGTCGGAGCAACCAAAGCAGGCGAATGGCAGATTCTAAAAGAAAACCACCGATGAACGAGGTGTGCGAAATATTCGACATAAAGACCGAACAAGAATTTGAACGCGCGGCGCTGGAACTATTCCGGAAACAAGCGGAAAAATGCCCGCCCTATCGGGAATATCTGTCGCTGATAGGAGTAAATCCGGAGGAAGTAGACGAATACGAAAAGATACCGCATCTGCCGATAGAACTATTCAAAACCCACGACGTCTACTGCGGAGACGACGAACCGGAGGCGGTTTTCACGTCGAGCGCGACGACGGGAATGACCCCGTCACGCCATCCGATGCACTCACTGACCCACTACGAACGAACATTCCGCGCGGCATTCCGGACGTTCTATGGCGAACCGTCGCGCTGGAGCCTGTACGCGCTGCTACCGAACTACCTGCGCCGCCAAGGCTCATCGCTGGTCTACATGGCCGACCGCTTGATAAAAGAATGCGGCTCGGGCGGCTTCTATTTAGACAACTACGACCGTCTGCTGCACGACATGGCCACCGACCCGAAACCGAAAATCCTGCTGGGAGTGAGCTATGCACTATGGGACCTTGCCGAAAAATATGCACCGAAACTACCCGACACGATAATCATGGAAACGGGCGGAATGAAAGGCTACCGCGAAGAATTGCCCAAAGAAGAATTCCACAAGATACTCTGCACGGCATTCGGCGTGCAAGAAATCCACTCGGAATACGGGATGGCGGAACTCACCTCGCAAGCCTACTCCGCGGGCGGGAACCGCTTCCGCTGTCCGGCATGGATGCGGGTAACGGCCCGCGACATCAACGACCCGCGCGACCTGCTGCCTGCCGGCACTCGCGGAGGACTGATCGTAACCGACCTGGCCAACCGCTGGTCGTGCGCATTTATCGAGACACAAGACGCAGGACGCGTATTCCCCGACGGTTCATTCGAGGTGGAAGGCCGCATCGACCATGCGGAAATCCGCGGCTGCAACCTGTTAGTACAATAAACCGATGAAAACCGTAGCATTCGTACCCATCCGCCTGAACAGCCAACGTGTCGAGGGCAAGAACCTGCGACGATTAGGCGGCGAACCGCTGATGTGCCACATCCTTAAAACGCTGCTCCGCACGGAACGGATCGACGAAGTGTACGTTTATTGCAGCAACGAAGAAATCCGCCCGCTGCTGCCGGAGGGAGTGAAGTTGCTGCGACGCGCCGAAGAACTGGACCGCGACACGACGCTGGGCCGCGAAATATACGACGCCTTTACGGCCGAAGTGGAAGCCGACTACTATGTACTGGCCCACGCGACCTCGCCTTTCATCCGCCCGAAGACGATAGACGACGCGCTGGAAAAAGTACTTACGGGCGCTTTCGATTCGGCATTCAGCGTAGAAAAGATACAGACGTTCGCATGGTACGAAGGCCGACCGCTGAACTACTCGCCGGACAACGTACCCCGCACGCAGACCCTCGAACCGGTCTACATAGAGACGAGCGCGTTTTTCATCTTTCCGCGCGAACTATGGTGCGAACGGCATCGGCGCATAGGCGACCACCCCTACATGGCGGTGGTGGACCGCATCGAAGGGCTGGACATCGACTACCCGGAAGATTTTGCGATGGCCGAAGTAATTGCGGCAGCGAGAGGAATAGGTTAGGTAAAAATCAACGGAATGAAACACACGCAGCGGGCCACCTTGGGCGGCAAACTGAGCGCCGTGCTGGTTGCGGCGGGGAGCTCGGTCGGGCTGGGCAACATCTGGCGCTTTCCCTACGTAGCGGGAGACAACGGCGGCGGCGCCTTTCTGGCGATATACATCCTGTGCGTACTGATAATAGGACTGCCGCTGATGATTGCCGAATTCTCGGTAGGCCGCGCGTCGCACAAAAACGCCGTAGGCGCCTATCGTGCACTCGACCGCAAATGGAGCTTCCTGGGCTACAACGGAGTGCTGGCGGCATTCCTGATTCTGGGCTTTTACTTTGTAGTCTCGGGCTGGACGGCGGAATACATGGTCCACTCGGTGACGGGCGAACTGGCCCGCTACACCACAGCCGAAGAATACACGGCCATGTTCGAGCGGTTCATCGGCAACCCGTGGCGACCGCTGCTCTACACATCGGTGTTCATCCTGGCGACCCACTTCATCATCGCGCTGGGAGTACAAAAGGGCATCGAACGCTCGGCCAAAGTACTGATGCCGCTGCTTTTCGTCATCTTGGTTGCGCTGGCCATCCACTCGCTGCTGATGCCTAACGGAGCCGAGGGGCTGAAATTCTTCTTGAAACCCGACTTCTCGAAAATTGGCCCGGCAACCGTACTGACAGCCTTGGGACAAGCGTTCTTCTCGCTTTCCATCGGCATCGGAACGATGGTGACCTATGCGTCGTACTTCAAGCCCGAAACCAACCTGCGGCACACAGCCCTCAACGTGACGATACTGGACACGCTGGTGGCTCTGCTGGCGGGAATCGTCATCTTCCCGGCCGTCTTCAGCGTGGGCATCGAACCCTCGTCGGGGCCGTCGCTGGTATTCATCACCCTGCCGGGAATCTTCAACGGGATGCCGTGGAGCATGGTTTGGTCGTCGGTTTTCTTCCTGCTGCTGGTCGTAGCGGCCCTCACATCAACGATTTCGCTGCACGAAGTCATTACGGCCTACATGCACGAAGAATGGCACCTGAGCCGCAAAGCCGCGGCATGGGCCACGACGGGAGCCACGATGGTATTGGCAGCCTTGGCATCGCTGTCGCTGGGCGTGCTGAACGGCTGGAAAATCTGCGGACTGAACCTTTTCGATTCGCTGGACTATCTGACGGCCAACATCCTGCTCCCGGCAGGCGGATTCTTCACCTGCATATTTGTCGGCTGGCGGCTCGACCGCAAAGTGCTCGAAGCACAGGTCACCAACGACGGACACTTGCCGTTCCGCATCCGGAAAGTCTTCGTTTTCCTGCTGCGCTATCTCTGCCCGGCGGTACTGCTGCTTGTCTTCCTGGATAACTTGGGAGCATTCTGAGCCGAACACAAAAAAGAGTTGCCTGCTTACAGGCAACTCTTTTTTAATTGGGAAATCCGGACCGTCTAATTGATGTTGCGGCGGTCGGGCTCGCGGTCGGGCGAAGCGGCATCCATCTCGACCTGCAACTTCACCATATTGATAGCCGTAGCGGCGGCTTCGTCGCCCTTGTTGCCCAAACGACCGCCGCAACGGTCGAGGGCCTGCTGCATGTCGTTGACGGTCAGCACGCCGAACGCGACGGGCATGTTCCACTGCAACTGCAACTGCGTGATGCCCTGCGTGACGCCCTGGCAGATGAAATCGAAATGACGCGTATCGCCCTGCACGACGCACCCGAGCACGATGACGGCATCGACATCGGTATACTCGGCGAAGAACTGGGCACCCAACGCCAGCTCGAACGTACCGGGAACGTACTTGATCTGAATGTTCAGATCGGAACACCCGGCGGCCCGCAAGGTACGCACAGCACCTTCCAGCAAGGCCTCTGTGACCTCGCGGTTCCATTCGGCCACCACGATGCCGAAGCGCATGTCGGCGGCCGACGGCAGCGGAGCGTCGAATTTGGAAAGGTTATGATTCCGGGTTGCCATCCGCAGTTCAGTTTACGCCGCCCAACAGCTTCTCGGCCTGGCTGGCCTCCATGGACATGGGGTAGTCGGCCAAAATACGCTCGCAAAGAGCGGCGGCCTGCGTGCGGTTGCCCGCAGCCTGCTCGGCCAACGCCTGCTTGTAGAGGTACAGGGGTGCCGTCAAATTGTTGTCCGAAGCCTTGGCGGCCTTGGCGAACAGCTTGGCAGCCTTGGCATAGGCCTGCTGCTCGACAGCGACATCGCCCTGCAAACCGAGGTTCTGCGCGTTGATGATTTGCCCGGGCAGCCCCTTGACGGGCGAGAACTTGGCCAGGTAAGCGGCGGCGTTCTCCAAATCGCCCATGTGCAGGTAGCAGATACCGGCGTAGTGCTTGGCAAGGTTGCCTGCCGGAGTGGCCCCGTAACGCTCGATGACCTCGAGGAATCCTGCGCCGCTATCATCGCCCAAAAGCGCCAGCTCGTAATCGGGCGTCTCCTGCTCGAAACGGTTCTGCGCCTCGGCGATCAAGGCCGCTGCCTTCTCGGCACGCGGAGCGACGACAAGCGCCCGGTAACCGAAGACCAGCGCCGCCACGACGAACAGCGCGAGAATCAGATAAGACATCGTCCGGCCGTGCTTCTCGAGGAAGAACTCGGTCCGGTTCATTGCTTCGCCGAGCGATTCCTGCCCGGCAGTCTGCTGATTTGCCATAATGTATGCTATTGTTAGTTCGTAATCCGTGCGAAGCGGCGACGGGCCGCAGCAATCCGGACAAAGATACGAAACTATTCACAATGTACAAGGCCGTGTCGGGGATTTTTTGTAACTTCGCCCCACGAAACACCGCCATTCCCATGCGTCTGAAAAAACTATCGTTGCTCCACTTCAAGAACATCGCCCGGCAGGAACTGGAATTCTGCCGCGGGGTGAACTGCTTAGTGGGCGACAACGGCGCAGGCAAGACCAACGTAATGGATGCGATATACTACCTGTCGATGTGCAAGTCGTCGCTGCCGATGACCGACACGCAGAGCATCCGGCACGGCGAAGAGGGCTTCCTGGTCGAGGGCCAGTACGTCTCGGACGAGGAGAAGAACGAACGCATCGTCTGCTCTTTCACACGCAAGGGAGGCAAGGTGCTCAAACGCAACGGCAAGGAATACGAACGGCTGGCCGACCATGTGGGGCTGGTGCCTGCGGTCATCGTTTCGCCTGCGGACAACGCGCTTATCAGCGATGCGGCCGAAGAACGGCGCCGCTACCTGAACGCCTGCATCTCGCAGCTGGACCGCCCCTATCTGGCCAACGTCATGCGCTACAATGCGGTCCTGGCCGAGCGCAACCGACTGCTGAAGATGCAGCCCGACGAAACGATGCTGGCGATTTACGACGACCAGCTGACCGACTACGGCACGAAGATACACGCCGCGCGCCAAGCCTTTGCCGAACGGCTGCAACCCGTAGTGGCGGAGTACTACCGCATCCTCTCGGGCGACCGCGAAGAAGTGGAACTGCACTACAAATCGGAGCTCGGCGAACGGCCTTTCGATGAAATCCTGCGTGCGGCCCGCCAAAAAGACCTGGTGAACGAATACACGACCTCGGGCATCCACCGCGACGACCTGACGCTGCGCATCGGCGGCTATCCGCTGCGCAAATACGGCTCGCAGGGGCAGCAGAAATCGTTTCTTATTGCGCTCAAACTGGCTCAATACGCCGTAGTGGCCGAAGCGTGCGGCGAAAAACCGATTCTGCTGCTGGACGACCTGTTCGACAAGCTGGACGCAGGACGGGTGGAACAACTTATCCGCCTGGTGTCGGACGAAGCGTTCGGCCAGATATTCATCACCGACTGCAACCCGACGCGGCTGAAATCCATCCTCGACGAAGCAGGCGGCGAATATGCGCTGTTCACCGTAGCAAACGGCGAAATCGCATCGGAACACGGCCCGACGAACGAAGCTCCCGACGAAGCATGAGACGCACGAAAACCATGCTGATGGGCGACCTGCTGGAAGAATTCTTCCGACGCCCCCATATAGCGGCCAAGGTAGCCGAGGGAAAACTGCCCGATACCTGGCGCGCCATCGTGGGCGACCGGGCCGCCGACCTGACGACCGAACTGCGGCTCGAAAGGCATATCCTGCATGTGCGCATCCAATCGAGCGTCCTGCGGCAGGAACTATTCTACCAGCGCGAAGCCCTGCAAGAAGAAATCAACCGCCGCTCGGGCATACGGATTGTCCATGCGGTAATTATCCGCTGACCCGAAAAGGGGCTGTCTGCGATTTGTCAGACAGCCCCTTTTTCATAATCCGGCAGCAAGCGGCATCAACCGCACTTGGAATAACCGCACGACATGCAGGTGAGACACCCGTTCTGGTAGGCCATATTCTCCTGCCCGCAGGAGGGACACTTGCCCTTGGACTTGGTACCGTCGGCGATATACTGCTTAATTGCACGGCATACGCCTGTTTTCCACGTATTGATGGACTCGCTGTCGAGGTGCAGCGACTCGATGAGCGACACGGTTTTTTCGATGGGCATGCCGTGACGCAGAACCCCCGAAATGAGCTTGGCGTAATTCCAGAACTCCTCGTCGAAGAGACGCGAGATGCCGCCGATGGTGTTGGTGTAACCGTAACGGTCCTTATACTGGAAGTCGTAGCGCTTGGAACCGTCCTCCTCGCGCACCTTGATGATGAAACCCTTGGTAATCTTGCGCGGAATGTACATGGCGTCCTCCTCGATCTTTCCGGTGAAAACCTCGTAAGGCCGGCCGTCCTGCAAACCGACGAACGCAATCCAATCCTCGGAACCGTTCTTGAACCGCACGATGTCGGCGGGAATCGACTTGGGACGCTTGGGCGCCTGTCCGGGGTGCTCCTCGCACTTGCGCTTGGACTTGGCCCCTTTCTCAATCAGCACGCCCTCGCGGCATCCGTCGCGGTAGACGGTGACGCCCTTGCAGCCGCACTCCCACGCGGTCCGGTAGACGTCGGCAACCAACGCCTCGGAGACGTTGTTGGGCAGGTTGACCGTGACGGAAATCGAATGGTCGACCCACTTCTGGATGGCGCCCTGCATCTTGACCTTGGCCACCCAGTCGATGTCGTTGGCCGTGGCCTTGTGGTAAGGCGATGCCTCGACCCACTTCTGCAACTCGCTGTCGGAAATGGAAGCGAGCTTCGAGGTGTCGTAGCCGTTGGCTTCGAGCCACTTGACGAAATTGTGGTGGTAGACGTTGTACTCCTGGAACTTTTCGCCGGTCTCGTCCTCGAAATCGACGTGCGTGTCGTGGTCCGAGGGGTTGATCTTGCGGCGCCGCTTGTAGACGGTGCGGAACACAGGCTCGATGCCGGAAGTGGTCTGCGACATGAGCGACGTGGTACCCGTAGGAGCGATGGTCAGCATGGCGATGTTGCGGCGCCCCTTGTCGACCATCTCGGCGTAAAGCTCGGGGTCGGCCTCGCGGATGCGGGCAATCATGGGGTTGTTCTTCTCCTTGGCGGCATCGTAGACGGCGAACGGACCACGCTCTCCGGCCATCTTGACCGATGCGCGGTAAGCCTCGACGGCCAGCGTTTTCTGCACCTCGACGGCAAAGGCGATGGCCTCCTCCGAACCGTAACGCAGACCGAGCGCCGCGAGCATGTCGCCCTCGGCCGTGATGCCCAACCCGGTACGGCGCCCCTTGAGCGCCATGGTGCGGATTTTCTTCCACAGCTCCAACTCGACGCGGCGCACGTCCTCGTCCTCCGGGTCGGCAGCGATCTTCTCGATGATAAGCTCGACTTTCTCCAACTCCAGGTCGATGATGTCGTCCATCATGCGCATGGCCTTGGCGACATGCTGCTTGAACTTGGCGAAGTTGAACTTAGCCTTCTTGGTGAAAGGCTCGTCGACGTAACTGAGCAGGTTCAGCGCCAACAAACGGCACGAATCGTAGGGACACAACGGAATCTCGCCGCACGGATTGGTCGACACGGTGACGAAACCTTCGTCGGCATAACAATCGGGCACGCTCTCGCGGATGATGGTATCCCAAAACAGCACGCCGGGCTCGGCCGACTTCCATGCGTTGTGGATAATCTTCTCCCACAACTTCCGGGCGTCGATCTGCTGCTCGTAACGGGGCTTCTCGGCGTGGATGGGGAACTGCTGGTGGTACTTCTTCCCGGCGATGGCGGCGCGCATGAACTCGTCGTCGATCTTGATGGAGACGTTGGCGCCCGTGACCTTGCCCGTATCGACCTTGGCGTCGATGAACCGCTCGGCGTCGGGGTGCTTGATGGAAAGCGAAAGCATCAACGCCCCGCGGCGGCCGTCCTGCGCCACCTCGCGCGTGGAGTTGGAATAGCGCTCCATGAAAGGCACGATACCGGTGGAAGTGAGGGCCGAATTGAGCACGGGACTGCCCGTGGGCCGGATATGCGAGAGGTCGTGGCCCACGCCGCCGCGCCGCTTCATGAGCTGCACCTGCTCCTCGTCCATGCGGAAGATACCGCCGTAGGAATCGGCGGGATTCTTATGGCCGATGACGAAGCAGTTGGAGAGCGACGCAACCTGGAAATCGTTGCCGATACCGGTCATGGGACCGCCCTGCGGAATGACGTAACGGAAGTGGTCGAGCAAGGCGAAGACCTCGTCGGCCGACATGGGATTGGGATACTTCTTCTCGATACGCTCGATTTCGCGGGCAATGCGCTCGTGCATCTGCCGGGGCGACTTCTCGTAGATGTTGCCGAACGAATCCTTGAGCGCGTACTTGCTGACCCACACCGTAGCGGCCAAATCGTCGCCGTCGAAATAGACCTTCGATTCGGCGACGGCGTCGTTGTAGTCGACCTTCTGCGGCGTCGGGGACTGAATGTTTTTGGACATGGTATCTATATCAATATTTTAATCGTTTCTTCCGAAAACCCGGTTCTGCAAAGATGGCGCATTGCGGCCGAAAAAACCAATTCCGGCCACCCGAATTATCCACAAAATATCTACAAAATCCGGAACCCGCTGACAGAGACGGCTATCTGACGGCCACGGCGTCGATTTCGACCAAAGCGCCCATCGGAAGCGCGGCGACCTCGAAGCAGATGCGGGCAGGCATCCGCTCGGTGAAGAACTCGGCATAGACGGCGTTCATGGCGGCGAAGTCGGAGATATGCTGCAACAGCACGGTGGTTTTGACCACGTCGCCGAACCCGTAACCCGCCTCGGCGAGGATATGGCCCAGGTTCGTGAGCGACTGCCGGGTCTGGGCCGCAATGTCCGCGGCCATCGCACCCGTGGCACCGTCGACGGGCAGCTGCCCCGAAACATAGAGTGCGCCGTTGGCCTCGACGGCCTGCGAATAAGGTCCCACGGCTTTGGGCGCCAAAGGCGAAGCGATGATCTTCTTCATAAAGATATATTGTTTTTTGAACGTTCAGACAGACACGGAAACAAAGGTATGAAATATTCCGTATATTTGCTGCATAAACGAACGCTGCAACGATGAAAAGAATGCTTGCGCTGGTTCTGCTGGCGTCGCTGGCTGCCGGATGCAGCCACACCAGAGAGTGCCACTGCCACGCCTATCAGAAGAAATACCGCCGCCCGCTGACGGGAACCGCATGGCAGCTGGTCCAACTTTACGGACAGAACGTACAGTCCGAAAAAGGCACTTTCACAGTCACGCTGTCGCCCGAAGAGGGACGGATAAGCGGCTCGGGAGCCTGCAACCGGCTGTCGGGCGACTACGCGGCCGACGAAACCCGGGCACTGAAAATCGGGCCGCTCCGCACGACCCGCATGGCCTGCCCCGAGTTGGAACAAGAACAGAAATTCGTAGAAGCGCTCACAACAACAACCCACTACGACATGGACGGGCCGATGCTGATGCTGCTCTGCGACGGAGAACTGCGGGCGGTGTTGCAGGCAGTACCCGAACCCAACGAAAAATAACAAAACAACGGCTTGCCGCCGCTGTTTTCAAAGCCGCAGGTCCCCGCATCAAAACCGAAGCCGTCCCGAAAAATCGGGACGGCTTTCCTACATACGGGACTTCCCCGTTTACTCCAAACCGTAGCGCGCCTCCTGAATCTGCTTGAAAAGAGCGTAGCGCACCGACTGCAAAGCCCTCGATTCGGACTCCATCCGCTCCACTTCGGGGCACTCGTTGCGAATCGCACCCATCTGCGTCCTCGAAATGACCGACAGCACAGGCATCTCGCGGCCTTGCTGCCGATACCACTCCACCACGTAGCGCAAGACGGCCATATCGCGGGCGAAAAGCGCTTTGTCGCGGGCGGCTATCGCGGGCCGATACTCCGGATTATGAGTTCGCAAACTGTCGTACATGCGGTCGTAGCCCATCTTGTTTTCCACAACCCGGGGATTATCCTTGGGCAGATTCTTCACATATTGGTACTCCTCGTGCAGCTTTTCGTATTCGGGCGCCGTGCGCAGAATCTCCTGCCAAGCCTTGTAACTCGCCTCATAACGTTCGTACAAGGCTTCGATCTGCGGAACGCTGTCGCGAATAGCCTGCAAATTCACGCCCGGATAGTCCGAAAGCCGGGCCACCCGCCCCTCGCGTTCGGCCAGAATCATGTAACACTCCCACTTTTTCCGGTTCAATTCCATAGCCAAGCGCTCCAGCTCTGCATCGAGCGTCTCCAGCCTGCGCTCCATCTCTTCAACGCTGGGCTGTTTCTTCTTGGGCTTCGCCGCGTCGGCCGCACCCCAGCAGAGCACGGACGCCACGAACATCAATATCCATCGTTTCATAATTGACGGTTTTATACAAAAAAGCGAAATTTCCAGAATTACAATAAAAAAATCGCGGCCCGAAATTCCGAAGCACGATTTTTTCAACCCGGGTCCCTACTTCAGATGGGGATTGACCTTGTGCCACTCGTCAACAGGCGGAATGATACCCATCGAAATGACCTCGTCGCGGAGCTTGCAGAGGTGGTTGTAGCTGTCGGTGAGCTTGGCGTGCTCCTCGGGAGTACCCTGCACGTTCTTGTACTCGACCCCCTTGGGACCGATGGAAGTCTCCATGGCCATGAGGATATGCCGGAACTCGTCGTTGTGGACGTAGACCCCGGCGGGATAAGTGAACGCCTTGCCGCCCATGGCCGCGGCAATCATGCAAATCGAAAGGTAAGCCGGGCTCTGGAACGACGAACGGCCGCGCAAGTCGATGATGTGCTTGCCGCCCTGGATGACGCGCTGCTGCAGCTCGTGCCAGTCGTTCTCGGGCATTTCATGACCGATGAGCTCCGACAGCGGACGCCCGGCCACCAACGTGGTGGAAGCGAAGACGGCCATCTGCTCGCCGTGACCGCCATAAGTGCGGCAGTTACGGATTTCGTCGGGCGAAATATGGAAGTACTGGGCCAGCTCGGAACGCAGACGCGTGGAATCGAGCGCCGCGAGGGTCGACACCTGCGACGGATGCAGACCGCCGTGAATCAACGCAACGAGACCCGTGATGTCGGCGGGATTGAAGATGATGACCACATGCTTGACGTCGGGACAATAAGTCCGAATGTCCTTACCGAGCTGGGCTGCGATTTCGGCGTTGCCTTTCAAAAGGTCCTCGCGCGTCATGCCGGCCTTGCGGGCGGCGCCGCCCGACGAAACGACGTAGGAAGCCCCGGTGAGCGCATCGCCGATGTCGGAGGTCCAGGTGAGGTTCACCCCCTCGAACGCGCAGTGGCGCAGCTCCTCGACAACGCCCTCCAACGCGGGCGCAAAAGGGTCGTAAAGGCAGATGTTGGGCGTCAGCCGCATCATCAGCGCGGTCTGTGCCATGTTGGAACCGATCATGCCGGCCGCGCCGACGATCGTGAGCTTTTCATTGGTAACGAAATCCATGATACTATATATTATTAAATTAAGATTCTTCGCTAACGCTCAGAATGACACGTTTTATTCTACTTCGCGGCGGTTCAAGAGCGCGTGGGTAATGGTGAGCTCGTCGACATACTCCAGCTCGTCGCCGAAACCGATGCCCCGGGCGATGGACGTGACTTTGACCCCGGGGTAATGCCTCAGGCGGCTCATCAGGTAGAAAAGCGTGGTTTCTCCCTCTACCGAAGTGGAAATGGCCAGAATCACCTCCTTGATTTCCCCCTGCGCGATACGGTCGCACAAGAGGTCGATTTTGAGGTCGGAGGGCGCGATGCCCTGCATGGGCGAAATGACGCCGCCCAACACATGGTACAGCCCTTTGTACTGGTGGGTGTTCTCGATGGAGAGCACGTCGGCGACCTGCTCCACGACGCAGACCGTCGAACGGTCGCGCTCGCGGTCGGCGCAGATGGGGCACACCTCCTCGTCGGAGAGGTTGTTGCAACGGCTGCAATACCGGACCTCGCGCCGGAAACGGTCGATGCTGCGGGTCATGTCGCCCACCGATTCGGGCTCCATGCGCAAGATATGGATGGCCAGCCGCAACGCGGTGCGCCGCCCCACTCCGGGCAGTTTCGACAACTCGCCGACCACGTCCTGCAAGAGCTTCGACATATCAGACGACCTCGATTTTACGGCCTTCCAACCACCCTTTCTTCCCGTCGCCGATGACGACCTCGCACCACTCGCCGAGACGGTCGGCAATCCGCACGACCGTCCCCTCGTGCAAGACGAACAAATCGGTCGCCGACTTGTCGGGCGAACTCTTGACGGCGACCGAAGCGGCCGTCACCACGGCCTGCGAATCGTCGAGCATCTCGCGGCGGTCGGCCGCGGCGAACCACGTAACGCAGACGAACAGCAATCCGGCAACAAGCGTTCCATAGAACCCGGTCTTGCGGAGCGAAAGCCGCGGCGCAAGCAGGTAGAGCAAGAACAACGCAAGCGCGCAGGCCAGCAGCACGAGCGAAAGCACGGTCCACGCCGCACAACCCATCGTATGGCGCACGCTACGCATCCATCCGACGAAGAAGAATTCGGGAATCCGCTCGATATTGTCTTTCGTGCGGGCCTCGGCGACACTCAGATTGTAGCGGATGTCGTCGTTGCCGGGAGCCAGCCGGAGCGCCCGATGATAAAACAGAATCGCCTTGCCCAACCGGTTTTCCTTGAAATAAGCGTTAGCAAGGTTGTAATAGAGCTTGACGGAGACGAACCCTTGCGCGAGCAGCTGCTCGTAAGCCGCGGCCGCGGCGCGGAAATCGCCGTTGATATAAGCCGTGTTGGCGACATCCCACAACTGCTCGGGAGAATCGGCCGCCGCGGACTCCTGCGTCTGCACGTCGGCCGTCTCCTGCGGCAGGACATCCTGCGCCGACACCATGCCGACGCCCGACACCAAAAGGCACAAAACCAATATAATCTGTTTCATACGCATTTCTATCTACGTTTGACCATCGCCTCGATATGCGAAACCAGGTCGACTCCCTCGTCGTAGACGTCGCTCATACGGGCCGAAGCGGCGGGCGAATACTGCGCCTCGTCGCAGCGGGCGATGATGGAGGTGAAACGCTGCGACTGCTCGGCCGGAACCCCGCGCTTGTGCAGCTCCTCGCGCACATTCTCCTTGGTAAGATTGGCCACGGGAATATTGAGCTTGTCGCTGACATAACCCCACAAGGCCCGCAGCATCTCCTCGTAGAAAGCATGGCGGTCCTGCTGCTCCATGTATTTACGGGCAGCCCGGAAACGCTGCACGGCGACTTTGCTGGCCCTACGGCCCCGCAGGAGCACCGCATTCTGCGAATCCTTGATACGCTTGCGCAAGGCGAAATAAACCGCTCCGAAGAAAACCAACACGAAAGCGAGCACGCCCCAATAAAGCCCGCTGAAAAGCAACGGCTGCCGATGCGAACGCAGCTGCGCACCGCCCAGCTTGATGAAGCGGATGTCCTGCCCCAACAGCCGGACCTCCTCCTTGGACATGCCGCGGCCCTGCATGACGACGGCATCGCCGCCGCCGTTGGCATCGGGCGTGACTTCGAGGGTGAACGGCTTGGATGTCAAGGTCCGGTACTCCATGCGCGAGGGATCGAAATAACTGAACTCGACAGGCTCGATGTCATACGTACCCTCGGCCCGCGCGATGAACGGATAGTCGAACTGCCGGTAACCGGAAATCCCGGCCGCCGACGGGTTAATGGACTCGGTGGTCTTGACGTTGTACTGCTCGAACGAACCGGGCAGCGAGAGCTTGGGTGCCTGCACGAAGGTGAGGTTGCCCGAACCCGAAATCCGGACCTGGCACGTAGCGGCGGAATTGGCCGCCAGCCGCGCGTCGGGGAACTCGGTCTCCATGCTGAAATGACCCACGGCGCCGCTGAAGCTGGCGGGAGCCCCTGCGGGCAAAGGCTTGACAGTCACGCTGACGCGCTGGCTCTGCACCTTGCGCGGCACGTTGTAGATGTCGTGCCCGCCGCCGAAGAAAGGATCGACATGACGGCTCTGAACGACGACTTGCGCCATGGCGGTCAACTCGGCCGGGTCGATGGTGAGCGTCCCGGCCTGCTGGGGATAGAGCAGGAACTCGCGGGCGACCAACGTTTCGTAGACCTTGCCGTTGAAAGTCTCGCGCTGCCGCCGTGCATTGTCGGTGTTGAGCTCCTGGGCCCAGAACCCGTTGAACGACGGGAACCGGACGTCCTGATAACCCACCACGGTGACTCGCTCGTAGAGCTTGAACGTGACGCGCAAAGGCTCGCCCTTGTAAACCGAAGTCCGCGAAACGATGGCCCGCAACAAAATATCGTCCTTGGCAATCTGCTGCCGGGCGGCGCTTTCGGCGCTCTGCTGCGGAGACTGCCGCCCTGCGGAAGCATCGGCATCGGGCTGTGCCGCGCCGGAACCTCCGCCCGGCTCGCTGACGACCTCGATGGCCAAAGGCCGGGTACGGTAAGCCGTACCGTCGACGGCGATTTCAGCGGGGCCGACGGTGACATTGCCCGCCGACTGCGGCAAGAGAACGAACGTAATGGTGTAATTGACGCTCTTGGTCATCGACCCGTTGACAATCTGGATCGACGACCCTTTCGACACGGCAGGACCCGCCAGCACGTCGAAACCCTCGAACGACGGGGCGACGAACGAATCCTTGTCGGGATTGGCGTTGAGCGCGAACTCCACGCGGAACGCCTCGCCGACGGCCACCGTCAAGGGTGCGGAGGCCTCGAACGCGACCTTGTCCGCCCCGAAGACGGGCAGGGCAGCGACCGCGCAGAACGCCGCGCACAGAAACTTAGCAATAAAACCTTTCATCGAAACTTACAACGTGATTTCCACGCGGTTATTATCTCAATGCTTGAAGTCGGCGAAGAAATCGTTGCCCTTGTCATCGACGATGATGAAGGCGGGGAAGTCCTCGACGTAAATCTTGCGCACGGCCTCCATGCCCAACTCGGGGAAGTCGACCACCTCGACCGACTTGATGGAACTCTTGGCCAGAATAGCCGCGGGACCGCCGATAGAACCGAGGTAGAAGCCGCCGTTGGCCTTGCAAGCGTCGGTGACCTCCTGCGAACGGTTGCCCTTGGCGACCATCACCAACGACCCGCCGTGCTTCTGGAAGAGGTCGACATAGGGGTCCATACGCCCGGCCGTGGTGGGGCCGAACGACCCCGAAGCCATGCCGCTGGGCGTCTTGGCCGGACCGGCGTAGTAGACCGGATGCTTCTTGAAATACTCCGGCATGGGCTTGCCCTCGTCGAGCATCTGCTTGATGCGGGCATGGGCGATGTCGCGGGCGACGATCAGCGTACCCTTGAGGTTCAGGCGCGTCTTGATGGGGTACTTGGTCAGGATGGCGCGCACCTTGTCCATCCCCTCGTCGAGGTCGATGTCCACGGCGGGCGACATGGCCGGAGCCTCCTTGGGCAGGAACCGTGCCGGATTCTTCTCCAGCTCCTCGATGAAGATACCCTCGGGGGTAATCTTGGCCTTGATGTTGCGGTCGGCCGAACAGCTTACGCCGATGGCGACGGGGCACGAAGCGGCATGGCGCGGAGCGCGGATGACCCGCACGTCGTGCACGAGGTACTTGCCGCCGAACTGGGCGCCGACGCCCGACTGCTGGCAAATTTTGAGCACCTTCTCCTCCCATTCGAGGTCGCGGAAGCAACGCCCGCCCTCGTTGCCCGAAGTGGGCAGCTCGTCGAGGTAACCCGCCGACGCTTTCTTGACGGTCGAGAGGCACATTTCGGCCGAGGTACCGCCGATGCAAAGGGCCAGGTGATACGGCGGGCATGCCGACGTACCGAGGTCCTTGATATGCTCGGTGATGAACTTGGTGAGCGACTGCTCGTTCAGCAGGGCCTTGGTCTGCTGGTAAAGGAATGTCTTGTTGGCCGAACCGCCGCCCTTGGTGATGAAGAGAAACTCGTACTCCATACCGGGCTTGCCACCGTAGATGTCGATCTGCGCAGGCAGGTTGGTACCGGAATTCTTCTCGTCGGTCATGGTGAAAGGCACGACCTGCGAATAACGCAGATTACGCTCCTTGTAAGTCTCGTAGACCCCGCGGGCGATGCACTCGGCGTCGTCGGCCCCGGTGAAGACGTCCTCGCCCTTGTGGCCGATGCAGATGGCCGTACCGGTATCCTGACACGTGGGCAGCTCGCCCTCGGCCGAGACGCACTGATTGAGCAACATGGTGTAAGCCACGAACTTGTCGTTGTCGGTAGCCTCGGGATCGTCGAGGATGTCGCGCAGCTTCTGCAAGTGGGCGGCACGCAGGTAGAACGACACGTCGCTGTAAGCGGCCTTGGAAAGCAGCTCCAACCCGGCGGGGTCGACCTTGAGGATTTTACGGCCGTCGCACTCGACGACCTTGACGTAATCTTTGGTCAGCAGACGGTACTGCGTCTTGTCCTCCCCGACAGGGAACGGCTCCTGATAGATGAATTCAGCCATAGTCTATTATATTGTTTCGTGTTAGCGCTCGAACCATGCAAAAGTACAAAAAACTATCCGGATTGCACAACAAATCCGGCACTCTGTTATTTTTTTCACAAAAAGCGCCCGAAAAGAAACGTTCTTAAGATTATTTAATTAAATTTGTGCGATTTTTGAGTACGAATCTTTTTCTTGCCCAAGCCATACCGGGCCGGGGAAAGGCTCGACAACAGGAACGATTCACTGCTAAACAATAAACGATTATGGTATCTTACAAGGAACTGGGTCTGGTGAACACCCGCGACATGTTCGCCAAGGCCATCAAGGGCGGCTACGCCATTCCGGCCTTCAACTTCAACAACATGGAGCAGATGCAGGCCATCATCCAGGCATGCGTCGAGACCTCGTCGCCCGTCATCCTGCAGGTGTCGGCAGGCGCGCGCAAGTACGCCAACCAGACGCTGCTGCGCTACATGGCACAGGGCGCTGTGGAGTACGCCAAGGAACTGGGCAAGAACATTCCCATCGTACTGCACCTCGACCACGGCAACTCGTTCGAGCTGTGCAAGGACTGCATCGACATGGGTTTCTCGTCGGTGATGATCGACGGTTCGGCACTGCCCTATGACGAAAACGTGGCGCTGACGAAGAAAGTGGTGGAATACGCTCATCAGCACGACGTAACGGTCGAAGGCGAGCTGGGCGTGCTGGCCGGCGTCGAAGACGAAGTGGCTTCCGAGCACTCGCACTACACCGACCCCGCCGACGTGGAAGACTTCGTGAAGAAGACGGGCGTGGATTCGCTGGCCATCTCGATCGGCACCTCGCACGGCGCCAACAAGTTCAAGCCCGAGCAGTGCACGCGAAACGCCGAGGGCATCCTGGTGCCGCCCCCCCTGCGCTTCGACATTCTGAAAGAAATCGAAAAGCGCATCCCGGGCTTCCCCATCGTACTGCACGGCTCGTCGTCGGTACCGCAGGAATATGTGAAGATTATCAACACCCACGGCGGTGCACTGAAAGATGCGGTCGGCATCCCCGAAGAACAGCTGCGCGAAGCTGCGAAGAGCGCAGTCTGCAAAATCAACATCGACAGCGACGGCCGTCTGGCCATGACCGCTGCCGTGCGCACCGTATTCGTGGAGCAGCCCGCCGAGTTCGACCCCCGCAAGTACCTGGGTCCGGCCCGCGACGAACTGAAGAAACTCTACATGCACAAGTGCGAAAGCGTCCTCGGTTCGGCCGGCAAGGCTTAATCGAGAGAAGTCTTTCAAGAAAAGGGGCTGTCTGCTTAGCGCAGACAGCCCCTTTTCTTGAAATATGCGTTACCTATTTCTCCAGTGTCACGCTCACGCGGTCGAGCTTGCCGCCCAACGGAGGAGCCAGCTTGGAGACGGTGCAGACGACATGGCGAATCTGCGGAAAAGCCGCCCGGACCGCATCCAGGATATTCATCGCCACCCGCTCGATGGTGCGCTGCGTGACGCGCATCTGCTCGCGGACCACCTCGTAGACGGTCAGATAGTTGACCGCCTTTTCGACACAATCCTCCGCCGCGACGTCGCCCAGCTCAGCCGTAATGGTCAGATCGACCGTGAAACGGTTGCCGACCTTGCGCTCCAGCTCGTAGCAACCGTGCAGCGCATGGAACTCCATGCGTTCGAGCGTAATGCGATACTCCATTATTCGACGATGATAAGATAATAGTTCTTCTTGCCCTTCTGCACGAGCAGGTATTTCCCGGCAATGAGGTCCGATTCACCGACCGGACGCATCGGATCGGCGACTTTCTCCTTGTTGAGCGCCACGCCGCCGCCCTGCACCATCTTGCGGCACTCGCCCTTGGAGGGGAATACCTGCGTCTTCTCGGCGGCAAGGTCGACGAACGGCAAACCTAACCCGGCACGTGCGATGCGGAACTGCGGCACCCCCTCGAAAACCTGCAAAAGGGTCGCTTCGTCGAGCTTGCGCAACGCTTCGGAAGTAGCGCCGCCGAAAAGAATGGCCGACGCCTCGACCGCCTTTTCGTACTCCTCCTTAGAATGAATCATCGTGGTAATCTCCTGCGCCAGCCGCTTCTGCAACGCCCGCAGATGGGGCGCGGCATCATGCTCGGCGATAAGCGTTTCGATGGTTTCGCGGTCCAGGAGGGTGAAAATCCGGATATAGCGCTTGGCGTCCTCGTCGCTGACGTTGAGCCAGAACTGATAGAACTTGTAAGGCGACGTATAGCGCGGGTCGAGCCACACGTTGCCGCTCTCGGTCTTACCGAACTTGGTGCCGTCGGCCTTGGTAATCAAGGGGCAGGTGATGGCGAACGCCTCGGCTTCGGGACCCAGCTTGCGGCGGATGAGCTCGGTGCCCGTAGTGATGTTGCCCCACTGGTCGGCACCGCCGAGCTGGATTTTGCAGTTCATGGCCTGGTAGAGGTGCAGAAAGTCGTAGCCCTGCACGAGCTGGTAGGTGAATTCGGTGAACGACATGCCGTCGCCCTCGCCGTTGAAACGCTTCTTGACCGAATCCTTGGCCATCATATAATTGACCGTAATGCACTTGCCGATGTCGCGGATGAAGTCGAGGAACGAAAACTCCTTCATCCAGTCGTAGTTGTTGACCATGACGGCGGCGTTGGGGGCGTCGGACTCGAAATCGAGCAGTTTGGCCAGCTGGCGCTTGATGGCCTCCTGATTGTGACGCAGCGTCTTCTCGTCGAGCAGGTTGCGCTCCTGCGATTTGCCCGAGGGGTCGCCGATCATGCCCGTAGCGCCCCCGACGAGGGCCAGCGGACGATGGCCACACAACTGGAAGTGCTTGAGAATCATCACGCCGACCAGGTGGCCGATATGCAGCGAATCGGCCGTGGGGTCGATGCCCAGATAGGCCGTGGTCATCTCTTTTTCGAGCTGTTCCTTGGCTCCGGGCATGATGGTGTGGATCATCCCGCGCCATTCGAGTTCTTCGATAAAATTCTTTTTCATATCTCTTTTCATTTTATTTTATTCCATTTCCAAATCCAGCGCCTTGCGGAGTTCGGCCACCAGCGGATTCTTCTCGGTGAGGAACTTCACCTTGTCCTCCGGCTTGATGGGCCGTGCGGCGCGGATGGCTTCGTTGACCGTCACGTCCAGGTCTATAACGCCCCCAATGCCCGCCAGCTCGGCGATGCGGATAAGCATCGCGGTCTTGTTGCGCAGGATTTCCTCGCGCAACTCCTCCGTCGGCACGCTCACCGCAATGACGTTTTCGCGGAACTGCATCCGCTCGAAAGCCGGAACGAAACGCGGACGCCGGGACTTGATAAGGTTGAGAATCCGCTCGCGGGCGTTTTCCAACTTCTCGGTGCTCCGGGGGTCCACATCGGGGTTGCCTGCCTTTTCGGCCGGACGCTCCCCGTCCGGTTCGGCGGCACCCTCCGGCGAAGCCAGCAGGTCGGCCAGCGAAGCACCCGAAATCAGCGGCTTGCGCGGAGAACGGGGCTGCGAAACCGGAGCGGCAGAAGGCTGCGGTTCCGGCGCAGGTTCGGTCTTCGGGACCGAGGCCAGGTCGGCAGGAACGGGTTGCGGTGCCGGAATTTCCGTTGCAACGGGTGCAGGAACCGGCTCGGCAACAGGTTGTTCGGCCGGAGCAGGCGCCGGAACGGCGGCGGCAGGCGGCACAACGGACTGTTCTGCCGGAGCTGATGCCGCAGCGGCCGGAGCCGGAACAGCGGGAGCGGCACCCGGAACAGCCGACGCCCCAGCACGGGGCTGCAATTCGGGAAGCGGATACTCCTCGGCGGAGGTCAGGGTATCATTTTTTTTTTGGCCGAGCCCTGCAATCTTCATCAGGCCCAGCTCCACGAGCAGTCGTTGGTTGGAAGACTGCCGTATCTTGCCGTCGAGCTCCGTCAGACAGGCGATGGCCCCGAACAGGAACCCGACTTCGCAGGCGCCCGCCTGCGTCCGGTATCGTTCGAGCAGCGTTCCGGTCATCTCGATGAGCCGCAGCGTTTCGGGCCGCTTGGCCATGAGCAAGTCGCGCATGTGGCGGTTGAGCCCGGCCATGAAGGTCTGGCCCGAGAAGCCCTGCGCGAGCACCTCGTCGAAAGCGACGAGCGCCCGGACGTAATCGCCCGCGAGCAACATATCGGTGACGCCGAAATAAGTGTCGTAGTCCAGCACGTTGAGCGTCTGGGCCACATGGCGGTAATCGAGCGTCGTGCCGCAGAACGACACGGCCTTGTCGAACATCGACAACGCGTCGCGCATACCGCCGTCGGCTTTCTGCGCGATGAGGTTCAGCGACTCCTCGTCGGCCGTGATACCCTCTGCGGAAGCAATATATTTAAGGTATTCGACCGAATCCTCGACACGGATGCGGTTGAAATCGTAAATCTGGCACCGCGACAGAATCGTCGGGATGATCTTGTGCTTCTCGGTGGTCGCCAGGATGAAAATCGCATGGGCGGGCGGCTCCTCCAACGTCTTGAGGAACGCATTGAACGCCGCGGCCGAGAGCATGTGGACCTCGTCGATGATGAAGACCGAATAACGCCCCACCTGCGGGATGATGCGCACCTGCTCGATGAGAGTACGGATGTCCTCGACGGAGTTGTTCGATGCGGCGTCGAGCTCGTGGATGTTGAGCGAGCGTCCCTCGTTGAACGAACGGCACGATTCGCACTCGTTGCATGCCTCGGCCCCGTCGGGCGAGAGGCAGTTGATGGACTTGGCGAAGATGCGGGCGCAGGTGGTCTTGCCTACGCCGCGGGGACCGCAGAACAGATAGGCGTGGGCCAGCTGGCCGCGCTCGATGGCGTTCTTGAGGGTGGAGGTGATATGCTTCTGCCCGACGACCGACGAAAAGGTCGCGGGACGGTATTTGCGTGCGCTGACGATGAATTCGCTCATAATAGCGCAAAATTAAGAATTAAAAATTAAGAATTAAAAATTAAGAATTAAAAATATCATTCGCAGGGTCGCGAACGGGAATCGGTCCGACCGCATCGACCTGCTATTATGTCCGCCGGATGCCGCAAGTTGGCAGTCCTACCTGCCGGATTGTCGGCCGGGGCGTGTCGGAAACTGACACAATGGCCGGAAACCGCGGAGTGGCAGGTCTTTTGCGGAACAATCCCTGCGAACAACGACACAAAACCTGCAAACCATGAATATCAACACACTGACCATCAAGGCGCAGGAAGCGCTCCAGGCAGCGCTTTCGCTGGCGCGGGAGCGGGGACAGCAAGCCGTCGAACCGCTCCATCTGCTGTCGGTCCTCGTCCGCGAGGACGATTCGCTCGCGGCGTTCCTGCTGGGCCGCGTGGGCGTCAATGTGCGCGGACTGCGCGAAGAAGCCAACCGCGCCGTCGAAGCTCTGCCCCGCGTAGAGGGCGGCAGCGAGCAGTTCTTCTCGCAGGACGCCACGCGCATCATTCAGAAAGCCGTCGACTTCACCAAGAATTTCGGCGACAAATATGCGTCGGTCGAACACCTGCTGCTGGGCCTGGTGGCCGAACGCAGCGCGGCGGCGGACCTGCTGAAACGCAGCGGCGCCACGGAAAAGGAACTCATCGAAGCCATCCGCACCTTCCGCAAGGGGGCGACGGTCGACTCCCCCACGTCGGAACAGCAGTTCGATGCGCTGGGCAAATACGCCGTCAACCTCAACGAACAGGCCCGGGCGGGCAAACTCGACCCTGTAATCGGCCGCGACGAGGAAATCCGCCGGGTGCTGCAAATCCTCTCGCGCCGCACGAAGAACAACCCGATTCTCGTGGGCGAAGCGGGCGTGGGCAAAACGGCCATCGCCGAGGGAATCGCCCGCCGCATCATCGACGGCGACGTACCGGAGAATCTGAAGAACAAGGTCATCTACTCGCTCGATATGGGAGCGTTGATTGCCGGAGCCAAATATCAGGGCGAATTCGAGGAACGGCTCAAGGCCGTGGTGCAGGAAGTGGTGCAGAGCGAGGGCGAAATCCTGCTCTTCATCGACGAAATCCACACGCTGGTCGGAGCGGGCAAGTCGTCGGGGGCGATGGACGCCGCCAACATCCTCAAACCGGCCCTCGCGCGCGGCGAACTGCGGACCATCGGTGCCACGACGCTCGACGAATTCCAGAAATACTTCGAGCAGGACAAGGCCCTCGAACGCCGCTTCCAGAAAGTCATGGTCGACGAACCCGCACGCGAAGACGCCATTTCGATTCTGCGCGGGCTCAAGGAACGCTACGAAAACCACCACCAGGTGCGCATCAAGGACGAAGCCATCGTGGCGGCCGTCGACCTCTCGACGCGCTACATCACCTCGCGCTTCCTGCCCGACAAGGCCATCGACCTGGTGGACGAAGCGGCCTCGCGCCTGCGGCTGGAGATGAACTCCGTGCCCGAAGAGATCGACACGCTCGACCGCCGGGTGCGCCAGCTCGAAATCGAACGCGAAGCGATCCGCCGCGAAAAGGACGAAGAACGCGTCGGGCAGCTGACCCAGGAAATCGAGGAACTCAAATCGCGCCATGCGGCGATGCGTGCCAAGTGGCAGGGCCAGCGCGACCTGCTGCGCAAGATTCAGGACAACAAGGACCGAATCGAACGGCTCAACGTCGAAGCCCGGCAGGCCGAACGCGAGGGCGACTACGGCCGGGTGGCTGAAATCCGCTACGGCAAAATCCAGCAGGCCGAAAAGGAAATCGAAGCCTTCGAGGAGGAATACAGGCTCACAGCCGCCAACGGCTCGATGATCAAGGAAGAAGTCGACGCCGAGGACGTCGCCGAGGTGGTTTCGCGCTGGACGGGGATTCCCGTGACGCGGATGCTTGCCTCCGAACGCGAAAAACTCCTGCACATGGAAGACGAACTGCACAAACGGGTCGTCGGGCAGGAACAGGCCATCGCGGCGATTTCGGATGCCGTGCGCCGCTCGCGGGCCGGGCTCAACGACCCCCGCAAACCCATCGGCTCGTTCATCTTCCTCGGCACCACGGGCGTGGGCAAGACCGAACTGGCCAAGGCGCTGGCCGAATTCCTCTTCAACGACGACCAAATGCTTACGCGCATCGACATGAGCGAATACCAGGAACGCCACAGCGTCTCGCGGCTGGTCGGAGCCCCTCCGGGATACGTGGGCTACGACGAGGGCGGCCAGCTGACCGAAGCCGTACGGCGCAAGCCCTATTCGGTGGTGCTCCTGGACGAAATCGAAAAGGCCCATCCCGACGTCTTCAACATCCTGCTTCAGGTGCTCGACGACGGCCGTCTGACCGACAACAAGGGACGCACGGTCGACTTCCGCAACACCATCGTCATCATGACCTCGAACATGGGGGCTCAGATCATTCAGGAGCGTTTCGCGGCGGCGGCCGACGGCAAGCGGCTCGATCCGGAGGTGGTGGAAAAGACGCGCGGCGAGGTGGTCGACTTGCTCAAGCAGCACCTCAAGCCGGAGTTTCTGAACCGCATCGACGAAATCGTGATGTTCGAACCGCTGACCCGGCGCGACATCGAACGCATCGTCGAAATCCAGCTCGGCATCGTCGGCCGGATGCTCTCCGAAAACGGCATCGTGCTGGAATACACCGACGCGGCCCGCGACTGGATTGCGACGGCGGGATTCGACCCGCTCTACGGAGCGCGGCCCGTCAAACGGACCATCCAGCGCTACGTGGTCAACGACCTCTCCAAACGGATTCTGGCGGGCGAGGTCGACCGCTCGAAACCCATCCGCATCGACGCCGCGAACGACGCGCTGACGTTCGAGAACTGAAAAGAGGAAAGGTCTGCGATCGCAGACCTTTCCTCTTTCATAATCCTTTTTTGGCCAGCAGCCACGCCAGCCGGTTGTAGAAGTTGAGCACGGGCGTGCGCCAAGCGACGGGCAGCACATTAAGCACGCGCACCTTGCGGAGCGTACGGCGATAAGTGCGGGTAAACGAGAAGGTGCGGACGGCGCGGGCGGCCTCCTCGGTGCCGCCCTTGGCGCTCAGCACCAAAGCCTTGCCCAAAGCGGCACGGGCAATGAACTCGCGTTCCTCGATGGGTGCAGCCGGGTCGTAAAGCGCCTCGAACGAGCAGTCGCACGCTTCGGGGGTATAGATGGCGGCCGAACGGTTGGCGGCCGTCTTGGAGTAGCAGACCAGCCGCGCCGGCGAGAAGCAGACCGGCAGGCGGCGCGCAATCTTGACCCACAAATAGAGGTCTTCGCCGATTTTCATACCGGGCGGGAAGCCGCCGACCTCGTCGAAGACGCGGCGCAGTACGACGCTGGCCGAAGGAATGGAGATGTAGCGGTGGGCCGAGTCGCGAAAGAAGTTGTCGACGACGCCCCGGCGGTCGGGACAAGGAACCGGGAAACGCCCTCTGCCGTCGAGGACCCAGAAAGCGGTGGAATAGATGCCGCAGCCGGGAAACTCCGCAATCAGCGCAGCGATTTCGGCCAGATAACCCGGTTCCCAGCAGTCGTCGGCATCGAGAAAGGCGATGTATTCGCCCCGCGCTTCGGCCACGGCCCGGTTGCGGGCGACGCAGACCCCGGCGTTGGACTGCACGAGGAGCCGCACCAGCGGCGAACCGATGGCCCGCACGACTTCGGCACTCCCGTCGGTCGAACCGTCGTCCACGACGACGATCTCCACGGGCGGCAGCGTCTGCGCCAGCACGGAGCGGAGCGTGGCGCCCACCTCATCGCGCTTGTTGAACAGCGGCACAACCACCGAAATCGCAGGACTCTTCATAAACGGGCTTTTCTTGCGAAGATACCCATCTTTTGCTACTTTTGCAAATAAAACCCTTGCTGATGACTCCCTTCGAAAAACTCGACCGCTTTCTGCGCAATCTCTACGAAACCGGATTCTACTTTCTGGCGATGGCCGTGAAAGAGAATTTCCGCAACTATATCCGCCGGGCAGGCACGGTGGGGACCCCAGCCCCGACGATGGCCATACTGGGCAACGGCCCGGCGCTGGCAGAAGAACTGCCGCACCTGCTGGAAGAGATGCGGGGGGGGGACCGCGATTTTCTGGCGGTCAACTTCTTCGCCGAAGACGAACGTTTCACCGAACTGCGCCCAGCCTACTACGTACTCTCCGACCCGATGTTCTTCCGCGACACGACCGAACGCCAACGGATCGAAGCACTCTACCGCGCGATGAACGAACGGGTCGCATGGCCCATGAACCTCTACGTACAATATTATAATCCCGAGCGGTTCGACTACCGCGCCGCCCTGCCCAACCCGAACATCCGCATCGTACCATTCCACACACTCACCTACCGTGGATTCCGCACACTGGAATTCTGGCTCTACCGCCACGGCCTGGGCAGCGCCAACTTCGGCACCGTGGTGCAGGTGGGCGAATACATTGCGCTGTTGTTGGGATACAAGCGGATCGAACTCTACGGCGTCGACCACACGCTGTTGGAGGGGTTGTGCGTCGACGACGCCAACCGGCTGTGCCGTGCCGACCGCCACTATTACGACGGCGGAGAACCCGCCGACCCGCGGCCCATGTACCAGAAAGTGCCCCGCCGACCCTATACGATGTCGGTCTACCTGGCCGAGGTAGCCGAGTTGTTCCGCGGCCACGAAGTGCTGCGCGACTATGCCCGCTCGCTCGGCGCACGAATCGTCAACCGCACCCGCGGCTCGATGATCGACGCCTATGAACGGGAAACATTCTGAAAAGACAGGCAGTTCTCCGAACTGTGCGATTGCGAGCCTCCCGGCGCGGAGGCTCGCAATCGCTCGCCCCGCAGGCCGCGGCCGCAATCAAAAAAAACGACTACTCGATATACTTGCCGACGAAATCCTCCACCCGCCGGGTATACTCCTCGCGGTTATCGCGGTAGGAAAGCGCGTGCGCGGCGCCCGGCACGACCCACAGCTCCCTGTCGCCCTGCTGCTTGGCCTCGTAGAGCGGATAGACCATTTCCGTCGGCACGAAATCGTCGGCATCGCCGTGGATGAACAGCATCGGCAGGGTGCTTTTGCGCACCTGTTCGAGCGCCGAAGCCTCGCGGAAGTTCCACCCGTAGCGCAGGTCGCAAATCCAGCTGGCGACGGGCAGCAACGGAAAGGCGGGCAGATGGAACTGCTCCCGGAGTTCCTTGGCGAACTGGTCGCGGACGCTGGTATAGCCGCAGTCCTCGACGAAACACTTCACATAAGGCTGCTGCTGCTCGCCCGAAACCATCATCGTGGTGGCGGCACCCATCGAGATGCCGTGCACGACCATCTGCGTATGGCCGCCGAAAATTCCGTTGGCGATCTCCATCCACCGCAGCACGTCCAGCCGGTCTTTCCACCCCATGCGGATGGCCCGGCCCTCGCTTCGGCCGTGGAAATAGAGGTCGGGCAACAGGATGTTGTAGCCCAGGTCGCGGTTGTACATGTAGCCGATCATCAGCATACGGACAGCGTTGTCCGTATATCCGTGCACGATAACGGCCGTGCGGTCAGTCGGCTTGGGCGCAAAGGCATAGATGGCGTGGAGCCGCTCGCCCTCGGCTCCGACAATCGTCGTATCGCGCAGGGCGCCCGTGGTCTCAAGGCTGTCCAGCCAAGGCTCCAAGAAAGGATATTCGGTGGTCATGACCTCGCGGGCCGCAGCATTGCGTGCACGCATGGTCTTGCGGGGTGTGAGCGAATACGCCAACAGACAGAGACTGCCGCCGGCGACGACACCCACCGCGACGGCCGCAGCCACGGCCGTCCAGCGCAAAGTTTTTTTCATACGGTTCGGAATCGGGTTTCCAGCTCGCGGGCAAGAACCGCGCCGCTATCGAACGGCGAATTTCTGCCGGATGTGCTCCAGCATGTCGTCGGTCATGCGCGAGAGGTCCCATTCGGGTTTCCAGCCCCACTCCTCGCGGGCACAGGTGTCGTCGAGCGAATTGGGCCAGCTCTCAGCGATGGCTTTCTTGACGGGGTCAACGTCGTAGTCCATCGTGAACGACGGCATGCGCTTCTTGATTTCGGCACATATGATTTCGGGCGTGAAACTCATCGACGCGAGGTTGAAGCTGTTGCGGTGGATGAGCTTCGCGGGGTCGGTCTCCATCAGCTCGACGCACGCACGCAGCGCATCGGGCATGTAAATCATGTCCATGTAGACGTCGGCCGGAATCGGACAGGTAAAGCGCCCCGACTTGACGGCTTCGTAGTAGATTTCCACCGCGTAATCGGTCGTGCCGCCGCCGGGCAGCGTGACGTTGGAAATGATGCCGGGGAACCGCACCGAACGGGTGTCGACACCGTATTTGTGGTGATAATAGTTGCCCAGCATTTCGCCCGTGTACTTGCAGATGCCGTAGATGGTCGTGGGCTGCATGATGGTGTCCTGCGGCGTACCGTCCTTGGGCGACGAGGGGCCGAACGCACCGATGGACGAGGGGGTGAAGAGGGCGCAATGGTGCTGCCGCGCCACTTCGAGCGAATTGTTCAGCGCCCCCATGTTGACGCTCCAGGCCATCTGGGGATTGCGCTCGCCGACGGCCGACAAGAGGGCCACGAGGTTGAAAATGGTGTCGATATGATAGCGTGCCACGACCGACGCCATGGCCGTGGCATCGAGAGCGTTGAGCACCTCGAAAGGCCCTGCCTCGCCCAGCTCGCGGCAATCGCGCATGTCGGTCGCGACCACGTTCGTGTCGCCGTAAATCTTGCGCAGATAGCATGTCAGTTCGGAACCGATCTGACCGCCCGCGCCTACTATCAGGATTTTTTTCATTGATTTAAGTTGTTAACTGCAAGTAAAGGTAGAAATTTTTCGCGAAAATCGTATAATTTTTTTGTCTTTTCATTTTTCTTGTGTACTTTTGCACCACTCTTAAGGAGGGAATGCTGTCTTAGCTCAGTGGTAGAGCACTTCCTTGGTAAGGAAGAGGTCGTGAGTTCAAGTCTCATAGACAGCTCGCAATCGGGAGGCCGCCAGTCGTGGCGGTCTCTTTTTTTCGCAGCGCCATGACCCACACCGAACCCATCCGTTTGGCCGCCGCCGACAGCCGCCGCCCGCTGGTCATCGCCGGACCGTGCAGCGCCGAGACCGAGGAACAGACCCTCGCCACGGCCCGCCAGCTGGCCGACGAAGGGGTCCGCATCTTCCGCGCGGGGCTCTGGAAACCCCGCACCAAGCCGGGCGGATTCGAGGGGGTAGGAAGCGCAGGCATCGCATGGCTGGAACGCGTCAAGCGCGAAACGGGCATGTACGTCGCCACCGAAATCGCTACGCCGCACCACGCCGAGGCAGTCCTCGAAAGCGGCATCGACCTGCTGTGGATCGGCGCCCGGACCACAGCCAACCCGTTCGCCGTGCAGGAAATAGCCGACGCGCTCAGCGGCCGCGACATCCCCGTACTCGTCAAGAATCCTGTCAGCCCCGACCTCGAACTCTGGATCGGCGCCGTCGAACGGCTCCGCAACGCCGGAATCCGCCGCATCGGGGTCATCCACCGCGGATTCACCTCCATCGACCGCAGCCGCTACCGCAACCACCCGATGTGGGGCATTCCCATCGAACTGCGCCGCCGTTTTCCGGAGCTGCAGATTTTCTGCGACCCGAGCCACATAGGCGGCGCGCGCGAGCTGGTCGCCCCGCTGGCACAGCAGGCCATGGACTTAGGTTTCGACGGGCTTTTCGTCGAATCGCACTGCCGCCCCGACGAGGCATGGAGCGACAAGGCCCAGCAAATTACGCCGCAGGCGCTCGCCCGAATCGTCCGCCAACTCGTCATCCGCGAAACGGCCACGACCACCGACAACCTCAACGGACTGCGGGCCGAAATCGACAAACTCGACGACCGGCTGCTGGAACTGCTCGCCGAGCGGATGCGTGTGGCATGCGAAATCGGCCGCTGCAAAAAAGAGCACGGCATGCCCGTTCTTCAGACCCGGCGCTACGAACAACTCCTTTCGCGGCGCACGGAGCAGGCCGCCGAACTGGGCATGGACCGCGAATTCATGCGCAGCGTCCTGCGGGCCATCCACGAAGAATCGGTCCGCCAGCAGATGCGCATCATCGACGAAAAATAGGGACCAGCCGTTATTTTTCAGCACCTCGCACGACAAATCGGTTTTTATTCGTATCTTTGCCCCGGCAAAGGTTTCCTGTACGGTCCCGCCGCGGACCTGGAATCAAAAGGGAACGCAGTGCGAATCTGCGACAATACCCGTTGCTGTGAGTTCCGGCGCTCGCCGAGCGTCCGAAGTTCTGCAATCCGCCACTGGCCCCGCGGCCGGGAAGGCGCAGAACGAAGAACAAGTCAGAAGACCTGCCGATGCCGTAACACAAGGATTTGCTGCCTGCGGGAGTACGGGCGAGAATCGGAACGACGTCGGCGGATTCCTTTCCGCACGGGCAGACCCGGCAGAGCGCCCGGTAGAGAGCCGACCGACACTTCCGTTTTTCGTTGCACCGTGTTCCCCGGGGACACGGTCGATTTTTTTATACCTATTTAATTAAATATCGCGCAATGAAAAACCTTTTCAAACTCCTGCCCGTAGCCCTGCTGGGACTGACGCTGGCCAGCTGCAACGACAATGACGACAATCAGAGCCTGCCCCAAACGGCCGTGCTGACGTTCGAGGACAGCGACTACAAAGGCACCGACAACGGCGGCAAGGGCTTCGACGACTGGTCGTCGCTCATCGACAACCCCCAGTACAACGGTCCGCTGCTCTACCCCGCCGCCACCGACTGGCTCTACAACTGGAACGACGAGGGCAACACGTTCCTCGCATCGGAACTGACCAACAACTACGGCGACAACAAGTTCTGGGGCGGCGGCCACGTCGTGTCGAACTATGCGGACACCGACTTTGCGAACTGTGACTTCAAACGCCAGCTGGCCGTCTATGCTGCGGGCGGTCACAACGGCTCGAAAAACTTCTGCGTGCATAACGGCACCGTGGCATCGGGCGACACTTACAGCAAACGCCCGTCGTTCTATTTCAAGGACGGCACCGAACGCATCGTGGACCACATGTGGGTAGCCAACACGACTTATGTAGTGAACGCCATTGTAAACGGCGACGACCAAAGCCCCGCATTCGGCCAGGGCGACTTTCTGAAAGTCGTGGCCATCGGCATCGACACCGACGGCAAGGAGACCGGGCGCTGCGAAATCTTCCTCGCCAAAGACACCGACTACCTGAAGGAGTGGACCAAATGGAGCCTCGCTTCGCTGGGCAAGGTCGCCCGCATCGAATTCAACGTCGAGGGCTCCAAGATGGGCACCTACGGCCTGAACACTCCGGCCTATTTCGCTTACGACGACGTTCTTGTAGTGCTCTAATCCGTTTTCGTCAGTGAAACGATTCGCTTTTCTGCTCGGTCTGCTCGCGATTGCGCCGTCCTGCAACAGGGACGACGTAATCGTGGACGACCTGCCGACCGACCGGGCCGCCTGCAATCGGGTCTGCGAATACCTGCCCGCCCCCGGTCAGTTCATCAACGAAACCCGCACGCTCCACACCATGGACGAAGCCTGCCTCTGGGCCGAGGAACAGCTCGCCAGCCCCTACGGCTGTGTCTCGCTGGGCAGTTTCGGCGGCTGCATCGTCGTGGGATTCGACCACCGCGTCGCCTGCACGGGCGGCTACGACCTGGCCGTCGGCGGCAATCCGCTCGCCTCCTCCTCCGAACCGGGCATCGTGTGGGTCATGCAGGACGAAAACGGCAACGGCCTGCCCGACGACACGTGGTACGAGCTCAAGGGCTCGGAATACGGCAAGAGCGGGACATGGCAGGATTATGCCGTGACCTACTACCGCCCCGAGGACGACGGCGCGGCAGTCCGCTGGGAAGACAACCGAGGGCAAAGCGGCACCATCGACCGGGTGAAGTACCATCTCCAGCCCTCCTACTATCCCGCGTGGGCCGACGCCGCAAGCTACACGCTGCGCGGCACCCGGCTCGAAGCCCGCAACTACTTCGACGAACAGAAAGGTGAGTGGGTCAATCCGCCCTACGAATGGGGCTACGCCGACAATTTCAGCAGCATCGACCGCCTCGCCGGAGAGGGACCCGACGCCAACCGCTTCCGCATCGCCGACGCCGTGCGGGCCGACGGCACGCCTGCCGGGCTGGCATACATCGACTTCGTGAAGATTCAGACGGGCGTCCTCGCCCAAAGCGGCGACCTGGGCGAAACGTCGACCGAGGTATTCTCCGTCCGCGACCTCAACTTCAACGCCGAATAACCATGCGCGCCGTCCGAACGCTCTTTCGACGCATCGCCGCCGCCCTGCTGCTTGCCGCTTTCACGGGCTGCATGAAGTGGGACTACGGCCCGACGGAGGAGTTCGCGGCGCCGGACGGCGGGCTGTTCATCCTCAACGAGGGCAATTTCCAGTACGGCAACGCCTCGCTGTCGTACTACCACCCTGCAACGCGCCAGGCCGAAAACGAATTGTTCCGCCGTGCCAACGGGTTCAAACTGGGCGACGTGGCGCAGTCGATGACCATTCGCAGCGGCGTGGGCTGGGTGGTCGTGAACAACTCGCACGTCATCTTCGCCATCGACCTCCGCACGTTCCGCGAGACGGGCCGCATCACCGACCTGACTTCACCGCGCTACATCCATTTTCTGTCCGACGAAAAAGCTTACGTCACCCAGCTGTGGGACAACCGCATATTCATAGTGAACCCCAAGCGCTACGAAATCACGGGCTGCATCGAGTGCCCCCGCATGACGATGGAGAACGGCTCGACGGAACAGATGGTGCAGCACGGCAAATATCTTTTCGTCAGCTGCTGGTCCTATCAGAACCGGATTCTGAAAATCGACACCGAGACCGACACGGTCGTGGACGAACTGGTCGTCGGAGCGCAGCCCGCATCGCTCGTGATGGACAAGTACGGCAAAATGTGGACCGTGACCGACGGCGGCTACGAAGGCAGCCCCTACGGTTACGAAACGCCCTCGCTCTGCCGCATCGACGCCGAAACGTTCACCCTCGAAAGGGTCTTCCGCTTCGGTCCCGACAGCCAGCCCTCGGAATTGCAGCTCAACGCCGCGGGCGACCGGCTCTACTGGCTCGACAATGACGTCTGGCAGATGGAGGTGACGGCCGCACAGCTGCCCGCAGAGCCGTTTCTCGGATTCCGCGGCACCAAATACTACGGGCTCACGGTCGACCCCTCAAGCGGCGACGTCTACGTGGCCGACGCTATCGACTACCAGCAGCCGGGCATTGTCTACCGCTGCTCGGCCGAGGGCGAACCGCTCGACGAATTCCGCGTCGGCATCACCCCGGGCGCATTCTGCTGGAACAACGGACCACGGCCATGAAAAAACCGACCGCCCTGCTCCTCGGCCTGCTCGCAGCGCTGCCGCTCGCGGCGCAAAACGACTGGACGAAACGCACGCACCCGATTGCCGGAGTGACGGTCGTCGGGCAGCGCCCCATCAAGGAGACAGGCGTGCAGCGCACCCGGTTCGATTCCGTGGCGCTTAAGGAAAACATCGCCCTTTCGATGGCCGACGTACTGACGTTCAACTCCCCGATTTTCGTCAAGAACTACGGCCGTGCGACCCTCTCGACCGTGGCGTTCCGGGGCACTTCGCCCTCGCATACGCAGGTGACGTGGAACGGCATGCGCATCAGCAATCCGATGCTCGGCATGACCGACTTCTCGATGATTCCGTCTTACTTCGTCGACGACGCATCGCTGCTGCACGGCACCTCGTCGGTCAACGAAACGGGCGGCGGACTGGGCGGCGCGGTAAAGCTGGCAACCAAGCCTATTTCGACCCGGGGGTTCGGGCTGCAATACGTGCAGGGCGTCGGCTCGTTCCGCACCTTCGACGAGTTTCTGCGGCTGACCTACGGCAACGACCGCTGGCAGTTCTCGACCCGTGCGGTCTGCTCCTCGTCGGCCAACGACTACAAGTACCGCAACCGCGACAAGAAAGAGAACATCTACGACGCCGACAAGAACATCGTCGGCTCCTACTACCCCATAGAGCGCAACCGCAGCGGCGCATTCCGGGACCTGCACGTTTTGCAGGAAATCTACTGCAACACCGGGCGCGGCGACCGCTTCGGGCTGAACGCGTGGTACATCCGCTCGAACCGCGAACTGCCGATGCTTTCGACCGACTACGCATCGGACCTCGGGTTCGAGAACCGCCAGCGCGAGGAAACTTTCCGCGGCATCGTGTCGTGGGACCATCTGCGCCGCAACTGGAAAGCCGCCGCCAAGGCGGGATACATCCACACCTGGATGGCCTACGACTACCGGCGCGACGTGGGCAACGGCACAATGATGCCCATGACCCGCTCGCGCAGCCGGATCGACACGTTCTACGGGCAGGCCGACGGCGAATACAGCATCGGCGGCAAGTGGCTTTTCACCGCTTCGCTCTCGGTCTACCAACATCTGGTCCGAAGCGCCGACAAAAACATCATTACGCAGGAGGGCAACAAAGCGATAGTCGGCTACGACAAGGGGCGCATCGAGCTTTCGGGCAGTCTCTCGGCCAAATGGCGGCCCGTCGAGCGTTTCGGTGTTTCGGTCGTCCTGCGCGAGGAGCTGTTCGACACGGAGTGGACGCCCCTCATCCCCGCTCTTTTCCTCGACGGCGTACTCTCCGAGCGGGGCAACGTCGTGGCCAAAGCCTCCGTCTCGCGCAACTTCCGCTTCCCCACCCTCAACGACCTCTATTTCCTGCCGGGCGGCAATCCCGGCCTGCACAGGGAGAGCGGCTGGACCTACGATGCGGGGATTTCGTTTGCCGTGGGCAAGGCGGAGCACTACAAGCTGAGCGGATCGGCAACGTGGTTCGATTCGCACGTCGACGACTGGATTATCTGGCTACCGACAACCAAAGGCTTCTTCTCGCCGCGCAACCTCAAGAAAGTCCATGCCTGCGGCGTCGAACTGCAGGCGAACCTCTCCGTAGCGCTGGCCCGCGACTGGAGACTGGACCTCGACGGCACCTACTCGTGGACCCCGTCGGTCAACGAGGGCGCCCCAACGACCCCGGCCGACCGCTCGGTGGGCAAGCAGCTGCCCTACGTGCCCGAACATTCGGCGACCGCAACGGGGCGGCTTTCGTGGCGCCGCTGGTCGCTGCACTACAAATGGTGCTGGTACAGCCGCCGCTACACCATGTCGAGCAACGACCACACGCTCACAGGCCATCTGCCGCCCTACTACATGAACAACCTCACGCTCGAGAAGGGATTTTCGCTGCGCTGGGCCGACCTGTCGCTCAAAGGCGCCGTCAACAACCTTTTCGACGAGGAATACCTGTCGGTGCTCGCGCGCCCGATGCCGGGCATCCACTTCGAGCTGTTCGTCGGCATCACGCCCAAATGGGGCAGGAAAAAGCCCTGAACCGCTACACCGGGGGCGCGGGGTTTGCAGCGTGCCGAGACAAATCCCGCTATCATGAAACGTATCCTACTGCTGTTCTGCGCGCTTGCGCCCGTCGTCTGCCAGGCCCATTCGGGCAAGGCACGCTATCATGTCGTCATCGACACCGACGGCGCGGCCGACGACCTGCGGGCCCTCTGCCTGCTGCTGGGCAACCGCGAAGCCGAAGTGCTGGCCGTCACCACTTCCGACGGTGCACAGCACCCCCGGCGCTCGGCATCCTGCGTCCGCGGACTGCTTCGCACGCTCCACCACGAGGGAATTCCGGTCGGCTGCGGACGTCCGGCGGGCAATCTCGCTCCGGCATGGCGCGCCCATTCGGAACAGATATGCTGGGGCGAAACCGCCGTTCCGGACCGATACCCCGACGCTCCGGCCCTGCTGGCCGAAACCATCGAAAACGAGGAAGAACCCGTCATCGCGGTCGCATTGGGCGCGCTCACCAATTTCAGCGACCTGCTCGCCGCCCGGCCCGCCCTGAAGAACCGCATCGCCCGCATCGTCTGGTACAACGGCTGCACCCGCCCCCACGAAAGCGCCAACTATTGCGCTGATTCGGACGCCGCTCGCTACGTACTGGCCAGCGGCATCCCGGTGACGATGGTTTCTGCCTGCTCCGAATCTCCGGTCGCCGTGACGGCCGCATGGATAGACACCCTCGCCGCCGTACCCACGCCCCATGCCCGGAAAATCGTCGCCACGCATCGCACTCCGCCCCTTTCCCGGCTAATCGAGGAACAGCATCTCCAGGCATGGGACGACCTGGCGGCGCTCTGTCTCTTCATGCCGGAACTTTTCGAGCACAAGCCGCTCACCCCCACCGTCACGGCCTGCACGCTCCGCAATCCGGAAACTTTCTGCCCCGCGACGGTCGCCCTGCTGCTCGGCAAGCCCGACGCCGAAAGCCGCGTATTCTACGGATTCCCCTGCGACGCCGGATGTTACGCACAAGACGTCCGGCCCATTATCGAACAGGCCCTCGCCCTCCACGGCCCGAGCGAATGGCGGGCGGGCGTACTGACCAACGAACTCCACGGCCACTTAGGCATCTATGCCATCATCGGCGTCAAGATGGGCATCCGCGCCCGCGAATTCTTCAACATCGGGGTCGACGACATCTTCGTAACCACCTACGCGGGTCACTGTCCGCCCGTCAGCTGCATGAACGACGGCTTGCAGGTGGGGACCGGCGCCACCGTGGGCCACGGCCTGATACGGGTGGCGGAATGCGCCACCCCGCGTCCCGAAGCGCTGTTCCGCTTCAAGAACCGGGCGGTCCGCCTACGGCTCAAACCCCAATACGCCGACCGCATCCGCCGCGATGTCCGGCACGGCATCGAACTGTATGGCGACCTAACGGAGGATTACTGGCAGTATATCCGGCGGCTGGCCCTGCAATACTGGCTCGAATTCGACCGCCACAAGATTTTCGAGGTGCTGGCCGAGGAGCCGGAAATCGGATAGGTTCAGCGGCTTCGGTCAAATTATTAGGCGGCTTCGTTTGCAGATTTCAGAAAGTTTGCCTACTTTTGGACCCGTAATCCGGAGAGGTGCAGGAGTGGTTGAACTGGCCCGCCTGGAAAGCGAGTAAACGTCAAAAGCGTTTCAGGGGTTCGAATCCCCTTCTCTCCGCAAAACACGCACAAAAACTTCGGCCTTATAGGCCGAAGTTTTTGTGCAGAACTCGCCCCCGGATTTATTTACACCTCCAACAAATCCGCAACTTTTTTGACGGCCGCAAACACAAAAAAGCGGCTGAAATTCCAGCCGCTTATCAAACCCAGGAGCGGAAAGAGAGGGATTCGAACCCCCGGAACCTTGCAGTTCAACGGTTTTCAAGACCGCCGCAATCGACCACTCTGCCATCTTTCCGGGGACAAAAGTAACACCGATTTTCGATACTGCCAAATCTTGGCTGCGCTTAATTCGCCGGCTTTCCAGCCCGGCACCGCAGCGAACGGACGGCAGGCAAGCGCTCCCCGGTCCGTCCGGACAACGAATCCGCCCGGAGCGGCCCTTTAATTTTCGGCTTTGGGTATTCGGAATCCCAAAATTTACCTAACTTTGCCGATGTTAGTCAGGTGCCACTTTTCACGACCCTACCCTATGAACAAAGCGCAATTCGTCGAGGCCGTCGCTCTCGACACGAACATGACCAAAGTCGAAGCCCGCAAAGTGGTCGACGCCATGATCCGTGCCACTGTCCAGACGCTCCGCGACGGCGACCGGCTCGTGCTCTCGGGGCTGGGTTCGTTCAGCGTCCAGCACAAGAGCGAGCGCATAGGGCGCAATCCCCGCACAGGGGCCGCCGTGAAAATCCCGCCCCGCAAAGTCATCAAATTCCGGCCCTCGGTCGAACTCGACTGACCGCGGCCCAACCGAAGAAACCCGTTCAACCCATGCCCGAAATTTCGCAGCGCGCCGAGCTGATGCCGGCCTCTCCCATACGCAAACTCGTTCCGCTGGCCGAAGCGGCCCGCGCCCGAGGTGTCAAAATCTACCATCTCAACATCGGCCAGCCCGACCTGCCCTCGCCGCAGGTGGGGCTCGATGCCCTGAAGAAAATCGACCGTACGATTCTCGAATACAGCCCCAGCGACGGTTACCGTTCGCTGCGCGAGAAACTGGCCGGCTATTACGAGCAATATCAAATCAAGCTCTCGCCCGACGACATCATCATTACCACAGGCGGCTCCGAAGCGGTGCTTTTCGCTTTCATGTCGTGCCTCAACCCCGGCGACGAAATCATCGTCCCCGAACCCGCCTATGCCAATTACATGGCATTCGCCATCTCGGCAGGCGCTACCATCCGGCCTGTCGTTTCGTCCATAGAGCAGGGATTCGCCCTGCCCGACGTCGCCGAATTCGAGAAGCTCATCAATCCCCGCACGCGCGGCATTCTGATTTGCAACCCCAACAACCCCACGGGTTACCTCTACTCGCGCCGCGAAATGAACCGCATCCGCGATTTGGTCAAGAAATACGACTTGTTCCTCTTTTCCGACGAGGTTTACCGCGAATTCATCTACACCGGGTCGCCCTATATCTCGGCCTGCCATCTGGAGGGTATCGAGCAGAACGTCGTGCTCATAGATTCGGTGTCGAAGCGCTATTCCGAGTGCGGCATCCGCATCGGGGCGCTCATCACCAAGAACAAAACCCTGCGCAACGCCGTCATGAAGTTCTGCCAGGCCCGTCTCTCGCCCCCGCTCCTGGGACAGCTTGTTGCCGAGGCTTCCATCGACGCACCGAGGTCTTACAGCACCGAGGTCTACGAGGAATATATCGAGCGGCGCAAATGCCTGATCGACGGGCTTAACCGGATTCCGGGCGTCTATTCGCCCATCCCGATGGGTGCGTTCTACACCGTGGCCCGACTCCCGGTCGACGACAGCGACAAATTCTGCGCGTGGTGTCTCTCGGAATTCAGTTACGAAAACGAGACCGTCATGCTGGCCCCCGCTTCGGGTTTCTATTCCGACCCTTCGTGCGGCCGCAACGAAGTGCGCATCGCCTACGTCCTCAAGAAAGAGGACCTCGAACGTGCGCTCTTCATCCTGCGCAAGGCGCTCGAAGCCTACAACGCGCGCTGACAGCCCCCCTACATCATCGGGTCAGACGATGGGTCCGCAGGTTTCTTGAACGGGATGAACTTCTTGTAATAAGGAGTGAAGCGTCCCCGTTCGAGCAGCCATTGGTTGCGTTCCACGAGTTTGCGGATATAGTTCTGACAGCTCAGATGCCGCATATACCCGAGATACGAATTGACCGTGGCGACCATCAGCCGCGACGGGCGGTAAACGGCACTGCGCATCTGGCGATTGATTCTGCGTTTGGTCTTGTTGACCAAATAGCGGCGGTAGGGTTTGATGTTCGCGCCCAGGAAATTCACCCCCTTGGTCACTTCCTGCAAATAAATCTTGTCGGGGTGGAGCATCAGCCCCAGCTCTTCCTTCAGAAAATTACGAATGACGGGAACCAGCTGCATCAGCTTCGCCCGGTCGGTGCCCACGATGAAAAAGTCGTCGACATAGCGGCCATAGTGTTTCACCCGCAGCGTCCGTTTCACGAAGTCGTCCAACTTAGAGAGATAGACATTGCTGAACAGCTGCGAGGTCAGATTACCGATCGGCAGTCCGCATCCGTCGGGCGTGTGGAACAGGCTTTTCGAGGGCGGCAGACCGACCCACTGCCGTTGCGTGCCGCGCACTTCGCAGTTTTCGGTCGGGTCGTTGAAGACGATTTCGTGCGACAGATAGCGCACCAGGTCGTAGTCGATGACCTGCGACCAGGTTTTACCGTCGTAAGCCTTGCGGTTGGCGAAACGGTCCAGCTTCTGCGTAATGATGTCGAACAGAATCTGCCTGTTGATATTCATAAAATAACCTTGAATGTCCAATTTGAGCAGATAGCACTTCCATTGATAGTTGTTCGAGCACGACCGGATATGATGTTCCAGCCGTCCGATGCCGAAATGGGTGCCCATTCCCTTGCGGCACGAGTAGCTGTCCGTGATGAAGGTCCGCTCGAACAGCGGCCCCACATAATTGCACAGCAGGTGGTGCACGACGCGGTCGCGGAAGTCGGCCGCAAAGATTTCCCGTTTGACCGGGACGTTGGTCATGAAACAGATGCTGCGGCCCACACGGTAGCGCCGTTCGGCGATTTCGTGGTAGAGGTCCATCAGATTCTCTTCGAGGTTCATCTCGAAGCGCAGCTGGCTCAGGGTGTTCCGTTTGTTTTCGCGGGCGTCGTAATATGCCTGGAAAACATCGGTCAGTAGTTTTTGGCTCATAGTCAGGTTGATAGGTAAAGGCATCCGCATGGGATGCACACGGTTGCAAAAAAGGTAAAATAACAGCTTCTTAGATGCTGGACGCAGCGCACGGAGAAAGCGTTCGCGCGATTGTTGTTGTTCAACGGGTTCACGTTGCCCGAATTGAAGTACAAGTTGCCCGCGTTGCGGTTGCCTGCGTAGTTGGACGACGAAGACCACACACGGCCCTCCGTGCCGACGCTCGTCAAGGCTCCCGTCGTAACGTGACGGAAGCCCGTAGCAAACATGTAAAGCAATCGCTGGGATGAATGCACCGAAGAAAATGCCCCGGAGCAGACTGGATTGTACAGCCGGAACCTTGCACAGGCGTCGCCCGCAGTTCCGGCGGATTGCTGAATCTAAGGACCGCGCTGGCAGAAACCGTAGTCCGCGCCACTCCGGGTCGCAAGCTGTGGAAAAAAACAAAGGATGGAATAAAACAGTTTCCGTGTAGATGCTGGACGCAGCGCACGGAGAGGCCGTTGGCCCGATTCGGGTTGTTCAAGGGGTTCACGGCGCCCGAATTGAAGTTCAGGTCGCCTGCGTTCGGATTGCCCGCGGCGTAGGAAGACGAAGACCAGTAATTGCCGTTCGCGCCGACGTTCGACAAGGCTCCCGTCGAGGTGTTGCGGTAGCCCGTAGCAGGCAATAAGCAATCGCTGGGATGAATGGCGGGAGGAAGCGCCTCCCGGCAGACTGGGTTGCATAGCTGACGGTTTCGCACCGGATGTCCGGCAGGCGCAGTATTCCGTCAGCGGATTGCTGAATCTACTCGGCCGCTCTGACGGGAACCGTAGCCCTCGTCATTCCGGGCCGGAAACTGTTTGGGGGATTAGAGCGGAAAGAGAATTCGCATTCCCGGGAAACGATAAAAAACAGCTCCGCATAGATGCTGGACGCAGCGCACGGAGCGCCCGATTGCACGCGTTCCTGTGTTAAGCGGGTTCACGTTGCTTGAGTTGAAGTTCAGTATGCCCGCGTTGTGATTGCCGGCGGTGTAGGACGACGAAGACCAGTATTCGCCGTTCGTGCCGACAACCGCCAAGGCTCCCGACTCACGGGCGCGGACGCCCGCAGCAGGGCCGTGTATAGCGGTCGCTGGAATGGATGCCCCGGAGGAGAACCTGTAGCCCAACTCCGTCGCAAACTGGTGTGTACAACTGAAGAAGCCGTCGGTCGCGTGGACTTCTCCAGCGGACCGCTGAATCTACCGATCGCGCTGGCAGGAACCGTAGCCCCGGCCATTCCGGATCAATGAAGCTGTTGGTACGAAGAATGGCAAGTCGGCCGCCGGAGCGGTTCCGGCGACTTCATAAAGATAAAAAACAGCTCTGTGTAGATGCTGGACGCAGCGCACGGAAAGGCCGTTGGCGCGGTTCGTGTTGTTCAGCGGGTTCACGTTGCCCGAATTGAAGTTCAAGTTGCCCGCGTTGAGATTGCCTGCGTAGGCGGACGACGAAGACCATACGTCGCCTTCCGTGCCGACGTTCGTCAAGGCTCCCGACTCACGGTGGCGGTAGCCCGTAGCAATGGAAAGCAATCGCTGGGATGAATGTCCGGAGGAAGTGCCTCCGGGCAGACTGGGTTGGACAGCTGGCGGTCCGTTCCCGCAGAAATCGGGAAGCGCGTCGTGCCGCCAGCGGATTGCTGAATCTACCCGACCGCACTGACCGAAGCCTTGGCCCCTGCCATTCCGGGTCGTAGATGCTGTTTTTTATCGGTGTCGGGCATGCTCCCGGCATGTCCGGCCAATCGTAAGTGTGGGATAGGAAAGGATATGAGCAGCTCCGGCAGATGCTGGACGCAGCGCACGGGGAAGCCGTTGGCGCGGTTGTTTCCATTCAGCGGGTTCACGTTGCCCGAGTTGAAGTTCAAGTTGCCCGCGTTGAGATTGCCTGCGGCATAGGACGACGACGACCAGGCGTAGCCGTTCGTGCCGACGGCATTCAAGGCTCCCGTCTCACGGTTGCGGTAGCCCGTAGCTTAAGCGTGAGCCGCAATCGCTGGAATGTTTGCCGCGAAGGAGCGCCTCGCAAGGCTGCAACCCCGCAGTAAGCTGGGATGTACAACTGGCGGCGTTTCCGGGCCCGGGGTCCGGGGCACCGCCAGCGGATTGCTGAATCTACCGACCTCTCTGGCTGAAACCGTGGTCCCTGCCACTCCGGGTCGTATGGAGCTGTTCGTATCCGCATGGTTCGGTCGGCATCGGAAATACCCGGCAGATGCTGGACGCAGCGCACGGCGCGCGCGATAGCTCGGTTGCCCCCGTTCAGTGGGTTCACGTTGCCTGAGTTGAAGTTCAACATGCCCGCGTTGTTGTTGCCTGCGTAGTAGGACGACGACGACCAGCAGTAGCCGTTCGTGCCGACGACATCCAAGGCTCCCGTCGCATTGTAGCGGTAGCCCGCAGCAGCATATGAAAGCAATCGCTGGGATGAATTCCGGCAGGGAAAGTTACCCTGCCGCAGACTGGGTTGTATAGCCGGAGCCTCGCGCAGGCATGGCCCGCAGCCCCGGTGGATTGCTGAATCTGCCGGCCTCGCTGACGGAAGCCGTGGCAGGCGCTCCGTCACTCCGGGCCGCAGGTCGTTCCGCAGGTTCCGATCCGAATGTAGTTGAAAAACAGCTCCAGTAGATGCTGGACGCAGCGCACGGAGAAGGCGTTGGCCCGATTGCTGTTGTTCAGCGGGTTCACGTTGCCCGAGTGGAACCACAGATTGCCCGCGTTGTGATTGCCGGCAGCGTAGGACGACGAAGACCACACGATGCCCTCCGCGCCGACGACCGCCAAGGCTCCCGTCTCGCGGTGGCGGTTGCCCGCCAATGAACGGCAATCGCTGGATTGAATGCTCCGGAGAAAAGCCCCGGCGCAAACTGGGATGTACAGCTGGCGGTTTGCGCAGCGTCGCCGTCGGGGCCGGGAACAAAGTCTGTCCGGTTCTGCCGACGCGGAAAAACTGCATGAAGTTCAAACGTTTTAGCACGCATGTCAAAACGTTGTAGCTTCGGGGTACCGTCAGCGGATTGCTGAATCTACCGACCGCGCTGGCTCGAACCGTGGTCCGTGCCACTCCGGGTCGCCAAGAGCTGTTTTTGTCTCTTGATTGAAAAGTAAAAATGCTGAATGCTCGATTATGATTGCAGAGTGTCAAAGAGCCCCGAACGACAGAAAAACAGCCGCAGATGCTGGACGCAGCGCACGGAGAAACCGTTGGCGCGGTTGTTCCAATTGAGCGGGTTCACGTTGCCTGAGTTGAAGTTCAAGTTGCCCGCGTTGTTGTCGCCTGCCAGACGCGACGACGAAGACCAATAGTAGCCGTTCGTGCCGACGTTCGCCAAGGCTCCCGTCTCCCGGTTGCGGAGGCCCGCAGCCCGGCAGTTTCGGAGCAATCGCTGGAAAGAATACTTCGGAGGAGCGCTCCTCGGGGAAGGAGCCCAACTCCGAAGCAGCTGGGATGAACAACTGACGGCCTCACGACCGGAGCCTCGCTCCGGCACCGGAGTATGCCGCCAGCGGATTGCTGAATCTACTGATCGCGCTGGCAGGAACCGTGACCCCTGCCATTCCGGATCAAAAAAACTGTTTCTTATCGCTCGCCAATGGACCTTTCCCCGACCTTGGGCGGAACGCAAGCGGATTCAAGGTTCTGCTCCCGGTTTATCGAAAAGTCATTGTCGCGCCTTTTCTTGCCCTGGCGTCGCTCAAGCGAACCTGGCTCGGCCTCGGGCGGTCGAAAAGATTGTTATTCCTTGTCGGCGGCTTCGGGTTCCGCGGCGCAGGAATCGGTTTGCTCGGACTTGTTTTTCGAGGACTTCTTCTTGTCCTTCTGCGTGTATTTCTGCCATGCGCTCAACTGCTTGGTAATCGTATCGAGATGCTCGCACAACATGGCGTATTGTTTCGTCGACAACTGCTGCGTATCGTGCAATAGACGTATCAGCAGCTTGATAGGCACCAGCTTCTCGCACGCCTCCTCGATCAGCGGACCCTTTTCCGCCGTCAGATTGGCCCGGTAGATGCAGACGCACAAACCGATGATCTCTTTCTTGAGCGATTCGCCCATCGTGTAGCGGGCATCGCGCCGGATATGAACCGAAAGTTTCACCACCTGCAACAGCAGGTCGTAAGTCGCCTTGAAAACCGGCAAATTGTCATAAATAGCCATCTAACTCTTTTTTCAAGTCTGCTACGAATAAAAGACATTCCACAGGTGTAGCTGCTTCCAGGCGGAATTCGCGAATCATCCGCACCACGCGTTCGGCCTTGGGATTCGCCACGGCGGCCGTACGCAGAGCCGTCGCCGCAGTTTGTCCGTAAGGGGCGGCCGGACCAGGTGCTGTCGCCGGGGAACCGGGAACACCGGACATCGGAACCTTGGCCCCAACCATCGAACCGCAAGGAACGGAAGCAGGCGCTTCGGGCGACGAACCAGCCAAAGGTGCGAACAGCGGCCGGGTGCGTTCCTCCGCAGGAGGTGCCGCCACGTAGGCCATTCTGCCAGCGCTTCCGCGGGGCTGCCGTTCCTTGAGCGGCAGCGAGGCTTTCCATACCTCGCAGGCCCCGGGGTCGATCCGGTCGGTCAGAGCTATCACCACGCGGCCGTCTGCCAGGGGACGCGGCGCCGAAGGGAAATATTTCAACAGCACCGCAGCCGGAAAGCCGACCGAAACCATGTCGCGTGCGCAATACTTGATGTGCTTCTTCGAGGGCCTGAAAGGCGACACCCTGCTGACGCAGGCGAATGCCGACCGCTCATAAGCCTTGTAGAACAAGCCTTCGGGATAGAGTACAATCTCGTAGAGGTTACGGTCCTCCCGCGCGGCGATCTCTTCAAAAAAGCGCATAACTCCGTTTTTGCCCGAAACTACAATCCGGCCTTTCCGTGCGGACTTCCGTGGTTTTCCATCCTAATGTCTTCTTAACTCACCGTTCACAGAAGAACACAGGATAACACATAATAGCCGTGCAAGATAACGCAAGATAAAAGCTGTTCACCTTATTGCCTGCGCGCCTGCTGGCATCATGTTCAAAAACCGGAAAGAACGTCCGAAAAGGGTCCGAATCTATTGTAACCCGTAGTTTACAATAACAAAAATAGGCTTTTTTCTGAAACAATCCAAATAAAAAGCGCCTTTTTCGTTGAAAAAATTTTTTTTGCCGCCTTAAAGGCGGCATTTCAAAACAGGAGCGCCCGAAAGCGCTCCTGTTGATGTTGAGACACGTTCGTCTCGCTTTGCTCGCTCACTGTTAATTCTGGACGCAGCGCACGGAGAGGCCGACGGCCCGGCTGTGCCCAACCAACGGGCTCACGTTGTCCGCCCGGCAGTGCAGGCCGCCAACGTGCAGAAGGCCCGCGGCGTAGGAAGACGAAGACCAAACATTGCCGTGCTCGCCGACGACGATCAGCACCAGCCGCCCGCGCCGACACTCGTCAAGGCTCCCGTCTCGCGGTGGCGGTAGCCCGCAGCAGGGTAAAATGCTTCACTGCCCGTCTTATCAGGACCAGCATAGATAAAATTCCAACCGTAATTAAACGAACCTTTCACGTTGAACTCGGAAGCAGTAGAAGTGTTGTAACCGTGCGTCGTGAAACGCGTCCACGTATCCTGCGGAGCAACACGCCATCCCGGAGGACACGGGTCGTAAATCGACTTGCTACCACGAGCGGTATTAGGCGTCTTGGTAGTCGTATTGGGATTGCCCCAAAGGTTATCACGCTGATTGGCATAGGTATCGCCCACCCAGTCGTACTGCGTAGTATTCCGCTGCAAATAGAACGTAGTCGGATTAGCAATGGCAGAAGTAATATTGGCTTCGGATGCACCCGTAAGCGTTTTTACATGACTGGCATCGCCCCATTTCTGTCCCATAGTACTCGTAGCGAAAGTCGTTGTACCCGAAGCATTCGACGAAGCACCGACAAACGGATCCTTACGCCCCCACTGATACAACAGACCGAACGATTTAGACGTATTGTCGTTCCAGGCAGCACCCAAATTACGAGTCATAACCTTCTCAGTTCGCGAAGCAACGCTATTATAACTCGTGTTAGACGAAGCAATCTGCCGGGTCTGATAACTGAAGAATCCACCGGTTGCTTTCGGATCATACGAAGTAGACCAAATATGCCAGCTCCAATGCACATTCGTTTCGTTTCCGACTGTCGGCGTACTATAAACCGCAATCAAAGCATTGGCCTCCACTACAGGAGCAGTGCTTTCGAGATTACCTGCCGTAGTAAAATAAACATAACCGTCGAACAATTTTACCGCACGGATAACAGCTCCTTTCGTAGCAGTACCGGTTTCCCACAACACTTGAACCGACTTGGGGGATAAAGTTTTATCATTAGGGAATTTGGGAGCAGTCTGACTAACGGTGCCATTCGAGCATGTCGACGCAGCAGTCGTAGCTCCGTTGCCCTTGACCGTAGCCTTGAACATGTAATTACCCAACGGATTAGCGGCCATATAACAATTTGCTGTTTCACCTTTCGACAAATCAACGCACGCACCGCCAAAAACCACGCGCAAATCGTTCGGGTTGATGCCCTTGATAGTGGGATTAATCGTATAAACCGTATTTCGCTTTATATCGAAATTAACCGTAGAATTCGCACCCGGAAAAATCGTATACACCAAATCGTAGGTCTTCTTGGAACCGACGTTGGCCGTGTAAGTACCGGAAATTACAATATGGGTAGCGTAATCCGGAGCATTCCACCAACTTTTCTGCGAAGCTTTCAAACCAGCTACATCCCCTCTCAGATTCTCAGGCACATACCAAACAAAAGGCTCCGAAGCGGAATACGTCTGTAAACCATAAGAACCATCAAAGGTGGATTTAAGCGTCGATTCAGTAGGAGCCACGACTGCAACACTATCGAGAACAGATTTGAGTTCGGCCGACTTAATGGTGAAAGTACCCAAACCGGTCTGCATAGCAACGGTTGGTGTCGATACGATTTTAGCCACCAGGAAAGAGAGCTTGACGGTAGCCGCAGCATCCGTGAAATCAGCCGACGTAACAGAACCCATCATCGGCAGACCCGTGGTCGTCAACTTGGAAGCATCGATTACGGACATGCCGATTTTGGCCTTTTTGAAATCCGCCAAAGTCATATCGCTGGTGAACTTGTCGGCTGCGGTCTTGGCGATATTGGCGATAGCGTAAACCGTAGTCTTCTCGTACTCATTAAGAGGAACACTCAACGTATTTTTGTCGGTAATATCGGCCTTCGTAAAGTACTTATTCAAAGTCAACTTAGCAGCATCGGTCTCCCCGTCGAACTGCAAGATGCAAACCGAAACCAAAGTCTTTTCATCGGCGGAAGCCGGCACGGTAGCGCGGGTGGCGGGCTGCAAACCGAACGAAATAGCCTCGTCGGAATCCTCAGCGACCGGTGCGGAAGCGAGCTGAACAGCCGCAGACGGCGCACTCATGTCCGAAGGAGCCAAACTGAAAGTCACGGTCGTGGTCGGACCTTCGGGTCCCTCATTGGGGCCAGCCGGATTGACCGGGTCCGAATCCAAATCCTTGCTGCAAGCCGCGAACATCGCACCGACGAAAGCGACCAACATCAATCGTTTCAAGATTTTCATAATCATTTTAATTTAATACTATCTGATTTTCAAATATCCTAATCTTTCAGAACCGCTACCGGAATCGAAACTCCGATAACAACTCACTACTATTCAACACCCAAATCGAGGTTCCAATTGAAAGAAGAAGTCCAATCGCCGACACCGATGGTGGGGAACGTGTTACCGCCCATGTCGGTATCCCAACTCTCGACAACGTCCCATTGACCGACCTCGACGGAAGCCTCGGGCCAACCGCCGACGCTGCTGTTGTCCCAATCGTCGGCAAGGTTCCAATCACCGACATCGAGGGTCAACGTAAAACTGTTCCCTTTCAAGGTAATGGTAAAAATATAATGCTTGTTGGGCTGGAAAGCCAACACATCCTGATACTCGGCCTTATCGGTAGTAATGGAAGCCGGAGTGAGGTCCGTATCGTCTTTCGAGTCGTTGAAATTAGCGGTAACTTCCAACTGGTAGCTGGCGGACGATTTGGGCAACACCTCGTCGAAACAAGCGAACGTAGTAGGATCGCCCGTATCGGGAAAAGTATACACACCGACGGGGAACCCATCGTAAGAACCGTCGTTCGCTCCGATAGACAAAGCCTCGCAGAGCTTAGCCGTAGCGGGCGAATGGGCGATCTTGGAAAGTTTGACCTTCTTGATTTCGATTTTCTTAATGCTGCTGCTCTCCGACTTGCGCTTGAAGACGAAACTTACCTTGGCGCACTTGCGCATCAACATACCGAGGTCGACCTCCTGCTTATAAGGGTCGGGACGGCTTGTATTGGGAGCGATGGCAACGTCGGTCACCACACAGGATGCGTGGTCGACACCGTGGTTGACAGAAACCTCCCAAGGCGACGCGATAGCTGTAGCGGGCGTGAGAGCATAGAAATCGTACTTGTCGGCCCGCAGACGAATCTGAGCGGGATCAGCCGTATTGGCATTGTCGACAGCCCCCGTAGCGGGATTGACATTGCAAGCCTCCAAGACCCGCACCTTGGTACCGTCGTCTTTCGTGTTCTCGACGACGACATAGGTAGCCTCGGCGACAAACTTATCGGCAGTAATATCGGCCGAAACAGCCCCCGCAGCCCGCTGGAAAGCCAAGACGCGGACCGTCGTACCGACGGCCAACTCCTCGGCGGCAGGCGCATCGGCCCTGGACGCGGGCTTGGCGGAAACAGAAACCCCGCCCAAAGCGAATCCTACCGCAACCCGGTCGCCCTCGGGCTCGGGCGCGACGAACTCGCTTTTCTTATGGCATCCGGTCGCTGCTGCCAACAACAAGATGAATAACGCTTTTTTCATAATCTCAAAAACTACAAAAACATGAACGAAACACCGTCGGCCCGACCCGTACGCGACCTGCTCCCTCCCGCACCGAGCCCGAACCGCAAGGCAGGAACCCGGGGGAAGACACGAAACACGCCGTGTGAAGCTACGCGCCCGGCCGAACGGGCAGTATTACATTTCGATATTGACGTTACCGCCGGTCTGCCACTTGCTGATGGCAGCCTTGGGCTCGATGGTAATAGCCGAGAAACGCAAGTAGATATTATAAGCGTAACCAGCCTTGAACCCATCGGCAGGCAAGGAAACTGCGATATCGTCGCGCTCACCGCCTTTCTCGGTCTCGATAATCAACGTGAGCTTACCACCCGTGGCGATAGGAGCAACCATGGCATAACCGCACTCCGTAGCGCTCTTTTCACGATTGGCCTGCTCGTCCCCATCGGCGGCAACCGACGAATCGAACGAAAACTCCAAGCCATCGGTACCGTAATCAATATTGGCATCGCCGGAAGCCTTTTTCTTGACCAAAGCCAAGTGAGCGGCCGTACCGGTGAAAGCGACCGTGGCGGGCAACGTAATCTCACACGTGGGCAACTGCTCCTTGAGCTTGATGGACTTGATTTTACCCCAAACCCCGGGTGCAGCGGCGTCGACGCCATAGGCGAAGAACCGCAACTGGGTGAGCTGATGTCTGAAGTGGAAAATCCGGTTGCCGGCGTCTCCATCGCTCACGTAAGTACCGAAACGCTTGTCCTTGCTACCCTCCAACTCCTCGGTCAACATGATGTCGTTCGAGCCGTTGACAGCAATCTCGATCACGCCGTTCGAGCCGCTCTTGAAAGCAGTCTGCGGATACCAACCGACCAACTTGGTGCTATTGTTGGACGCACGCGAAAGGTAGAACTTGGGGTCGTAGAACTTGATAGCGGTAGCACTACCGTCGGCCGACGCCAAAGTACCCTTCCACGAAGCGACGAAAGCCGAATCGACGTCCGAATAATCGACGGGATACTTACCCGTAGTCTCGTCCTGGTCGATACGCGCGAAGCTGACGAACAACGGACCTGCGGAACCCTTGTCGACGACGCCACGCGAAAGCCCGGCCTTGACCTTAGCGGTAGAAGCCACTTCGGCACCGAGGGTGATTTCGACCCTCTCGCCGACAGGCGCAACGGGCGTGTCCAAGCTGGCCTTGGAACAACCGGCCAACGCCATGGCCGAAAGACCCATCGCCGAAAGAACGGCTTGTCTAACAAACGTTTTCATTGTCATATACTTTATTGAGTTATTTCCTTGGTGACTGTAAGGGGACATTCAACCCCTTACAGCCTGTATACACGTTCCGAAGCACTAAGTGCGTCTCGCGGAACGGAAAGCAGAACTACTGGATGTCGGCACCGCCGTTACCGCCGTTCTCCCATGCGGCAACGGTAGCCTTAGCCTGAATCTCGGTAGCCTTGAAAGTCAGCGTGATCTCGAAGTACTTACCCTGCGTAGACTGAGCGTAAGCTGCGGCGATAGCATCCAACAAGTTGATATTAACCGTATAAGCCGTCGTATGGTTCGTCGTCTTAACCTGCAGCGTGAAGTCCGTATCAGTATTAACCAAATCAGCGGTCAGAGGAGCAACCAGCACATAGGCGACATTGGTAGCGGTTTTCGTCAGCTCAACAGCGGTGTCATCAAGTACCAAGCTCTTGAAAGCCGTATCAGTATACTGCTTGGAAGCATCGGTCTGGGTCATGTCCATCTTGAAGAAATCGAACGAAGCCGGAGTGCCATCAGGAGCCGTAAAGGAACCCTTCATCGGCTGACCAGCAACCTTATCGGTACAAGCAATGGAAACCTGATTCTTCAGACCGCCATTGGCTCCCGTCAAGGCAATATCCGTAATCTGACCCCAAGCGGAGATAGCAGCATCATTTTCAGCCGAAACTTTTACGATGAGTTTGGTCAGCATGTGCTCGAAAGCCAGGGTAGGATACTCCGGCGTAGCAGGAGAAACAGCCTGATGTTTTGCCTTGTTGGCCACTGCCTGGGGAGCAACCATGATGTCCGACTTGCCGTCGATTTTGCAGACAGCCGAAGACTTGCCGGCGCTCGTCGACTCCGTCCACTCCAGATCGTAGGGATACAGACCGAACAGATAGACATCATCCTTGTCTGCGGGGAAATACATGCTACCCTTACCACCATCAGTGGTCGAAAGGAAACCTACCTGGTTCTCATTTTTGAAGACCATCTTATCAGTGCCGTTGAAGTTGCCGTTGTAGGTCGGGATGTTATTTTTACCATCGGCATCAAGAGTACCCGAATAAACGTCTTTCGTAGTGGTTGCCCAAACCTTAGCTTCGAGCTGATGATCGTTGTCGATGGTGCTGCCCTCGAAAGGAGCACGCGTCGAGATGCTCAGTGCGGTCGACTTGGCCAGAATTTCTACGTCGCCACCGTCAATGTTGGGACGCTCTGCCAATTCGCTCTTCGAGCAACTTGCCATAGCTGCTACGGCAAGCAGAGAGAAAAACAGTTTTTTCATAATAAAAAGATTGATAAAGAAGTTAATAAATGATTTTCCGTGTTACTATAATATGGTTTTAAGGTTCGTTCTGCTATTGGATGACGGCCGAGCCGGTTCCGGCGAGCTCCCAGGGGATAACCACCACCTTGGCGAAGACCTCCACCTTCTCGTTGAAAGTCAGCGTAATCTTGTACGAGTGTCCGGCGGCAAACGCGAGCTCTCCCGTAGGCTTGATTTCCACATCGGGATAGGCATGGCCTGCAATTTCAAGCCGGATTTTGAACGACGCCAAGCCGGGCTGCAACATGATTCCATCGCCCGCAGCCAACGGGTTCTTGTCGACGAGCGTGATATTCTTGCCCTCGATGCCGGGAACTTTCAGTTCGGCCGGCGTCGACCACTCTCCGAAAACACCCGATTCGATATTCATCGACGAAACGGTATTCGCATTCTGGATGACGATATTTTCGATAGTCTTGCCCGTAAGCGCCTCGTTCACATCCTGAATCTCGAACTTGAGCTGCGTGAGCGCATGGCTGAAAACCAAAGACAGAGGAGTAGTATTGTCACGACTGCCCACCACGGGCGCCGAGTACAGAATATCGTCGGAACCATTCAGCGTGAAACGCAGGACCGGAGCCTTTCCGGTGGCCGGAGCATCGAGAGAAAACCGAACGCCGTCGGCATACGGATAGTAGGCACAAAACTTAACGTAATGCGCAGGGTCGGCGGGATAATAATAGATACCGTCCCATGAGATTGCACCCGACGCCTCGACCGCAGTCGACCGGACGTTGTCCATCGACAGCGCATTGCCCCAGCCCGAAGCAGTCGTGTTGGGCAACTGTACGCCATAGATGCCGATATTGTTGCCAAGGTCGGTCGCCGTCTGGACTTCCGCCCTGGTGACCTTACCGACCCCGAGCCGGATCACGCCGTCCGTCTCGCGCAGTTCCAGCTCCTGTCTGGAACAGGAAGCCAGCAGCCCGCAGAAGGCGATAACGAACAAGGAATTTCTAAGCATATCTGTAACTTTTTTATACTCCACAAACATACAGCCCTCTACTGGACCTCATTTTCGACCGGATCGCCGATCGTACCGCCTCCGGTACCCGGAATCCAATCCGTCACCTCGGCCGTCAATACGCCCCCGATCTTCTTGAGTTCGATACCGACTTCCACAGGTATCGTCACGGGAATGGTTCCGCCGTTGTCCTTGAGGAACTGGTCGACAACCTTGGTGACGTCGGCCGTGACGGTATAGGGATCGCCTCCGTTGGGAACCACGTTGAGCCGGACCGTATGGGTGCCGAAACCGCTGTTCGGCTTGATAAGGTCGAGTACCGATATTTCGGCCTTGTAATTATAGCCGCTGTTGTCGGTAACCCGGTCGGTCGGGAAGTTCACGCTTTCGGAGGTCGTGGCGCACTTGGCCGTCGCACAATGGTGCGAGGGCGAAACACCCGAGAACGTACCGCCGTCCAGCGCAATCAGATCGTCGCCCTCCACCTTGAAGCGGAGAATGACCGTCTTGACACATGCCTTGGGCTGGGCTTTCACCTCTATCCGTTCGCGGAACTGAACGGTCACCACGTCGATTCGCTGGCCGTCGGCCGGATTATGGACGCAGTTGGCCACAAACAGATTCTTCGGCTGAGTGATGCACTCCTTGGCACGCGCCGCATTCTTTCCGGCCGCCGCAAGTTCGGATTCGGTCATCACATGGAACGTCGCCTTGTCATAGTCATCCTCGCCACGCAATATCAGATTTTCCGTATCGCTGTTATAAACAAGCACCTTATAGGAACCCACAGGCACTCTGCCGTGGAATCCGTCGGCCGGACACTCGAAACTCTGATAGGTAAGAGCCTGCTCCCCCTCAGCAGCAGCCACGGCTTTGCCATCGGCAGCGACAGGATAGAAGAGGACCCGGGTGCCCTTGGGTGCGGCACCCTCCGGCCACGCCAGCTCGATGTCCACGAAACCCTCGTTCTTATAGTGATCCAGAGTTTCCTTGGTGCAACCTGTCTCTGCCGCCAGTGCGAAGAACAGGGCGCCGAACAGCATGTATGTAAACAATCTTTTCATAATAACGCTTTATCTACTAACGGCCCGTTGCAGGGACGAACGGATATTCTCGTTTTAGCTCTCTGCGGCTTGCCGCGCGCCCCTTATATACGGGCCGCGGCCGCCTTTTATTGTGTTCCGCTACCGCCGTCCGCGGCCGAAGCGGTATACGATATTCAGTCTCACGCCCGTAAGTCCGAATTCATTTTTCTTGCCGGCTTCGTCATCGTAGTTGTAGATGCCGTCGGTCTCGAAGGTACGGGTGTATTTGTTGTAGGAGGCGCTCCGGTAACCGCCGCGCAGGCTCAGCTCGGCGCACCAATGCTTGCCCAGCGGCAACATGTAACCTACCGAAATGCCTGCATGCCAGTAGTCGCCCGTAAAGTTGGAACTGGTGTTTACGCCCTCTTCGCGGCCCTCCTGTTTGTTGAAGTCGCCGAATTCGCCGTAGACACCGAAATAGACGCCACGGAACAGGCGGTCGCCCTTGATCCAAATGCGCGGTTCAAGGCTGTAAGCCGAAAGGCCCCAGAATTTCTTACCGCCGTCATACGCCCAGTTCGAGTAGAGCCCCGAACCCGAAAGCGAGAAACGCTTGCCAAGGTAGAGTTCGCCCTCGAGGTTGGGCATGAAAGTCGTCATGTTGAAGCTGGCGGCACCCGACGGCACGAATCCGGCCCATGCCACCAAGTTGGTTTTCAGCGCAAAGATAGGACGGAGCTTGCGGCTCTCCTTTTTCTTGCGGCGGGCTTCTTCGGCTGCCTTGCGGGCCGCTTCGATGCGGGCTTCTTCCTCGGCCCGTTTGGCTGCTTCCAGCCGGGCCTGTTCAGCGGCGGCACGTTCAGCCTGGATGCGGGCTTCCTCCTGCGCTATACGCAGAGCTTCCAGCCGTTCGGCTTCGCGGGCCTGCCGTTCGGCTTCCAGACGCGCGGATTCCTCCATCCGGGCCAGTTCGGCCAGACGGCGCTCCTCGGCCAAAGCCTCCTCGCGCTCCTTGGCCAGCGCGGCCTCGAATTCTTCCTGCGAAAGTTTCGTATGCAGTTTCTCCTCAAGGATGCGGCGGAGGTCGTAGTTCACGGTAATTTCCACACGGCGCAGTCCCGGGAAGAAATGTTTGGACATGTATCTGTAAGGAACGCCGTTGTCCAGGTCCATCAGTCGTTTCTCGCGGCCCTGGAAAACACCTACGTTCTCAATCAGATAAATCACCTCGTCGCGCTTGGGCATGTCCGAATCCTCGACGAGCTTGAGCAGTTCGTCCCAGTCCTCGGCCACCCAATTGACACGGATGGGATAACGCTGCGACAGGTCGTATTCGTTGTCAAGATAGTTTTTGAAACCCATTACACGGGTCTTGGCCAGCCGTTCGTTCACGCCGTACGAACCCTCGATGGAGCAGTAGCCGCTCAGACGAATCGAGTCGACGTAGATAAGGCTGTCACGGAATACCTGGCGGATGAAGTCGTCGAGTTTGCGCAGCTCGCTGGAGTTGTTCTCGAAATCGGGAATGATCTTGGCGCTTCCCTGCGGATAGTTCAGGTAGCAACTCAGACTTTTGGAACCCTCCGTAATAACCTGGCGATAAGTCGAATCGCTGATCGAAAGCTGGGAATTTTCGCCCGGAGGCACAGGAGCACCGCCGGCCCGCAGGACCGACGTCATCGACAAGACGCATAACAGCACCGGCATCCACCGGAAAAATTTGGGAGTGTTATTCACTATCTTCATAACTTATCTTAGTTACTGCCCAAGCACACAGCCGTCCCCGCCAGGAAGCCCTCGTTCAGCGGAACCATCCTTTTGAACAAGCGCCGCGAAAAGCCGGACAGCCATGCCACTATTTTATTTCTAAAATTCCTTTCATTCCGTTCCGGTGCCTTGCCCTGCATGCTCCGAATCCGATAATTCCGAGTGTTGGCAATCCGACCGGGGCCGCAACTCCGGTCTAAGCAAAGCGCAACCGGCTTTGTCTACTTCTATATGCTGCTTATCAGATACTTGTGTACCCCAATCCACCGAGCGGCATCCTTTCGCCGGCTCGGAAAAATGTCCGAATAAGCGATAAAATCCTCCATTCAGAACACCCGGAATCAAGGCTTCCACAAACATCTCACGCCGCAAATATATGAAAAAAATTCCCCCCCCACAAATTTTTAACATATTTTTTTACTTTCTCCGAAGAAAATCGTATTTTCAGCATCGGTTCCGCCACAAACGGACACGATAAAGCCAACAATGCCCTCCGGAGCCGTTCTGATAGCGAATTCTTTAGAAAGACGCTCATCGCGGCCGACTTCGCCCGCCTGCCGAAAATATTTTTTCCGGCCGTGCGGCAGGCAGTTTTCCGCTCGAAGAGGAGTTGCTCCGAAAGCACATTCTTATAAATAGGTACGGGTCGCCCTTCCGGTTTTCCGGAATGCGAAGCCGCTTCCACCACCTGCACACAACGTGCCACACAGCCCTCTCCGGGACCCGCTTTTTCCGGCCGAAACTACGTTGTACAGCTCTCCGGGCGGGACGGGTCCGATTTGTCCGGCTTGCTCCGGCCGCATCCATCCGGCAGTTGGAGGAGACGGCAGGCTGCCGTTTCCTGCCGCCGCTCGACCGTGGTATGTTCCCCGCCCATCTCCTTTCGTGCAGCATAGGAGGCCTACACTTTGCCGGAGCTGGAACCGCCCCTCCGCCAGGCACCGTGCCCGCAAGGTTCAAATAAATTTGGTATTGCGCTCGGCTTGCGCTATCTTTGCGCAGTCTTCCGTTTTTCAAGGCTCCATAGTTCAAGGGATAGAACGAGGGTTTCCTAAACCCTAAATTCGCGTTCGAGTCGCGGTGGGGCTACTTCTTTCCCGCATGGAATCGCTCAGAGAACTATTCAAAATCGGCAACGGCCCCTCCAGCAGTCACACGATGGGGCCCAAAAAGGCCGCCGAACTCTTTCTGGGGCGCTGCCCCGGCGCCGAATCGTACCGCGTGACGCTCTACGGTTCGCTCGCCGCCACAGGCCGGGGCCACCTTACCGACCAGGCCATCCTCGCGTCGATGACGCCCCACGCCCCTACCGAAATCGTCTGGCGCCCCGACATCGTCCCGGCGTTCCACCCCAACGGCATGTTGTTCGAGGGCCTGCGCGGCGAGGAAGTCATCGACAGCTGGACCATTTACAGCATCGGCGGCGGAGCGCTGGCCAACGAAACCACCCGCCAGGAGCCTCCCCAAAGCGTCTACCCGCTTTCCACCATCTCCGAAATCAAGGAGTGGTGCTACCGCGAGGGCAAAACCTATTGGGAATACGTCAACGACTGCGAGGGTCCCGAAATCTGGGATTACCTCGACACGGTCTGGACCACCATGTGCGAAACCATCCGGCAGGGGCTCAACAACGACGGCGTTCTGCCCGGCGGGCTCAAGGTCGCCCGCAAGGCCGCCACTTACTTCGTCAAGTCGAAAAGCTATTCCGACTCGCTCTCCTCGCGGGCCAAAATCTACGCCTATGCCCTCGCCACTTCCGAGGAGAACGCCTCGGGCGGTGTGGTCGTCACGGCACCCACCTGCGGGTCCAGCGGCGTTGTTCCCGCCGTACTCTACCATTTGGCCACTTCGCGCGATTTCCTCCGCATCCGTATCCTGCGGGCGTTGGCTACCGCCGGGTTGTTCGGCAATGTCGCCAAAACCAATTCTTCGATATCGGGCGCCGAGGTCGGTTGCCAAGGCGAAGTGGGCGTCGCCTGCGCCATGGCCGCCGCCGCTGCGTGCCAACTCTTCGGCGGCACCCCCTCGCAAATCGAGTACGCCGCCGAAATGGGGCTGGAGCACCACCTCGGGCTCACGTGCGACCCCGTGTGCGGGCTGGTACAGGTGCCTTGCATCGAGCGCAACGCCATCGCCGCCGCCCGGGCCCTCGACGCCAATATCTACGCCACACTCTCCGACGGCGCCCATCTCGTTTCTTTCGACAAGGTCGTCGAAGTCATGAACGAGACCGGGCACAACCTCCCCTCCCTTTACCGCGAAACCGCCGAGGGAGGTCTGGCCAAGCGCGTCGAACGGAAATAACGCATCGGGGGGGGGCAAAGCCGTTATTCCGAACGTCAGCGGGAAATCTCTTTCACCCGCATTCCCAGCCCAACAAAATCCCGATAAACCCGGTATTTCTTGCACAAAAAACCCGTCCCTTGAAACAAGGGACGGGTTTTCAATATGGCTGTGGCGATTATTGCGCCTGCCGGATTTCTTCCAGTTCGGCTTTCGAGCCGACCACCAAGTTGTCGTAGTCGCGCAGACCCGTTCCGCCCGGAATCAGGTGACCGCAGATGACGTTCTCCTTGAGGTTCTCCAGCGGATCGACCTTGGCCTGGATGGCCGCCTCGTTGAGCACCTTGGTCGTCTCCTGGAACGAAGCCGCCGAGATGAAGCTCGAAGTCTGAAGTGCGGCGCGGGTAATACCTTGCAGCACCTGCGTCGAGGTCGCCGGAACAATATCGCGGACCTGCACCGGACGCTGGTCGCGGCGCTTGAGGCTCGAATTCTCGTCGCGCAGTTTGCGCAGCGAAACAATCTGCCCCGGCTGCAGGTTCGTCGAGTCGCCCGCGTCGGTGACCACCACCTTGTCGTAGAGCTCGTCGTTCACATCCATGAACTCCCACTTGTCGATGATCTGGTCCTCGAAGAAACGGGTGTCTCCCGGGTCTTCGATCTTCACTTTCGACATCATCTGGCGTACAATCACCTCGAAATGCTTGTCGTTGATCTTCACGCCCTGCATGCGGTAGACCTCCTGCACCTCGTTGACAATGTACTCCTGCACCTTCGTCGGGCCCAGAATGTTCAGTATGTCCGTCGGCGTAATCGCACCGTCCGACAGCGGACTGCCCGCTTTCACGAAGTCGTTCTCCTGGACGATAATCTGACGCGACAGCGGCACCAGATAGCGCTTCTGTTCGCCCTCTTTCGAGGTGATGACGATTTCGCGGTTACCGCGCTTGATTTTGCCGAACGTCACTTCGCCGTCGATTTCCGATACGATGGCGGGGTTCGACGGGTTGCGGGCCTCGAAGAGCTCGGTCACACGCGGCAGACCGCCGGTGATGTCGCCGCCCGACTTGCCCACCGCACGCGGTATCTTGATAAGGATGTCGCCGGCCTTGATTTTGGCGTTGTCCTTCACTACCACGTGGGCGCCTACCGGCAGGTTGTATTGCTTCACCTCCTCGCCCGACTTGTCCACAATCCGGATAACCGGGTTCTTGGTCTTGTCCTTCGATTCGATGACCACCTTTTCCGACAGGCCCGTCTGTTCGTCGCGTTCGTCGCGGTACGTAATACCCTCCAATACGCTCTCGTAAACGGCCTTGCCCTCGGTCTCCGAAATGATGACCGCGTTGTAGGGGTCCCATTCGCAAATCAGATCGCCTTTCTTGACCGCGGCTCCGTCCGCCATGAAAAGCGTGGCGCCATAGGGCAGGTTGTGCGTGTAAAGTACGATTTCGGTCTTCGGATCCACAATGCGGAATTCCGACTGGCGCGAAACCACGATGTTGATGGCTTCGCCTGCGGCGTTCTTGCCTTTGACCGTGCGCAGTTCGTCGATTTCGAGACGACCCTCGTATTTCGATACCACGTTGGTCTCGACAGCCGTACCGCCGGCCACACCACCGACGTGGAACGTACGGAGCGTCAGCTGCGTACCCGGCTCGCCGATGGACTGGGCCGCAATCACGCCGACCACTTCGCCTTTCTGCACCATGCGGGCCGTCGCCAAGTTGCGTCCGTAACACTTCGCGCAGACGCCGCGGCGGGCTTCGCACGTAAGTACCGAACGGATTTCGACCGATTCCAGCGGCGATTTCTCGATGGCTTCGGCAATGGCTTCCGTGATTTCCTCACCCGCCTTGCAGAGCACCTCGCCCGTCAGCGGGTGGATTACGTCGTTCAGCGCCACACGGCCCAGGATGCGGTCGTAGAGCGTCTGCACCACATCGTCGTTGCGCTTGATGGCCGTAGCCGTCAAACCGCGCAGCGTGCCGCAGTCTTCTTCGTTGATGATGACGTCCTGTGCCACGTCGACCAGACGGCGCGTCAGGTAACCGGCGTCGGCCGTCTTCAGTGCGGTATCGGCCAGACCCTTACGGGCACCGTGGGTCGAAATGAAGTACTCCAGCACCGAAAGACCCTCCTTGAAGTTCGAGAGAATCGGGTTCTCGATAACCTGCTGGCCACCCTCGACGCCCGATTTCTGCGGTTTCGCCATCAGACCGCGCATACCGCTCAGCTGACGGATCTGCTCCTTCGAGCCGCGGGCTCCCGAATCCAGCATCATGTAGACCGGATTGAAGCCGTCTTCGTCTTTCACCAGCGTGTCGATTACCGCCTTGGTCAACTTCGAGTTGATGTTGGTCCACACGTCGATAATCTGGTTGTATCGTTCGTTGTTGGTGATAAGACCCATGTTGTAGTCTTCCATGATGGCGTCCGAGCGTTCGTAGCCCTCCTGCACCAGCTTCTCCTTTTCTTCGGGGATGATGACCGCATCGAGGTTGAACGACAGACCGCCTTGGAATGCCATCCGGTAACCGAGGTTCTTGATGTCGTCGAGGAACGCGGCCACCTTGTCGGCACCGGCTTTCTTCATCACCACGGCAATGATGTCGCGCAACGAGCGTTTCGTCAGCACCTCGTTGATATAGCCCACTTCCTGCGGCACAACCTGGTTGAACAGGATACGGCCGATGGTCGTCTCCTTGATGACACGCACGGGGTTGCCGTTCTCGTCGAGGTCGTCCACCAGACACTTCACAATGGCGTGCAAGTCGGCTTTCTTCTCGTTGTAGGCGATAATCGCCTCTTCCGGACCGTAGAACGTGCGGCCCTCGCCTTTCACGCCCTTGCGGGGTTTGGTGATGTAGTAGAGACCCAACACCATGTCCTGCGACGGCACCGTGATAGGCGCACCGTTCGCAGGGTTCAGCACGTTGTGCGAACCCAGCATCAGCAGCTGTGCCTCCAGGATGGCGGCGTTGCCCAGCGGCAGGTGCACGGCCATCTGGTCGCCGTCGAAGTCGGCGTTGAACGCCGTACATGCCAGCGGGTGGAGCTGCATGGCCTTGCCCTCGATGAGTTTGGGCTGGAACGCCTGGATACCCAGTCGGTGCAGCGTCGGGGCACGGTTCATCAGCACAGGATGACCCTTGATAACGTTCTCCAGGATGCCCCAGATGACCGGGTCCTTGCGGTCGATGATTTTCTTGGCCGACTTCACCGTCTTCACGATTCCGCGCTCGATGAGCTTGCGGATGACGAACGGCTTGTAGAGTTCGGCGGCCATGTCCTTGGGGATACCCATTTCGTGCATCTTCAGCTCGGGACCCACCACGATGACCGAACGGGCCGAGTAGTCCACACGTTTACCCAAGAGGTTCTGACGGAAGCGGCCCTGCTTGCCCTTGAGCGAATCCGACAGCGATTTCAGCGGGCGGTTCGATTCGTTCTTCACCGCATTCGACTTGCGCGAGTTGTCGAAAAGCGAGTCGACAGCTTCCTGCAACATGCGCTTCTCGTTGCGCAGGATGACTTCCGGAGCCTTGATTTCGATCAGTCGCTTCAGTCGGTTGTTGCGAATGATGACACGGCGGTAAAGGTCGTTCAGGTCCGACGTCGCAAAGCGGCCGCCGTCCAGCGGCACCAGCGGGCGCAGTTCGGGCGGGATGACCGGGATGACGCTCAGCACCATCCATTCGGGTTTGTTCTTGCCCTCCGAAGCGCGGAACGATTCGATGACGTTCAGGCACTTCAGCGCTTCCGACTTGCGCTGCTGCGAGGTCTCGGTCGACGCCTTATGACGCAGGGCGTAGGACATCGAGTCGAGGTCCACCTGCTTCAGCAGCGTGTAAATCGCCTCGGCACCCATCATCGCCACGAACTTGTTCGGGTCGCTGTCGTCGAGCGACTGGTTGCCTTTCGGCAGCGCCGCCAGCACATCGAGGTATTCCTTTTCCGCGAGGGTCGCCAGCCGTTCGATGCCCTGTTCGGCAGCGGCACCCGGGTTGATGACCACATAGCGTTCGTAGTAGATGATCGCTTCGAGTTTCTTCGACGGGATACCCAGCAGGTAGCCGATTTTCGACGGGAGCGAGCGGAAATACCAGATATGCACCACCGGCACCACCAGCGAAATATGGCCCATGCGTTCGCGGCGCACCTTCTTCTCGGTCACTTCCACACCGCAGCGGTCGCAGACGATGCCTTTGTAGCGGATGCGCTTGTACTTTCCGCAGTGGCATTCGTAGTCCTTCACGGGGCCGAAGATGCGTTCGCAGAACAGACCGTCGCGCTCGGGCTTGTAGGTGCGGTAGTTGATGGTCTCGGGCTTGAGCACTTCGCCGCTCGACTGGGCCAGAATCTCCTCCGGAGAGGCCAGTCCGATGGCTATGCGGTTGTACCCGTTGCCGCCCTTGTTGTCTTTGGACATTGACATATTGCTTTCTTCTTTTTTATCGTCCCAAAAATTCTTACTCCAGTTTGACCGACAGGGCCAGACCGCGCAGTTCGTGCAGCAGCACGTTCATCGCCTCCGGAATTCCCGGTTTGGGCAGGTTCTCGCCCTTGACGATGGCTTCGTAGGCCTTGGCGCGTCCCATCACGTCGTCCGACTTGATGGTCAGAATCTCCTGCAGGATGTTGGCGGCGCCGAAGCCTTCGAGCGCCCATACCTCCATCTCACCGAATCGCTGACCGCCGAACTGCGCCTTACCGCCCAGCGGCTGCTGCGTGATAAGCGAGTACGGACCTATCGAGCGGGCGTGCATCTTGTCGTCGATCATGTGGCCCAGCTTGAGCATGTAAATCACGCCCACCGTCGCCGGCTGGTCGAACATTTCACCCGTGCCGCCGTCGTACAGATAGGTGCGGCCGCTGTGCGGCAGACCCGCTTGCGCCGTGTACTCGTTGATTTGGTCCAGCGAGGCTCCGTCGAAAATCGGCGTCGCGAACTTCAGACCCAGTTCACGGCCGGCCCATCCGAGCACGGTTTCGTAAATCTGGCCGAGGTTCATTCGCGAGGGCACGCCCAGCGGGTTCAAACAGATGTCGACAATCGTTCCGTCTTCCAGGAACGGCATGTCTTCGTCGCGGACCACCTTGGCTACAATACCCTTGTTTCCGTGACGGCCCGCCATCTTATCGCCCACCTTGAGCTTGCGCTTCTTGGCGATGTAGACCTTCGCCATCTGGATGACGCCCGTCTGCGGCAGTTCGTCGCCGTTGGTGAAGTTGTACTTCTCGCGCTTGATAGCCGCGTCGGCTTTCTTCCACTCGATGGAGTAGTTGTTCACCGTCGCCTCGATCAGCGCGTCGATGCGGGCGTCGCCCGTCCACTTGCACGAGCCGAGGTTCAGATAGCCCGACACCACACCCGTCTTCTCGTCGGTCGACTTGCGGGCAATTTCTTCCAGCATCTTCAGCGTGAATTTCGTACCCGCCGGGTAGAGTTCCGCGCCGAAGTAGTCGGTGATGCCCGTCGTGGTCTTGCCTTGGAGCAGAGACCAAAGTTTCCCGGTCAGCCGCTTGGTCAGCTCAGCAATCTGCGCTGCAAATTGTTCGTCGAGTTGTTCAAGCTGTGCTTTCTCTGCATTCTTGCCTTTCTTGTTGTCCTTGTTGGCACGGCTGTACAACGTCGTGCCAATAACGACACCGTGAAGCGACGGCTGAGCCTTGAGCGAAGCATCTTTCACATCGCCCGCCTTGTCACCGAAGATTGCACGAAGCAGTTTTTCTTCGGGCGACGGGTCGCTTTCGCCTTTCGGCGTGATTTTACCAATCAGAATGTCGCCCGGATGAACGTTGGCACCCACACGGATAATACCGTTGCTGTCCAAGTCTTTCGTGGCGTCTTCCGAGACGTTGGGAATATCCGACGTCAGTTCCTCGACACCGCGTTTCGTGTCGCGGACTTCCATGATATACTCGTCGACATGCACGGAAGTGAATATGTCTTCGCGCTGGATACGTTCCGAAATTACGATAGCATCCTCGAAGTTGTAACCTTTCCACGGCATGAATGCAACCTTGAGGTTGCGGCCCAATGCCAATTCGCCTTGCTGTGTCGAGTAACCCTCCGTGATAATCTGTCCTTTCTTTACCTTGTCGCCCGTGAGCACAATGGGTTTCAGCGTGACAGACGTATTTTGGTTGGTACGACGGTAGCGCGGAAGTTCGTAGGTCGTCACCTCCGGTGCGAACGAAGCGAGTATTTCGTCTTCCGAACGCTGGTACTTGATCTGAATCTTCGTCGCGTCGGCAAACACCACTTCGCCGTCGCCCTCGGCCACAATCTGAATGCGGCTGTCGGAAATCATCTCCTTTTCGATGCCCGTGCCGACAATCGGCGCCTCCGAAGTTACCAGAGGCACAGCCTGACGCATCATGTTCGAGCCCATCAGTGCACGGTTGGCGTCGTCGTGTTCCAAGAACGGAATCAAGCTCGCTGCAATCGACGCAATCTGGTTGGGGGCCACGTCCATCAGGTTCACCTCCTTGGCCGTCACCACCGGGAAATCGGCGCCCTGGCGGGCCTTGATGCGCTCCGGCTGGAGGAAATTGCCCTTGTCGTCGACAGGGATATTGGACTGCGCCACAATCTTACCCTCTTCCTCTTCGGCCGAGTAGTAACGGATGTGGGAGTTGTCCATGTCGATCTTGCCGTTTTCCACCGTGCGGTAGGGCGTCTCGATGAAGCCCATCGGCGAAATCTTGGCATAGACGCACAGCGACGAAATCAGACCGATGTTCGGGCCTTCCGGCGATTCGATGGGGCACAGACGGCCGTAGTGCGTATAGTGAACGTCTCGCACCTCGAATCCCGCACGGTCACGCGACAGACCGCCGGGGCCGAGGGCCGACAGACGGCGCTTGTGCGTAATTTCGGCCAGCGGGTTTATCTGGTCCATGAACTGCGAGAGCTGCGAGGTCCCGAAGAACGAGTTGATGACCGACGACAGCGTCTTGGCGTTGATAAGGTCCACAGGCGTGAACACTTCGTTGTCGCGCACATTCATGCGTTCGCGAATGGTACGCGCCATGCGCACGAAGCCCACCGAGAACTGGTTCGACAGCTGTTCGCCCACCGTGCGGACACGACGGTTCGACAAGTGGTCGATGTCGTCCACATCCGCTTTCGAGTTGATCAGCTGAATCAGATACTTGATGATGGCTATGATGTCTTCGCGCGTCAGCGTCCGCACGGCCGGGTCGATGTCCAGGTCCAACTTCTTGTTGATGCGGTAGCGGCCTACGTCGCCCAGGTCGTAGCGTTTGTCCGAGAAGAAAAGTTTCTCGATTACGTCGCGGGCCGTCGCCTCATCGGGCGGTTCCGAAGCGCGCAACTGCCGGTAGATGTACACAACAGCTTCCTTTTCGGAGTTGCAGGGGTCTTTCTGCAGCGTGTTGTAAATAATCGAGAAGTCGATACCCGACTGGTTCTCCTTGTGCAGCAGAATCGTCTTGGCTCCGCTCTCGATGATTTGGTCGATATGTTCTTCCGCCAGCACCGTCTCGCGATCTACGATGACGTTGTTTCGTTCAATCGACACCACTTCGCCCGTATCTTCGTCCACGAAGTCCTCGACCCACGTCGAGAGTACACGGGCGGCCAGTTTGCGTCCTACGGCTTTCTTCAGATTGGCTTTCGACACCTTCACTTCGTCGGCCAGGTCGAAGATTTCCAGAATCTGCTGGTCCGCTTCATAGCCGATGGCGCGCAGCAGCGTCGTTACGGGCAATTTCTTCTTGCGGTCGATGTAGGCGTACATCACGTTGTTGATGTCCGTGGCGAATTCGATCCACGAGCCTTTGAACGGAATGATACGCGCCGAATAGAGTTTGGTGCCGTTCGTGTGCATGCTCTGGCCGAAGAACACGCCCGGCGAGCGGTGCAGCTGCGATACGATGACACGCTCCGCTCCGTTGATGACGAACGTTCCGCGTTCGGTCATATAAGGAATCGTCCCGAAGTACACGTCCTGCACCACGACGCCGAAATCTTCGTGTTCGTCGTCCGTGCAATAGAGCTTCAGCTTGGCTTTCAGCGGGACACTGTACGTAAGGCCGCGTTCCAGGCACTCTTCGATCGAGTAGCGCGGCGGGTCGATATAGTAGTCTATGAACTCCAGTACGAAGTTGTTCCGGGTGTCCGTGATGGGGAAGTTTTCCTGAAACACCTTGTAGAGGCCTTCGTTCTTGCGATTTTCGGCCGTGGTGTCCATCTGGAAAAAGTCCCGGAATGATTTGAGCTGTACCTCCAGCAAATCCGGATAGGGTACCCGGTTCTTCACTGTCGAGAAGCTGATTCTTTGTTGTGTTTTAGCTGTGGACATCGTATGATCCAAATTAGTTGAAGTGTAAATCGGAGACGGTTTCCGTTTCCGAAGAACAATCTTTCACAAAGGGTTGCGGAATAGTTGCTTCGTCGTTGTATAGTGCGTGTTACTTCTATCGTGTGCGTAGACCGGACTTGCTTTGCATGTTACCTTGCGCATCGCGTATTGGTCACCACTTCATCGTGCTTAAACCGTACTCACACTTTGTCTTGCTCATGCGTTACGTTACCACTCCGTCGTGGTTAAGGCTCACACTTCACATGTCGCATAGTACTTCGCCATGCTCGTGCGCCGTGCCACCATTTCCTCACGTTTCCGCCCATCCGTCAGTGCGCTTTCATACGTCACTTCTTACCCGTTGAGCGTCTTCGTACGTGGCACCTTGCCCGTTCCATTGTCGCGTCAGTTACTGTTTCGTCACCACAATCGCGTCTCAGCGTCATTACCTGTGCCGCATCTTTTCGGTTCGATTCAAGCATTCGACGCGCAACGTTTCATCTCACACGTTCGTTTCGCACGTTCCGTTTCATCGGTCCGCACTCGCCGGTCGGTCCTCTGATATTCGTAGATTCCCGCCCGGTCCGGTCGGTTTCGGCTCCGCCGTTCTTCCTTTCCCTTTCGGCTCCCGTCTCGCGGCCCCGGGTGCCATGCGCCGCTCATCGCCGCGCGCTCCTTTCCGGCAGGCCCGCTGTTTATCCCGCCGAAGCCCCCGTTTGCAGGCGTCCGCAATTGCGCCCCGGGAGCATTTCTTCCTCGGACCGGGCACAGCACATGCGGCACTCCCGATCTTTAGACCAAGAAAAGGCATAGAGCCTACACGCCGGTAAGCCCTATACCTGGATTCATCTTGTGTGAATCTTAAGCAGCAAAGCTACTTAAGCTCAACTTCAGCACCTGCTTCCTCGAGCTGGCTCTTGATCTGCTCAGCCTCTTCCTTGGAAACACCTTCTTTCACAGCCTTGGGAGCACCGTCCACGAGTGCCTTGGCGTCGCCCAGCGAGAGACCTGCGAGGTCCTTCACTACCTTGATTACCTGGAGCTTGGCCTGACCGCCGCTCTTCAGAATCACGTCGAAGGTCGACTTCTCGGCAGCAGCGGCCTCACCGGCGCCGGCAGCGGGTGCTGCAACGGCAACAGCGGCAGCAGCCGGTTCGATGCCATATTCCTCCTTGAGGATCTGTGCGAGTTCGTTTACCTCGGTTACCTTGAGGTTTACCAGTTCTTCAGCAAGTTTCTTTACGTCTGCCATAGTTGTAAGCGTATTAAATTTTGTTTTTTACTTGTTGTGATTAGTTGTTTCGCGATTCGAGCGTCTTCACGATGCCCGCAATCTTCTGGCCTGCACCGGCTTGCAGTGCAGAGATAACATTCTTCGCAGGAGACTGCAGCAGCGTGATGATGTCGCCGATGAGTTCTTCCTTCGACTTGATGTTGCAGAGAGCGTCGATCTGGTTGTCGCCCACGTATACGCACCCTTCGGCGAACGCCGCCTTGAGTACGGGCTTGTCAGAGCCTTTGCGGAATTCCTTGATAAGGGCCGCAGGGGCTTTGGCTACGTTGGCGAACATGACCGAGGTCGGGCCTTCCAGTACTTTCACCAGTTCAGCGTCGGCCTTCTCCACCTTCTCCAGAGCCTTGGTCAGCAGTGTGTTCTTCACTACGACCAGCTTGATCTCTTTCTCGAAGCACTTGCGGCGCAACGATGCGGTTTGCTCGGCGTTCAGCGCTTCGATGTCGGTGATGTAGAAGTGAGGATAGGTCCGGAGCTGTTCGGCGAGGCTGTCTATAACAACCAGTTTTTCTTCCTTCGTCATTTCTTCGGTCCTCCTTCTATTTGGTTTCTACTGATTTGGAATCGATCTGCAGACCCGGGCTCATCGTGGTCGAGAGATAGATGCTCTTCACATAGGAGCCTTTCGCTGCGGCAGGCTTGAGTTTCATGATCATGCCCAGCACTTCTTTCGCGTTGTCTGCAATTTGCTCGGCCGTGAACGAAATCTTGCCTACCGAGGTGTGGATGATACCGAACTTGTCGACCTTGAAGTCGATTTTGCCCGATTTCACTTCCTGGATGGCTTTGCCTACTTCCATCGTCACCGTGCCGGTCTTGGGGTTCGGCATCAGACCGCGGGGACCCAAAATGCGGCCCAGCGCGCCCACCTTGCCCATTACGTTGGGGGTGCAGATGATTACGTCGACGTCGGTCCAGCCGGACTTGATTTTGTCAACGTATTCGTCCAATCCTACGTAGTCGGCTCCTGCGGCTTGTGCTTCGGCTTCCTTCTCGGGAGTACAAAGCACCAGGACACGCACTTGCTTGCCCGTGCCGTGAGGCAGCGTAACCACACCGCGGACCATCTGATTGGCCTTGCGGGGGTCTACGCCCAAACGCACGTCGATATCTACCGAAGCGTCGAATTTCGTGAACGTAATCTCTTTCAGAAGAGCGGCGGCCTCCGAAAGTTTGTAGGCCTTGTCGGCCTCCACTTTCGCGTAGGCGACTTTTTGATTTTTTGTCAACTTACTCATCTTCTTCGATTACATGTTAGGAAATTCACCAACGACACTGATACCCATGCTGCGGGCAGTACCGGCAACCATGCGCATGGCCGATTCCAGCGTGAAGCAGTTCATGTCAGGCATCTTGTCCTGAGCAATGGCGCGTACCTGTTCCCACGTCACCTGTCCCACCTTGTCGCGGTTGGGCTGTGCGGAACCTTTCTGCACCTTCGCTGCTTCTTTCAGCTGTACAGCTACGGGCGGCTGTTTCACGACGAAGTCGAACGACTTGTCGCTGTAAACCGTGATGATTACCGGAAGAACCTTTCCAGCCTTGTCCTGCGTACGGGCATTGAACTGCTTGCAGAAGTCCATGATATTGACTCCCTTGGAGCCCAATGCGGGACCAACCGGGGGCGAAGGATTGGCGGCACCGCCTTTTATCTGCAATTTAATAAATGCAGCAACCTCTTTTGCCATAGTTTTCCTTGGTTTTTATTCTTTTTCTACTTGGGTGAAACTCAACTCCATAGGAGTTTTGCGCCCGAATATCTTCACCGATACCGTGAGTTTCTTGCGCTCGTTGTCGACGGCTTCGATGGTTCCCTGGAAGCTTGAGAAAGGGCCATCGGTGACCTTTACGGTCTCGCCGGCGAAGAACGGTATTTCGTTTTCCTCCTCCATGGCGTTCATTTCGTCGACACGGCCCAGGATGCGCGCCACTTCCTGTGGACGGAGGGGTGTCGCGTGCATCGACCGGCTGTCTTCTTTCGTATCGCCGAGAAATCCCAGCACATTGGGAGTATTACGAATCAATATGGGAATCTGCCCCACGAATGCGGCCTCCACCAGTACATAGCCCGGGTAGGAGACTTTTTCCTTGGAGACTTTCTTGCCGTTGCGGATCGTGTAGACTTTTTCGGTCGGGATAAGTACCTGGGATATGTAGTCTTCCAGGTGGTTGTGGCGAATTTCGGCCTCCAGATATTCCTTGACCTTGTTCTCCTTTCCGCCGATCGCGCGGACAACGTACCACTGTTTCTGTATTTCGCTCATCTTGCAGCTTGCCGTTTAGCGACCCAGATTTCCCAGTGTCTTGTAGATGGCACCCATCAGGTTCTCGAACGAGAGGTCCATCGCCAGTACAACGACCGCAAAGATGACCGAGGCCACCATCACCACTACCGTCGAGCTTTGCAGCTGCTGGAACGTGGGCCACGTCACTTTGTTCACAAGTTCGTTGTACGCTTCTTTGAAATAGTTGAACATATCTTGCTCTTCTTTATTCTTTGCAGGAGCAGAGAGATTCGAACTCCCATCAACGGTTTTGGAGACCGCTATTCTACCCTTGAACTATGCTCCTAAGTCGGGAACGGCCCGAAGCCGTTCCCTTTTATCCGATGCGTGAATTACTTCACGATCTTCAGAATCTGACCGGCACCTACCGTGCGGCCGCCTTCGCGGATTGCGAAACGCAGACCCTCGTTCAGGGCTACCGGGTAGATCAGCTTCACGTTGATGGTCACGTGGTCGCCGGGCATCACCATGTCCACGCCTGCGGGCAGGTGTACCTCACCCGTTACGTCCATCGTACGCAGGTAGAACTGGGGACGATAGTTGTTGTGGAACGGCGTGTGGCGGCCGCCTTCTTCTTTCTTCAGAATGTAGACCTCGGCCTCGAATTCGGTGTGCGGGGTGATCGAGCCCGGCTTGGCTACTACCATACCGCGCTTAACCTCCTTCTTGTCGATACCGCGGAGCAGCAGACCTACGTTGTCGCCGGCTTCACCTTCGTCGAGCAGTTTGCGGAACATTTCCACACCCGTGCAGGTCGACGTCAGCGTCTTCTCCTCCAGACCGATGATTTCTACGGGATCGCCTACGTGGATCACACCCGTTTCGATACGGCCCGTTACTACGGTACCGCGGCCCGTGATCGAGAATACGTCCTCGACAGGCATCAGGAACGGCTTCTCGTTCTCACGCTGCGGGATGGGGATGTATTCGTCGACAGCATTCATCAGCTCCATGATCTTGTCTTCCCACTGAGCTTCGCCGTTCAGACCACCGAGGGCCGAGCCACGGATGATGGGAGCGTTGTCGCCGTCGTATTCGTACTTCGACAGCAGGTCGCGTACTTCCATTTCAACGAGGTCGAGCATCTCGGCGTCGTCTACCATGTCGCACTTGTTCAGGAACACTACGATACGCGGTACGTTCACCTGGCGGGCGAGCAGTACGTGTTCGTTGGTCTGGGGCATCGGACCGTCCGTTGCGGCTACTACCAGGATGGCACCGTCCATCTGAGCGGCACCCGTTACCATGTTCTTCACATAGTCGGCGTGACCCGGGCAGTCTACGTGAGCATAGTGGCGGTTGGCCGTCTGGTACTCTACGTGCGAGGTGTTGATCGTGATACCGCGTTCCTTCTCTTCGGGTGCGTTGTCGATCGAGTCGAACGAGCGCAGTTCCGACAGACCTTTCTTAGCAAGAACGGTCGTAATTGCAGCGGTAAGGGTCGTCTTACCGTGGTCTACGTGACCGATGGTACCGATGTTGACATGCGGTTTCGAGCGGTCGAATTTTTCTTTTGCCATAGTGTTTAAGTATTAAGTTCTGTTAAAAGTTTCAAAGTTCCGAAATCCATTTCGCGCCATAGGCGGCAACGCCCCGTCCCCTCTCCCGAAAGGATTTCCGGCACTGCCCGCCCTCAGAGCGGAAGACGAGGCTCAAACTCGCGACCCTCAGCTTGGAAGGCTGATGCTCTATCAACTGAGCTACTTCCGCAAATTCCGCTTCTCCGTGCCCCGCAGGGCCGTATCCGCAAAAATATACCGTATCGGAGCAACTCCCCTTGTGCGCCGTCGCTTCGCAGCGACATCCGAAGGTTTTGCAACTCCAACCGGTTTTCTCAAGTGGGAAGTGATGGATTCGAACCACCGTAGGCGTACGCCAGCAGATTTACAGTCTGCCCCATTTGACCGCTCTGGTAACTTCCCTTTTTTCTCCTCCGAGGAGGTGTCGTTCCGCCGGGCCTTTCAGACCAAGGCTCCGTCTTCATCGCCGATTCCGCTTTCAAGAGTTCCGAAGCTCATTCGCCCCTCCTCTTTTCCACTTCTCCAGCCTCGGACCTCTCCGGCCCTTTCGCTCGGCCCCCTCGCGTCGGCTTTCCGAGCCGATGGAGGGATTCGAACCCCCGACCAGCTGATTACAAATCAGCTGCTCTGGCCAACTGAGCTACATCGGCAGAATCAACCGTTTTGGATTGCAAAAGTAGGTATAAAAAATTGATTGCGCAAATATTCAATGAATTTTTTTCTACTTTTTCATCTTTCTCAAAGAACCTCGTCGCGGTCCGTCCGTTGCGGGACGAAACCGGGTGCAAAGGTAGAAATTTTTTTGAATTCCGCAACAGATTGCCCGAAAAATATCATCGGCTCTTTTTCCGTTCGCCCCCGTCCTTCCGTCCTCGTCCTCCGCTTCCGTCCATACCTTATATTATAGGCAGGTTCTTGGTCGTTCCGTCCGGTTGCGTTACCTTTGACTTTGTCTTAGATACTTCGTCTCGGCATAAACAAGCTATCGCTTGCTTCTGTTCTCGACTTTTCGTATCTTTGTCAAAAGTCTCCGCCATGATTCCCCTTTTCGGTCCTTACGCGCTCCGGCCCTTGCAGCCCGGCGACACATCCGATATTTTCCGCGCCATCGACACCCAGCGTCCTTACCTCGGATTGTGGCTGCCGTTCGTCGCCCTCACTTTGCGCGAGGAGGATACCCGCGCATTCGTCGGGTCCGCGCTCGCCGATACCGCCAACCCCGTCTATACCATCCGCGCCGACGCTCTTTTCGCCGGGCTCATCGGGTTCAAGTCCGCCGACCCCGTCACCCGTACCATCGAAATCGGTTATTGGCTTTGCGAGGAGTACCAGCACCGGGGTATCGCCACCGCCGCCGTCCGTGCGCTCCGGCACATCGCTTTCGGGGAGTTCGGCATGCGGCGCATCGAGATTCGCTGCGCCACAGGCAACCTCCCCAGCAACCGCATCCCTTTGCGGCTCGGAATGTCGCTCGACAGGGTCGAGCCGCACGCCGAGCAGCTTTCGTCCGGTCAATGGGTCGACCTCAATGTCTACGTTTCCGACAAATAGCCGCCCCGTCAAACGCCCCATAACAATCCGCACCCAAATCTCTCCCGGCAATATCTACCCACAAAAAAGCCCCCGCCGAAGCAGGGGCCGTTCCAAAGCGAATCGTCTTTATTTACCGCTTATTATCAGCACTTTCGACGATTCCCAGAACCGTTCCGGATCGTTGATTCGCAGTTTCTCCACCCGTTTGTCCGGTCCCGTCACCAGTTCGTAGCTGTCCCGCGGGTGCGTCGTCACAACGGTCGCTTTCTTCCACCCCACCGGGATTTCCGTCAGCAGCCGCGCATCGGCCTGCGTGAAGCTATCCATCGCGCCGTTGCGGTTCACGGTCAGCGTGCGGCCGATAAAGCCCTCTTTGCTGAGAATCTGCGCATCGAGCAGTTCTCTTTCCGCGCCCACTATATAATAAACGGTGTTCAGCCGGTTTTCCAGCGACGTGTTTTCTTCCCCGAGCTTTGCCGCCACGGCTTCGCCCTCGGCCAGGCGGCCCAGCAGTTGTTCCACCTCCCGTTCGCGTTCGGTCAGTTCTCCGCGCAGGGCTTCCACTTCGGCCGTCTTCTTCGACAGCTGGTCTTCCATGTCGACGATTATCTTCTCCAGCGCCCCTACCTTGATGTTCGATTTCCGCAGCTGTCCGGCCGCATTCTGCAGCGACGCTATCTTCGTCCGGTTTTCTTCCAGCAGCCGGTCTATCGCCGCTATGTCGCTGTTTATCTGTTGAATCGGACGGGTTCCGCCTTCGCCGTCTTCCGGTATCGTTATCAGATTCTCGCGCATCTTGATTTCCGCCAGATTGCCCGCTATGGCGTGTATGTCTTCAAATACAAGGCTTATCAGCGAATCTTTTTCACTCACCACGCCCGACAGCGAATCGCATTGACCCGCCATGTCGAGCACCACCCGTTTGCGCACGCACGACGTCAGTGCGCACAGCAACAGCGCCGTTACAATCAGATACTTTTTCATCTTTTTCTTTTTTTGCTTGGTCTTCGCAAAGATATGGATTATTGTTCGATGTTGTTCAAAAATCGTTTCGTCCGGACAAGTTCCGGCTTTGTCTGTCCTCGTTGGGCATCATTCGGATTTTATGTCGTATCTTTGACCGAAACAATCATTTCCCGCCATGCCTTATATCTCCGTCGAGTGCGGTCCGTTGACCGCCGCGCAGAAACAAGCCCTCATCGAAAAGGTCACTTTCGCCGCAGCCGAAGCCACTTCCATTCCGCAGCAGTTCTTCATGGTCTCCGTCAAGGAGTTGCCCGACAGTTCGTTCGCCATCGGCGGCCGGACCATCGACCGCATCAAGGCCGAGTTCAGCGAGCGCAAATAAGCGAGCGTCTATCCAAGCGCTCCCAAGCCCTCTCAGCAAGTTTCCTCAATCCCCTTGGCAGACCCCTAAATACAGAACGGGCCGCAATTCCGTGCGGCCCGTCCGTTCTCTCGTTCGCGAGTTTTTCTTACTTCGCGTTCTTCTTATCGTAGCGTTTTGCGTAGCGGCTCATAAACTTATCGACGCGACCGGCGGTGTCTACCAACTTCATCTTGCCCGTGTAGAACGGGTGCGATGTGTTGGAAATTTCCATCTTATACACGGGATAGGTTTCGCCGTTCACTTTGATGGTCTCTTTTGTCGAAACGGCGGACCGACACAAAAACACGTGGTCGTTGGACATGTCCTTGAACGCCACCAAACGATAATTTTCCGGATGAATACCCTTTTTCATTTGTCGTTTTTGTTTTTTGGTTTGTGCTTTCGCGCCACAAAGGTAATAAAAATTCGCGATTCCCATCCACAATCCGCATTTATTTTCGTCCGCCCGCCAAAATAACGGGGCCGCCTTGCCCCCCCCATAGGGTTACACCCCAATCGAATCCCCCGCCGCCACCTCTCGTATGTTCCGGCTTCCGCATCGTTCTTTTTTCGGCGCTCCGTATTTGCGCATTCCGGATTGTTTTTCTATCTTTGCAGCCGTCTTCGGGCGGGCTTCCGCCCGAGCCGGGCCCATAGCTCAGTCGGTCAGAGCAGCGGACTCATAATCCGAAGGTCGTGGGATCATGCCCCTCTGGGCCCACTCCGACAAAAAGAGGTTGCAAGCATTTGCAGCCTCTTTTCTTTTGCCCGCCGCAAAATTTACAGCAAAAGAGTTTGAACCGATGGGTAGCCTCTTTTTATTTCCAGATGTTACGGAAATAAAAATCCGCCCCATCACGACAGGGCGGATTTCATATTACTTTTTCGGAGTTTGAGAATTATTCGTATTAGAGCGTTGATAATTTGCGACGGGCATGGGTTTGGGTATGGTTTGGCCATCGGTAATTTTCTTTTTGTCCAAGGGCATGTTTGAGGTTTGATCATCTGTGATTTTTTCCATAACTTTAGTTGTTTAATAAGATTGATAATAAAGTGAATACGATTCCAAGAAATAAAAGTATAACGGATATGATATTCCAGCGATCGGTATATTTATTTCTACGGCATACCAAATCATACATGGTTTTATGCTCATATTCTTTATCCATTCGTATTAGGCTATCGATAGCATCAAGCATTTCTGTTGCTTGTTGCTTTGCCACAAGAATGCTGACAAGATTTCCGACAATACTCAAGCATAGAAAGGCCCAACCAGCAAACATCAGCAAAAGAAGAATACAAATGCGTTTCTCCTGAAAGGGAAAAATAGCAACGGAGATGCCCAATAATCCACTGGCTATCGTTGTAATCTGTTGCTCAATTGTACTTTCGCTTTTTGAAATTATCTCTTGCACTGCGCAACGCAATGAATAATATTCATTATAACTTTCTTTTTTCATAATCAATCCATTTCAAAAATATTCGAAAAATTTTTCCACTCGTCAGCTGCAGTATAAGCCGCCTTGCTGCCTGTCGGAACATATAACGTTGCGCTAACGCCATTAAAAGCTCCATGGATACTGACACTCGGCGGGACTATTGCCTTGCAATAAATGCTTGTCAGACTGCTGCAATCGGAGAATGCACTGGCCCCAATCGTCGTTACACTGCTGCCGATCGTTATACTTTTCAGGTTGCTGCAATATTGGAATGCAATGCCCCCTATTTCTGTCATACTGTCGGGAATCATTATGCTTGTCAGACTGCTGCAATCGGTGAATGCACCATGCCCGATTGTCGTCACATTGTTAGGAATTATTATGCTTGTCAGACTACTGCAACCCCAAAATGCGGCATCCCCGATCTCCGTTACGCCCTCGGGAATCGCATACGAAGTCAAACCTGCCGGAGCGAAAGAGTTCAAACAGCCATCAACTATCAAACATCGATGGTCCAACGAAGCGAATTTTCCATAAAAAGCGTTCAGACTGCTGCAATCGGAGAATGCGGAGGCCCCAATCTCCGTTACGCTGTCGGGAATCGTGATGCTTGTCAGACTGCTGCAATGGTTGAATGCGCCGTCTCTGATTGTCATCACACCGTCGGGAATTTTTACGCTTGTCAAACTGCTACAACCGGAAAATGCGAACCACCAGATCACCGTCACGCTGTCGGGAATCGTTACGCTTGTCAGACTACTGCAACCCCAGAATGCATCGGTCCAGATCGTCGTCACACCGTCGGGAATTTTTACACTTGTCAGGCTGCTACAACCGGAAAATGCGTAGCTTCCGATAGCTTTCAGTGTCTTCGGTAATTTGACGGATGTCAACGATGTTTTGCCTTTGAATGCTTCAGTCGGCAACTCCTCCAAATTCGCATTCTCCATATCGAGGACCGCGAGATTCGGAAGACTTTTCAGCGTCACAATATCCGCGTCGTTCAGATTGCCGATAACGGTCAGTTCGGTAATGGAGCTTTCGTCGTAGTTGGCCAGCAGTTGCGACAGTGTGCCCGGAGTTACGACCACGACTGTTTTGCCATCAAATGATGCTTTAAGTGTAACGTCTATCTTTGCTGTAATCGACCGGTTACCGTCCGATACGGTAACGATTACGCAATTTTCGGTCGACGGCATTTGGGCCATGATTGTGATTGTTCCCTCGGTTGCCGAAGTGGGTGTCGTCTTTAATGTGTAGGAATCGTCGAGGTTCTGCATCTCGGCTTTTACCACATTGCTGGCACTGCCTCCCGTAATGGTGTAATGGACGGTTTGGGTCTCTCCGACGTTGAATTCCAACGAATTGCCCTCGGCAAACGTAATGGCGAGTTTGTCTTCTTCGGAAATAGCGTTTGTCGACACGGCGATTTCGGCCGTAACGGTCTGCGAGCCGTCCGACACGGTGACAATGACGCAATTCTCGGTCTCCGGTGTTTGGGCCGTAATGGTAATCGTTCCCTCCGATGTCGAACTGGGCGTCGTTTCTACGGTGTAGGCGTCGTCGGGAATTTGGAGTTCGGCTTTCACGACGGTTTTGTCGCTGCCGCCCGTAATGGTATAATTAACTGTCTTTGACTCATTCATATTGAGCAGCAATGAATTGCCATCGGCGAATGCGATGGCGAGCGGCTGGGGGTCGGGCAAATCGGGCGTTTCGACGTTATCGTGCTTGCTGCACGACGGGAATGCGGCCGCGACGAACAGTGCGGTTAAAAGAAATAGTTTTTTCATAGCAATATAAATTTGAGTTCTTGTGTTCAAATTCTATTGCCGTACAACTCCTATGCGGCGGGATATGCGCAAAAAGAAAGTGTGGAGCCGGATTTCGTCTATCCAACGGAAGGTTGTGGAATGACCCGAATTGAAATAAACGACGCAATGCCCCACACTTGAATAGATATGGGGATATAGGGACGCAGAACGCATCCCTGCCAATATCTAAACAAGAAATGAGTGCTGTTCGTCTATCCTTCAATTCTGAAAACTTCCACATTTTCCGTCGAGGACAGTGCGAAAACACTTTCCGATATGTCGCTGCACCCGCGGCACAGCATCACAAAGATAGTAAAGTTTTCGCAAAGAGCAACACGCATTTCCGGGGACATTGCGTCAATCGGGCCGAAAATACTATTTTCGGTCATTCGTTCGATTCGGGTTGTCTTCGTCAAACATATCGGGAAAAATGCGGACTTCGTTTGGTTTTCCGCTTGCCTTGCGCTACCTTTGCAGAAAATAAATCTGCAAGACTATGGAATTTGAAGGAACCGTTTACAAAATAATGCCCGTCACCAAGGGCACTTCGGCCCGCGGCGAGTGGCAGCGGCAGGACGTCGTCTTCGAGTACAACGACGGCGGGCAGTTCTCGCGCAAGATTTGCGTCACGTTCTTCAACCGGCCCGACGATGCCGCCAAGCTGCGCGAGGGTGCTGCTTACAGCGTCTCCGTCAATATCGAGTCGCGCGAATACAACGGGCGTTGGTATACCGACATCCGGGCTTGGCGGCTCCAGCCCAAGCAGACCGAGGCGCCCGCCGCGCCGATGCCCGACATGCCGCCCATCCCCGAGGAGCCGTCTTTCGCTTCAGCGCCCGCCGCCGAGGTCGACGACCTCCCGTTCTGATACGGCCCCGCAAAGCGTATGACTTCGGTCCGAACTGGACCGAAGTTTTTTTGTCTCCGTTAAAAGTGCGGCATAATAATGGCGGGGCTTTTCTTAAAACGCCATTCATGAAAACGCATTACCTCGGGTTGGAGCTCTCCTCTCCGGTCATCGTCGCCAGTTCGCCCTATACCGCCACTTCCGCCAACATCCAGAAGTGCGCCGCTTTCGGAGCCGGGGCCGTCGTGCTCAAGTCCATCTTCGAGGAGCAGGTGCTGCGGCAGGCCGCCGCTTCCGATTTCGAGCCGCAGGGTATGGGCGATTCGGGCGAATACCTCGAACGTTACCTCGACGACGCGTACAAACTCGAATTCCTCCGGCTGATAAGCGACGCCCGCCGGACCGGACTTCCGGTCATCGCCAGCATCAATTGCATGTCGGCCGGAGCTGCGTGGACCGATTACGCCGTGGCCATGGTCGATGCCGGGGCTTCCGCCTTGGAGCTGAACATCTTTTTGCAGCCCGCCGACCCTTGCCGTCCCGCACAGGAAATCGAGTGCGAATACGCCGGCATCGTCCGGCAGGTAACCGCTGCGGTCTCCGTTCCCGTTTCCGTCAAGCTGCCCATGCGGCTCACCAACGTCTTGGCCATGGCCGAAACCCTGCGGCATTGCGGGGCCCGGGGCGTAGTCTTATTCAACCGCTTCTTCGAGCCCGATATCGACATCGAGCAGCTCCGCTTCGTCGCGAGCGATCCTTTCAGCGCGCCCTCGGAGTTGCGCAACGTCCTGCGCAGCGCAGCGCTTTGTTCTTCCATGATTCCCGAGTTGGATTTATCCGTTTCGACCGGGGTCCACAATGGCGAAGCCGCCGTCAAAGCGCTTTTATGCGGTGCCCGCGCCGTCCAGGTCTGCACCGCCATCCATCTCTGCGGTTACGAGGTCATCGAGGCCATCGGCCGGTTCATCGACGAGTGGGCGGAGCGCCACGGTTTTTCGTCGCTCGACCAGTTTTACGGCAAGCTGAATTACGGCCAGATCGGCAACGCGCTTTTCCAGCGGGTGCAGTATATGAAGTACTTCCCTTCCAAGGTCGAATAGGCGTCTTACCGTCCCGTTTCTTCTTCGTATATCGCGGCGAACCGTGCGCGCAGAGCCGTCGCATCGCCCATCAGCGCCCGCAGTTCTTCGAGCCGCCGGGCATTTTCCGAATGGGGAATCCAAAGTTGCAGATAGCCGCCGTCGCCATATTTTCGCCGGAGGTGTTCGCAGCAGCGGGCGTATTGTCCTTCGCGGTCCAGTTCCGGATAGTGTTCCAGTCCGTATTGAATCGTCCGCCGCAGTACCGTCCCGATTTCGATGCAGCGGTCCGCTTCGGCCACTATGCGGCCATAAATCGTGCGGGGCGCATGGTCCGACGACGCCCGGTGGTCTTCCACCGCATCGCACATGACGGTTATTTGCTCCTCCGAGAACCAGCGGCGCAGGTTCCGGTCCGCTGCAAGCAATTCGCCCGACCAAAGGTGGTGGCGCTCCCGTCCGTCCGCCAGCCCAAGGTCATGATAGGCCGCCACCGTGTAAACCATCTCCGCATCCACTTCATAGTGAGTAGCCAGTTCAAGGCTTCGGGCGATTACCATTCGGACGTGGTCCGTCCGATGGGCCGCATCGAATGCCTCGTAGCGAGGCAGGATTTCGGTTTCAATATAGGTGTGCAGGTCCATATTCATGCGGCAAAGTTACGAAAGATGCGACAAAAAAAGTCCGCCTTTCTCTCAAGGCGGACTTTGCATTCGGAGCGTCGGCGCTTAGGCTGCGGCGTTGCCCCATTTGTTGGCTTCGGCCTGCGAGGGCTGGCACCACCAGTAAATCAGCAGGATGGCTCCCACCAACGGGATCAGGCTGATCAGATAGAACCAGCCGCTCTTGCCCATGTCGTGCAGACGGCGGACACCGATACCCAGCATCGGGCACAGGATGGCCAGGCCGAACAAGCCCGAAAGAAGTCGCATGCCGATAATGCCGTCGATGATTCCCAGCACGATGTTGATTACAAAGGCAACCAGCACGAATTTCCAGAAATCGGCTACGTTCGTGCGGCCCTTGAAATCAAAATACTGGCCTTTCACAGCGTTCAGAAATACGTTGAAAGCGGACTTGATAAAATCCATAATACAAAATGTTTGAGTTAAACAATTAATCAGTACCTACTCTTTTGCGGATTTTCGGTTGCTTCCGATATTTTTTGGCGATCCTGGTCGGCACCCGCTTATTTCGCGTACGACACCGCCCGCGTTTCCCGGATGACCGTTATCTTCACCTGACCCGGATAGGTCATTTCATCCTGGATTTTCTTGGCTATGTCGTGCGACAGGCTCTCCGACTCCAGGTCGGTCAGTTTGTCGGCGCCTACAATCACACGCAGTTCGCGGCCCGCCTGAATCGCATAGGTCTTCACCACTCCCGGGTACGACAGCGCGATGTCCTCCATCTCTTTCAGCCGCTTGATGTAGCTCTCCACCACTTCGCGGCGGGCTCCCGGCCGGGCTCCCGATATGGCGTCGCACACCTGGATGATCGGGGCTATGAGCGAGGTCATCTCCACTTCGTCGTGGTGGGCTCCGATGGCGTTGCAGACTTCGGGTTTTTCCTTGAATTTCTCGGCCAGCTTCATGCCGATGATTGCGTGCGGCAGTTCGGGTTCGTCGTCGGGCACCTTGCCTATGTCATGCAGCAGTCCCGCACGGCGGGCGATTTTGGGATTCAGCCCCAGTTCCGACGCCATGATTCCCGCCAGATTCGCCGTCTCACGGGCGTGTTGCAGCAGGTTCTGGCCGTACGACGAGCGGTATTTCATCTTGCCTATCATGCGGATGAGTTCCGGATGCAGGCCGTGTATTCCCAGGTCAATGGTCGTGCGTTTGCCCACCTCCACAATCTCTTCTTCGATTTGTTTCTGCACCTTGGAGACCACTTCTTCGATGCGGGCCGGGTGAATGCGGCCGTCGGTCACCAGCTGGTGCAACGACAGGCGGGCGATTTCGCGGCGTACCGGGTCGAATCCGCTGAGGATGATGGCCTCCGGCGTGTCGTCCACAATGATTTCGATGCCCGTGGCGGCTTCCAGCGCACGGATATTGCGGCCCTCGCGGCCTATGATGCGGCCTTTCACCTCGTCGCTTTCGATGTTGAAGACCGTCACCGCGTTTTCGATGGCTGTCTCCGTCGCCACGCGTTGTATCGACGCCACGATGATTCGCTTGGCTTCCTTGGCCGCGGTCATCTTGGCTTCTTCGATGGTTTCGTTCACATAGGCCGCCGCTTCGCTCTTGGCTTCGGCCTTCATGTTTTCCACCAGGATGTTCTTCGCATCTTCCGAGCTGATGCCCGAAATCTGTTCCAGACGCAGGTTCTGCTCGCGGTGCAGGCGGTCGATCTCTTCCCGTTTGTGGTCGAGCAGCTGCATCTGGTTCTGCATCTGTTCCTTGAGTTCGTCGTTCGCACGCAGCTTCGCTTCCAGTTCGCGCTGCTGGTTCTGTATGTTTTGTTCAATGCGGCGGATTTCCTGTTCGGTCTGCACAATCTTCTGATTGCGTTCGTTGAACTGGCGGTCATGCTCGCTCTTGAGCTGCATGAACTTTTCCTTGGCCTGAAGGATTCGTTCCTTCTTGATCATTTCGGCTTCGGCTTCGGCTTCCCGGAGGGCCGTTTCGCGGCGCTTGCGGATCGAGGTCCGGGCCACCATGTTGGTGACCGCGGCATAGACCGCCACAGCGCCGACAGCCGAGACGACTGCCCAGATAATGGTATCCATCGAGTATCTTCTGCTTTAGTTGGTTAAAAATATTGTCGGGTTCTCCCGCGCCGTCCCCTTGCGGGCGGTGCGCGGAGTTCCCGGTGTATCAAAAAATCCGCATAGGATTCCTTAGTCTTGTTTGACGAATCTGCAAGATAAGTCATGTGCGGAGGCTCCGACAATCGCAACCTTCCACCGGCACGCCGGAGCGTGCTCCCCTTGCGGGTACGAGGCCTGATTTTGAAGCGTCGCGAGTTGCTCCGATGTAAGAAGTGTTCAGTTTCGCAAAGCTGTAAGGAATCTATGCGGGTAGATTCTTCCGTATGGTAAAGAACGTCACTCCCCCGGGGAGTTCAGGTACGCGTCCAGTTCGTCGTCTAGCCGTTCCAGCCGGCCGAGGTCGTCCGCATCCGGTTCGCGGTCCAGGCGCGTCTTCACATTGGCTATGGCAAATTTCAGCGCCGCCATCGCAAGGTAGTCCTGTTCCGACCAGTTGCGTATTTTCTGTTGCTTTATCAGCGCCAGATAGTTGTTCACCTCGCGTTCGGCCAGCCGGTAGGCTTCTTCCTTGCCGCTCTCGATGGTGAACGGGTAGTTCTTGCCCGCTATTTTGAGCGTTATCGCCTGTTTGGCCATCGCTTTCTGCGTTTTGTCTCTCTTCTCCCGGCTCCCGGGCCGCTAAGGTCCCGGCCTCTCCTCCCGGTTTTCATCCGGCCCCGGACTTCCGGTTCTCGCCGACTTTTCCTCCGGGCTGTCCGATTCCGGGTCTTTCTCCCGTTCCCGTGCCGGTTCCTGTTCGTTTTTTGGTTCCGGCGCCAGGTCTCCCTATGCTACACCCCGGTCACTCGTTTTCCCGGTCCGGTTCCACGTCGGGGCGTTCAAGCAGCGCTATGCACTTGTCCACCTCCCGCATCAGTCGGTTGACGCGTGCCCGCGCCTTGTCCCGGTTCGTACTCCCGCCAGCCAGTCCTTCGGTCAGCTGCATCCGGGCCACTTCGGCGTCCAGCTCGCGGTTGCGTTCTTCCAGCGCGCGGTTTTCCTTGCGCAGGGCGTCGCGTTCGGCGGTCAGTTCGGCACAGATTCCGCTGAGCCGCCGGTGTTCGCCGATCAGTTGCCGGACACGGGCCTCGATGTTCTGTATGACGCTTTTGTCGGCCATGGCTTGCGGTAGGGTGTTCCGTGTTCTGTCTTCAAAGGTACAATAAAAACGGGAATCCGCAAAATTTATTTCACCGCAGGTTCGCCGTAGAGGTCATAGTCCGCCGCCGCGGTTATTTTCACGTCATAGAAGCGTCCGCGCAGAAGACGCCGGCCGGCCGCCGGAATCAGTATCTCCTGGTCCACTTCCGGCGAATCGTATTGCGTGCGGCCTACATAGTGGTCGCCCTGCCGCGAGTCCACCATCACCCGTTCCGTACGGCCCACCCGGCGGCGGTTGTTTTCCAGCGATATGTCGCGTTGAAGCGCCATGATGCGTTCCACCCGTTCCTGTTTCACCTCCTCCGGCACGTCATCGCGCAGATGCAGCGCCGAATGGGTCCCTTCTTCTTCCGAATACGCGAATACCCCCAGCCGCTCGAAGCGCACCTCGCGCACGAACGCTTCCAGTTCCGCAAAGTCCGCTTCGCTCTCGCCCGGATAGCCTACCAGCAGCGTCGTACGCAGCGCCAGGTCCGGAATGGCCCGCCGCAGGCGCCCTATCAGTTCCATCGCTTCGGCTTTGGTGTGGCGTCGCAGCATCGCCGAGAGTTGGTTGTCGGCTATGTGTTGGAACGGAATGTCCAGATACTTGCAGATTTTCGGTTCGGCGGCCATCGTCTCGATTACGTCGTCGGGAAACCCCGTCGGATAGGCATAGTGGAGCCGCACCCATTCGATACCCCCGATGCGGCACAGCCGGCGCAGCAGTTCCGCAAGCATCCGCTTCCCATACAGGTCCACCCCGTAGTAGGTCGTGTCCTGCGCTATGACAATCAGTTCGCGCACCCCCTGCTCCGCCAGCTTCCGGGCTTCTTCTTCCAGCACTTCCATCGGCACCGACACATGGGGGCCGCGGATGAGCGGGATGGCGCAGTAGCCGCATTTCCAGTTGCAGCCCTCCGAAATCTTCAGATAGGCATAGTGGCCCGGCGTCGTCAGATGACGGCTGGTCGCCAGTTCCGGATTTTCCGCAGCGCCCAGCGCGCGGACGATGCCGTCCCAGTCGCGGGCGCCGAAATAGTCGTCCGCTTCGGGGATTTCGGCCCGCAGTTCGTCCGCGTAGCGTTCCGAAAGACAGCCTATGACGAACAGCCGCTCGATGCGGCCCGCTTTCTTGGCTTCCGCGGCGCGGAGTATCATGTCGATGGATTCCTGTTTGGCGTCGCCGATGAATCCGCAGGTGTTGATTACCACCGTCTTGGCATCCGTGCGGTCGCTGTCCCAGAGTACTTCGTAGCCAGCCGCCGCCAGCCGCGCCATCAGATGTTCGCTGTCGACCGTGTTCTTGGAGCAGCCAAGAGTGACAACGTTAATCTTTTTCATGGCCGAACAGAGCGTTGACGAATTCGCGGCGGTCGAACATCTTCAGTTGGTCGATGCCCTCGCCGATGCCGATATAGCGTACCGGAATGCGGAACTGGTCGCTGATGCCGATTACCACGCCTCCTTTGGCCGTGCCGTCGAGTTTGGTGATGGCCAGCGAGGTCACCTGCGTCGATTGCGTGAATTGCCGCGCCTGCTCGAACGCGTTCTGGCCCGTCGAGCCGTCGAGCACCAGCATCACCTCGTGCGGCGCTCCCGGAATGACCTTGGCCATGACATTGCGGATTTTGGTGAGTTCGTTCATCAACCCCACTTTGTTGTGAAGCCGGCCCGCCGTGTCTATCAGCACCACATCGGCTCCGTTGGCCTTGGCCGAGGTCAGAGTGTCGAACGCCACCGACGCCGGGTCCGAGCCCATCTCCTGCCGGATCATCGTGGCGCCCGCACGGTCGGCCCATACCTTGAGCTGGTCGATGGCGGCCGCACGGAACGTATCGGCGGCACCTATCCACACCTTGCGGCCCGCCTTGGTGAGTTGCGCCGCCAGCTTTCCGATGGTCGTGGTTTTGCCCGCACCGTTCACACCAACCACCATCACCACATAGGGTTCGCCGGGCCGGGCATCCAGCCCGAAATTGTCGGTCGTGCCATGGGCTTGTTCCAGCAGGGCGGTTATCTCTTCGCGCAGGATGTTTTGCAGTTCCGACGCATTCATGTATTTGTCGCGGGCGGCCCGTTCTTCGATGCGGCGGATAATCTTGACGGTCGTCTCCACCCCCACATCGGAGGTCACAAGCACTTCTTCCAGGTCGTCCAGCACTTCCGCGTCGATAGTCGAACGTCCCGCCACAGCGCGGGTCAGTTTGCTGAACAGCCCGGCCTTGGTCTTCTCCAGCCCCGCATCGAGTTCTTTCTGACCCGCAGCGGATGTTTCCCGACCGTCGCGGCCGCCTTCGTCGGGTCCGACCGCGTCGCCGGATTTCTTTTTGAAAATATCGAAAATCGCCATATTCGCACGAATTGTCCCCAAGGGGATTCTGTTTGGCAAAGATACGAATAAATAAGGTAAAAGTTGAAAGGTGAAAAGTGAAAGGTATTTTTCACCCCCCCCCATGTGCAGGACAAAGTATCTTCGGCATAGTTAAAGATAACGAAAAAATTCCTTACCTTTGTTTATATATAGCCATTCCTCAACCATGAAAAAGACACTTCTTTTCGTTTGGGCCGCTTTGGGGGTTCTCGCGTCGGCGTCGGCACAGGACCTCATCGTCCGGCGCGATTCGGCGCGCATCGAAGCCCGGGTCACCGAAATATCCCCGACCGAAATCCGTTACAAGCGCGCTTCCAACCCCGACGGGCCCACTTACGTCCTGCCGCTCGGCGACGTCCGGTCGATCCGTTATGCCAACGGCGAAGAAGAGGTTTTCGCCCCGGTCTCAGCGCCCCGCCCCGAAGAAGCACCTGCAAAAACTCCGGCCGAAGCACCCGAAAACACTCCTCCGACTGCACCGACCGCTCCAGCAGAAACTTCCGTACCCACACTGCCCGAGCCAACGGCTTCCGTACCCGACGGACCGCTCCGTGTCGGCGACTATTATAACCGCAACGGCGTGCAGGGCATTGTGTGTTACGTCGAAGCGAACGGACGGCACGGGCTTGTCATTTCACTCGACGAGGCGATGTTACCGTGGAACATCTTCCGCAAGCCCGATTTGCGCACCGTCGGCACCACCAGCGCCAACGACGGTCTGGAAAACATGGCGACTTTAGAGCGTTATATCGAAGCCAACAACCTTTCGTGGGACGACTTCCCCGCTTTCAAGTGGTGCCGCAGCCACGGCGGCGGGTGGTACCTGCCCGCTATCGACGAGCTGCTCGCCATCGGCCACGGTTACCACGGCGGGTCGCGGGTCCGCAGCAGCCGGCAGGCCCGCAACCGGTTCAACGACGCCTTGCGTTCGCACGGCGGCAAGCGTATGGACCGGATGGTCTATTACTTTTCATCCACCGAAAAGAACGACAGGGAGGCCCTCACTTCGCACCTCGACCTCCAGCCTCCCTACCTGGTCGAGATTCCCAAGTCCAGCAAGTTCCTCGTCCGGGCCGTGCACCGGTTCTAATCAATAATGAATAATTACAGGCAACCCGGAAAAACAATTATTCACTATTCATTCAAAATACAAAGGGCATCCCGAGGGATGCCCTTTGTATTTAAGAGACTTGCTCCTAAAATACTTATTTCTTCTCTTCTGCGAAGAAATCCTTGACCTGTTCGTTGGGAACGATACCTTCCTTGAACATGTAGGCTCCGGTCTTCTCCGACTTGACCATCTTGATGCACTTGGTGAAGTTCTTGCCCGTGCCGGTCTTCAGTGTAGCGACTACTTTCTTTGCCATGGGGTTCTATGTTATTTGATTTCGCGGTGAAGGGTGACACGCTTGAGGAACGGGTTGTACTTGCGGCGCTCCAGACGGTCGGGAGTGTTCTTCTTGTTCTTGGTGGTGATGTAGCGGGACATTCCGGCCACACCGCTCTCGCGTTGTTCGGTGCATTCCAGGATTACCTGCACGCGGTTGCCTTTCTTAGCCATTGTGACGGTGATTTTTTAGTAGACTTTCTTCGGAGCCACGGCTTCGCGCAGAGCGACCTCGAGCCCTTTCTTGTTGATGGTTTTCATGCCGGCGGCGGTTACCTTGAGGGTGATCCAGCGGCCGTCCTGTTCCGACCAGAAGCGCTTGGTTTTCAGATTGGGACTGAATTTGCGCTTGGTCTTGTGGTGCGAGTGGGAGACGTTGTTGCCCACGATCGCCACCTTGCCTGTGATTTCGCAAACTTTCATTTGTCGTTCGGTTTATTTGAGTTGTTCCCGCACAAAACGGGTTGCAAATATACGATTTTTTCCGCAAACGGCAAAATCCGGGAACTAAAAAACCGGGGCAATCCCCATTGTTCCAAGATGCCCTATTCTCAATTCTTGATTTTCACGATTTCTTTCCGCAGCAGCGCTATGGCCTGCGCCGACGCGCGGTCGATGATTTGTCCGCGGTCCGTACCGCATTGCCTGCACACAGCAACGGTGCCGCGGGGCGTGGCTACGGCCATCCATACCGTGCCCACAGGTTTTTCGTCCGTGCCTCCCGTCGGGCCCGCAATTCCCGTCGTCGCCACCGCAAAGTCGGCTCCCGACATCCGGCGGGCCCCTTCGGCCATCTCGCGGGCCGTCGCTTCGCTCACCGCGCCGTGGCGTTCGAGGGTTCCGGGGTCAACGCCCAGCACCTTTATTTTCGATTCGTTGCTGTAACTCACCACTCCGCAAAGGAAATAGGCCGACGCACCGGACATCGCCGTGAAGCGCGCCGCAATGGTCCCGCCCGTACAGCTCTCCGCTACAGCCAGGGTCCGGCCCGATTCGGTCAGCATGGCGTGAATGAGTTCCTGCACCGTCGCCGTTTCGTAGCCCACCACATGTTCCGGAATCAGCGCCCGCAGTTCCTCGAAACGACCTTCGATTTCGCGCACTGTGCTTTCGCCATCCACTTCGTAAGCCGACAGTCGCAGCCGCACCGCCCCCGGATTGGGCAGGTAGGCCAGCTTGAGGTAGGGCGGCAGGGCGTTTTCCCACGCTTCGATGCGCGCGGCCAGCATGGATTCGGCCAGCCCCGTGGTAATCAGCGTGCGGTGGACGATCTGTTTCAGCGCAAAGCGCGCCTTGAGCCGCGGCATCACTTCGTCCTGCATCAGGTGTTCCATCTCGAACGGCACTCCGGGCAGCGAAACCACTACGCGCCCTTCCCGCTCGAACCACATCCCCGGCGCCGTGCCGTGGGCGTTGAAAAGCACCGTGCAGCAGGCCGGGACCAGCGCCTGCGAGCGGTTCAGCGCGTTGAATTCGATGCCCCTTTCGGTCAGCATCCGTTCCACATGGGCCGCCACCGCCGGGTCGCAGACCAGTTCGCTGCCGAACATTTCGGCCAAAGTCTTCTTCGTGATGTCGTCCTTGGTGGGCCCCAGCCCGCCCGTGACGATGACCACCTGCGATTCGGTCAGCGCACGCCGGAGCGTCTCCACGATTTGCGTGCGGTCGTCGCCGATGGATATTTTTTCGCGGACCGCAATTCCTGCCGCATTGAGGTGGCGGGCTATCGAGACCGAATTGGTGTCGACTATCTGGCCGATGAGAATTTCATCGCCTATCGTCAGAATCGTAGCGTTCATAAGGGTGAATTCAGTTTTCGGATGCCGGGGTGTCGGGCGTCTCCGCAGCCGTCGTGTTCTCGGCGACTTCGGGCGCCGCCGTGTTCGCAGCCGCTTCCGCATCGGCTATCAATGCCCGGCAGATGTCGCGGACCAGCCGGGGGCCTTCGTACACCAGTCCCGTGCAAACCTGCACCAGGTCGGCTCCCGCGGCAAACATGGCCCGGGCGTCGTCGGCGTTCATCACTCCGCCCACGCCGATAATCGGGTAGTTGCCGCCCGAGCGGGTATGGATGCGGCGCACGATTTCCACGGCCCGCCGGGTCAGCGGCGCACCGCTCAGCCGACCGCTTCCGGCCTTGCCCACAGCCGCACGGCTCGTCTTCAGCCCGTCGCGGCCGAGAGTTCCGTCCGTGGCTACAATGCCGTCCAGCGGGGTTTCTATCAGAATGTCGGTCACCACGTCGACCGTTTCGTCCGACATGTCGGGCGAGACCTTGAGCATGATAGGTCGGTATTGGTTCTGCCCGCGGCGGAAGTCGAAAAGCGGGTCCAGAATGCGCAGTATCTCCTTGCGCACCTCTTCCAGCGACGGCTCCTGCTCCACCGGATTGTCGCAGCAGATGTGGACCGTAAAATAATCGGCGTATTGATACAGGTTGCGGAAGAGCTTGAGGTAGTCCGACGGCCCGTTCTCGGGGAGCGTCGAGGTGTTCCGGCCGATGTTGCACCCGACCACCACCCCCTTGCGCGGGCGGCGCAGATGGCGGATCGCCGCTTCGAGACCGCGGTTGGGCAGTCCCGTGCGGTGAATCATCGCGTCGTCCTTGGGCAGCCGGTAGATGCGGGGACGCGGGTTACCCGGCTGGGGGCGCGGCGTGAGGGTTCCCACTTCGACGAATCCGAATCCGGCGGCACCCCACCCAGCGATGGCTTCGCCGCTGCGGTCGACGCCCGCCGCCAGCCCCACCGGATTGTCGAAATGCAGCCCGAAGACTTCGCGGCCGAGCGCCGGATGGCGGACGGCGAAACAGCGCGACAGCAGCCAGAGGCCGCCCGGCAGCCACCCCGCCAGGCGCAGCAGCCACACCACGGTGCGGTGCGCCCGCTCGATATGGAGCGCAAAGAGGATAGGTCTAATGACGCTGCGATACATAACGGCGCAAAAGTACGAATTTTTCCCTAAAAGTATTCCCGGCGGTAGGCGTAAGCGTCGCGGATGCGCTCGAAATCCCCTGGACGGACTTTCAGGCGGCAGGTTTCGGCCTCCACGTCGAACGCGCTGCCGATGGAACCGCAAAGTTCCGGCCAGCCCACGGGCCGCGGCACCGACGGGGCGGCCGCAGGCGGGTACCAGCCGCCGAGCGGCAGGCCGAACGTCCGGGCAACAGCCTGCACAGCCTTGGCGGTGGCGGTCGCCTTGCCCTGCTCGGAATAGCCCGCAATATGGGAAGTGGCGAGTTCTGCGTGGGCGAGCAGCCCCGCATCGAGGTGCGGTTCGTGTTCCCAAACGTCGAGCGCGCAGGCCAGACCGCAGGCCAGCAAGGCCATGCCGTCGACCACCTCGCCGCGCGACGAGTTAATGACCACGGCCCCGGGCTTCATGCTGCGGAAAAGCGCGGCATCGGCCATGTGGCGGGTCGTGTCGTCCAGCGGCACGTGGAACGTAAGCAGGTCGGCCTGGCGGGCGACTTCTTCGAGCGGCAGGAACCCGCAATGTTCGCGGGCTTCGCGCGGCGGGTCGCAGCACACGACCCGGAATCCCCAGCTTTCGGCATACGCCTTTACGAGCGCCCCCACATGCCCCACGCCGACGATTCCCAAACACTTTTCGGCGGGCTGCCACCCCTGCCTGCGGGCGAAATGCACCAGCACGGCAGCGACCCATTGAAGCACTCCGCGGGCGTTGCACCCGGCAGCCGTCTCCACCCGGATGCCGTTGCCGGCGCACCAGTCCATGTCGATATGGTCGAATCCGATGGTCGCCGTAGCCACGAGCCGCACGCGCGACCTGCCCAGCAGCGCTTCATCACAGCGGGTCCGGGTCCGGACAATCAGCGCATCGGCATCGGCCACATCCGCGGCGGTTATTCCGGCTCCGGGCAGACGGCGCACCTCGGCCCACGGGTCCAGCACCCCTTCCAGAAAGGGTATCGCGCTGTCGGCAACGATGGTTATTTTTCGGACAGAATTTTCCATTGCTCCGCCAAAGGTAGAAAAAAAACAAAAAATGCGTACCTTTGACCGCGGAAACAAATACTTGACCTAATATATTAATATGATGGCGGAAACTGCGGATACACAATCTTTCGACCCGGACGGCGTGGGCGTGGACAACGGCACCTATTTCGGGATGCCGTTCGCCCCGGACGATGCGGCGCTGGTGCTCGTCTCGGCACCGTGGGACGTCACAGTCTCCTACGGCGCCGGCACGGCCTACGGCCCCGACGCCATCATCGAAGCCTCGACGCAGCTCGACTTCTACGACCCGCTGTCGCCCGACGCATGGCGCCGCGGCATCGCCACAGCCGACATCGACTACACCCTCCAGGAGGCATCGCAGCGCCTGCGCAGCGACGCCGAAAAGGTCATCCGCCACCTGGAAGAGGGCGGTTCGCCCGACGACGACAGCATCGCCCGCAAGGTCCGCCGCGTCAACGAGGGCAGCGCAGCCATGAACGCCAACATCGCCGCACAGGCCCGCCATTGGCTCGGCCAAGGCAAAATCGTGGGGCTCGTCGGCGGCGACCACTCCACCCCTTATGGGTTGCTCCAAGCGCTGGCAGAACGCCACGAGCGGTTCGGCATCCTCCATATCGACGCTCACTGCGACCTGCGCGAAGCCTACGAGGGATTCGAGTTCTCGCACGCGTCAATTATGTATAACGTACTGCGCGACATTCCGCAGGCCGCCAAAATCGTGCAGGTGGCTGTCCGCGATTTCAGCCGCCGCGAGTTCGAGTTCGCCGCCGCTTCGGAGCGGGTCGAGCAGTTCGGCGACCTCTCGCTCGCCGAAGCGGAGTTCCGCGGCGAAACGTGGGACCAGCAATGCCGCCGCATGGTCGAACGGCTGCCGCAGGAAGTCTACGTCAGCTTCGACATCGACGGCCTTTCGCCGGAAAACTGCCCCCATACGGGTACGCCCGTGCCGGGCGGGCTGAGTTTCAACCGCGCGCTGTGGCTCATCGAAACGCTCGTCCGCTCGGGCCGCCGCATCATCGGGTTCGACATCGTGGAGGTCTCCCCCTCGCCCGCCGACCGGACCGACGCCATCGTGGGCGCCCGGGTCTTGTGGAAGCTCTGCGGCCTGACCCTCAAATCGAATGACAAGCAATAAAAACAAATAGCCATGCGTCTGTTTTCAATGTATCGCTGGGTGCGCAACAGCCACAAGCTGTCGCTGCGCAGCCGGGGTTTCATGGAAGCCCCATGGGCTGGCGGCGTCGTGCTGCTGGCCTGCGTCTTCGTGGCCATGCTGTTGGCCAACCTCCCCGTAGTCAAGGACTATTACCACAACTTGCTGGAGACCGACCTCTCGCTGGTGGTCCATTCGCCGGGCGGACTGATCGACTGGGCGTTCCCGCAGGGGATGACCGTCGAAAAGTTCATCAACGACTGTCTGATGGTCATCTTCTTCTTCACCGTCGGGCTCGAAATCAAGCGCGAGGTCGTCCACGGCCAGCTCTCGTCGGTGCGCAAAGCCATCCTTCCGGTCGTCGCCGCAGCTGGCGGCATGATGGCTCCGGCAATGATTTTCGCATTTTTCAACCACGGCACGCTCGCGGCCAACGGTTGGGGAATCCCCACCGCCACCGACATCGCGTTCGCCGTGGGCATTCTCTCGATGCTGGGCGACCGGGTGCCGGTCTCGCTCAAGATTTTTCTGACGGCGCTGGCCATCGCCGACGACCTCGGGGCCATCCTGGTCATCGCACTTTTCTACGGCGGCGAACTGCAAACGGAACTGCTGCTCTTGGCGCTGCTAATCATGGCGGGCGTCTACATCGCTTACCGAATGGGCGAAAAACGGATGATTTTCTACCTGCTGCCCGCTATCGCCGTCTGGGGACTGTTCTACTATTCGGGCATTCATGCGACCCTCTCGGGCGTGGCGATGGCCATGCTGATTCCGATGGAGCCGCGTTACAGCAAGGAATATTTCATCCACAAGATGCGCTGGCTGCGCGACCACCTGCTGGCCGTGGAGGATTCGGCCGAGGAATTTCCAAACGAGGAGCACCGCTTCTACCTGCGTCAGATGACCTGCTTAGGCGCCCAATCCGTGGGGATGAGCTACCGGCTCGAACATGCACTGGCTCCCTATGTGACGTTCCTCATCATGCCCATCTTCGCACTGGCCAACGCCGGAGTGGAAATCACCTCGCTGGAATACATCAACATCTTCGATTTCTCGCCCGAAATCGGCTCGGTGGGCATGGGCGTCTTCTTCGGCCTGCTGGTCGGCAAACCGTTGGGCATCTTTGTTGCAAGCTGGATCGCCGTGAAATCCAAAATGGCGGTCATGCCCGAGGGCGCTTCGTGGCGGATGCTGCTGGCCGTAGCGTGCCTGGGCGGTATCGGCTTCACCATGTCGCTGTTCGTCGATTCGCTGGCCTACACCGACCCGGGGCTTATCGACCGCGGCAAAATCGCCATTCTGATGGGTTCGACCGCGGCCGCCGTAGCCGGCAGCCTGCTGATTCTGCTCTTTTCCAAAAAACAACCGCGATGATGAAACGGACGATTCTGTTGCTGGCTGTCGGTGCGATGGCCCTCGCCTGCTCCAAGAACGGCAGCGGCGGCGCGAAACTCCGCACCGACATCGACTCGGTCGCCTACGTGCTGGGCTTCAACATCGGACTGAACCTTCAGCGGATGGATTCGACCCTCAACGCCGAAGCCGTCTGCGAGGGAATCCGCGACGTATTCCGGGGCACCACGAAGCTCTCGGCGGCCGATGCGGAGACCTGCTACCTACGTTTTCAGAACCACACCCTGCCCGAGAAAGCCCGCGCCTACGAGGAGCAGTTCCTGCTCGACATCGCCAAATCCAACCGTGCCTACGCCCGCACCGCTTCGGGGGTGACCTACACCGTCGACGAGGTGGGCGACCAGGAACGTCTCCCCAACTCGGACCGCGACACGGTGCTGCTCCGCTATGTAATCCGCACGGCCGACGGGCACGAAGTCTACTCCTCCTATGAGCGGGACGACACGCTGCGCAGCTCCGTCGGACAATTGCAGCGCGGTGTGCGCGAGAGCCTGAAACTGATAGGCAAGGGCGGCCGCATCAACGCATGGCTGCCCGCCGCCACTGCCTACGGCGCCGAAGGCAATGCCGAACTCGGTATCGGCCCCAACGCAACGCTCTACTATGAAATGGAGTTGATCGACGTCATCAAATATTCGGCCCGGAGACGGTAAAGCTAACTAATGAATAACAGGTTTCCGCTCGGCTTGCGCTTTACCATCGCTTCGCTCGGTTTAGATAGGCGGCGCCTCGGGAAAATGCAAACTTCGTTTGCTTTTCCGCTCGGCTTGCACTATCTTTGTCACTCGGAGTGAGAAACAAACACTTATACAAAATAAAACCATGAAAAAAATCCTTCTGGCAACGGCCATCGCTGCCATGACGCTGGTTTCCTGCAGCGGCGACCGCAAGACGACGGTCGTCATGGGCGACACGGCGCAATTCGACACCCTTTCCTACGCACTGGGTGCCAACATCGCTGCGGGCATGAACTACCAGCTGAGCAACGTTCCGTTCGATTACAAGGCCATCGACGAAAGTTTCAAGAACGCTGTGCTGGGCAAGACGTCGGTCAAGCACGAAGATGCCCGCAAGACCCTGCAGGACTTCTTCAACTATGAAACCTACGGCAAGCGCATGCAGGCCATCGACCGCAAGCGCAAGGAAGCCGACAGCATCCGCCTTGCCAACGGCGACACGACCCAGGTCGTTTACGGCGCCGACCCCGAAATGTTCGAGACCGAGGAGGAGCGCGACGAAATTTCGTCGGCATTCGGTACCGACATGGGCTACAACGTTCGTCAGAGCGGCCTGCCCCTGCAAGTGGTATGGATGCTCGAAGGCATGCAGAACGTTCGTGACAAGAACCCCAAGATGACCGAAGACGAAGTAGGCCAGTATCTGCAATACTACTTCATGGTAAAGCGTCCCGCCGAGAACGCCGAGGCATCGCAGGCATGGCTGGAGAAAATCGAGAAGAAATCGGGCGTGAAGAAGACCGAATCGGGCCTGCTCTACAAGGTGGTCAAGGCCGGCGACATGAATATGAAGCCCTCCGACCCGCGCGACGTGGTGAAGGTGCACTATACCGGCCGTCTGCGCACGGGCGACGTTTTCGACACTTCGTTGTTCAAGAACCGTCCCAAGGAGCAGCAGGAGATGATGAAGCAGCAGCTTCCCGACAGCTACGACAAGGACGAGCCCATCGAATTCCCGCTCAACCGGGTTATCCGCGGCTGGACCGAGGGTTTGCAGCTGGTCGGCAAAGGCGGTAAAATCAAGCTCTGGATTCCGGCCGAACTGGCTTACGGTTCGAGCGACAACGGCCGCATCGGCCCCAACGAAGCGTTGGAGTTCGACGTGGAGCTGATCGACGTAACGCCTTACGAGGAGCCCGCTCCCGCTGAGGAAGTTCCTGCCGAAACTCCCGCAGAATAACCATTCCGCCATTCAGTTCAAAAGGCCGTCCCGAAAAAGGACGGCCTTTTTTCAACGCTCTGACCACGCTTATTCACCCGAACAAACAGGGCCGCGCAAGGCGGCCCTGAAGCGTATAAGACAAGCCCCTACACGAACGGGAGCGGAGTTACCTGGGCCTTGAGGGCCTTGTCGCGAATGATGACGGCGATTTCGGTACCGGGCTTGGCGAAGCCGGCAGCGACGTACCCGAGCCCGAAACCGATTTTGAGACACGGCGACATGGTGCCGGAGGTGACGTGGCCGATGGGCGTGCCGTCGGGAGCGGCCAGCGCATAGCCGTGGCGCGGAATGCCGCGGTCGATCATCTTGAACCCGACGAGTTTGCGCGTGACGCCCTCGCTCTTCTGCTTCTCCATCAGCGCCCGGTCGATGAACTCTTTACCCTCAGCGAACTTGGTAATCCACCCGAGCCCAGCCTCGATGGGCGAAGTCGTGTCGTCGATGTCGTTGCCATAGAGACAGAAGCCCTTTTCGAGCCGAAGCGTGTCGCGGGCACCGAGCCCGATATTCTTCAGCCCGTATTCGGCCCCGGCTTCCCAAAGCGCCGTCCAGAGTTTGTCGCCGTCCTCGTTGGCCACATAGATTTCGCAGCCGCCCGACCCGGTGTAGCCCGTAATCGAAAGAATAGCGTCGCACCCGGCCACCCGCATCTTGCGGAACGTATAATACTCCATCTCCTCAACGGGTTCGTCGCACATTTTCTGCACGATTTTCATGGCCAGGGGCCCCTGCACAGCGAGCTGACAGATTTCGTCGGAAGCGTTGTAAAGTTCCTTGCCGTGACCGGCTTCCATGCCGAGCTTGGCCCCCTCGGCCCAGATATGCTGCCAGTCCTTGTCGGTATTGGCCGCGTTGACCACCAACAGATAGGTCTCGGCGTCGACACGATAAACCAAAATGTCGTCGACGATGCCGCCGCGGCCGTTGGGCATGCACGAATACTGCACCTTGCCGTCGTAGAGCTTCGACACGTCGTTGGACGTAATACGCTGCAAAAGGTCGAGCGCCTTGGGCCCCTTGACCCAGATTTCGCCCATGTGGCTGACGTCGAAGACCCCGGCGCCCTGCCGCACGGTCAGATGCTCGTCGTTGATGCCCGAGAACTCGATGGGCATGTTGTACCCCGCGAACTCGGCCATGCGGGCCCCGGCGGCGATGTGGTACTTGGTGAAAGCGGTTGTTTTCATGGTATCAGGTAAGGTTTCAGGCTGTTTCCGGATTCGGACCGAAAGGATGCTACTCGCGCTTTTTCATCCCCAGACGAGGGCAGCGGTGGAATTCTTTGTCGCGGTCGAACAGATAACGGTAGGTCGTATGGACCTTGTGGCGCGACGCGCAGACGTAGGTCTCGATCATGCGGTTCATCACGGGGTTGAAGTCGCCGATCCATGCCAGCTCCAAAGTCTTGTAAGGAATATCCGTCCGGTCGAGGTATTTCCAATATTCGGCCATGATGGCCGATTCGACCCCCTTGCCGTGGAACTCGGGCGCGATGCCGAAGATGATGCCGAAAATCCGGTCGCACTTGCGCCGCACCTTGAGGTCCCACATCAGCCGCAGTTTCTGCCACAGCCCGAACTTGCCGCGGAACTTGCCGATAAGCCGGTTGAGGTCGGGCACGGTGACGAAAAAACCGATGGGTTCCTGGTTGTAGTAGGCGAAGAAGACGATTTCGGGGTCGATGATGGGACGCAGCGCCCGCATCATGTCGAGCGCCTCGCTCTGCGTCATGGGCTTGACGCCCGAGAAAAGCGCCCAGGCACGGTTGTAGACGACGCGGAAATTCTCGGCGGCCTCCTCGACGTTTTTCATGTCGATGTGCTCGACGTGGTAGCCGGGCGTGGAATAGAGCCGCGCGGCACGGGCGAAAATCTGGCGGTTAGCCTCGGACGCATCCTTGCGCCAGATGAAACTATGCTGGTTGAAATAGTTCTTGAACCCGTAGTTCTCGAACAACTCCTTATAATATGTAGGATTGTAGGGGTTCTTGTAGAGGGGCTGGAACTCGTAGCCCTCGACCAGGAGCCCCCACCAGTCGCGCCGCTGTCCGAAGTTGATGGGACCGTCCATCGCCTCCATGCCGCGCCCGGCAAGCCACATGCGGGCAGCATCGAACAACATGTCGGCGACCTGCTGGCAGTCGACGGCCTCGAAGAACCCGCACCCACCCGTGGGCTGCTCCTCCAAAGCGGCCTTCTCGCGGTTGTAGAACGCGGCGATGCGCCCGACGACCTTGCCGCTGCTGTCGCGCACGACCCACCGGACGGCCTCGCCGTCGGCGAAAAGCTCGTTCTTGTCGCGGTCGAAGACCTCCAGAACATCCTGGTCCAGCGGGCAGACCCAGTTGGGATAACCCTCGTAGAGGGTCTTGGGAAAATCGAGCCACTCACGCTCGGCGGCAGGGGTCGCAACCTCCTGCAAACGATATTTTTGCGAATCCATCGTACGATATTTTGGTGAACCGGTAACCACGGCCGGCGCCCGCCCCACGCAACGTTCGCTCGAAAATATTGCGGAAGCGCGCCTGCCTTAAGACAAAGATAACCATTTTTTCTTATATTTGTTCAGCCGACCGAAAAAGAGACGCTCTATGGAAAAGACCCGCGAAGAACAACTGCCCGACGGCACCCGGCCGCAGTACCGCTTCATGAAGTACCGGATACACAAAATCCTGCTGGTATGCTGCAGCTACGACGGCTACATACTCGAAGAAGACGGCCACATCGAATCGCAGATCAACCAGGAGTACCTGGACCTCAACCTGTCGAATCCGCCCTCGTTCACGCGGGTAAGTTCGACGCGCGAAGCCCTCGACGTACTGGCCGACGACGATTCGTACGACTTCATCCTGACGATGTACAACGTCGGCGAACCGGACGTCTTCAGTTTCGCCAAGACCGTCAAGCAGCGCCACCCGCAGATACCCGTGGCACTGCTGACCTCGTTCTCGAAAGACATCTACCGCCGCATCGAGGAGCAGGATCGCTCGGGGCTCGACTACATCTTCTGCTGGCACGGCAACAACGACCTCATCATCGCCATCATCAAGCTGGTCGAAGACAAGATGAACGCCGAGGAAGACATTCTGCAGGGCGGCGTGCAGGCGATTCTGCTGGTCGAGGACTCGATTCGCTTCTACTCGACCTACCTGCCCGAGCTGTACCGCCTGCTGCTGATGCAGAACACCGAATTTCTGAAGGACGCCCTCAACGAGCAGCAGCAGATTCTGCGCAAACGGGCCCGGCCCAAAATCCTGCTGGCGACCAACTACGACCAGGCGACCGAACTTTACGACCGCTACAAGAACAACCTGCTGGGCGTCATTTCGGACGTGGGATTCGTGATGCACGCCGACGACAAGCCTGCCGACGAGCGGCCCGACGCAGGCATGGCGCTCTGCCGCCGCATCCGCCAGGACAACCCGCTGATGCCGGTGCTGCTGCAATCGTCGCAGGTCGAATTCCGCGCGCAAGCCCGTGAGCTGGGCGCCGGATTCATCGCCAAGAATTCCAAGACGCTGCTGTCGGAGCTGCACGACTACATCTCGACAGAATTCGCGTTCGGCGACTTCGTGTTCCGCGACCCGCAGACTGGCACGGTCATCGGCCGTGCCAAGGACCTGGCGCAAATGCAACAGATGATTGCGACGGTGCCCGACGATGCGTTCGAGTACCACACTTCGCAGAATCACCTCTCCAAATGGCTCTACTCGCGGGGGCTCTTCCCGCTGGCGGCCTCCATCCGCCGCTACAACAAGGGCCATTTCGCGTCGGTCGAAGAACACCGCCGGGTGCTGGTGGGGCTCATCCGCGACTACCGCACGCTGCTTGGGCAGGGCGTGGTGGCGCGCTTCGACCCGGAGACCTACTCCGACGCCGTGGCGTTCGCCCGCATCGGCGAGGGCTCGCTGGGCGGCAAGGCCCGCGGGCTGGCGTTCATGAACTCGATGCTCATCAAATACCGCCAGTACGACAAGCACGACGGGGTGCGCATCATGATTCCGCGCTCGGTGGTCATCGCAACCGACTGGTTCGACGAATTCATCCGGCAGAACGGCCTTCAATACGTCATTTCGCAGGAGTGCACCGACGAGGAAATCCTGTCGGAATTCGTCACGGCGACCATCCCGGCCCGGCTCCAGGAAGAACTCAAGGCCTACATCCGCACCGTGCGGGCTCCGCTGGCCGTGCGTTCGTCGTCGAAGCTGGAAGACTCGCACTACCAACCTTTCGCGGGCATCTACTCGACCTACATGATTCCCTACACGGAGAACGAGGACCAGATGCTGCGGCTCCTGCTGCGGGCCGTGAAGAGCGTCTATGCCTCGGTCTACTTCGCGGCGTCGAGGGCCTACATACAGAGTTCGCAGAACCTGATTTCGGAGGAGAAGATGGCGGTCATCGTGCAGGAAGTGTGCGGTACGGAGCAGAACGGGCTCTTCTTCCCGACCTTCTCGGGCGTAGCACGCTCGATCAACTGCTACCCCATCGGCGACGAAAAGCCCGAAGACGGCATCTGCAACGTGGCGATGGGCCTTGGCAAACTCGTGGTCGACGGCGGACGGACCCTGCGCTTCTCGCCCCGTTACCCGCAGAAAGTATTGCAGACCTCGACGCCGGAACTTGCGCTGCGCGACACGCAGACGGAGGTGCTGGCACTGAGCCTGCGGCCCGAAGAATTCCGGACGTCGATAGACGACGCGGTGAACCTGCGCCGGCTGACGGTCAGCGAAGCGGGCGAATACCGCAACGCCTGCCATGCGACGTCGGTGTGGGACCGCGAGAACGAACGCATCTCAGACAGCCCCTACGACCGCGGGCGCAAGCTGATAACGTTCAACAACATACTGAAGTACAACACTTTCCCGCTGGCGGAAATCGTGCGCGACATCCTGGCGATGGGAGCCGAGGAGATGCGCTGCCCGGTGGAGGTGGAATTTGCGGTCAACATGGACGTGGACGCGGGCCGCGAACGGATATTCAACCTGCTGCAAATCCGCCCGATTATCGACAGCCAGGACAACCGCCCGGTCGACTGGAGCGAAACGGAGACCCGCGATGCGCTGATTTACGGCGAGAGCGCGCTGGGCATCGGCCAGATGGCCGACATCGCGGACATCGTCTATGTGAAGACCGAGAAATTCAGTTCGCTGGCGACGGAGAAAATCGCCGACGAACTGCTGGCGCTCAACGCACGTCTGCGCGACGAAAAACGCCCCTACATCCTGGTAGGCCCGGGCCGCTGGGGTTCGTCGGACCCGTATCTGGGGGTGCCGGTCAAATGGAGCCACATATCGGAAGCGAAAGTAATCGTAGAATGCGGCATCGAAAACTTCGACGTGGAGCCCTCGCAAGGAACCCACTTTTTCCAGAACGTCACCTCGCTGGGCGTAGGCTATCTGACAATCAACCCGTTCCGGGGCGACGGCATCTTCCGGCAGGACCGATTGGACGCCCGCGAAGCCCTCTACGAAGGGGAATACCTGCGGCTGGTACGCTTCGACCGCCCGCTGTGGGTCTGCATCGACGGCCGCTCGGACCGGGGAATGGTCGCTATAAAGTGAAAGGTGAATTTTGCGGATAAATAAGAGCCCGGCTGAAAAAATCCACAAAAAGATTACAATCCATAAGAATAATTCCTATATTTGTTCTAAACAAAAACCTTAAAACACCTGCAAGCTATGAATGTAAACAATCTGATGACCGAACTCGAACGGAAGCATCCGGGCGAGAGCGAGTACCTGCAAGCCGTGCGCGAAGTACTCATGACCGTGGAGGAGACCTACAACAAACACCCCGAATTCGAGGCCAACCGCATTGCGGAACGAATCGTGGAACCCGACCGCAGTTTCACGTTCAAGGTGGTATGGGTCGACGACAAGGGCGAAGTGCAGGTCAACACGGGCTACCGCTTCCAGTTCAACAACGCCATCGGCCCCTACAAGGGCGGGCTGCGTTTCCACCCCTCGGTGAACCCCTCGATTCTGAAATTCCTGGGCTTCGAGCAGATTTTCAAGAACGCGCTGACGACCCTGCCGATGGGCGGTGCGAAAGGCGGCTCGGACTTCAACCCCAAGGGCAAGTCGGACCGCGAAGTAATGCGCTTCTGCCAGGCTTTCATGACGGAGCTGTGGCGCCACATCGGTCCGGAGACCGACGTACCTGCGGGCGACATCGGCGTGGGCGGCCGCGAAATCGGCTACCTCTACGGCATGTACCGCAAGCTGGCGCGCGAGAACACGGGCGTGTTGACGGGCAAGGGCATGACCTACGGCGGCTCGCTGATTCGTCCGGAAGCGACGGGCTTCGGCGCGGTCTATTTCCTGCGCCAGATGCTTGAAAAAGCAGGCATGGACATCAAGGGCCAGACCATCGCCATCTCGGGCTTCGGCAACGTAGCGTGGGGCGCGGCGACGAAAGCCACGGAGCTGGGTGCCAAGGTCGTGACGATTTCGGGCCCGGACGGCTACATCTACGACCCCGAAGGACTGAACGCCGAGAAAATCGCCTACATGCTTGAACTGCGCGCGTCGAACAACGACGTAGTGGCTCCCTATGCCGACAAGTTCCCGGGCTCGAAATTCGTGGCGGGCCGCAAGCCGTGGGAAGTGAAGGTCGACATCGCGATGCCCTGCGCGACGCAGAACGAGCTGGGCGGCGAAGACGCCAAACAGCTGCTGGCCAACGGCGTGAAGATCGTGGCCGAAGTGTCGAACATGGGCTGCCGCCCGGAAGCCATCGACGCGTTCATCGCGGCGAAGATACCCTACGGCCCGGGCAAGGCGGTCAATGCGGGCGGCGTAGCGACGTCGGGCCTGGAAATGACGCAGAACTCGCAGAAACTCAACTGGACGGCCGAAGAAGTCGACGCGAAGCTGCACCAGATTATGAGCTCGATTCACGGAGCCTGCCTGGAATACGGCACGGAGAAAGACGGCTATATCAACTACATGAAGGGCGCCAACATCGCCGGCTTCATGAAAGTGGCCAAGTCGATGGTCGAGCAGGGAATCCTGTAAGAGCAACGGTTCAAGAATACGACGACGGGAAAAGCCGAATGGCTTTTCCCGTTTTTTTAGCGTGCAAAAAACCTCTTACTTTTAACCTTTCACCTTTAACTTTCTTTTCAAACTGCGGACGGCCTCGCCACCGAGGGCGAGGAACGAGGAAGCACCGACGACAAAAGCCCATTCGCGCAAGGAAAGGGGGACGGTGCGGAAAACCTCTCCGCCGAAACGCACGATAAGGAACTGCCCGAAGCCGATAGCAAGGAGAATAAGGAAGAATTCGCGGCATCCTTTCCACGAAGCGAAGACGCAGCGCCGCGTCTCGAACCCTTTGGCGTTGAACATGTTCCAAAACTGCATGAAGACGAACAAGGAGAAGAAGAGCGTCAGCTGCCGCACGGAAAGCTCGGCGCCGCCGCAGGACCACCACCCCAACAAACCGAGCAGTGCAACGACCATCAGCCCGCCGCAGACGAAGATAGTCCGGGCCATGGCGGGCGTGATGATGAACTCGTCGCGCGGACGCGGACGGTCGGCCATCACCCCGGGGTCGGGCGGGAGCGAGGCCATGGCCATGGCGGCGAGGGTGTCCATGATGATGTTGACCCACAGAATCTGCACGACGGTGAGGGGCATTTCGGTGCCGAAAACCGCCCCGGCGAAGCAGATAACGATGGCCGCGAAGTTGATGGTGAGCTGGAACAGCACGAACCGCTGGATGTTGCGGTAGAGCGAACGGCCCCACATGACGGCCGTGGCGATGGACGAAAACGAATCGTCGAGCAGCGTGATGTCGGACGCATCCTTGGCCACGGAAGTGCCGGAGCCCATGGAGAGCCCGACATGGGCGAAGTTGAGCGCAGGTGCGTCGTTGGTGCCGTCGCCCGTAACGGCGACGACCTCGCCGCACTGCTGCAAGAGCCGCACGAGCCGCTGCTTGTCCAAGGGCCGGGCCCGCGAAAGAATCTTCAAATCCTGCACACGGGCCAGCAGCTCCCCGTCGCTGGCCGCGGCGAACTCTGCCCCGGTCATGCGGTTGCGGTCGCCGTCGGCCGAATCGTCCCAAAGGCCGATTTGGCGGGCGATTTCGCAAGCGGTGGCCGAAGTGTCGCCGGTGACAATCTTAACGGCGATTCCGGCACTCAAGCACCGTTGTACAGCAGCCGGAACGTCGTCCCGCACAGGGTCGGCGATGGCCGCGACACCCGAAAAGGTCAATCCGCCCCGAGCGACAGCCTCCTCGCAGGTATCGGCATCGGTTTCGGACCAAGCAACGGCGAGCGTCCGCATGGCGCGGCTTTGGAAATCGGCCAACTGCTGAGCAACCTGGGCACCCAAGCCGTCATCACGGCACAAGGCCCGCACGATTTCGGGTGCCCCCTTGACGCACAACAATTTGCGCCCGGAGACCCCGCTGCGGACGATGGTAGCCATATACTTGCGTTCGGTGGAGAAAGTGAGCCTGTCGACAATCTGCGCCCCGGCCCGCAAAGGCTCGTAATCGAACCCTCGACTGCGCAGCCACGCGAGCAGCGCCCCCTCGGTGGGATTGCCGAGAATCCGCCCCTCGGCATCGAGGAACGCGGTGGAATTGGCCGCGACGACCTCGGCGAATTCGGGGTCGGACAAGGCATCGTAACGCACCAACCCGCAAACGTGCATGCGGTTCTGCGTGAGGGTCCCGGTCTTGTCGGTACAGATGACCGTCACGGCGCCCATGGTCTCGCACGCGTGCATCTTACGGACCAAGTTATTGGTTTTCAGCATGCGGCGCATGGACATGGCCAACGAAAGCGTAATGCTCATGGGCAGCCCCTCGGGCACGGCCATGACGATGATGGCGACCGAAATCATGAAAAGGTGGAGCACCTGCTGCGAAACGGCGAGCCAGTTCTGCTGCAACAGCCCGCCGAAGAAAAAAGCCTTGAAGAGCATGATGCAGAAGATGGCGACGGCAAGCGAAATGCCGACGCGCCCGATGAGCCGCGAAAGCCGTGCAAGCTGGCGGTTGAGCGGCGTGGGCTCGTCGCAGAGGATCGCGGCCTGCTCGGTGACGCGCCCGGCTTCGGTAGCGTCGCCCACGGCCGTGACAACGAACCGTCCGTACCCGTCGGCGACGGTAGTGCCGCGCAAAACACGGTCGGAGGGATAAGTGGCTTCGGGGTCGAAATGGGCGGGGTCGGCGGTTTTGTCGGTTTCGGGCTCCCCGGTGAGGGAAGATTCGTTGACTTTGAGCGAAACGGCCTCAACTAATTGCCCGTCGGCGGGTACGGTCTCGCCGCTCTCGATAACGACGACATCGCCGACGACGACATCGCGCCGGGGAACGCGCTGCATGGCTCCGTCGCGCAGGACGGTGACGGGGACGTCGTCGCTGACCCTGTTGAGCCTGCGGAACCGCCGCTGGGCGTCCCACTCGAAAAGGAACCCGACGCAAGTGGCGAGGACGATGGCGCAAACGATGCCGACGGATTCGGTGAAATCATGGCGGACAGCCCCGACGACGAACGAAAGCACGGCAGCAGCAAGCAGCACTTTGATAACGGGGTCGCGGAACTTGTCGAGCAGCAGCACCCACGGCGACTGCTCGCGCGGCGGTGTGATGACGTTGACGCCGTGGAGCCGCCGGCTTTCGGCGACCTCGGAAGCGGACAGACCGACGGAACGGGAAGGAATCATAACGAACTTTTTTTCTCCAGCGGGAACTGCCGCGACGACGCATCGAGCCGCACGGCGATAAAAAGCAGGATGGTGAAAGCGATGAGCGACGACCCGCCGTAACTCATGAAAGGCAAAGGAATACCCATCACGGGCATCATGCCGATGGTCATGCCGACGTTGACCAAGACATGGAACAGGAGAATGGACGCCACGCAATAGCAATAGATACGCCCGAAAGGCTCCTGCTGATACTCGCCCATACGCATGAGGCGGAGAATCAACAGACACAGCAGCACGAGGACCGCCGCGGCGCCGACGAAACCCCACTCCTCGCCGACGGTGCAGAAGATGAAGTCGGTATGCCGTTCGGGAACGAAACCGTACTTGATCTGCGTACCCCGCAGGAAACCCTTGCCGAGCCAGCCGCCCGACCCGATGGCGATTTTGGACTGGTTGACGTTGTAGTCGATGCCGCGCGGGTCGCTGATGATGCCCAGGAAACTGAGGATGCGGTCGCGCTGGTGCTGCCGGAGCACGGAATCGAAGATGTAATCGGTGGTGGGGAGAAAAATCATGGCGCCAACGAACAGCCCGACGGGCAAAAAGACGCTGCGAATATTGGCCCGGTAAGCGTAGACGGCGATGCCGATAAACGACAAAAGCGTGACGGTGAGCAGCGCGGCGTAGAACGAAACGGCGCCGGGAGCAATGAAGTGGGCGGTCCAGAAAAAGAGCAGACTGCCGAGCGCGAGCGCCGCCAGATAGACCATGCGCGAACGCCACTCGCCGCTCATCATGGCCTCGGAGAGGGTGCAGATGACAATCAGCGCCACCAACAAGACGGCGGGCGAGAGGAGAAACGACGAAATGAACAGCCCGGCGACCAGCAAAATGGGAATGCAAAGCCACTTGTTGAGCCCCTCGCGGTAGAGAACGAAAAGAAACGAACAGAGAACGATACCGGACCCGGTGTCGTTCTGCAAGACGATGATGAAAAGCGGCGCGCAGATGACCGCCGCGACCTTGAACAAGTCGCCGGACCGCGAAATGGAGAACGAATAGGAACTCATGACGCGGGCGAGCGCCAGGGCGGTGGCTATCTTTACGAACTCGGCGGGCTGGACACGGAACGACCCGAACTCGAACCACGCCTTGGCACCGTTGACCTCCTTACCGAACAGAAGCGCAGCGAGGAGGAGGGCCAGCCCGGCGAAGTAAGCAGGATAGGCGAGCATGTGGATGAACCGCTTGTCGAGGAGCAGGACGACCAGCGCGGCGACCCACGCGATGCCGATCCAGACCAACTGCTTCATGTAGAAATGCGAGAGGGCGAAAGGAGCGAGCGAATCCTCCTTGTAAGTGGCCGCGAGAATCGACAGGGCCCCGGCGGCGACGATGGCCAGGTAGAGGAGGACCGTCCAGACGTCGACCCACCCGAAGATGTTGCGGAAACGCTCACCGATCATAATAAGGATAATAAATGTTCATGTTCTTGATACGCTCGAACAGCTCGGGCCGCCGGATGGTGTCGGTGAGGTAGAACTCCTCCAGCAGCGAAGCGATGGGCAGCGCGGCGGAGGCACCGAAACCGCCGTTCTCAACATAAACGGAGATGGCGATTCTGGGGTTGTTGCGCGGAGCGAACGAAAGGAACGTAGAATGGTCCTTGCCGTGGGGGTTCTGGGCCGTACCGGTCTTGCCGCAGACGTCCCAACCCTCCAGATAAGCGTCGGTAGAAGTACCCGCCACGTTGACGCCCCGCCACATGCCCTCGACGATGGGCTCGAAATGCTTGGGGTCGACCATGGTATAATGACGCTGGTAGAACCGTGCGTCGAGCGAATCGCGCCCCTCTATCTGCTTGACGATGTGGGGGATGTAATAATAGCCGCGGTTGGCGACGATGGCGGCGAGGTTGGCGAGCTGCAAGGGCGTACAGCCCAGCTCGCCCTGCCCGATGGAGAGGGAAAGCAGCGTGAGCGAATTCCAGGAACGACGATAACGACGGTCGTAGAACTCGCGGTTGGGAACGTAGCCATGGCCCTCGTCGAGGAAGTCGGACCCGAGCTTGCGCCCGAAACCGAAGCTGTGGACGTACTCTTTCCAGACGTCGAAACCCTCCTTGGGCCCGTCGTAACGGGGATTGTCGAGGATGTCGCGGAAGACGTAGCAAAAATAGGCGTTGCACGAAGTGGCGACGGCGAACCGCAGGTCGAGGGGCGAAGAATGGGCGTGGCAGGCCATCCGCTGCCGGCCGGCCTGATACCCCATGTTGCAGGCGTGGAGGTCAGACGGCCGCAGGACTCCCTCCTGCAACCCGATGAGCCCCTGCACGATTTTGAAAGTGGACCCGGGAGGATACTTGGCCTTGACGGCGCGGTTGAACAACGGCCGCCGCTTGTTGCGCAACATACGCATGTAATTGTTGCCGCGCCCGCGCCCGACGAGTTCGTCGGGGTCGTAAGTAGGCGACGAAACCATCATGAGGATTTCTCCGGTCGAGGGCTCGATGGCGACAGCGGCCCCGACCTTGCCGTGCATCAGCTCCTCACCGAGCAGCTGGAGCCGGGTGTCGATGGTGCTGACGAGGTTGCGCCCGGGCTTGGGCAGCGAATCGTAACGCCCGTCGAGGTAAGAACCCTTGACCTCGCCGTGGGTGTCGACCTCCTGGATCTTGACCCCCTTTTCACCGCGCATGACGGTCTCGTAAGCGGATTCGACGCCTGTGAGCCCGACGTAATCGCCGGCCTGGTAATAAGGGTGGCGCTTGAGATACTCGGAAGTGACCTCGGAGACGAATCCCAACAAATTGCCGCCGACCTTGCGGGGATAACGCCGGACGGTGCGGTAGACCATATAGAACCCGCGGAAATTACACTCGTCGAAACGCAGCTTGTCCTCCTTGGAAATGTAGCTGGAGACGAGTCTCGGCGCGCGGGGCCGCATCCGGGCGTTGGCGATTTCGCGGTTGAGCTTGGCGACGGAGAGACCGAGAATCCGGCACATGCGGGCGGTATCGAACCCGCGCTTGTCGAGCTCGCGGTAGATGACCATCAAATCGTAGCACTCGCGCGACTGGACCAGGAACTCGCCGTTGCGGTCGAGCACCTCGCCGCGCGAGGGATACTGGACGACGTGGCGCAGGACATTGGCCTTGGCCAACTCCTCGTAACGCGAATCGAAGAGCTGCAGCCACGCGAGCCGCCCGACCAGGAGGACGAAGACGAAAATCACTATCCCCTGCAACAAGCGCATGCGGGCGAAACCGTCGACGGGCCCGTTCATAACCGCGCGACGAATTTGGCGGTGAAGATACGGCCGAGCAGCCAGACGGCGGCGACGGTGACCGACCCGGAAGCGACGATACGCAGCACGGTACGGACAATATGGCTCCACGAAAGTGCCTCCAAAGAGAAGAAGACGGCGTGGTGGACGGCGACGAGGACGATAAGGTAGTTGAGGAATACATGATGTCCCAACCGCTCGGGCGACGGGACGCCGCCGTCGCGCAAGTCGTCGCGGCTATAAAACGAAGCAAGGATATAAGGCCGCAAAAACGCCATCAGCAAGGTAGCCATCGTGTTGATACCTGCGGCCCCCATGAGGAAATCCATGGTGACGCCCATGGCCAACCCGGCGAGCAGAACGGTGACGGGTGCCGTATCGACGGGCAGAAGGACGATGAACGCGACGTAGATAAGCGGATTGAGGTAGATGCTGACCGAGAGGTTGTCGAAGAGGAAGACCTGCAACAACACGGTGACCAGAAAGAGCGACGAATAAGTGACTATGCGATACATGGCGGAATATGGCTACTGATGGCGGAAACGCTCGTCGTCCTCCTGCCGGGCCTGCAAATCGAGGACCTCGCAGGCGTCGCGGTTCTCGACGAGGATGATGTCGGTGAGCCGGGCGAAATCGGTGGCGAGCTTCAGACGGACGGTATAGGCGGTCCTGTTCTCGTTCATGGAAGCGCTCTCGACCCACCCGATGAGGACGTTCTCGGGAAAGAACTGCGAAAACCCGGTCGTGATGACCCGCTGCCCGATTTTGGGCTCGGCATACTTGGACAGCTCGCCGAGCAAGACGGAATGGGGGTCGACGCCGTCCCAATACACGGACCCGAAATAATCGGTGCCCTCCAACTTGCCGCTGGCTCGGAACGAGGTGTTAAGCAAGGGGATGGCGACAGAATAGCGGTCGGTACAATCGACGATATATCCCAACATGGAGCCGCCGGGAGCGAGCAACGCCATATCAGGAGTGACGCCGTCGCGCAAACCCCGGTTGATGGTGACGAAATTCTGCGCCCGATTGATGGTATTGGCGACGACGGTAGCGGTCATGACGCGGAACTTGGACCCGCCCAAATCGAGCATGTAACGCTTGAGCCTGTCGATATTGGCGGCCTCGTCGTACTGGGCAAGCCGTTCCTCAAGGAGGGCGACACGGTCGAGGAGGATGCGGTTCTCGGCTTCGAGCCGGAAGTAGCGCCGCACCCCGGCGGAAAACTCGTGGACCGACCCGGCGGCGGCGTTGGAACGCGCGAGCAGGCGGGCCTGCGTGAAGTAGGTGGACCGTGCGTAATACCCGATGGCGAGGGCCTCCAACACGACGAACAACACCACGAGGTAGATACTACGGATGAACTCGATGAGCTTGTGCACGACTTTTACTAATTCAAGATTGCGGACCGTCGGCCCGCAATCCAAAAAACGCTATGTATGACCGGCTTGGAACCGGCGGCTACTTCATGAGGAACGAAAAACGGTTGATATTCTTCAAGGCAATGCCGGTACCGCGCGCGATGGCCCGCAGCGGGTCCTCGGCGAGGTGGAACGGGATGCCGGTCTTCTCGGTAAGGCGTCTGTCGAGCCCCTTGATGAGGGCACCGCCGCCAGCAAGGTAGATACCGTTCTTGACGATGTCGGCATACAACTCGGGCGGCATGGACTCGAGAACCTTCATCAGCGCGGCGTCGATTTTGGTGAGCGACTTCTCCAAAGCGTAAGCGATTTCGCTGTAAGAAAGGGAGACGGTCTGCGGCAGGGCGGTGAGCATGTTGGGACCCGTGACGACGAAATCTTCGGGCTCGTTGTCGAGGTCGGAGACGGCGGCGCCGACGGAACACTTGATGGCCTCGGCCGTACGCTCGCCGATGCGGATGTTATGCTGCTGGCGGACGTAACTCTGAATGTCGTTGGTGAAGACGTCGCCGGCGACATTGACCGACTCGGAGCAAACGATGCCGCCGAGGGAGATGCAGGCGATTTCGGACGTACCGCCGCCGATGTCGATGACCATGTTGCCCTCGGGAGCCTCGACGTCGAGCCCGGCACCCAGGGCGGCGGCCATGGGCTCGTAAATCATATAGACCTCGCGCCCCCCGGCGTGCTCGGCGGAATCGCGGACGGCGCGAATCTCGACGTTGGTAGACCCGGACGGGATGCAGATGACCATGCGCAGCGACGGCGCGAAGAGACTGCCCGAAGTCTTGACCTTCTTGAGCATTCCGCGCAGCATGAGCTCGGTAGCGTTGAAGTCGGCGATGACGCCGTCTTTCAAGGGGCGGATGGTCTTGATATTGGGGTTGGTCTTCTCGTGCATGTTGCGCGCCTGGCTGCCGATGGCGACCAGCTTGCCGGTATGGACGTCGAGCGCGACGATGGACGGTTCGTCGACAACGACCTTGCCGTTATAGAGGATGAGCGTGTTGGCCGTACCGAGGTCGATGGCCAACTCCTGTGTCAAAGAAAATAATCCCATACTGAATGCGAAGAATTTAACAACGGCGCGGACCCGGCGAAAACCCCAAGGGAGAACGGCGGGAAGCTACCCGGACAAAGGTAGGAAAAAGCTGTGAAATAATTTGTATATTTTTTGAGATTTTTTTATTTACTTTGTGTGGCCAAACAACGACTGCATGGAATACAAAATAGGAAAAGAAGCCCGCTGCGCCGTAATCGGCTACGGAAGCTGGGCGACGGCGATCGTGGGTCTGCTGGCGGCCAACGAAACGCGCGTAGGCTGGTATGTACGCAACCCCGAAGTGCTGGAAGCCCTGCGCACCGAAGGCCGCAACCCGCGCTATCTGAGCGACGCGGAATTCGACCGGGAACGCATAGCCCCCACGGACGACCTGAACGAAGCGGTCCGCGAAGCGGACATCGTGGTGCTGGCGGCCCCGTCGGCCTATCTGAAAGACTTCCTGGCGCCGCTGACCGAACCGCTGACGGACAAATTCATCGTGTCGGCCATCAAGGGAATCATACCGGGCGACTACACGACGGTGGTAGAATATATCCACGACCACTACGGAGTGCCGTACAAGCAGCTGGGCCTGCTGACGGGCCCGTCGCATGCGGAAGAAGTGTCGCGCGGAAAACTCACCTACCTGACGGCGGTATGCACCGACCTGGAAAACGCACGGGAGATAGGCAAGAAATTCGCAGCCCCGCACATCCAGCTGAGCTACGCCACGGACCTCTACGGCATCGAATACGCGGCGATACTGAAAAACATCTATGCGCTGGCGGTAGGCATAGCCGTGGGGCTGGGCTACGGCGACAACTTCCTGGCGGTGCTGATAGCCAACAGCGCGGGCGAAATGAAACGCTTCTTAGACGAAAGCTACCCGGACGCCCGCGACACGCTGGTATCGGCCTATGTAGGCGACCTGCTGGTGACGTGCTACTCGGTACACAGCCGCAACCGCCGTCTGGGCCTGCTCATCGGCCACGGCTGCACGGTGAAAAGCGCGCTGAACGAAATGACGATGGTGGCGGAAGGCTACTTCGCGGCCGACTGCATCCGCCACATCAACACCCGCCACCGCATCGAAATGCCGATAGCGGAGACGGTCTACAAAATCCTCTACGAAAAAGCCCCGGCGCGCCGGAGCATGAAAGAACTGACGACGAAACTAATCTGATACGACATGAAAACACTCGAACTGGACATCCGCAAAAGCGGCATAACGCCGACCGACGAGATGAAGAAGGCGGCCGAAGCGGCCAATGCCCTGCTGCACTCGGGCAAGGGAGCGGGCAACGACTTTCTGGGCTGGGTACACCTGCCGTCGTCGATAACGGACGCCGACTTGGCGGCCATCGAAAAAACGGCGTCGAACCTGCGCGCGAAAGCCGACCTGATAATCTGCATCGGCATCGGCGGCTCGTACTTGGGAGCCAAGGCGGTGCTGGAAGCGATGAGCGACCCGTTCAAGCAACTGCGCAAGGAGCAGAAAGACCCAACGGTGGTATTTGCAGGCCAGAACATCTCGGAAGACTACATTCACGCCCTGCTGGAGGCCTCGAAAGAGCACTCGGTAGCGGCAATCGTCATCTCGAAATCGGGCACGACGACCGAACCGGCCATTGCATTCCGGCTGATAAAGGCGGAAATCGAAAAACGCTACGGCAAGAAAGAAGCGGCGGAACGAATCGTAGCGGTGACCGACGCAGCGCGCGGCGCACTGAAGACGCTGGCAACGAACGAAGGCTACCCGACGTTCGTGATTCCGGACGACGTGGGCGGCCGCTTCTCGGTACTGACCCCGGTAGGTCTGCTGCCGCTGGCTGCGGCGGGCATAGACATCCGTGCGCTGGTGCGCGGAGCGCAGGAAATGGAGAAGGCAACGGACGAAAAGATACCGTATGCCGAAAACCCTGCGGCGATCTATGCGACGGTACGCAACGCCCTCTACCGGAACGGCAAGAAAACGGAAATCCTGGGCTCCTACGAACCGCAGCTGCAATACGTCAACGAATGGTGGAAACAACTCTACGGCGAGAGCGAGGGCAAGGAAGGCAAAGGCATCTTCCCGGCGAGCGTGACGCTGACGGCTGACCTGCACTCGATGGGCCAATACATCCAGGAGGGCGAGCGGACGCTGTTCGAGACGATTATTTCGGTGAAAACGCCTGCGCACGAAGTGAAAGTGGAAACGGACGCAGAAAACCTGGACGGTCTGAACTACCTGGCGGGCAAACGAATCTCGGAAGTGAACCGGATGGCGGAAATCGGCGTACAGCTGGCCCATGTGGACGGAGGAGTGCCCAACATCCGCATCGAAATCCCGCGCATCGACGCGCAGACGATAGGCGGCCTGCTCTACTTCTTAGAGAAAGCCTGCGGCATCAGCGGCTATCTGCTGGGAGTGAACCCGTTCGACCAGCCGGGCGTGGAAGCGTACAAGAAAAACATGTTTGCACTGCTGGAAAAACCGGGCTACGAAGAAGCATCGAAAGCCATTAAGGCAAGACTATAAAACATCGCATTGCGAATCGAAAGCGGACCTCTCACCGAGGTCCGCTTTTTTGTAGGCAGGAGTTCGGGCACTCCTTGTGACCTCCTCCTTGCATGGCATAGCCTGCTGCGAGCATCGGTTCGTCTGCGGCTCCTCAGAATGGCAGAGAGGAACTCCTCGGAATGGCCAATCACCTTTAGCCTTTCACTTATCACCTTATAAATAAAGTGGCACAAAAAATGCACCCGGAAACAATCCCTTAGACAAGCAAACCGAACCATGAAACTGCGTCCGCTATTCATCCTGATTCTGTTCGTCGTATCGACGGCCATCCTGGGCTGGATATACTACAAGGCCACCCACCCGCAGCAGGAAAAACCCACCGAAACCTGGCACGAAATCATAGCCGACCTGGACGCCTGCTGCCGCCGCAAACACGTGAAGTCGATGCAGTACGACCACTTCGCGACGATAGCCGAACAGGAAAGCCGCCAGCAAATCGCGCGGCTGTTCCGGGCGATGGCCCTTTCGGAACGGCTCCAGGAACACAACTGCGCGGATGCAATCCAACAATTGGGCGGCGAATACCTGCCACCGGAGAAAATCGTAGTATTCCGCGGCGACACGGACGGCAATCTCGAACGGAGCATCGCCTATGAACTGCGCACGACGGAAGAATGCAAATGCGGCGAAATCGACCGGGCCATAGCCTGCGACAACCGCTTCGCGGCGCGCCTGCTGACATGGTCCTCGTCGGTAGACATGCGGAACGCGGCGTTCATGCACCTGTGCCGGATACCGGAAGAAACGGCGGCCAACTGGGAATATCTGGTCTGCCCGCGCTGCGGAAACCTCTTCATATCGGTCTACTGCGAACCCTACTGTCCGTTCTGTCTGACGTCGGGCCGCCAGTTCGTCCGCTTCGAGTAAAAAGAAAGCCCGGTCCATTCTATAAACGACCGGGCTTTTCATATAGGTGCGGCGGCTACTCCTCGTCGGCCTCCTTCATGGCGTGGTAGACGTTGGTAACGTCGTCGTCCTCCTCAAGCCGCTCGACGAGTTTCTCGACAGCTTCGCGTCCCTCGGCATCCAGCTCCTTGGTATCGGTAGGCAGGTAAGCCGATTCACCCGAAACAATCTCGAAACCCTTGTCGTCGAGCCACTTCTGAATGGCGCCGAACGACTCGTAGGGAGCGTAGACCGTGATTCCGTCCTCCTCGGGGTAGAACTCATCAACGCCGAGGTCGATCATTTCGAGCTCCAATTCTTCGGGGTCGGTTCCGGCAGGAACGCTGAATTTGAAGATGCACTTGTGGTCGAACATGAACGCAACGGAACCGCTGTTGCCCAACGTTCCGCCGCACTTGTTGAAGTGCATCCGGACATTGGCGACGGTCCGGTTGGTGTTATCGGTAGCGGTCTCGACAAGGAACGCAACACCGTGAGGACCGTAACCTTCGTAAACGACCTCCTTGTAATCGGCGGCATCCTTCTCGGTAGCCCGCTTGATAGCCCGCTCGACATTCTCCTTGGGCATGTTCTCGGCCTTGGCATTCTGCATGAGAATACGCAGACGCGTATTGCCGGAGGGGTCGGAACCGCCCGCCTTGACGGCGATTTCGATCTCCTTGCCCAACTTGGTAAACGTGCGGGCCATGTGCCCCCAACGCTTCATTTTGCGCGCCTTACGGTACTCGAAAGCTCTTCCCATAATATATTCAGATTTACGATTTCTCGGACTTGGTGGCGCAAAGTTATAAAAACGCGGCCAAAAACGGAAAAATAGAAGCCGAAAAATCAGCGGAGCCAGCAACGAACAAGCTCTGCCCGGCTGAACCGTCGGCGGCAAAGCGCTGCGGGGTTTCGCAAACAAGACATCCGGAGGAAGACCCTGCGGCACAAAAAAAACAATCTGCTGTAAACCAGCAGATTGAAAAGGTACCCGGAGCCGGGGTCGAACCGGCACGACATTGCTGTCATTGGTGTTTGAGACCAACGCGTCTACCGATTCCGCCATCCGGGCAAACCGTCTCCAACGAAGAATCGGGCGCACAAAGATAGGAATTAATTCACAATTCGCAATTCCTAACACACAATTATTTCAATCGAAGCCGAAAAAACACGGTTTCTCGCTTGGGCTATGCCGAGGAGAAAAATTCTGCATAAAAATAAACTTTTTCATACAAAGCAGATTCTTAACTGCGCTACGCTTGTTGACCTCCTCCTTGCATGGCATAGCCTGCAAGCAGTCTCTGCACATGCTGCGAGCGTCGGTTCGCTGCGCTCAGAATGACAGAAGGAGGAGAGGGCTAATCCGCAGGGTGGAAAAACTCCTGGATTTTACGGGCCTTGGCATCACCGACGAGGGCGGCGAGCTCGCCGAAATTGGCGGCCTTGACCTTAGCGACGGTCCGAAAATGCTGCAAGAGCAGGCGGACGGTCTTTTCGCCGACACCGGGAATCTGCTCCAGCTCGCTATGGATAAACGCCTTGCTCCGCTTCTGCCGATGGAACGAAACAGCAAAACGGTGCACCTCCTCCTGGATATGCGACAACAGGTGGAAAACGGGCGAAGTAGGCCGCAGCCCGACCAACAAAGGCGGATAACCGCAATACAATTCGGCGGTGCGGTGGCGGCTGTCCTTGGCCAACCCGGCGATGGGAATATCGAGCTGCAAATACTCCAGCACTTCGTGGATAACCGTCATCTGCCCCTTGCCGCCATCGGCGATAATCAAATCGGGCAGCTCGGCCCCCTCGGCCACAAGCCGGCTATAACGCCGAAAAACAACCTCGCGCATGGAAGCGTAATCGTCGGCCCCCTCGACGGTCTTGACGTTGAAATGGCGGTACTCCTTGCGGGAGGGCTTGCCGTTGCGGAAGACGACGCACGACGCGACGGGGTGGGACCCCTGCAAATTGGAATTGTCGAAACACTCGATATGGCGCGGCTGCCGGTCGAGATGCAGTTCTTTCTGCATGGCGTTCATCAAACGGTCGGCGTGGCGCTCGGGATTCTTGATTTCAAGGTTCTTGAGCTGCTCGGCGCGGTAGATGCGGGCGCTTTTCTGCGAAAACTCCAACAAATCGAGCTTCTCGCCGCGCTTCGGAACGGTGAAGGTGACGCCGTCGAACAGTAAGGTAGTGGAGGGCAGGAACGGAACGATTACTTCGCGCGCCAACTCCCCGCCCGCGATATGCTCGACGACATGCTGGATAGCCAAGGTGAGCATGTCGCGCTCGTCAGCCCCGACGCCCGTGGAAAGACGCACGGTGGAGACGCCGACGACCGACCCGTGGCGGATACGGACGAAATTGCAATAAGCCACATCGTCGTCGGGCAAGAGCGAAAAAACGTCGACGTCGACGATGCGGGCGCTGACGATGACCGACCGACCGGCGTAATGGTCCAGAGCGTCGAGCCGCTGTTTGTAGCGCTGCGCCTGCTCGAACCTCAGCGCCGCGGAAGCCCGGGCCATCTCCTCCTCCAGGTAGCTCCGCACGGGCCGCAAGTCGCCTTTGAGAATGGAGACGACCAGCCCGACCTGCGTGTCGTAGTCTTCCTCGGACTGCAGCCCGACGCAAGGCCCCTTGCAATTGCCGATATGATACTGAAGACAGACCGAATACTTGCCTCGCGCGATAAGTTCGGGAGCAAGGTTGAGTTTGCAGGTACGCAACGGCACGACCTCGCGGATGAACTCCAGCACGCTGTGCTGCATCATGCCCGACCCGTAAGGACCGAAATACTGCGACCCGTCGCGCAAGAGCTGCCGCGTAGACTGCACACGGGGAAAATGTTCGCGCCGCACGACGATCCACGGGTAGGTCTTGTCGTCCTTGAGGAGGATGTTGTAACGCGGCTGGAGGGTCTTGATAAGCGAGTTTTCGAGCAGCAAAGCGTCGGTCTCGCTGCCGACGACTATATGGCGGATTTCGGCAATCTGCCTGACCAGCACACGCACCTTGGCGCTATGCTCCTTGCTCTGAACGAAATACGAAGAAACGCGCTTGCGCAGGCTTTTGGCCTTGCCGACGTAGATGACCGTGCCGGAGCGGTCCACGAACTGGTAGACGCCCGGCGACAAGGGCAGCAAAGCCACCTGCTCGCGAAGAAAGGAATTGTCGGATTCGGCCATACGTGTGCAAATGTAGGAATTTTTTCGCAAAGCCCCGGCCCCGAATACGCGCAGCGACAAAGCCCGGGCGATTTTTGCTTTATTGGGCCGAACGCCGTATATTTGCGCACAAAACACTCATATTCACACCCATGAAAAGAACGATACTCCTATTGACCGCGGGACTGCTGACCCTGTCGTGCGTCGACAAAGCCTACGACCTCGGGCGCCTGGAGGGAGGACAAATCGCCGTCGGCGACGACGAATCGGAATTCGCGGCACCGCTGGTGACCGTGACGGTCCTGCTCGACGACATCCACGACAGCCAAGGTTCGCTGCAAGAAATGCTGGACGAAGCCGACATCTGGCTGCCGTCGGAGCTGCCCGGAGGGGTGGACTACGTAGACTTCCAGCGCCTCTATGCGGACGACGCCTATCTGGCGGAAGTGACCGGAGCTCTGGTCGATGAAATGGGGCACGATGCGGCCAAGGTGGACAAAGTGGCCGACCTGGCATGGCGGTGCTACAAGGATGACTTCCTCAAACCGCTGGGGCTGGAGGGAATACCCGTCGACAAAGCCCAATTTACAACATTGTTTGTCGACCGGTTCACAGCCAGCGAAGCGCTTCGGGAGCAAACCGAAGCGGCAGCCCGCAAATTCTTGATTTTGCTGCAAGTATCCGACCTGGACTACCAGCTGGGAGCCATCGACCTGGGCGAAGCACTGGACATGCTGACCGCGAACCTCGACCCGGAAGGGACGCCCGACCCGCGCAACACGCTCTCCATCAAAGGCAAGGTAGAGAGTACGCTGCCGCTGAGCATGCGGCTGTCGCCCGTATTCACGCCGACGGGGCTGGAAATCGCCCCGTTCGCCATAGCCCCGGGCACAACGACCGAACTGACCCCGACGCGGATTTACACCGAAGACCTGCGGGCGCTGGCAGAAGCCAACGACCTGGCCATCCATGTACCGGTCGAGTTGCAGCGCTACTACCCGGGACGGGCACTCGACGCGCGCCCGATCTCCATCCGGCTGAGCCTCCACAAAACCGGAGCTCTGAACCTCTAACCCGCGGCACAGACCATGAAAAGGATTCCTATATATATAATAGCGCTCCTGGCAGCCGCAACAGCGGCGGCACAGAACCCCACGACCTACTTCATGGAGGGGAGCACCCTCCGCATGCAATACAACCCGGCGTTCGCCCCGCACCGCGGCTACTTCAACGTACCGGGCGCGGGTGGCGTACAAGTGGGCGTGAACAGCAGCCTTACACTCGACAACCTGCTTTACCCGCGCGACGGACGGCTTGTGACGCTGTTCGACGCGTCGGTACCGACGTCGGAAGCCCTGCGCAACATTCGCAACAAGAACACGCTGACGGCCGGCACGCGGGTGAACCTGCTGGGATTCGGCAGCTATACCCGCAACCGCAAACATTTCTGGTCGTTCGACCTCAACCTGCACGCCAGCGCGACGCTCAACATACCGGGCAAACTGGTCGAATTCGTCAAACGCGGCACCGACGGCTCGATCCGCGACCTGGGGATAAGCGTCGAAACCTATGCGGACGCGGGATTCTCCTACTCGTTCCCGCTGCTCGACGACAAGCTCTACATAGGCGCCAAAGCCAAGGTGCTGGTGGGATTGGGCCGCGCGAAACTGACGTTCGACCGAATGGACGTAACGCTCCACGACGACCGTTGGGCGGTAGACACCTATGCCACGCTGGACGCGAACATACCGGAAGCGGAAATCAACTACCGCTATGACGAAGAAGGCCGCCCCTATTTCGAGCTGAGCGACATCCGCATGAAAGGCTTCAAGCCCACAGGCTACGGATTCGCAGTCGACCTGGGCGCAACATACAATGTACTGCCCGACTTGCAGGTGTCGCTCTCGGTGGCGGACCTGGGATTCATCGACTGGGACAAAGAAAACAACATCCGGGGCCACTCGGAAGAACATGTAGAATACACAGGAATCACGGTGGAAAACGACATGACGGTCGCTTCGCCCGACTTCTCGTTCGACGACCTGCTGCGCTTCCGCCCGGACGACAGCCAAATGAAAACCCGCATGCTGCAAGCGACGCTCAACGCAGGGGCGGAATATTACTTGTGGGACCACCGGGTAGGATTCGGCCTGCTCTACCAAGCCCGCTTCCACCACTTCACAACGCTGCACAGCGTGACGGGTTCGGTGAACTTCAGCCCGGTACGATGGTTCACGCTGGCGGCGAGCTACACGCGCACGACCCGCTGCGGAGGAAGTTTCGGCCTTGCGCTGAACCTCTGCCCGAGCTGGATCAACTTCTTCATAGCGACCGACCTGGCGACGGCAAAATTCACGCCGCAATACATCCCCGTCCGCCAGCGCACGATGAATGTCACGTTCGGGCTGGGTTTCCCGCTCGGACCCAAAGGCCAGCGCACGCAAAAATAGACCTCCTGCCGGCCGAAACAGCCGAACTACGAGGATTTCAACCCCTTTACGCCCGGATTCAAACGGCCCCGACCGCCCGAATCCGGGCATTTTGTGCACCCCCGATACCGGATAAAGTTCGCGGCGATGCGGAAAAATGCGAACGCGAACTCCGGAAAAGGCATCGGAATTAACGATTTCAGACGCACCCATACCAGATTCGGGCAAAGCTATTGCAAATTCGGAATCTTTGCGTATCTTTGTGGTGTTGGAGAAATCCGACGAATAACCTCGCAAAGTTTGAAGGTTGGTAAAAAAATTAAGTACCCATTGCGGCGGTCCGAACTCTGTGTGAAGTTGCGTCACTGAACTTGAATTCTTCAACGGACCGCCGCAATTTTTGACCCGAAACCCCGTATTGCCGGCAAGGCAGTACGGGGTTCCTATATAAATTAAGGAGAAGTAAATCAACCGCTGACGGGAACCCCGTGGCGCTGCAGCGCCTGCTCCATCAGATGACGGCCGGCCTCGACGATTTCAGCGGCGCGGTAGAACTCGAAGATGCCGAACAAATCGCAAGGCAGCTCGACCAGCAAATCGGGCGGATAAATCCGGCACATGAGCTGCGTGATGCGCTGAATCATGATTTCGGAAGAGACGGAAATCAAATTGTAATAATTGAGCGACGAGCACAGCCCGGAACACGAACCGCAGACGTCGACAGCGACGAGCCAATCGCCGGGCTGCCGCTGCACGCGGTTGAGCGGCAAGGGGTTGACCGTACCGCCGTCGATAAGGACCATGCCATTGTAACGCACGGGCTGGAAAACCGAGGGAATGGAAATGGAAGCCCGGACGGCGCCGAACAAATCGCCGTGGTCGAAGACGACTTCGCGCCCGGTGACGAGGTCGGCGGAGACGGCGGCGAAAGGAATGGCGAGACGTTCGATGCGCACGTCGGGAACGAGCGACTTCAAAGCCTTCATAACGCGGTTGCCCTTGACCAGCCCCTCGGAGCTGAACGCCAAGTCGACCATGCCGAGGATCTTGTAACGGTCGAGCGAACAAATCCAGTCGCGGAACTCCGCCAGACACCCGGCGGCGAACATTCCCCCTACGAGCGCTCCCATGGAAGTGCCGGCGACGGACGAAATCTCGAACCCGGCCTCCTCCAGCGCCTCGATGGCCCCGATATGGGCGATGCCGCGCGCGCCGCCGCCGCTGAGCACCAAAGCAACCTTACGTTTCTGCATAAGACAAATCCTCCGAACAATCCGAAAAAAAATACACGCATCGTGCCGAATCGCGGGGCACGGACTACCCGCCGCAAAACACCCGGTCCATCGCTACGTCGTGCGGCTCGGCGGGCAGTTCGCCAACCAACTGGTGCGGATAACACACGCCGAACCTAAGGGCCCGCACACCGGGCTGGGTGAGATAACGGTCGTAGAACCCCTTGCCGCGTCCCAACCGGACACCAGACGGGGTGAAGGCTACGCCGGGAACGACGATGAGGTCTATGTCGCCGGGCGGGCAAACCGAAGCTCCGGGTCCGGGCTCGGCGATACCGAAAGCCCCGCAGCACAACGATTCGGGCACATAATCGTAGAACTGCATGGTCTCGCCCTCGACCCGGGGCACGACGATGCGCTTCTGCCTGCACCAAGCGGCGAGCGCCGCCAAAGTGTCGGGCTCGTCGCCAAGGGCGCAGAACAGCCCCACGCACCGGGCCGCGGCGAACTCGGGCAAAGCAGCTATGCCCGCAAAAATCCTTTCCGATGCCACCCGGCGCTCCTCCCCGGCCAAAGCCCGGTTGAGCCGCTTCATTTCGGCACGCAGCTCCTTCTTATTCATAAAACCCTCCGACTTAAGACAATTTCCCCCGTGCCGCCATTGTTATTCCGCAAACAATACGTATATTTGTGGCAGTTTGTCCGCCACGAACCATCGCTGCGGAAACCCACGGCAACACGAACATTACAAATATAACAAAATTATTCCTATGAACTGTTTTCTTTGCAACTCCTCGGTGGGCAAGAAACTGGTGATGAGCGTCTCGGGCTGCGTGCTGGTGCTCTTCATCCTGTTCCACATGTCCATGAACCTGACGGCGCTCTTCTCGCCGGAAGCCTACAACGTAATCTGCTCGCTGCTGGGCGCGAACTGGTATGCGCTGGTAGCGACGGCGGGCCTGGCGGCCATCGTAGCGCTGCACTTCATCTATGCGATCGTGCTGACGCTGAACAACTATCGCGCGCGCGGCTCGCAGCGCTACGAAGTGACGGTCAAGGAACCGGGCGTATCGTGGGCCTCGAAGAACATGCTCGTACTGGGCTTCATCGTACTGGGCGGTCTGGCCCTCCACCTCTACAACTTCTGGGCGAAGATGCAGCTGGTGGAACTCATGGGCGGCCACGTGAACTCGCTGGGCTACGCCCCCACCGACGGAGCGGCGCTGATAGCCTACACGTTCTCGCAATGGTACTACGTAGCGCTCTACCTGGCGTGGTTCTTCGCGCTGTGGTTCCATCTCACGCACGGCGTATGGTCGATGTTCCAGACCGTGGGCTGGGCCAACGACACGTGGTACCCGCGTCTGAAGTGCGCGGCCAACATCGCGGCAACGATCATCTTCCTGGGCTTCGCGGCCGTGGTGGTCGTATACTATCTGAAGAGCGTATGCCCCTGCTGTGCAGGCGCTTGCTGAATCCACCCTATCACGAAACAATAAATCGCACGAAGATATGGCACTCAAATTAGATGCTAAAATTCCTGCCGGCGAACTTGCGCAGAAGTGGAACAACCACAAGGCGGCCATCAAGGTAGTGAGCCCGGCCAACAAACGAAAACTCGACATCATCATTGTCGGAACCGGACTGGGCGGCGCTTCGGCCGCTGCCTCGCTGGGCGAACTGGGCTACAACGTGAAGATATTCTGCATCCAGGATTCGCCCCGCCGTGCCCACTCCATTGCGGCGCAGGGCGGTATCAACGCAGCGAAGAACTACCAGAACGACAACGACTCGGTATACCGTCTGTTCTACGACACGATCAAGGGCGGCGACTACCGTGCCCGCGAAGCCAACGTCTACCGACTGGCCGAGGTGTCGAACCTCATCATCGACCAGTGCGTGGCGCAGGGCGTACCGTTCGCCCGCGAATACGGCGGTCTGCTGGCCAACCGTTCGTTCGGCGGCGCACAGGTATCGCGCACGTTCTATGCCCGCGGCCAGACGGGCCAGCAGCTCCTGCTGGGCGCCTATGCGGCCCTCAACAAGGAAATCGCCGCCGGCTCGGTGAAGAGCTATCCGCGTCACGAGATGCTCGACATCGTCATCGAAGACGGCGAAGCCAAGGGCATCATCGCCCGCAATTTGGTGACGGGCGAAATCGAACGCCACGGAGCCCATGCGGTGGTAATCGCGACGGGCGGTTACGGCAACGTATTCTTCCTGTCGACCAACGCGATGGCCTCGAACGGCTCGGCGGCATTCCAGTGCTACCGCAAAGGCGCAGGCTTTGCAAACCCCTGCTTCACGCAGATTCACCCGACGTGCATCCCGGTACACGGCGACCAGCAGTCGAAACTGACCCTGATGTCGGAATCGCTCCGCAACGACGGCCGCATCTGGGTACCCAAGAAGATAGAAGACGTCCAGGCAATCCGCTCGGGCGCCAAGAAACCGTCGGACATTGCCGAAGAAGACCGCGACTACTACCTGGAGCGCCGCTACCCGGCGTTCGGCAACCTGGTACCGCGCGACGTAGCGTCGCGGGCGGCCAAGGAGCGCTGCGACGCCGGCTACGGTGTGAACGAAACGGGCCTGGCCGTATTCCTCGACTTCAAGACGGCAATCGAACGTCTCGGCAAGGAAATCATCAAGCAGCGCTACGGCAATCTGTTCGACATGTATGAGGAAATCACCGACGTGAGCCCCTACGAGGAACCGATGCAGATATTCCCGGCCGTACACTACACGATGGGCGGCATCTGGGTCGACTACAACCTCATGACCACCGTTCCGGGTCTGTACGCCATCGGCGAAGCCAACTTCTCGGACCACGGAGCCAACCGCCTCGGCGCCTCGGCGCTGATGCAGGGTCTGGCCGACGGTTACTTCGTACTGCCCTACACCATCGGAGACTACCTGTCGCACAAGATTCAGGCTCCGAAGGTGGCGACCGACACCCCGGCGTTCGCGGAAGCGGAGAAAGCCGTGCGTGAGAAAATCGGCAAACTGCTGGCCATCAAGGGCAAGCAGTCGGTCGACGACATCCACAAGAAACTGGGCCACATCATGTGGGAAAACGTGGGCATGGCCCGCACGAAGGAATCGCTCGAAAAAGCGATTGTGGAAATCCAGGCCCTGCGCAAGGAATTCTGGGCCGACGTGAAAGTGGTGGGCGCCGAAAACGAATTCAACGTAGAGCTGGAAAAGGCGCTGCGCCTGGCCGACTTCCTCGAACTGGGCGAACTGATGGCCCGCGACGCACTGAACCGCGAGGAATCGTGCGGCGGACACTTCCGCTCGGAACACCAGACCGAGGAGGGCGAAGCCAAGCGCGACGACGAAAACTTCGTCTATGCGGCCGTATGGGAATACAAAGGCATGGACCAGGCACCGGAGCTGACCAAGGAACCGCTGAACTTCGAGTTCGTACACCCGGCCCAGCGCAACTACAAGGACTAAACTTTCTGACGTACAATTAAAGACAATTCGGAATCATGAATTTCACGTTGAAAATATGGCGTCAGAAAGACGCCAAGTCGAAAGGCGCATTCGAGACCTACAAGGTAGAGAACATCTCGGCCGACACGTCGTTCCTCGAAATGCTCGACATTCTGAACAACAACCTTATCCACGAAGGCAAGGAACCTGTGGCCTTCGACCACGACTGCCGCGAAGGCATCTGCGGCATGTGCTCGCTGCACATCGACGGACAGGCCCACGGCCCGAGCCAGGCGGCGACGACGTGCCAGATTTACATGCGCAAGTTCAAGGACGGCGCAACGATCACCATCGAGCCGTGGCGCTCGGCAGCGTTCCCCGTCATCAAGGACCTGGTGGTGAACCGCTCGGCCTACGACGAGATTCTCCAGGCCGGAGGCTTCATCTCGGTGCGGACCAACTCGGTGCCCGACGCCAACGCCATTCCGATTCCCAAGGCCGACGCCGACGAATCCATGGACGCCGCGGCCTGCATCGGCTGCGGAGCCTGCGCGGCGACGTGCAAGAACGGTTCGGCAATGCTCTTCGTGGCGGCCCGCGTATCGTCGCTGGCCAAGTTGCCGCAAGGCCGCGTGGAAGGCGCACGCCGCGCCAAGGCGATGGTCGCCAAGATGGACGAGCTGGGATTCGGCAACTGCACCAACACGGGTGCTTGCCAGGCCGAATGCCCGAAGTCGATTTCGATAGCCCACATCGCCCGGCTCAACCGCGAATTCCTCTCGGCCAAGTTCGAGGACTAAGATTCGCTCAATATTTCCTGCAAGCAAGCGGAATCCCGAAAAACCGGGATTCCGCTTGCTTTATAGGGAAGATAGCATCGGGATTCTCCCGGCTCAGCCCGAACACAAAAATTCCGGTCCGAAGAACGAACCGGAATCTGAACGAGCCGGACAGAAAGTCCGGGCGGTACCTGCTACCGATATTGTGGCTGCTGAGGATACTGCTGATACGGCTGCTGGTACTGTTGAGGCTGCTGAGGATATTGCGGCGGATACTGCTGAGGCATCGGCTGCTGATACTGCGACGGTGCAGCCTGCGCGGGCTGCTCCTTGGCGACCAACTCGAAGAAACCGGAAATCTCCTGCTGGTCGATGGCCTGACGAACGTTGAAGCGTTTGATCTGGTCCTCATACCCCTTTTTACTCACCTTGATTTCGATTTGCACGTTGCGCGAATTCTCGTAAGTGAGTCCGAGAATGTCGAACGAACGTGTCTCCTCGAAAGGCGTGGTCATCAGATAAGTCTCGTTGGTGTTCTTCACCTCGGCCGGAACGCTAGAGATGACCCGCCAAAAAACACGAGCGCCGCGCGGGTCGGAGTCGAAGTACCACCGGATGACGGTCTGCTCCAAAGCCGACTGCCCGGGTTTGTCGCGGCTGACGCGATTGCGGGCCTCCCCGGAGACGATGGTGGGGTCCTGGTCATAAATACGCTGCACCTTGGGATCGCGCTTGAACATATGGACCGCGGCAGCAGGCCACACGAACTGAAATTTGTTCCCCTTCAACGGGCTGATTTTCGGCAAGAGCATCTCCTCACCGTCCTGATAACCGTCCAATTTGAAGACCAACTGTACGCGGCTTTCGTACTGAGCCCGCTTGATGGCTGCCGGCATGTTCTTCTTGTCGGGAGTGATGGCTCCCGAACACGGAATCGTCACCACGGCAGGCGTCGAAGCGCAGATCAATTGTCCGTTCAAATAAACCTTGGCCCCGGCCGGTTCGCTGGTCAGGGAAACGGTTTGGTTCTGCACCCCGCTGTAAACAGGCCCTTTGGCATACACCGAGCCCGAGCAAGCGAACACAAGAAGATACAAACCGAGAATTCGAGAATAAAATGTTTTCATCGCAATTCGTTTTTACTGGATCAATATTGTTTGGGAACCAACTCGAAGAAACCGGAGATTTCCTGTTGGTCGAGGGCCTGACGAACGTTGAAGCGCTTGATCTGGTCCTCGTAACCGCGCTTGCTGACCTTGATTTCAATCTGCACGTTGCGCGAATTCTCATAAGTGAGTCCAAGGATGTTGAACGATCGCGTTTCCTCGAAAGGCGTGGTCATCAGATAATTTTCGTTGGTATTTTTCACCTCGGCCGGAACGCTCGAAATCACGCGCCAATAGATGCGGGCGCCGCGCGGGTCGGAGTCGAAATACCACCGGACAATGGTCCGCTCCAAGTCGGTCTCTCCGGGATTGTCACGGGAAACCCGTCCCTCCGGTTCGGACGTCCGTACGGGGAGCTCGACATAATTGGCCGGCTCTTCTTTACGCCGCATAGGAACATAATAGGTTTCGGAATCGGGCTTGGTGATGGCTCCCGTAGCCGCATCGACAGCAAAACCGGGAATGCCGCCCAGAATGATATTCCACAGCGTCTTGCCATTGAATTTTTTACGGACCGACACGTGACCGTCTTCGTACCCCGGAGCCTGAGCGGTGATCCGGGAAGGTTTGAACCCGCGTTTGACCTTTACCTGAGTGGGGAAATAAACGTCGGACTGCTTCTTGCCGTCGACGGTCAGCTCGACGGGAACTTCCACGCTGTCGTTGGTAAGCGTGATTCTGGATTTCGTACCGCTGAACATCGTGGCACACGAAGTACACAGCAGCAACCCCAGCGGAATGATCCAAGATTTTTTCATAGATTGAATTTGGGTTAAGGACCGGCCCCACGGTCGAAAAAAACGTTCATCATTCATGCAGGTTTTCTCGCCTCGGCTTATCGAAAACGTTCGCATACGGACATAAAAAACGTGGGACAATACCTTTATCCGTCTTCTGAGGTCTTCGACTACCCTGTACAACAAATAAATGAGTAAAGCCCACGAATGCTCGTGAGCGTTTACGCCTTACTCTTGCTGTACTAATGAAATTGTCGAAGTTTCAGAAGACAAGATTAAAGCTAACGCTTTTTATGTGAACGACAGCAACTATGCTGCCGGATGAAATTCAGAAATGATTTTTCCTGCTATTTTCTCATAGGCACGACGGTATTTATTTGGAAACAAAAATAATATAAGCAAACAAGATTGCCAAATTTATTTACGGAGTTCCGGGGTATCCTACTTATATACCATTGACAAACAGAATATTACAAACAAATCCAAAGCGTCCAACAATAAAGAGGGATACAAGAAACCGCATATTCGGGAACATACCGTACCGATTCAGCGCCTTTTTAGGCAACCTTTATAAACATAGGTAAAGAAAAAGTTTCAAAGAAATCACAAAAAAATAAAATACTTTGTATTGCATAATACCAAAAAGTGCATTATATTTGCATCGTGAAAACCACCCGCCCCGGCGGAAAAACCAGAAACGCACCCGCAGACATGAAAGAAACGATCCAAGCAAACATCGGCTCGGTAGCCTTCACGCTTGACCGCGACGCCTACGACACACTCAAGGAATACTTAGACGCCGTGCGCGACCGCCTGCCGGAACACGACACGGAGACGCTGGACGACATCGAACGCCACTTTGCGGAAATCTTCGGCGAACGCATCGCCTCCCCGATGCAGGTAGTCTCGCTGGAAACCGTGAACGAAGCGATAAAACGGATGGGGCGGCCTGCGGACTTCGGCGACGGCCCTGCAGACGCACGCACCCGAAATCCGGCGCCCCATGAAATCCTGCGGCCGCTGCGCCGCACGGTGGCGGACCGCTCGATAGCGGGTGTCTGCGGCGGACTGGCCCGGTTCTTCGGGACGGACCCTACGCTGGTCCGCATTATCACGCTGCTGCTGTTTCTGTTCGGCGGGCTGTCGCTCTGGGTTTATATCCTCCTGTGGATAATCGTCCCGGAAGAAAGCCCCCGCATCACGACCAACAAAAAACACTGAAATACAATGGAAACAAACCAACGACTTTACCGCACCCGCAACGGCGTTCTGGCAGGCGTATGCGGCGGACTGGCCGACTATTTCGGGCTCAACCGCGGACTCATCCGCCTCGCAACGGCGATTCTGATACTCTTCGGCGGGCTCTCGCTCTGGGTCTACATCATCCTGTGGATCATCATTCCGAAAGCACCCGCACAACTTAACCCCTGAAACCCTCATGGCTGAAGACAACGTAAAGGCACAGATGCGCAAAGGCATCCTGGAATACTGCATCCTGGCCATCCTCTCGCGGGAAGATTCCTACGCCCCGAAAATCATCGCCGAATTGAAAGCGGCGGAGATGATCGTGGTCGAGGGAACACTCTACCCGATTCTGACCCGGCAGAAGAACGCCGGACTGCTGACCTACCGCTGGGAAGAGTCGCCGCAGGGCCCTCCCCGCAAGTACTACACCCTGACCGAAAAAGGCCGCGAATACCTCGCGGCCCTGGACGAAGCGTGGGACGAGTTGGTGAAGCAAATCGGCACCATCCGCCACGGCAAAAAAGACGAATAACCCTCTAACGACAAACACTTACGACCATGAAAAAACTCTTTCTGCTTATTGCCGGGCTCGGTTTCCTGGCCGCCGTCACAGGCTGCATACTGGGTCTGACCGCCAAATCGCTCATCGCCGCCGAAAGAATCAAGGGCAGCGGCAACCTCGTTACCCGCACGGTGACGGTGCCTGCGTTCGACGCGGTACAGGTATCGCGGGGCATTCATACAATAATAAAGAACACAGACAGCAACGAAGTCGAGGTCAAGGCCGACGACAATCTGCTGGACAAAGTGACCGTCCAGGTAGAGGAAAGCACGCTGAAAATCAGCATCGACAAATCGGTCAAGGAACTTGCGAACCACCACGTCACGGTGACCGTGCCCCACAACGCACGCATCGGCAAAATCGACGCCAACAGCGCGGCATGCGTAGTCTGCGAAGCACCGCTCACGGCCAAGAACGTAGAGCTCGACGCGTCGAGCGCGGCAAAAATCGAAGCGACGGTCCATGCCGACAAATGCGAAGCCGAGGCATCGAGCGCTGCCAAAATCGCGGCAACGATAACTACCACGGAATGCGCATTCGACGTGTCGAGCGCCGCAAAAATAACGGGCCACGTGACGACCGAACGCTGCAAAATAGAGTTGTCGAGCGCCTCGTCGCTGACGCTCGACGGAACCGCCGCCGACTGCAAGGCCGAAACGAACTCGGCCGCCCGGCTGTCGGCAGATAAATTTGCGGTGAAAAACTACGACGTCGACGCGTCGAGCGGCTCGTCGGCCCGTATCCGCTGCACCGAAACCCTCAACGCCAGCGCATCGAGCGGTGCATCGGTCCGCTACGCAGGCAACTGCCGGGCGCGAATCAAGACGTCGAGCGGCGGCAGCATCCGCGAAAACTAACCCCCACAACCTTATGAACGAAGTCAGAAAATGCAGTCTCTCCGGCGTGGCCTTCACGATGGACGCCGACGCCTTCGCCCTGCTGGCGGAATACATAGAGACCCTGAAGAAAAGCTACGAGGATTCGGCCGACGGCGACGAAATCGTGGCCGACATCGAAGCCCGCATTGCGGAACTGATCCTCTCGGCCCAGGACAACACGCGTGTGGTGGAGCGCCCGCTGGTGGAGAACATCATCCGCCAGATGGGTTCGGCCGAAGACATATCGGAGACCGACCCTGCGGCCGCACGCCGCGGAGGTCCCCGCATCCCGCGCCGGCTCTACCGCGACCGGGAGAACGCCAAGCTGGGCGGCGTATGCGCGGGGATAGGCAAGTATTTCGACGTCGACCCGGTGTGGGTGCGGCTGGCGCTGTTCCTGCCGCTGCTGTTGCTCTGCCTGCAATGGATACCCTTTTTCGGGTGGTGGGTAGGCCCGATGATGGGCAACCTGTTCGGCATCTTCATCATCTGCTACCTGATTATGTGGTTCGCGGTGCCGACAGCCCGCACAGCGCGTCAGAAACTCGAAATGAACGGCGAACGCATCACGGAGCAGGCGATTCGCCGGACGACCGAGCAGACGGCGGCCCAGGACCCCGACAGCCGGACCAAACCGGTGGTGGCCGAAGCGGTGTCGGCAATCGGGAAAATCGTGCTGATGCTCTGCAAGCTGTTTGCAGGACTGCTGGTCTTCGGGCTGATTCTCGGCGCCTGCGCCCTTATCATCGCGCTCTTCGCCATCCTCGTGGGCGGCCACGACATGCCGCTGTCGCCCCACTTCCTGAACGACATGAACCTGGGCATTCCGATTCTCGGCATACTTCTTGTATTGATACCCGTTATCTTGCTGATTTACGTGCTGATGTGCCTGATCGCATCGCGCAAGCCGGGCAGCAAGACCCTGCTGGCGATTTTCCTGACGTGGATTGCAGGCCTTGCGATGCTGATAGGGCTGGCCTACAAGGAAAAGGCGGTGGACCGGGTGCGGAACTACCAGCCGCTGGGACAAATACTCAACAAGGAAGTAGTCATCGAGAGCGACACGACGACGCTGCGGCAAATACTGCGGGAATTCGACGACGAGAAAATCGTGGAGGACGACCTGCGCTCGGTGCACATCAGCGTTCCGTCGAAAGGCATCGAAATAACCTACGACAAGCAGACGTCGCAGCTCGACATCGAAGCCGACGGCAAACGCATAAGGATGCAGGCCGACGAATCGGACGGCGCCTACATCCGAGTAGACGAAGAAGAGATGCAGCAGCTGTAAGAAAGTACCAAGGTTTTCAAAATAAAAAGTTTTCCGGGACACGGGGCGGGCATGGAGTTCGCTCCGTGTTTTTTGAAAAAATTGAAATAATTCGTACCTTTGGCTACAACTTGGATGCGCAGCCCCGCGCCCTGCGGACGAACTCCGCTTCGGCCGGACGCTCGCACTCCCGGGAGCGGTTTTGTTAGTTAACGGAAAATTATGGCAGAAATCAAATGTATCGGCGTGCTGACCTCGGGCGGCGACGCCCCCGGCATGAACGCGGCCATCCGCGCCGTGACCCGCAGCGCAATCTACAACGGGCTGACGGTCAAGGGCATCATGCGCGGCTACAAAGGACTGGTGTACAACGAAATCGTCGAATTCAAGTCGCAGAGCGTGAGCAACATCATCCAGCTGGGCGGCACGATACTGAAGACGGCCCGCTGCAAGGAGTTCGCGACGCCCGAAGGGCGCAGGCAAGCCTACGACAACATGATGGCGGCGGGCATCGACGCGCTGGTGGTCATAGGCGGCGACGGATCGCTGACGGGCGCCGGAATCTTCGCGAAAGAATACAACGTGCCGGTCGTGGGACTGCCGGGCACGATAGACAACGACCTGGGAGGTACGGACTCGACCATCGGCTATGACACGGCGCTGAACACCATCATGGAAGCGGTGGACAAACTGCGCGACACGGCGTCAAGCCACGAACGTCTTTTCTTCGTGGAGGTCATGGGCCACACGGCGGGCTACCTGGCGCTCAACAGCGCGCTGGCGACGGGCTCGGAAGCGGCCATCATCCCGGAGATGGAGACCGAAGTCGACCAGCTGGCCGAACTTATCAACCACGGATTCCGCAAGAGCAAGAACTCGGCGATAGTCATCGTAGCGGAGAACCCCCAGACAGGCGGGGCCACGGCGCTGGCCGAGCGCGTGAAAAAGGAATTCCCGCAATACGACGCCCGGGTGACCATCCTGGGCCACATCCAGCGCGGCGGTTCGCCGACGGCGTTCGACCGCATCCTGGCTTCGCGCATGGGCGAAGCAGCCATCGAAGCGCTCCAGGAGGGACAGCGCAACGTGATGATAGGCACCGAAAACGGCAAAATCGTCTACGTTCCTTTCCCGAAAGCCGTGAAACACAACAAAGGCATCGACCGCCAGAACCTCGACCTGGTGAAGATACTCTCGATATAAATCGCTCCCCAAGAGAAAACCCGAACCCAATGCTGAAGATAAAACGCGTGACCGGCATCGGCAACGCACTGACCGACATGCTGGTGAACCTGAAGACCGATTCCGTGCTGGAACGGTTCGACCTGCCGAAAGGCTCGATGAGTCTGGTGGACAACCGCCTGCAAACCGAAATATCGAAGTCGGTGGCAGGACTGCCCTACTCGCTCTCGCTGGGCGGCTCGGCGGGCAACACCATCCGGGCAATGGCGCAGCTGGGCTGCAAGGTGGGATTCATCGGCAAGGTGGGTCCCGATACGACGGGCGACTTCTTCGTCCAGGCGCTGGAGAATCTGAAAGTCGCCCCGACGGTTTTCCGCGGCAAGGAGCGTTCGGGCAAATGCGTGTCGCTCATATCGCCCGACGGCGAGCGGACGATGGTGACCCACCTGGGTGCGGCGCTGGAGCTGAGCGCCGAAGAAATCGAACCGGCCGTATTCGAGGGCTACGATTGTCTCTACATGGAGGGTTACTTGGTACAGAACCACGCCCTTATCCGCAAGGCGGCCGAAACGGCCAAAGCCTGCGGGCTGAAAGTGGCGCTGGACCTGGCGAGCTTCAACATCGTAGCCGAGAATCTGGAGTTCCTGCGCAAGCTCGTAACCGACTGCGTGGACATCGTTTTTGCAAACGAAGACGAAGCCAAAGCCTTCACCTGCGAAGCCGAACCGCTGAACGCCCTGCAAATGATTTCGGGCATGTGCGAACTGGCTGTGGTGAAAATCGGAATCCGCGGCGCCCTTATCAAACAAGGCGACGAGGTGGTGCACGTGGGCATCATGGCGGCGGCCAAGCGGGTGGACACGACAGGTGCGGGCGACTTCTACGCCGCAGGATTCCTTGCAGGGCTGTGCGACGGGCTGTCGCTGCGCCAGTGCGGCACGATAGGCGCCATCACGGCAGGTAAGGTAATCGAAGTGGTCGGAACGACTTTCGGCGACGACGCATGGAAAGACATCTACCGATTGGTCAACAAGGTCAAGACGGAAAAGTATCTGTTCTAATTAATAACCCGTCAGCAACATATCCGCATAATTGCGAATTAGCTCCCAGGGGCTTGACTTGCCTACAACTCGGATAGGCTGCGTCTCGGCAAGACCAGAATCGCAAAATTCATTATTAATTATTCACCGAACAAGCCTCTCGAAATCTGCCAGCGCATCCTCAGCAGCCAGCGCGACTGCACGGGGCGCATGGTAAGACAAAGCAGCAGCGTGGCGCCCCACTTGAGGATTTCGAGCAGGCGGGTCCGATGCGTGCGGCGGTGGATGACCGCCCGCAGACGCTGGCTCCGACCCACGTTGAAACACAGGCGGCGGAAATAATCGGCGGTCAGCTTTTCGGGCGGAATGATATGCCACATCACGGCGCCGGGCACGTACCAAATCGTCTCGCCGCCGCGCAGCAGCCGCTCGAAGAAATCGTTCTCCTCGCCGCCGATCAGCTCGCGGCCCACACGCCCCAACGCCACATCGAACCCGCCGTAACGCATCGCCAAGCTGCGGCGGAACGCCATGTTGCCGCCCCCCGGCACCCGGCCGAGCGGAAACGGACGCACCGCAGGACCGAAATCCATCGGATTGGCAACGGGCATTTCAACATACTTGGACATCCAGCGCGGCCGCCCCTTGGGATACTCGGCGACGATACGTCCCCCGGCTACCGAAGCCCCGGAATACGCATCGAAGAAATCCAGGTAGGCGGCGATGAAGTGTTCGCCGATGCGCTCGTCGTCGTCGATCCAGGCCAACAAATCTGCTCGGGCCTCCGACAGACCGCGATTGCGGGCATGGGAAACGCCGGGCTCGGGCTCGAAGACCATGCGCAGGTTGATACCCGGATGCTCCGCGGCAAACGCCGCGAAGCGCTCCTCGGTATCGTCAGTCGAAGCGTTGTTCACAACAACGCACTCCCACGACGCCGGGTCGGCGCTCTGCCGCACGACGGAGCGCAGGGCGACCAGCAGCTGTTCGGCACGGTTGTGCGTAGGGATGACAAGCGAAAGACGAATCATACCGCGAAAGTAAGAAAAATATCGGCAAAACCTCGCCTGCGACCCGATTCTTGACTTCCGATTCGCGATTTTTCATTACCTTTGCATTCCAAGCAAACATATCCCTATGGCAGACACCACCATTCTGACCCGGCTGGACGGGCTGAAACTCAAATACGAAGAGATCGGCCAGAAACTCACCGACCCCGAAGTGATCGCCGACGTCAAGCAATTCGTCCAACTCAACAAGGAATACAAGGAGCTGGAGCCCATCATCGAGACCTCGGACCGCTTCCGCACGGCAATCGCCAACCTGTCGGAAGCCAAGGACGTCATGGCCAACGACAAGGACGAGGAGATGCGCGAAATGGCCCGCGAGGAGATCGCCGAGCTCGAACCCGCCATCGAACGCATGGAGGAGGAAATCAAGCTGCTGCTCATACCGAAAGACCCGCAGGATTCTAAAAACGCCATCGTCGAAATCCGCGGCGGCACGGGCGGCGACGAAGCGGCCATCTTTGCGGGCGACCTGCTGCGCATGTACACCAAATACGTGGAATCGAAAGGCTGGCGCTACGAAATCACGTCGTTCTCGGACGGCGCCGCGGGCGGCTACAAGGAAGTGGTGCTGAAAGTGACGGGGCAGAACGTCTACGGGACGCTCAAATACGAATCGGGCGTGCACCGCGTACAGCGCGTGCCGCAGACCGAGACCCAAGGCCGCGTCCACACCTCGGCCGCGTCGGTGGCCGTGCTGCCCGAAGCCGAGGAGTTCGACGTCGAAATCTCGATGAACGACATCCGCAAGGACATCTTCTGCGCCTCGGGACCGGGCGGGCAGTCGGTCAACACGACCTATTCGGCCATCCGCCTGACCCACATCCCAACGGGAATCGTGGTGCAGTGCCAGGACCAGAAGTCGCAGCTCAAGAACTTCGACAAGGCGTTCGAGGAGTTGCGCACGCGCGTCTTCAACCTCGAATACTCCAAGTATCTGGACGAAATCGCCTCGAAACGCAAGACGATGGTCTCGACGGGCGACCGCTCGGCCAAAATCCGCACCTACAACTATCCGCAGGGGCGCATCACGGACCACCGCATCAACTACACGATTTACAACCTGGCGGCTTTCATGGACGGCGACATCCAGGACTGCATCGACCATCTGATCGTGGCCGAAAACGCCGAACGGCTCAAGGAAAGCGAGCTGTAAGGACAATCGTTTCCGGCTCCGGAACGTTCGGACAGAAAACGCCTGCCATGATTCGCCGTCTCGTCCTCTTTGCCGCCCTGCTCGCTGCGACGTCCCTTGCCGCGCAAAAGCCGCTCTACATAGTCAACGGCACGCCGTGCGACGAAATCGCGGGGATAGAGACCGACGACATCGAGCGCATCGAGGAGCTGCCGGCCGACGAGGAGAGCATAGCCCGCTACGGCGACAAAGCCACGAACGGTGTTATCCTCATCACGCTGAAGTACGATTCGCCCGCAGTATTCGAGGGCGGAGAGCCGTTCGCCGACCACATCGCCCGGCAGGTGAAGTGGGGCGAAAACGAACCCGCCGCCCGGGTGGCACTGCGCTACACGGTCACGGCCGAGGGCGAAACGGTGGCCGGAGCCATCCTCGAATCGACCGACAGCCGGCTCAGACGCCGCGTGCTGAAAGCCTTGGCCGAAGCTCCGCGCTGGAAGCCCGCCACGAAGAACGGCCGCCCGGTCGAAAGCGAAGGCGTTCTGCGCATCCAGCTGCCCGAAGGCAAGCCGCTGCCCGGAGAACCTTATATAAGAATATGGTAGCCTCCGGCGAGGAGCGCCTCACAAGAAACGACATCATACCATGAAAACCAATTCCTTTGCAGCCTGGGTGCTGGCCGTGCGGCCTTACAGCCTTGGCGCCGCGATTATCCCGGTAGCTGTGGGCTCGGCCCTGGCATGGAGCGACGGCGGGTTCAACCTTGTCGTTACGCTGCTCTGCGCATGTTTCGCCATCCTGGCCCAATGTACGGCCAACTTGGTCAACGACCTTTGGGACTTCCTGCGCGGCGCCGACCAGCCCGACCGGCTGGGTCCCGACCGCGCATTCGCCAAAGGCTACATAACGCTCCCGGCGATGAAAGCGGGCATCGGGCTGTTCACCCTCGCCACCGCACTGGCGGGTTGCGGCCTACTGTTCTACGGCGGCTGGCAGCTGATTCCGGTGGGCGCGGTCTGCCTGCTTTTCGCCTACATCTACACGGCGGGGCCGTGGCCGCTGGCCTATCACGGGCTGGGCGACGCGGCGGTCGTGACGTTCTTCGGACTGGTGCCTGCCTGCTTCACCTATTATATACAGACGGGCGACTGGAACTGGCAAGTGACCGCGGCGGCGCTGGCCTGCGGGCTGGTCATCGACACAATGCTGTGGATCAACAACTTCCGCGACCGCGAAGAAGACGCCCGCTGCGGCAAGAAGACGCTGGTGGTCTATTGGGGCGAGCGGGTCGGCCGCTGGGGCTATCTGGTGCTGGGCGCCGTAGCCGTGGCGCTATGCGTGAGCCTGTGGGTTTTCGGCGGAAGAATGTGGGCGGGACTGCTGCCGCTGCTCTATCTGCCGCTGCTGCTGACCACGTGGCGCAAAATCGTCCGCATCGACCACGGCGACGAACTGAACGTCTGCTTGGGCGAAACGGCACGCAACATGCAGCTCTTCGGGCTCCTGCTGACCATAGGCATCCTTTTGGGCTGACGCATGGCCGAACCCCGGCATATCACCCTGCGCGAACTCCAGCGCGCGGTCAAACGAACTCTCGAAGAAGGGTTCGAGCTGCCGGTGTGGGTGAGCGCCGAAATCGCCGAAATCAAAGTCAACTACTCGGGCCACTGCTACCTTGAGCTGGTCGAAAAAGGGGGCGCGAACGGAGTGCCGACGGCCCAGGCCCGGGCGATGATCTGGAGCAGCAGCTACCCCCGGATTGCGGCTCGCTTCGAGCACGAAACGGGACGGCCCCTCGCCGCAGGACTGCAAATTCTGGCCAAAGCGCTGGTATCGTACCACGAAATATACGGCTTTTCGCTGCAAATCAGCGACATCGACCCCACCTACACGCTGGGCGGCATGGAACGCCAACGCCAACAGACCATCGCGCAATTGCAGGAAGAGGGGGTCTGGGAGATGAACCGCCAGCTGGAAGCCCCAACCGGAATCCAGCGCATAGCGGTGGTGTCGAGCGCCCATGCCGCAGGCTGCCGCGACTTCTGCAAAGAGCTGGAAAAGAGCCCCTACCGGTTCGACCTGACGCTGTTCGACGCGTTCGTACAAGGTGCCGAAGCGGAGAACTCGATTATCGGCGCACTGGGCCGGATTGCCGCACGCGCGGACGAATTCGACGCGGTGGCGCTGATTCGCGGCGGCGGCTCGGCAAGCGACCTCAACTGTTTCAACGCCTATCGGCTGTGCGCCCACGTCGCGCAGTTTCCGCTCCCTGTACTGACAGGCATAGGCCACGACAAAGACACGAGCGTCGCCGACATGGTGGCCTATGCGGCCCTCAAGACCCCGACAGCAGTCGCGGGGTGGCTGGTCGAACGGCTTGCGAACGCAGAGGGCGGATTCGACTACCTGGCCGTGCGGCTGCGGGAAGCGACCTGCAGCCGGACCCACGCGGCGAAACTGCAACTGGAACGACTGACGGCCGAACTCCGCCGCACGAGCGGCGAGCGTCTGACCCGCGAACGCCTGCGGGCCGAAGGGCTGACCGAACGCCCGGCCGAAGCGGCCCGCGAATGGATAGCGCGCCAAAAACAACGGCTGAACAACGCGGCGGAAATCGCAGCGGCCCACGCCCCGGAACGACTGCTGAAACTGGGTTTTGCCCTGCTCCACGGTGCCGGAGGTGCGATAACCTCGGCCGCACAAGCGCAGCCGGGCGACGAAGTGGAAATCCGCCTCGCCGACGGAACCATCACCGCAACGATCAACAAAACGACGATATGGCAAAGAAAGAAATCGGCTACGAAGAAGCGATGACCCGCGTCGAAGAGATTCTGGGCCGCATTCAGCGCGAGGAAGTGACCGTCGACGAGCTGGCGGCCGAAGTTGGGCGCGCCACGGAACTCATAGCCGCCTGCAAGGCCCGGTTGCTGAAAGCCGAAGCCGAAGTGAACAAAATGCTGGGAGAATGATGAAACGGCTTATCCGCTGGGCCCTCAACCGCATACCCCGCCCCATGCTCCAACGCATGGCCGGATGGGCGGTGCCGCTGGCCGGGCTGCTGTACAAAGGCCGCGGCGCGGAATGCCCGGTATGCGGCGCCCGCTACCGCAGGTTCATGCCCTACGGCTATGTACATTCGCGCAGCAATGCGCTGTGCCCCAACTGCCTGTCGCTCGAACGCCACCGCCTGCTGTGGCTCTACCTCTCGCGCGAGACGGAGTTGCTGCAAAACCTGCCCCGCACGCTCCACATAGCCCCCGAAGTCTGCATTCTGCGCCACCTGAAACCCCGTTTCGCCGACTGCCCGGAGCGTTATCTGACAGCCGACCTGGAGAGCCCGCTGGCCGACCTGCACTTCGACGTGCAACGGATTCCGCTGGCCGACGCCTCGGTCGACGTAGTGATCTGCAACCACCTGCTGGAACATGTGGCCGACGACCGCCAAGCCCTGCGCGAACTCCACCGCGTGCTGCGTCCCGGGGGCTGGGGCATCGTTCTGTCGCCCGTAGACCCGACCCGCGCCACCACCTACGAAGACGACACGATTACCGACCCGGCCGAACGCACCCGCATCTTCGGCCAATACGACCATCGGCGCATCTACGGCCGGGACTATGCCGACCGCCTGCGCGAAGCAGGATTCGAGGTCGCCGACATCGACTACGCCGCGACTTTCAGCGATGCGGAACGACGCCTGTACGCCCTGCCGGAAGACCATATCTACACGGTTTACAAGAAGTAACCGACAGATTTTCTCGGGCCGATGCCCTCCTCGGAATAACGGGATAATACTTTGCACGACCGCCCCGACAAGGCCCACGAATGGTTCTTGCGAAATCCCGCACTCGTGGAAATGCTCTTTGGTACTTTCTTGCACAAGAAAGTACAAGAAAAGGAAAATGGAACTGCGAGTTGCTCGCAAAAGTTTCGGGGAGAAACAGATTCTTAACGGAGTGAAGAATGAAAATTAAAAAGGATGCCGCACATGCGGCATCCTTTTTACTTGCGGCGGACCACGGACTATTTCTCCACAGCCGACGTCATGCGCTTCTCCTTGATACGGGCCTTCTTACCGGTCAGATTGCGGAGGTAGTAGATGCGGGCGCGGCGAACCACACCAATCTTGTTGACCTCGATCTTCTCGATATGGGGCGAGTAGAGCGGGAAGATACGTTCGACGCCCACACCGTTGGAAACCTTGCGGATGGTGAACATCTTGGTCTTGCCCTGACCCTTGATTTGGATAACCACACCCCGGAAGCTCTGGAGGCGCTCCTTGCTGCCCTCGACGATTTTGTAGGTAACGGTGATCGTGTCACCAGCCTTGAACGACGGCACGTCGGCGTCCGTCTTGGGCCACATCTGCTCGTTGACGAGCCGGATGATTGCGTCTTTGTTCATTGCTGCAACAAATTTTGAAGTTTCGCACCCAACATTCCCGCTGCGTTGCGGCTACCATGCCCGCCCTGTGGCCGGCAATCCCGCGTACCTGCCGCCAGCACCGCTCCGCCCAATGGAAGAGGTTGATATACGTCCCCGAAGGGACGACAAAGATAGAAAGTTTTTTCGTTCCGAACAAATACGGCACGAAATATTCGTATCTTCGGCGTCAGCGAAGCAGGGCACGGCATTCGGCAAACCCGGTTTTCGGCCGGGCGCTCCGGCAAAAAAAGCGGATAGGGTTGTTTTTGCGTTCGGCTTGCGCTATCTTTGTAATCGACATATTCTGAAAAAAATGGACGAACGACTGATATTGGTGACCAACGACGACGGCTACGCCTCGAAAGGGTTGGCCGCAGCCATCGAGGTGGCGCGCGGATTCGGCCGGGTGGTGGCCGTGGCCCCGGAGACCACGCAAAGCGGCATGAGCCAGGCCATCACGATGTACAACCCGCTCTATCTGCGCAAGGTGCGCGAAGAAGAGGGGCTCGAAGTCTATGCCTTTTCGGGCACTCCGGTGGACTGCGTGAAGATGGCTTTCGACTACCTGCTGCGCGAAGAACGGGTCGGGCTGGTCATCTCGGGCATCAACCACGGCTCGAACTCGGCGGTCAACGTACTCTATTCGGGGACGATGGGCGCCGCCATCGAGGGCAGTTTCTACGGCTGTCCGGCCGTGGGGCTCTCGCTCGACGACCATTCGGCCGACGCGGATTTCGAGGCCGCGGTGCTCTACGGCAAGCGCATCGTGGGCGAGGTCCTGGCCCGGGAGGTCGACCTGCCGCTGTGCTTGAACGTAAACGTCCCGGTGGGAAAACCCGACCAGCTCCACGGCATCAGGCTCTGCCGCCAGAACCGGGGATTCTGGCGCGAGGAATTCTACCGCCACGAAGACCCGCGGGGCCGCGAATACTTCTGGCTCACGGGCGAATTCGTCAACATGGAACCGGGTGCCGACGACACCGACGAATGGGCCCTCGCGCACGGCTGGGTCTCGGTCGTACCCGTGCAGACCGACATGACGGACTACCGCCAGTTGAAAAAACTGGGCGGCATCTTCGGCGAATAGAGAAAAACAACGTACATTTGTAAAAACCGCTTCCATGCTCCTCAAGTTCCTGCTTGTCCTTTCGATTCTCATCCAGTCGGCTGCCACGGTCTATGCCCTGCGGCTGGTCCGCACCACGAAATACAATTCGGTGTGGATACTTTTCATCGTGGGATTCTCGCTGCTGTCGGTCGAACGGGTCGTACAGCTGCTGATGGCCTGCGAGGTCGAAGTCATGCCCCGCTGGTGGTTCGGCTACTTGGGCATTGTGGTCTCGGCGTGCCTGTCGATCGGGGTGATGTACGCCCACAAGCTGTTCAAATACATCGAGCGTCTCAACCGCCAGCGGCAGACGATGAACCGGCGCATTCTGACCGCCGTACTGCGCACCGAGGAGAAAGCCCGGTCGCGCTTCTCCAAGGAGCTGCACGACGGACTGGGGCCGCTGCTCTCGTCGGCCAAGATGTCGCTGTCGGCCCTCGCGCGCGAAGAGCGCACGCCGGAACAGCGCGAAATCATCGACAACACGACCTACGTGATCGAAGAAGCGATACGCTCGCTGCGCGAAATCTCGAACAACCTGTCGCCCCACGTACTCAACGACTTCGGGCTGGCGCGGGGCGTGCAGCACTTCATCGACCGCAGCGCCGCGATGCACAACGTCAAAATCCGCTTCACGACCAACCTGCGGACCGAACGCTACGACACGGACATCGAAGTGATACTCTACCGGGTCATCTGCGAGCTCATCAACAATTCGCTCAAGCACGCCGCCTGCACAACCGTCAACCTCTCGCTCTCGCAGACGGGCGGCCTGCTGACGCTCGATTACAGCGACAACGGCCGCGGCTTCAACCCCCAGGCGATGATGGACTGCGGCATGGGGCTCTCGAACATCGCCTCGCGCATCAACTCGCTGGGCGGGACTTTCGACATGGCGTCGGCCAAAGGCAAGGGCATGCACGCTACGGTCCGGGTGGAAACGGCCCGGCAGGAACCGCCGCGCCGAACGCACAAACACCGCGAACGATGAACAGCCCCCGCATCATACTGGTCGACGACCACTCGCTTTTCCGCAAGGGTCTGCGCGGCCTGCTGGAGCACAACGGCTGCCGGGTGACGGGCGAAGCGGGCAGCGGCGAAGAGTTGCTGGCGATGCTGCCGGACTGCGAAGCCGACGTGGTGTTCATGGACTTCTCGATGCCGGGGCTCGACGGAGCGCAGACGACCGAACGGGCCCTGGCCCTGCGGCCCGACCTGCGAATCATCACGCTGTCGATGTTCGGCGAAGAAAGCTACTATTCGCGGATGGTCGAAGCCGGAGCCCGCGGGTTTCTGCTGAAGGATTCGCAGATAGGCGAAGTGCTGGAAGCCGTGGAGACCGTCGCGGCGGGCGGAAGCTACTTCAGTCCGCAGCTGCTGGCGTCGCTGACCCACCGGATGCGCACGCGCGAAGACGCCCAGGACGAACAGCTCTCCGAACGCGAGCGCGAAATACTGGTACAAATCTGCCGCGGGCTGTCGAACCAGGAAATCGCCGACTGCCTGTTCATCTCGAAACGCACGGTCGACAAGCACCGCGCCAACATCCTGGAGAAAACAGGCTGCAAGAACACCGCATCGCTGGTGGTCTATGCCATCCGCAACGGAGTGGTGGAAGTGTAAAACCGAGGTGAAAGGTTAAAAGTGAAAGGCGATATGTCGCAGGCACCTTAAGAATCATTTTGATTCATTCGGTCCGTGCAACAATAAAAACGGGAGGAACTCGGCGAGTTCTTCCCGTTTTTTTCAATAAGCCAAGCAACAGCTACTTGATACGCTCGTAATACTCGCGGGTGCGGGTATCGACGCGAATCTTGTCGCCGGTATTGATGAAAAGGGGCACGCGGACCGTGGCACCCGTGTTGACCGTGGCGGGCTTGAGCGAATTGGTCGAAGCGGTATCGCCCTTGATACCCGGCTCGGTATACGTAACCTCCATGTCGACGATGGGAGGAAGTTCGGCCGAGAGAACGGTCTCTTTCTCGGTGTGGAACATCACCTCGACAATCTGGCCGTCGGCCATGAGGTCGTAGTTGTTGATCAGGCTCTTTTCGATGTTGATTTCCTCGAAAGTCTCGGTGTGCATGAAATGCGCGCCCAGGTCGTCCTCGTAGGTGAACTGATAGGGGCGGCGCTCCACACGCACCTGCTCGATTTTCTGGCCCACGGACGAAAAGGTGTTTTCGAGTACACGGCCGTTTTCGAGGTTCTTGAGTTTGGAGCGGACGAAAGCGGGGCCCTTGCCCGGCTTGCAATGCTGGAAATCGACTACAAGAAAGGTCTTGCCGTCCATTTCGATGCACATGCCGATCTTGATGTCGGCGGCTGTAATGGTCATAACGGTATCGTTTTGAAATTTTTGTCCGAGCGCAAAAATAGGAAAAATTCCGCAAAGCTGCAAAAAGCGGATTTCGGGCGGCAGTACCTCACAGCTCGATAGCCTTGCAACGAAGCCCGGCCTGCCGGATTTTTTCGAGGGTGCGGGGCAGGGCGTAGCGCATGTTGCGGAACGCTTTTTCGCTGTCGTGGAAGACGACGATGGCCCCGGGTGCCAGATGCTTGGTGACGTTCTTCAGACACGTGCGGGGCGAAAGCTGGCGGTTGTAGTCGCGCGAAATGATGTCCCACATAATCAGTTTGTAGCGTTGCCCAAGCAGCCGGGCCTGCGCTGGGGTGATGCGCGCATAAGGCGGGCGGAACAGGTCGCTGCGAACCAGGTCGTTGGCGAAATCGACGTCCTCCGTATAACGTTCGAGACTCATGCCCCACCCTTTCTGATGGGAATAGGTGTGGTTGCCCACCCGGTGCCCGGCGTCAAGGATGCGTTGGAAAAGGTCGGGGTACATTTCGACGTTCTTGCCCAGCACGAAAAAGGTGGCTTTGGCATCGTACTTGTCGAGCGTGGCCAGAATCCACTCGGTGATACCGGGCGTAGGCCCGTCGTCGAAAGTGAGGAAGACGCCCTCGGGGTCGTCGATTTCCCAAATCAGGTCGGGCATCAGCCGGCGGATTATTTTCGGAGGTTTCAGACGCATGGCAAATGCAAAGATACGAAAAGTCGAGCGCAGAAGCAAGCGGTAGCTTGATTATGCTGAGACGAAGCCTATCTTCTGTAAAGATACGAAAAGTCGAGCGCAGAAGCAAGCGGCAGTTAAAAACAGGGAAAATCCGAATAAGAAAGAAAATTTTTCGTAACTTCGCCGAAGATAGGGCAGGCCGCATGCAGCGCCCGAATAAAACCGGCATTGCCGAGACAAGGGCCGCCCCTCCCGGCCGCGACAAGCCACGGAAGCGACGGCCTGCCGCGAACACCTCAAATTCCCGACGTCATGAAAACACTCCGTCACCTATCGTTGCTTCTGCTCGTCGCCATGGCAGCGACAGCCTGCGACGCATTCCGTACGCTGGGCAGCTCGTCGTCCCAGACGGCCCAGGGCGCGCCCTACGAACTGCTCGTCGTGTGCGAACAAAAAGAATGGAACGGTCCGGCGGGCGACACGCTGCGCTCCGTACTGACGGCGCCGGTGCCCTATCTGAACCAGACCGAGCCCAAGTTCGACGTGCTGCGCGTGAGGGCGCAGGACTTCACGGGCATGCTGGCCAAGCACCGCAACATCCTCAAAGTCAACATCGACCCTTCGATCACGAAGGCGGCCACGGGCGTAGAATACGACGTGACGGCGACGCCGCAAATCGTACTGACGCTCCAAGGCCCCGACGAAAAATCCATCGTGGACTACGTCTCGACCTACCGCAGCGAACTGGTAGCCGCGCTGGAAGCGGCCGAACGGAACCGGGCGGTCGCCTATGCCGAGAAATTCGGTGCTCCGGCCGTCGAACAAGCCATCGAACGCACGTTCGGAGTGAAGATGAACGTGCCGAAAGGCTACATCCTGGCCGCCGAAAAGCCCGACTTCATCTGGGCGCGCTACGAATATCCCACCGCCAGCCAGGGCTTCTTCGTCTACTCCTACCCCTACGAAGGCTCCGCGGCGATGACGGCCGAAGCGCTCGTCAAGGCCCGCAACCGCTTCGCGGCCCGGATACCGGGACCCTCGGAGGGTTCCTACATGACCACCTCCGAAGTCTTCCCGCCCGAATTCCGGATGTTCCACTTGGAGGGGCGCCTCTGGTGCGAGATGCGCGGATTCTGGGACGTGGCGGGCGACTTCATGGGCGGTCCGTTCGTAAGCTACACGACCGTCGACACCCGCACGAACCGGGTCTTCACCTTGGACGGCTACGTATACTCGCCGAAACTGCACAAGCGCAACTTCCTGCGCGGCGTGGAACACCTGCTCTACGGGGTGGAAATCCCGGGAAAACAATAGCCCGGCGACACGGCCCAACGCCCGACGCAGCCGCCCGGGCCTGAAGAAACCGACATGTTACAGATTCTGAGCACGATCTTTCTGGTCGTCTACACGCTGACGATCATCGGCGTGGTGCTGGTCATCATCACCGACAACCGCAACCCGCTGAAGACCCTGCCGTGGATACTGGTGCTGGTACTGGCGCCGGGTGCCGGGCTGGCGATCTACTTCTTCTTCGGGCAGAACCTTTCCAAGCGCCGGATCATCTCGCGCCGCACCCGCAAACGAATCACCACCCGGCTGGAAGAGAACGACGCGGCAGGCGGAACGGGCATTCCGCCGCAGCGGCTCCCGCTGGCGCGTCTCCTCAGCCAAACGGCCCTCGCCGTACCGCTCTACGGAAGCCGGCTGACCCCCTATGTCGACGGAAAGACGAAGATGGACGCGCTGCTCGAAGCAATCGCCGGGGCGCGCCACCACATCCATATCCAATACTACATTTTCAGCGACGACGAGACGGGCCGCCGCCTGCGCGATGCGCTCACGGCCAAGGCCCGCGAAGGGGTCGAAGTGCGAATACTTTACGACGACGTGGGCTGCACCGGGGTGAAGAAAGCCTTTTTCGAGGGAATGCGGGCCGAGGGAATCGAAGCGTATTCGTTCCTGCACGTAAAATTCCCGCGGTTCACGAGCAAGGTCAACTACCGCAACCACCGCAAAATCGGGGTCATCGACGGCCGTATAGGATTCATCGGCGGGATGAACGTCGCCGACCGCTATGTGCTGGGCATCGAACGCGGCAACGGCAAGCGCGAGCGCTGGCGCGACACCCATTTCCGAATCGAGGGAAGCGGCGTAGCGGGATTGCAGGCGTCGTTTCTGAGCGACTGGTCCGCGACAACCAAACAGGCCGTCGGAGGCCCGGCCTATTTCCCGGCGCCGGAACGGCTGACCGACAACGTGATGCAGATAGTGCCGAGCGGCCCGCTGGGCAAATGGCGCACCCTGCTGCAGGCGGTCGAATACGTCGTGTCGCGGGCGGCACAGCGCGTATGGATTGAAACGCCCTATTACCTGCCGTCCGAAACGCTCAACGCGGCGCTGCAAGAAGCGGCGCTGGCAGGCATCGACGTGCGGCTGATGCTGCCCGAATGCTCCGATTCGCGGGTGGTCGACCTGGCGAGCCACTCCTACCTGGACGACATGATGCAGGCCGGGGTGAAGATAGCGTTCTACACCCCGGGATTCCTCCACTCCAAACTCCTGCTTATCGACGACGATCTGGCGGTCGTCGGCTCGGCGAACATGGACTTCCGGAGCTTCGAGCACAATTTCGAGGTGAACGCGTTCGTCTACGACCGCGCATTCAACGCCCGATTGGCGGCCATCTACGAAACAGACCTCGGCGACTGCCGCCGCGTGACCCCGGGCGACTGGTTCCGCCGCCCCCGCACCCGCCGCTGGGCCGAATCGTTCATGCGGATTTTCTCGCCGCTGCTTTAAGATAGGGTGAGAGGTGAAAAGTGAGAGGCAAGAACGAAGTTTCATTGGCTGCCCCTTTTCACCTTTCACTTTCTGCTTTTCACTTAATTAATCCGGTAGGCCCGCTGGACGCCCTTGATACGCATGATAGAATGGATAAGCGTATCGACCACCCCCGAACCGGGAACCTCGACGGAGACAGTACCGGAGACGCAGCCGCCCGAAGCGGCGTCGAAATTGATGGAGCGGATGTTGAGCTTCAGCTCGCGGCTGATGGTCTCGGTAATGTGGTTGGCCATACCGGTGGTGTCGGCCGCGACGATACGGATAGTGACGCGGAAAGCCCCCAAGGCCGACTGCCGCCACCGTGCCTCGATGACCCGGTAAGGGTAACTCTCGCGCATGCGCCGCGCATTGGGACAATCGGTGCGATGAATGGTGATGCCGGAATTGATCGTGACGAACCCGAAGACGTCGTCGCCCTTGATGGGGTTGCAGCAGCGGGCCAGCTTGTACTGGATTTTGGAAATGTCGTCGTCGATAATTAGCGCGTCCTGCGGTGCGGCGCTTTCGCGCGAAGCGTAGGTCTTCTGCCGTTCGGCTTCGGCCGCGGCGGCGCGGCGCTCCTCGGCGGCCTCGCCCGAGAGGTGGCGCGCAAGAATCTCCTTGATGGACCCGAAATCGACCTTCTGCGTAGCGATAAGCGCGTAGACCTCGGTGCCGAGCCGAAGTTTGAAATACTTGCCCAAGTAAGCCACCGCTTCGTCGATGGTGAGGGCCATTTTCCAGTTCTTGAGCTTGCGCTCCAGCTCCTCGCGCCCCATGCGGGTGTGCTTGGCCTGCTCCTCGCGCAGGAACGACTTGATTTTGTTCCGCGCCTTGGAAGTGACAACCACCGAGAGCCAGTCGGCCTTGGGCGTCTGGTTCTTGGAAGTCTGGATTTCGACAATGTCACCGTTGTGCAGCACGTCGCGGATGGACGACGGACGGCCGTTGACCTTGCCGCCGACACAGGTGGCGCCGAGCGAGGTGTGGATGTCGAACGCGAAATCGAGCAGCGCAGCCCCCTCGGGCAGCTTGCGCAGGTCGCCGTTGGGCGTGAAGACGAAAATCTCGCCCGAAGCGGGCTTGGCGTCGAAACGCTGGGCCAGCGAATGGGTGGTGTCCTCTATCAGCTCGCGCAGGCGGCCGAGCCACATTTCGCTGGTCTGCGCCCCCTGGTTGACACCCTTATAACGCCAATGGGCGGCGATACCGCGCTCGGCCACAGCGTCCATGCGCTCGGTGCGTATCTGCACCTCGACCCAGCGGCCCTCGGCCGAGACGGTGGTGTGGAGCGATTCGTAGCCGTTGGACTTGGGGATGGAAATCCAGTCGCGCATGCGCTTGGGGTTGGGCGTATAGAAATCGGTGACAACCGAATAAGCCGTCCAGCACAGCTGTTTCTCCTCCTCGCGCGGGCAGTCGATGATGATGCGCAGGGCGAAGATGTCGTAGACCCCCTCGAACGGTACGTGCTGCTTCTGCATCTTGGTCCAGATGGAGAAAATCGACTTGGTGCGGCTCTTGATATGGTACTTGATCCCGAGTTTCTTCAGCCGCTCCTCGACCGGTACAAGGAACCGCGCAATGAAAGCCCGGCGCTCGTCGGCGCTCTCTTCGAGCTTGGCGACGATATGTTCGTAATCCTTGGGCTCCAGATACTTGAGAGCGATGTCCTCCAACTCGCTCTTGATGCTGTACAAACCGAGCTTGTGGGCAATCTGCGCATAGAGGTTCATGGCCTCCCAGCTCTTCTTGCGCCGCTTCTCGCGGGGGAAGATGTCGAGCGAGCGCATCACCTCCAAACGGTCGGCGAGCTTGATGAGGATGACACGCGGGTCCTCGGAATAGCTGACAATCAGGTCGCGGAAATTGTCGGCCTGTTCTTTGGCAACCTTGAGCCGCAGGGCCGAGATGTTGGCGAGCCCGACGGTGATGCCGACGACCTCTTCGCCGAAACGGGCCCGGATTTCGTCGGTGAGGGCGAGGAATTCCGCAGCGGAAAGCCGCTTGTGGGCCAACCGCACGACGTCGTGGAGAATGGAAGCGACAGCGGAATTGCGCCCCAGCCCGACCTCGGAGATGACGATGGAAGCGACGGCCACGGCGTGGTCGAGCATAGGGCTCCCGTCGTAACGCAGCTCACCGCCGAGTCTCTCGGCAGCCCATGCCAACGCTTCGTCGACGGCCTGCTGCGTCCGTGCCGAAAAACCGCTCTGCACCGACGCGCGGAAATCATCGTAACGTGAAATATCCATTTTGCCTGACCTTATTGACCCAACGCCGCCCCGCAGGAACGGCACCTTTGCAAAGGTAGAAAAAAATTTCCTACATTTGGCACCGGAATCCGGCCCAACGAACCGATGAAAAAACACACCCGCTACATTCCGACCGTAGGCGAAGAAGTCGCCAACGCGGTGAGCCACGGCGCAATGTCGCTGCTGGCACTGGCGGCCCTGCCCTTTGCGGCGGTATGGGCCTACATACACGCAGGAGAGAGCATAGCCGCGGCCGCCGCGGTGAGCGTCTTCGTCATGTCGATCTTTCTGATGTTCCTGGCCTCGACGCTCTACCACTCGATGAATCCGCAGTCGAAACACAAGGAGATATTCCACATACTGGACCACATATTCATCTATGTAGCCATAGCGGGCAGCTACACCCCTATCGCCGTGACGGTAATCGGCGGCTGGCAAGGTATCTTCATCACGGCGCTGCAATGGGCGATGGTGCTGTTCGGGATATTCTACAAATCGCTGTCCCGCCGCTCGATACCGGCCGTAAGCCTGACGATCTACCTGGTCATGGGCTGGACCATCGTCTTCTTCATGCCGCTGTTCGTCCGCCAGGCATCGACGCCGCTGCTGGTGCTGATTGCCGCGGGCGGAGTGTTCTACACCTTAGGCGCGTGGTTCTACGCCCGCAAGGGATTCCGCTACCACCACATGGTATGGCACCTGCTGATAAATCTTGCAGTGGCGTGCCACTTCACAGGAATCGTCTTTTTTCTATATTGATGCCGGAAGATTCTTCTCGGCACTCAGAATGACAGGCACCGGCACGCGTTTTTTCGCCGTGCTCGGAACAGCATGCCAACGCACCAAAAAGGTCCGGCTTCCGCATCGGGAAGCCGGACCTTTCAGTGAACTATAATAGTCTATTCTTCGACAGGGATGTCGGTATTCACGTTCTTGCACCCGACAAGCGCATAATAGAGCAGGTAAGCCAACCCGGCGATGATGACCCAATAGCTGGTCATGTACCCGGCCTTGTCGGCCACGAACTGCTGGAAGAGCGGCAGCACGCCACCGCCGACGACCATCATCATGAAGATACCCGACGCCTGGGCCGTGTACTTGCCGAGCCCCTCGACGGCGAGGTTGAAGATACCGCCCCACATGACCGACGTACAAAGACCGCAGAGCACGAGGAACAGGGCGCTAACAGGAACATGGGCCAGGCTGAACCCGTGACCAACGCTGTAACCGGGCATCATGACAGTGACTTCCTTGGGGATGAAGATGGCCAGGAGCACGAAGACGATGGCCGTAGCCGACACGGTCAGAAGCTGCACACGGCTGGAAACCTTGCCGCTGATAAGACTGCTGAGCGAACGTCCGACGAGCATCAGAAGCCAATAAACCGCCGCGATGGCGCCGCCGACGGCCGCCCCGTTGGTCAGAAGCCCGGCGCCGCGCGCCGAACTGTCGGCGAGGTAGAAATTGAGCGTACCGGGGATGCCGACCTCGACACCGACATAGATGAAGATACCGATGACGCCCAGCACCGTATGGCGGAAGTTCCAGGGGCTGTGGGCCGCCTTCTCCTGCTTTTCGGCCGACCTGCGGAGGTGCGGCTCGGGGATGGCGACGAAGGTGATGATAAGCGATGCGACAGCGAAGACACCCATGGCGAGGAACAGCAGCGGCGTGACGTCGCCCATGGTGGTCTGAGCCGTGACGGTGCCGATAAGCGCGCCGACGAACAGCGGCGTGAGGGTGCCCGACAGCGAATTGAACGTACTGCCGAACTGAAGCAGCTGGTTGCCGCGGACACCGCCGCCGCCCAGCGTATTGAGCATGGGATTGACGACCGTGTTGAGCATGCAGACGGAGAATCCGCAGATGAAGGCGCCCAGGAGGTAGATGATGAAATTGAGGTGGATGGTGAACTTGTCCATCGTGAAGAGGACCGTACCGGCGCCCCAGCGGCTCGACAGGTACTGCGTGAAAAGGCCGGCGATACCGACAATCATGGCGATGAGCGAAGTCTTCTTGTAGCCGATCCGCACAATCATGTTGCCGGCCGGAATACCCATGAAGAGGTAGGCCAGGAAGTTCATCATGTTACCCATCATGCCGAGGGTGTTCGACCCCTCGTAGGCGTTGCGCCAGATGGTGCCGATAGGCGCTGCAAGGTTGGTCACGAACGAAATCATCGCAAAGAGGAAGAACATGGTGACCACAGGAACGATGGGCAGCTTGTAACGGTTGTTTTGTTCCATAAGTTTATCGTGTAGTTTGTGAGTTTGGAATTTTCGCTACTGGTCACGCTCGCCGACGTAGGCGCAGAGGTCGATCATGGCCGTCTTGTACTCGGACGGCCCGAATTCGGAGAGGAGTTCGATGGCCTGCGAAAGGTAACTGCGCATGATGCTGATGGCCGAAGTGATGCCGTCCTCGTTCTCGACGATGCGCTGGAGATACTCCATGGCGGCGGGGTCCTCGTGACAGCGGACGAGCCGTGCGATGACCTCGGCCTGCCGCTCCTCGCCCATACGCTCCAGCACGCAGAGAAGCGGCAGCGTAATCTTGCCCTCGCGCAGGTCGTTGTAGGCGGGCTTGCCCGTGCGGGCGGTGGAGGTATAATCGAGAATGTCGTCCTGAATCTGGAACGCCATGCCGAGCGACTCGCCGAAGTGCCGCATCCGTGCGACCTTGTCGCGCGTGGCGCCGACGGCCAGAGCCCCGGACGAAGCGCTGACACCGATGAGGCTGGCGGTCTTCTTGTGGACGATGTCGAGGTAGCTTTTGCGCGTCATGACGTGCTTCTCGGCACAGTCGCCCTGTAGCACCTCGCCTTCGCACAAGGCCGACATGGCCCCGCAAATGTGGGTGACCAAATCGTACTGCCCGCTCTGAAGCCCGAGGTTCATGTTGCGTGCGAGGATGTAATCGCCCAGGATGACCGCCTTGTGCGACTGCCAGCGGGCGTTGACCGACGGCTTGCCGCGCCGGGTGTCGGACTCGTCGATGACGTCGTCATGGATGAGCGAGGCGACGTGGATCATTTCGACCAGCATGGCGGCCAGGCAAGGCCGCCGCCCGAGGGATGCCCCGGGCATGGGCGCGTTCATGGCGGCGGAAAGCATGACCAGCAGCGGCCGGATGCCCTTGCCGCGCGACGAAAGCGCATACTGCAGCATTTCGGAGAGCAGCTCGCCCTCGGCGGTGAACTGCCGTTCGACGAATTCGTCGAACGCTCTGAGCTCCGCTTCGACGGGTTTACGGATTATATCGAGTGTTGTCATCTGACGAAAAAACGCGACGAACCGGCGTAAAACGCCGTGCCGGCGAAAGGCCCGGCCATGGTGCGGCCGGTCCGCGCGGGATAAAATTACTGCAAATATAATGAAAATTCGCAATTCGGGCGCGATGATCGGCTATTTTTTCGTACCTTTGGCTGTTCAAAAAGAATCATCGGAATGAATCTACCGAAAGGCTTCGCCGCACGGCTGTTGCCCGCAGCAGCGGCCCTGCTGCTCTTTTTCGTGGTCGCGGCCGCCTATTTCGCGCCCCAGTTCCGGGGCGAAGCGCTGCCGCAGCACGACGTGGTCCAATACGAGGGAATGGCCCGCGACATCACGCAGATGAGGCTCGAAACAGGCGAAGACCCCCAATGGACGGGGGGCATGTTCGGCGGAATGCCGGCCTACCTGATAAACGTGGCCTATCCGGCCCAGCTGGTGAAACGAAGCGTGGGGCAGGTCGTCAAAATCCTCGACACCCCGGCCGCGTTCCTCTTTTTTGCCATGACGGCCATGTGGCTGATGCTCCTGATGATGGGCGTCGACCCGTGGGCGGGCATCGTCCCGGCGCTGGCCTACGGGCTTTCGACCTACTTCCTGCTCATCATCGGAGCCGGACACCTCACCAAAATGTGGGCGCTGGTCTATGCGCCGCTGATGATGGGCGGCGCCTGGATGACCCTGCGGGGGAACAAGTGGTACGGTGCGGCCGTCACGGCGGTGGCGGCGTCGCTCGAAATCGGAGCCGGACACCCGCAGATTACCTACTACTTCATGCTGGCAATGGCCGCGCTGTGGCTCAGCGACGGAATCGTGGCCCTGCGCGAAAAACGGCTGCGCGACTTCGGGGTGCGGACCGCCGTGCTGGCAGGTGCTGGCATTCTGGCCGTGGCGTCGAACTTCGGGCCGCTCTGGTATACGGCCCAGCACTCCAAAGAAACGATTCGCAGCGGCTCTGAACTGGCCGTGGAGACCGACAGCAAGCGCGGCGGTCTCGATTTGGACTACGCTACGGCGTGGAGCTACGGACGGGCCGAGACGCTGAACCTGCTGGTGCCCGACTTCATGGGGCGCGATTCGGGCACCGCCTTTGCGCCCGACGGCGAAGTGGCCGCCGTGACGAACCGCCTGGGACTGCACGGAGCGGCCGAACAGCTGCCTGCCTATTGGGGCACACAGCCCTACACGGGCGGCCCGACCTACTTGGGCGCGGCGGCGGTCTTCCTGGCGGCATTGGGGCTGGCGCTGGCCCGGGGCCGCAACAAATGGTGGATAGCGGGCATTTCGGTGCTGATGATTCTGCTGGCGTGGGGCCGCAACCTGATGGGATTCACCGAGTTGGCGTTCCGCATACTGCCCGGCTACAACAAGTTCCGCACGGTCTCGATGACGCTTGTGGTGGTGCAGTGGGCCGTGCCGATGCTGGGCGCGCTGGCGCTCGTACAGCTGTGGCGCGGCGACGTTCCGCAGAAACGGCTCCTGCGGGGGCTGGCCTGGGCGGCCGGAACGACGGGCGGGCTATGCTTGTTGCTGGCCGTGGCCGGAGGGACGTTGTTCGACTTCGGGTACGACGACAGCGCGGCGATGATGACCGAACAATACCACCGGATTTTCCGGGCCAACGACCTGCAAACCTACATCGACCGCGGAATGGACGCGGAATGGGGCGAAATGACGGCAGCGGCGATGGCCGCGGAACGCGCTTCGATGATGCGGACCGATGCGTGGCGCTCGCTGCTGATGATTGCGCTGGCGGCGGGAGCCGTGGCGCTTTTCGTATGGCGGAAAATCAACAAATACGCGCTGACGGCTCTGCTGGCGGGGATCATGCTTCTGGACCTGGTGCCCGTCGACCTGCGGTTCCTCTCGCCGGACAGCTTCGTGACGGCACGCCGCAACCGGGTCGTACCGACGGCGGCCGACAAGGCGATAATGGCCGACACCGACCTGGGATACCGCGTCATCAATCTGACGGTGAGCACCTTCAACGACGCGACCACCTCCTATTTCCACCGCTCGGTGGGCGGCTACCACGGCGCCAAGCTGGCCCGCTACCAAGACCTCATCGACCGTTATCTTTCGGCGGCCGACGAAAACGTCCTGGACATGCTCAACACGCGCTATGCCATCGTACCGGGGCACGACGGAGCCCCCGAGGCGGTGCGGCGCGGCACGGAATACGGCGCGGCGTGGATGGTCGACTCGGTCGTCTGCATGCCGACGGCCCAAGCCGAAATCGACGCGCTCGGGACCCTCGACCTGCGCACGACGGCGGTCGTATCGCCTCTCTCGACGGCAACCTCGTGCTGTTATCTCGCCCCACTCGGCAAACTCGCCAGCGGTGAAATCGCCCTCACGGAATACCGCCCCAACCATCTGACATACGAATATTCGGCAGAGGGCGAAGCCGCAGCGGTCTTCTCGGAAATCTACTACGACAAGGGCTGGACGGCCTTCATCGACGGCGAGCAGGCCCCCTATTTCCGGGCCGACTACGTCCTGCGCGCCATGCGTCTGCCCGCCGGAAAACACACCGTCGAATGGATTTTCCGGGCCCCGGGCTGGGATTGGGTCGAGGGAATTACGTTTGCGGCTTCGCTCGCCATTCTGGCCGGCGCGGCCGCGGCAATCATACATTGGCTCCGCAGCCGAAAAAGAGAACGGAATGGATGACAGCAAACGACTGAAGCGCAAGGTCCGCAACTCCTACTTCATCTCGACGGTGAGCATCACGCTGGTGCTCTTTCTGTTGGGCTCGGTGGGCTATCTGATGTTGGCCGCAATGAAGGTCGCGCAGACGCTCCAATCGAGCATTCAGGTGTCGGTGGAACTGAAAAACGGGCTGAGCGACAAGCAGCGGCAGGAAATCGAGCGGCAGCTCTCCGATGAGGAACTGGTCGAAACGATTGTCTACGTCCCCAAGGAAGAGAAGCTCGAAGACCAGGAATTCCGCCGCCTTTTCGGCAGCCGCTTCGAGGAGATACTCGACGAAAACCCGCTGCTGAACTCCTACGAACTCACCCTCACCGCCCGCTCGGCCGACCGCGAGCTGATCGAAGCCTTCATCCGGGGAGCCGAACACCTGAAAGGAGTGGCGCATGTGGGCTACCCGGCGCTGATGGCCCAGCGGCTGCATTCGACCGTGGGCAAAATCCGCTTCGTACTGCTGCTGTTCGGCGGGGCGCTGCTCGTCATTTCGCTGATTCTGCTGAGCAATACCATCCGGCTGGCCATCTTCTCGAAACGCTATCTGATCAACACCATGAAGCTGGTAGGGGCGACGAAGTGGTTCATCATGAAACCGTTCCTTGCCAGCAGTATCACACAGGGCATTTGGGCCGGAACGATGGCTTCGCTGCTCCTGGCCGCCGCGGCCTACGGACTGAACGAAGCGGTGCCCGAATTGCAGGCCCTCGCCGACGCAAGCCGCACGGGCCTGCTGATTTTCGGTGCCATGCTCGGCGGCGGAATCGTCATCTCGGGACTGTTCACCTGGGCCGCCCTCAACAAATTCGTCAACATGAAATCGAACAAAATCTATCTCTACTGATATGAAACAACCGAACGACACCCCCGAGAATCCCCGGATGCCGCTGACACGCCGCAACTACATCCTGCTGGCCGCAGGCTTCGGAATCATCCTCTTAGGCTTCGTCCTGATGGCCGGCGGCGGCAGCGATTCGCCCGACGAATTCAACTACGCCATGTTCTCGTGGCGCCGCATCACGCTGGCCCCCATCCTCGTCATCGGCGGCTTCGCGGTGGAGGCATACGCCATTCTGAAACGCTGGAAATAGAGCGATGGATACGTTGCAGGCCATTCTGCTGGGCATCGTGCAGGGCATCACCGAATTCCTGCCCGTGTCGAGCAGCGGACATCTACAAATCGCCAAGGAGCTCCTGGGCGTGGAAATCGAAGAGAACCTCACGTTCGACGTGACGCTGCACGCCGCGACGGTGCTGAGCACCCTCGTTGTGCTGTGGAGCGAAGTGCGGCGGTTGGTGCAAGGTCTCTTCTCGCGCCGGTTCAACGCCGAACAAGCCTACGTACTGAAAATCGTGCTTTCGATGATTCCCATCGGAATCGTGGGCTTCGCGCTCAAGGACCGCATCGACGCCATGCTGGGAGCGCCGTGGATTCTGGCCGTCGTGGGGGCGATGCTGCTGCTGACAGCGGCCCTGCTTGCCTTCGCCTACTACGCCAAACCGCGACAGAAAGAAGATATATCCTACCGCGACGCCTTTATAATAGGTATCGCCCAAGCCTGCGCCGCCATGCCGGGGCTCTCGCGCTCGGGTTCGACCATCGCCACAGGGCTGCTCTTAGGCAACAAGAAAGCGGCCGTCGCGCAATTCTCGTTTCTGATGGTGCTGGCGCCGATTCTGGGCGAGACCCTGTTGGAAATCGCGTCAGGAAAACTCACGGCAGGCGTGGCCGCCGGGCCGTTGCTGGCCGGATTCGCGGCGGCGTTCGTGACGGGCTGCCTGGCCTGCCGCTTCATGATCGAAACCGTCAAGCAGGGCCGGCTGATTTGGTTCGCCCTCTACTGCGCCGTGGCGGGTGGCATCTGCATCATCAGCTACTGCATATGACCCAAGGACAATTCGACCTCCGGGGCCTCAACTTCGAGGAGGGCTACATCGCCGTGCTGGACAAGCCGCTGGAATGGACCTCGACCGACGTGGTCCGCAAAATCAAGTTCGCCCTGCAAAAGGCTGGTTACAAGCGCATCAAGGTGGGCCACGCCGGAACTCTCGACCCGCTGGCCACGGGCATTCTGCTGGTCTGCATCGGCCGCGCGACCAAGATGGTGGAGGCGCTGCAAGCCGAAGAAAAGGAATATGTGGCCGACGTGATGCTGGGCGCCACAACGCCGAGCTACGACCTGGAACACCCCGTGGACCGGACCTACCCCTACGAGCACATTACGCGCGAGGGGGTGCTCGAAGCGCTCCGCACGCTGGAGGGCGAGCGCCTGCAAACCCCGCCGCTCTTCTCGGCCAAGAAAATCGACGGGATGCGCGCCTACGAACTGGCCCGGGCAGGCGAGACGACCGAGACGGTCGAACTGCGCCAGGCCCGGATAAACATCTACGAAATCGAGCTGCTGGAATACGCCCTGCCGCGCATCCGCATCCGGGTACGATGCAGCAAGGGCACCTACATCCGTTCGCTGGCCCGCGAAATCGGCGAAGCGCTCGGCAGCGGCGCCCACCTGACCTCGCTGCGCCGCACCCGCAGCGGCGGATTCACGGCCGAGCAGGCGTGGCAGCTGGAGCAGTTTCTGGAAAAACTGCGGCAGACCGAAACAAAATAACGATTTTTGCGTATTATATTGTACGTGTTTTTTCGCGCGCTTTTCGGCAAGCCGAGCGCAGGGCCGAACTTGTTCGGGCTTTGCCGAGGAGAGAAAACCTGCATGAAATAACGAAAACCCATCTTCAACATGAAATTATCGCAATACGGCTACGACTTCGCCCCGGAGATGCTGGCCCGCCACCCGGCCGACAACCGCGACGAATCGCGGCTGATGGTCATCGACCGCGCCAAAGGCACGATCGAGCACCGCATGTTCAAGGACATCCTCGACTACTTCGACGAAAAGGACCTGTTCGTATTCAACGACACGAAGGTATTTCCGGCGCGGCTCTACGGCAACAAGGAGAAGACGGGGGCCGAAATCGAAATCTTCCTGCTGCGCGAGCTGAACCGCGAGCTGCGGCTGTGGGACGTGCTGGTCGACCCGGCCCGCAAAATCCGCATCGGCAACAAGCTCTATTTCGGGGACGACGACTTGCTGGTGGCCGAGGTCATCGACAACACCACCTCGCGCGGGCGGACCCTGCGCTTCCTCTTCGACGGAAGCTACGAGGAGTTCAAGGAAGCCCTGTTCGCCCTGGGCGAGACGCCGCTGCCCAAGTGGGTGCGCGAAAAGGTCGAGCCCGAGGACGCCGAACGCTACCAGACCATCTTTGCCGCCAAGGAAGGCGCCGTGGCGGCTCCGACGGCAGGCATGCACTTCTCGAAACACCTGATGAAGCGCATGGAAATCAAAGGGGTGGACCGGACGTTCATCACGCTGCACGTAGGGCTGGGTAACTTCCGCACGGTCGACGTGGAAGACCTCTCGAAGCACAAGATGGATTCCGAGCAGTTCATCGTGACGGACGAAACGGCCGCGACGGTCAACGAGGCCAAACGCGACGGCCGCAAGATCGTGGCCATCGGCACAACCGTCATGCGGACGCTCGAAACGGCCGTCTCGACCGCAGGCATGATCAAGCCCATGGAGGGCTGGACCAACAAGTTCATCTTCGCGCCCTACGAGTTCTCGGTGGCCGACGCAATGGTGACGAACCTCCACCTGCCCTACTCGACGCAGCTGATGATGGTGGCGGCGTTCGGCGGCTACGAAACCATCATGAACGCCTACAAAACCGCCAAGGCCGAGGGCTACCGCTTCGGAACCTACGGCGACGCGATGCTGATTCTCTGACGCCCGCGCCCCGCCGGCCCGGAAACGTCCGGGAGTTTCAGATTTTTTACGTACCTTTGTAGCAACATAAATCCGGCCCGGAGCGGCCGCCGTCCGACGGAACGCCCCCGACGCATTCCCGACCGCGGCAACCGCCCCGTCCGACTAAAACCACGGATCATGGCAAGCAAGATTCTGTACGTCTGTCAGCAGATAGCGCCCTATCTTCCCGAAACGGAGGCCTCCAAGTTGTGCCGTTCGCTGGTGCAGGCCATGCAGGAGCGCGGCAACGAGATCCGCACGTTCATGCCCCGCTACGGCTGCATCAACGAGCGCCGCCACCAGCTGCACGAGGTAATCCGGCTTTCGGGCATGAACCTCATCATCGACGACAACGACCACCAGCTCATCATCAAGGTCGCGTCGATACCGGCCGCCCGCGTACAGATCTACTTCATCGACAACGACGATTATTTCTCGCGCAAGGCGATTCTGCACGACGCCGAGGGCCGCGAATTCGCCGACAACGACGAGCGGGCCATCTTCTTTGCGCGCGGCGTCCTGGAGACGGTCAAGAAGTTGCGTTGGGCCCCGACGGTGGTCCACTGCCACGGTTGGTTCGCCGGTGTCGTGCCGGTCTATCTGAAAAAGGTCTTCGCCGACGACCCGATTTTCCGCGACGTGAAGGTGGTGGTCTCGCTCTACGACGACGGCTTCCCCGGCGAACTGGACAAGGAGTTCGGCCTCAAGATAGCCGGAGAGGGGGTGCAGGACGCGAATCTTTCGCTTCTGGGACGTCCGTCATACGAAAATCTCTGCCGTTTCGTTATGGAATATGCCGACGGTATCATCGTCGCGTCGCCCGACGTCGACGCCAAGGTGCTGAAGTTCGCCCGCCGAAGCGGCAAGCCGATGCTCGAATACCGTTCGCCCGAAGAAGACGGATTTTTCGATAATTACAACCGATTCTATGAAGATATTCAATAGATTCCTCCGGACCGACGCGGCCCGGGCGCTCGTGCTCCTGGTCATGGCGGCTGCGGCGGCAGCAGCCTGCACGACGGTGGACGATTCGCTGGGCTCGAACCTCGTGCCGGAGAATCAGCAGATGCTGGCAGGTTATACGACCCTGCCCCGCAAAGGCGAAAAACCGGCACGCTACGTCGAGACACGTCTGTTCCAGAGCGATTCGCTCGTGTCGTCGAACCTCAGCTACGGATACATGGGGTCGGAGTTGAACGATACGCTGGGCCTGCGCACGGCGGGATTCCTCACGCAGTTCCTCTACAAGATGGAAGAGTTCCGGCCGGGATTTTTCGGGTACAGGCCTTTCGTCGATTCGGCCGTGCTGAAGCTCTCGATTTCGCAGTACGGCGCCGATACGCTCACTCCCCAGCAGTTCGGCATCTATGAAATCGTCAGCAACGACTATCTCAAGGAGGGCGAGGCCGACACGGTGTTCTATCTGAACTTCAACCCCGACAAATACGTCGGCAAGAAGCCGCTTTTCAGATTCACGTTCCCCGACGGCAAGCGCACGAAACCGTCGTCGGCCAACATCCCGCTGGAAATCACCGACGAGGGCGAGCACTTCATCAAACGGCTGATGCTGGAGGAGGGTCCCTACAAGGGCGACTATTCGATTTACACCACGCAGGACAGCCTGGTACAATGGCTCGAGGAGTTCAAGGGGCTTTACATCCGGCCCGAGAGCGACCAGGCCGTGAGTGGCAAGGGCACTATCTATGCCACCGACCTCCTGGCGTCGTCGCTGGTGATTTACGGCCGTAACCGGGTCGAAGCGGACCCCTCGCTCGTCCAGGACACCATCCGGATGAACTATGCCTTTTACCACACAGGGTCCGAAACCCACGGCAACGTCTCGGTCAACACCCTCAGACGCGACTACGGCAAGGGGACGATGATCAACCCGGCCAACGTCAAGGAACCGACGCCGGGAAACAAAGATACGCGCAAGCCCGACAGCCGCCTGATTGTCGAGGGTTTGGGCGGCATAGCCACCGAAATCACTTTCACACAGCAGTTTTTCGACGAGCTGGAAGCCTTGATAGCCGGAGCCGAAGACAAGCAGGAATACTCGACGCTGGCGTTCAGCAAGGTCCGCATGCTGGTCTACTTCAGCGGCAGCGACTACGACCCTTCGCAAATCGACCCGGCGAATCCCGGGCGTCTGATTGCCGAAATGGACGCGGCACCCAAACGCATCGGGCTCTACACGGATTACAAGAAGCTGACCCCGATTGCGGACTACAACTACACGGCCGAGAAGAAGAACAGCAGTTACACCCTTGCCTACGACGGCTATCTCAAACGCAGCCGCGGCTGCTACGCGATGGACATAACGGGTTACGCGCAGACGCTGTGGAACAGCTATCTGGCCGAGCGCCGGGCCGCCGAAGCGGAAGAGCGCCCGGTCGAACTCGACAACGTGAAGAACCGTACCATCTACGCGGGTCTCGAAGCATACAGTCTTTACAGTTCGGCCTACGGCGTATTGCAGGGCATGACCACCGACGAGGAGGCCCCCGTGCAGAACACCGCGCCCATCCGTTTTGAAATAGCATACAACCTCATCAAATAGCAGGACACGTCTCTGCGATGCGAACCTAAGTCTATCCGCTTAGGTTTTCGCATTTGAACGAAGCCATACACACCATGCAGGAAAATTTAGTCATCGTCGAGTCCCCCGCCAAGGCCAAAACCATCGAGAAGTTCCTCGGCAAGGATTTCATCGTCAAGTCGAGCTTCGGCCACATCCGCGACCTCTCGAAAAAGGACCTCGGCATCCGCATCGACGAAGGATTCGCGCCCGTCTACGAAATCCCGGGCGACAAGAAGAAAGTGGTCGACGAGCTGGCCCGGCTGGCCAAGAACAAAACCGTCTGGCTCGCTTCCGATGAAGACCGCGAAGGAGAAGCCATCGCATGGCACCTGACCGAAGTGTTGGGGCTCCCCGTCGACCGCACCAAGCGCATCGTCTTCCACGAAATCACCAAGCGGGCCATCCTCGAAGCCATCGAGAAGCCGCGCACGGTCAACATGGACTTGGTCAACGCCCAGCAGGCGCGCCGCGTCCTCGACCGGTTGGTGGGTTTCGAGCTCTCGCCCGTGCTGTGGAAAAAGGTGCGGCCGTCGCTCTCGGCCGGACGCGTGCAGTCGGTCGCCGTGCGGCTCATCGTCGAGCGCGAGCGCGAAATCATTGCGTTCCGGTCGAAGCCTTATTTCCGCGTCGTGGCCCAGTTCTACGCCGCCGGCGACCCCGACAAGACGCTTTTCAAGGCCGAGCTTTCCTCGCGCTTCGACACGCAGGCGCAGGCCGAAGAATTCCTGCGCGGCACCGTCGGCAAGGCGTTCACGGTCGCCAAGGCCGAAGAAAAGCCTGCCCAGCGCTATCCCGCACCGCCGTTCACCACTTCGACGCTCCAGCAGGAGGCCGGGCGCAAGTTGGGCATGTCCGTTTCGCAAACCATGTCCGTGGCCCAGCACCTCTACGAGCAGGGTCTGATTACCTACATGCGTACCGATTCGGTCAACCTTTCGCAGCAGGCGCTGGCCCAGTGCAAGGAGGAAATCATCAGGCTCTACGGCGAAAAATACTCCCGTTGGTTCAATTACAAGACCAAAACCAAGGGGGCCCAGGAAGCCCACGAAGCCATCCGCCCCTCCTACATCGACCGCCAGCAAATCGAGGGCACGACGGCCGAAAAACGGCTCTACGAGCTTATCTGGAAGCGCACCGTCGCCTCGCAGATGGTCTGCGCCGAAATCGACCGCACGACGGTGGCCATCGACATCGAGGGGTCGCCGCTCCAGTTCATCGCCACAGGCGAGGTGGTGCGGTTCGACGGTTTTCTGCGGCTCTACTCCGAATCGACCGACGACGACCAGACCGCCGAAAGCGGCGAGGGGCTGCTGCCCAAGATGGCGCAGGGCGACCTGCTCAGCGCCGCCGGTATTACCGCCACCGAACGCTTCACGCAGGCTCCGGCCCGCTACAACGAAGCCTCGCTCGTCAAGCGGCTCGAAGAGTTGGGCATCGGCCGTCCGTCGACCTACGCCCCGACGATTTCCACGATCATCAACCGCGGTTACGTGGTCAAGCAGAACAAGGACGGGCAGAAACGCAGTTACGTGCAACTGACGCTCGCCAACGCCAAGGTAACGGCCAAGACCCTCACCGAAAACTTCGGCAAGGAGAAAAACCGCCTGTCGCCCACCGACATAGGCATGGTCGTGAACGATTATCTCGAAGCGCAGTTCGGTTCCATCGTCGATTACAACTTCACGGCCAGCGTCGAGAAGGAGTTCGACCGCGTGGCCGAGGGCGACATCACGTGGAACCGCATGATCGGCGACTTCTACCAGCCGTTCCACCAGATGGTCGACAGGGCCATCGAGCAGCAGACCGACAAGAAAAGCCAGGGCCGCATCCTCGGCACCGACCCTGCGACGGGCCATACGGTCAAGGCGCGCATCGGCCGCTACGGCCCGATGGTCGAAATCGAGGGCGGCGAGGGGCAGAAAAGCCGCTTCGCATCGCTCAAGAAAGGGCAGCTCATCGAATCCATCACTTTGGACGAAGCGTTGGCCCTCTTTGCGCTCCCCCGTATGTTGGGCGAGCTCGACGGCGAGGAGCTGACCGTCGGCATCGGCAAATACGGCGCCTACGTCCGCTACGGCAAGTCGTTCGCTTCGCTGGCCAAGACCGACGACCCCTACACGGTGAGCTACGACCGGGCCGTGGAGGTAGTCCGCGCCCACAAGGAAGCCGCCGCCACAGCCAACAAACCGCTCCGCGAATTCGCCGAAGACCCCGACATGCTGGTCAAGAACGGCCGCTACGGCGCCTATATCGCCTACCAAGGCAAGAACTACCGTCTGCCCAAAGGGGCCAAGGCGGCCGAGCTGACCTTGGAGGAGTGCCGGAAAATCGTGGCCGGAGCGAAAAAATAGACGCCGGCATATACTATCCGGGCGCCGCAGCCGTTTCTTATGCGTGCAGCGGTCCGCAGAGCGGCATCCCGGTCCACCGGGAGCAGCCGGCCCGACCGCAACTGCTGCCCCCGGCGTTCGGCGAAACGAACGCGACTTCAAACCCAACGACAGATGAAAAACTTCTTGCTTACCCTGCTGGCCGTCGGCGCTCTGTGCAGCGCCGTCGCCCAGACGACACCCGAAGAGACCCAGCCCGAGGGCTACCGCTTCACCGACACCAAGGTGCTCCGGATGACGCCCGTCAAGGACCAGCACCGCAGCGGCACATGCTGGTGCTTCTCGACCCTTTCGTTTCTGGAGGGTGAAATCCTGCGCGCAGGCGGCGCTCCGGTCCACCTCTCGGAGATGTGGATCGTCCGCCACACCTTCATGGAAAAGGCCGAAAAATACGTCCGGATGCACGGCGAACTGAACTTCGCCGAGGGCGGTGCGGCGCACGACGTCACCGAGAGCATCAAGAAATACGGCATCGTGCCGTTCGAGGTCTACCCGGGGCTCAACTACGGCACCGACAGGCCCGACTTCCACGAGCTGACGGCCGTATTCAAGGCCTACCTCGACACGATCATTTCGGTCGGCGACCGTTCGGGCAAACCGCTGTCGACGGCGTGGCGCCGCGGCTTCAGCGCCCTGCTCGACGCCTATTTCGGCGAGATGCCCGAGACTTTCACCTACGAGGGCAAGGAATACACCCCGGCCTCCTATGCGGCCTCGCTGCCCATCGAGATGGAGGATTATATCGACCTGACGTCGTTCACCCATCATCCGTTCTACACGCAGTTCATCCTCGAAGTGCCCGATAACTGGATGTGGGGCACGGTCTACAACCTGCCGCTCGACGAAATGATGGACGTCATCGACCACGCGCTGGCCGAGAACCACCCCATCGCATGGGGCACCGACGTGAGTGAAAAGGGATTCAGCCGTTCGCTGGCCTTAGGCATCGTCCCCGAAGCCGACCTCGACAGCATGAGCGGCACCGAAGCCGAACGCTGGGGCAAGTTGACCGAACGCGAAAAGGAAGCGGCCCTCTACACGTTCGACAAGCCGGGCAAAGAGCGTGTCATCACGCAGGAGATGCGCCAGACAGCTTTCGACAACTACGAAACGACCGACGACCACGGCATGGTGATCGTCGGTACGGCGCATGACCAGGCAGGCAACGCCTATTACAAGGTGCTCAATTCGTGGGACGTGCGCCCGCCCTACGCCGGGTATTATTACTTCTCGCGGCCGTTCGTGGCCTACAAGACCACCGACATCATGGTCAACAAAAAGGCCCTGCCCAAGGAAATCGCCAAGAAGCTGGGACTGAAATAAGGTGAAAAGGGGGTTCACCCGTTTCGCATTTCCACTCACAGAAAGCGTCCGGAACCGTATACGGTTCCGGACGCTTTCTGTTTATTCCTCGAACTCAACACTGAGAAGCGCCGCATCGGCATCCGGAGCGGAAGCCGCAGGCAAACGGGGTGGAGGGCTTTCCATGACTACGACAAAAAGACGATGACGCGGCCCGCGAAGAACAGAAAGCGCAATAGCAGCACTTCGCCACCGCAAATCCGGCCGACAAGCCTGCCAGCCGAGAAATCGGTCTGCTCCACACGCAGGTCGCAGAGCAAATCGAGCTCTTTGCGCCCGGCATATTTATAAAGGGTCTCCTTGACGCTCCACACCACGGCAGGCCACCGCGGGTCGTCGGAGAGCGCCTGCTCCGCGGGGGTCATATAGCGGGATGCGATGCGGCCGAAATTCCGGTCCAGCGATTCGATGTCCACCGCACACGGAGCGTCGGAGAGCCCCACGGCAACGCTTCCCCGGCAATGCGAAACCGCCGCATGCACCGCCGCCCCCTCGACAACGGGAGCCCCCGTCTCGTTGTAAGCGATTGCGATTTCAGCCGGACGGCACCCGAATTCGCGGCACACTTCCCGCCGCACGATTGCCCGCCACGAAAGCCACTCCGCCTGCCGTGCTGGCGGAAAAGCCGCCGCCGACGCAAGTTCGTCCGGCGTCGCCCATGGGGCGGCATCGGAAGCGGACATGGGCCGTTCGACAAAGAGGCGGAACATCGACCGAATGAAAAATTAAGAATTATAAATCGGGCCGCACTCCGACCGACCGCACAGAACATTGTCACCCATTGGGTTCATGCCCGGGTCTTCGTCCGACGCGGCAAGACGGGAACTATTTTTCAACACGCGCAACTATTTCAGATCCACGCGGATTTTGTCGATGCGGTGGGCATCCATTTCCTTGACCGTGAAACGAATGTCGTGCGAAGTGAATACATCGCCCTTGCGCGGGAAGTCGCGCTTGAGTTCGAGCATCAGCCCCGCCAGCGTCTCGGCGTCGCCCCGCACGTCGGAGAAAGTCTCCTCGTCGAGCGAGAGAATGCGCTCGAAATCGCCGATATGGGTCTTGCCGTCGAACAGGTAGCTCTTGGCATTGAGCCGCGTGTAGAAGCTCTCGTCGTTGTCGCTCTCGTCGGAAATCTCGCCGACGATCTCTTCGATGATGTCTTCCAGCGAAACCAGGCCGAGCGTCGAACCGTATTCGTCGACGACGATGGCCATGTGGACCTTGTTGGTCTGGAAATCGCCCAGCAGGTCGTTGATTTTCTTGTGCTCGGGCACGAAATAGGGCTTGCGTATGAGCTGCTGCCACCCGAATTCGTTGCCGTGGTTGATATAGGGCAGCAGGTCCTTGACGTAGAGCGTGCCGCGAATGTTGTCGATGTCCTCCTCGAAAACGGGGATACGCGAAAAGCCCGACGCGATGATGGTGCACTTGACCTTTTCGTAGTCGTCGGTGAGTTCCAGCGCCGTGATGTCGACGCGCGGCTTCATGATCTCCTGCACTTCGGTATTGACGAAGTTGACGATTCCCGACAGCATGACATGTTCCTCGGGGTTGGAAGCCTGCGTCATGTCGACGGCATCGGCCAGTTCGTCGAGCGAAATTTCGCTCTTGTGGGCCGCCTTTTCGCTGATGCGGCTACTGGTCCGCACGAGGATGAACGACAGCGGATAGAGCACCCACCGCAGGACGATAAGCGGCTGGGCGACGAACTGCGCAAAGCGCATGGGCGTGGTCTGCGCCAGCACCTTGGGCAGCACCTCGCCGAAAAGCAGCAGCAGGAACGTAACGACGACGGTCTTGAAAAGGAACTCCAGGTGGGAGAACGTGAAGACCGCATCGACGATGCTTGCCGTAAGAATCGTAATGCAGATATTGACCAGGTTGTTGGCTACCAGAATCGTCGCCAGCAACATATCGACATCGCCCAACAGTCTCAGCACAGCGGCGGCCGAAGCGCTCGAACGCTGCTTGAGCCGCTGCACGTCGTTGTGCGAAAGCGAGAAAAACGAGGTTTCGGCACCCGACACCAAGGCCGAAATGCACAGCAGCACCAGCGTCACCGCACAGAGCACAGCGATATGGGCCGAAAAACCGTTGAAATGAATCCAGGGGGTCTCTTCCAAACCGGGAGCGTGTTAGTTAGTCGAAAAGCGAACCGCTGTCCGGCTCCTCCTTGGGCGCCTGGTTCTCGGCCGTCTTGTCGCGCAGCACCTCTTTGCGGCCGCCGGAAACGCGCTCCACGAACTTCGAGTTGCGCGACTGGTAGGCGGGTTTGGAAAGCAGCGCGTCGATATTGCTGTAGCGGGTCGACTTGGCGCCCAGCACCACCTGTTCGCCGGGCCGCGGCTGTGCCGGCTTGGCCGGAGCCAGTGGCTTGATGGGCTCCAGCACCGGAGCCCCCGGCTCCGCAGCCCCGACAGGCTGGACGGTCCGCGCAGGCGGAATGATCTGCTTCATCGCCTCGGGCACCTCCTCGCTCCGGAATCCGGTGGCGACTACCACCAGTTCAATGGCATTGCCCAGCTGCGGCTTTTCGCTCGTACCCCAGATGATATTGGCGTCGTGGACCACGCCGTTCTCGTCCTGCACGCTGGCATGGGCCTGGATGTATTCGAGGATGCGCGTGACTTCCTCGTACATCAGTTCGTCGGCGTTCGACACGGAAATGTTGAGCAAGATATTCTTGGCCCCGGAAATAAGGTTGTGGTCCAGCAGCGGCGAGCGCAGCGACGCTTCGGCCACCGATTCGGCGCGTCCGTTGCCCTCGGCCGTCGCAACGGCCATGTGGGCGCGGCCCGAATTGCGCATGACCTTGGAGACATCGGCGAAGTCGACGTTGACCAGATCGCTCTCCACGGTGATGATTTCGGCAATGCCCTTGGCGGCCGACGCCAATATGTCGTCGGCCTTGCCGAACGCTTGCTTGAGCGACAGACGCCCGTAGATTTCGAGAATGTTCTCGTTGTTGATAATCAGCAGCGAATCGACGTTCTGCCGCAATTCCTCAATACCGCGGAACGCCTGCTCATAGCGGATTTTGCCCTCGACGGCCAGCGGCGAAGTGACGATAGCCACGGTCAGCAGCCCCATTTCGCGGGCCAGCTTGGCGATGACGGGCGAAGCGCCCGTACCCGTGCCGCCGCCCATTCCGGCCGTGATGAAGAGCATCCGCGTGCCCGCTTCCTCGAAGTGCTGCCGGATTTCGGGCAGGGTCTCCACGGCGGCACGGCGTCCGTTCTCGGGGTCGTTGCCCGCCCCGAGCCCTTCGGCGCCGAGACGGATTTTGGTCTCCACCGGGCTCTTGTCGAGCGCCTGCTGGTCCGTGTTGCAGACCATGAACGACACGCCGCGGATGCCGAGACTCCACATGTGGTTGACGGCATTGCCGCCCGCACCGCCGATTCCCACCACCGTGATAATCGACCGCGTGCCGCGCGGCGCTCTGATTTCCGACATCAATTCGTCTGTCATAAGTCGTTGAAAGGCAGATTATGCAATCGCTGTTCGATTCTCTGTTGCGTAATTCGTGAGCGCTCCCCCGGCGTCAGATTTCCTCGTCTTCGGCGGCCGTGAAACTTTGGTTCACCTTGTCGAATGCTTTCTGGAATATGGAGCTCCAGTCGCGTTTGCGCCGCGAATCTATCACCACGGGGCGTTCCTCCTCGGGTTCCGGCTGCGCGGCCAGCGGTTGGCGGGGTTCGATTCTCGGGGGTTCCTGCTGGGGCGCGGGCTGCCGGGCCGGAATGCGGGCGACAGGCTGAGCCGTCGGTGCCGGAGCTTCGGGCTGGGGCTGCACAGGGCGCGGCTGAGCCGCCCGGGGCTGTGCGGGCCGGGGCGCAGGAGCAGGTTGGGGAGCGGGTTGTGCCGCAGGCTGAGCGGCGGGCGGTACGAAACCGCGACGGGGCTCCGAAGCGGCCGGACGAGGTTGGGCCGGAGCCGGACGCGCAGGCGCCGCAGGCTGGGCCGCCGGTGCGGACGTGGCGGGAGCGGATGCTGCCGGAGCCACGAACTCGACCACGGCGCAGGCACCTTGTGCCGCACCCTTGAGCAGAATTCCGACCGCCGTCGCATAAGCCGGATTGGCCGCCAACTCGCCCGATTCTTCGGCAATGCCCACATCGGGCACCGCCACACGCACATCCGTTTCGGTCACACGGCGGAACAGCTCGTCGAGGTCTTTCAGTTGGGCCGAACCGCCCGTAAGCACGATGCCGTAGGCGAGTTTCGACGCGTAGCCCGAATCCTTGATTTCCTGTTGCACGAACTCTGCGATGTCGGTCGCGCGCGCTTCGATGACCGTTGCGAGGTTGCGCAGCAAAATATCTTTGGCTTCGCGGGCCGTGCGGCCGTTGACACGTATGAGCTTGTCCTCGGGCGCCAGCTCGGCGACCGCCGAACCATAGCGGCGCTTGAGGCTTTCGACATGTTTTTCGGGAACCCCCATCGTGCGGATGTCGCGGTTGATGGCCGAAGCGCCCATCGGGATGGAGACCGTATAGCGCACTACGTTGCGATAGTAGACCGTGACGTCGGTGACCCCTGCCCCCAAATCGACTACGGCGACACCCTCCTCCTTTTCTTCGGGCAGCAGCACCGCCTCGGGAGTGGCCAGCGCGTCGGAGAACACACCCAGCATCTTGATACTGAGCCGCTTCAGCGCCATATCGAGCCGCTGGATGGGGGTTTTGTGGCACAGAATGAAATTGAACGTCGACGAGAGTTTCTTGCCGAACGAGCCGACGGGGTTCTTCACCTCCTGGCTGTCGTCGACCATGTAGTTCTGCGGGATACGCTCCATGATGGTCTCGTCGTCGGGCGCCTGCACATTGCGCATGCGGTCGAACAGCGCATCGACATCGCGCTGGCTGACCCCCGTTTCGGGATCGAAGACATAGACATGGTCCGTATGGCGCGCGCACCGCACGAAATCGCCCGAAATGCCGGCGTAAGCCTCCGTGATGCGGATGCCCAGCTGGGCCTCGACCTCCGAAACGGCTTCCCGGATGGCCCGGCTCACCAGCTCGATGTTGTCGATCCGCCCGGCGTTGACCCCCTCGACGGGCTTCGAGACCACGGCCGCGACGTGCATCCGGCCGTCGTCGCGCGTCTCCCCGACGGCGACCACGACGGACGACGAACCCAAATCGACCGCAACGGTATAGTTTTTTGTTTCCACGGCTGAATCTTTTATTTCCTGCAAACCACCTGCTCGTTATATCTGATGTCTATGGTCCGGTAGCGGTCCCATCCGATGCGCGAAAGGCCCCCTTCGTAGAAGCGCATCAGCTTGCCGAACTTGCGGTCGGCCTGCTCCAGACGCCCGAAACGGACGACATGGCGGCCGCTGCGCGGCACCAGATCGACCTCCAAGGCTCCGCCGGGGGTCGTGCGGGCAATTATCTGCACGATTTCCGACCTCCAGAACGCATCGCTGCGGACACTTTCCACAAAGGTAAGGAGTTTCGCGAAATCTTCGTAGTTTTCGACCAATTTTTTTTGCCGTTCGCGCTCCTCCTCCTGCCGGCGGCCCAGCCGGTCGATGCGTTCCTGCACCTGGGCGGCTTCGTAGCGGAACTTGCGGCGCAGGACGGTCTTCTCCTCCCTGAGTTCGGCGACCCGGCGCTCGAAGTCGGTCGCCCGCTCGAAAAAGCCCTGCCGGATTCGGCGGCGGCGCACCTCCTTCATGCGGCGTTCGAGTTCGATTTCCTGCCGGAAAAAGGGGTATTTTTCTTTTTCGAGGGCGGCAATCCGCGCTTCCGACTTGGCCAGTTCGGCCTGCATGTAGGCGTGCACGCTGCCCACATAGTCCTTGGGGAACGGCAGGCGGTAGTCGCCCGTGACAACCGGAACATAGAGCGACGAGGCCTTGGGCGCCGCGAACACGTAGCCGTCGGCCGTCACATAGCTGTTCGTCCCGTCGGTCAGCAGCCGCAGCAGCGGTTCGCGCTGGCTGATCGAAACACGCAGCGTGCCCGAATAGTCCACCGATGCAATCGCTTCCTTCACAAAACCGTTGCGGGCTATCAACCGTTCGATGCCCCGCAGGTCCACCGCATCAACTGCCGTGCCGATCGTGGGAATTCCGCTGCGGCCTATCCATTCGCGCGCGCGCATCGTCGAGACCAGGCAGCCCCGCGAGGTGCTGTCGACCACTTCGATTTCGACCCGCGAGACCGTCCGTTTCGCACGGCCGCGCACGGCCACAGCCCCCGCAAAGCACAGGTAGCCCGCCACCGCGCTCCACAGCAGCGCCAGCAAAACGTATCGCAGCGAACGGTTCATAGGCATTCGGTATCAGCTTTTCGGACGGAGTTTTTCGGCGATGGCTTCGCAGCAGGCGTCGATGTTGCCTGCGCCGAAGCTCACCACAACGTCGGTATCCATGGCGGCCACTTCGTCGGCCAGTTGTTCGCGCCCGACGATGCGGCAGGGAACGGTCACCCGCTCGGCGATGATTTCGGAGGTCACGCCCGGAATCGGTTCCTCGCGGGCCGGGTAAATCGGCAGCACCACCGCCTCGTCGGCATGCGAAAGCGCTTCGGCGAATCCGGCGTAGAAGTCCCGCGTGCGGGTGTAGAGGTGGGGTTGGAACAGCGCCGTGATGCGCCGCCCCGGAAACATCTTGCGCACCGAAGTAAGCGTCGCGGCCAGTTCGCGCGGATGGTGGGCGTAGTCGTCCATGTAGACTTGCCGGGGCGTGTTCACGTAGAACTCGAAACGCCGCTTGACGCCCGAGAACGACGCCAGCGCCGCCCGGAGCCGTTCGGCATCGAACGCCGCTCCCTCGGCCTGCGCGGCGCACCACACGGCCGCCACGGCCGCCACGGCATTCTCGATGTTGACCCACCCGGGAATCCCCAGCGTGCAGTCTTCGACCGCCCCGCCCGGCGTCACAAGGTCGAACAGATAGTGCCCGCCCTCCTGTAGCCGCACGTTGCGGGCATAGAAGTCGCACGGCGTATCGTAGGCATAGCGGTAGACCCGGATTGCCGGATTGTCAAGCACGATGTCGACTCCCTGCTTGATAACGAGGAAGCCGCCCGGGCGGATTTGCCGCACGAACTGCGAAAAAGCCTCCTTCACCGCTTCGTGCGTACCGTAGATGTCCAAATGGTCGGCATCGGCCGAGGTGACCACCGCCACGTCGGGGAAAAGCCGCAGGAACGAACGGTCGAACTCGTCGGCTTCGACCGCCAGCCGGGGTCCGTCGCCCAGCACCAGGTTGCCGCCGAAGTTCTTCGATATGCCGCCCAAGAAAGCCGAACCGCCGCCCGTCAGCGCCCGGTTGAGCCACGCCACGAGCGTCGACGTGGTCGTCTTGCCGTGCGTGCCCGCCACGGCCATCACGTACTTGCCCTCGGCCAGATGACCCAGCATCTGCGAGCGCTTCTCGACCGTGAACCCGTTTTCGCAGAAATAGCGGTACTCGCCGTGATCCTGCGGCACAGCAGGCGTATAGACCACCATCGTGTCGCGCGGGTCGAGAAACGCCGCCGGAATGGCCTGCACATCGTCGTCGTAATGCACTTCGGCCCCTTCGGCCTCCAGCTCCGCGGTCAGCCGCGACGGCGTGCGGTCGTAGCCCGCCACCCGCTTGCCCTCGTGGAGGAAGTAGCGCGCCAGGGCGCTCATGCCGATGCCCCCGATTCCCAGGAAATAGACTTTCGAGAACTCCATACTATGCCAGCAATTGAATGATTTCGTCCACGATTTCTTCGGCGGCCCGCGGCCGGGCCAGTTTTTCGAGGTTTTCGCTCATGCGGCGCAGCGCCTGCCCGTCGGCAAGCAGTTCCAGCGCCCGCGGCATCGCCTCGGTGCGGCATGCGGCATCGGTCACGATAGCCGCCGCCCCGTGCTGTTCCAGCGCCCGGGCGTTCTTGGTCTGGTGGTCCTCCGCCACGTTGGGCGAGGGTACGAACAGCACAGGCTTGGCCACCAGGCACAGCTCCGACACCGTCCCCGCGCCGCTGCGCGACACCACCAGGTCGGCCGCCGCATAGGCGCGGTCCATCCGCTCGATGAACGCCCCCTGCCAGATGCCCGGCGTCGGATGGGCCGCCAGGAATTCGCGCATTTCGCGTTCGTAATATTTGCCCGTCTGCCAGATGACCTGCACGGGAGCTTCAGCTCCACCGAGCGAGCAAATCCAGTGTTTCATCATTTCGTTGAGCGACCGGGTGCCGAGCGACCCCCCGACCACCAGCACCACCTGCTTGTCGGGCGTGAAGCCGTAGTGCCGCAGCGCTTCGGCCCGGTCGGCCCCCTCCTTGGAGAAGCGCCCCCGCAGCGGGTTGCCCGTGAGCCGGATTTTGCCGGCCGGGAAAAACCGTTCCATCCCCTCGTAGGCCGTGCAGATGCGCCGGGCGCCTTTCGCAAGAATCTTGTTGGTCACCCCGGCATAGGAATTCTGCTCTTGAATCAGGGTCGGCACTCCCATGCGCTGGGCCGCCCACAGCACCGGAGCGCTGGCATAGCCCCCGAAGCCCACAACGGCATCGGCGCCGAATTCACGGATGGTCTTGCGGGCCAGCCGGATGCTGCGCCACACCTTCAGCGGCACCAGCAGGTTGCGCCATTCCAGACGCCGCTGCAATCCGGCGATGGGCAGCCCCACGATGCGATAGCCCAGGGCAGGGACCTTTTCCATTTCCATCTTGCCTTCAGCGCCCACGAACAGCAGTTCCACACCGTCGCCCAAACGGCGCTGCAAGGCTTCGGCAACCGCCACGGCCGGATAGATATGGCCGCCCGTGCCGCCGCCCGAAAGAATGATATGTTTCTTCGTCTTCATCGTATCGGTCAATTTCGATCCGCCTGTTCTGTCGTTCCGAGCGAAGCGAGGAATCTTCCGCCCGCTTCGTCGCCGCCCCGAACGGCGAACCGGATAATTTTCAATTCTTAATTTTCATCGTCCCCAGCTCTCGCGGTCGAGCGAACGGTAGTTGATCGCTTCGGCCACGTCGGCCGCTTCGATCCGTTCGCGTCCCGCCAGGTCGGCAATCGTGCGCGCCACTTTCAGAATCCGGTCGTAGGCACGGGCCGAGAGCGACAGCCGCTGCATGGCCTGTTCCAGCAGCGCCGACGACGCGGCGTCCAGCCGGCAGTATTCGCGCAGCATCGCCGCGTTCATCATGGCGTTGGTATGCACCCCCGCACAATCGCGGAAGCGTTCGCGCTGCACCTCCCGCGCCCGGCACACCCGTTCGCGAATGGCGCTGCTCGGTTCGCCCGGCGCGGCGTCGGCCAGTTCGGACGCTTCGACGGGCGTCACCTCGACGTGCATGTCGATGCGGTCCATCAGCGGGCCCGAAACCCGCCCCATGTATCGCTGCACCGCGCCCGAAGAGCAGCTGCATTCTTTCGAGGGGTGGTTGTAGTAGCCGCACGGACACGGGTTCATGGCAGCGACCAGCGTAAAGTTGGCCGGGTAGAGCACCCGGTAACGCGCCCGGGCCACCGTAATCCGTTTCTCCTCCAGCGGTTGGCGCAGCACTTCCAGCGCACTGCGGCCGAACTCGGGCAGTTCGTCCAAAAACAGCACCCCGTTGTGGGCCAGCGACACCTCGCCCGGGTGGGGCGACTGCCCGCCGCCGATAAGCGCCACCTGCGACACGGTGTGGTGCGGCGAGCGGAACGGACGCCGCGACAGCAGCCCCTCGCTGCCGGCCAGTCCGGCCACGGAGTGGATTTTGGTCGTCTCCAGCGCCTCCTCCGACGAAAGCGGCGGCAGAATCGTAGGCATCCGGCGCGCCAGCATCGTCTTGCCCGAACCCGGCGAACCGATCATCAGTACGTTGTGGCCCCCGGCGGCGGCGATTTCCAACGCGCGCTTGACATGGGCCTGCCCCTTGACGTCGGCGAAATCCTCGTCGTAGCGGCCCGCTTCCGCAACCGCTGTTTTGTCCGCAGCCGCCACAGCCGGAGCAATCTCCGCTTCGCCATTGAGAAAGGCGGCCACCTCTTTCAGGCTGCCCGCCCCGAACACTTCGACGCCCTCGACGACCGCCGCTTCGGCCGCATTGGCCGCGGGTACTACCAGCCGTTTCACACCGTCGTGCCGAGCCTGGATGGCTACGGGCAGGATGCCCCGCACGGGTTTGACCGAGCCGTCGAGCGACAGTTCGCCCGCAAACAGCGTATCGGCCAGCGCTCCGGTCTCTATCCGCCCCATGGCCGCCAGAATCCCCACGGCAATCGGCAGGTCGAACGCAGCGCCCTCCTTGCGCAGGTCGGCCGGGGCCAGGTTGACCACCACTTTCTTGCCCGACATGTGTTCGCCGGAGTTCTCGAACGCCGCCCGGATGCGCTGCTCGCTCTCCTTCACGGCGTTGTCGGGAAGCCCCACCAGGTAGAGCCCCAGCCCGCCGCCCGCGATGTTGACCTCGACGGTCACCGTCACGGCGTCGATACCGACGACTGCCCCTGCGAATGTCTTGACGAACACGGTGCGTAGTGCGGATTAAAACGGAGCCTCATCGCCCAGCGACGGAGGCGTTATGTCGAATTCGCCGCCGCCCGCAGCGGCTCCCAGACCGCCCATGCCGCCCGGTGCCGGACCGCCGTTCGAGCCGCTGGCATAGTCGTCGTAGGCCTGCTGGCTTTCGTAGGCCTGCGAGGGGGGCAGCATCGAATCGTCCAGGTCGGCGAACCGCGCCTGCTCCTTGAGGAAGCGCAGATTGACATCGCACACGGCGCCGTTACGGTGCTTGGCGATGATGATTTCCGCCATTCCGGCCGTCGGCATGCCGTTCTCGTCCTGGTTGATGCCGTAGTACTCCGGGCGGTGGATGAACGCCACGATGTCGGCGTCCTGCTCGATGGCGCCCGATTCGCGCAGGTCCGAGAGTTGCGGACGCTTCGAGCCGCCGCGCATCTCGGTGGCGCGGCTCAACTGCGACAGGGCGATAATCGGCACGTTCAGTTCCTTGGCGATGGCCTTGAGCGTGCGCGAAATGAACGCCACCTCCTGCTCGCGGTTGCCCTTGGAGTCCTGGTTGCCCGTCATGAGCTGGAGGTAGTCGATGATGATGATTTTGATGTCGTTGTGAATCTTGAGCCGCCGGGCCTTGGAGCGGAACTCGAAGACCGAAAGGGCCGGGGTGTCGTCGATGAACAAAGGCGCGGCACCCAGCGGTTTGGTGGCCGATTCGAGGTGGCGCCACTGCTCGGGCGACAGGCGGCCCGACTTGACGTCATTGCCGCTCAGCCCCGTCTCGGCGATGATAAGACGCATCATCAGCTGCACCGACGACATTTCGAGCGAGAAGAACGCCACGCCCGCTTCGTGGTCGACGGCCATGTTGCGGGCCATCGAAAGCACGAACGCCGTCTTACCCATCGACGGACGGGCCGCGATGATAACCAGGTCCGAGAGCTGCCAGCCCAGCGTCACCCGGTCGATGGCCATGAAGCCCGACGGCACGCCGTTGAAAGCGCTGGTGTTCTTCGAGGCCTCCTCGATCTGCATCAGCGCCCGGGCCAGAATATCCTTGGACGACTGCACCGAACGCTTGACATGCCCCTCCGAAACCTTGAAGATTTCGCCCTCGGCAAACCCGATCAGCTCCGTCACGTCGGTCGATTCGTCGTAGGAGCGTTTCTGGATTTCGGTCGCCGAGCGTATCAGCTCGCGCTGCACGTACTTCTGGGCAATGATTTTGGCGTGGAACTCCACGTTGGCCGCCGACCCGACTTTCTGCGTCAGCTGGGCCAGATACGAAGCCCCGCCGACTTTCTTCAGCTCTTTCTTCACCTTGAGCCGTTCGGTCACGGTGTAGAGGTCGATGGGCTTCAGTTCCATCGACAGTTCTTCGATCGCCTTGTATATGAGCCGGTGTTCCTCGGTGTAGAACGATTCGGGGGTCACGAATTCCTGCACCGCGATGATGCTGTCCTTTTCGAGCATCAGCGCGCCCAGTACCGCTTCCTCCAGTTCGACCGCCTGCGGGGGTACGCTGCCGAGCGTGTCGGTCAGCGCTTCGTAGGCTTCGCCGTTGCGCCGGGAAGGGATAAAATCCTTAGCCATTTCGTAGGGTTTCTTTCAGCCTTCAAAAGTAGCGATTCGGGCGGACATATCAAAAAACAGCGCAAAAAAAATGGAACGATGCGGCCGTGTCGCTGTTTTTTTGTATCTTGACAGCAAACCTCACCGCCATGAAGAAATCCATCCGAACCCTGCTTGCCGCAATGACGGCCACTGCGCTGCTTACGGGCTGCGCGACACAAAAAAACTCTTCTGCTCGGCAGTCCTCCTCCATTGTGGCAATCGCAGCCCTCGATGCAGGTTATTATGTCATTGACATCGACGAAGTGTACGCTCCTAACGGTCAACGCACAGACGTAACCAGCAGTTATTTCTCCGTAGAAGGCAATCAAGGATTGCTCAATTTATCATCAGTACTTTTCCGAAACGAACCGTTTCGACGATTGAGCGATTTACGAGCATCTTATGACGTACAGGTTGAAGCAAATTCAGTTACTGAAAAGGGAGACCGAATATTTCAATTGAAAATTGCGAATAAAAAGAACCTAAAAGCAATTTACGAAATGTACATCACGCTCTATGCCGACAGCGACCAATGCGCCGTCCGGATGGGACACGCCCGGGGGCAGAACCACCTCTGCACCTTCCGCGGGCGTCTCCGCCCGGCTTAGCGCCCCGCTCGACACAACAAAAAACCGGCCCTTTGCAAGGCCGGTTTTTCATTTTGCGGGAGGAGAGGTCACTCTTTCAGCCCCAACTCGCGGCGGGAGACGGCAAGAACGGCGATACTGATGCGGCAGTCGGGCACCGCCTGCACGATAGCTTGGGCGCAGGAGGCCAAGGTGCTGCCCGTTGTCATCACGTCGTCGACCAGCAGGATATGCCTGCCCGCCAGCCGTTCGGGATGCCGCACCGCAAAGGCTCCCTCCACGTTTCCGGCCCGTTCGCGGTGCGGTTTGAGCGCCTGCGATGACGTATAGCGGCTGCGGCGCACGCTGCGGCGGTCGACCGCCACCCCCAACGCCGCGGCGATTCCCTCGGCAAGGTATTCCGACTGGTTGTATCCGCGCCAAATGCGCTTGACGGGATGAAGCGGCAGCGGAACCACCGCATCCACACCGCCGTACAGCCCGCTTTCGGCCAAGCATTCGCCGTACCACCCGCCCATGGTCCGGGCCGCGAGCCACGTTCCGCGGTATTTGAATCCGTGAATCATCCGCCGCCACCCGCTGTCCCGGACGTAATACAGAAAAGCCGACGCCCGCACGACGGGCACCAGCCCCCAGAATTTGCGCAGCACCGGATTGTCGGCTTCGCCGCAGTAGCCCGTCAGCGGCGCCGTCAGGCGGCACAGCGTGCAGAGCCCCCGTTCGCCCGGCATCAGCCGCGTGCCGCAGACCGGGCAGACCGGAGGAAGCACAAGCGCGGCCGCATCGCGCAGCAGCTCACTGAGGGTCGACATTGGGGATGACGGCAATATGGCGGAATTCGGGATGCTGCGCAAAAGCCTGCAATTCGGCGCCCAGCAGTTCGCGGGCGCGGGCCGACGATGCGCCGCTCTCGATTTTGAGCAGCAGCCCCAGCAGGTATTCGCCGCGGATGCGGTCGACAGGCGGGGCCATCGGGCCCAGCAGCCGGCGGCCGAAGCGTCGGCGCAGCCCGGCAGCCAGATGGACGGCTCCGCGCCGCAGCAGCTGCAAATCGCGGTGACGCAGCGTGAGGGTCGTCAGCCGGGCGTAGGGCGGATAGAAAAAGGCTTCGCGGTCGGCCAGCTGCATCCGGGCCATCGCCCCGAAATCGCCCTCGACCACCTGCCGGACGACCGGATGGCCCGGTTCGGCGGTCTGGATGACCACCTCGCCCCCCTGCGCCCGGCGGCCGGCCCGGCCCGCCACCTGCATCATCAGTTGGAAGGCCCGTTCCCCGGCCCGGAAATCGGGATTGTTGAGCATGTTGTCGGCGTTGAGAATCCCCACCAGCGCGACCCCCTCGAAGTCGAACCCCTTGGTTATCATCTGCGTGCCTACCAGGATGTCGGTTTCGCGGCGCGCGAACGCCGCCACAATGGCGCTGAACGCCCTTTCGGAAGTCACCGTATCGCGGTCGAGCCGCGCCACCCGCGCCTCGGGGAAGATGCGGGCTATCTCCTCTTCGATTTTCTCGGTGCCGAATCCCATCGGCACCACGTCGGTCACCTTGCACGACGGGCATTTGGCAGGTACGGGTTCGCTGTGACCGCAGTAGTGGCAGACCAGCCTGCCGCCCGCCTTGTGGTAGGTCAGTGTCACGTTGCAGTCGGGACAGCGGGCCGTCCAGCCGCACTCCGTGCATTCCACATAGGGCGAAAACCCGCGGCGGTTCTGAAACAGCATGACCTGTTCGCCCCGGCCGAGCGTCTCGCCGATTTTGTCCAGCAGCAGTTTGTTGAAATGGGCGTGCCGTTCGCCGCGCCGCGCCGCCCGCAGCGTGTCCGACACGATGATTTCGGGCATCCGGGCATCGCCGTAGCGTTCGCTCAGCGTCGCCCGGCCGTACTTCCCGCCCGAGGCGTGGAGCCACGTTTCGAGCGAGGGGGTGGCGCTCCCCAGCAGGGTCCGGCCCCCGAAAATCCGCGCCATCATCACAGCGCAGTCGCGCGCATGGTAGCGGGGCGCAGGTTCGGCCTGCTTGTAGCTGGCGTCGTGTTCCTCGTCGACAATAATGAGTTGCAGGCGCGCCAGCGGCAGGAATATCGACGACCGCACCCCCACCACGAATTCGCCCCCCTCGGAGCGGTTGAGCCGCAGGTAGGTTTCCGAGCGTTGGCGGTCCGTCAGCCGCGAATGGTAGGGGGTCACCCGGCTGCCGAAGATGCGTTCCATGCGTTCGATCAGCTGGGCCGTCAGCGCGATTTCAGGCACCAGCAGCAGCACGTCGCCGCCCCGTGCCAGCACTTCGGCAATCAGATGGATGTAGATTTCGGTCTTGCCCGACGAAGTGACCCCATGCAGCAGGGCCGTCGCCTTGCCGTCGGCAAACTGGCGCCGCAGTTCGTCGAGCGCCGCCTGCTGGTGGGGCGTCAGCTGCGGCAGCCGGAAAACGGCTTCGCCGCGCTCGGCGGTGCGTTCGTGTTCGGCAGCCCGGACAAAGCCCTTGCGCTCCAGCGCATGCAGCACAGCCCGGTCGGCCTGCAACAGCCGCCGCGGCACCTCGCCTTCGGGCAGTCCGCCGCCGTCGCCGGCCGAGACCAGTTCAAACAGCGCTTCGTATTGCTTCGGAGCCCGGCGCTCCAGCTTCTCGAACACCTCGTGGAGCCGTTCTTCGTCCCGAAGTTCCGGCGCCAGCGACAGATAGCATTCCGTGCGGGGGCGGAATTCCTCGTCGGCGAAACGCTCGCGGCTGTCGGCCGAGGGCTTCATCAGCGACGGCAGCGCCGCGCGCATCACCTCGCCCAGCGAACACATGTAATAGGAAGCGACCCACTCCCACAGCTTCATCTGCGCCGCGGTGAGCAGGGGTCGGTCGTACAGCGGACGCTGCACGGGTTTGATACGTTTGAAATCGGGCCTGCGCTCATGCACGCGCCACACGATTCCCGTATGGAATTTGCGGGGGCCGAACTGCACCTCCACAGCACAGCCCGCCGCCAGCTCCATCCCCTCCGGGACGGCAAAGGTATAGGCCGGCTGCGCCAGCGGCAGCACGACGTCGGCGAAGCGCTCCATCTACATCTTGGGCAGGGACTGGAAACCCTGGCCGTAGACGCCCGCCACGGAACCTATCGACATGAAAGCCGTGGGGTCGACCGACTTGACGACCTTCAGCACGTCGGACGTCTCGCGCTTGCGGCACACGACGACCACAACCTTCATCTCCTCGCGCGTATAGCCGCCCATGCCGTCGAGCAGCGTCACACCGCGGTGGGCGACTTCCAGAATGGCCTTGGTGATTTCGTCGTACTTGCGGCTCATGATGAAAATCTGGTTCGACTGCTGGTTCCCCGACATGATCATGTCGACCGTATAGCCGAAGACCGCCGTGAGGATATAGCCGTAGACCACCGTCGTGAGGGTCTTGCCGACCAGCAACGACGAGCCGATGATGATGAAGTCCGAGCACATGACGATGTTGCCGTAGCGCACCGTGCGGTATTTGTTGATAATCATCGCCACGATGTCCACGCCGCCCGTCGAACCGCCCTGCATGAAGCAGATGGCCACGCCCGAACCGGCCAGAATACCGCCCAGGATAACCTGGAGGATGTTCTCCAGGCCCGAGAAGAGGCCTTCGGGCGGCAGTACGCTCTCCCAGAAGTTCATCGCCACGGAAATCATGATGATCGAGAAGACGGTCTTGACGCCGAACTTCCACCCCACGATGAATCCCGCCACAAGCAGCAGCAGCGCATTGATCATGAAAACCATCGTGCCGATGCTCACCTGCCACCCGAAAAGGTGTTCGACGAACATGCACAGCACCAGCGACAAACCCGCCGCGCCGCCGCCCATGCCGTCGGCAGGCAGGATGCAGCCTATCCAGCCGAACGCGTAGAGGAACATGCCCACGGTCATCAGGAAATACTCCTTGATGCCTGCGAAGAACCGATTGGTCGAGAAACCGTCCATAATGGCGAAATATTAGCTTGTTGCAAAGATAATAAAAAATCGCTACGGTAGATTCTTTTCTTTCCCGGCCAATATCCGGCCCTCGGCGGCATATGGCAGCACTCGTTGCTAAAACGTTTTAGCAGCAAAAAGTTCCCCTTGCCAGGCGTCTGTCTCTTCCAGCCGTTTTTCGAGCATCGCCCACAATTGTTCGTTGCGCACCAAGCCCCAATTCGGCCCGTAGTGGTAACGCGGCGGCGCTTCGGAGGCGAAACGCTCGACCACCAGCGAGGGGCGCAGGCGGCGCAGGATTTCGGTGAAAAGAGCGATGTATTCGTCGAGCGTCCAGAAGCGGAACCGCCCGGGGTCGGCGTCGTACTGCGCCGCCATCGGCGTGTCGCGGAAAATCTGCAGCTGGTGGAATTTGACCGTCGTCAGCGGCAGGGCGTTGATAAGGGAAGTCTGCGCAACGAGCATTTCGTCGCTCTCGCCCGGCAGGCCCAAAATGAAATGGGCGCCGACATGCAGCCCCCGTTCGGCAGTCATCCGCACGGCACGGCAGGCCGTGGCGAAGTCGTGGCCGCGGTTCACGGCGCGCAGCGTCTCGTCGCAGGTCGATTCGATGCCGTATTCGATGGCTACGTAGTGCGTCCGGGCCAGCCCGGCGAAGTAATCGAGCTTCTCCTCGTCGATGCAGTCGGGACGCGTCCCCACGACAATGCCCGCCACCTCCGGATGCGCCAGCGCTTCGGCGTAGAGCGTCCGCAGCCGTTCGAGCGGCGCATAGGTGTTGGAAAACGACTGGAAATAAACCAAGTAGCGCGACGCACCGCGATAACGCCGCCTATGGAATTCGATGCCCTCCTCGATTTGCCGGCGGATGCCTTTCGAGGGGATGCAATAAGAGGGGGTGAACGCTCCGTTGTTGCAGAACGTACACCCTCCCTCGGCTATCGTGCCGTCACGGTTGGGGCAGGTGAATCCGGCATCTGCCGAGAGCTTCTGCACCCGGCCGCCGAATACCCGGCGGAAATACCCGGCATAGGAGTTATACCGCCGCGAATCGCCCCAAGGATAAATCATCTATATCTTCCAGAACGACGTATTGAGCTTGCCTTTGGGCGCCTGCGGCACGTTCGGGAAGAACGTCTGTCCGGTCTGCTGTTCGATCCACTCCACCGATTTGATGAACTGCGACGGCGTCACACCCGAATAGGACTTGTGGTCGAACCAGTATCCGGCGCATTCTATTTCATCGGCCGAAAGTTCCCACAGGGGTTTGCCCGTGTCGCCCGCCTTGGAACGGATCAGCACCTTGTAGAAGTTCGTCGGCACGGTTACTTTTTTGGCGGGTTTGCTGTTGTCCTCGCAGGTCGTATTGCGATTGGCAAAATGAGCGCCCGTCACCATATAGAGCGTATCGGAGCATATCATCTTGTGGCAATTCAGTTCAAGGTCTTTCCAGATACCGCCGTTGAAGCCGTTCTGAATCTGCGGCGACATGTTGGTGAAATAGTAGGTCTGCTCGTTGATGGCCACGCTCGACTGACGGTCGTTGGAGGCCAGCATGTGGCCGCGGGAATAGCTGTTGATGGGCTTGTACGCCGATTTCAGACTGGGCTGCACGCTCGTCGGGATAATCGGCCCGTACTGCCATTTTTCATTACGGCCCACATCTCCGTTCGTGTAGTACTTGTGCATCGGGTACGCCACCCATATCGGACCGCACAGCTCTTTGCTGAAGCATACCGTATAGTTGCGGACCGTCGGCGCATTGGCGCACATGTAGTAGGCATAATAATAGTCCGCATTCTCTTTCTCGCCCAGCAGTTCGGCCCAGCCCGAGTGACGGGTCGCACCGGGGTCCTGGGGGGGGGTAGGTTTGTCGGGGTCGGGATTATCCGGGTCGGGGTCCGGATCGGGATCGGGCTTAGGCTCGTCCGGGCCCGGGTTGTCCGGATCGGGCTCTTCGGGAGCCTCCCAGGTCTGGAACACGGCGGGCTTTCCGGCCATGCGCTCGCCGTTCATATCGACGAACGGATAAACCATGTAGACCGTCTCGGGGGCCAGCGAAGTCAGCGTACATTTGAGCATGCTGTCCTCGATACGGGGGTCGGTGACCGTAATCGCCGGAGCCGTCGAAGCGCTCGAAACGGGCTGGCAGACAAAGCCGCAGGGGTTCGACGCAAGCACGCCCTTGCCGAAAAGCGTCAGGCAGGTCACCTCGGCGGTCAGTCCGTCGACCGTCACTTCGGGCTGGCGGAACCACTGCTCGGGCGAATCGCCCTTGTTGTCGTCGCAGGCCGCGAACGCCAGCGCAGAAAAACAATAAACAAACGCGAAAAATCTTCTCATGAGGAGGAAACGTTAGTCCGGTTATTTTATTTTGTCGGCCGCGGCGAAATCCGGTTCCGGGCCGTAGTTTTCAATCCTTGTTCTTCGAGTCCATCCATATCGTCACCGGGCCGTCGTTCACGAGCGACACCTGCATGTCGGCCCCGAAACGCCCCGTAGGCACCGCCTGCCCGAGCAGTTCTTCCACCCGCCGCACGAACGCTTCGTAAAGCGGCCGGGAGACCGCTTCGGGCGCCGCCTTGATGTAGGAGGGCCGGTTGCCCTTGCGCGTCGAGGCCATCAGCGTGAACTGGCTCACGGCCAGCACTCCGCCCCCTGCCTGCTTCACGTCGAGGTTCATGATGCCCGCTTCGTCGTCGAAAATCCGCAGCCGCACGAGTTTTCCGGCCAGATATTCGATGTCCTCCTGCGTGTCGTCCCCGCCCACGCCGACCAGCACCAGCAGCCCCGCCCCGATTTCGGAGCAGCGCTCGCCGCCGATGTCGACCGCGGCGCTCCGCACACGTTGAACAAGCAGACGCATTCGGCTACGAATTCTCGAAACAAGCCCACAAATTGTCGCCCGCCGGCACAGGAGCCGTCACCTCCACCTGCTCGTGCCGCACCGGGTGGTCGAACGCCACCTGCCGCGAATGGAGCGAAATCCCCCCGCCGGGCAGCGAACGCTTGGCGCCGTATTTCAGGTCGCCGCGAATCGGGCAGCCGATTTTCGAGAGCTGGGCGCGTATCTGATGATGCCGCCCGGTCAGCAGTTCCACCTCCAAAAGCGTGTAGCGGGTCCCGGCGCCGGCCATCCGGTATTTCAGCCGCGCCTCCTTGGCTTCGGGCCGCGGAGCGTCGAACGCCTTGGAGCGGTTGGTCCTGCCGTCGCGGAGGATATAGTGGCGCAGCTCGCCGCTCTCGGCTTCGGGCCGGTTCTCGGTCAGCGCCCAGTAGACCTTGCGGATGCGCCCCTCGCGAATCATTTCGTTGAGCCGCACCAGCGCCTTGGAGGTCTTGGCGAAAAGCACCGCGCCGCTCACCGGGCGGTCGATGCGGTGCACCACGCCGAGAAACACCTCGCCGGGCTTGCCGTCGCGCTCCTTGATGAAGCGTTTTATCCGGTCCTCCAGCGCACTCTCGCCCGAGGGGTCGGGCTGCACCAAATCGCCGCAGTGCTTGTTGACTATCAGCAGGTGGTTGTCTTCATAAAGAATATCGTCGGGCGAGAACATGGGGCTACAAGATAAAGGTGAAGGGCAGCAGCTTAGCCGCCGTTTCGACTGCGCTGGCCGTGCCGCTGCCGCTCATGATGACCCGCATGGGGCAGCCCTGGCGGCGTTCGACGTCGACCATCACCTGGCGGCACTGCCCGCAGGGGTAGCACTCGCGTTCGGAGGGGTCCGAAGCGATGGCCAGCGTCTCGATGGGGTCGTCGGCAAAGTTGGCCTGCGCATAGAACAGCAGCGAGCGCTCGGCGCACAGCCCCGCGGGGAAAACCTCGCTCTCGATGTTGCTGCCGCTCAGAATCCGGCCGCTGCGCAGCCGGGCCGCGGCTCCGACGCGGAATTTCGAGTAGGGAGCATAGGCCCTCGCCGTGGCGCGTTCGGCTTCGGCCACCAACGCCCGGTCGGCCTCCGGAAGCGCCGCGGGCGAATCGTAATGCTCGTAGCTGAAACGATGTTCCTTTTTCATAATCGAAACGTAAGAAAACAAAATTAGGTTAAATTTCGGAAAAACGCAAACCGCGCGGCGAATTCCACCGCCGCAGACAACAAAGAGGACGGCGGGGCCATCCTCTTCGGTTGTCGGAAACACGTGCCGCGCGCTATTCCAGCACGAACTTGGTCTGCACGCTGTACTGGAGCTTGATGGTCTTGAAGTCGAGCGGCTCTTCGTCGGCAGCCCCCTCGGCCCCGGCGGCATCCATCGCCTTCATGCTGCGCATGGTCAGCGCATTGTTGTAGTACGAGGGCATGATGTCGTTGTTCGAGTCCCAGATGTAGAAGCACTTGCCCACCTTCTGACCGATGGCTTCGGCCAGCGTGCGGGCGCTCTGCTGTGCGTTGCGGATAGCTTCGACGCGCACCGCTTCCTTGAGCGAGTCGATCCGGGAGTGCGACACCTTCAGTATCGAAACGTTGGAGATGCCCAGCTTGTCGAGTGCCTGCCATACCTTGGCCACCTCGGCCGCCGAACCCAGCTGCAGCTGATACTTGGCCGTCGCCACCGAAGTGTTCTTCTTGAAGAATTCGCTCGACAGGTTGGCCACCTTGAGCTGCTTCTCGATGTTCACGCCCTGCTTTTTCAGCGCGGCAATCATGTCGCGCTGCTGGCTCTCGACCGAAATCTTGCCTTTGGAATCGCGTTCGTCGATGACCACCGAAAGGTAGAATTCGTCGGGCGCGATTTCCTTTTCGGCACGTCCGTTCACCTGGATATAGCTCGGAAAGGCTTCCTGCACCTGCGCAGAGACAGGCAGTGCGAATGCGGCCACGGCGGCCGCAAGTAAAACGATGCGTTTCATAATCTTCTGTTTTTTGGACAAGCGTTCTGTTTGCAAATATAACGCCGGAATCCCCGCCTTTATTGTCTCCTCACGAGTTTCACCACGTTCTCGACATGGTGCGTGTGGGGGAACATGTCGACGGGCTGCACGGCCACGACCCGGTAGTCGGCGTCCAGCAGAGCCAGGTCGCGGGCCTGCGTAGCGGGGTTGCAGCTCACGTAGACGATGCGTTCGGGCGCGGCCCGCAGAATGACGTCGACGACAGGCTCGTCGACCCCGGCGCGCGGCGGGTCGAGAATCACCACGTCGGGCCGACCGTTGGCTTCGACGAACGCATCGTCGAGCACCGCTTTCATGTCACCCGCATAGAACGCCGTATTGCCGATGCCGTTGAGCTCGGAATTGAGCTTCGCATCCTCGATGGCTTCGGGCACATACTCGATGCCCACCACCCGGCGGCAATGGCGGGCGCAGAAGTTGGCGATAGTGCCCGTGCCCGTATAGAGGTCGTAAAGAACGTCGTCGGATTTCAAGTCGGCAAACTCCCGCGCCACCTTGTAAAGCTCGTAGGCCTGCGCCGAATTGGTCTGATAAAACGATTTAGCACCCACCTTGAACCGCAGCCCCTCCATCTCTTCGACGATATGGTCCTTGCCGCGGTAGCACACCGCGTCGAGATCGCCCGTCGAATCGTTGAATTTCGTATTGACGACATAGCACAGCGATGTGATTTCCGGGAACTTCGCCGCCAGGTGGTCCAGCAGCGCCTCGATTTTCGGCCGGTCGTCGGCCCCGAAGACCACGATGACCATCACCTCGCCCGTCGATGCGGTCCGCACCACCATGTTGCGCATCAGCCCCTCGTGCGTCCGCGCATTGTGGAACGTGTAGCCGTGCTCAATGCTAAAACGTTTTACCTCGTCGCGCAGGGCGTTCGAGGGCTCGGGCTGAAGCCAGCACCTGCGAATGTCCAGCACCTTGTCGAACATGCCCGGGATATGGAACCCGGCGGCAGGCTCCGCGGCGATGTCGCCCCCGGCCGCCACCTCCTCACGGGTGAGCCAACGGCGGTCGGCGAAGGTGAATTCCAGCTTGTTGCGGTAGAACTGCGTATGCTCCGAACCCAGGCAAGGCGCGATTTCGGGCAGTTCGACCTTGCCGATGCGTGTCAGCTGGTCGCGCACCTGCCCGCGCTTGAACCGCAGCTGCTCCTCGTAAGGCAGATTCTGCCACTTGCAACCGCCGCAGGTACCGAAATGCTCGCAGAACGGCTCGGCCCGCAACGGCGACTTTTTCACGTAACGGACCACATAGCCCTCCATGAAGCGGCGGCGCTTGACGCGAATCTGCACGTCGACCACATCGCCCGGCACGGTCATCGGAACGAAGACCACCTGCTCGTTCCAGCGGCCCATCGCCTTGCCTTCGGCCGCCAGGGTCGTTATCTCCAGCCCTTCGATCAAAGGGTAATTCGCTTTCTTTCTTGCCATAAGATTCGATTTGCCGACACAAAAATAGCAATAAAAGCCGAAAGTCGAAAAGTATTTCGAGGCTGCCGCCTGCGACGCGTCTTCGGCGCGCAGTCCGGCGGAACCGCAAAACAAAACCGCGTCAAACGATTGTTTGACGCGGTTTCCAGTGCCCAGGACAAGACTCGAACTTGCACGAACTAAACGTTCACTACCCCCTCAAAGTAGCGTGTCTACCAATTTCACCACCTGGGCGACACATACCGAAACTTGCGATTCGGGAGCACAAATATAGGGCATAATTTTCAAACCGCCAAATTTTTCGATACGCGCGACGAATTTTTATCCGAAAGCCCCGCCCGCCGGGCCGACGAACACTCCGCCGGCCCGACTGCGGGACGACAGCTTAACGGAGGGTCATTTCGTCGAGCAGGTACCCTGCGCCGCCGATGCGGTCGATGACCATCAGCACGTAGCGGATGTCGACGGCAATGTTGCGGCAGATAGCGGGGTCGAACTCGATGTCGCTCATCGTCGAACGCCACGTGCGGTCGAAGTTGATGCCCACCAATTCGCCGCGGGCGTTGAGAATCGGCGAACCCGAATTGCCGCCCGTGGTGTGGTTGGTCGCCAGAAAGCAGACCGGCACCGTGCGGCGGCCGCCGATTTCGACGCCCCAGCGGCCGTAGGCTTTCGAGGCATGGAGGTCGCGCAGCGACTGCGGAATGTCGTAGTCGTAAATCGCCGGATTGTCCTTGGCGATGATGCCGTCGAGGGTGGTCAGCGGCTTGTGGTACTCGCCGTCGGCATATTCGTAGCCCGCCACCGTGCCGTAGGCCACACGCAGGGTGAGGTTGGCATCGGGGAACATGGCGCCCTCGCGCTTCTCGGCGGCGGCCCAGCGGCGCAGCCCCTCGACATAACGCGCATAGAGCTCGTTCATGCGTGCGCTGTTGAAGTTGCGCAGCGAACGGGTGCCGAGCCGGCCGACGATTTCGGCATGGAGCTTTCCGACGGCGGTTTTCAGCGCCGCGATTTCGCCGTTCGCGGGGTCGTTCACGGCCAACCCGAAAATATGGTCGGCATAGGCCTCCGGAGAACCGTACTGCCCTATCCCGGCTTCGATTTCGGGAATCGCGGGCAAAAGATTGTTGCGGGCGGCATACTCCCCGAACGCCTGGCGGTAGAGCGCCCGTTCGGTCGGCTCGCGCTTGGCGAAAAGCGGGTCGGCCTTCTCCTCCTCGGCATAACCGTAAGCGAGCGTCAGCAGCGTCTCGGCCAGCAGCTCGCGCGTATAATAATAAGGCAGCGCCCGGGCGAATTCCTTGCGCAGCTCCTCCAGCACTTCGGCGTCGCCCGTGGCTTCGACGAACCGTGCTTCGGTCCGCAGCTTCTTGTCATAGGTGCCCAGCCGGTTGATGCCCAGCACCTCGCCCTGCCACTTTTTCCATGCGTTGGCAATCGTGGCGTGCTTGGCCGCGTAGTAGATGCGCAGGGCCGGGTCGCTCTCCTGGGCCTCGGCGATAATGTCGAGCCGCCCCGTGCGGATGGCAATCTTCATCGGGTCGGAAGTTTCGGCGATGTACTTCACCACGTCCGAGAGGATATACTGCTGCGTGTTGCCGGGAAAACCGTAAATCATCGTGAAGTCGCCCTCGCCGACCCCGCGCGTGGAGACCGTGAAATGGCGGCGCGGACGATAAGGCACGTTGTCCGGCGAATAGGCGGCGGGCTTGTTGTCGGGCCCGGCGTAGACGCGGAACACCGAGAAATCGCCCGTATGGCGGGGCCATATCCAGTTGTCGGTGTCGCCGCCGAACTTGCCGATGGACGAGGGCGGCGCGGCGACCAGCCGCACGTCGTCGAACTGCTCGTAGAGGAAGAGAAACTGCTGGTTGCCGTAGTACATCTGCTCGACAGCGGCCTTGTAGCCTTTGCCCTCGGCTTCGGCCTTGCGGACGATTTCGTCGGCCGTCTCGCCTGCGGCCATGCGGTCGGTCACCTCCTCCATGCGGACGAGGAAGCGGACGTTAAGGTTTCTGTTGGGCAGCTCCTCGTCGCGCGAGCGGGCCCAGAAACCGCGGGTCAGATAATCGTGTTCGAGCGTTGAATGGCTCTGGATGGCATCGTAACCGCAGTGGTGGTTGGTCAGCAGAAGCCCCTCGGCGGAAACCAGCTCGCCCGTACAGCCGCCGTCGAAAAGCACCACGGCGTCTTTCATCGAAGCCTTGTTGACCGAATAGATGTCGTCGGCCGTAAGGCGGAATCCTTTGGCGCGCATGTCGCCGATGCGGTGCGAAATCAGGCTCGGAAGCCACATCCCCTCGTCGGCCGTGGCGGGCGCGAGCAGCAGGAGCGAAAAAAGGGTCAGCAGAATACGTTTCATGGTTTCAATGTTGGTCGATGAATTTTTCGAGTTCGGTATAGACGCGCTGAATCGGCAGCCCCATGACGTTGAAGAACGAACCGTCGATGCGCTCGATGGCGGCATAGCCGATCCACTCCTGGATGCCGTAGGAACCGGCCTTGTCGTAGGGACGGTAGCTGTCTATGTAAAAAACGATCTCTTCGTCGGAGAGGGTGCGGAACCACACCTCCGTGCGGGCGGAGAAAGTACGGCGCCGGGCGGCGGTGCGCAGCGTCACGCCCGAGACGACCGTATGGCTGTGGCCCGAAAGGCGGCGCAGCATGGCGAAAGCATCGTCGCGGTCGCGGGGCTTGCCCAACACGCGGCCGTCGAGGATGACCACGGTGTCGGCGGTCATGAGGATTTCATCGGGCGCGAGGGGCCGGGGAAAAGCATCGCTTTTGAGCTGCGAAAGGTAGGCCGGAACCTCCTCGGCGGCGAGCTTGTCGGGATAGACCTCCTCGCACTCGTATGGGGGAGCGGGCGCGTAAGGCAGGCCGCAGCCGTTCATCAGCTCGCGGCGGCGCGGCGACTGCGAAGCCAGCAGCAGGCGGTAAGGGCGGAGTTTTTCGGGAAGCAACATTATATAAAGTGAAAAGTTAAAGGTGAAAGGTGTTCGCCCGGGCCGGCTGCGGGGGTCGCACTTTGCGCGAGCCGGCCCCGGGCGGCAAAGCCGAAAGCTTTGCAGAATTCTTGTTTTTCAGTGTGAATTTATGTTCGTTCTATTTGATATCGAAATTCAACAATTCGCGGCCTTCGAGCGTGGCGCGCAGGCAATCGCCGGGAACGACGGGCCCCACGCCTGCGGGAGTTCCGGTGTAGATGAGGTCGCCCATGCGCAGGGTGGTATACTGCGAAACCGCCGCGACGATACGGTCGACGCTGAAAAGCATGTCGCCCGTAAAACCCTGCTGGCGCACTTCGCCGTTGACGGAGAGCTCGAACCGCAGGTTCTGCACGTCGCCGCCCAACTCCGCCAGCGGCAGAAATTCGGGTGAGAGCGCCGCCGAACGGTCGAACGCCTTGGCCGGCTCCCAGGGCAACCCTTTGGCGATGGCTTCGCGCTGGAGGTCGCGGGCCGTGAAGTCGATGCCGAGCCCTACTTCATGATAATAACGGTGGGCGAACTTCTCGGCAATCGAACGGCCGACACGGTCGATACGCACCACCAACTCGCACTCGTAATGCACCTCGTGCGAGAACGCCGGGATGTAGAACGGGTCGTTGTTGCGCAGCAGCGCCGTGTCGGGCTTCAGAAACCAAATCGGTTCGGCCGCATCCGCCGCCAGCCCCATGTCCCGGTGCAGCTCCTCGGCATGCGCCCGGTAATTGCGACCTATGCAGATGATTTTCATTGGCTATCTGTTATGGTTGAACTTTTCTACACGTGCAACGATGGCGACAACTCCGACAAAAAGCACAAGGATTTGCAGAACAATGCGTGTGGTTTCCGGAATAATTCTTAATTCTTCATTTTTAATTTTTCATTGCTCAACTCCTCCACCATCCGGCGGGCGAAGCGCTCGCTGGCGCCGGGACCGCCGATGACGGTACGCAGCTCGTCGAAGTCGGCGAGCATCCGCCCGCGCTTCGCCCCGCCGGCCACAATGGCCCGCAGCTCGCGTTCGGCCCGGTCGACGGAGAGGTCCGACTGAATGATTTCGGTAACGGCCTCGCGCCCGAGATTGAGGTTGACGAGCGATACCCACGGAACCTTGAGTACGTAGGGCTGCAACTTGACCTGGAACCACAGCGTGCGGTAGACCACCACTTCGGGAATCCCCAGCAAGGCCGTTTCGAGGGTCGCCGTACCCGAAGTCACGACGGCCGCTTCGGCGACGTGGAGTGTCTCGTAGGTCTTGTCGCAGACGTAGCGGAGACCGCTCCCGGCCATATATTGCTCGTAGAGCGAACGTTCGAGCCACGGCACAGCCGTCACAACGAACTGATGCCCGGGAAAACGCTCCGAAAGCCGGGCCATCAGCGGCAGGTTGTCGCGGATTTCGCCCCGGCGGCTTCCGGCCACCAACGCGACGATGGGCCGCTCGTCCAATCCATGCCTGCGGCGGAATTCTTCGGCCGTGGGCAGCGTCTCCCGCCGGGCTTCGAGCGCATCGACCAGCGGATTGCCCTCGAAAATCGGCTCGATGCCCTTGCGGCGGAAATATTCGCACTCGAACGGGAAGATGATGAACAGGCGGTCGACATACCTGCGAATGGCCTTGACCCGCCACTCGCGCCACGCCCACACCTTGGGGGCGATGTAATAGAAAGTGCGGATGCCGTGCTCCTTGGCCCAACGGGCCATCTTCATGTTGAACCCGGGGTAATCGACGAGAATCAACACATCGGGTGCGAACGCCGCGACATCGGCCTGACACTCGCGCATCTGCCGTTTGATAGTCCGCAAATTACGAAGCACCTGCACGATACCGAAGAACGAAGTCTCGCGGTAATGCTTCCGCAGGTTCACGCGCCCGCCCGCCTCGGCCATGCGGTCGCCGCCCCAAAAACGGAATTCGGCTGCCGGGTCAGCGTTCCGAAGCCCCCCGATGAGGTTGGCGCCATGCAGATCGCCCGACGGCTCGCCTGCTATCAGATAATATTTCATCTTAATTAAGAATTAAAAATGAAAAATTGCGTTGCCGTTCCGAGCAGAACTTTTCGGCTGCGGCCCCGGAATCACGGCAGGAACTCTTTCGGGAACCCGACCCGATTTTTAATTTTTCATTCTTCATTTTTCATTTTCCAAAAGGTCCGGCCGCAGTTTCAGTGTCCGTTCGTAGGCCTGCTCGTCCTGCCACCTGGCGATTTCGGCGAAATTGCCCGAAAGCAGCACGTCGGGGACCCGCCACCCGCGGAACTCGGCCGGGCGCGTATAGACCGGAGGAGCCAGCAGGTTGTCCTGGAAAGAATCGGTCAGCGCCGACGCCTCGTCGCCGATGGCCCCGGGGATGATGCGCACCACCGAATCGGCGATGATGCAGGCGGCGAGCTCGCCCCCCGTGAGCACATAGTCGCCTATCGAAATTTCGCGCGTGACGAGGTGCTCGCGGATACGGTGGTCGATACCCTTGTAATGACCGCAGAGGATGATGATGTTGCCGAGCGTCGACAAACGGTTGGCTTCGTGCTGGTTGTAGGGAACGCCGTCGGGCGAGGTGTAGATGATTTCGTCGTAGGGGCGTTCGCCCTGGAGCTTCTCGACCAGCTCGAAGACGGGTTCGCACTTCATGACCATCCCCGCCTCGCCGCCGAACGGGTAGTCGTCGGTGGTCTTGCGACGGTCGTGGGCGTAGTCGTGGAGGTTGTGGACCACGATTTCGACCAGCCCTTTCTCCTGCGCGCGCTTCAAGATGGATTCGTTGAGCGGCGAGACGAGCAGTTCGGGTACTACGGTAAGGATGTCGATGCGCATTTTCGATAAGGTGAAAAGTGAAAAATGAAAGGTGAATGGTTCACGGCCGTGGTCTGAAAACGATGTCTTTCCCGTTATCACGGTCGGGGTCGAGGGGCACCTCGCGGCCGCGGTCGAGGGTGAATCCGTCGTATCCCATCGCGCGGAACAGCCCGATGATTGCAGGACGGTTTTCGCCTCCGGTTTCAATCAGCACGGTGGGACGGAACCGCTCCAGCAGGGGCCGCATCTCGCGCATGACGATGAGTTCGTAGCCCTCGATGTCGCACTTGACGAAATCCAGCCGCGGCAAATGGGCGAACAACTCGCTGCCGCGCCGCATTTCGGCTGTGAATTCCACGTCTGTCTTGCCGCCCGTGTCGTTCACGAAATTCTGCCCCGTGCCCATGTAGCCGCTCGTGCGCGCCGAATCGTTGCCCATGCGGACGGGTTTGTTCTCCGTGCCGAGGGCGAACGGGTAGATTTCCACGTTGCCGCAGCGGCGCAGGTTGCGGCTCAGCACCTTGCGGACCGGGGCCACGGGCTCGACCGCGTGGACGCATCCCGCAGGACCCGCCAACCGCGAAAGCGTGCGGGTGTAATAACCGAGGTTGGCGCCGAGGTCCATGCAGACGTCGCCTTTGCGGACCAACTGCGGCAGGTGGTAGACGTACTCCGTAGCCGGAGCGAAACGCCCGATTCCGAGCCGCTGGAAGACGAAGAACATCCGGCTGACCGCCCGAAGATAACCTTCGAGCGGAAGCAGGCGGTAGAGTATCCGATGCAGCAGACGGGTCATTGCCGGCAATCGACTTCGTTGTTGAGCACTTCGGTCACGAAAGGATTGTAGAGCGTTTCGTGGCCGATGGTCGTTTCCTCGCCGTGACCGGGCAGCACCCGGGTGCCGTCGCCCAGCGGGAGCAGCTTATCGAGTATCGAACGCATGATCCACGAATAATCGCCGCCCGGCAGGTCGGTGCGCCCGATGCTCTCGCGGAAAAGGGTGTCGCCCGTGAAGACGACCCCGGACTGCGGCTCGTAGAACGCCACATGGCCCGGCGTATGGCCCGGGGTGGGAATTACCTGCAAGACGGTCGTACCGAAACGGATTTCGGGCGTGCGGTCCAGGTCGATGTCGACAGTCGGCATGGCGCCCACTTTCACACCGAAAATCGAGCCGCTCGTCTGCGCATGTTCCAGCAGAAAACCGTCTTTGGCCGACAGGGCGAACGGAATGCCGTAGCGCTCCTTGAGGTGGCAGACGCCCAGCGTGTGGTCGAAATGGCCGTGGGTGTTGACGGCCATCACCGGACGCAGTCCGTGCTCGGCGATGAAGTGCTCCAGCGCCGCGTTTTCGCGGTCGTTGCTGTTGCCCGCATCGACGATGACCGCTTCGTGGGTCTCGTCCCACACCACATAGGTGTTCTCTTGAATCGGATTGAACGTAAGAGTCGCTGTTTTCATGGCGGTTCGTGCTTTTTGCATCGACAAAGGTAATCGAGCCGAGGGCACAGCCGAACTTGTTCAAGCTTTGCCGCGGCAAAATTTATCTTCTGCAAAGATAGCGCAAGTCGAATGCAGTACCAAATTTATTCGATACTGTTGAGACGCAGCCTATCTTCTATAAAGATAATGTTTTTTTGCGGACCGGGCCCGTTTTTCGTCCGCGAACCTCTGCGAACATGCCGTGCATGGCGTCGCCAGCAAAAAAACGGCCGCTCCGGATGGAGCGGCCGTCGATGCGCTGCGGCTATCTGTCGGGGAACATATCGGGATGCTGCGCGCGATACTCGTCGTAGGATTCGCAGGCCCGGTATTTTTCGACCGTTTCCTTGTCCGTGGCGATGCGGCCGACGATGGTGCAATAGTCCCAATAAATGCCTTGCGAGGTCATTCCGCCGCCATAGGCGAACGGCTGCATGCCCTTCATGATGAATATGCCGTCCTGGAAGTAGAGCAATTCGAGCGTAGTTCTCGCGGCATACTGGTCGTAATGGGTCGTCTCGGCGCTCAGCTCGATTTCTTCGCTGTAGAGTTCGAGCGTGTTGGTCCGCTGTTCGCTGACGCTCCACTCGACCTTTTGGTAAAGCATCGGAATCAAGGGATTGAACATCAAATCCAGAAAAATACGGCATTCTCCACCTGGCAGAAGCATCATGTAATCAACAGGGCATCCCCCATCCCAACCTCCGTCATAAGTTTCACCGTTCGTATAATGGAGACAAAGATCGTCGTAGAGCCAAACTCCGGTTTGCGCCGTTTCGAGAAATGCGGCCAAATCGGGCTCGGACGTCCGATTGTTCAACATCTCTTCGACCTTCGACAAGATTGGGCTGTCGAACTCATTGTCCGTATTGTTGCAAGCCGTTAACGAGATTGCGCAAGATAATACTATAAATGCGAATAATTTTTTCATAGCTTTCAGATTTATGATTATAGATATGGAACGAGCGTAGTCAGATTTATATAAGGTTCAGTTGAACCGTTTGCAGCAAAATAACCGTTGAGAGACTTATCCCATCCCCAATTATAATGTACAAGGTCGGTAGTTACTACATTGGAAGATACCTTTACGTAATCCCGATACGGCTTGCGGAATCCGTCGTCGATAATTCTAAGTTCGTAGTACTCGGTACCTTTTCGCGTATAGATATATCCGTCGGCGACCCAGGCATGTCCCTTTTTAGTGTTAGTGGACTTGCGACCATCTATAAAAACAGGACGATGCTTGTCCAATGCGGAACGTATCAAACCGATATCGAATGCGGAATAACCGCCGCATTGGAATCCGAATGCCCTGAATCCTGCCGGAATTTTAGAAACTTTAGCTTCACTCTCACCGCTCTTACTATAATCCATACCGACTTTTTGTCCGATTTCTCGTAACAGAGCCGGAATCTGATAGACTGAAGGATAAACGACCATGATTTCCCAATCCAATTCGATAGTTTCACCGTAGTGCTGCGTAAATCCGTTGTTGGGATAAGTGGTTGTAATCAAGGTCGGATATTTGTAGGTCGCCATGATTTGGCCCATAGCGATAGCCGAGCATCCCGCTAATCCGTTGTCTGCATAAGATCCGAACGTACCATATTGGTTCCACTCGACAGGAACGAGCGGGTCGCAATGTCTGTCTTCGTCGACTTCGACCGTCTTGAAACTCGGGACAGTAATCAATGTATCGAAAATCGGTGGTTTGACTATTTCACCCAATCCGGCAGTCATTGCATCCATGTAGAAGTCGAAATTCTCCACGCCGGTCTGCTCGCCGTAGGTATAGTTGCCGTTTTCGACTACGGCTAGCACCGGGTCGACGGCCCGGTTGGCTGCGATGACGGCAAACCCGTTGTTGCCCTCGAAATTGAAGACGTACATCAGTGTGTCGGCCTGCGATTCGCCGTTGCGGGTGACGGGGACCGTGACGCATTGGCCCCGGGTGCTGCGGATTGTACGCGCATGCAGAGCGCGGGTCGCAGGTTTGTCGACGATGGCGATGCTCTGCTGCGCGAGGGTCAGCGCTTCTTCGTAACTGCGCGTGGGAGTTAGCACAATGCGCTGCTGTTGTGGCTCCGGTCCGACGACCGGCAACTCCGCCACGTCCGTTTTGCTGCACGAGAGGGTCCCGAACAACAAGGCCACCACAGCCAGCAAAACGGAATGATTCTGTTTTGGGAACAGCTGTTTCATAGGCTTTCGGTTTTTAAGGTTGGACAATATGCGAAACGGAAATTTCTGAACCTCTGCGCCAAATATAATAAAAATCATACAAATTACAAATGAAAATCTGCAATTTCTTTCAAATTGGCGTTATAAATAAAAACAGCAGGGAATCTCACGATTGCCTGCTGCCCCCGGAGGTTGCCCTCCTAAAACTACTAACCCAAACTTAAATAAATGAAGAAACCTCACTGCGGTTGCTGACCCGCAGTTGACCATGAAAAGACAAAACCCGTGCCAAACCGGAGAACGACGCACTCCGAAAGGCCGGGAATTACCGGGCGGTGCATTCATGCGCCCGAAAAGAAGATTATGCAGGAATCGAAAAGCGCGTAGAGACGAAAAACGGCAGAGAAACGCGGCCGAATGACAGCACCCCGAACCCGGCGGCCGGACTTCGGCCGGACAAAAAACGAAAGGACCGGGCGCCGCATCGCGCGAAGCCGACTGGCCCCGCCGAATCAAAGCCGGTCCGGGTCGCGGCTCTCCGCAATCAGCACCTCGTAGACGTTCTTGGAGCGCACGCTGTACCGGGTCCAGTCGTTGAAATTGAAATGGCGCACGACCCACGTCGGATAAGGGCTCCAAACGATTTTACGCAGGGGCAAAGCGCATTTCTCCGCCAGAGCAGGATCCGGAGAGAAAAGCAGCACCTGCCGTCCGCCGCCGCAGAGTTCCTGCACGGCAGATTCGAGTTCGCCGAAAGTGGCGAAATGGCGGAGGTCCATATTGCGCGGCATGTAGAAACGGGTCTCGATGACCTGCGGCTCAAGGATATACTGCGGCCAGCTGTAATAACTTTTTTCCGAAGAAACGTTGAGCCCGACGACCTCACCCCTGTCGCGGCAATAGCGGGTCATCATCCGGTAGAAATAGAAGTCGGCCGGGTCCTGCGCCACCACAAAGAGGACGGCACCGACGTTGAACGCTGCCATGAAACCCGCTACCCAGCGGAACAGCCGCGGAGAGGTATGCGGCAGCAGGTCCCTGAAGAAAAGCGTAATGAAATAGGGAGCGAAAAAGAGCACAGGAAAGAAGAAGCGGATTTCCTTGTGGCCCATGAAGAAATGGACCAGCAGAAAGGGCACCAGCATCCACGTGACCACGCTCCGCCGCTGCCGCCAGAAGTAACGCAGCATGGCGGCCCAAACGAGCAGCCCGAACAACACCCCGCTTTCGGCCAGCGACGCCGTGAAATAATACCACCACGGTTCGACGCCGAACTTGAGCATATGGCCGTTGAGAATGTTTTCGCGCAGATAGTTGACCGGTGTGAGCGTCCATTCGCCGTAAAGCCAGCGGTCGGTCAGCAGGCCGAACGCAAGAAGTACGGCCACGCCCGGCACCATACCCGCATAGAGTTTCCAGCGGCGCCGGAAGAGAAGCAGCCACAAGCCATAGCCCAGCAAGGCGAACCCGGTCTGATAGCGCACCACGAAAGTCGCTCCGGCCAGCGCCCCGAGCAGAAGCCCCCACCGGAATTCGTGCCGCGCGTCGGACGAAAGATAGCGCAGCGTCGCGGCCGCCAGCAGCAGCAACATGTTGCCCGCCATCATCTCCGCGCTGAAGTGCACATGCAGATAGGCCAGGAACCACAACAGCAGACCCAGCGCAAGATAAATCCGCTCCTGCCGCTCATCGCCCAGCTCATCGCGCACGGCACGCCCGAAAACCAGCAACGCCGCCACCGAAAATGCACCGCACAACAGCTGAAGCACAAAAATCAGCAGATAAGGCGAATAGACACCCAGCGCCAGCAGCACCCGGCCCAGGCACCACACGATGAACGGCTGCATGCCCGAACGCATCATCAGCGAAAACTCCCACGCCAGGTGGTCGGACGTCGGAGTGCCGAAAAGTTTCATGCAGGCATATTCCAGAATCTGGAAATGCTCGTCGTGGTGGTAATAGCCGTGGCTGAAAAAGGCATAGAGCAGGGTCAGCGCGCAGCCGGCAAGCAGGATTCCGCGGCGACTGCAAAGGTTTTTTTTAAGTTCGGAGAACACGTTTCGGACAATTTCGGCGACAAAGATACGAATAAGCCGAAAGCAATGCCAAATTTATTTGAGCATTGCTGAGGCGCAAGTATCTTCGGCGAAGCCAAGGATACGAAAAGTCGAGCGCAGAAGCAAGCACCGCTTGGTTATGACGAGACGAAGTATTTTCGGCGACAAAGATACGAATAAGCCGAAAGCAATGCCAAATTTATTTGAGCATTGCTGAGGCGCAAGTATCTTCGGCGAAGCCAAGGATACGAAAAGTCGAGCGCAGAAGCAAGCACCGCTTGGTTATGACGAGACGAAGTATTTTCGGCTCCCCATGTACGAATAAGCCGAATATCCGGGAAAAACAAGCTACGGAAAACCCGGCAACGGAAGAAGTCCGGAACAACCGGAAATAAAAAGCCGCCTTTGAAAAAGGCGGCTTATCAACGGGAGGTATCGCCCCGGCTATTTGCGGTCGTAACGCTCGCCGACGGTTTTCCAGTCGATGCGGTCCCATAACGCCGTGACGGCATCGGCGCGGCGGTTGCGGTAATCGACATAATAGGCATGCTCCCACACGTCGATGCACAACAGCGGCTTGAGCCCCTCGCGCATGGGATTCCCGGCATTGGGCGAGCTGACGACGACCAATTCGCCCGACGGCTTGGCGGCGAGCCACACCCAACCCGAACCGAAAAGTCCGGCGGCGGCTGTGTTCATTTGGGTCTTCATCCGGTCGAACGACCCGAAACTACGGTCGATAGCCTCCAGCAACGCACCCTGCGGCTGGCTCTGCGGCTTGGGCGAAAGCTGGTCGAAATAGAATTCGTGGTTCCAAGCCTGCGCGGCATTGTTGTAAACGGCGCCGTCGGCCGTCATGATGATGTCTTCGAGCGGCTGCCCGGCGTAGGGCGTGTCGATGACCAGCTCGTTGAGCTTGTTGACATAACCGACATAATGCTTGTCGTGGTGATAATGGAGCGTCTCCTCGGAGAGCTGCGGAGCCAGCGCATCGTAGGCGTAGGGAAGTTCCCGCGGCGTGAAACGGGCGGCCGTGGCGGTATCGTTCTGCATAAAAGAGAATAATAAAAAGGGTAAAATCAACGGAATCATCCTATGAAGCGAAAGATTTGCTAAAACGTTTTAACAACGCAAGAGAGCCTTTCGGACCGCATTCAGTCGATCGGCTCGAAGACCTCCTTGGGCTCTCCGCAGACGGGGCAAATCCACCCGTCGGGCAGCTCCTCGAACGGGGTGCCGGGAGCGATGCCGTTATCGGGGTCGCCGAGCGCAGGGTCGTAAATGTATTCGCAGACGGTGCAACGATATTTTTTCATGTCGATAAAAGATTGGTTCGCCCCGACCTCAACAAATAGGGTGCCCGAATCGTTTTTCCGGAAAATTTTTCGCCGATTCCAAAAACCGGCCCTCAACCGCAAACAAAAAAGGACCGGAAATTCCGGTCCTTTCAATATCAGCGTAAGACAACTGCTACAACAGCGTCTCCAGAATCTGCACGGCGTTGAGCGCGGCCCCCTTGCGAATCTGGTCGCTGACGCACCAGAACGCGAGCCCGTTGTCGCACGCGAGGTCCTTGCGGATACGCCCCACGTACACAGGGTCCTGCCCGGCGACGAACAACGGCATGGGATAGACCTTATCGGCGGGCTCGTCCATGAGCACCACCCCGGGCGCGGCGGCGAAAGCGGCCCGTGCCTCCTCGGGCGAGAGGGGCCGTTCGGTTTCGACCCACACGCTTTCGGAATGGGCGCGCATGACGGGCACGCGCACGCAGGTAGCCGAAACCCGGATGTCGGAGTGCATGATTTTGCGCGTCTCGTGGAACATCTTCATCTCCTCCTTGGTGTAGTCGTTGTCGGTGAAGACGTCGATATGGGGAATGACGTTGTAGGCGAGCTGAAAAGCGAATTTCTCGACCGTCGGCGCCTGCCCGGCCCCCAACTCGGCATGCTGGGCTTCGAGCTCGGCCATGGCCGCGGCACCCGCCCCGCTGGCCGACTGGTAGGTAGACACATGCACGCGCCGGATATGCGACAGCCGCTCGATGGCCTGCAAAGCTACGACCATCTGGATAGTGGTGCAGTTGGGGTTGGCGATGATGCGCCGCGGTGCCTGCCGGGCATCGCCGGGATTGACCTCGGGCACGACCAGCGGCACGTCGGCGTCCATGCGGAAAGCACTCGAATTGTCGATCATGACCGCACCGTGCTTGGTGATGGTATCCGCGAACTCGCGCGAAGTCGACGCCCCGGCCGAAACGAGGGCGAAGTCGATGCCGCGGAAATCGTCGTTGTGCTGCAACAATTTGACCGTAAGCTCCTTGCCGCGGAACATGTATTTGCGGCCCGCGCTGCGCTCCGACCCGAACAGCACCAGTTCGTCGACGGGCAGCGGACGCTCTTCGAGAATCCTCAGAAACTCCTGACCAACGGCGCCGCTGGCCCCTACGATTGCGATTTTCATCTTCTATAACGTTATTTATGATTACACCGGAAAGCGGGCCCGGGCAGATTCTTCGCCCGGCTCTGCATAGCGGAACCGTTCCGGCGCGAAAAATCCGTAGCGGAAACAGGCTCAGTCGAAGAACAGCTCGTCCTCGGTAGGCTCCTGCTCCTGCGGGAAAAGAACCTCGCCCTCCGCTTCGAGCGCCTCCCGCAGCTTCTGCTCTTCCTCGGCCTCCTTGACCCAGCCGCAGTCGTAGCGCGGCATCGAAGCCGGACGCACGAACTTGTCGATGCGCGACACGCCTAACGTACCGTTGTCGTAGACCGACTTGAGGAACTCGCCCACGATAGGGAGCGCCACGACACTACCCTCGCCGCGCGAAACCAGGTGCACGGCCTGGTCCTCGCCGCCGACCCATGCCCCGGCCACAAGGCGCGGAGCGACGCCGACGAACCACGCGTCGCGGTTCTTGTTGGAAGTACCCGTCTTGCCGCCGATTTCGACGTCGTCGAACCCGAACTGCCATTTCAGACGCCCGGCCGTACCGCCCTTGACAACGCCCTGCAACATGGAGAGCATCGTGTAGGCCGTGCGCTCGCTCACAGCGTCCTGCGACGGCGGGATGAACGAAGCGATGACATTGCCCTGCCTGTCCTCGATACGCGTGACGAAAATGGCGTCGGTATGGACCCCCTGGTTGGCAAAGGTCGAGAAAGCGCTCACCACCTCGAAGACGTTGGACTCGGAAGTACCGAGACACAACGCCGGAACGGGGTCGATATAACTGCGGATACCCATGTTGTGGATGAAGTCGGCCACGGCGGCAGGCTCCTTGGCCTGCTTCATGATCCACGCCGAATAATTGTTGCGGCTGAGGGCCAGGCCCCACGACAAGGGGTGCAGCTCGCCCTCCTGCGGCACCTTGCCCGCTTCCTTGGGCGACCACGCCGTACCGTTGGCCGTCTCGATGGTCACGGGCAGGTTGGGCACGGGAGTGCAGGGCGAGAGCCCCAGATGGTCGATGGCGAAGGTATAGATGAAAGGCTTGATGGTCGAACCTATCTGCCGCTTGCCCTGCTTGGCCATGTCGTACTTGAAATAACGGAAGTTGGGGCCGCCGACATAAGCCTTGACGAAGCCCGTGCGCGGGTCGAGCGCAAGGAACGCGGCGCGCATGATACGCTTGTGGTGACGAATCGAATCGCGCGGGGTCATGAGCGTGTCGCGCTCGCCCTTGTAGGTGAAGACCTTCATCGAACAGGGCTTGTCGAAGGCCGCTTCGATGTCGCGCTCGCTGAATCCGGCGTGGCGCATCTCGCGGTAACGGTCCGAATAACGCACGGCCCGGGCCATGATTTGCTCGCGCTCGGCACGCGTGGTCTCGAAGAAGAGCTGCTTGGTCCGCCGGTACTGGTCATCCATCTGCGGCTGGATGACCTCGGCCAACTGCTTCTGCACGGCCTGCTCGGCATAGCGCTGCATGGTGGAGTTGATGGTGGTGTAGATTTTCAGCCCGTCGCGGTAGATGTTGTAGGGCGTGCCGTCGGCCTTGCGGTTCTTGTGGCACCAGCCGTAGAGCGGATTTTCGTCGTACTCCTTGATGGCCTGCTCGTAATCCCAGGCGTTGTAGAACTGGTTGCGGCGGGGCCGCTGGGCGGTCATGACCAACCGCAGCATTTCGCGGAAATAAGTGGCCGTACCCTCGTTGTGCGAAATGGGCTTGAAGTTGAGCACGATGGGCAGGGCGGCAATCGAATCGTACTGCCGGCGGCTGAGCGCACCGGCGGCCTTCATGCGCGAAAGCACGAGGTTGCGGCGGGCGAGCGACCGCTGGGGATTGCGCACGGGCGAATAGAACGTCGGAGCGTTGACCACGCCGACGAGCACAGCGGCCTCCTGCACGTTGAGCTCGTGGGGCTCCTTGTTGAAAAAGGTGTGGGCCGCCGACTTGATGCCGAACGCGTTGGAACCGTACTCGACGGTATTGAGATACATGGCGGCGATCTCCTCCTTGGTGTAGTTGTATTCGAGCTTGAGGGCCGTAATCCACTCCTTGAACTTGGACGAAACGAGCTTGGCCGTGCGGACGATCTTGCCGCGGTTGCGCACCGTGTCGCGCGGAAAGAGGTTCTTGGCCAACTGCTGGGTGATGGTCGAACCGCCGCCCTGCGAAGTGTTGAGCATACCCACGGTCTTCACCGCCACGCGGGCCAGCGACGGGATGTCGATGCCCGAATGGCTGCGGAAACGGACGTCCTCGGTGGCGATGAGCGCCGCGACGATGGGCGGCACCTCGTGGCCGTCGAGACGGATGTTCTGCGCGGGGTCGAGCGGAAAGAGGTCGGCATACTGCACGTAGGAACGGTTCTGAACGAAAAACGAACCGATGATTTTACCGTCCTCCGAATAGATTTCGGTGGCGAGGTTGCTGCGCGGGTTCTCCAGCTCCTCGAACGACGGCATCCGCCCGAAGATACCGCAGGCGGTGAGAATCAGCAAGGTGAAAACCAAGGCGAACGGAGCGAACGCCACGACCCATATCCATCTTATAATCTTGGGGTCGACCCCCTTTTTCCTGCGCTGTGCCATAACAACGGAATTTGGTGCGAAGATAATCAAGAATTCACAATTCAGAATTCACAATTCGGAATTTTTCGTCTTCCGACCCAAAAATCGGCCGGACGTTGCAGACGTTCCGATTCTGCCCGAAACACGCCCGAACGGCATATCGAATCTCTCCTATAACGGCAATTCTGAATTTTGAATTGTGAATTCCTCCAAATTAAAAAGGCAGTCCCATGGCGGCGGTGAACCAAAGGCCGCCGCTGGAGGGACGGTAGAACGAGAGCTTGACGGTCGAAGTGGCCGACGCGGGCTGCCGGAAGACGTTGACGTCGAAGACGATGTCGCCGCCCACGGACCAGATGCGGCGCGGGACCATGCGACCATCCGAGGCATGCGGCCCCGGCAGATAGTCGCGGAACCGGGCGTAGTCGCCGCCGATATTAAGCCGGATGCGCTTGAAATAGAGCACCGCCCCGATACCGCCCTCGGGATACCACACGGGCAGCTGGTAATCAAGCGATGCAGCCAAGTAATTATTCGACAGAATATCGCCCGACGAGAATCCGCGGGGGATAAGCCGCGTCGAAAGATAGCTCAGCGGCGCGTAGCCCGAGGGGAACTTGTAACCGCCTATCGAAGTCTGGTAGCTGGCCGCGACCTTAACCGAATGGTGGCGCACGAAACCGGGCAGATAAACCTGGGCATAGGTGGAAACCAGATTGCTGAAATGACGGTCCGAGGGATTGAAACTATAATTCGCACTCACCGTATATCCCCAGCGGGGTGCAAAATCGCGGTGCGCTCGTTGTACTTGGTCCGAGAATGCCGCTCCGAACGATAATTTATGCAGCCCCTCATAAAATCCGATATACTCTAAATTAGTAATATTATGGTTCTTCCACTCGATACGGTCAAGTTTGGCAACCATACCGTTGGAATAGTTCCAATGAGCCGAAACTGTGAATTGCCGAGTATGATAGCCGCACTGGAAATAGAGTGGCAGAGAAGCAGATAGCCCCACAGAATAGTACTTGTCGGGAGAAAAGCGTTCCGGAAGTTTGAGAAATCCGGTGTTCGTATCCACCTCCAACAAGGATTTCGGCTGTCCTGTCATCTTAAACGGCGAATAGAGGTCCTGATTGCCGCCGTAGGCCGCATCGAGCGCGAAACGCACTCCCAAGCCCGAATAACGCACCCCGAGCCGGAAAACCGATCCCTCGCGGCGGTTCCAGCCGTAGGAAGCGAACGCCTCGGTGTTCGAGAGCAGGTTCTGCGACATGAGCGTGACGCCTATGTTGGCGTCGATGACATGCTCCTCGACCGCCGAGAAGGGGTCGAACGCCACGGGCATCCAGCTATGGACGTTGACCAGATTGGGCGCCTTGCGGTAACGTTTCGTGCGGAATTCGCCCGCCTGCCGGAGCGAATCGGCCGCCGTGAAACGCACCGTATCGAGGTTCACCACGGGCCAGCGCTCGCGCGGCGGATTGACCAGGTCGACGGGCAGCCGCGCCGGAACGACGGGAATCAAAGCGCTGCCGGCAAGAGACTGCACGGCCGGCCGGTAACCGAGCCTGTCGTAAGTCGTGACCAAGACCTTGTTTTCCGCCGGGGCCGGGTCGAACGAACCGTATTGCGAAGCCGTCACGCGATACTCGCGCCGCGCCAGCAGGTCGTAGCAATGGACTTCGTCCTTGCCCGAAGCGATGGAACCGTAGTAGAGCTTTCCGCCGCCGGCCCGCAGGTTGGAGAGGGTGATGTAAGCCCCCTCGGTAATCGGGTGCACCCCCTCGCTGTCGATGCGCCCGAGCCACATGCCGCTGTCGTCCGTGATGATGACATACCACGCCACCGTCGCGTCGTCCCAGGCAAGGCCGTGGATTTCGGCCCGGTCGGGAGCGGCGAAACGCTGCCGCGTGCCGTCGGCCTGCCGCACGACGACCGCATAGCTGCCGTCGTAGTTGTATTCCACCCAGCCCAGCCCGTCGCCTGCCGAAGCGGGATAGAGCGCCCGCCGCTCGCCCGCAACGCTCCGGGGCCGCCCCTCGGCGAGGTCCATGTAGCAGAGCTGCGAATTGACGCGCTGCTCGAAGAGCTTCGAGCGCCGGTACTCGGTCCACCACACGCGGCCGCCGTCGAGCGCCGGACGGGTCGAAACGCTGCCGACGCGGGCAATCGTCCGCTCCCGGCCCGTCGAGGGGTCGAGCTCGACCAAACGCGCCGGGCGGTCGAAATCCTCCTTGAGCGCCAGCACCCGCCCGCCGGGAAGCGCCTGCGGCCAACGATAGGTCGTGTAATTCTTTTCGGGCAGCTCGCACAGCGGCGCGGCGGTGTCCTCCACCTTGGGAAGCGCGGCCCAAAAGTCGTGCAGCTCGTTGAACGTGCCGCGGAAAAGGTCCGAAACGCTTGTGCGGTAATACTTTTTCAAGGCCACGCTGGTGGTGAAGAAGACATAGGGGTTGCGCGCGCTGTACCACGCGACCTTGTCCCAGATGTTCTCACCGAAACGGGCGTAGGAATAGGAACAAATCTGATAGCCCAGCTCGTACTGGTCGGGCACATGGCTGCGGTAGGAACCGCAGAACCAGCGGTCGAGGTTGCGACGGTCGCGGCCGATGTTGTCCATCGCCCGGTAGGCGAGCGAAAACGAAGGCTGCAATCCGCGGCCGAACGACGACATGGCGGTCTCGGACATGACGGCGTCGCCCTCCATGGCCCAGATGGGCATGCACAGCAAACCGATGGTCGACCCCTGCTGCCCGAGCACATAACTCAGCGCGCGGATGAAGCCGCGGTTGAGGTTGTTGTACTGCACGGCATGGCGGTACTCGTGGGCCACGAGCTGCTTGCACCACGGCATCGAATAACCCTCGATGGCGGGCGCCGTGAGGAACTCGACGCGCTTGGGCAGGAACATGACCAACCCGTTCGAGCGGAAATTCTCGGGGTGCATGACGAACGGGATGCGCATGGGCCCGTGGCGGAACCCGTAGCCGATGTCGGGCCGGACGGTGCGGATGTAGAAAAGCGTGCGGGCCGCGAGGTCGGAAACCGTGTCGGGATAGATGATCCGCACGTCGGGCGTGCGGACGGTGGACCACCGGAGGTTGGCCGGGTCGGAACCCCACGTATAATATTGGGCCCGGACGCTCTGCAACCCAGCCAGCAGGGCGAGCGCGAAGAGAAGATGAAGCCGCCTTTTCAAAATCAGCTGCCGGCTTTCTTGCAGCGGTAACCGCTGCGGGTGAGCAGTTCGACCACGCGGTCGCGGTGGTCGCCCTGGATGATGATTTCGCCCTCCTTGGCCGCGCCGCCTACGCCGCATTTGGTTTTGAGCATCCGCGCCAGCTCCTGCAAATCGGCGTCGCGGCCGACGAATCCCCGCACGAGCGTAACGACCTTGCCGCCCCGCTGCTTGCGGTCGAGCCACACGCGCAAATCCTGCGCCTGCGGGGCAAGCGTCGCGGGCTCCTCGTCGCGGACGGTCTGGTATTTGAAGCCGGGGTCGGTCGAATAGACCATCCCGAGCCGTGCTTTCCAATCGTTGTCGGCCATCTCGATTCAAGTGAAAGGTGAAAAGTGAAAGGCGAAAGACGGACCTTGCGCTTTTTCCTCTTGTTTTGTCTCCGAAAAGTAACAATCAAACGCCGAAAAGGCGCCGATATTTTGCGCAAAAATACGAAAATATTTAACTTTACGGAAAATAGCTGCTCCCGCACGCTGCCGCCGATGACCAAACTGCGCAAAAAGAACTTCGCCCGCCGGGCGCCCGACCCTGCGACGCTGCCGCAGCCACTGCCTGCCGACCCCTCGCAGCGGCTGGTGCGCGTATTCGTCGAGGGCTACGAGGACGTGGCTTTCTGGCGCGGCATCTTCGACCACTTCCGCAACCCCTACCTGCGGTTCGAGATTTCGGTGCCCAACCGCGAGGACCTGCCCAAAGGCAAGAAAGTCCTGCTCAACATGATCCCCGAAGCGGGCGACGACGTGCTGCTGTGCGTCGACTCGGACTTCGACTACCTGTTCGCCGACCGCACCGACCAGTCGCGGGCGGTCAACGCGGCGCGCTGCATGTTCCACACCTACGCTTACGCCACCGAAAACTACCTGTGCTACGCCCCCTCGCTGCACAATGTATGTGTCAAGGCGACCAAGAACGACACGCGCATCTTCGACTTCGTGGCCTTCATGCGCGACTACTCGGTGACGATTTACCCGCTGTTCGTGTGGTACGCCTACTCGGCGCAGTCGGCCACGGAACACATCTTCACGCTGGCCGACTTCAAGTCGTCGGTGAGGCTGGGCTATCTGGACATCGCCGACAACGGCGCGCGGACGCTCGAATGGCTGGCCCGCAACGTGGAGAAACGCGAAAAACTGCTGCGGCAGCGCAACCCGAAGATGCTGGAACCGATGCAGCTTTTCGAGCAGCAGCTCTGCGCCCGGGGGCTGACGCCCGAGACGACCTACCTGTTCATGCACGGCCACACGCTGATGGACAACGTGGTGATGGTGCTGCTGAACTCCGTGTGCGAGAAGCTGCGGCAGCTCTCCATCGCCAAAATTAACTCCTCGAAGAAGCAGGGGGTGGCCCTGCGCAACGAACTCTCGAACTACACCAACTCGCTGCGCTCGATACGCGACGTGCTCTTGGACAACGAGAACTACACGCGCTGCCCGCTCTACAAACGGCTCCAGCGCGACATCCAACGCTACATAGCCCGCACCATCGTGGCCATGAAACGCAGCGGCGAAATCCACGACGACAGTTTCTGGGCCATCCTCTCGAAAATGAAAAACTTAGAATAGAAACGGCGGCCGCTCTTATTTCGCTTCGGCTTTCCGCACGATTCGCACCGTCGACTGGGTAGCCTGCCGGATGAAGACCTGCGGCCCGCAGGCGTAACGCTGCCACAGCCCGTCGGTATATCCGCGCACGGTCAGCAACTCCATCCGGCCGATTTTCAGCACGTCGAAACCCTCCTTGCGCAAGGCGTCGACCGCCTGGTCGATATGCCACGAATCGTCGACGCAAAGGCTCAGGTTGACGGCCGAATTGTGGACGAGATTGACCTTGATGCGGTAACGCTCCAAGAGCGAGAAGATCGCCGCGAACTTCTCCTCCAGCACGAACGAGAAGTCGCGCGAACGGATGGTCAGCAGCACCTGGTCCTTTTTCAGTATCAGAATCGGCACCTCGACGGGCGCCGAGACGCCGCGGATGACCGTGCCGGGCTTGCGCTTGTCGCCGAACGGCCGGACGTAAAGCGGGATGTTCTTGTTTTGCAGGGGCTTGATGGTCCGCGGGTGGATAATCTGCGCCCCGCTGTAAGCCAGTTCGATGGTATCCAGGTAGTTGAGTTCGGCAATCTGCACGGCGTCGGGGAAAATCTTGGGGTCGGCGTTCAGCACGCCGTCCACATCTTTCCACACGGCCATCGACTCGGCGTCGAGGATATGGGCCGCCACGGCCGCCGAGTAGTCGGAGCCCTCGCGCCCGAGGGTCGTCGTCGTGCCGTCGGGCGCACCGCCTATGAAGCCCTGCCCCACGAATATCCGTTCCGAACGCCCCTCGACCTCGGCCCGCAGGCGCGGTGCCGAAGCGGCCAGATCGACCTCGGCGTCCTTGTGGCGCTGCTCGGTGACCAGCGCCCGGCGCATGTCGACCCACCGGTTCGGAACCCCGGCATAGGCGAGGTATTCCGAAATGATGGTCGTCGAAATCAGCTCGCCGAACGCCACGATGCGGTCGTACCACAACTCGGCGTCCTCGGGGTTGTAGTCGCTGCGGGACGTCACCTCCTCCAGCTCGGCGAAGAACGCTTCGACGCGCTCCAGCCGCACGGGACCGTGCCACAGCTCCTCGATGATGGTCGCATGGCAGTCGCGCAGCGCAGCGATTTCGGCTGCCACGGCCTGCCGGTCGGCCTGCTGCACCCCGGCGAAAACCCGCTCCAACGCATTGGTCGTCTTGCCCATGGCCGAGACGATGACGAACAGGTCGCGCTCGTCGCCTATGATTTTCAGCAGGTTGCGCACCCCGTCGGCATTGCGGACCGACGCTCCTCCGAACTTGTAGACCTTCATCGGACGCTTATTTTTTGACCGGGCGATAGGGCACGCCGATGTTCTGGAACAAGAAAGCGTACATGTCCGTAGCCTCGTCGATGCGCTTCGAGGTGGGTTTGCCCGCGCCGTGGCCCGCGTTGGATTCGATACGAATCAGCACAGGAGTTTCGCCCGCCTGGCAATGTTGGAGCTCGGCGGCGAACTTGAACGAGTGGGCCGGCACGACCCGGTCGTCGTGGTCGGCCGTCATGACCAGCGTAGCGGGATAGGCCACGCCCTCCTTTATATTATGGAGAGGGGAATATTTGTAAATGTACGAAAACTGCTCCTCGTTGTCCGACGTGCCGTATTCGACGGCCCAGCCCCAGCCGATGGTGAACTTGTGGTAGCGGAGCATGTCCATCACCCCCACGGCAGGCAGGCAGACGGCGAAAAGGTCGGGGCGCTGCACCTCGCAGGCGCCGACCAGCAGACCGCCGTTCGAGCCGCCGTTGATGGCCAGCCGGTCGGACGAAGTGTACTTGGCGGCAATCAGATACTCGGCCGCGGCGATGAAATCGTCGAAAACGTTCTGCTTGTTTTCGAGCATGCCCGCCTTGTGCCAGGCCTCGCCGTACTCCGAACCGCCGCGCAGGTTGGCGACGCAGTAGATGCCGCCCTGCTCGACGAACATCAGCGCCGAGGGGTTGAAGCCGGGCGTGAGGTTGATCTGGAAACCGCCGTAGGCATAGAGCAGACACGGGTTCGTGCCGTCGAGTTCCATGTCGCGGCGATGGGTGATGAACATCGGCACGCGCGTCCCGTCCTTGGAGGGGTAGAAAACCTGCTCGGTGACGAACAATTCGGGGTCGAAACGCACCTCGGGCGCCTTGAAAAGCGCCGATTCGCCCGAAGCGATGTCGTAGCGGTAAATCGTGGCGGGCGAGGTGTAGTTCGACAGCGAGTAGTAGAACTGCGCGTCCTCCTTTTCGCCGCCGAAACCGCCGAGGGTGCCGATGGCGGGCAGGGCGACTTCGCGGACAGGCTTGCCGTCGAACCCGTACTGAACGACCTTATGCTGTGCATCCTGCAAGTAGATGGCGAACAGGCAGTCGCCGCCCGTCGAAACGCTCTCCAGCAACTGCTCCTTTTCGGGGATGACCACTTCCGGCTTGCCGGGACGGTTCAGATCGAGCTTCAGCAGACGCCGGTTCGACGCTCCGTCGTTGGAAGTATAGAAAAACTCGTCGTTGCGGCACTCCACGAACTCATAGTCGGCATCGAAGCCGGGCAGCAGCGTGCGGAACTTCTTCTCGCCGATTTTCCTGTAGAGGATTTCGGTGCCCGAGGTACCCTCCGACGCGACCACGAAGAGCCACTTGCCGTCGTCGCTGGGCCAAGCCGAGAAGTAGCGGAGCGGATGGGCCGCGTCGCGGTACACCAGCACGTCGGCCGACTGCGGGGTGCCGAAGGCATGGTAGTAGACCTTCTGAAACTGGTTCTGCGACGAATAGACCCCCTTTTCGGGAGCGTCGTAGGCGCTGTAATAGAAACCTTTGGAATCGGGCGACCACGTAGCGCCCGAGAACTTCACCCACTCGATGCAGTCGTCGGTCAGCTTGCCCGAAGCCACGTCGAGCACCCGGATCTGGACCCAGTCGGACCCCGAAGCGGCCACGGCGTAGGCGCAATATTTGCCGTCCTCGGAGAACGAGACGTCCGAAAGCGCCACCGTACCGTCGTCGGACAAGGCATTGGGGTCGAGGAAGACCTGGGCCTCGCCGTCGGGCGCGGCGGCCCGATAGAGCACCGACTGATTCTGCAACCCATTGTTATGGAACCAGTACCACGCGTCGCCATGCTTGGCGGGGATGCCCTGCTTGGGATAGTTCCACAGCTCGGTGAGCCGCTCGCGGATGGCCCCGCGAAACGGAATCTGCGCCAGATAATCGTCCGTTACGGCGTTCTCGGCAGCGACCCAGGCGGCCGTGGCCTCGGAATTGTCGTCTTCGAGCCAACGGTAGGGGTCGGCCACCTTCGTGCCGAAGTAGTCGTCGACCACCTCGCCGCGCGCGGTGTCGGGATAGGGCTGATGCTTGATCTGTTTCATCTGCGAACAACTTGCTGCAATCATCGCCGCGCCGCCCGCAAGGAGCACGGCCATACGTACCGATTTGAACATGGTGGGGGATATTAACGTAGTTTTATCAAGGCAAAGTTAGAAAAATTTGCCTAACTTTGTCTCTCTGCGAACGAAAACAACGGAACCGTTATGTACGAAGAACTCAAAACAATAATCGAACGCACGTGGGAAGACCGCACGCTGCTCGGCAGCACGGAATCGCAGGAAGCGATACGCCGTGCCGTGGAACTGGTGGACAAGGGCCTGCTGCGCTGCGCCGAACCGCTCGACGGCGCACAGACCGGGTGGCAGGTGAACGAATGGGTCAAGAAAGCCGTCATCCTCTACTTTCCGATCCAGCCCATGCGCAAGATGGGAGCGGGCGAACTGGAGTGGTTCGACAAGATGGAACTCAAACACGGCTACGAAGAATTAGGCGTGCGGGTCGTGCCCCACGCCGTGGCGCGCTACGGCGCCTACATCGCCCCGGGGGCGATTCTGATGCCGTCGTATGTGAACATCGGAGCCTACGTCGACACGGGGACGATGGTCGACACGTGGGCGACGGTAGGTTCGTGCGCCCAAATCGGCAAGCACGTGCATCTGTCGGGCGGCGTGGGCATCGGCGGCGTGCTGGAACCCGTGCAGGCGGCGCCTGTCATCATCGAGGACAACTGCTTCGTCGGTTCGCGCTCGATTGTGGTGGAAGGCGCCCGCATCGGCCGCGAAGCGGTCTTGGGCTCCAACACGGTCATCACGGGCTCGACGCACATCATCGACGTGACGGGCCCCGAACCAGTGACCTACAAGGGCTATGTACCGCCCCGCTCGGTGGTTGTGCCCGGCAGCTACCGCAAGCAATTCCCGGCCGGCGAATACAGCGTCAGTTGCGCCCTTATCATCGGACAGCGCAAGGAATCGACCGACAAGAAAACCTCGCTCAACGACGCACTGCGCGACTTCGGAGTATCGGTATAAAAATAAATAATGAATAGTGAATAATTGCCCGGCAGCAAAAACCGATTATTCATTATTCATTATTCATTGATTCCAACGCCAGCAGCTTTTCCTTAACCTCCAGCCCGGCGGCATAACCGACCAAGGCGCCGGAAGCCCCGACGACGCGGTGGCACGGCACGACGATAGCAATCGGATTGCGGTTGTTGGCCATGCCGACGGCACGGCACGCCTTGGGGCGTCCGATGCGCCCGGCAATCCGCCCATAGGAACAAGTCGCGCCATAAGGGATTTCCCGCAGGGCGGCCCACACCTGCTGCTGAAAAGGCGTTCCGGCGGGCGCCAGCGGCAAGGTGAATTCGCGCCGCTCGCCTGCGAAGTATTCGCGCAGCTCCTCCACCGCCTGCCGAAGCACTGGCGGCAAATCTCCGGCCTGCCCGACAGCGGGCCCCGCCGCCCCGAAACGCACGGCCGTCACCGCCCACTCCGTCGCCGTGACGGTCACGGGCCCCACGGGCGTATCCAACCGGACCGAACGCTCCATCCTACAAGTGTTCGAGCGTGTAGTCGATCATCTTCTGCCGCACGTTGGCCGTATCGTCGGGCATCATCGAGTGGTTCTGATCAGGATAGACCATCATGTCGTAGCGCTTGCCCGCACGGTTGAGCGCCCGCGCCATTTCGGCCGTATGCTGGAAATGCACGTTGTCGTCGGCCGTGCCATGGATAAGCAGCAGCCGCGTGCGTTCGTCGTCGAGCAGCCGCGCCAGCCGCAGGGGCGAATGATCGTCGTAGCCCGCCGCGTTGTATTGCGGCAGGTTGTTGTAGATTTCGGTGTAAATCGTATCGTAGTAGCGCCACGAAGTCACGGGCGCCACGGCAATGGCCATCTTGAACAGCCCGTGACCCTTGAGCGCGCAGCTCAGCGCCATGAACCCGCCGTAGGACCAGCCGTAAATGCCTATCCGCCCGGCATCGACCCACGGCTGAGCCGCCATGTGGCGGGCCAGCGAAAGCTGGTCTTCGGTCTCCATCGCGCCCAAGCGTCCGTAGGTCTGTTTCTTGAACCGCTCGCCGCGGAACCCCGTGCCGCGCCCGTCGGCCGAAACGACGATATAGCCCTTGTCGGCCAGCGCATCCTCCCAGTCGAGCGACCAGCGGTCGGCGACGGTCTGCGACCCGGGACCCGAATACTGCGTCAGCAGCACCGGATAACGCCGCGAGGGGTCGAAACCGCGCGGCCGGACGATGTAGGCGTTGAGCGTGTCGCCGCGCTCGGTGACGAAGGTGAAGAATTCCTTCGTCGGGCGCTGCGTGGCGGCCAGTTCGGCCCGCAAGGCGTCGTTGGTCTCCAGCGTGCGCACGACCGTTCCGTCGCCCTTGCAGATTTCGACCCGGTTGGGGGTCGCGGCCGACGAATAGGTCGAAATGTAATACTTCATCCCTGTGCTCGGAGCGATGGTATAATACCCGTCGTCCGAGGTTAGGCGACGCTTGTCCTTGCCGTTGAGCGCCACGCTGTAAAGGTTGCGGCGCAGGGGCGAAGTCTCGGTCGAGAGGAACCACACCCGTTTGGGCGTTGCGGCGACCACCTCGGTCACCTCCCACGGCCCTTTGGTCACCTGGGCGAGGAACCCGCCGCGGATGCCGTAGAGGTAGAGGTGCATGAATCCCGTGTGGCTCTCCTGGCGCACCAGAAAACGCTCCTTGTCGATGAACGTGACCGTCCGGTCGTCGACCCGCTCGACGTACTGCTGGGCCCGCTCCTCGTAGACGGTCCGCTGGGCGCCGTTGGGTTCGCACAGCTGCACCTCGAACGTATTCTGCCGCCGGTTGATGCGGTGGTACCACAGCCGCCCGTCGGGCGTGAAGCCGATGCGGGGAAGGTACTGGTCGCTGTCGGGCCCGGTGTCGATGCGCTCGCGCTCCCCGGTGGCCAGGTCGACGACGAAAAGCTGCACCTTGGAATTGGGGTCCCCGGCCTTGGGATACTTGAACGAAAAGGCTTCGTTGTGCAGCTTGCCGTCGAAACGCATCATCTGCATCGTGGGCACCTCGCGCTCGTCGAAACGCAGGTAGGCCACCCGGCGCCCGTCGGGCGAAAAGGCGTAGGCCCGTGTCAGCCCGAACTCCTCCTCGTAGACCCAGTCCGTGGTGCCGTTGATGACGGCGTTCCACTCGCCGTCGGAGGTCAGCCGCCGCGTCTTGCGGGAAGCCATGTCGTAGAGATAGAGGTCGTTGCGGTCGGAGTAGAGAATCGCCGAGCCGTCGGGCGAGAACGACGCATCGCGCGGCGCCTGGGCGTCGGGCAGGACAGGCTCCAGCGTCTGCCCGTCGGAAAGATAGTATTTCGTGGTGTACGAATGGCGGTAGATAGGCGTGCGGCCCGAAGCGACGAGCAGGCAGCGCTCGTCGGGCGAAAAGGCATAGTCGGCAATCCCCGTCGCGAGAGACCGGGGCAGCAGTTTCTCGCCGTCGCCCGCCTCGGCATAGCCGTAGCGGACCACGTTGTTCTCCTCGATGACCGTATAGTGTTCGCCGTCGTTCATCGACCGGATGCCGCCGACGCGACGGTTCATGGCCCGCAGGCGGGCGATTTCGTCGTACTCGCCGCCGGCCTGCGCCGTACCCAGCGCAAAGAGCCCCAGCAGCAGGAAGATAGCTTTCAACTCACACGTCTTTAGTATCGAATTCGTAGCCCAGGCGTTTGCCCGTCACGAATTTCGAGTTGTCCATCTTGGTGTTGAACTGGTCGACGGTCACCCGCGCCAGCGTCTCGTAGGGGGTGGTCAGCAGGTCGAAGCCGAGCGCGAAGTCAATAGCCTCCTCGAGCACCGTCACCAGGGCGTCGCGGTCGATTTCCGCCCGCCCGAAGTCGGCGGCCCGCAGCGAAGTCTGCCCCTTGCCCTCCACGAAATAACGGCGTTCGCGGTTGATGAAAAGCCGCCCGATCAGATAGCCCTCGTCGGCGTTGCGGTTGAACTTGAACGAATCCGACAGAAAGTTGTAGATGTTGACCACGCCGCAATAGGCGTTCTCGGCGTCGGCCTGCACATAGGGCGTCTGCCGCACGGGGTGCTGCGCATCGAAGTCGAAAACGTCGGTGTGCATCTGGAAAATCAGCACGTCGTTGGCCACCTGCAGCTGCACCTCGAACTTGCCGCGGTCGCGGTATTCGATGCGCACGCGGCGGTCCAGACGGCCGTCGAGCTGGTCGTCGAGCTCCGAAGCCATCTCCAGCAAAGTCTCCTTCAAGAGGTTGAAGACCGCGAACGTGTGGTCGAAGACCTTTTGCTTGAGGGTCGACTTGCGGACCAGCGTGTCGAGAATCCGCACTCTGAGCGGGGTTGTATCCATAAAATCGTCGGTTTGCCGTTCCGGGCCCCTGCGGCAGAACCGCAGCCGCAGCGGAACTATTTGATTCGTATTTCCTGTCCCTCACCCAGGCGGAAGCCTTTCTTCAGCCCGTTGAGTTTTTCGAGCGAACGCGTGCGGATGCCGTAGGACTGCGCCACGGCCCACGTGGTTTCGCCCTCGTGGCAGATGTGGTGCCGGGCGTTGCCCCGCCATGCCGTCTGCTTGCGCTCGATGAAGACCACTTCGCCCCATGCGGGCTGCGAGCGGCGGCCCTTCACGTCGTTGAACTTGCGCAGGTTGCCCGCCGACAGGCGGAATTTGCGGCCGATGTTCTCGAACGTGTCGTTCTCCTTGGCAAGAACGTAATGCACGCCGTTGGTAGTATATACGTTATAGCCTTCGTGGGCATTGATGGTCACACGGTAGTTGTCCGGGTCGATCAGGTAGCCGCCCACCGCCAGCCGCTCGGCGTCGCTGTACGACGTCTTGGCGATCTCCTCCAGCGACTTGCCGCTCTTGTGGGCCGCATAGACCCGCTCGCCCTGCGGCTGGTCGAGCAGGTAGAGCTTCATGCTCTCGATGAGCCGCACGAGCCGCTGCGCATAGTCGGGAGCCGTGGCGTAACCCGCAGCCTTGAGCCCGCGCGCCCAGCTCTTGTAGTCGGTCGACGGATAGGCGAAAAGCGAATCGTAGCGGGGCTGTGTGTCGAGGAACACCGCGTGGTCGTGGTACGAGGCTTCGACCGATTCGTAGGCCCGGAAACATTCGTCCGGGGCGTCGTCGTCGTGGAAGACGCGCGGACCCGTCCAGCCGCGCTTGCACTTGATGCCGAAATGGTTGTTCGATTCGACCGACAGACGGCTGTTGCCGCTGTCCGATTCGAGGATGCCCTGCGCCATGGTGATGCTGGCCGGGATGCCGTAGCGCTCCATGTGGGCCACGGCGATGGACTTGTAGCGCTCGACGTACTCTTCGCGCGTGAGGCGGCTCTGGGCCGCGGCCGGAGCCGATGCGAAAAGCACGATTCCGCCCAAGAGTATTGCGGTTCTGGAAAAAATCATTATCTTTGTTTTGGGTTTGCCTGACAAAGGTATTACTTTTCGCCGAAACTGCAATAACGGAACCGCAACAATAAACCTTGCTGAAGCTATGTTCACCCCAAACGCCCACGCGATTTTCAGCCGCGCCATCGACGACTACCACCGCTTCGACGACGTGGACCGTCCCGTCGAGAATCCCTACGAAGCAGGCTCGCTCGACCACCTGCTCTACCTCAAGAACTGGATCGACACGGTCCAGTGGCACCTCGAAGACATCATCCGCAACCCCGAAATCGACCCGGCCGAAGCGCTTCTGATCAAGCGCCGCATCGACCGCTCGAACCAGGAGCGCACCGACATGGTGGAGTATATCGACTCCTACCTGCTGGACAAGTACAAGGACATCGTTCCGGCACCCGACGCACGGCTCAACACCGAGACCCCGGCCTGGGCCGTCGACCGGCTGTCGATTCTGGCGCTCAAAATCTACCACATGGAGCAGGAGACGCGCCGCACCGACGTCGCCGACGCCCACCGCGACGCCTGCCGCCGCAAGCTCGACGTGCTGCTGGCCCAGCGTACCGACCTCTCGCAGGCCATCGAGGAGCTGCTGGCCGACATCGAGGCGGGCCGCAAGTACATGAAGACCTACAAACAGATGAAGATGTACAACGACCCGGCGCTCAACCCGGTACTCTATGGCAAAAAATAACCCGCATCCGCCGCGGCATCTGCTGGTGATCCGCACTTCGGCGATGGGCGACGTGGCCATGCTGCCGCACGCCCTGCGCGCCCTGCGTGCGGCCTACCCCGAGCTGCGGATCACGGTTGCCACGCCGCGCCTGTTCCGTCCTTTCTTCGACGGGCTGGGCGTCGATTTCCTGGAAGTCGACACCAAGGGGCGGCATCATTCGCTGGTGGGCATGTGGAAAGCCGCCCACGAGGCGTGCAAGCTGGGCATCGACGGGCTCGCCGACGTCCACGGCGTCATGCGTTCCGAAGCGTTCCGCCATATCATGTGGCTCCACGGCGTTCCGGTGGCCCATATCGACAAGGAGCATTCCCAGAAGCGGCAGTTCATCCGGCAGGGAGGAGCCAAGGCTGCGCCCCTGCGCCACACCGTGTTGCGTTATTGCGACGTCTTCCGACAGCTGGGGTTCGAGTTCGACGACCCGACGCCCGCCGTGCCGCACGAGCGGCCCAACCCCATGGGCGACAAGCACGGCCGTTGGCTCGGCTTCGCCCCGTTCTCGGCCCAGCAGGGCAAGACCTACCCCGACGACTTGGCCCGCGAAACGGTCCGGCTGCTCGCCGCCCGGTGCGAACGGCTCTTCATTCATAGCGGCGGAGGGTCGGAAGCGGAGTTCGCCCACGAAATGGAGCGCGCCTATCCCAACGTGACGGCGCTCTACGGCAAAATCGGGCTGAGCGACGAAATGAACCTCATCGCCCACTTGGACTGCGTGGTGTCGATGGATTCGCTGGTCATGCACCTCGCATCGCTGGTCGCCACGCCCGTCGTGTCGGTGTGGGGCGCCACCCATCCCGGCCTGGGATTCCTCGGCTGGGGCTGCGACCCGCGCCACGTACTCCAAGCCGACATGCCCTGCCGCCCCTGCTCGGTCTACGGCGCCAAACCCTGCCGGTTCGGCGACTACCGATGCCTGCGCTCCGTCACGCCGCAGATGATTGCCGACAAGGTCGACGAAACGATTCAAAATTCAGAATTGAGAATTCAGAATTCATAATTATCCGTTTTCTCAGAAAAGACCGGGGCATTTTCGCAAGAAGACCCGGCATTTTCGCAAAAACCGGACATTGCACTCGAAAGCAATGCCCGGTCTTCTTTTTTGCAAGAGAACTTTCAACCGCGAATTTTCCCTCGGATATATTCGTCTATCGCCTTGGCGGCCGTGCGGCCTGCACCCATGGCAAGGATGACCGTAGCGGCTCCCGTCACGGCATCGCCGCCCGCAAAGACCCCTGCGCGCGTCGTCGCACCCCCGGCATCGGCCGTGATGCAGCCGCGGCGGTCGGTCTCCAGCCCCGCCGTCGTCGCGGCCAGCAGCGGATTGGGCGAGGTGCCCAGCGCCATAATCGCCACGTCGCACTCGATATCGAATTCCGAACCCGGTTTCACCACGGGCGAACGGCGGCCGCTCGCATCGGGTTCGCCGAGCTCCATCTCCACGCAGCGCATGCCGCGCACCCAGCCGTCGTCGGTGCCCAGCACCTCCACCGGATTGGTCAGCATCCGGAAGCGGATGCCCTCCTCCTTGGCGTGGTGGACCTCCTCGGCACGCGCCGGAAGTTCGTTTTCGCTCCGGCGGTAGACGATCGTCGCTTCGGCGCCCAGACGGCGGGCCGTCCGCACGGCATCCATCGCCACGTTGCCGCCGCCGACCACCACGACCCGCTTGCCTACATAAATCGGCGTGTCGTACTCCTCGTCGTAAGCACGCATCAGGTTGGCGCGCGTCAGAAATTCGTTGGCCGAGACCACGCCGTTCAGGTTCTCGCCCGGAATGCCCATGAAGCGCGGCAGTCCGGCGCCCGAGCCGATGAACACGGCATCGTAGCCCTCCTCGTCGAGCAGGGAATCGACCGTGACGGTCCGGCCCACGATGACGTCGGTTTCGATTTCGACGCCCAGCCGGCGCACCTCGTCGATTTCGCGGGCCACAATCTTCTCCTTGGGCAGGCGGAACTCCGGAATGCCGTAAACCAGCACCCCGCCCACCTTGTGCAGCGCCTCGAAAATCTTCACCCCGTAGCCCATCTTGGCCAGGTCGCTCGCGCACGCCAGCCCGGCCGGACCGCTGCCTACCACAGCCACCCTACGGCCGTTGCGGGGCGGCAGCTCCGCGGCGGCAGGTTCCTGCGCCAGCTTCCAGTCGCCGACGAACCGTTCCAGCTTGCCGATGGCCACCGGCTCGCCCTTGATGCCCAAGATGCAGGCACCCTCGCATTGGGTCTCCTGCGGGCAGACCCGGCCGCAGATCGAGGGCAGCGAGCTGTCGCGGGCTATGACGGCCGACGCCCGGGCCATATCGCCCTGCCGCAGGGCGTCGATGAATTCGGGAATCCGCACCCCCACGGGGCAGGCCGCCACACAGCGGGGGTTCTTGCAGTTCAGGCAGCGCGACGCTTCGAGGGTCGCTTCTTCCGGGTTGTAGCCGTAGCAGACCTCCTCGAAGTTGGTCGCACGGCGTGCCGGGTCTTGTTCGCGCACAGCTACGCGCGGTATCTTCGTTGACATGGCGTTTTAAGGGTTAATAGCGGACTATTTATCCAATCCGATTTTACATTGGTGTTCCGCTTCGCGTTCGGCCGCAATCGCTGCCGCGCGCTGTTCCTGCGTGCGGTACATCCCCTGGCGGCGCATCGCTTCGTCGAAATCGACTTCGTGGGCGTCGAACTCGGGTCCGTCGACACAGGTGAAACGGGTCCGCCCGCCCACGCTCACGCGGCAGGCTCCGCACATCCCCGTGCCGTCGACCATCAGGGCGTTGAGCGACACGGTGGTTTTCAGCGCGTATTTCTTGGTCGTCAGCGCCACGAACTTCATCATGATCATCGGACCGATGGCCACGCATTCGTCGTAACGGCCGCCGTCGGCAATCAGTTTCTCAAGCAGCTGCGTCACAAGCCCCTTGAACCCTTCGGAACCGTCGTCCGTAGCGATGTGCAGGTTCTTGGCCACGGCGCGCATTTCGTCGGCATAAATCAGCATCTCCTTGTTCTTGGCCCCGATGATGACGTCGGCTTCGACACCGTGTTCGTGCAGCCACTTCACCTGCGGATAGACCGGCGCCGTGCCGACCCCGCCGCCGATGAAGACATAGCGCCGCGAACGCAGCTCCTCGGGCGACAGCCGCACGAATTCCGACGGATGGCCGAGCGGCCCCGCGAAATCGGCCAGCGCATCGCCGGTCTCCAATGCGCAGATTTTGCGCGTCGAAACGCCGATGGTCTGGGTGACGATGGTCACCGTGCCGGCTTCCTTGTCGAAATCGGCGATGGTGAGCGGAATCCGCTCGCCGCGTTCGTCGGCGCGGACGATGACGAACTGCCCCGGCAGCGCCGAAGCCGCCACACGCGGCGCGAGGATTTTCATGAGCCAGATGCCTTGGGCAAGGCACCGCTTTTCGAGAATGGGATACATCTGTCTGTGTTTGGGTTTCAGTCTTCGATGATGGCCGTCAGGCGCACCCGCCGCATGGGGCGCACGGGGTCGTTGGTCACCAGCAGCAAATGGTCGGTCAGCAGTCCGTATTCCTGCACCGAGGGGTCGAGCACAAGTTCCACGCGGCAGCTGCCGCCGGGGGCGATTTTGCGGCCCGCCGTCAGCCCCACGCCGAATCGGCCACTATGTTCCACCGCGCGGACAATCAGCACGCCGCGCCCCTCGTTGGAGAGGACGAAACTTTTGCGCACCGCGGGCGCCGAATGTTTCACCGGGCCGAACTTGACAATCATGTCGCTCAGTTTCACCTGCGGCGCGTTCTTGGAGGTCATCGCCGCCGGGTCGTCGGCCCCTATCGCATGCGCCGTCAGCGAAACGTCGCTCCTGCGCCCGTCGACCCACACTTCCAGCGCATCGCGTATCGTCCCATAATGGGGTTTCCCGGCAGGAAGCGTATAGCGCAGGTTGATTTCGCCCCGCTCGCCGGGAGCCACCGAACGCGGATAATCGGCCGTGAGCAGCCCGCTCGAAATCCGGGGCCGAAGCTCCAGCCGCACCGGACGGCCGGAGGTATTCGCATAGCCGACAGCCATCTGCTTCTGCCCGCCCTGATATATATAGGTAAAGGCACAGAGCGTTCCGTCCAGCCGGAGCCCGGAGCCCGCCTCGAACGGATATTGTTCCCCGATCGTCTTCTCCCGCGGCACGACCGTGCCGGAGACCGTCAGCGTCGCGATTTTCTTCCGCTCCGACGAATAGACGCCCAGCGATTTGGAAAAGACGCCCGGCCGGTTCATCGGGTCGTAAGTGACCGTCACACGGGTCGAATCGCCGGGCAGCACGGGCCTGCGCGAAAACTCCGGGACGGTACACCCGCACGAAGTCACCACATCGAGCACCACCACGGGCTCCGCGCCCCGGTTGACGCCCGTAAAGGTATGGCTCACCCGCCCGCCGCTCTCCTCGATAGTGCCGAAGTCCCACGCGGCAGGCGCGAACACCAGCTGGGCACAGGTCTCACCCGCGCAGCCCAGCGCCATGAAAATGAGCAATATTCGCGTTATCGAATTCATCGTCATCGGTCGGTTCTGCCATGCAAAGGTACATTTTTTGCGAAAATTTCGCACAATAATTTTGCGGGAATGAAATTTTGCTATATATTTGCACTCCGAAACGATGACACCGAGTGTCGTTCCGAAGCCTGAATAGCTCAGTTGGTTAGAGCACATGACTGTTAATCATGGGGTCCTAGGTTCAAGTCCTTGTTCAGGCGCAGATGTGCGAGGGTTGCACGAGGTTCTTTCAATAGCAAGGTGGTTCGGGAGAGCCGCGGCCGGGATGCCGGCAGCGACGAATCCGAGACCTGCGGATAAAATTTTCGTCCGAAAATTTGGAGTTCGCAAAAATTGAATTACCTTTGCAGTCCCAAGCCATTTTTAGGGGAGCTTAGCTCAGCTGGTTCAGAGCGTCTGCCTTACAAGCAGAGGGTCGGGGGTTCGAATCCCTCAGCTCCCACAAAGAAACGAAACATCAAGACAAAGCCACTCTTTCGAGTGGCTTTTGTTGTTATCGGCATGGACGCAATTAGTTGCAGAAGATGCCGATCCGACAAAAGAGCCCGTACGCAATCCGGCTTTGTCTTCGGGGGGGGCTTCTTTTAGGCGCCACGGGGAAAACAAGCGCAGCGAGTTAATTCCCCGCGGGTTCCTACAACCTCAGCAGCATGTTCGGCGCAATGGCGTCGATTACTTTCCGCGACACCCCGCAATCCGCGGCAATCGCAGGCCAGCGGGAAGCGGCATCGCAAATTCCGTCTATGATTTGCGGCGCATTCTTGATGTTGTTCCGCGCTGCACATTCCAGCAAATCCCGGCGCGTAATATCGTCGAATTTCCCGTTGACCGACATCTGGTGCGTGCTCGTCCAAACACCGCCGGGATTGTAGGCATAGCCCATATCATACGCGGGCGACAGGCGCCACACACCGTCCTCGCCCATGAGAAACGATATGTTCTTCGTGTGGTCGTCCTGGTTGCGGACCACCACGTTGAAAACCATCCGGCGGAACATTTCCTGCGCATCCGAATAAGGCAGCCGCAGGGCTCGCATGACGTTGAACGCCTGCTCGTAGGAATAGGCACGGTGAATCCCGTAGTCGTAGTGCGCGATGCCGCACAAGGTCTGCATGTGCACCTTTTTCCCGCCGACCCGGTCGAAACGCTTAGTCAGAAAATGGGCCCGGCCGCTCTCCTCGATGAGCGAGCATTCTGACATTTCGATGCCGCACTCGCGGACCAGCCGGGAAAACGAATATTCGAGCCGGCCGTAGTTGCCTGTTTCCCGGAATCCGGCTTCCGCCGACACACCGTCCAGCTTGATCAAGTAGTAGTCGAATCCCTCCGGAGCCTCGATCTGCCCCGAACGCACTTCGCCCGTCGTCTTGTTGTAGGCAATGATCGCCTTGGCCCGCTGCCCGCCGGCCGAAGTGCCGAGCCGCAGGATTTCCGCAATCGCCGCCCGCTTGTCGGCTTTCAGATTGGCCCCGAATTCCGCCTTTTCGGTCAGCGCGTCCCGCGCCACGTCGACCAGCGTGTCGATTTCGATTTTCAGATTCGGGTCGTGAACCATATCCGCCGTCGGCTCGAATTCCAGCGCGCCCATGCACCGCTTGCCCAGGAAGCAGAGCGTCTCGACAGCGTTCCCGCTCGTCCGCCCCGTCAGCGCAAGCCATCGGTCGAACAGCGCACGGCCGTAGGTATCGGGCAGCGAATCCGCCAGCAGCCCGGGCAGCCCCTTGAAAGTCGGCCGGCTGAGCTCGCCGAACGAATAGACGCGCCCCGGCCGCACGGGCATCATCAGCGGCGAGGGCTCCATCCCCCTGCCCGCGAAATCCCGGTCGTACTCGAACTGCGCCACCTCATGCCGGGTGTCCCACCGGAACGTCCCCACATGGGTGCCGTACAGATTCACTCTCGCAACGTCTACCATTCCGATTCCTCTTTGTTCGTCTTCTCAAGGCGGCTCGTCGCGCGCTGCCGCGTCTTCTTGCGCGCCGAATTCACGAGTTCGTAATATTCGCCGGGGCTCAGTTCTTCCTCCTCGACCAGCGGCTGGAAAACATCCAGTTTCCCCAGCGTCCGCAACAGCCGCAGCAGCGAATCGAACGACCCGATTTCGCCGCCCTCTATCTTTTTTACGGTCGAGAGCGACACTCCGGCCGATTCCGCCAGACTGCTCTGCGTAATGTTCTGCCGCAGTCGAAGATTTTTGATTTTGTTGCCGATACGCTGTAAAATCATCGTATCGGAAAGCGCATAGGGATCACTCATAACAGCCGCGAATTAAACCATTACACCGCAAATATAACAATAAAATCTGAATTTGCAACCATTAATACCGGAATTACGAACCGCTTTCCCGCATGAACTATTCGGCTGCCTTGCCCCGCTCCCGCATGATGGCCTCGAAATTTTCGACCGCCCAATCGCACAAGGCCGACAGACAGGGATACAGCGATTCGGCCCTTTCGGTCAGCCGATACTCCACCCTCGGCGGCACCTCCGCATAAACCGTGCGTTTTACGTATCCGTCTTCTTCCAGCGTCCGCAGGGTGACCGTGAGCATCTTCTGCGAAATGTCCGGAATCCGGCGCTGAAGCTCCTTGAAACGCAAGGGCGCTTCCCCGCTGCAATGCAGCGTATGCAACACCAGCAACGACCACTTGTCGCAAAACCGCGACAGAATATTGCGGATAGGGCAGCCGGGATATAGGACGGCATCGGTGTCGGTTCTTTTCATGGCTTTTTATTGTACGGTATACAAAAGTAAGCAAATAAATTTTCCACAGCAAACATTTTTTTTCGCATTGCCAACATCCTCGCACCCAGCTTTAGTTACCTGACAGTAACCGACTTACCGCGAAGTGCCTACTTGACAAAGCCAAAAACAGACCCTAATTTTGCGGCGTACAACAAACTCAAAAAGCCATGAAAAATCTCGCGCAACTCTTCGCCGGGCGCAACTGCACGGCAATCGACGCTGGCCGTTTCGACCGCTTGGGCGAATACGTCCTCGAACTCGGACCCGAAATCCGAATCCCCGGCAAGGTCTTCTGCGGGCAGGCCCTGCATGCAACCGGAGCCGAACTTTCGTTCCAGTCGTTCGCTCCCGGAACGGAGACAGGATTCCTGCACTCCCACGAGACCCACGAGGAGCTCTATGTATTCCTCTCGGGCCGCGGCGAATTCCAGGTCGACGGCTCCGTCTTCGCGGTCGGGCAGGGGTCTGTCGTGCGCGTGGCTCCCGAGGGCAGGCGCTCCGTGCGCAACAACGGCAGCGAACCGCTCGTCATGCTCTGCGTGCAGTATCGCGCCGGCACGTTCACCGCCGACGATGCCGCCGACGGCCATATCCTGCCCGGCCCGGTCGAGTGGTAACCACCCCTCCGTCAGCACGAATGTCCGCTTTCACAGCGGGCATTTCTTATAAGGTATGTGCCGAAACGTTTACAGCCGCTTGACGGAAGCGCTGATGACGAACTGCGCCGGCAGCTCGATGGACGCATTGGCATCGGACTGGCCGTTGATTTTCCCCATCAGAATCTTGATGGCCAGCGTGCCCATGTTGTTGATGGGCTGGCTGACATGGGTAATCGCCGGGTCGAGCAGGTCGAAGTACGACGAATTGTCGAACGACACCAGCGAAATGTCTTCGGGCACGTGCAGCCCCGATTCGCGCACCGCCTTGATGGTTCCGAGCAGAATCGTGTTGCTCATGGCGAAAATCGCCGTCGGGCGCACGCCCGAACTGAGGGCGAGTTTGGTTTCGAGATAGCCGTTGTCCACCGAGAAGCTCGCGCCCCGCACCATCGCCCGGTCGGCAAGTCCCGCATCCTGCAACACATCCAGGTAGCCTTTCACCCGGGCTTTCACGGGCGAGGATTGCAGGTTGCCGCGGATGCAAAGAATATCGCGGTGGCCGCACGCAACCAGATAGCGCACCGCCTCGACGCTCCCTTGGTAGTTGTCGGTGCAAACATACGACAGCTCCGAATTATCGTAGTGACGGTCTATCAGCACCACGGGCGTCGCAGCGTTCACGCTCTCAAGCAGCGAGGGGTCGTTGCCGCACGGCACCACAATGATTCCGTCGACCTTGTGCGACAGCAGCGACCGGATGCCCGCCTGTTCGTCGGCTTCGCTTTCGACCGAATCGACGATGATGATGGTGTAGCCCAGGCGCTTGGCTTCGGCCGTCACGACCGACGCAATCATGGCGAAGTAGGGGTTGCCGATACACGGCACCACCAGTCCAATGGTGTGCGTGCGGTTGGTCCGCAGCCCCTTGGCCAGCAGGCTCGGCGTATAGCCGCAGCGCTTGGCTTCCGATTCGATCAGCGCAATGGTTTTGGCACTGATGCGGTAGTCGGCGGCCTGTCCGCTCAGCACCCGCGACACGGTCGACACCGAAAAGCCCGTCCGCTGCGAAAGACTGATGATCGTCTCCTTCTTCATACGCCCCTGATTTTTAGTATTCCACCACAAAATTAGCAATTTTTCCATCAAAAACCGCGGCTTTTCGTTGCACTTCTGAAAATTATGAATATATTTGCACAAACGTTTGTGCTAAACAGCAACCCAACCCAAACCCCAATACCAACCCAAAAACCTGCGCAAATGAACAAAATAGTCGTTTTAGGCAGTTCCAACACCGATCTCGTGGTCCGCACCGGCCGCATGCCGCTGCCCGGCGAAACCCTGCTCGGCGAGCAGTTCATGATGACGGCCGGAGGCAAGGGCGCCAATCAGGCCGTGGCGGTCGCCCGCCTGGGCGACGGCGTGACCTTCATCGCCAAAGTCGGCCGCGACATGTTCGGCGACAGCTCCGTGGCGGGCTACGAAAAGGAGGGCATCGACACCCGCACCGTCCTGCGCGACGACACCGCCCCCTCGGGCATCGCCGTGATTACGGTCGACGCCCAGGCCGAGAACAGCATCGTCGTCGTTCCGGGCGCCAACAACAACCTCTCGAAAGCCGACGTCGACGCACTCCGCCGCGACATCGAATCGGCGCAGTTCCTCCTCATGCAGCTCGAAACGCCCGTCGAAGTGGTGGCGCACGCCGCCGCCATGGCCCGCAAAGCCGGGGTCAAGGTGATTCTCAACCCCGCACCCGCTGCCGAGCTGCCCGCCGAGCTGCTCGACGGACTATATATCATAACGCCTAACCGCACCGAGGGGCAGATGCTCACCGGCATCGAGATCAGCGATTGGGAGAGCGCCGAGCGGGCCGCGCAATCGTTGGTCGGCAAGGGGGTGCAGAACGTCGTCATCACCCTCGGTTCGCAGGGTGCGCTGGTCTGCGACGGCAAGAACTTCGAGCGCATCCCGGCCCGGAAGGTCAAGGCCGTCGACACCACCGCCGCAGGCGACACCTTCAACGGCGCCATGTGCGTGGCCCTCTCCGAGGGGGCGACCCTTTCCGACGCCGTGCGGTTCGCTTCGCGCGCTTCGGCCATCGCCGTCACCCGCCTGGGCGCTCAGGCGTCGATTCCCTACCGCAAAGAGCTGGACGGCAAGGAGTAACTTTTCGGCAGACCGGGTGAGCCGCATCCAATGCACCTTTCCGCCAAGCCGGATGCAGAGCCGAACTCGTCCAAGCCCTCCCGAAACCGAAAAAGCAACATACCAACAAACTACATAAACCTACCAACCTCATGACGCACTTTTTACACCGAGTTCTCGCCGCAGGCATCGCGCTGCTGACCGCGCTGCCGCTGGCGGCACAAAACCGCACGGTGACGGGTACGGTCACCGACGCCCGCAGCGGCGAACCCCTCGTGGGTGTTACGGTCACCATCCAGGGCACCACGCTCGGCGCCACAACCGGGCTCGACGGCGTTTATACGCTGCAGTTCCCCGCCGATTTAGCGGGGGGGGGGAATCCTGCACTTCAATTATTTAGGGTATAACCCCGTCCAGGAAACCATCGGCTCGCGCACGGCCGTCGACGTACAGTTGGCCGAGGAAGCGCGTTCGCTCGACGCCGTGGTGGTCATCGGCTACGGCACGGCCACCAAAAAGGAGCTGACCGGTTCGGTCGCCAGTCTCGGCAGTGACGACATGAACACCGGTTCGTTCACCTCCGCCGCAGGGCTCCTGCAAGGCAAGGTCGCCGGTCTCACGGTCACCAATCCCAGCGGCGGCGACCCGGCCGCTTCGTTCGAAATCATGCTGCGCGGCACCAACACCCTCGCCGCCGGGCAGGGTCCGCTGGTCATCATCGACGGCGTCGTGGGCGCCGACATCCGCAACATCAACTTCCAGGAGGTCGAGAACATCGACGTGCTCAAGGACGGTTCGGCCGCCGCCATCTACGGCACGCGGGGTACCAACGGCGTGGTCATCATCACGACCAAGCGCGCCAGCAAAGGTTCCACTTCGCTGGAATACGACGGACAAGTGAGCGTCCAGACCGTGCTGAACCGCGCCAAGCCCATGTCGGCCCGGGAGTTCGAGCACACCATCAACAACTACGCCCCCTCCAACGCCGGGTCGCTCTACGGCTACGACACCGACTGGTTCGACGAAATCACCCGCACCCCCATCAGCCACAAGCACAGCGTCGCTCTCTCGGGCGGTTCCGAGAAGTTCTCCCACCGCACCATTCTCAATGTCGAGCAGAACCAGGGCCTGCAGCGCCGCAACACGGCCAACAAGTACATGTTCAAGACCAACATCCGCCAGTCGGTGCTCGACGGATGGCTCGACCTCGACTACAACGCCTTCTACACCCGGCGCGACGCCCAGCCCGCCAATTACGACGCGTTCCGGCAGGCGTTCTTCCACAACCCCACCGAACCCGTCTACGACCCCGCCAACAAGGAGGCGGGCGGTTACAGCCGCATCGTCGGCATGGACTACTTCAACCCCGTGGCCATGGTCAACGAGCGGACCGAGAACAACACCTCCGACGACTTCGGCGCAAACGTTCGCGCTTCGCTCAACATCCTCCCCGTCAAGGGGCTCAAGTGGGACAATTTCTTCGCCTACAACATGCAGCGCTACGAGTCGCGGAGCTATTCGACCCGTTACTACCCCTCGCTCATCGGCACAGACGGGCGCGCTTCGATCTACAATTCCTACAGCAACGACATCCAGTGGGAGAGCACCCTCAACTACATCCGCACGTTCGGCAAGCATAATTTGCAGGCGCTCCTCGGCTACACCTACCAGTGGGGCATGAACCAGTATGCCGAAATGGCCAACGAGGGCTTCGACAACGACATCTTCGGCACCAACAACATCGGCGCGGGTTCGGCCCTCCAGCAGGGCACCGCCAGCATGGGGTCGCACAAGGAGGCCAACAAGTACATCGCTTTCTTCGGACGCGTCATGTACAATTACGACGACCGCTACTTAGTGTCGGCTTCGCTCCGTCGCGACGGTTCCTCGCGCTTCGGCACCGACCACAAGTGGGGCTGGTTCCCCGCCGTGTCGGTCGGGTGGCGCCTGTCGAACGAATCGTTCCTGCGCGACGCCGAGTGGCTCGACGAGCTCAAAATCCGCGCAGGCTACGGCGTCACGGGCAACCAGGACTTCGACAACTACCGTTCGCTGCTTCTCATGCGCGCCAAGGGCTACTTCTACAACAACGGCAAGTGGCAGAGCACCTATTCGCCCAAGAGCAACGCCAACCCCGGACTGGGCTGGGAGAAAAAGGCCGAATGGAACGTCGGCATCGACTTTTCGTTCTTCAGGGGGCGTCTGTCGGGCGCCGTCGACTACTATTCGCGCCGCACGACCGACCTGCTCTACGAGTACGACGTGCCCGTCCCGCCCTACGACTACAACGTCTACTTCACCAACGTCGGCGAGGTCCGGAACCAGGGTGTCGAAGTCACCCTGTCGGGCGTTCCCGTCGTCACCCGCAATTTCCGCTGGACCACCACGCTGACCCTGGCCCACAACACCAACAAGCTGGTGAAGTTCACCAACGAGGAGTTCAAGAACCAGGAGTACAAAATCGGCTGGCTCAACACCCCCGTAGGCGTCTACTGCCAGCGGCTCATCGAGGGGCAGAGCCTCGGCGCTTTCTACGGTCCGGTGTGGGAGGGCGTCGACCCCGAAACGGGCAAAGATATTCTCAAGAATTCCATCGCCGGGTCGGTGGCCGAAAGCAAGTGGGAATACCTCGGTTCGGCCTATCCCGACGTCACGCTGGGCTGGAGCAACAATTTCACCTACCGCAACTGGGAGCTGGGCTTCACCCTGCGCGCTTCGGTCGGCGGCAAGGTCTTCAACAACATGCGGGCCGAGTTCGAGAACATCAACGGCATCGGTCTGCGCAACATCATGGCTTCGTGGCTCGACGACCCGACTTTCACCGGGCAGGTCACCTACTCGTCGAAATACCTCGAAGACGCTTCCTACCTCAAGCTCGACAACATTTCGCTCGGCTATTCCATCCCGTTCAAGCCCACGAGTAAAATCAAGCGGCTCAAGCTCTACTTCGCGGCGCAGAACCTCTTCTGCCTGACGGGCTATTCGGGCGTCGACCCCGAAGTCTCGCTCATGGGGCTCACCCCCGGCATCGAAAGCCCGCGCTATTACCCGCGCACCCGCGAATTCACTTTCGGCATGAACCTCAAATTCTGACGCAACGCCATGAAAACATCCATAAAAGCCCTATTCCTGTCGGCGGGTCTCCTCTTCGCGGCCTGCACCGACCTGAGCGAGGAGGTCTACTCCGACATCCAGAAAAAGGATTTCTTCACCTCCGAGGAGAGCCTGCGCATCTACGCCGCCCGGGCCTACAACATGTTGCAGGCCTACGGTTCGGAGCAGAGTCTCTGGACGCTCAACATCCAGGCGGGCGACGAGCTGGCCGCCCCCAAGAACTGCGTCAACGACTGGGTCGACCCGCGTTACGCCGAGTTGCAGCGGCACACCTACACCCCCTCCAACAAGCTCGTGCGCATGGGTTGGGACTATTGTTTCGACGGCATCGCCGCCTGCAACGACGTGCTCCACGAAATAGAGAACAATTCGCTCGAATTCGACGGCAAGGCCAAGATTCTGGCCGAGGTGCGTATCCTGCGCGACTATTTCTACATGTTGGCCATCGACGGCTGGGGCAACGTCCCCTTCTCGGTCGACGCGGCCGACAAGAACTATCCCGAGCAGAAAGACCGCAAGTTCGTCTTCAGCTTCATCGAGCGCGAAATCCTCGACAACATCGGCTTCCTCGAAGAGGTTCCCTCGCCTGCCAACTACGGCCACGTCACGCAGGGCATGGCCTACACGCTGCTGGCCAAAATGTACCTCAACGCCGAAAAGTGGGTCGGGGAGCCCATGTGGGACAAGGCCGAAAAGGCGTGCCTGGCCGTCATGAACCCGGGGCACTACCGCATCGAGGCCAATTACTCGGCCAACTTCGCCGTCAAGAACGAGGCGTCGCGCGAAAACATCTTCGTCATCCCTTACAGCACGGTCTACACCCAGTCGGACCACAACGATTTCGTCATCTTCATCCTCACGCTCAACCAGCAGCTGTGCAAGCTCTACAACATCCCCGCCGCCGGGTGGGACGGCTTCATCGCGCAGCCCGATTTCTTCGCGTCCTACGATGAAGCCGACACGCGCCGCGCCAAAACATGGCTCTACGGCGAGTTCAGCGGCGCCGACGGCACCTTCACCATCAGCCCCGAGGTTCCCGAGGAGGCCTACGCCAACGGCCGTTCGCTCCACATGGGCGCTCCCGTGGGCAAGTGGGAGTACCAGACCGACGGGCTGCTCAAGAGCGACCAGACCAGCATGGACAACGATTTCGCCGTCTTCCGCTATGCCGACGTCGTGCTGATGTACGCCGAGGCCTGCCTGCGGCAGGGCAAGGCCGCCGAAGCGGTCGCCCACGCCGATTTGCAGGCTGTCCGCACCCGCGCCGGGCTCGCACCCTTCACCGCCGCCACCCTCACCGAGGAGAGCCTGCTGGCCGAGCGCGGCCACGAGCTCGCCGTCGAGGGCTGGCGCCGCCAGGACCTCATCCGCTTCGGCAAGTACAACGGCACCTGGTGGTGCAAGCCCTCCGCGTCGCCCGCCTACACCGAGCTCTACCCCATCCCGCGCGAGCGGCTCGGTGCCAACCCCAACCTCAGGCAGAATCCCGGTTACACCAAATAAACCCCACCCATGACCCAACTCAAATACATCGTCACCGCCCTGCTGCTCCTGCTCGCAGGCAGCACCGCAGCCCGCAGCCGTTCCATCTCCATGGAGGAGCTGCGCGACAAAATCGCAGGCGCCTGGATCGGCCAGATGGTCGGCAACATCTACGGCCTGCCTTTCGAGAACAAGTTCGTCGGCGAGCCCGGCAGCGAAGCCGACTTCCCCTACGGCTACTCGAAGAACCTCGCCAAGCTGGCGCAGTACGACGGCGCTTTCTCCGACGACGACACCGACATCGAGTATCTCTACCTCACCCTGATGGAGAAATACGGTTCGGAGCCCACCTACGCCCAGATGCGCGAGGGGTGGATGTACCACATCCGCGACCGCGTGTGGCTCGCCAACCGGGCCGCGCTGGGGCTCATGCACTACGGTTTCACGCCCCCGTTCACGGGCAGCGCACAGTACAACCCCCATTGGTACCAGATCGACCCGCAGCTCATCAACGAGATATGGGCCTACACCGCCCCCGGCATGACGGCCTACGCCGCCGCCAAATCCGAATGGGCCGCCCGCATCACCAGCGACGGCTGGGCCACGTCGCCCACGGTCCACTACGGGGCCATGTACGCCGAAGCGTTCTTCTGCCGCGACGTCCGCAAGCTGGTCGAAACCGCGTTGAAGTACCTGCCCGCAGGCGACCGCTACGCCGCCACCGTGCGCGAGGTGCTCGCCCTCTACGACGCCCACCCCTCGTCGTGGCAGACGGCCCGCGCCGAGCTCGCCCGCAAATACTACCACGAGGAGGACGCCATGACCAAAACCATCTGGAACGCCAATCTCAACGGTGCGATGGGCATCCTCGCCCTGCTCTACGGCGGCGGCGACCTCCAGCGCACCATGGACATCGGGTGCGCCGCAGGTTTCGACTGCGATAACCAGACGGCCACCATCGGCGGGCTCCTGGGCGTCATGTACGGCGCCAAGGCCATCCCCGACGCCCTTTCCAAGCCGCTCACGGGGTGGACCAAGCCGTTCAACGACCGCTATATCAACATCACGCGCTACGACATGCCCGACGCTTCCATCGACGACATGATCGACCGCACCGTGGCGCAAGCCGTCGCGCTGGCCTGCTCCAAGGGCGGACGCGTTGTCAAGACCGCCAAGGGCGAACGGCTCTCGGTCGACACCCGGGCCCGTTTCGTCGCGCCGCTCGAATTCTGCGTCGGTCCCCAGCCCCGCATCGAGGCCGGCACGCCCGTCGACCATTCGTTCGCATGCGTCACCAACGCCGGCTGCGACTGGCAGCTGGCCAAAGGCACCCTGCCCGAGGGGCTCGCATTCAGCAATGGCCGGCTTTCCGGCACCGCCGCCCGTCCGGGCAAGTACCCCGTCACTCTCTCGCTCTCCAACGGCACGCAGCGCATCGAAAAGGAATTCACCCTCGTCGTGCGCGGCCGCAACATCGCCCCGCAGGCCGATTCGGTGCTGGCCAACGTGCGCAATGTCAACAAGGAGCATCTCTACAACTGCTGGATCACTTTCGGCCATCCCATGTACGCCGACCACGTCGGGGTCATCAACGACGGCGTACGTTACGGCGCCGGGGCGGTCTTCTACACACTGGCGGCCGAGGCCTGCATCCCCAAGATCGACTACTTGGGCTACGAGTTCGCCGCTCCGCGCAAAATCGGCATGGTCGCCCTCGACATGGGCTGCATGGAGGAGTTCGGCGGCTGGTTCTCGTCCATCGCCGTCCAGTACCGCGACGGGCAGGGCCATTGGCACGAGGTGAGCGGCTGTTCCGTCTCCCCCGGCCTGCCCGCATCGGACGAGGTCTTCATCCAGCCCCATTTCGTCGAATACCTCTTCGAGTTCGAGCCCGTCGAGACCACCGCCGTCCGCATCATCGCCGACACCAAGGTGCAGCCCCATTGGAACAAGGCCACCAAAAACACCTCGGCGTTCCTTTCCGTCACCGAACTGAGCGTCTATGAAGCCGAATAAAATGAAAATCTTCCGCCATACCCTGCTGCTCGCCCTCGCATGGGCCGCAGCCTGCACCCAGCGGCCCGCCGCCGAAGCCGAGCTCTCCACCGCCGCCCTGCGCGACAAAATCATGGGCGGCTGGGCCGGACAGACCATCGGCGTGGTCTACGGCGCCCCCACCGAGTTCAAGTTCACCGGAACGACCATCCAGGACTACCACCCCATCGCGTGGAACGACCACTTCGTGAAATACTGGTGGGACAAGAAGCCCGGTCTGTTCGACGACATCTACAACGACCTTACGTTCGTCGAATCGTTCCAGCAGCTGGGACTCGACGCCACCCCCGAGCAGCTCGCCCGCCGCTTCGCCGACGCCGAGTACCACCTCGCCCACGCCAACCAGGCCGGGCGCTACAACATCCGCAACGGCCTGATGCCGCCCGCTTCGGGCCATTGGCTCAACAACCCCCACGCCGACGACCTCGATTTCCAGATCGAAGCCGACTTCATCGGGCTCATGGCTCCGGGTCTGCTGCCCGAGGCACTCGACATCGCTTCGCGCGTGGGCCACATCATGAACAGCGGCGACGGGTTCTACGGCGGCGCTTTCGTGGCCGGGCTCTACTCCGCGGCTTTCGTCTGCGACGACCCCGTGCGGATTCTCGACATGGCGCTGGAGCCCATCCCGGCCGAAAGCCAGTTCTACCGATGCGTCGACGAGGTGCGCCGCTGCTACCGCCGCAACCCCGACGACTGGGAGGCCTGCTGGTTCGAGCTCCACAAGAAGTGGAACCGCGACGTGGGCTGCCCCAAAGGGGTCTTCCTCAGCTTCAACATCGACGCCAAAATCAATGCGGCCTACGTGGCCGTCGGGCTGCTCTACGGCAAGGGCGACTTCGCCCGCTCCATCGAAATCGCCACCCGCTGCGGACAGGATTCCGACTGCAATCCCGCTACGGTGGGCGGCGTCCTGGGCGTCATGCTCGGCTACTCCGGCATCCCGGCCAAGTGGCTCGACCCGCTGAAGGAAATCGAGCAGCTCGACTTCGAGGGCACCGACGTTTCGCTCGCCAAGGCCTACGACATGAGCTGCGCCCACGCGCTGGAGATGATAGGCCGCGCAGGCGGCAGCGTCACGGCCGACAAGGTGACCATCCCGCAGCGGCGGCCCGAGGTGCTGCCCCTCGAACAGAACTTCACCGACACCTACCCCACCTCGCGCAGCCGCATGGACTGCTTCCTGCGCGACCGGCTGACGTTCGATTTCGACGGCAACGGCTTCATCGTCTGGGGCAACCTGGTCTGCCTGCGCAGCGTCACCGAAGACTACGTGCACCGCGTATCGATGCGCCACATCGGTTCGGAGGTCTTCGGCCTCGCCGAGTTGGACGACCCTTACGTGGCCGAGCTCGAAATATGGATCGACGGCCGGCTCGACCAGCGCGTGCGCATGCCCATGAAGAACACCGACCGGCGGCTCGAACCCGCCTGGCGCTACCTGCTGCCCGAGGGACACCACACCGTCGAACTGCGCTGGCTCAATCCGCAGCGGGACTATCTGATTCGCTTAAACGATTTAGCAACCTATTCGTCCATCGACCCGATGAAGAACTGACAACATGAAAAAGCTACTATTCACCGTACTTTGCGCCGCGGCGCTGGCAGGCTGCAACAGCCGCACGGCCATCCCCTACGGCGGGACCGTCACCTTGAGCGAAGAGGTGTTGCGCGACAAAATCAAGGGCGGCTGGGCCGGGCAGACCATCGGCTGCACCTTCGGCGGCCCCACCGAATTCAAGTACAAGGGCGGCATCATCCACGACGAGGTGCAGTTCGTGTGGTACGACGACTACGCCTGGGACACCTTCATGGAGGACCCGGGGCTTTACGACGACGTCTACATGGACCTCACGTTCGTCGAGGTGATGGCCCGCGACGGCATCGACGCTCCGGCCGAGAACTACGCGCTGGCTTTCGCCAATGCCGACTACAAGCTCTGGCACGCCAACCAGGCGGCGCGCTACAACATCCTCCACGGCATCATGCCCCCCGCCTCGGGCCACTGGAAGAACAATCCCCACGCCGACGACATCGACTTCCAGATCGAAGCCGACTTCATCGGAATGCTCACGCCGGGCATGCCCTCCAGCGGCACGGCCCTGTGCGACCGCATCGGCCACATCATGAACTGCGGCGACGGCTACTACGGCGGGGTCTACATCGGGGCCCTCTACTCGCTGGCGTTCGTCTGCGACGACATCGAAACGCTGGTCACCGAAGCGCTCCGCACCATCCCGGCCGAGAGCCGCTACCACCGCTGCATCGCCGACGTCATCGGCCTGTGGCGCACCTACCCCGACGACTGGCACCGCTGCTGGTTAGAGACCGAAAAACGCTACGGATTTGAAAAAGGGTGCCCCGAAGGCATTTTCAACGGATTCAACATCGACGCCGTCATCAACTCGGCCTATGTGGTCATCGGCCTGCTCTACGGCGAGGGCGACTTCTTCCGCACGATGGACATCGCCACACGCTGCGGGCAGGATTCGGACTGCAACCCCGCTTCGGCGGCGGGCATTCTGGGCGTCATGCAGGGCTACGAGGCGATTCCCGACAAGTGGAAACCCGCCATCGAGAAGTGCGAGGATATCGACTTCCCCTACACCTCCATTTCGCTCAGGCGCATCTACGACCTCAATCTTCAGCTGCTGACCGAGTTCGTCCTGCGCGACGGCGGTTCGGTCGCCGACGGGCAGTACACCATCCGGCTGCAGGAACCGCAGACCGTGCCCTACGAAGAATCGTTCGAGGGCATCCGGCCCGTCGAGCGCCGCGTGCTCAAGCGTCAGTTCAACGATTCGCTGACGCTCCGTTTCACGGGCAACAGCGTGGTGGTCATGGGACAGATTACGCGCGTCAACCTCACCGACCGGCCCTATACGGCCCGCATCGAATGTTCCGTCGACGGCCGGGTGGTCGAGACGACCGAAATGCCCTACGACTACATCAAGCGCAAGTACGACATCTTCTACACCTACTGCCTGCCCGAGAACGGGGAGCACGAGCTGACGCTGCGGGTGCTCAACCCAAGCCCGGACTACGTGGTGGAGGCCAAGGAAATGGTCGTCTATGAACAAGAACAAGCATAAACCCATGCGTATGAATCTGCTGGCCATCCTCGCCCTCGGCCTGGCCCTCGCGGGCGGCTGCGGCGAGAAGGAGCGCGCACTGCCCCCGGCGCCCGACAAATTCGTCCGCTACGCCTGCGAAATCGGCGTGCGGAGCGAAATCCTCGGGCAGAACGTCCAGACAGCCGTGCTGCTGCCCCGGGACTACCTGTCCAACCCCGAGCGCCGCTACGGCGTGGTCTACCTGCTCCACGGGCTGGGCGACACGCACAAGTCGTGGAACGACCAATGGCTGCGCATCGAGAACACCGTGGCCCAATGCGAAGCCGCCGGGCTCGGCGACATGATCTACGTCATGCCCTCCGGCTTCCGTTCCTACTACGTGAACCGTCTCGACGGCAATTTCGACTACATGCAAATGTTCGCCGAGGAGCTGGTGCCCTATGTCGACAGGACCTACCGGACCCTCGCCGACCGCGGCCACCGCGCCGTGGTGGGCTATTCGATGGGCGGCTTCGGAGCGATGATTCTGCCCTCGTGCCACCCCGAATTGTTCTCGGTGTCGGTGCCGCTGAGCATGTCGTTCCGCACCGACGAGCAGTACATGTCCGAACCCGCTTCGGGGTGGGATTCGCAGTGGGGCGCCATCTTCGGCGGCAAGGGGCTGGCCGGAGAGGCGCGCCTGACCGACTACTACAAGGCCCACTGCCCGTTCTACATGTTCACCCGCGAAAACGCCGCACAATATGCCGACGTGGCCTATTACTTGGACTGCGGCGACGACGAGGAACAGCTTCTGGTCGCCAACGACCGGCTGCACGGCCAGCTGCGCGACATCGGCTTCGCCCACGAATACCGCGTCCGCAACGGCGCCCACACGGGCGACTACTGGCGCGGGGCGATGCCCGAGGTGCTGCGCTTCATCGACTGCCGTTTCAACGGCCGTGCGTTCGAGGCCCCGGCGCGGAGCACCTACACGCCCCACAAGGCGACCCGCCGTACGGCCGAACTGGCCGGGGTGCAGGCCGAGGTCTTCACTCCGTCGGACTACGATCCGCAGCGCAGCTACACGGCGCTCTATCTGCTGCACGACGGCACGCTGCCGCTCACGCCCGACGAATGCTTAAACGTTTTAGCAACCACTCAGAACGCCAAGCCGTTCGTGCTGGTCGCAGCCGACGCGTCGGCCGCCGGCTTCCCGCTGGAGGAGTTCATCGCTGCGGCTGAAGAAGCGTTCGCCCTCGGTGCGGACAGCGAACACCGCCTGTGCATCGCCGCGGGAGAAGCGGGACGGACGGCCTATGCCGCCACGGCCACGAATTCGCCGTTCAGCGCGCTGTTCCTGCTCGATGCAGCCTCGGACCCCGAGACGGCCCCGTCGCCCGAAGTCTTCTACTTCATCGCGCTGACCGACGAGGGACGCAACTACGGCCCGGCGAACCGGCTCTATGAAACCTGCCACGCGCAGGGAATCGGCTTCGAGTACCGCGTCGCAGACGGCACCCCGGCCGATGCGGGAGCGGCGGAACGCTGCCTGGAAGCCATGCGCCCGACCCTCGGCGAGAAAATCCGAATCCAATAAAAAACCACCTAAAAAATCTATCGGCTTATGTTTATCGTTGAAAGCTATTCCCTGGCCATCGTGTTCTGCTTCGTCACGATGCTGTGCTGGGGCTCGTGGGGCAACACCCAGAAGCTGGCCCAGAAAAGCTGGCGCTACGAACTCTTCTATTGGGACTATGTCATCGGCATGGTGCTGGCGGCCCTGCTGCTGGGTCTGACGATGGGCAGCACGGGCGACGCAGGACGCAGTTTCCTGGCCGACCTCGGGCAGGCGTCGGGCCGAAGCATCGGCTGGGTCGTGCTGGGCGGCGTGATATTCAACGCCTCGAACATCCTGCTCTCGGCATCGACCGCGCTGGCGGGCATGTCGGTAGCCTTCCCGCTGGGCGTAGGGCTGGCGCTGGTGCTGGGCGTCGTCATCAACTACGCAGGCCAGCCCTCGGGCAACCCGGTGCTGCTTTTTGCGGGCGTGGCGCTGGTCGTGGCGGCCATCGTCTGCAACGGCATCGCCTCGGGCATGCACCAGCGCAACAGCGGCACGGCGGCCAAGACCAACACCCGCGGACTGCTGCTGGCGGCCGCGGCGGGCATCCTGATGTCGTTCTTCTTCCGCTGCGTGGTCAAGGGCATGGCCGTCGACAACTTCGCGGCCCCGACCCCGGGCATGATGACCCCCTACTCGGCCATCTTCGTCTTCTCGCTGGGCGTGCTGGCGAGCAACCTGCTCTTCAACACGCTGGTCATGCGCTATCCGTTTGCGGGCGAACGCGTCCGCTACGCGGAATATTTCGGCGGCACGGCCAAGACCCACGGCGTAGGCATGCTGGGCGGCGCCATCTGGTGCTTAGGCTCGCTGGCAAGCTACATCGCCTCGGGCCCGGCCGGAACGGCCATCTCCTACGGACTGGGGCAGGGCGCCACGATGGTGGCGGCGTTCTGGGGCGTCTTCATCTGGCGCGAATTCCGGGGCGGCACGCGCCGTGTGAACCTGCTCATCGCGCTGATGTTCGTGCTGTTCCTGACGGGGCTGGGGCTGATTATCCTGGCCGGCAACTAACGACCGCGACACTTCATTCACTAACCTAATAAAAACTAAAAGCTATGAAAAAACTCTTTTCGGCATTCGCCGCCCTGCTGATGGGTGCGGCCGCCATGGTCTCGTGCAACGACAGCAACGATAACGGAGGGGGGGGGAACGGGCCCCAAGGACCTCAATACCGGGTTAAAACCTACTCGCTGGTAGGCGAGGGCTGGACCGACGTTTACCAATACACCTACGACAGCGAGGGCCGTGTGACCCACATCTACCGCGAAGAAGGCAAGGACTACACACTTGTCTACGACGGCAGCAAAATCACGATGACCAACTCGGGCAACCGCTACGCCGAAATGGAACTCGGCGCGAACGGCTATGTGGCCAAGATGACCGACGAATGGGACGACGTCCGCGAATACGCCTACGACGCCAAGGGCCACATGACCCAAATCAAGAAGAACGGCGAGGTCGTGTCGGAAATCGCCTGGGAGCAGGAATGCCTCGTAACGTGGACCCGCACCCGCGACGGCGAACTCCAGACCAAGAACCACACCTACACGGGCACGCCCAACACCAACCGCATCTTCAACATCCACAGCGAAGCCTCCGACCCGAGCCGCTGGCTCTACGAGACGGGGCTGTTCGGCAAACCGTCGGTCTACCTGTGCGAATCGAGCAAGTGGGCCCACTCGGAGACGGCCTCGGTCTACACCTACGACACGGACGACAACGGCTGCGTAGTGAAAGAAAACAAGAACTACGGCGGCGAAATGGAGTACTTCGAGTACACGTGGGAGAAGATCGAGTAAAACGTTTTAGCAACCCCCATGAAGCACCGGCCGCCCCTTGCAGGGCGGCCGGAATTTTTGCGGAGGGGCCTTTAGCAGGGTGGGTGGGTCCGGCTGCGGATTTTTTCGGCGGCGGCCTTTGGGGCGGAGCGGGATTTGCACTACCTTTGGGCCATGGAGACGCTGACGCAGATATTGGTCGACTGGGGCTACGGAGGACTTTTCGTGGCGGCGGCGATTGCAGGCAGCGTCGTGCCGTTCAGCTCGGAAGCGGTGCTGGCAGTGCTGCTGGGCATGGGCGCCGACCCGCTGGGGTGCCTGGCTGCGGCATCGGCGGGCAACACGCTGGGCGGCATGACGTGCTACTGGATCGGCACGCTGGGCCGCACGGAATGGATTGCGAAGTTAGGAGTGAGCACCCGCCAACTGGCCCGGGCCCGGAAATTCATGGCGGGCCGCGGCGCCATGATGGGCTTCTTCGGCTTTCTGCCCGTCATAGGCGAAGCGATCGCCGTGATGCTGGGGCTCATGCGCGCGAACTCATGGACAACGGGCGGCGCGATGCTGGCGGGCAAGACCCTGCGCTATCTGGCTGTCGTACTCTCGTACAAAGGAATCGTCTTGCTTTTCTGACCCTATGGAAACCCGGATACTGAAAACCGACACCCCGCCGTGGGAACTGCTTCTGCTGGGCGACGAATCGCCCGAATCGGTGGCCGACTACATCGACCGCGGCGACTGCTACGTAGCCACGGCCGAGGGGCGGACCGTAGGAGTGTGCATGCTGATACGCACCCACCCGTTCACGGCCGAAATCGTCAACCTGGCGGTCGACCCGGCCTACCAACGCCGCGGCATCGGCACCGACCTGATATTCCATGCGCTGCGGGTGACGCGGGAAGCGGGCTGCCGCCGCATCGAAATCGCGACGGGCAGCGTCGAAAACGGCCCGCTGCGCCTCTACCGCTCGTTCGGATTCGAGCCCGTGGAAACCGAACGCGACTACTTCCCGAAATACTACCCGTCCCCCATCGTCGAAGCGGGCGAAGAATGCCGCGACCTGGTGCGCCTGCGGATGGAACTCTGAACCTATGGCCGCAGCGTGGAACCCGTGGCACGGATGCCGCAAGGCGAGCGAGGGCTGCCGCAACTGCTATGTCTACCGGCAGGATGCGCAACACGCCCTCGACAGCAGCAAAGCCCGCAAGACGGCGGCATTCAACCTGCCGGTACGCCGCAGCCGCGACGGCCGCTTCAAAATCGCGGCGGGCGAACGGGTCTACACATGCTTCACGTCGGACTTCCTGCTGGAAGAAGCCGACGCCTGGCGCCCCGAAGCGTGGACAATGATGCGCCTGCGCCATGACCTGCGGTTCATGTTCTTCACGAAACGAATCGAACGGCTGCGCGAAACGCTGCCGCCGGACTGGGGCGAGGGCTACGAAAACGTGACGGTCGGCTGCACGGTGGAGAACCAAGAGATGGCCGAACGACGGCTTCCCTGCTTTCTCGACACACCGATCCGCCACCGGGTAATCGTTTGTGCACCCCTGCTGGGGCCGCTGGACCTCAAGCCGTGGCTGACGCCCGCCATCGAAGAAGTCTCGGTCGGCGGCGAATCGGGGCCCGAAGCACGAATCTGCGACTACGACTGGGTGCTTGCCGTCCGCCAGCAATGCGTCGAAGCGGAAATACCGTTCTGGTACCATCAGACGGGCGCACGGCTTCTGAAAGAGGGCCGTCTGTACCGCATCCGCCGCGAATACCAACACGCACAGGCCCGCAAGGCAGGAATAGACTACAAGATAACGGACAGAGAATAACGACCGCCGCCCCGGACCTACCCTCGGCACAAAGTTTCTTAACTGCGCTGTGCCTGCCGACCACCTCCTTACATGGCGCAAGCCACCAGACCTGCAACCCGGCAACAGATTCTTCGCTGCGCTCAGAATGACAGAAGAAAACATCGGCTACCGCCTCTGTCCCTCCAAAATAACAAAGCGCCCCCGAAGACTTCCCGCAATTCCCGTCCCGGCCCTGGAAATCCCGAACCCTCGGCATCCCCCCCCCAAAAAAAACAAAAGGCGAAAAGTGCCTGCGCACCTTTCGCCTATGACCTTTCAACGGGCCGGGGCTTAATCTTCGGCCGAAGCGAGCGGCGAGGGCACCGAATAAACCCGTGCGGCCAACTCCTTGTCGAGCATATACAAGCCGAACTTGTTGCCCTCGACAGCCTCGAACGACTGAATCATGCCGCGGGCGTTCTCCTCCTCCTCGATCTGCTCGTCGATGAACCAAACGAGCTTATTGGACGAAGCGAAATCGCGGTCCTCGGCGGCGATGGCCGCCAGGTTGTGAATCATGGCGGTGACCTTTTTCTCGTGCTCCAACGTGTCCTTGAACATGTCGAGGGGCGACGCCCACGAAGTACGCACCTCGGCAATGGGCGACAACTTAACCTCGGCATCGCGCGAGAGGAGGTAGTTCATGAAGATACGGGCATGGTCCTGCTCCTCGCGGAACTGGATGTAGAACCAATTGGCGACCCCCTTGAAACCCTTGTTCTCGGCGTCGAGCGACATGGAGAGATAGAGGTAGGCCGACCACAGCTCGGCATTGATCTGCGCATTGAGCGCGTCGTGCAACTTCTTGCTTAACATAATGGTATGATTTGGAATTGTCCGGAATATTATGTTCGGCAAAGATACGACAGAATACGCGATGTTGGCACGAAAAACCAATCATATTAACCGATGCGGCCATAAGAAACGCCTATAACGCCCTGCGCCCGCCATTCCGGGAGGGAAAGCGGGCGCGAGAAAAAAACGACGGACGGCTAATCGTCGATGTCGACCAGATTGAACTGCCGGTCGAACTTCAGATCGAGCCCGTTGCTGAGGCCGACCTCGAAACCGCGCCGGTCGCGGTCGATGCTCTCGATAAGGACGCCGGGAAACTGCTTCCCGACCTGCTCGCGGATAACCGGGGGCACGATGGCGGCGGGCACGACACCGCGCCGGGTCCCGACCTCCTTCCACTCGCCGTTGCTGGCGAACTCGACCGAAACGCCGTCGGCGAAGACGACCTTATAGTCGTTGTTGAACAAATCGTCGTCGACCTTGGCATACAACACGTCGGACCCGGCGAAATGGGTCCGGATAAACTTCCGGGCGGCGTCGGGCAGCTCCTCGACGGAAACGGGCCTGTCGGCGAAAGCCGCAGCGGAAACGAAACCGACGGAACACAAAGCGACCGCCGCAAGAACGAAATACTTTTTCATAGACTGCATTTTAGAAACAAAGGTCTGCGGGCAAATACCCGACCAAAGGCAAAAATAAAAACAATCCGGCTATTTCCAACCCTGCCGGACGACAAAAAAACGAACACCGCCCAAAAACCGACCGAAACGGATATTTTGCGGCGGATTCCCCACGGCCTGCCGCGCACCGGGCGCAACGGGGCTGCTAAAACGTTTTAACACATCTGATCAAGTGCGGGAAATTTCCCGACGGGCAACGCGGGCACAAAAAAAACGGGGTGCAAAGCTACGGCCCCGCACCCCGCTCCCTTCGGTCCGTTTATTACATTGGTTAGATGGCTAAGTCCGGCAATGCAATAAAAGACCCACAAGGGATATGTCTGAAAAACAGGTGCGGGAAGATCCGGGATGCAACGCAATAGAAAACCTTCGGGGCAATATCTCCCCGCACCCAATAATCGGCAACTCGGGCCCACACCTCGCAAAACAAAAAAAAGGGCGCGGTGTCAGCCCCTAACGACAGGTCTTGGGAACCTATAACGTGAAGCTGTCCTGCGCCCCAGTCAAGTCCCGCTCGCAAAAAGCAAGCAGGACATAACCAGGACTGACAACCATTATACCACGTTAAACAACCTCTTTCGAGGGTCCCAAGTTCGTCGTTAGGTATAAAGAGTTGTTTACCCTTTATAAATGTCCGTCCGGCCTAAGCCGAACTATCCGACTGCCCGGAAAAACCGGGAAGACTACTGCTTGTCGGTCTTGACCTGGCAAGCCTTCGAGCCGTCGTAAGCCCACTTGACGTAGATAGCGCCCCACGTATACCCACCGCCGAACGCGGAGAGGATGAGGTTGTCGCCGGGCCGGAGCTCCTTCTCGTAATCGTAGAGACAAGTAGGAATCGTAGCGGCGGTAGTATTGCCGTTGCGGTCGATATTGATCATGCACTTGTCGGCCGTGATGCCCATACGCCGTGCGGTGGCGTCGATGATGCGCAAATTGGCCTGGTGGGGCACGAGGTAACGGATGTCGTCGCCCGTGAGGTTATGCCGCTCCATCATCTCGACCGACACGTCGGCCATCTTGGAAACAGCGGCCTTGAAGACGGCCTGCCCGTCCCAGGTGATGGTATGCCAATTGTTGGCCACGGTCTCGGCCGAAGCGGGGAAACGCGAACCGCCCGCCTTCATGTAGAGCTGCAACTCGCCGGAACCGTCGGACCGCAGCATGGAATCGATGACGCCCAACCCCTCGGTATTGGGCTCGAGCAACACGGCCGCGGCGCCGTCGCCGAACAACGGACAAGTGGAACGGTCGGTATAGTCGATGATGGACGACATCTTGTCGGCGCCGACGACGATGACCTTCTTACCGCGCCCCGACTCGATGAACGAAGCACCCGTAGTGAGGGCGAAGAGGAAACCCGAACAAGCGGCCGAAACGTCGTAGGCGAAAGCGTTCTTGCACCCGGCCTGGTCGGCGATGAGGTTGCCCGTCGAGGGGAAGAACATGTCGGGGGTGATGGTGGCGCAGATGACGGCGTCGATCTCCATGGGGTCGATGCCGGTCTTGTCGAGGAGGTTCATGACGGCGCGGGCCCCCATGTAAGAAGTACCGATACCCTCGCCCTTGAGGATATGACGCGTCTTGATACCCGTATGCGAAGTGATCCACTCGTCGTTGGTGTCGACCATCGTACTCAACTCGTCGTTGGTCAGAAGGTAATCCGGCAGATACTGCCCGACACCCGTAATCGCTGCTGTTATCTTTCCCATTTGTTGTTAGCTTGAATGATTAGTTGTTGAATGCACGCTGCAACTTGGCCGTCACCTCGGTGCGGATGCAGCGCTCGGTGGTCAGAATCATGTTCTTGATGGCCAAGGGCGACGAACACCCGTGCCCGATGACGACGGGCGCGTTGACGCCCAAGACGGGAGTACCGCCCACGTTCTCGTAATTCATGGCGTCCCAGAACGCGTTGCCGCCGCCGAGCGCCTTGTTGATACGGTAGAGCCCCTCGGCCATCTTAAGGACCGTATTGCCGACGAAACCGTCGCAGACGATGACGTCGGCGACCTTGCCGGAGAAGATGTGCGACCCCTCGACGTTACCGACGAAATTGATGCGCTTCTCATCGCGCAACAACTCGTGGGCGGCCTTGACCTGCGCGTTGCCCTTGGTCTCCTCCTCGCCGATATTGAGGACGGCGACGCGCGGCGACGCGATGCCGAGGACCGACTCGGCGAAAATCGACCCGATGAGGCCGTACTGCGCGAGCACCTCGGGCTTGCAATCGACGTTCAGCCCCACGTCCAACAACAAGGCCGGACGTCCGGCAGCCGTAGGCACGAGGGACGAAATCGTAGGCCGGATGACCCCCTCGATGGGCTTGACGGCGTACATGGAACCGACCATCATGGCCCCGGTGGAACCGGCGCTGGCGAAACCGTGGACGGCCCCTTTGGCGAGGTAACCGAACCCGACGGCAATCGACGAATCGGCCTTGGCCTGGAAAGCCTTGGCGGGGTGGTCGCCCATCTCGATGACCTCGGTCGTGGGAACGATGTCGAACCGCTCGGCGGGGCAACCCTCCGCGGCGAGCACGGCCCGGATCTGCTCCTCGCTGCCGAAGAGGACGATACGGCTCTCGGCACCGACGGCCTCCAACGCCATGACAGCGCCCTTGACCGCGGCCTCGGGAGCGAAATCACCGCCCATGGCGTCTACACCTATCTTTAACATAAGTTGTACGATTAGGTTTTACATAATGGTCTGCCGCCCCGCGACAACGGGAACCGGCTCCGCACGCGACGGACCGCAACGACAGAAACCGAAAAAGAGCCGCCACCCCCGAAAACGGGACGCGCTCTTTCCGGAAATCCGCCCTATTCGGCAGCCTTCTTCTCGATGGCGAGCTTGCCGCGGTAGAAACCGCACTCGGGGCAAACCCGGTGGTAAAGCGTGGCAGCGCCGCAATTGGAACAAGTAACGACCGTGGGAACCGCCGCCTTGTAATTGGTTCTTCTCTTGTCACGCCGCGTCGACGAGACTTTGTGTTTAGGATGTGCCATGGTACAAAAAAATTATTTAGTTCAACATATTCTCTACTTACTGCCGGAGTGCTCCTCGCTCTCCAACTGCTCCCGGAGCGCCGCGAGCTTCTCCCAATCACCGCCCTTAGGCGCCTCCTGCCCGCTGCGGGCCTCTATCCGGGCGAACTCCTCGCCGGAGACGATGCGGAAACGCCGGAGCATCTCGGGGTCGCAGCCGCCCTCGGGATGGACCCGCTGGTAAGGCAACGACAAAACGATACTTTCGTAAATGTATTGTGCCAGATCGACCTCGTCCTCGCCGGGCGCCAACCACAAAACCTCGCCGTCGTACTCCTGCGGCTCGTTGGAAAAACGGACCAACAAACGCCCCTCGAAATCGACGGGGATGCGGCAATCCTCCAAACAACGGTCGCAAGCGACGACCACGCCGCCGTGGATGGAAACGTCGAGGGAAAGCTGTGTCTCGGACTTGACGAGGGCCACGGAAACGCCGCACTCGCCGTCCTTGATGTCCACGCTACCGAAAGCCCCGAAAAAAGCACCGCCGACCTTGAAAGAAAAGTCGTGGGAACCGTTTTTCAACCCTTTGTAAGCAATGGAATATCCTTTCGCTGCATCCATCTGAACACAAATAGTGCGCAAAGCTACGAAAAAATAAGACATCTGCAAAGAAAACGGCGCGATGTTTTCTATAATTAAAGGACACGAACGGCGCAGAAGCCACTTGCTTTTACTCGCGGCTTGCGCTATCTTTGCAATATGGCAACGACGACGAAAAAAGGATTTACCGTCAAAGTGACGAGCGACTACGCGGGCTGGTGGCGCTACAATGTAGCGCTGATGGCCGGCTGCTTCGACGCGGAAGACCGACAGACGGAATTCGTGACGGCGGGTTCGCATGCAGCCGATGTAGGCGCGGAACTGAAAGAACCGCCTGCGGGAATCGCCCCGGGCCGCAAGATAACGCTTACGACGGCGCCGTGCGACCACCTGCTGCTCTACCTCTACATAATCCCGCACACGCTGCCGCCGACCAACGAAATCGACGAAACGCAGCCGTTCGACGTAGAACTGACTATCGCCTACGGGGGCCGGAGGGTGAGCAAAACCACCCGCCGAATCAACCAATGGTCGGGCGCGTCGGTCGAAATGCGGGTGGAGAAAGAAGGCGCCCGCTAACCCGAAGCGGACACAGAGCCAAATCAGGAATTTTTAATTCTTAATTTTTCATTTTTAATTAAACGATCGCTGCCCCCTCAGCAAACAAAAAGTCCGGCACTCTTGCGAGCGCCGGACTTTTCCGTATGATCGGCAGACGACTACTTGTTGTTGTAAGCGGCCATCTTCTCGATGAGCATGAGGACCTTGTTGGAATAACCCCACTCGTTGTCGTACCACGAAACGACCTTGACGAAAGTATCGGTCAGAGCGATACCGGCGGCCTTGTCGAAGATGGACGTACGAGCGTCGCCCAGGAAGTCGGACGAAACGACAGCCTCCTCGGTGTAACCCAGGATACCCTTCAACTCACCCTCCGAAGCAGCCTTCATAGCGGCGCAAATCTCGTCGTACTTGGCGGGCTTGGCGAGGTTGACGGTGAGGTCGACAACCGACACGTCGAGGGTCGGAACGCGCATCGACATACCGGTGAGCTTGCCGTTGAGCTCGGGAATCACCTTGCCCACGGCCTTGGCAGCGCCGGTCGACGAGGGGATGATGTTGCCCGAAGCGGCACGGCCGCCGCGCCAATCCTTCATCGAAGGACCGTCGACGGTCTTCTGCGTAGCGGTGGTCGAGTGAACGGTGGTCATCAGACCGTCGGTGATGCCGAACTTGTCGTGGAGCACCTTGGCGATGGGAGCCAGGCAGTTGGTGGTGCAGGAAGCGTTCGACACGATCTTCTGACCGGCGTAGGTGTCGGTGTTGACGCCGCAAACGAACATCGGCGTATCGTCCTTCGAGGGAGCCGACATAACGACGTACTTGGCACCGGCGGCGATGTGGGCCTCGGCCTTCTCCTTGGTGAGGAACAGACCCGTCGACTCAACGACGTACTCGGCGCCTACCTCGCTCCACTTGAGGTTGGCGGGGTCCTTCTCGGCGGTCACGCGGATAGCCTTGCCGTTGACGATGAGCTGGCTCTTCTCGACGTTGAAATCCACCGTACCGTCGAAACGGCCGTGCATGGTGTCGTACTTGAGCATGTAAGCCATGTAATCCACGGGCACGAGGTCGTTGATACCCACAACCTCGATGTTGCTGTTCGTGCAAGCGGCACGGAACACCAGACGGCCGATACGACCGAAGCCGTTGATACCGATTTTGATAGTTGCCATAAATCTACTTATTATTAGGTTGAAAATTTACCGTTATTTTTTTCACAGCGCAAAAGTATACACTTTATATATTATACGCAAGTAAAAAATTAAGTTTTTTTAATAAAACATCCCTCAACGCTTTCGGGAAGTTTCCGGAGAGGGCGCCGGAAATTCCATACGCGGAACAGCCGCCTGCCGCTAATAACCGGGGAGCACCCGCCCGACAGATTCTTCGCTACCGCTCGGAATGACAGAGAGGAGGCTCAGAAGACAGGAAGGGAGCTCGGAATGACACAATCACTTTTCACCTTTCACCTCAACGTGCTGCCGCCTTGGCCCGCTTGGCCATGGCCGACGCGAAGACGAAAGCGTTCAACTCGGGGTTATCGGCGTGGAGAATATCGTCCTTGGTACCCTCCCACCACTTGTGCCCCTCGTGGATATATACAATCTTCTCGCCGATTTCCATGACGGAATTCATGTCGTGGGTATTGATGATGGTGGTGATGTTGTACTCGCAGGTAATCTCGTGAATGAGGTTGTCGATGACGATGGAAGTCTGCGGGTCGAGCCCCGAATTAGGCTCGTCGCAGAAGAGGTACTTGGGATTGAGCACGATGGCCCGGGCGATGGCGACGCGCTTGATCATACCGCCCGAAAGCTCGGCGGGATAGAGGTGGTTGGCGTTTTCGAGCCGCACGCGCTGGAGACAGAAATTGACCCGTTCGAGCTTCTCGGCCTCGGACTGCTCGGTGAAAAGGTCGAGGGGCAGCTTGACATTCTCCTCGACGGACGAAGAATCGAGCAGGGCCCCGCCCTGGAAAATCATGCCGATGTCCTTGCGGATGGCCTTGCGCTCGCGGAACCCGAGCCCAGTGAAATTGATGTCGTCGTACCACACGTCGCCCGAATCGATCTCGTGGAGCCCGACCAGACTTTTGAGCAGCACGGTTTTGCCCGAACCGCTCTTGCCGATGATAAGGTTGGTCTTGCCGGTATCGAACTCGACGGAGATGTCGTCGAGCACCGTGCGGCCGTCGAACGACTTGACGATATGTTGGGCGCGTATCATATCAGAAGAATCTGCGTGAGCATGAGGTTGAAAATCATGATGACCACCGAACCGACCACCACGGCACGCGTCGAAGCGGCGCCGACCTCCAGCGAATTGCCCTTGGCATAGTAACCGAAAAAGGCGGAAATGGAGGTAATCAGATAGGCGAAGACCGCCATTTTGATGAGCGAATAAGTGATCGAATAAGGCTTGAAATCCATCAGCAGCCCGTCGACGTAGTCGGCCGGAAGCATGATGTCCGTCAGATAGGAGATGGCCCAACCGCCCGTGATGCCGATGAGAATCGACAGAACGGTGAGGAACGGAAAGAAGAAGACCGCGGCGACGATTTTGGGCAGGATGAGATACGAAGCGGAATTGACGCCCATGATTTCGAGCGCGTCGATCTGCTCGGTGATGCGCATGGTGCCGATTTCGGAAGCGATGCTCGACCCGACCTTACCGGCCAGAATCAACGCCACGACCGTGGAGGAGAACTCCAGAATCATGGTTTCGCGCGTAGCGTAACCGACCAGCGACCGCGGGATGAAAGGCGATTCGAGGTTGATGCACATCTGAAGCGTGATGACCGCACCGATGAAGACCGAGATGATGGCCGTCAGACCGATGGAATCGACGCCCAAGGCCTCCATTTCGTAGACGATGCGCCTCCGGTAGATGGAAATCTTCTCCGGGCGGGAAAAAACCTTGCCCATCAACATGAAATAACGGCCTATGGTGGCGAAAAGTCGGAACATGGCTATTCTTCTTTGGTCTCCTCGAAATCGACGTAATCGCCCACGTCGCTGGCGACCCGCTTTTCGGGCGCACCGGAGGTCTTGCGGACCTGCACGTCGCCTTCGCGGCCGCGGCGCTGCCGCCGGGCGAACGGGTCGCCGGCCGCATAGGCGGAACCGTCGGCGCGGAACCCGCGGCCGAACTGCTTCTCCATGTCGCGCTGGACGCGCCAGATACGCCAGCGAAGCAACAGCGCCAGCAACCCGACGAGCAACACGAATCCGAAGAAGACATACACAATGAAAGCCGCGACACCCCGCAGCAAAGCCGGAGCGACGAGCGCCAGCACGATGACGCACAACACGAACAACGGATTGCGCTGGACGAACGCGGCAAGGGCGTCGAGTATGGCAGCGATGAATCTCATGACACTTCTGCGATTACAGCCTTGCAAAGGTAAGAAAATTATGCGTAATTCAATTTATTGTCTTAAATTTGACGCCGGAACGAACAAAACCATGCCCGATATGCTGAACGCTCTGACCGCCATTTCGCCCGTCGACGGGCGCTACCGCAACAAAACGGAAAAACTGGCCGATTATTTTTCGGAACAGGCCCTGATCCGCTACCGCATCCGTGTGGAAGTGGAGTACTTCATTGCGCTGTGCGAGCTGCCCCTGCCGCAGCTGGCGGGCGTCGACCGCTCGCAGTTCGCGGCCCTGCGCTCGCTCTACCTCGATTTCACGGCGGCCGACGCCGAACGCGTCAAGGAAATCGAAGCGGTGACCAACCACGATGTCAAGGCCATCGAATACATCATCAAGGAGAAGATGGACACCCTCGGGCTGGCCGACTACAAAGAATTCGTCCACTTCGGGCTGACCTCGCAGGACATCAACAACACGTCGATTCCGCTGTCGCTCAAAGAAGCGCTCAACGCCGTATATTACCCGGCCGTCGAGGAGGTGCGCGACAAGCTCTCCGCCTTTGCCGACGAATGGCGCGCCGTGCCGATGCTGGCCCGCACGCACGGACAGCCCGCCTCGCCGACGACCTTAGGCAAGGAAATGATGGTCTATGTGGAGCGGCTCGAAAAACAGCTGGCCATGCTCCACGGCATAGCCGTTCCGGCCAAGTTCGGCGGAGCGACGGGCAACTTCAACGCCCACCGCGCAGCCTATCCGGCCGTCGACTGGGTGGCTTTCGCCAACCGCTTCGCAGGCGAAACACTGGGGCTCGAACGCTCGCAGTACACCACGCAAATCGAACACTATGACAACCTGGCGGCGATTTTCGACAACCTCAAGCGCATCGACACCATCCTCATAGACCTGGCGCGCGACATGTGGATGTACATTTCGGAGGAGTACTTCAAACAACAAATCAAGGCGGGCGAAGTGGGTTCGAGCGCCATGCCGCACAAAGTGAATCCCATCGACTTCGAGAACGCCGAGGGCAACCTGGGCATCGCCAGCGCCATCTATGAACACCTGGCGGCCAAACTGCCCGTATCGCGGCTCCAACGCGACCTGACCGACTCGACCGTCCTGCGCAACATAGGGGTGCCGATGGCCCACTCGGTCATCGCGCTGCAATCGCTGCTGAAAGGACTGAACAAACTGATACTGAACCGAGAAGCACTCGACCGCGACCTGGAAGAGAACTGGGCCGTGGTGGCCGAGGGCATCCAGACCATCCTGCGCCGGGAGGGCTATCCCAAACCCTACGAAGCACTCAAGGCGCTGACCCGCACCAACAGCCACATCACGGCCGAAGCCATTGCGGCGTTCATCGAAACGCTCGGCGTGGCCGAAAGCGTCAAGGCCGAACTGCGCGCCCTGTCGCCGCAGACCTATACGGGAGTTTTTCAATGATTTACCGTCTTGCCACGACCACGTCGACCAACGACGAAGCCCGCGACGCGCGATACCGTCACGGCGACGTGGTATGGGCCGAACGGCAGACGGCGGGCCGGGGCCAGCGCGGCCACGTGTGGCACAGCCCCGAGGGCGAAAACCTGACGTTCTCGCTGGTGCTCGAACCGCAATTCCTGCCCATAGGCGAACAATTCCTGCTCTCGGAAGCCGTGGCGCTGGCACTGACCGACATGTTCGCGCACTACGGCATCGCGACCCGCATCAAGTGGACGAACGACATCTACGCCGGAAACCGCAAGATAGTGGGGATGCTGATCGAGCACAACTGCTCGGGCCCGACCCTGGCGCGGAGTATCGTGGGCATAGGAATCAACGTCAACCAGGCCGCATTCGACCCGGCGCTGCCCAACCCGGTGTCGATGGCGCAGCTGACCGGACGCACGTTCGACCGCGAAGAAGTCCTGCGAACGTTCCTCGAACGCTTCGCCCTCCGCTACGAACAACTCCGCCAAGGCGACCGGGAAACCCTGCAAACCGACTACCGCACCCGCATGTACCGGCTGGGCGAACGGCACGCCTACCGCCTGCCAGGGCAGGGCGAGACCGAGGGCATCATCGAAGGAGTACGCCCCACCGGGGAACTGCTTGTCCACCACACCGACGGAACGCTCGGCGAATACCTGTTCGGAGAGATCGAATTCGTGTTAAAAAAATAACAGAAACCCTTGCTGTTATCGAAATAACACCTATATTTGCATAACGAATCCTTAAAAACAGAAAGAAAGATGAACGTACCTGCCAACCTGAAATACTCCAGCGACCACGAATGGTGCCGCATGGAAGGCGACACGGCCGTAGTGGGCATCACGGACTTCGCGCAAAGCCAACTGGGCGACATCGTATTCGTAGACGTACCGACCGCGGGCGAGACCCTGGCGGCGGGCGACGTATTCGGCTCGATAGAAGCGGTGAAGACGGTGAGCGACGCATTTCTGCCTGTGGGCGGCGAAATCGTGGAATTCAACCCTGCGGTGGACGCCGACCCGTCGGTTGTGAACAAAGACCCCTACGGCGAGGGCTGGCTGGTGAAGGTGAAGGTTTCGGACCCGGCCGACTACGAAGCGCTGCTGACGCCGGAGAAATACGCCGAACTGATCGGATAGGACGAAACGACAAGCGGCCGGCCGGAACGTCCGGCCTTTCAGCCGCGAATGCGCAAACTTAAATAAACAGATATGTCTAAAGTTACCGTTGTAGGTGCGGGCGCCGTGGGCGCGACCTGCGCGAATGTGATGGCCTGCCGCGAAGTGGCGAGCGAAGTAGTGCTGATCGACATCAAGGAAGGGCTGTCGGAAGGCAAGATGCTGGACATGTACCAGACCTCGACGCTGATGGACTTCGACACGAAACTGGTCGGCGCGACCAACGACTACAAAAAGACCGCCAACTCGGACGTGGTGGTCATCACCTCGGGCATCCCCCGCAAACCGGGCATGACGCGCGAAGAACTCATCGGCACGAACGCCAACATCATGAAAGGCGTCGTCGAACAAATCGTGAAATACTCGCCGCGGGCCATCGTCATCGTGGTGGCTAACCCGATGGACACGCTGACCTACCTGGCGCTGAAGAGCTCGGGACTGCCCAAGAACCGCATCATCGGCATGGGCGGCGCGCTCGACTCGTCGCGCTTCAAATGCTACTTAGCCAAAGCCACGGGAGCCAACATCAACAACGTCGACGGCATGGTCATCGGCGGCCATGGCGACACGACGATGATTCCGCTGCTGTCGAAAGCGACGGTCAACGGAGTGCCCGTGACGCAATTCGCCTCGAAGAAGAAACTGCAGGAAGCCGTGCAGGCCACGATGGTGGGCGGCGCGACGCTGACCAAACTTATCGGCACCTCGGCGTGGTACGCTCCGGGCGCAGCGGCCGCGATGATGGTCGAAGCGATTCTGAACGACCAGAAGAAGATGATTCCCTGCTCGTGCTACTTGGAGGGCGAATACGGCCAGGAAGACATCTGCATCGGCGTACCGGCCATCATCGGCCGCAAGGGCATCGAGAAAATCGTGAAAATAGACTTCACGAAAGAAGAAGCTGCGAAATTCGCCGAATCGGCCGCCGCGGTCCGCAAGACCAACGAGGTACTGCGCGAAATCAAGGCGCTGTAACGGCACGCCGACGCTCCATACGATTCGCCCCGGGGAAATCCCCGGGGCGAATGCTTTTTAACCGTTGACGCTCGGAATGCCCAAAAGAGAGCCTCAGAAATTCAACTTGACGCCGACGAACCAGCTGCGGGGCAGAGACGGCCCGTAGACATAACCGGAATCGCGGTCGGCACCCTGGTCGAAATCCTTCTGATAGGCGTTGAACAGGTTCTGCACGCCGCCGTAGAACTGCATGGTGAGCTCCTTGTAAATCCGCAGGTCGTAACTCAGCCGGGCGTTCATGTCGAAGAACCGGGGCGTGATGACCGCCACGTCGTGCTCGGTGCCCGACCCGGCCATGTGCTGAACGAGCATCTCTCCGGTGCAGTTGCCCGTGAGGTCGACGGCGAGCGTCCGCCACGGCTTGAACGACGCAGTGAAATAACCGTAGAGGTCGGGCGTGCGGAACATCCGCCGCACGGGAGCCACCGTCTCGTCCTCGCTCCAGAATTCGGGCTCGGCATAACGGCTCTGCTGCCACGTCATCCCGGCCTGCAACTCGAACCAACGCGTGAAGATGGCGCGCCCCTCGATGTTGATGCCCGCCACCGTGGCGCCCGAACCGTTGTAACGCTCACGGATGACGCTGCCGTCCTCGGTCGGAACCGGAAGATCGCGCAGAGCGAAGACATCGTTGAGGACGGTATAGAACCCCTCGACCAACAGATTGGTCTGCACGCTGCCGAACTGGCGGTAGAGGTCGGCCGAGAGGCTGACGCTGTGCGAACGCTCCTCGCGGAGGTTGTCGGCCAGGCGGATGCGCACCCGCTCGCCGCCCACGACGGCGATGTGCATGTCCTCGTCGAACGCCTGCGGAGCGCGGTAACCGCCTGCGTAGCTTGCCCGCAGGTTGACCGATTCGGTGGGATTGAACCGCACGTTGACGCGCGGGCTGAAGATGGGGTTGTCGACCAGATTGTGCTTGTCGAGCCGCCCGCCGAGGAGCAGCGACCACTTTTTGGTCTTCCACTCGTTCTGGAAATAAGCCCCGACGATATGCACCGTCTGGTCGGTGGCCATGTCGTAGCCGAGCGAACGGTCGGAAAGGTCGTCGAAGCTGTATTCGGCACCGACGGTCAGCTCGGCGGGCATGAACCACAGCCGCCCGAACGCATGGATATACTGCGCCCCGGCCGCCACGGTGATGTCGTGCGTCTTGCCGTAGGCGTCGGGGTCCTGCTTCGAGCCGTAATAGCTGCGGCGCGCCGTATTCTGGAACGACGCGTAGGCGTTCACGCGGTCGCTGCGGTCGGGGGTCGAGAAGTCGAACGAGAGACTGCCGCCGTCGATGGAATGGTCGGTCTGCTCGGCGACCCAGGCTTCGTGGGGCGGGAGGTCGAGCAGGTCGCCGCCGCGCCGGTACTCGCTCAGATGATGATACTGGGCCGTAATGCGCGAATAAGCCCCGGTGCGGAAGAAAGAACGCATGCCGACCGACTGCGACCGGATGACGGGCAGCTCGGTGAAGCCGTCGCCGTCGTGGTCGTAGCCCGAACGGTGGCGGTTCTGCCCGAAGACGCAAAGCCCGGCGCGGCGGTTGTCGGTAACGTAGGAGGCATTGAGCATGGTATTGTTATCGTAGGTGCCGCCGCAGCCGATGGAGGTGAGGGTGTGGGCAAGCGACGCCGAACTGCGCGAGGGCTCGCGCGTGATGACGTTGATGGTACCGCCGATGGCCGACGAACCGTAGAGCGCCGACCCGCCGCCGCGCAGCACCTCGACCCGCTCGATCATGTTGGCGGGAATCTGCTCGAGCCCGTAGACCCCCGTCAAGGCGGAAAACACGGGGTGCGAGTCGATGAGAATCTGCGAATAGTGGCCGTCGAGCCCGTTGATGCGCACCTGCGTGAAGCCGCAGTTCTGGCAATCGTCCTCGACCCGCACGCCGGGCTGGAACGAAAGGCCCCCGGCGAGCGACGCGGCGTTGATTTTGTCGAACAGCTCGGCGCTGAGCACGCCGACCAGCGCCGGAGCCTCGCGCCGCAAAGTAGCGGTCCGGCTGGCCGAGACAACGACCTCGTCCATCGAAATGCCGCTCTGCTCGATGTCGAAATTGACCTCCAGCGTCTCGCCCGAACGCAGCACGACCTGCTTCTGCAAGGGCGCGTAACCCAGCTCCCGCACTTCGAGCGTGCAGGGGCCCTCGGGCAGATTCTTCAGATAATAATGGCCCGACGCGTCGGTAGTGGTGCCGTAGGTCGTACCCTGCACGGCGACCGTAGCGTAAGGAACATGTTCGCGGGTCTGCCTGTCGACAACGTGACCCACCAGATTGGCATCGGTATGTTCGGGCGAAGCTCCGGCATCGGACGCCCGGCACGCAAGCACCGTCCCGACGCACAGCAGCGCCAAGAAAAGATTTTTCATGGAAAATAAGTTGGGTGAAACAAAAGTCCGCCTGCACGCGGCCTGATAACAAGGGACACGAAAGGCGCTGTTCTCGCCTTTCGAGCTGACGCGGAACGTCAGCGCACGGCGGGCGGAGCACGGAGCAGCGACGCTCCGAAAGGCAGACAGCAACGGCAGCGCGTCACCCCGGGCCTCAGAACGGCCAGCAGCGCGAAACCGGCCGTGAAGAAATAGGCCGTCTGCTCCACGGCGGGGAAGAAGCAGAAATCGTCGACCGTACAAAGGTCGGCCACACGCGCCGCAGCCCCGTTATCGGGCACCAGGTCGCCGGCGAATGCGGGGAAATGGGCGTGGTCCTCGGTATAGATATGCACCTTCTGACCTGCATGGGCCGCCACCATAACCGACAGCAGCAGGCAGGCATAGCATTTTTTCAGCAAGGTACGCATCGTCATTCGGAGTGCCAAGGTAACCGCGCCGGGAACAATACCGGACGGGGCCGGAGTTTGCCGGGGCGAAACTTATCAGGGGCAAAGGTAATAATAAAAAAAGGCCGCGCAACGGCGGCCCTGCAAAATACCTGTAAAAAGGGAGGGAACTTCCCGGCTCAGTCGAGCTCCAGCCTTTCGACCCAACCTCGGAGCGCCGCGGCGGATTCGCGGCCGCCGAACCGCCGTCCCGGCTTCCACACAGCCGCGGTCGTCAGCGTGAAAGAAGAGAACATGACGATAAAGAACATATTGAAATTCATGGCACACTATTGCAGATTTTCGCGGAAAAACGACTCCATCCTGTCGAACGGGATGACGGCCGAATTGTCGTAAAGGTCGGTATGGCTGGCACCGGGAACAATCATCAGCTCCTTGTTGCTGCCCGTCAGCCTTTTGAACGCATCTTCGCTGAAGTAGCGCGAATGGGCCGTTTCGCCGTGAATCAACAGCACGGCGCTGCGGATTTCGTCGCTGTAAGCCAGAATCGGCATGTTGACGAACGACAAGGCCGAAGTCTTGTTCCAACCGTCGTTGGAATTGAGCGAACGCTCGTGATAACCGCGCGGGGTCTTGTAATAGGCGTGGTAATCCCGGACGAACTGCGGCGCATCCTCGGGCAGAGGGTCGGCGACCCCTCCGGCCCGGGCGCAGGAACCGCTGCGGGCGTCGGCCGTGCGCTGGACGCTGAGCTCCCTGCGCAACCGGTAACGGGCCTCGGAATCCATCGTGTCGAAATAGCCGTTGGCAGTGACCCGGCTCATATCGTACATCGTTGAAGCAACGGTCGCCCGGATGCGGGTGTCGATGGCGGCGGCATTGAGGGCGAAACCGCCCCAGCCGCAGATGCCGACAATGCCTATCCGCCCGGGATCGGCATCCTCGCGCGTCGAAAGGTAATCGACGGCGGCAAGGGCGGCAGTCCACAAAAAATTACGCATGATTCGGGTATTGAAATCCGATGCAAAAATAGGCGCTTCCGACGGACGGCGGATACCTGTTTTACGGGAAGAAATACCCCGATTCCGGAACTTGGAAACGACACCGGAACAGCGCAAAAAAAGCAGGACCGTGCGGGCGGTCCTGCCAGGAAAAATCCGGGCGGCACGCGGCCGCAACGGTCAGATATTGATGTCGAGAATCTCGAACCGGATGGTTCCGGCGGGGACCTCGACCTCGACGCAATCGCCCTTCTTGTGGCCGAGCAGCGCCTTGGCGATGGGGGTGCCGATGGCGAGCTTGCCCTCGCGCAGGTTGGCCTCGTGCTCGGCGACGATGGTATAGACCATCTGCTTCTGGGTGTTGTGGTTCAGCAGGGTGACCTTGCTGAGAATCTGCACCTTGCTTTTGTCGATCTTGGTCTCGTCGATGATACGCGCGTTGGAGAGCGTGTCCTCCATCTTGGCGATCCGCATCTCCAGCAGACCCTGCGCCTCGCGCGCCGCATCGTACTCCGCATTCTCCGAAAGGTCGCCTTTGTCGCGCGCCTCGGCGATGGCCGCCGAAATGGCCGGACGCTCGACGGAACGCATATGGTCGAGTTCCTCCTTCAGCTTTCTGTAACCCTCCGCCGTCAGATAAATAATCTCTTTTGCCATGATATATATAACTTAAAATTAATCGCTTACACCAACAACCGACCCCGAGGGACCGACTGCGAAAAACGCAAAAAACAAGAATCCTGACCCGGAAGGCCAGAACCCCTTTTGCTCAATAAGACAAAGGTAACGAGTAAAATCCGAATTTCCAAATATTTTTCGGATACGCATGGCACGAACTATGCCCGGGCGGCGGAATATGTCTGTCCTGCTGGCGATCCATCTGCTGTGGAGCTGCTGCGCGCTGCCGTTGGTGACGCGCCAGCACCGCATACCCTCGTCGGCAGCCGCGTGGGCGGCCATCATCCTGCTGCTCCCGGTGGCGGGGACGCTGCTCTATCTGCTGGCCGGGTACCAGCGCCGCACACCTGTGCCCCGGCGCTCCGACCCGCCCGCCGACCCGGTAGGCAAACTGGTGTTCCACGGCTGCGGCACCCGCCCCACGCTCTGCAACCGGGTCGAACCGCTCCACAACGGCAACAACGCCTTCTCGGCGCTGATAGCCTCGCTGCAACACGCCACCCGCACCATCCACATGGAATACTACATCTTCCGCGACGACCGCATAGGCCGCACGATAGTCGAAATCCTCATCCGCAAATCGCGCGCCGGAGTGGAAGTGCGGGTCATCTACGATGCGGTGGGCTCATGGCGGCTGAGCCGCAGGATGCTGCGCCGGATGCACGAAGCGGGCATCCGCACGGCCGCTTACGCCCCGCTGCGGTTCCCGTGGTTCCGGCCGGGCACCACGCGACGCAACCATCGCAAAATAGTAGTCACGGACGGCAAGGTAGCCTACATAGGCGGCATCAACATAGCCAAATATTACTTGGACGGCGATGACAGCGGCAAATGGCGCGACGAACACTTGCGGGTCGAGGGCGACATCGTGGCCGACCTGCAACGGCTCTTCCTTGCGGACTGGGCCGCGGCGCGGGGCGAACGGCTCGACCCGGCGGACTACATCGCCCCGCACACCGTCCGGGAACGCACCTCCCTCCAACTGGCGTGGTCCGAAGAAGGGCCCTCGCGCCACACGATAGCCGAAGCGTTCGCCCTGCTGATTGCCCGGGCCCGCCGCCGGGTGCGCATCTGCTCGCCCTACTTCCTGCCGCCGACGCTGCTGCTCGACGCCCTGCGGATGGCGGCCCGCAGCGGCGTGAGGGTCGAAATCATGATTCCGACGAGCAGCGATTCGCACCTGACCGACCTGATTTCGGACACCTACGTCGACGACCTGCTCGACGCCGGAGCGGAGGTGTGCCGCTACGAAAACGGATTTCTCCACGCCAAGGTACTGATAGTCGACGACGAGACGGTCTCGGTAGGCACGGCCAACATGGACTACCGCAGTCTGACGGCCAACATGGAAGTGACGGTGCTGATTCGCGACCGCGAAGTGGCCCGGAACATGGCCGCGACCTTCGACGCCGACCGCCGGAACTGCACGAGAATCGACCGCCGCACATGGCGCCTCTCCCCGCTGCGCCGGACTGCGGGCAACCTGCTGCGGCTGCTCTCGCCCCTGCTCTGACCGCCCTGCACTTCCGCCCGCACGCACGGCAATAATATTTTTTGCTTTTCGTTAAGATAACGTACGGTCGGCCCCGTGCCGCCCGGAAAAAAACGCCCTGCCGGAACGAACGGGAAGACGGCCGGAACAAGCCCCTCCCTCGGGAGGGGTTCGGGGTGGGGTCAGACCTGAATACGCCGCGGAAGCGGCGGGAAAGACCCCGAAAAGCGAGAAACGGCCCGAACAACAGACGCCGATTATTTTTTGCTTTTCGTTAATTTATACGTAACTTTGCGCGATAAAGCGCCGTAAAAGATTCATGCGATGAAGCAAACCCTCCTACATGCCCTCTGCGCCGCGGCCATCGCGGTCTCGCTCAGCGGATGCGGCGGCATGAACGCCGTACTGAAAAGCGGCCAGCCCGACCGGATCTACGCCATGGCGCTGGAATACTACGGCAAAGAGAAATGGCAGCGGGCCTCGACCCTTTTCGAGGGTGCGCAGCACTACTACATCGGCACGCCGCGCGAAGATTCGATTTCGTTCTTCAACGCCCGCTGCAAGTACAAGAATCGCGACTACGAAGCCGCGGCACAGCTGCTGGACGACTTCCGCCGCAAATTCGGCCGCAGCGGCTTCATCGAAGACGCGGAGGGGATGTACGCCATGTGCTTCTACTACCTTTCGCCGGGTCCCACGCGCGACCAGACGATGACCGGGCAGACGCTGATGGCCATCAACGAATTCGTGTCGCGCTATCCGGAGAGCGAACAGGTCGACAACTTTCTGAACATCCACAAGGAACTCACAGGACGGCTCGAAGAAAAAGCCTATCTGAACGCCTACACCTATTATAAGATAGGCCGCTACAAATCGGCCATCACGGCGCTGAAAAACGCGCTGAAGGAGTATCCCGACTCGAAACACCGCGAGGAAATCATGTTTCTGATCGTCGACGCGAGCTACCGTTTCGCCAGCAACTCCATCGCCTCGAAGCAGACCGACCGCTACCTGGCCATGATCGACAGTTTCCTGTCGTTCAAGGAGGCCTACCCCGAATCGGACCGCATGAAGGAGGCGGAGCGCATGGCCAAGCACGCCCGCGACTACCTGGACAGCAACAACAAAGACAACAACATATAAGATGGAAATCAAGAAGAACATTCCCAACAACACCGTCACGCGCAAACTGGTCGACCTGGACAAGGAGACGGGCAACATCTACGAAACAGTCAACATCATCGCCCGCCGCGCCAACCAGATTTCGACCGAGCTGAAGACCGAGCTCAACCGCAAGCTGGCCGATTTCTCGTCGCCGACGGACACGATGGAGGAGACCTTCGAGAACCGCGAGCAGATCGAAATCTCGCGCTACTACGAACGGCTGCCCAAACCGGTCATCATCGCCACGGAAGAGTTCCTCGACGACGAACTTTTCTACAAGGAGAACAAAACCGAAGCGGAGGCGTAACCCCCGACCGACCATGCAGTCCGGGCAAGTAGCGTACCGAGCGCTGGAGGGACGGCGCATCCTGCTGGGCGTCACGGGGAGCATCGCGGCCTACAAGGCTGCCGCGCTCTGCCGGCTGCTCAAAACGGCAGGCGCCGAGGTGCGTGTGGTGATGACCCCGCTGGCCAAGCAGTTCATCACGCCGCTGACGATGGCCACGCTGTCGAAGAACCCGATTCTGGTGGAGTTCTTCGACCCCGAAAACGGCGCGTGGAACTCGCACGTCTCGCTCGGCGAATGGGCCGACTGCTACGTGATAGCCCCAGCCACGGCCAACACGCTGGCCAAGATGCGCACGGGCGTGGCGGACAACCTGCTGCTGACGACCTACCTTTCGGCCCGCTGTCCGGTGGCGGTCGCCCCGGCCATGGACCTCGACATGTATGCCCACCCAGCCACGCAGGAGAACCTGCGCGAACTGGCCGCACGGGGAGTGAAAATCGTGGAGCCGGGCGAGGGCGAGCTGGCGAGCGGACTGACGGGCAAGGGCCGCATGGCCGAACCGGAAGAAATCGCCGCCTCGCTCAACGCGCTTTTCGCCGCACGGACCGACAGCCCGCTGCGGGGCAAACGGTTCGTCGTGACGGCAGGTGCGACCATCGAAGCCATCGACCCGGTGCGCTTCATCTCGAACCACTCGACCGGAAAGATGGGCTACGCCATCGCCGGAGAACTGGCCCGCCGCGGCGCCGAAGTGGTGCTGGTGAGCGGCCGGACCTCGCTGCCGACCCCTGCGGGAGTAAAGCGGCGCGACGTGCTGTCGGCCGACGAGATGTTCCGCGCGACGGCCGAAGCGTTCGCCGATGCCGACGGAGCCGTCATGTGCGCCGCGGTGGCGGACTACACGCCTGCCGAAGTCGCGACGACGAAAATCAAGAAAAACGACGGCGAACTGACCCTCGCCCTGCGCCGCACACGCGACATCGCAGCCCACTTGGGTACGCAGAAAGGCCGCCGCGTATTGGTAGGCTTTGCGCTCGAAACCGACCACGAAGCGGACAACGCCGAAGCCAAGCTGACCAAGAAAAATTTCGATTTCGTGGTGCTCAACTCGCTGCGCGACCCCGGTGCGGGATTCGGCGGCGACACCAACAAAGTGACCTTCATCGACCGCCGCGGCCGCGAAGAACTGCCGCTGCTGAGCAAGACGGAAGTCGCCGCACGCATCGCCGGCCGAATCGAATCGCTGCTGACCAAGAACTGACCGGATTTTCCGGCCCCTTGCGGAAACGACCCCGATTTTCAATCAAGATAACAGCCGCCCGCTTTTCACCTTTCACTTTTCACCTTTCACTTTCCGAAAATGCTACGCCGTCTCACGGTCGAAAACTACGCGCTGATCGACACGCTCGTTCTGGAGCCCGACGCCCGGCTGAACATCATCACGGGCGAGACGGGCGCCGGAAAATCCATCCTGCTGGGTGCGTTGGGGCTGCTGCTGGGCGCCCGCAGCGACCTTTCGGCCGTCAAGGATACGACGCGCAACTGCGTGGTGGAGGGCACTTTCGACCTCGACGGGCTCGGGCTGGAACCCTTTTTCGAGGAAAACGACCTCGACTACGCGCCGCAGACCATCCTCACGCGCATACTGACCCCGGCGGGCAAAAGCCGTTCGTTCGTCAACGACCTGCCCGTGCAGCTGACGCAGCTGCGCGAACTGGGCACACGGCTCATCGACATCCATTCGCAGCACCAGAATCTGATTCTTTCGTCCGAGGATTTCCGGATTTCGGCCCTCGACACCGTGGCCGGAAACGGCGGACTGCTCGAACAATACCGCGCCGAATACGCGAAGATGACGGAGCTGAAACGGCAGCTCGCCGCCCTGCGCGAAGCCGCCGAAGAAGGGCGCCGCAACGAAGAATGGCTGCGCTTTCAGACCGAAGAACTGACGGCCGCCGACCTCCGCGCAGGCGAACAAGCAGAAACGGAGGAGGAGCTGGCTGTGCTGGAGAACGCCGACCGCATCGGCGAAGCGCTGGCGGGACTGCGCAACGCCTTAGACACCGACGAAACGGGGGTGCTCTCGCAGCTCAAGACGGCAGAGACCGAGCTGGCGCACATCGGCGAACACTATCCCGCGGCGGGCGAATACGCGGCACGCATCCGCTCGGTCATCGAAGAACTCAAGGACATCGGCAGCTCGGCGGCGGCCGACAGCGAACGCATCGACGCCGACCCGGCCCGGCTGGCCAAACTCTCGGCCCGGCTGGACACCCTGCTGGCCCTGCAACAGAAACACCGCGCGGCCGACGAATCGGAACTAATTGCTTTGCGCGACCGCTGCACGGCGCAGCTGGCGGCCCTCGACCACGGCAGCGAAGCCCTCGAAGCGGCGGAAACGACGCTTCAGCAAGCCCAAGCCAAGGTCGGCACGCTGGCCGAACGGCTCCGCAAGGGACGCGCCAAGGCCGCTCCGGCTTTCGCCGAATCGGTCTGCGCGACGCTGGCCCGGCTGGGGATGCCCGAAACGCAGTTCGAGGCGCACCTGACCCCGACCGAACCCGGCCGCACGGGTGCCGACGCGGTGGAATTCCTCTTTACGGCCAACCGCAACGCGGCGCCGCGGCCCATCGAAAAAATCGCTTCGGGCGGCGAACTCTCGCGCGTCATGCTGGCCATCAAAGCCCTGCTGGCCAGCCGGATGCAGCTACCGACCATCATTTTCGACGAAATCGACACGGGCGTCTCGGGCCGCATAGCCGACGCGATGGGCGACATCATCGCGCAGCTCTCGGCGACGATGCAGGTCATCGACATCACCCACCTGCCGCAGGTGGCCTCGAAAGGCGCGGCCCACTTCGTGGTCTCGAAGCACGACGGCCGCACCGCCATCGCCCGGCTGACGGACGACGAACGCGTTGCCGAAATCGCCAAGATGCTGTCGGGCAACACCGTGACCGACGCCGCGCTGGCGCAGGCCCGGATTCTGCTGGGAAAATAACCTTACTTCATATGGACCCTGTCCTCCAACTCGCGGCTGCGAACCGGCAGCGCGCGCAAGCCATCGTCGGCGAACTGCAAATAGAAGAAATCTGGCGCTCCGCAGGCGCCGAACCGCGGCTCGTAGGGTCGCTGCGCATGGGACTGCTGGTGCGCCACCGCGACATCGACTACCACATCTATTCGCCCCAACTGCGCCTTTCGGAGAGCTTCGCCGCCATGGCCCGGCTGGCCGAAAACCCGCGCATCCGCCGCATCGAATTCGCCAACCTGCTCAACGCGCCGGACCGATGCCTGGAATGGCACGCGTGGTACGAAGACGACGAACGGCAGCTGTGGCAAATCGACATGATCCACATGCAGGCAGGCTCGCCGTGGGACGGCTGGTTCGAGCGCATGGCCGACCGGATAACGGCCGCGCTGACCGACGAGACCCGCACAGCCATCCTGCGGCTGAAATACGACACGCCCGACGAACGGAAGATTCCGGGCATCGCCTACTACATGGCCGTCCTGCGCGACGGCGTGCGGACATGGCCGCAGCTGGAAGAATGGCTGGCGGCACACCCGCTCGACGGCATCGTCGAATGGATGCCGGAAGAATCCCGGGAATCGCAGGCCGAATGACCCGATGCGGCCATACCGGCGTCAAGAACCCGCCGCAGCCGATTCCGATCGAAAACGCAGGAAAAAATCCTGCGTTTTTTCGTCTTTTTCCCTTTTTTCGCGTCTTATTTACAAACGCGCGTTAAAAACCGAAAAAAAACAATGAAACAATCTTCCACCGAACGCCTCAGGGAACTGGAGGAGCTGGTCGACAGCTGCCGCGAACCGCTGTTCCGCTTTGCTTTCTTCCGCTTGGGGTCGCGCATGGATGCCGAAGATGTCGTACAGGATGCCTTTCTGAAATGGGCATCCGGGCCCGAACGTCCCGTCGGCCACCCGCGTGCCTACCTCTTCCGAATGGTGAGCAACGACTGCTACGACCGAATCCGGCGCCGGACAACCCTGGTGCCGCTCGACGGACGTCAACCGCTGCCCAACGAACCCCTCGAAGAGCACGAAGCTCACGAAGAAGCCCGACGGATCGAAGCACTCCTCGACCGGCTCCCGCCCGAACAGGCCGAAGCAATCCGTCTGCACACCTATGCGTCGCTCCGCTTCACGGAGATCGCCGAGGTGCTCCGATGCCCGGTTTCGACCGTCAAATCCCGCTTCGGCGGCGGCATCGCAAAACTAAGAAAAACGTTGAATCTGTAAAATCCGCAACCATGAACTGTCCCGAATTCCGCAACCGTATAATCGACCTGCTCGACGGCCGCAACTTTACGCACGAAGAACAGCACCACTTGGAACATTGCCCGGACTGCGCTGCCGAATTCCGTGCCGCCGCCGAAGCCCTCGATGCAGTCACGCCCCGCAGCAATCCCCGCGCTTCCGACAACTTGCGCGACCGCATTCTGACGGCCGCCGCATCGGCCGGACATCCCCGCCGGAACCGCATCTACCGCCTGCTCGGCACCATGGCAGCCGCAGCCGCAATCTTTGCCGGCGTGCTCCTGCTCACCGTCCGCACGCCGGCTTATGCTGCCCGCAAACACTTCGGATGTGCCGCAGCCGTGATGAACGACGTGAAAACGCTCCGCATCGCCCTCCGCATCCGAACAACACCCCGCGAGAATTTCACCTACACCGACCCCGCGCTGCCGCCGATACCCTGCACCGTAACGGTCGAATACGGCGACACGCTGCGCTGGCGCATCGAGAAACCGGGCCGCACGGCCCTCTGCGATGGCGAAACGGCACGCATGTGGCTCCGGGATGCCGGGGAAGGGTGGTGCAGCCAAGCCGACGGCTACCATCCCGAAGGCGAACTCGGACTGCTGCTCGATCTGCAACGGCTGCTGCTGGCCGAACAGGCGCTGGCCTCGCGAACAAAAGGAGCGAAATACGAAATCGCCGAGGAAGACGGAAGCATTCGGCTTACTATCAGGATACCGGCCCGGGGCGATTTCAGCCAAAGCGACTACTCGCTCAACAGCTCCATCACCGAATCGAACACCCTGCGCGAATACCGTTTCGACAAGCAAAGCGGCCGGCTGCTCGACCTGCGCATCACGGCCATTCTGCCGGACGGCAGCCGCTCCGTCCTGCTGGAAAGCACCGGCATAGTCTACGACGAACCCGTCGACCGGGCCATATGGGAAGTACCCGAAGGCATCGAGTGGATCGATCTTGCAGAGCCGGTCTCCGGCGCACAGCTGGTCGACATATCGGCCGAAGAGGCAGCGAACCGCATTCTGCGGGCAATGGGTTCGTGGGACGAAACGCTGCTCGACGAAGCGCTCCATTACTATGGTACCGACATCCGCAAGGAACTCGAAGCGCACTACGGAGGACTTGCAGTCATCGCCATCGGCCAAGCGGTACGCTCGGGCCAGTATGCCGGCGTCTTCGTACCCTGCAAAGTCCTCCTGACCAACGGCAAAACCGAAAAACTGATGCTGGCCCTGCGCAACGACAACCCCGAAAAGTGCTGGCTTGTCGACGGCGGTCTCTGATCCGAACCTGCCGGAAAAACAAAACCCCGATTTGCCAAAGGCAAACCGGGGTTTTACCGTAAAACGGGAATCCGTTACATCATGCCGCCCATACCGCCTGCGGGCATCGGGGGCATGGCGGGCTGCTCGGACTTCTTCTCGGCCAGCACGCACTCGGTCGTCAGGAACATCGACGCGATGGACGCGGCGTTCTCCAAAGCCACGCGCGACACCTTGGTGGGGTCGATGATACCGGCCTTGAGCATGTCCTCGTACTTGTCGTCGCGGGCGTTGTAGCCGAACGCATCCTTGCCCTCGCGGACCTTGTTGACCACGACCGAACCCTCGCCGCCAGCGTTGGCAACGATTTGGCGCAGGGGCTCCTCGATGGCACGCTTGACGATCTGAATACCCGTCGTCTGGTCGTCGTTGGCACCCTTCATACCCTCCAGAGCGGCCGTAGCGCGGATGTAAGCCACGCCGCCGCCCGGAACGATACCTTCTTCGACGGCGGCACGCGTAGCGGCCAGCGCATCGTCGACGCGGTCTTTCTTCTCCTTCATCTCGACCTCGGTAGCGGCACCGACGTAGAGTACAGCCACACCGCCGGCCAACTTGGCCAGACGCTCCTGCAACTTCTCCTTGTCGTAGTCGGAAGTGGACTTCTCGATGGAAGCGCGAATCTGAGCCACACGGGCAGCGATTTCCTCCTTCTTGCCAGCTCCGTCGACAACGGTGGTGTTCTCCTTGTTGAGCGTCACCTTATCGGCCGTGCCGAGCATTTCGAGCGTCGCATCCTCGATTTTCATCCCCTTGTCGGTCGAAATGACGGTGGCACCCGTCAGCACGGCGAGGTCCTCCAACATCTCCTTGCGACGGTCGCCGAAACCGGGAGCCTTGCAGGCAGCGATCTTCAACGTACCGCGCAACTTATTGACAACCAAAGCAGAGAGAGCCTCGCCGTCGACGTCCTCAGCGACGATCAACAGCGAACGTCCGCTCTGAGCCACGGGCTCCAACACGCCCATGAGCTCCTTCATGGTCGAAATCTTCTTGTCGGTGATGAGGATATAGGGCTTTTCGAGCTGGGCCTCCATCTTCTCGGGGTCGGTGATGAAGTAAGCCGAAACATACCCGCGGTCGAACTGCATACCCTCGACCACCTCGACGTGGGTCTCGGTACCCTTGGCCTCCTCGACGGTGATGACACCCTCCTTGTTGACCTTGGACATGGCCTCGGCGATGAGCTTGCCGATGTTCTCGTCGTTGTTGGCCGAAATGGTAGCGACCTGCTCGATTTTGGCGAAGTCGGAACCCACCTCCTGGCTCTGCTTGCGCAGCGACTCGACGACAGCGGCCACGGCCTTGTCGATACCGCGCTTGAGGTCCATGGGGTTGGCACCCGCGGTGACGTTCTTCAGCCCGACACCGATGATGGCCTGGGCGAGAACGGTAGCGGTAGTGGTACCGTCGCCGGCGTCGTCGTTGGTCTTCGAGGCGACCTCCTTGACCATCTGGGCGCCCATGTTGGCGAACGGGTCCTCCAACTCGACCTCCTTGGCGACGCTGACACCGTCCTTGGTGACCTGCGGAGCCCCGAACTTCTTGTCAATGATGACGTTGCGGCCCTTGGGACCGAGCGTGACCTTCACGGCGTTCGACAAGGCGTCGACACCCTCCTTGAGGAGCTCGCGCGCCTCGACGTTATATTTGATTTCCTTTGCCATAACTCTTTAAGATTAGATGATTGCCAAAATATCGTTCTGCTTCATGATGAGGTAATCGGTGCCGTCGATCTGAATCTCCTGCCCGGCATACTTGCCGTAGAGGACCTGATCGCCCGCCTTGACCTCCATTTTGACCTCCGAAGTACCGGGGCCGACGGCGATGACCTTGCCTGCAAGGGGTTTTTCCTTGGCCGTGTCGGGAATGATGAGGCCCCCGGCCGTTTTCTCCTCCGCGGGATTCGGCAGAATCAGCACGCGGTCCGATAAAGGTTTTACGTTCATAATCTTTGCTGTTTATTTGGTTTTTAGATGTCTTGTACGTGCACAGGCAACTCCCTATCCATCAATCGGTGTGCCAACCCCTTTTTGGCAGGCGCGACGTGACAAAGCTACAGCCCAGACTGCCATTTTGTCACCCGCGGGCGGCGACCGACGATTTTTCGGCGCTTTTATTTGGCGAAAGCGAAAAAACGTATTACATTTGCATCCCGATACGGCATCGCGCCGTAGAGATGGTGGATGTAGCTCAGTCGGTTAGAGCGTCGGATTGTGGTTCCGAAGGTCGAGGGTTCGAGCCCCTTCTTCCACCCCATTTTTCAAGAACAAGGCGTCCAATTTTGTTGGACGCCTTCGTTTTGTCGGGATGCGGTCAAGCCAAGTCCGGACTTCCTTGTCGCATCCCGACAAAAACGCTTCCTGCGGAAGCCGTTCTTTTTTCCGAAGCACCTCTCACGGATAGGGGTTGCGGGGCGAAAAGATTTCCATTTCAATGGCCGCCCCGCGACTGCTGCGCAGTTCGAGCCCCTTCTTCCACCCCATTTTTCAAGAACAAGGCGTCCAATTTTGTTGGACGCCTTTGCTATGTCGGGGAAATCGCGGATCAACCGATGACCTGCCTGCGAATCATGGCCGGACCAACCCCATCCTTTGCCGGGCGAAAGACATGACCCACGCCGGAGGCTGGTTCCGGCCGAGCAGTCCGCGCATGTAATCCATATAAGGCTCGGCGTGGCGGAAGTATTGCAACAACCCCTCGCACAACGAATTCTTGCGGCAGCCGTCCGCTCCGGTCTCGAACCGATGCTTGGGACACTCGCCGCGACATGCGAAATAATAGTTGCAGCGCAGGCACTCGGCGGGCAGCGCGTTGCGCTTGGCCAGCCCGAAGTCGCGGCGCTTCCGGGACCGATAGATTTCGGAAAGCGGCGTGTCGCGGATATTGCCCAACCGATATTCGGGGTAGACGAAGTGGTCGCAGGAATAGACGTCGCCGTTGTGTTCGACCACCAGCGCGTCGCCGCAGGTCTCGCCCATCGAACAGACGCCCGGCGGAACGCCGCACCACTGCGCCAGCGTGGCCTCGAACAGCTGCACGTAACATTGCCCCACGTCGCTCACCACCCACCGGTCGAAAACGTCGCACAGAAAATCGCCGTAGCCTTTCGCCGTGACGGACCATTCGGCCAGCCGCGCCCCCTCGTGCTCCGGCGAAACGATTGCCGGGCGGCGCATCCCGGGACGGTCGACGACATGCTCCACAGCGGGCAGGAACTGCATGTAACGGCTGCCGACCGTGTCGCGAAAAAAACGGTATATTTCGGCGCCGCGCCCCTCGCACATCCGGTTCACGACGCTCAACGTATTGTATTCCACCCCGAAATCGCGCAGCAGCCCGACGGCCCGCATCACCTGCCCGAACGTCGGCGCACCGCCCTTGGTCGTGCGGAACGCATCGTGAATCTCTTCGGGCCCGTCGAGCGAAACGCCCACCAGAAAAGCGTTGGCCGCAAAAAATTCGGCCCATGTCTCGTCGATCAGCACCCCGTTGGTCTGCAACGTGTTTTCGATATGCTTGCCGTCGGCATACCGCCGCTGCAAAGCGACCGCCTTGCGATAGAAATCGAGCCCCAGCAACAGCGGCTCCCCGCCATGCCAGCAAAACTGCACGGTCGGCACTTCGTTGGCCTGGATGTACTGACGGACATAGAGTTCCAGCAGTTCGTCGCTCATGACGGCCTGGCGGCCGCCGTACTGCGCCGCCTTGTCGAGATAATAACAATAGCGGCAATCGAGGTTGCAGGCCGAACCCGCAGGCTTGAGCATCGTGGTGAACGCAACGGGCCCCGCCTGCTTCTCCGCATCGCGAAAGGTGAAAATATCCTTCATCGTCGTAAAAATACGACATCGGTTCGGGATTTCAAAACGCCGTCCCATCAAAACCGACTGCGGCCAAGGTTGCGGCAAAAAAAATCCGCACTTATACTCTGTCCGTCTCCTGCGGCTCTTGGAGCCGCGCGGGCCGCAGCTTCCCCCGGCGGAGGCCCGCAAGCGTGCCCCGCAGGCTGCGTCCGAAAACCCTGCCTGCCCAGCGGCCATGTTACAGACAAAAAAAATTCCGGCAGCCTGTTGCAGACTGCCGGAACCGGTTATTGAAGTGCGAAACTTACTTGCGGTACACCTTGGTATAGCCGTAAATCGCTTCGTCGCCCAGCTCCTCTTCGATGCGGAGCAGCTGGTTGTACTTGGCCATACGGTCCGAACGCGACATCGAACCGGTCTTGATCTGACCCGAGTTGGTAGCCACGGCGATGTCGGCGATGGTCGAATCCTCGGTCTCGCCCGAGCGGTGCGACGTTACCGACGTGTAGCCTGCGCGGTGTGCCATTTCGATGGCGTCGAGCGTCTCGGTCAGCGAACCGATCTGGTTCACCTTGATGAGGATGGAGTTGCCGCAGCCCATTTCGATGCCCTTCTTCAGAAAGTCGACGTTCGTCACGAACAAGTCGTCGCCGACCAGCTGGCACTTGTCGCCGATGGTGGCGGTCAGCAGCTGCCAGCCCTCCCAGTCGTTCTCCGACATACCGTCCTCGATCGAGTCGATGGGGTACTTCTCGACCAGGCCCTTGAGGTACTCGACCTGCTCCTTCGACGAACGCTTGGCGCCCTTTTCACCCTCGAAGATGGTATAGTCGTAGACGCCGTCCTTGTAGAACTCCGACGAAGCGCAGTCCATGCCGATCATCACGTCCTTGCCGGGAACATAGCCGGCCTTCTCGATAGCCTTGATGATCGAATCGAGAGCGTCCTCCGTGCCGTTCAGCGCGGGAGCGAAACCGCCCTCGTCGCCCACAGCCGTCGACAGACCGCGCTCGTGCAGCACCTTCTTGAGGTTGTGGAACACCTCGGCGCCCATGCGCAGACCCTCCTTGAGCGACGGAGCGCCCACGGGACGAATCATGAACTCCTGGAACGCGATGGGAGCGTCGGAGTGCGAACCGCCGTTGATGATGTTCATCATCGGCACGGGCAGCGTCTTGGCGTTGGCACCGCCGATATAGCGGTAGAGGGGCATCCCGAAGTAGTCGGCGGCAGCGCGTGCCACGGCCAGCGATACGCCCAGAATGGCGTTGGCGCCCAGGTTCGACTTGGTTTTCGTGCCGTCGAGGGCAATCATCGTCTTGTCGATGCCCACCTGGTCGGCTACGTTCATGCCGATGATGGCCGGAGCGATTTTCTCGTTCACGTTCTTCACAGCGTTCAGCACGCCCTTGCCCAGGTAGCGGCCCTTGTCGCCGTCGCGCAGCTCCAGCGCCTCGTTTTCGCCCGTCGACGCACCGCTCGGCACGGCGGCACGACCGAAAGCACCCGATACGGTGCGCACTTCGACCTCGACGGTCGGATTTCCTCGCGAATCGAGGATCTCTCTTGCATGAATCTCTACAATCTGCATAGTCTTATGAATTTGATTGGTTACTGAATCTTTCGCACAAATCTGCCGCTCCGGGCCTCAGTCCCCGGCTTCCGGCCGCGGAGACCCGCCATGGGTGCGTGCCGTCCGCAACGTTCCGCCCGAAAAACCGGCAGTGCCGCAAAGGTATAAAATTATTGTGAATCGGCGCTGTCCGTTGTTATTTTTTTCACGCTTCGCCTGCCGCAGCCCGGCAAAAGCGCCCTACCGCATCAGCAGCGAAGAATCGCCGTAGCTCAGGAAACGGAAATCGTGCGCGAGAGCGTAGTCGTAGATGCGCCGCCAGTCGTCGCCGACATAAGCCGCGACCAGCAGCAGCAACGTGGACGAGGGCTGGTGGAAATTGGTGACGATGCGGCTGACGATGCGGAACTCGTAACCCAGCGGAGTAATCATGATCTGCGTGGCGGCTTTCAGCCGGTCGAGCCCCTGCTCATCCATATAGGCCAGCAGTTCCGCCAACGCATCGCGGCCCGAAAATTCGTGGGGAACGTCGTACAGCTCCCATTGTCCGATGACCCGCCCGGCGTCGGGAGTTCCGGCCGTGCGGATTCGCCACGCAAGAGCCGTCAGCGATTCGAGCGTCCGCACCGAAGTGGTTCCCACGGCCGTGATATGGCCCCATTTTTCGAGCAGCCGCGCCACCGTCGAACGCCTCACCTCGAAATGCTCGGTGTGCATCGGGTGCCGCGCGGCGTCCTCCTCCTTGACGGGCAGGAACGTTCCCGCACCCACATGGAGCGTCACCTCCTCGAACCCGAAACCGCGCTGCTCCATTTCGCCGATCAGTTCGGGCGTGAAGTGCAGCCCGGCCGTCGGCGCAGCGACCGAACCCTCGAATTTCGAGTAGACGGTCTGATAGCGCGTATTGTCGATTTCCTCGCTCTCGCGGTTCAGGTAGGGCGGAATCGGAATCCGGCCCAGGCATTCGAGCAGCTGGCCGAACGTCAGCGGCGCCGACCACTCGAAGCGCACGAGCCGCTCGCGCCCCTCCTCGCCGACGAGCCAGGCCCGCAGATACTCGGGACGCCCCTCGTGCTCGAAGTTGATTTCGACATAGCCCTCTTTCCATTTCTTGACGTTGCCCACGATGCACGACCACTCGCAGCTGCCCGTCACGGCGAACGCCCGTTCGTAGTCGGCCGGAGCGTGGGGTTCGAGACAGAACACCTCGATGCGGGCGCCCGAGGGCTTGTGCATGATGACCCGGGCCCGGATGACCTTCGTGTTGTTGAACACCAGCAGCTCCCCGGCAGGCAGCGCGTCGCCTATCTGCGCGAAACGCCGTTCGCCGATTTCGCCGCCCTGCCACACCAGCAGCTTGGAATCGCTGCGCCGCGCCAGCGGAAATTTGGCGATCCGCTCCTCGGGCAGGTCGTAGCAGTAGTCGCCGATAGCTATGTGTCGTTCCATCTTCGTCTTGTTTGGGTGCGCAAAGTTAAGAAAAAACAGCGATTCTCCGCTCCGGGCCCGCCCCGATACGATACCGCCGGGCCCGGTTCCGAACGCCCTTTCGCTTTCGGGTTTTCAACTTTCGTCTTATTTTCGTATCTTCGCGACGCATTATTAAGGTATCAACCCGATGAAAACCGACTTTCTGGTGATCGGCTCCGGCGCCGCGGGTCTCACGTTCGCGCTCAAGGCCGCCGCCCACGGCCATGTCACCATCGTGACGAAAGGCGAGATGAAGGAGTGCAACACCAACTATGCCCAGGGCGGCATCTGTTCGGTGACCTACGCCCCCGACACGTTCGAGAAGCACATCGAGGACACGCTGGTCTGCGGCGCGGGCAAGTGCCGGCAGGAGGCGGTCGAGCTGGTGGTGCGCCATGCGCCCGATTCCATCCGCGACCTCATCGGCTGGGGCACGCGCTTCGACAGGACGCCCGACGGCCGCTTCGAGCTCAACCGCGAGGGGGGCCACACCGAGCACCGCATCCTCCACCATGAAGACCTCACGGGCGCCGAAATCGAACGGGCCCTTATCCAGTCGGTCCGCAGCCACCCCGACATCACCGTGCTGGAACACCATTTCGCCGTCGACCTGCTGACGCAGCACCACCTGGGCGAATTCGTCACGCGCCACACCCGTGGGCTGGCCTGCTTCGGGGCCTACGTCCTCAACGAGCGGACCAACGAAATCGAGACCATGCTGGCCAAAGTCACCGTCGTCGCGACGGGCGGCTGCGGCAACATCTACTCCACGACCTCCAATCCCGTCGTAGCCACGGGCGACGGCATCGCCATGTGCCACCGCGCCAAGGCGCTGACCGAGAACATGGAGTTCATCCAGTTCCACCCCACGACGCTCTACAACCCGGGCGAGAAGCCCAATTTCCTCATTACGGAGGCGATGCGCGGCTTCGGCGCCATCCTGCGCCTGCAATCGGGCGAGGAGTTCATGGACAAGTACCACCCCATGAAGTCGCTGGCTCCGCGCGACGTGGTAGCCCGCGCCATCTACCGCGAAATGACCCGCCGGGGCGAAGATTTCGTCTATCTGGACGTCACCCACAAGGACCCCGAAGCGGTCCGCAGCCACTTCCCCAACATCTACGAGAAATGCCGTTCGATAGGCATCGACATCACGCGCGACCTGATTCCGGTGACCCCGGCGGCCCACTACTGCTGCGGCGGCGTCAAGGTCGACACCGACGGGCAGACCTCCGTCAAACGGCTCTACGCCTTGGGCGAAACCTCCTGCACGGGGCTCCACGGCGCCAACCGGCTGGCCTCCAATTCGCTCATCGAAGCGGTGGTCTACGCCGACCGGGCTGCGGCCCACGCTGCGGCAGAGCTCGGCAAAACGGATTTCCAGGAGGGCATTCCCGACTGGGATTTCGAGGGTACGCAGCACACCGAGGAGATGCTGATGATCATCCAGTCCAAGCGCGAGATGCAGACCATCATGTCCAACTACGTGGGCATCGTCCGCTCGAACCTCTCACTTAAGCGCGCCATGCGCCGCCTGTCGACCCTCTACGAGGAGACCGAGGAGCTCTACGGCAAGACCAAGCCCAACCGCGAGCTGTGCGAACTGCGCAACATGATTGCCGTGGCCTACCTTGTCATCAAGCAGGGCCGCGAAATCAAGGAATCGGTGGGCTGCCACTATAATATAGACTATCCCAAAGAGAATTAAAAATGAAAAATTAAGAATTAAAAATCATTTTTCCGGAAGTTGGCCTTGCAGCAGAACAGGACACCGCTCGGTTCCCGACCTCCGCAATTTTTAATTTTTCATTCTTAATTTTTAATTACCGACTATGGCTTTACACGACGAAATAGCGCGCCGCCGCACCTTTGCGGTCATCGCGCACCCCGACGCGGGCAAGACGACCCTGACCGAAAAACTGCTCCTGTTCGGCGGCGCCATCCATGTGGCCGGAGCCGTCAAGAGCAACAAAATCAAGAAAGGCGCCACCTCCGACTTCATGGAAATCGAGCGCCAGCGCGGTATTTCGGTCGCCACGGCCGTCATGGGATTCGAGTATGCCGGCTGCAAGATCAACATCCTCGACACCCCTGGCCACGAGGATTTCGCCGAGGACACCTACCGCACCCTCACGGCCGTCGATTCGGTCATCATCGTCATCGACGGCGCCAAGGGCGTCGAGGCCCAGACGCGCAAGCTGATGGAGGTATGCCGCATGCGCAAAACCCCCGTCATCGTCTTCATCAACAAGCTCGACCGCCCCTCCAAGGAGCCGTTCGACCTGCTGGACGAGGTGGAAAAGGAGCTGCACATCCGCGTGCGGCCGCTGGCATTCCCCATCTCCAACGGCCCGACGTTCAAGGGGGTCTACAACCTCTACGAAAAGAGCCTTTCGCTCTTCACCTCGGACGAGAAGCAGACGGCCGACGCTTCGACGGTCGAAATCCGCGACCTGCAAGCTCCCGCGCTGGCAGAGCACATCGGCGCCAAGTTCGCCGAGCAACTGCGGCAGGACGTCGAACTGGTCGAGGGCGTCTACGACGAATTCGACCGCGATGCCTACCTGCGGGGCGAGCTGGCGCCCGTCTTCTTCGGCTCGGCGGTCAACAACTTCGGCGTGCGCGAGCTGCTCGAATGCTTCGTGCGCATCGCCCCCGCACCGCGTCCGGCACCTACCGAAACACGCACCGTAGAGCCGCAGGAAGGCAAAATGACGGGCTTCGTCTTCAAGATACACGCCAACATGGACCCCAACCACCGCGACCGCATCGCCTTTCTGAAAATCTGTTCGGGGACCTTCGAGCGCAACAAAAACTACCTCCACGTGCGCAGTGGCAAGCAGATGAAATTCTCGTCGCCCACGGCGTTCATGGCCGAAAAGAAATCGGTCATCGACACCGCCTACCCAGGCGACATCGTGGGTCTGCACGACACGGGCAACTTCAAGATAGGCGACACCTTCACCGAGGGCGAACCTCTCAAGTTCACGGGCATCCCGTCGTTCGCGCCCGAGCAGTTCCGCTACATCGAAAACGCCGACCCGATGAAGTTCAAGCAGCTGGCCAAAGGCATCGACCAGCTCATGGACGAGGGTGTGGCGCAGCTTTTCACCAGCTCCCTCAACGGCCGCAAAATCATCGGCACGGTGGGCGCGCTCCAGTTCGAGGTCATCCAATACCGCCTGGAGCACGAATACAACGCTTCGTGCCGCTGGGAGCCGATTTCGATTTACAAGGCCTGCTGGATCGAGAGCGACAACGCCTCGCAGCTCGCCGACTTCAAGAAGCGCAAGCACACCAACATGGCCGTCGACAAGCACGGCCGCGATGTCTTCCTCGCCGACACGAGTTATGCGCTCGCGCTGGCACAGGAAAACTTCAAGGACATCCGGTTCTCGTTCGCGTCGGAATTTTAGGAAAGGTAAAGGTAAAAAGTGAAAGGTGAAAAGCAGACTGCTAAAACGTTTTAATCGGCAGTACACTTTTCACCTTTAACCTTTCACCTCGAATTACTGCCAGAGTTTTTCGGGATACTCTCCGGCGTCGACCAGCGCCCGGATTTTGTCGACCACGCCCTGCCGGTCCTCGGCATAGGTCACGCCGAACCACCGGGCCGTGGTGTCGAGCACTTCGACCGTCGCCTTACCGCTCACAATCAGCTCGTTGACCACGAACGGAATATAGAATTCAGCCTTGGGCCGGTCGATATTTTCAGCCAAAAAAGTCTTGAACAGCTCCTCCGAATAACGGAAATAGTCGGGCGTGAAGCCCCACATGTTCATCGACACCGGCGTCGTCTCGGGCGTCGTCTCGGGCCGCCCGTCATCGCCCGTAAAGGTAATCTCGCCATTCACGCGCGCAATGTCGGTCCGTTCGGTCACGCCGGTCAGATAGCCCTCGGCATCGGTCCGGCAGACGCCCCGCGACACGGTGCCGCTCTCCGACAGGGTGTTGCCCACGCGGTAGCCCACCATGCAATAACGGTTCTCGCCCTCGGCCTGCGAAAGCCACTCGGCCAGCACGCGGAAACCGTCGCGGCCGTAGAAATCGTCGGCATTGATGACGGCGAACGGCTCACGGATGGCGTCCTTGCCCATCAGCACGGCGTGGTTGGTTCCCCACGGTTTGGTCCGCTCCGCCGGGCAGGCGAAGCCCTCGGGCAGCGCGTCGACCGACTGGAAAACCACCTCCACAGGAACGTGGTTCGCGTATTTCGCAAGCACCTTTTCGCGGAAGTCCTGCTCGAAATCCCTGCGGATGACGAAGACCACCTTGCCGAAGCCGCTGCGCACGGCGTCGAAAATCGAGTAATCCATAATCGTTTCGCCGTGGGGTCCCACCCCGTCCAGCTGTTTCAGACCGCCGTAGCGCGACCCCATGCCGGCCGCCAGCACAAAAAGCGTAGGTTTCATCGTTTGTTTTTCGTTTTTCGGAATGTAAATATAGCCCTTTTTTCGTAAAAACCCGCACCGGAGGTTTGAAATATGCCGTCGTTTGACTACTTTTGCACGCATAAAATCACCCCTACATGTCTCGTAAAATCGCGGCGGCAATCGGTTCGGTCCTCCTGCTCTCGGGAGGCTGGCTTTCGCTTTCGGGGCTCACGCTGCCTGTGGCGCTCGTGCCGCTGCTGTGGATAAGTTCGACCTACGACGCATCGCGCCGCTCGTGGTGGCGCATGCTGGGGTGGGCGGCGCTCGCTTTCGCGCTGTGGAACATCGCCACCATCTGGTGGATATGGAACGCCACGCCCGTGGGGCCCGTTGCAGCCACGCTCGCGTCCACGACGCTGAACCTCGTGGCCTTCATGCTCTACCACAGCGTCTCGAAAAAAGGTCCCAAGGCGCTGGCCTACACGGTGCTGGTCGCCGCATGGCTCGCCACCGAATACTGGTACACCGTGGGCGAATTCTCGTGGCCGTGGCTCATCCTCGGCAACGGTTTCTCGCACGACGTATGGGCTGTGCAGTGGTACGAATATACGGGGGTCTTCGGCGGTTCGCTGTGGGTGCTGCTCTGCAACATTCTCTTTTTCGAGGCTTGGCAGGCGCGGCGCAGCGTGCGGCGCTGGGTGGCGGCCGCGTGCATGCTGCTTCTGCCCATGGCCCTGTCGCTCGGCATCTGGCTGAGCTGGGAGCAGCCCGACGAGAGCACGGCCCGCGTGACCATCGTTCAGCCCAACGTCGACTGCTACGACAAGTTCCACACCGACGCCGCGCGGCAGGAACGCAACCTCATCGACCTGCTGGCCCGCGTTCCGGCCGATGCACAGTTCATCCTCCTGCCCGAAACGGCCCTGCCGGGCTACTACCGCGAACCCGCCGTCGCAGGCCAATTTCCCAACGAACTTCTCGACACGCTCCGCCGCCACGCTCCCGGCGCCCTGCTCGTCACCGGAGCCAACACCCTGCGCCGCTACCCGGTGGGAGCACGGACCAGCACGGCCCGCCGCTATGCCGACGGCACCTACTACGACATTTTCAACTCCGCCCTCGGGCTCGACACCGCAGGCCGCCGCCAAATCCACCACAAGGGTCGGCTGGTCATCGGCGTGGAGAAAACCCCCATGCCGTGGCTTTTCGAGTGGCTGGAATTCCTGGTCATCGACCTCGGCGGCACGCTCGGGCAAATCGGCGTGGGCCCGCACGGCACAGCGTTCACGCACAACGGCATCTCCGTCGGTCCGGCCATCTGCTACGAGGGGCTCTACGGCGACTTCTACGGCGGTTTCGTCCGCCGCGGCGCGCAGTTCATGGCCATCGTCTCCAACGACGGCTGGTGGGGCGACACGCCGGGCTACCGCCATCTGTTCACCATTTCGCGCCTGCGGGCCATCGAACACCGCCGCGCCGTCGCCCGCTCGGCCAACACGGGGCGCTCGGGCTTCATTTCGGCCCGCGGCGACACGGGCGCGACCCTCGGCTGGGAAGAACGCGGCATCCTCACGGCCGACGTGCCGCTCAACACCCGACAGACCTTCTACACCCGCTACGGCGACTACCTGGGCCGCATCGCCGAATACGTCCTGCTGCTCTCGCTGCTCTACTACCTCGCCTACCGGGTCCGCAAACGCAATCACCTCGTACAATAGCACAACTTCGGTATGAACTACACCCAGACCCTCGAATTCCTCTTTCAGGCCCTGCCCGCCTACGAAACCAAAGGCGCCACGGCCTACAAACCGGGATTGGAGCGTATCGCCGCATTCTGCCGCCACATGGGCAACCCGCAGCGCAACTTCTTCACCGTCCACGTGGCCGGCACCAACGGCAAAGGCAGCGTCTCGCACATCATCGCCTCGGTGCTCCAGCAGGCGGGCTACCGCACGGGGCTCTTCACCTCGCCCCATCTGGCGGATTTCCGCGAGCGCATCCGGGTCGACGGCGAGATGATTCCCAAGCAGAAGGTGGTGAACTTCGTCGACAAGCACCACGACAAGATGGTCGAACTGGGGCTTTCGTTCTTCGAGATGACCGCGGCCATGGCGTTCGACTTCTTCGCGCAGAGCGACGTCGAAGTGGCCGTCATCGAGACCGGACTGGGCGGACGGCTCGACGCCACGAACATCATCGTGCCTATCGTCAGCGTCATTACCAACGTGGGGCTGGAACATACCGACCTGCTGGGCGACACCTTGCCGAAGATTGCCGCCGAAAAGGCAGGAATCATCAAGAAAAGTATTCCGGTGGTCATCGGCGAAAGCGACGTCCGCTACAACCCCGCCATCGAGCAGGCGGCCATGGCCAACAAATCGAAGGTCGTCTATGCCGAAGAAGTCTTCGCCTGCGAAGAACAGCACCCCAAGGAGAACGGTCAGCAGTTCCGGCTGCGCCGCGCGCGCGACAACCGCCCTTACGAGATAGAACTCGACCTGGCGGGCGACTACCAGCGCCGCAACATCATCACGGCGGCGGCGACCATCGACTTCCTGCACGAAGAAACCCCGCTCACCATTTCGCGCCGCGCCTTTGTGGAGGGGACCCGCCATGCGGCGGCCAACACTTCGCTGCTCGGCCGCTGGCAACGCATCGCCGACGCGCCGCTGACCGTCTGCGACACGGGCCACAACGCCCACGGCATCGCCTACGTAGCCGAACAGCTCCAGGCCACGCCGCACGCAAAACTCTATTGTGTGGTAGGATTCGTCCGCGACAAGGATTTGGCGCACATCCTGCCGCTGCTGCCCCGCGATGCGCACTACATTTTCACGGCCGCCCAAAGCCACCGCGCCCTGCCGGCCGCCGAACTCGCCGCCAAGGCCGCCATCTACGGATTGCAGGGCGAAACGGCGGACACCGTACCCGAAGCGCTGGCCCGCGCCCGCGAACTCGCCGCGCCCGAAGACATGATTTTCATCGGCGGAAGCACCTATGTCGTGGCGGAAGCGATGGAGTAATTAAAAATGAAAAATTAAGAATTAAAAATCATTTTTCCGGGAACGGACAGCCATTGGGGCATTCGGCAAAGGACGCAAACTCCGAGCGCTCCGATCCGGCCGGAAGTCCGTACAGAATATGAATCCGGTCCGCATCTGTTCGGCTCCGACAATTTTTAATTTTTCATTCTTAATTTTCAATTACCGAAACGGGAGCCTCGAAAGGCTCCCGTTTCGCTTTTACGCTTCCCCCATCTTGGGTCCGGCGTCGGACGGCTGCTGGGGCGAGGGGATTTCGATTTTGCCGACGCTGCTTTCGTAGCGCACGATATTCTCCTGCAACGACCGCAGCAGGCGCTTGGCATGCTCGGGCGTCAGAATGATGCGGCTCTTGACCCGGGCCTTCTGCACGCCCGGCAGCACGGTCGCGAAGTCGACGATGAACTCCGACGTAGAGTGGGATATGATTGCCAGATTGGAATAGTGGCCCTGGGCCACCTGCTCGTCCAGCTCCACATCGAGCCCGAACTGTTTCATCTCTGCCATAGCGTTCCAAGATTGTTGACGGGTACAAAAATACCCTTTTCCGAGGCCCGTTATGCAGGAACCGGGCCGAAGTTTTCGATATTTTATCAACATATCCGACCTTTCGGAGAGCCTGCGGCCCCTTTTTTGAACGTTGCTTGTGCGAATGTCGCAGCTTTTTCGTATCTTCGCATGTTAAACCCGGACTATGTCACTCGAAATTCCCGAACTCCTCTTCCGCGGCATCTGCGTGGGCATCGCGGCGTCGATTACCGTCGGCCCCGTGGCGGTGCTCTGCATCCAGCGCACGCTCTCCAAGAACCGGCGTTCGGGCATCGTCTCGGGCATCGGGGTCGCCTGCGCCGACACCTTCATGGCTATGGCGGCGTTCTTCTTCTACTCGATGCTTCAGAGCCAGATCGAGCAGTACAACACCGTCCTGCGCATCGTCGGCGGGCTGCTGGTCATCGGGGTCGGCATCTACATCTTCTCGCAGAACCCTGTGCCGCAAATCCGGCGCAACCGCGCGGGCAGGAGCTCCCTGTGGCAAGATTTCGTTTCGATTTTCGGGCTGACGATCGCCAATTTCATCATGGTCATCCCCTATATCCTCGCGTTCTTCGCCGTCTTCAACATTTCCAGCGGCGACGTGCAGGGGCAGGGGTTCAGCGGATTCCTGCGGGCCGTGCTGGTCATCGCCGGATTCTTCGGCGGAGCCGCCGCGTGGTGGACCTTCCTGGCGTTCTTCATCAACCTTTTCCGGCGACGGTTCCGGCCGCGCCACATGCTGACTATCAACCATGTAGCAGGAGCCGTCATCGGCATCCTGGGCTTGTACACCATATTATCCACCTTTTTTGACATCTTCCCCAATGTCGGCCACTGATAAGAAAATCATCATCGCCGTCGACGGTTTTTCGTCGTGCGGCAAAAGCACCTTTGCCAAGGCCATCGCGGCCCGCTTAGGCTACATCTTCATCGACACGGGCGCCATGTACCGCGCCGTGACGCTCTACGCTCTGGAGCACGGCGCCATCCGCTCGGGCATCGTCGACGAAGAAGCCGTCTGCCGCCTCCTGGACCAGATCGCCATCACGTTCCGGTTCAATCCCGCGCGCGGCGCCAGCGACATCTATGTCAACGGCGACTTGGTCGAGGGCAAGATACGCACCATCGAGGTGAGCAACTGCGTCAGCCAGGTGAGCGCCATCCCCGCCGTGCGCAAAAAGCTGGTCGCCATGCAGCAGGAAATGGGCCGGCGACGCGGGGTGGTGATGGACGGCCGCGACATCGGCACGGTGGTATTCCCCGACGCCGAACTGAAGCTCTTCATGACGGCCGACCCGGCCGTGCGGGCCCGGCGCCGCTACGACGAACTGACGGCCAAAGGCCAGCAGGTGACCCTCGAAGAAATCGAGCGCAACGTCCGCGAACGCGACAAGGCCGACATGAGCCGCGCCATATCGCCGCTCCGGCAGGCCGACGACGCCATCGTGCTGGACAACAGCCGCATGACCGTCGACGAACAGATGGAGTGGTTCGTCCGGCTGTTCGACGAAACAACGAAGGGTTGACGCCATTCATCGGCCATGCAGATCGAAATCGACGACAAATCGGGGTTCTGCTTCGGCGTGGTCCGGGCTATCGACGAGGCCGAAGCGGCGCTCGCCCAAGGGGGTGCGGTCTTTTCGCTGGGCGACATCGTCCACAACCGCATCGAGGTGCAGCGGCTCGAACAGCTGGGGCTGCACACGCTCACGCGCGACGGAATGGCCCAGGCGGCAGGCGGGCGGATGCTGATTCGCGCCCACGGCGAACCGCCGACGACCTACGCCGAAGCCCGGCGGCTGGGCATCGGCATCATCGACGCCACGTGTCCCGTCGTGGCGCGTCTGCAAGCCCGGGTCGTGCAGGCGCACGCCGAAATGCAGCCCGTCGGCGGGCAGGTGGTCATCCTCGGCAAACGGGGCCACGCCGAAGTGGTGGGGCTCACGGGGCAGGTCGGCGAACCGACCATCGTCGTGGAGAGCGAAGAAGACCTGGCGCAAATCGACTTCGCCCGGCCGATTCACTTTCTGTCGCAGACCACCCAAAGTATCGCGCTCTTCGAGCGGCTGGGCACCGAAATGCGCCGCCGGGCCGCAGACCCGGCCGCCGTGCGCATCGACGACACGATTTGCCGGCAGGTATCGGGCCGCGAACAACATCTGACCCGGTTCGCCGGACGGTTCGACGTGGTGATTTTCGTATGCGGCCGCAAGTCGTCCAACGGCAAGGTGCTGTTCGAGGTGTGCCGCCGGGCCAATCCCCGCACCTACAACATCGAGGAAGCCGCCGAATTGCAGACCGGATGGTTCGAGGACGCCGCATCGGTCGGCATCTGCGGCGCCACGTCGACCCCCAAATGGCTGATGCAGCAGGTCGCGGAAGCAATCCGGAACGAAGAGCTGCCGCCGTCCGCTTTCGGGAAAACCTGCTTGGAATAGACAACTTTTCACCTTTCACCTTTTTACCTGATATGAACTACTTTCTTCGCTCGCTGAAATACTTCGCCGCCCTGTGCATCCTGTGCTTCGCTCTGATGGCCTTGATGCTCGTGACGGGCACTTCGGCCCTTTCGGCCCGGGAGACGTTCTACGTCATGTTCCACACGACCCGCTACCTGACCCTGCTGGGCGCCATCGTCGTGCTGGCGGCGTTCTACCCGCGTTTCGGCTTCGTGGTCCGCAGGGTCGAGGGCGACACGGCGCGCCACCGCCAGCAAATCGTCAACGCGTTCAAGTCGGCAGGGTTTTCGCTGGTGAGCGAGGCCGACGGTACGATGACTTTCCGCGCCGACGGGTTCTTCCATCGGCTGATGCTGCTTTTCGAGGACCGGATCGAAGTTTCGCAGGAGGGAACGCACATCCGGCTCGACGGCATCCGCCGCGGAGTGGCACGGGTCGAATACCGGCTGGATTCCTACATACGAATGACCGGATACCATGAATAGAAAATACCGTTATCTGCTCACGGCCGCCGCAGCGCTCGCCGCCGCAGGTCTGCTGACCTACGGCAGCCGCAACGACTTCGGACTGGGCCGCAACATGGAAATCGCCGTCAACATGATGCGCGAGCTGTCGGTGGGCTATGTCGACCCCGTCGACCCCGACAAGCTCATGCTCGGCGCGGCGCAGGGGATGGTCCGCGACCTGGACCCCTACACCGAGTTCATCCCCGCGGACGAAATGCCGGACTTCGAGCTGATGACCACCGGCAAGTACGGCGGCGTCGGTTCGCTCATCCGCAAAAAGGGCGAGTGGGTCATCATCGCCCAGCCCTACAAGGATTCGCCGGCCGACCGCGCCGGGCTGCGGATCGGCGACCGGATTCTGGCCATCGACGGCAAGGAGGCCAAAGGATTCACCACCGAGCAGGTCTCGGCGGCGCTCAAGGGCGACCCCGGCACCAAGGTCAAGGTGACGGTCGAGCACCTCGACGGTTCGCACCGCACCGTCACCCTCACGCGCGAACGCATCGCCATCCCCAGCATACCCTACGCCGGACGGGTCGCCGACAGCATCGGCTACCTGCGCCACAGCGATTTCACCGAGGGTTCCTACGAGGAGATGCGCGCCGCCATCGAGCGGCTGCGGCAGGAGGGGCCCCTGAAAGGGTTGATTCTCGACTACCGGTCCAACGGCGGCGGCATCTTGCAGGAGGCGGTCAAGATTCTTTCGATGTTCGTGCCCAAAGGCACGGAGGTCGTGAGCACCAAAGGACGCACCGACCAGTCGAAGCAGACCTACCGCACCGCTTCCGAGCCCGCGTTCCCCGACCTGCCCTTGGTCGTGCTGATCAACGGCAGCACCGCTTCGGCCGCCGAAATCGTCGCCGGAGCGTTGCAGGACCTCGACCGCGCCGTGCTTATCGGACAGCGCAGCTTCGGCAAGGGGCTGGTCCAGAGCACCCGTCCCTTGGGTTATAACGCCATGCTCAAGCTCACCACCGCCAAATATTACATTCCCTCGGGCCGCTGCATCCAGGCCATCGACTACTCGCACTCGCAAGACGGAGCCGTCAGCGCCGTGCCCGATTCGCTCATCGGCGAATTCGCCACCCGCGGGGGCCGCAAGGTCTACGACGGCGGCGGCATCATGCCCGACCTCCCCACCGAGCCCGAATACATCAGCCGTTTCGCCGCCACGCTCTATGCGCTGGGATTCATCGACGACTTCGGCGACGAATACATGCGCCGCCACCCCGAGAAGCCCGCCGACCTGACGGCGTTCGCCATCAGCGATGCCGACTACGCCGACTTCCGCGCATTCATGGAGGACAAGCACGTGCCGTACGAATCCGATTCGCGCCGCACGCTCCGGCAGCTCCGCGAGGCGGCCAGGGCCGACCGTTTCGACGAAATCGAGCGGCAGATAGCGACCATCGAGGAGAACCTGCACGACGACACGCAGGCCAACATCGAGACCTACCGCAAGGAGATCGAGCGGTCCATCAACAACGACATCGTCCTGCGCCACGGCTACGCCCAAGGGGTCGTCGCCCGTTCGCTTCCCGATGACAAGGAAGTGCAGCAGGCCGCCGCTCTGCTGCAAGACCCGCAGGAGTACCGGCGCATCCTCACCGAGCAGGATACGCGCCGCAAATAACCCCCGGAAGCCATGAATTTCCGTCGCATGCTCTCGTTCCGCAACCGCGTGGTGGTCATCGTCGTCGGGGTGCTCTTAGGCGCGCTGTCGCTCCTCTACACCAACAACATGGCCACGCGCCTGCGCGAAAAGGAGCAGCACGACGTGGCCTTGTGGGCCCACGCCATGGAGCGGGTGAACCGCGATGCGATGGGCGGTGCCATGGCCGACCCGCTCGTGGCCGACATCATGTCGACCAACAACAACATCCCGTTCATCATCACCAACGAGAATCTGGAGGTCATCACCTCGCACCTGATTCCCGACCGCATCATCGACCACCCCGACCTGCTGCGCCGCCGCATCGACGACTTCACCGAGGAGAATCCGCCGCGGCCCGTGCGGTTCTGGTGGCCCGACGAACACTACCACATCATTTTCTACGGCAAGTCCCGGCTGCTCAAGTCGCTCTATTGGTTCCCCTACGTGCAGATTCTCGTCGTCACGGTCTTCATCCTGCTGGGCTTCATCGCTTTCCGGTCGACCAAGCACGACGAGCAGAACCGCGTGTGGATCGGGCTGGCCAAGGAGACCGCCCACCAGCTGGGCACCCCCACCTCGTCGCTCTTAGGCTGGATCGAGTACCTCCGCTCGCAGCCCGTCGACCAGTCGGCCGTCGACGAGATGAACAAGGACCTCACCCACCTGATGAAGATCGTCGACCGCTTCTCGAAAATCGGCTCCGAAACGCCCCTCACCCCGGCCAACATCAACGAAACGGTCGGCGAATCGGTCATGTACTTCCGCAAGCGCATCCCCCGCAACGTCACGCTCGGCTACAACGGCCTGGCCATCGCTCCCGTGCAGGCCAACATCAACACGGCGCTTTTCGAGTGGGTGGTCGAGAACCTGATGAAGAATTCGCTCGACGCCTTGCAAGGCCACGGTTCCATCGACGTGCACATTTCGGCCGACGAGCACCACGTCATGATCGACGTCCGCGACACGGGCAAGGGCATCCCCAAAGGCAACTGGAAGCGGATTTTCGAGCCCGGTTTCACCACCAAGACCCGCGGCTGGGGGTTGGGGCTTTCGCTCTCGCGCCGTATCGTCGAGGAGTACCACCAGGGGCGCATCGCCGTCGTCGACTCCGAGCCGGGTAAGGGCACCACCATCCGCATCACGCTCAAACGCATCTTCGAGGCATGATTTCAGCACAGACCCAGACCGATACCTCACTGACCCCGCAGCCCGCCCGCACAGCCTTGTCCGGCCCGTCGAACCGTCCGGAGACCGATTCGCTGCCGGGTCCGCCCAACGATTCGCCGACGCACTCTCTTGTCCGCGATTCGCTCGGCCAGCCGGGTGCCGATTCCTTGGCTTCGATCCCTTTCGGCGCCGATTCGCTGCTGTCCGCCGATTCGCTTTTCATGGCCGGGACCGCCGTGCCGGATTCGCTGGCCGCCGAACCCGCCCCGCTCTATCGGCCCGCCACAGCCAAGGAAGTCTTCGGGAGCTACTCCATCGCCGCCGCTCCTGCGCCGGCATTCCACAGCGAACCCGTCCGCCCGCTCACCGGAAACCCCGTCTTCGAGGGGCTTGTGCTGCTGCTCGCCGCCGCCTATGCCATGCTCCTCTACCGCCACATCGGCGACATCCGGCTGCTGCTCTACCGCGTCTCGCACGACCGCGCTTCGAGCGAACGGCTCATGGAAGACCCCGGCGGCAACACCCTCACGCGGTTTCTCAAGATTTCGGGAATTATCGGACTGCTGTTCATCGGCATAGCCGCGGCCCGCTACGCCGAGACGTTCATCGCCCCGGCGATGCTTCCGCCGCTGCCCCCGTCGGCCGTGGCAGGCGTCAGCCTGCTGTTCGCCGCACTCTGGGCCCTTGTCGCCACCTACCAGTCGGTCGTGCTGCGGACCGTCACGACCGTCACGCTGAGCCGCCCGTTCATGAGCCAGCTGTGGCTGCTCAAACGCACCTACTTCGCGCTGGCGACCGTCGTCGCCACCCCGCCCCTGCTGCTTTTCGCCCTCTGTCCGCCGCAGAGCGGACGGCTGTGGCTGGCCCTCACGCTCGTCGAATCGGCCGTTACGGCAGTCTTATACGTCAGAGAGACCCTCCACCTGTTTATTTCAAAAAAAATTCCGATTTTGCATTGGTTTTTGTACCTTTGCGCCGTGGAAATCTTCCCTTTCAGCCTGTTGGCGCTGATCGCGGTACGATAGTCCCCGAAGCACAACCGTAAAAAGAAGGTCCCCAGTTGAAAATCAGCAGCGTATTGGTTTCGCAGCCGAAACCGGCCATCCTCGAGAAATCGCCTTTCCACGAACTCTCCCGCAAGTATGGAATCGCAGTCGGTTACCAACCGTTCATCCGCGTCGTAGGCGTTTCGCTGAAGGAGTTCCGCGGCCAGCGGGTCGAGATACTCACCCATACGGCCGTCATCTTCACGTCGCGCACCACCGTCGACAGCTTCTTCCACATCTGCGAGGAGGCCCGCATCACGGTGCCCGAGACCATGAAATACATCTGTCAGACCGAGGCCGTGGCGCTCTATCTGCAAAAATACATCGTCTACCGCAAGCGCAAGATTTCGTTTGCCGACGGTTCGTTCACTTCGCTCATCGAGTTGATTATCAAGCATAAGGAGGAGAAATTCCTGCTGGCTCTGAGCGAGCCCCACAAGCCCGAGCTGCCCGACGCGCTGTCGAAGCTCAAGCTGGCCGTCGACCCGGTGATTCTGGCCCGGACCGTCGCCGCCGACCTCGATGCCCTCCGGCCGGAAGAGTACGGGCTGCTGGCGCTCTATTCCCCTTCGGACGTCACGACGCTCGTCGAGAAGTTCGGTACCGAGGAGGTGCCCCCCGTGGCGGTCTTCGGCGAAGGAACGCTGCGGGCGGCCGTCGACGCCGGACTGCGAGTCGTAGCCAGCGCGCCGACCCCCGAAGCCCCGTCGATGGTCAAGGCCGTCGACCTGCTGCTCTCCAAGCTCGGACGCGGCGAGGAGGCCGAACCCGTCGACCTGCCCACCGACACCCACAAGGAGGAGTTCCTGCGCACCCAGCAGCACAAGCTCGCCAAGAGCCGCACCCGCCGCACCCCGGCCGAAAGCCGCAAATAACCCCGCACCCCATGCCCGACCGCTCGCTACCCCGCACTGAGCGGCTCCGTTCGCTCGGAGCCGTGCGGCGTCTGTTCGAGAGCGGCCACGGCGGATTCGTCTTTCCGTTCCGCTACGTGTGGTATGCCGAAGCCGATGCGGCCGACACCACGGAAGTGCTCTTTTCCGTGCCCAAGAAGTTCCACAAGCGGGCCAACAAACGCAACCTCCTGCGCCGCCGGACCAAGGAAGCCTATCGCCTGCAAAAGGGGATTCTCGCCCGGACCGGCCGCGGCACGAATCTCGACATCGCGCTTATCTACTCGTCCAAGGAAGTCCTGCCCTACAAACACATCGAACATGCCGTCCGGCGGATTCTGGAAGCGGTTGCCGGGCGCCTGTAAGCGGCTGCTTGCGTGGCCGCTCATCGGGCTGGTGAGGTTCTACCAACTCTGCATTTCGCCGCTCACCCCTCCGTCGTGCCGCTTCGTCCCCACCTGCTCGCAATACGCGCTGGAAGCCCTGCGCAAGTACGGACCTCTCAAAGGGGGCTGGCTCACCCTGCGGCGGCTCGCCCGCTGCCACCCGTGGGGCGGAAGCGGCTACGACCCGGTACCGTAAGCATATTTATCGGAAGCGTGTTCGCCCGCAGACTTTTCGGGGCGGTCATTCGCAGCGGCCGCTGCAATGTTCGGAGACGGTCTCGCATTCGAGCGTGGCGTGGACGACCCCCGCTTCGGCAAGCAGTTCCTTGAGCTTGGGTTTCACGCACACCATCATGCAGGGGTCCGACAGCACGACATGGGCCGTCAGCGCCGCTTCGGTCGTGCTGATGGCCCAAACATGGATATGATGGACCGCCAGCACCCCTTCGACGCCCTTCATGCACCGCTCCAGCCCCGCCACGTCGATGCCCGCAGGCACGCCGTCGAGCGCAAGGCGCAGGCTGTCGCGCAGCAGCGACCAGACCGAACCGATGATGGCAGCCGCCACGACCAAACCCACAATAGGGTCGACGATGGTCCACCCGGTATGCAGAATCACCACGCCGGAAACCACAACCCCCACCGACACCAGTGCGTCGGCAATCATGTGCAGATAGGCCCCCTTGACGTTCAGGTCGCGCTTGCGGTCTTTCATGAAAAGCCACGCCGTGAAGCCGTTCACCAGCACGCCGATACCCGCCGTCCAGGCGATGACCCCGCCGGGGATAGGCGTGGGGTGAATCATCCGGTTGATGCTCTCGGCGATGATGACCCCCACGGCGATCAGCAGAATCAGCGAATTGAACAGCGAAATCAGCACCGTGCTCTTCTTGTATCCGTAAGTATAGCGCGGCTTGGGCCCGACCTGCGCCAGCCGGAACGCCAACATGGCCAGCAGCAGGCTCGCCACGTCCGAAAGATTGTGTCCCGCATCGGACAACAGCCCCATCGACCCGTACCACAGCCCCGCGCAGAACTCCACGGCCACGAACAGCACGTTCAGTCCGATGCCTATCAGAAAGGCGCGGTTGAGCGACGAGACGGGATGGTGCCGATGCTTCATGCGGAGGTATCGCTAATGGAATCCTTGATTTCGGAGAGTTCGACCAGTTTGTTGACAATGGCGTAGATCGTGAGACCCGCCGCCGAATGGATCTGCAATTTCGATGCAATATTGCGCCGGTGGGTGATGACCGTGTGGGTCGAAATGCAGAGGCAGTCGGCTATCTCCTTGTTGGTAAGCCCCTTGACCACGCAGACGATGATTTCGCGTTCGCGGGCGCTCAGCGGTTCCTGCCGCGCTTCGCCGGGGCCGTCGGCCGCAAGCCGTTCGACGGCCGGGATGAAAAGTTCGTTTTCGACGGCGTTGTGCGACGCCAGTTCCTCCTCGCAGGTGAAAATGTCGTAGAGCACGCCGTTCAGCTCGTTCGTACCGCCCGAGGGGTAGTATTTGATGATGATGTTCTTGAGTTCGTGCAGCCGCGCTTCGACCTGGTCGTGCTGACGGCGGAATACGTCTATCGAGTAGTCGGCCTTTTTCTCCCCCGCGAGCAGTGCTTCGACATAGGGAAACACCGACTTCTCCTCGTAGGCCATGTGGCGGTCGACCTCGGCGGCATATTCGTCGAAATAGCGCATGATGGCGAACGACACGTCGCTCAGACTGCAATCGACCGCGCCTATCAACTTGCGCCGGATAGCAGGCAGCCGGAAGCCGAGGAAATAGCTGTGTGAATTGTGCAGATAGCTGAGCAGCGACCGCACCGCCACGGCACCCGAGAGCTCCACGCCGCCGCTGCGGTTGACCGACATGCCCACCACCGCCAGAAAGGTTTCGGTGTCGACCTTGTTTTCGGCGCACACCTCGGCGATGGTCTTGTCGCCGAAGCCCAGCGCAATGCCGAAACGGCTCATCACCTGCAACACCGGATAGCGGTCGCACACCAGGTCGCACATCCGCATGTCCGAAGAATAGCCCGAACTGTACATAAGCATCTATTTTTCTGCGGGTTCAAAGTTAGCGATTCCCCCGCGGCCCGGCAATACCTAAAAAAGGGGATGCGGCTTCACAAGGGCGGCCCTCCGGGCGTCAGCGGCGGCCGATGTCGACGTAGGTGGTTTGGAGCAGGGTCCGCCCCGTCTCCTCCAGCCGTGGGTCCGACCCCGGAGCCGCCTGCCCCGTCGCAGCGTCGTAGAGCGCCCGGCCCGAAGCGTCGACCACGCCGAAACCGTCGTTGAACGTGTAGTAGGCGAACTTCGGAAGCGCCGGGTCGAAAATATCCTTGCTGTAATCGAAATCGTCGTGCGGCACCCCCAACTGCCCCAGCAGCGTGGCGCAGAGGTCTATCTGCGACGCGTATTCCTCCACCGTGCGGGGAGGGGTCGCAAGCGCCCCGCCGGTCCATATCATCGGTATCCGGTGACGCAAGGGTTCGTTGTAGGCCAGCGACGGCGGATAGGCCACGCTGTGGTCGGCCACCAGCACCACCAGCAGATCGTCCCACGCGGGCGAGGCTTTCCAGCGTTCGATCATCCGCCCCACGCACTCGTCCGCAAAAGCCGTCGCATTGAACATCCGGTCGCCGAGCTTCGCATAGGGCACGTCGAACGGCGGGTGACTGCTCAGCGTCAGCAGCCCGGCCAGGAAAGGTTCCCCCTCGGCGCTCCAGCGGACGACCTGCTCGCCGAACCATTCGCACATGACCCGGTCGTCGTAGCCCCAGTCGGCCGGGGGCGTGTCGAAGTCGAAATCTTTCTGCCAGAAAAGCTCCTGCCAGCCCGTCGCATACATGTACGACGCCTGGTCGGTGAAATTGAGGTCGCCGCCATAGACGAAGCGCGTGCGGTAGCCCTCGCGTCCGAGCGAGCGGGCCATCGAGGGCAGGCTGCGGCTTTTGCCGGGCAGTTTCATGACAGAAATGCGCGTCTGCGCCGGAAATCCGCTCAATATGGCCACTTCGCCGCGGTCGGTCCGGAACGAGTTGGCGAAAAAGTTCTCGAACCAAATACCCTGCTCCTTGAGCCGCTGCATGCAAGGCATGACCGGTTCGCCCTCAGTCTCGGCATCCATGACGGTCCGGCCGAAACTTTCGAGGATAATCACCGCCACATTGGGCCGCGCGGTCCGCAGCAGCCGCTCCGCAGGCTGCGTGCCGGGGCGGTTTCCGCGGACGGCATCGAATTTCTGCGCCCGGGTGCGTTCGTCGAAAAAGGGATATTCCGCGGCATAGTCGGTCTGTTCGCCCAGCGTCGAGAGGAACGAGAAAACCGGATTGATAGCCGCATGGTTGAGCAGCATTTCGGAGCTGAAACAGACTTTCGAGACGTTGGCCACCGAAGCGCCCAGCCCGCCGCGAATCGCCAGGAAATCCAGCCCTGCCAGCAGCAGCACGCCCGCGCTCCACGGCAAAGCCGCCCGCCACCGGAGCGGTTCCCCGTCGAAAAGCCGGACTACCCGCGAGTAGACCCACCCCATCGCCGCCGCATAGAGCGCAAACAGCAGGGTCTGCCGCACGCCGAGCCAGAAATCGACGCTGGCCATCGCTTCGCGGGGGTCGGCAAGGTAGATAAGAATCGTGCCGTCGACCCGGAATCCCCAATGTTCATAGAGCGCAAGGTCCACGGCGAAGATAGCCGCCACAACGACCGAAACCGCAATGAAATAGCCCGTCAGCAGCCAGCGCATCGGCCGTTCCGGCAGCCGGACCCACAGCGACAGCAGCACGGCAAGCACGGGCAGCGCCGTCACATAGCCTGCCACGGTCATATCGAGTGCAAGGCCATGCCGCACCACCTGCCACCAGTCGGCGGCCGTGAATCCCCGCCCCACGGCATACCACGCCAGGAACACGGGCTTCTGCACGGCCAGCAGCAGCACCGTCGCCGCGAAAACGGCCAGAAGAAAGGCCAGCTTATGTTTCATTTAGATTTTCTCCCCGTAGGCCAGGTCGCCCGCGTCGCCGATGCCGGGCACGATGTACGAACGCGAGGTCAGCTCCTCGTCGACCGCCGCCACCCACACGGTGGTCGTCTGCCGGGGCATGTTCTTCATCACGTAGTCCACGCCCTGCTCGCTGGCTATGACCGACGCCACATGCGTATGGGCCGGAGTGCCGCCCCGCTCGCACAGCGCGTTGTAGGCCAGCACGAGCGACGAACCCGTAGCCAGCATGGGGTCGACCAGCAGCAGCGTTTTGCCCTCCAGGTCGCCGCACGAAATGTATTCGACCTTCACCGTGAACTTCCCGTCCTTGGTGCTCTTGCGGTAGGCCGAGACGAACGCGTTCTGCGCGTCGTCGAAATAATTGAGGAAACCCTGGTGGAACGGCAGCCCGGCACGCAGGATGGTGGCGATGACAATCCGGTCGTCGATCTGCTGCACGACGGCTTCGCCCAGCGGCGTTTCGACCGTCCGGGGCGTGTAGTTCAGTTCCTTCGAGAGTTCGTAGGCCGTGATTTCGCCGATGCGCTCCATGTTGCGGCGGAAACGCATCGAATCGGTCTGCACCTCTCTGTCGCGAATCTGGGCGATGAACTTGTTGAGCACGGTGTTCTGCTGGCTGAGGATATGCAACTCCATGATAACTTGAGGTTTGGTTGTCAATAGAGGAAATTGTTGAACGGATAGCGTCCGGCGTGGATTTCGCGCACCATGCCGTAGAGGTCGGTGCGGAACTTCTCGAGGTTGGTCTTCGCGAGCGCCGACAGGAAGATGCAGGGCGATTCGGTCTGCGCCATCCAGCTGCGGCGCAGGTCGTCGAGCGAGAGGTTTTCGCGCGTCGCGGGGGTCAGGTCGTCCTCCTCTTTCTTAATATAGGTGTAGGCGTCGATTTTGTTGAAGACCATGTAGACCGGCTTGTCGCCCGCGCCTATCTCCTGCAAGGTCTGCTTCACCACGGCTATCTGCTCCTCGAACTGCGGATGCGAAATGTCGACCACATGGACCAGCAGGTCGGCCTCGCGCACCTCGTCGAGGGTCGACTTGAACGATTCGATCAGCTCGGTCGGCAGCTTGCGGATGAATCCCACCGTATCCGAAAGCAGGAACGGCAGGTTGTCGAACACCACCTTGCGCACCGTCGTGTCGAGGGTGGCGAACAACTTGTTTTCGGCGAAGACCTCGCTTTTGGCGATGAGGTTCATCAGCGTCGATTTGCCCACGTTCGTATAGCCCACCAGCGCCACCCGCACCAGCTGCCCGCGGTTCGAGCGCTGCACGGCCATCTGACGGTCTATTTTCTTCAGGTCTTCCTTCAGCTTGGCGATGCGGCTGCGGATGATTCGGCGGTCGGTCTCGATTTCGCGTTCGCCCGCACCGCCGCGCGTACCCGTGCCGCCGCGCTGGCGTTCGAGGTGGGTCCACAGGCCTGACAGCCGGGGCAGCATGTATTCGTAGTTGGCCAGCTGCACCTGCGTCTTGGCATAGGCCGTCTGGGCCCGCGACATGAAGATGTCCAGAATCAGACGCGTGCGGTCGAGGATGCGGCAGGGCATCGCCTTTTCGATGTTGCGGGTCTGCGACGGCGTGAGTTCGTCGTCGAAAATCGCCACGTCGATTTCGTTCTCCCGGCAATAGTCGGCTATCTCCTCCAGCTTGCCCGGCCCCACATAGATGCGCGACGAGGGCTGCGGCAGCCGCTGCGTGAAGCGGCGCACCGAACGGATGTCGGCCGTCTCGGCCAGGAATTCCAGCTCGTCGAGGAATTCCTCGGCCTGACGGGGTTCCTGGTTGTCACGGACCACAGCCACCAGCACGGCGCGTTCGCACTCGTGCGGCGCGGGAGCGGATAGGGTATTTCTGTTCTCTTCCAAGTTTTTTTCGTCAAATAGTTTTTCCGGCCATGCCGACAGATTTTTCTCCGGCCGGGCCGATGCGCGGTTCAGCAGGCAAACTCCGTGCTATCTCCGGACGCGGCAGGGCTTCTCCTCCAATCGGCCGAAGCAGCCCGGGCCTCCTCCGCCCCGTCCCGGCAACCCATCATAAACAAGGGTATCCGCCCGGAAGCAAGATACCCTCGATATATCGGATGCCGCGTCTTAGTTCTGCATGCGGAAGTCGACCGGCAGGGTGTACTTGATGCGCACCACCTGGTTGCGCTGTTTGCCGGGGCTCCACTTGGGCGACTTGTTCAGCACGCGGATGGCCTCCTCCGAAAGCGAGCGGTCGGGGGTCATCAGCACCTGGATGTTGGTCAGACGGCCGTCCTTCTCGATGACGAACGACAGCACCACGCGGCCCGAAATGCCGTTCTCCAACGCAATCTGCGGGAAGCGCACATTGTCCTGCACCCACTTGCGGAACGTATTGAGGTCGCCGCCCTGGAACGAAGGCATCGTCTCGGCCGTGAGGAACGGCTGGTCGTCTTCGATGATCTCCTCCTTGACTTCCACCTGCTGCAGCACCTCGGTGTCCTCGTCGAACTCCGCGAAGTTGATGTCCGTGGCAATCTTGGTCTCGTTGGTCACCACCTGCAGCAAGTCGGCGATCACCTTCACCTCCACCTTCTTGGGAGGTTCGGGCGGCTTCTGATCCTGGCGCGTGATTTCGACGATCTGCTCGTCGACGGGACCGTAGTTCAGATCGACTTGCTCGATACGGTGTTCTTTCGGCGTATAGGCGAAAGCCGCGATGACCAGCGCCAGCGCGACGATCAGACCGATTTCGAGCAGAAGACCCCGCTTGTTCTGGAGGTCTGCCTTGGGCGATTTCTTGATTTCCATCTATTGATTCTTTTTAATCGTTTCAGGTCGGCGGCACGCGCGGGGCGTACACTTGCACCACAAATATATACATAAAATTCCGAAATCGTGCGGCCCGGGGCAAAAAATCTTCAACTTTTGCCTATTTTTGTCTGCGGAAAACCCTCTTACGAGCCGCACCATGGCAGACACCGAACCCCTCTACGGGCGCACGCCCGACGAACTGGCCGCGCTGTGCCGCGAGTTGGGCATGCCGCGATTCGCCGCCGGGCAGCTGGCGCGGTGGCTCTACGTGCGGCATACCGAAGACCCGCTGTCCATGAGCGACATAGCCGCCGCACACCGGGCCGCGCTGGCCGAACGGTTCCGGCCCGTGCTCAGCGCTCCGGTCCGGGTCAGCGAATCGGCCGACGGAACCAAGAAATACCTGTTCCGGACCCTCCGGAACAGCTTCGTCGAATCGGCCTATATCCCCGACGGCGACCGGGCCACGCTGTGCGTCTCCTCGCAGGCGGGCTGCCGCATGGGCTGCCGCTTCTGCGCCACCGGGCGGCAGGGGCTGCAACATTCGCTCTCCGCGCCCGAAATCCTCAACCAAATCGTCTCGCTGCCCGAACGCGAACGGCTGACCAACCTGGTCTTCATGGGGATGGGCGAACCGCTCGACAATACCGACAATGTCCTGCGGGCACTCGAAATCATCACGGCGCCGTGGGGTTTCGGCTGGTCGCCGACCCGCGTCACGGTCTCCACGGCGGGCGTCGTACCCGAGCTGCGCCGGTTCCTCGACAGCACCAAGGTCCACCTTGCCGTGAGCCTGCACAACCCTTTCGCCGAAGAACGTACAGCTATCATGCCGGTCGAGCGGGCATGGCCCATCGCCGAGGTGGCGGCCATCCTGCGCGGCTACGACTTCACCCACCAGCGGCGGGTGTCGTTCGAGTATATCGTCATGGAGGGGCTCAACGATTCGCCGCGCCACATCCGCGAGTTGTGCCGCCTGCTGGACGGCATCAAGTGCCGCATCAACCTCATCCGCTTCCACAAGATACCCGGCTCGCCCTACTTCTCGCCCGACGACGCGGGGATGGTCCGCTTCCGCGACGCCCTGACCGCCCGCGGTATCCAGACCACTATCCGTGCTTCGCGCGGCGAAGACATCCAGGCCGCCTGCGGCCTGCTGAGCACTTCGGAGAAAGTGAAAAGTGAAAAGTCAAGCCCTCAAAAGAGAGATTAAACATATAGGTAAAACGTTTTAGCAGCCACTTTTCACCTTGCAACTTTAACCTTTCACTTTATAAATTGGGTTCGGAATTTGCAGCCGAAGCCGCCAAACAACCGACAACATGAAAAAATGGATTCTACTTTTGGCCGTGACGCTCGCAGCGGGCGCCGCGCAGGCACAGGTCCGGTTCGAGACCGCATCGACCGACGCCGTTCGTGAAATGGCCGTCAAGCAGGGCAAACTGGTCTTCATCGACCTTTACGCCTCGTGGTGTCCGCCCTGCCGGATGATGGAACGGCACGTATTTTCGCGCAAGGACGTGGGCGACTTCATGAGCCAGCGCTTCGTCGCGGCGAAATACGACACCGACAAACCGACGGGCAAGGAGCTGCTGAAACGCTACGGCAACGATGCGATTCCGCTTTATCTGATCTTCGACACGAAAGGCGAACTGCTGGGCCGCATCCAGGGCGCGTCGTCGCCCGAAGAATTCATGGACAGCGTGCGGAAAATTTTGAAAAGGTGAACTTTGCGAGTATGCGAGGGCAGAGACTGCTTGCAGGCTATGCCGAGCAAGAGCAAAGTCAAAGCCCCGCAGGGGAATTAAAAGTGCTTGCTAAAACGTTTTAATCAGCAACACACCTTGCACTTTTAACTTATCACTTTTCACCTATCTTGAAGTGTAGACCACCTTTTTGGTCTCGAAGAACTCTTCGTCGAAGAACTGCGGGATGTCGTAGAGGGTCCACCGCCTGCCGGTGAGAGCCAGCTCCTCGGCCAACTCCCCGCCTTTGAGGTAGAGAATTCCATTGGGCAGCGTACCGCGCTGCCCTTTTTCGATTTTGTTCCACACCCACCCGACGAACTCGGGCATGGCGGTGACGGCCCGCGAAACGACGTAATCGAACCGCTCGGCCAGCGTCTCGACCCGCGCGCAACGGGGCGTCAGGTTCTTCAGCCCCAACCCGTCGGCGACGCCCTCGACGACCGTAATCTTCTTGCGGATGGAATCGGCCGCCATGAACTGCACGTCGGGAAAAAGAATCGCCAGCGGCACCGACGGAAAACCGCCGCCGCATCCGACGTCGAGCACCCGGGCGTCCGGCGCGAATGCGCACACCTTGGCGATGGCCAGCGAATGGAGCACATGGCGCAGATAAAGCTGGTCGAAGTCCTTGCGCGAGACGACGTTGATTTTCGCGTTCCAGTCGGCGTAGAGATCCCACAGCGCAGCGAACTGCTGTCGCTGCCCGTCGGTAAGGTCGGGGAAATATTTAAGGATAAGGTCCATAGTCGGAGAGGTGAGAGGTGAGAGGTGAGAGGTGAAAAGTCAAGCCCTCGAAGAGGGATTAAAAGTGAGAGGTGAAAAACACGCAGTTAAAACGTTTTAACAAACACTTTTCGCCTTGCACTTTTCAATTTTCATTCTGTTTATAGCTGTCCCACTTGGCGAGCAGGGCGCGGAAATCGGCGGGCAAATCGCTCTCGAACTTCAGCTCGCGGTGCGTGGCGGGGTGCTCGAACCCGAGCGACTGGGCATGGAGCGCGTGACGCGGCATCAAGGCGAAACAATTCTCGACGAACTGCCTGTACTTGGCGAACGTGGTGCCCTTGAGGATGCGGTCGCCGCCGTAACGCTCGTCGTTGAACAACGGATGGCCCTGCCACGCCATGTGGACGCGAATCTGGTGGGTGCGTCCCGTTTCGAGACGGCATTCGACGAGCGTAACGTAATTATAACGTTTCAGCACGCGCCAATGGGTCACGGCATGCTTGCCGTCGGAACCGTCCTCGAAGACGTACATTTTCTGCCGCTCGCGCGGACTGCGGCCTATGTTGCCCGTAATAGTCCCCTCGTCCTCGGCGAAATCGCCCCACACGAGGGCGACATAGCGGCGATAAATCGTGTGGTCGAAAAACTGCTTGGCCAACCGTGCGTGGGCCTGCTCGTTCTTGGCGATGACCAACAACCCCGAAGTGTTCTTGTCGATGCGATGGACCAACCCGGCGCGCATCTCGCCGCTGTCGGCGATGGCGGTGCCGCGCAGATGCCACGCCAAAGCGTTGACGAGCGTACCCGACCAATTGCCCACGCCGGGATGGACGACCATGCCGGCCGGCTTGTCGACCAACAGCAAGTCGTCGTCCTCGTAGGGAATTTCGAGCGGAATCTCCTCGGGGTGGATTTCGTTATCGCGCCGCGGATAAGGCAGCACGATCTGCACGCGGTCCGAAGGCTTGACCTTGTAGCTCGACTTGGCCGGCTTGCCGTTGACCAGGATATTGCCGCTGTCGGCCGCCGCCTGGATGCGGTTGCGCGAGCAGTGCTCCATACGCGCCACGAGGAACTTGTCGAGCCGCAGGAGGGTCTGCCCCTTGTCGGCCACGACCGCGAAATGCTCGTAGAGCCCCTGCTGCTCGCTGTCGTCCTCGCAGAGCGAGGGGTCGTCGAGCAACTCGTCGTCGATGTAGGAAGCGTCGGCCATCAGTCGAAAAATCCGTTGCTGTCGCGGGCGGCGGAGGGCTGCCCGGCATTCTCGCGCTCGGCCGCCGCCTTCTCCTCGGCGATGCGCTGGCGCTCCATGAACGCCTCGGCGGCCTGCTCCTCGGCATCGCGGAGCCGCGCGGTGACTTTCTGCCCGTCGAGCGTCAGCTGCAAGTCGACCTTGGCCCCGAGCACCACGTGGCGCTCGGCCTTGGGACTCTGCATGTAGACGTGGGCGTCCTTCTGGTTGAGCAGATTGATGCCGTCGTCGAAAGCGACCTTGCCGACGTTGAGCCCCAACTCCCACAAACGGCTTTTGGCATCGCGGAGCGAAAGGCCGATGATCTGCGGCACGACGGTGACGTTATGCCCCGGCTGGACGCCGACGTAGAGCGTCACGCCCGAACCCATTTCGGCCTCGACACGCGTGGTCTCGGTGATGCGCTGGCGCCCGAAATACTCGTCGAGGACGTAATTGGTCGCCATGTCGGGACGATAGATGAGCTGCGCGATTTCGAGCCCGGCGATTTCGAGCATGTTCTTGGCCTGCCGCAACGAACGGTCGGCCACGAAAGGCACGGGCACCATCTTCTGACGGAACGAATTGATCGTGAGGTAGACCGTGCGGCCGGGCTTGACCTCGACACCCCCCTTGGGAAGCTGGTCGAGGACGATGCCCCCCTCGTAGGCGGGCACGAACAGCGAATCGTTGATTTGCAGCTTGAGGTCGTGGCGGCGGGCCAGGCGCTGCGCTTCGAGCAGCTGGACGCCCGAGAAATCGGGCACCGTGCGGCGCGAACCGTGGCGCGTGCCGATCTGCATGACGACATGGGCGACGACGGCCATGGCGAGGATGATGGCCGCGATGAGCAACAAATTGTAGGCCAGCGGAAAGTTGCGCTGGAAACGGCGGCGGAACGAAGCGGAATTCTCCATGGATTCGGGACTATTTCGGGGCCTTCCTGTAAAGGTAGACCGCAATGAACAGATAGATGATGTTGGGCAGCCAGACGGCGAGCCACGGCGGCAGCGAACCGCTCTTGGCGAACTCCTCGAAGAAACGGTTGAAGAGGATGTACGAAAAACAAAGCCCGGTGCCGATGCCGATGTGGAGCCCGGTGCCGCCGCGGACCTTGCGCGAGGAGAGGGAAACGCCGATGAGGGTGAGGATGAACGTCGACAACGGATAAGCGTAGCGGGCGTGGCGCTCGACCTCGATGATGTTGATTTCGTCGGAACCCTTGGCCCGCTGCTGGGCGAGGAAGCGGTTGAGCTCGGTAATGTTCATGGTCTGGATAAGGTCGCTGACGCGGCCCAGCTCGGTGACCTCCAAATTGATGAGGGTGTCGAGGTTGCGGTACTGCCCGAACGTCTCGACGCCTGAGGGATCGAACTCGCGGCGGGTATAACGCGGAGCGGTCCAACGCTTGGTCTCGGGATCGAACTTGGTGTCGGAAGCCTCGAGCGAACGGACGATGGACCCGTCCTTGTAATGCTCCAACGCGAAGAAAGACGCCTGGTGCGCGGCGTCGCGGTAACCACGTATATAAGCGAACGTACCGGGCTCGATCTGCCGGTAGATATGGAGGTCGTACTGGGTATGCTGCTTGCGCTTGATATACTGCGCCTCGAAAGCGACGATTTTACGCTGTGACAGAGGAATCAACCACAGATTGAGCAGGAGCGACAGCCCGCCGATAATCAACGCCCCGAGGAAATAAGGCCACATGAGCCGCCGGAACGACATGCCGCCCGAAAGCATGGCGACGATTTCGGTCTGGTAAGCCATCTTGGAAGTGAAGAAGATGCAGGCGATGAAAGTGAACAGACCGGAGAACTGGTTGATGAAAAAGGGGATGAAGTTGAGATAATAATCGAAGATGACCTTGCGCAGCGGCGCGTGGAGCTCGGTGAAGTCGTCGACCTTCTCGACATAATCGAAGAGCACCACGACGACGATAATCATGGCGATGGCGAAGAAATAAGTAGCGAGGAACTTCCCCAATATGTAACGGTCGAGAATCCGGTAACCCGGGAAACGGAATTTCATAACCTTTACAGTCTGCGTTGGAGTTTGGGAACCATAGCCTCTTTCCACTCGCGGAAATCCCCGGCGATGATATGCTGGCGGGCCATGCCGACGAGCCGGAGGTAGAAGGCGATGTTGTGCAGCGACGCGATTTCGGCCGCGAGCATCTCGCCGCAGACGCAGAGGTGGTGGAGGTAGGCCTTGGAATAAAGCGTATCGACGAAAGCCGTGCCCTCGGGGTCGACGGGTGAAAAATCGGCCTCCCACTTCTTGTTGCGGATGTTGATGATACCTTCGGCGGTGAACAACTGGCCGTTGCGGCCGTTGCGCGTAGGCATGACGCAATCGAACATGTCGACGCCGCGGGCGATGCCCTCGAGGATGTTGACGGGAGTGCCGACGCCCATGAGGTAACGCGGCCGGTCCTGCGGAAGGATGGCATTGACGACCTCGATCATCTCGTACATGGTCTCGGTAGGCTCGCCGACGGCCAACCCGCCGATGGCGTACCCGTCGGCGTTGTACTGCCTGACATTCTCGGCGGCCCGGGCCCGGAGGTCGGGATAGGTACACCCCTGCACGATGGGGAAAAGCGCCTGGTAATGCCCGTACTTGGGGGCGGTCTGCGCGTAACGGTCGAAGCAACGGTCGAGCCACCGCTCGGTGAGGTCGAGCGAACGGGCGGCATACTCGCGGGGAGCGTCGCCGGGCGGGCACTCGTCGAACGCCATCATGATGTCGGCGCCGATGGAACGCTCGGTGTCGATGACGCTCTCGGGAGTGAACAGATGCCGGGACCCGTCGATATGCGACCGGAAGTGGCACCCCTCCTCCTTGAGCTTACGGCATGCGGCGAGCGAAAAGACCTGAAACCCGCCGCTGTCGGTGAGCATGGGCCCCTCCCAGGTGGAGAAACGGTGGACGCCCCCGGCCTGCTCGATGATGGGCATGCCGGGCCGGAGGTAAAGATGGTAGGTATTGGCGAGAATGATCTGCGCCTTGGCCTCGTCGCGGACGTCGCGGTGGAAAAGCCCCTTGACCGTGGCGGCCGTGCCGACGGGCATGAAGATGGGCGTGCGGATGACCCCGTGGTCGGTGCGCAGCACCCCGGCGCGGGCCTGCGAAGCAGGGTCCCTGTATTCGAGCGTGAAATCCATGTTCATAGTACCGTGCAAAAATAGAGAAAATAATTGTGAATTATGAATTTTTGAATTCTGAATTGTTTTGTACCTTTGCGCATATTTCGGTCCTATGCAATTTTTGGAATCCTTGGCACATACGTTCCTGGCCTCCTACGGCTGGGAAGGCACGGCGCTGGCGGGCATCCTGCTGGTGCTGCTGGGCGTACAGCTCCACTACTATATTTTCGTCTACGGACGCATCCCCAACTACAAGAACAACCGCCGCGAAGAAGTGCTCGACGCCGACCCCCCGGTATCGGTCATCCTGCCGCTCTTCTCGGAAGACTACGGATTCGTGGAGGAACGCCTGCCGCTGATACTGGCCCAGAGCTACTCGAAATTCGAGGTGGTGATCATCTACGTAGGCGCCGACACGGACTTCTACGAAGACCTCACGCGGCTGAAACAATCGTTCCCGCAAATCACGACGACGAAAATCCATCTGAACCCTCGCTTCCCCATCTCGCGCAAGATGGCGCTGAACGTAGGCATCAAATCGGCCCACTATGAACACCTGATTTTCACCTCGACCGACACGTGCCCGCAGACCGACCGCTGGCTGTCGCTGATGGCCAAGGGCTTCACGCGCGGCGAAATCGTGGTTGGCTACTGCGGCGTGGAACACACCAAGGGACTGAAGAACTACCTGATGCGCACGTGGCGCATGATGCACGCCACGGAATGGCTGGCCCGGGCCGTGCGGCGCCGCCCCTACCGGGGGATGCTCCAGAACTTCGGGTTCACCAAGACGCTCTACTTCGACAACAACGGCTTCAACCACCTCAACATGAACATCGGCGAAGACGACCTGTTCCTGCAACAAGTCATGACGCGCGACAATGTGAGCGTCATCCTGTCGCCGCGGGCCACGCTGCGCGAAAGGATGTGGGGCGGACTGGGCTGGGGACTGAGCCAGCTGCGCTACTTCGGCTCGGCGTTCCGCTTCTACCCGCGGGGCGCACGCAACTATGTCCAATGGGAAATAGGCTCGCGCCTGCTCTTCTTCGCGGCGGCGGCGTGCGCGATAGCAGTGATGCCCATCGAATACAAGATAGCGGCGGCGGCGCTGGTGCTGCTGCGCTACATAACGGTGGTGCTGGAAGTACGCCGCATAGCCAACCGGCTGGGCGAAACGGGAATCGCCTGGCTCTACTTCCTCTATGACGTGCTGAGCATACCGGGCGCGATACTGCTGAGCCTGCTGACCATGCGCAAGGACAAACGCGTATGGAGATAGCCGACTATATCGTAGCCGACGACCGCCGGCTGGTGGCGCTGGTACTCGACGGCGACGATGCGGCATTTGAATACCTTTTCGACCGCTACCACGAATCGATCCGCCGCCTGTTCGTCCAACGCATGGGCGGAGCCAACGACGTGGACGACCTGCTGCAAGAGACCTTCATCAAGGTATTCATCAACCTGCACCGCTACAGCGACAGCTACACCTTCGGACAATGGGTCTACACCATAGCCCGCAACACCTTCATCGACTACATGCGCCGCCGGCAGGACGATCTGCCCATAGACGAACGCTTCGCGGCCCCGGCGTCGAACGCCCCGACCCCCGAAGAGAGCGTCATCAACCTGCAGCAGCGCACCCAAATCGAACACTATCTGAACCGGCTGGCACCCCGCTATCGCGGACTGATCGTCATGCGCTTCTTCGAGGAATACTCCTACGAAGAAATCGCGGCCAAGCTGAAACTGCCGCTTGGAACGGTCAAGACCCAGATACACCGCGCCCGCGAACAGATGTGCCGCCTGATAACCAACGGAGAAGAATAGGATGTTTCTGCCGACGACCATCAAGGAGATGCGCACCCAAGGCTGGGACCAGGCGGATGTCATCCTTTTCACGGGCGACGCGTACATCGACCACCCGGCCTTCGGAGCGGCGGTAATCGGACGCCTGCTGGAAGCGGAGGGCTGCCGGGTAGCCATCGTCCCGCAGCCCAACTGGCGCGACGACCTGCGCGACTTCACGAAACTGGGCGCGCCGCGGCTCTTTTTCGGCGTGACGGCGGGAGCGATGGACTCGATGGTCAACCACTACACGGCCAACCTGCGCCTGCGCCACGACGACGCCTACACGCCGGGCGGCAAGGCGGGATTCCGGCCGGACTACGCGGTGACGGTCTACACGCGGATACTCAAGCGACTGTACCCCCATGTACCGGTGGTGGCGGGCGGCATCGAAGCGTCGCTGCGGCGGCTGACCCACTACGACTACTGGACCGACGCGCTGAAACCCTCGGTGCTGGCCGAATCGGGCGCCGACCTGCTGATATACGGGATGGGCGAGGGGGTCGTCCAACAAGTGGCCAAGGCGATGCGCAACGGCTACAACGCCAAGCTGCTGCGCAAAATCCGGCAGGTGGCGTTCCTGGCCGACGAAAACTACGTATCGCGGCTCGACCCGGCGACGACGATACGGCTGCACAGCTACGAAGACTGCCTGCGCGACAAACGGGCGTTCGGCGAAAACTTCACGGTCGAAGAGACCCAAAGCAACCTGCTGGAACCGGACGCGACGCTGGTGGAACGCGTGGGCGACCGCTATGTAGTGGTGACGCCGCCCAACGCGACGCTAACGACCGAAGAACTCGACCGCTCGTTCGACCTGCCCTACGAACGCGCACCCCACCCGCGCTACGACGGCAAAGGAGCGATTCCGGCGTGGGAGATGATCAAATACTCGGTCAACATCCACCGCGGCTGCTTCGGGGGCTGCTCGTTCTGCACGATTTCGGCCCACCAAGGCAAATTCATCCACTCGCGGAGCGAACGCTCGATACTGGCGGAAGTGGAACGCATTGCGAAGATGCCGGGTTTCAAAGGCTATCTGTCCGACGTAGGCGCCCCCTCGGCCAACATGTACCGCATGGGCGGCCGCGACCGCGAACTATGCCGCAAATGCCGCCGGGCGTCGTGCCTGCACCCGACGAAATGCCCCAACCTGGACAACGACCACACGCCGCTGCTGGAACTATATGCCAAGATACGCGCGGTGAAGGGAATCAAGAAAGCCTTTATCGGGAGCGGCATCCGCTACGACCTGTTCGACGGTTCGCCCTATTTGGAAACGGTGCTGAAACACCACACCTCGGGCCGGCTGAAAGTAGCGCCCGAACACACGGAAGACGCGGTGCTGAAGCTGATGCGCAAACCGCCGTTCGCGATGTTCGAGCGGCTGAACGCCGACTTCCGGCGCATCTGCCGCGACGAACGGCTGCCCTACCAGCTGATTCCCTACTTCATCTCGTCGCACCCGGGCTGCACCGAACGCGACATGCGCTCGCTGGCGCAAAAGGTGCTGGGCAATCTGCACTTCACGCTGGAACAGGTGCAGGACCTGACGCCGACGCCGATGACCCTTTCGTCGGTGATGTTCTACACGGGAGAGAACCCCTACACGCACGAAAAAGTCTACGTCGCCCGCTCGCAGGAGGAGAAACGCAGACAGAAAAGCTACTTCTTCAAGGGGAAAGGTTAAAAAATTCCGGTGAACAACACCGTAGCGACGTGGCGGCCGGAAATGTCGTAAAAACGGCCATAATCCTCGTAAGTATAATTGAACTGGCACCGCAGATATTTGACCGGCGACCAAAGAAGCCCGGCCGTATAATTGTTCTGCCGGGTGGAGGAACGCCGGGCGCAGTCGAGGACGAAAGAATCGAACCGCGCGGTGAGGGTCAGATTGCGCGGCGCCCGCCAACCGGCCATGGCATACCAACCGCCGCTGTCGAACGGACCCTCGGAAGAACCGGTCGTGCCGCCGAACCACTCGCCCCGGACGATGAAAGGGCCGCGGTCGTAACACACCCCGGCGCCGTAACGCTCGCGCAGGAAATGCGAGGGCCCGTACTCGCCCCGATAATAAGAACCCGACACCACGAACCCGGCCAAAGGCTGAACAATCAACCGCGCGACGAAATCCTTGGACTTGTTGCGGTCGCGGGTATTGATACCCTCGCCGTTGAACACGGCCAAATCGTAACGGACGACGCTGTAACCGTCGCGCTGAAAAAATCCGCCGGAACACGCAGCCCCGATGTCGCGGCCCGAAGCGGCAAGCCCGCAGACCTCGTCGAAAGCCATCAGCCTGCTCAGAGCGAGCGGGTAGTCGATGAACTCGAACGCGGAGACGCCGTACTCGGTATTTTCGAGCGAAAAGGGAATCTTGAACTGCCCGGCCCGGAGCCCGAACTGCGGGAACGGCCTGTACTGCAAATAAGCGTCGACCAAACGCGGCTTGGCGAACTCGAACTGAATCTTGTAGTCGAACTTGGGAACGATGTCGCCCGTGAGGCTGAGCCGCGCCCGCTTGACGAAGAACTCCGAAGAAGTGTCGGAATACTGGTAACCCGCCTGCAAGAACCCCGAAATCTTGGGCAGATGCGCGCGAATCTTATCCCATGTCGCAGGGGTTTCGACGGCATCGGACTGCGCGGCAGGCAGCTCCCGGGAAGGCCCGTTGGCCGATAAACCGCCGCACAACAGCAGGCAGAAAAAGGTCAGCAAAGGTTTCTTCATCGCACGAAATGGTTGAGGAACCGCAACGGCAAAGCCGCGACGGAGGAGGGACAAGATACGAAAAAACGCGGCAAAACCCAACCCGGAGCCCTAAAAAACCTCGCGCAGAATCCGCACCGACTGGACGGCGCTGACGGCGTCGAGGTGGTAACCGAAATAAACCAGCATGGCATTGAGGAACTCGACGCGCTGGGTGCGGTTGAGCCCGATAGCGTCCAACTCACGCACGTCGCACGCCATCAAATCGCGGAGGATGCGGGCGCACTCGCGGGTCATGCACTCGGTATGGGCGGGCTGCACGGGGGTGAAAAGACCCTCGCGGATGTCGAACCACGCCCCGGGCATATACTCGTTGCCGGGGCAGAAGCCGAGGAAACGGCTCAGCCCGGCCAAAAACCAAAGGTGGAAATTGGCCACCCCCTCCTGCATGGCGTCGAGCGCCCCGACCGACCCCCACACGAAATCGAACAGCGCCTCGTTGGGCTCGCTCTCGCGGACGAGCCGGTAGAGAACCTCGGCCATGAAGAGCGCCATGGTCGACTTGCGCACGTCGAACGGCAGGCTCTGCAACGAAAACGCGGTCCGCACCTCGCGGAAACGGTGCATCTGCTGGCGCGACGATTCGAGCCCCTCGAACTCGACGGGGAACATGGGCTGGAAAAGGGCCAGCTTGGACCCGCGGCCGGAACGGCTGCGGACCCCCTGCACCATGTAGCTGCGCCGCCCGCCGACGTCGGTCAAAAGGTAGACGACCATCGACGAATCGCCGTATTTGAGCGTGTGGAGAACGACCCCGCGCCCCTTGTAAGTTTTCACTTGCGCACGTGGACCATCATCCACCCGTCGCGCGAAACCGAAGCGACGAACGCCAACCCCTCGGCCTGCGCAGCCTCGACGACCGCGGGCACGTCGGCTTCGAGAAAACCGCTCATGAGGAGGTCGCCGCCGGGAAGAAGCGCAGCGGCGTAGGCGTGCATATCGCGCAACAAGATATTGCGGTTGATATTGGCGAGGATGAAACCGTAGGTACGCCCCGCGATACGTGCGACGTCGCCCAACATAGGCTCAACACAGGCTTCAACGCCATTGGCAGCGATATTCTCGCGGCAATTGGCGTCGGCCCACTCGTCGATGTCGACGGCGTCGACATGCACCGCGCCGCACTTGGCGGCGACGATGGAAAGGACCCCGGTACCGCTGCCCATGTCGAGCCCGCGACGCCCGGCGACGCCCAAATCGAGGACCCCGCGGGCCATCAGCCAAGTAGTGGCGTGCTGCCCGGTGCCGAACGACATTTTAGGCATGACGATGATTTCGGGCTCGCCCTCGGGAGCAGGCTCGTGGAAAGGCGCGCGGATGCGCAGGCGCCCCTCGATGTCGGAAGCGGGGAAATTCTGCTCCCAAAGGGCGTTCCAATTCTGCGCCTCGATGGAGATGTAACGCCCGGAAACGCCGTAACGGGCGAGCAAAGCGTCGACCTCGGTCTTGCAATCGGCCAACCGCTCCTGCGGGATGTAAGCCTTCAAGACGTCGGAACCGCTCTCGAAACTCTCGAACGGGAACTCGGCCAACTCGGCGACGAGAATCTCGGCCTGCGCCCCGTCGGCGACGGGAATATTCAATGCGACGAAATCCATAGGAAGTATATTCGGTTTTCTATAAGTTCCGGAACGGACTAACGGAGCGACCGGATCTTCTCTTTCAAGGCGTCACGCTGGACGGGCGAGGTGCCATACTCGACCTGTGCGACGATGCCCTCCTTGTCGATGACGACGGTGAGGGGATAACCGTTGGGCCCGACGAACTTGCGGAACTGCGTGTCGCCGACGAGGGCGATCCAATTGAACCCCTGCTCTTCGAGCACGGGCCGGGCGCGTCCGGCGTCCTCGTAAGTCGACGAAAAGAACATCACGTCGGGCATCTCGTCCTTCCAACGGGACAACTCCGGCATCTCGGCCCGGCAAGGTCCGCAGCCGGTGAACCACAAATTGAGCACCATGACCTTCCCGGCGACGTCGGCGCCGGTCCAGATTCGGCCGTCGATGTCGGTGGCGGAGAAGTCGGGAAACCGGCTTCCCTCCTCCAACAAGGTTTTGCGGGCGAAAGAGAGCGAAGCACCCTTGCCCTGGGCTTTCGCCTCGTCGTACTGCGCCAAAAGCAATCGGCCCTCGGGAATCTGCCCGGCCGGGACCGCATACTGCAAAGCGGCGTCGGGCAACGGCTCGGAGAGCTCGAAACCCACGGCCGACGTTCCGGAAGGAGTGGTCAGCATGTACATTTTGGTTATCTTGTCTGCCGCGACAGGCATCTCGTGAAAGAAACGACCCTCGACGACGATGATTTTCCGGGGCCGGGAAGCCGGCTGGGCATTCACGGAAGCGACAGACAACAAGAACGCGCAAAGGGCAAAGAAAAAGCGAACGGAAGTCATGGCTGCTGAATATAATGATTGGACACGGTAAAGATAGGGATTTTTGCTCAAACGGCCGCGATTTTCCTTAGGAATGAAGCGCGACGGCCCCGGGCCGCGGCCGCATGAAAGGATCGTGCGAACCTAAAAAATACGACAGAGGAAATATCACATTATGTAAAATTTTGTAACTTCGCCGGAAGCAACCCATCGGGCAAACCCCGAAAACCGCACAGCGATGGCCGAAAACACGAAAAAATGGGAGGAAGCGGGACGCCGCTACCGCACCTACATCAAACTGGAAAAACGCCTTGCGGCGAACACCGTAGAATCGTACATGAGCGACCTGCGCCACTTCGCCCACTACATCCTGCGCCAATGGGACGTAGGACCGCGCAAGGTGGAACGCGAAATGATCGAACGCTACCTGGGCCTGCTCTACGAACGCGGAAGCCGCAAGACGTCGCAGGCCCGCAGCCTGAGCGGCATCCGGAGCTTCTTCAACTTCCTGCTGCTGGAAGAAAAAATCGAGACCTCGCCGGCGGAATTCATCACGACGCCCAAATTCGGCCGCCAACTTCCGGACGTACTGACGACCGAAGAAATCGACCGCATCATAGCGGCCATCGACCCGACGACCCCCAAGGGCCGCCGCGACGGCGCGATGCTGGAAGTGCTCTACTCGTGCGGCCTGCGCGCCTCGGAACTGACGGCCCTGCGCATGTCGGACCTCTTTTTCGGCGAAGGCTACATCCGTGTAATCGGCAAAGGAGACAAACAGCGGCTGGTACCGGTGAGCGCGACGGCCCGCCAGAAAATCCGCCGCTGGCTGGAAGACCGCGGCGACCTCTACGACAAAAACAAGCAAGAAGACGCCGTATTTCTGAACAACCGGGGCGGGAAGCTGACGCGCGTGATGGTCTTCACGATCATCAAACAAGCGGCCCGGCGGGCGGGCATCGACAAACGCATAAGCCCCCACACCTTCCGCCACTCGTTTGCGACGCATCTGCTGGAAGGGGGCGCGAGTATCCGCCAGGTGCAGGAGATGCTGGGTCACGAAAGCATTCTGACGACGGAGATATACACCCATCTGGACCGCGAACACCTGCGCCGCACGGTAGAAGAACACCTGCCGAACTTCAACGGCGGGGAAAGCGAGGAATCATAAGCGCTCGATACGAGTAAAGGCTGTCGGCTGCAAAGAATCGTAATCCAATCCGGAAATCAAGACCAAAACCCCGCGGCCGGGCGTGACGACGGAAGGCAGCCACTCGTCGAGCGGCCGGGCGGGCGCGGCGCGGAACCGCTCGAAGACGGCGCGGAAATCCACAGGAAAATCGGGGACGAGGACCCCGGCCCGGAACTCGACGAACGCCAACCGGTCGGGCTCGGGACACGACGCGACGGAACGGACGGAACCGTCGCCCGCCAACCCGACGAGCGGATGACGGACCCACCCCTGCGGCGTCCAAAGCAGATTAGAGGCTATCTTTCGGAGCTGCGGCACGGAAAAACTCGTCGGCGAAGATACGGATACCCAACTGCTGCTCGTAAAGCTGCCCGACGGCGACGCGCACGGGGGGCGTATGGGTGACGCGGAAATCGCGCGCAGTGAACGACGGCCGCAACGGCTTGTTGGGGAAAGTCAGCAAATGGATGCACAGCCGCCTATGGGCGGAATCGGCCGTAAACTTACGCGACAGGGTCCCCTCGCTGAGCCGCCGCAAACTGACGGTATAGGTCTGGACGCGGCTGCTGTCGGACCTTTCGAGCCACATCTGACTACGAAGCCCCCTTGTATTGAGGTCGAGCGAATCGACGAGGTACTTCAACCGCACCTCGTACTCGCCGGGGACGACGTCGAACGAAAAACTGACCCGCGCGGTATCGGCGAGCGACCGCACGCGAAGCAGCGAATCGGCCCGGAGCGTTCGACGGGCCGAACGCAGGGCGATGTTGTCGATGGTATCGAGCACCGCGACCTCGCGGCTGAAGAACTTGCCCTCGGATTCGAGCAGGTCGATGGCCTGCTCGACGACATCGCCCAGGCGGGCGCTCTTGCGCTTGGAAAAATTACCGATGGTATAATGGACGTCCTGCGTGGTATAACCGTAACGGGCGAAGATGGGCTCGTAGACGTTGAGCGAATCGTGCGCGAGGTTGCGGGGCCCGAGGTAGGCATTGGCGAGGAACGCATCGTGGAAAATCAAGGCCAACTCGTCGTCGGGGATGATTTTATGATGGGAACACGAGACGCTGCCGACGGCACACGCCACACAAAGGAAGAAACGGAAGAAGAATTTCATACTCACGAAGTCTTAACGATCATACTGCGGACGGTGATATTGCACAACAAAAACGCCACGGCGGAAAACGAAGCCGCGACGGCCAACAAATCGGCGAAACGGAACTCGACGGGGTAACTTTTGGTGAGGAAACTGTCGGCGGGAATCTCGATGAAACCGAAATGCTGCTGGAGCAACGTCAGCCCGACACCGACCGACAAGCCGCCCAAAGCCCCGGCCCCGCAGATGAAGAACCCCTCGGCCCGGAAAATCCGCCGTATCGCAGCGCGGTCGGCCCCGAGAGCGGCGAGGGTACGGATGTCGCTGCGCTTGTCGACGATGAGCATGGCCAACGCCCCGACGACGGAAAACGACGCGACGACGAGAACCAACAAAGCGATGAAGAAGACGCCCCACTTCTCGTAAGTCATGATACGGTAGAACGAAGCCCGCATCTGAAAACGGGTCCGAACCTGGAACCGCTCGCCGACGGCCCGGGCGACGGCGGCCCGGGTTCTGTCGGCATCGGCCCCGGGCGCCAACCGCACGGCGAGGGCCGAAACGCGCCCGGGATGCGAAAAAAGCTCCTGGGCGAACGGCAGCGAAGCGAGGACGTAAGAACGCTCGCTATCGAGGTCGACGGTGAAAACCCCGCCGACGGGAAGGGTCCGCCGGGTGAAATTCTGCACGGGGAGCAACGACGAAAAAGAACCCCGCCGGACGGCGTACAAACCGACGTCGGCATCGGCCAACGACCGGATACCGAGCATGTAAGCCATTGACTGCCCGACGATGAGCCGCTGAAGATCGCCGAGGTGCACCTCGGGCGCCCCGACGGTGACGGCGTCGCGCAAAGGCAAGACCAGACCGTAACGGTCGTCGACGCCGCGGACGAGGGCCGTAGCCTGCCGCCCGTCACGCTCCAACAAAACGCTCTGCTCCAAAAAAAACGACCACGCCCCGACGCCGGGAACGCGGGCGAGCGCCGCAGTGTCGAGGTCGGAGACGGCGAACGTCTGACCCTCGGAAGGCGTGAGGGTGAGATCGGCGTCGAAAGCCGAACAATTCTGCCGGACGAGCCGCTCGAACCCGTTGAAGACGGACAAGAGGATGACCATCGCGGCGACGGGAACGGCGACCGCGACGACGCTCAAGGAAGAGATCAACCGGACGACCGACTGCGAAGCGGGCGCGAAGAAATAACGGCGGGCGAAGAAAAAGGGAAACATGCCGGAACGAAAAATTGAAAACCGCCGCACCGTCCACGCTGGGCCGATTCGACAAGCCTGCGGGCAGGGAACTGCGCGATTTCCGATTTTCAACTATTTTTTCAACGCCTGGTCGATGTGCTCGATATATTCGAGCGAATCGTCGAGGAAGAACTGGATTTCGGGAACGCTCTTGAGCTGGTTGCGGATGCGCTGCCCGAGGGCGCGGCGGATGAACCAACCGTTCTGCTCCAACGCCCCCATGAGCTCCTGGCTACGGTCGAAAGGGAAGACGCTGATATAAATTTTGGCATAACCGAAATCGGGCGAGACGCGCACGGCGGTGACGGTGACCAAAAGCCCCCGGACGATGGCGGCACCCTCCTTCTGGAAGATGTCGGCGACGTCCTTCTGAATCTGCTTGGCGATTTTCTGCTGACGGGTATTTTCCATGATTCGATGATTACAGACCGTATTTGAACACTTCGCGGTTCTTTTCGCGCTTGGGCCGGGGCTTCCACGCGCGGAAACCCTCCTTGTTGAACCGGTAACTCAGACCGACGCTGATATGGAGGTCGTCGAGCGGCGACCGCAGGGGAGTGGCCCAAAAGGGATTCTCGGAACCGTCGGTGGCGTTGTCGGCATACCGGGTGCGATTGCGCACGATGTCGGAGAAACCGAAATAATAACGCACGCGGAAATTGAGCTCGAACCGCCTGATGAGCACCGCGACACCGCCGCCGCCCGCGAGCCCGTAGCCCCACCGGTTGTCGCGCGCGGTATGGAACCGGTAGGAACCGCGCCAATCGTCGGCACCCCGCTCACGGGCCCACTCGTTCTCGTAGGAAGAAGTGAAGTTGTAGGAAAAAGTGGCGGCCGCTTCGAGGTAGACGCGCAGGCGGTTGCGCAACATGTAGAAATGGGGCTGCCAGACGACAGGCAACATCACGGAATTGATGCGTCGCGTATAATAAAGGTAATCGGCCTTGTCGTCGACCGCCGACGCGTTGGGCGCAAAGGAAAAACCCTGCTGGATGAACTCCAGGTCGACACCGAACCCGCCGACGAAACGCTGCGTCCCGTAATAACGCCACGTGAGGCCGCCGCTGTACATGCCCCAAAGGACACGCGACTCCTGCTTGGGCTCGAACCGCCCGTTGGCCATGCCGTAACCGGCGACGAACCCGAGCGTATGCTGCGCGGCGGCACCCTGCCACCCGACAAGCGCAGCCGCGAGACCCAAAAACGCAAGGATATGTTTACTTCTTCTCATACGCACCGCTATCTCATACCTTGAAACATACCGGCGTTCCGACCGCCGAAACCACCCATACTGCCCATACCGCCCTGGAAAGCGCCGCTCTGCGACCCGGAGACGTCGTTCCGCTGAGGACCCTCCTTGGCGCGCTTCTCCTCCTCGCGGCGCAGGCGCTGCAACTCGCGCTCGTCCAAGAGCCGCGAGAGCGACTGCATGGTGACGGGAGCGAAAATACGGGGCATGTCCATCGTGAACTCGATGTCCCAGTTGGCCTTGGTAGCGAAAGTCTCCCCGCCCTGCTCGTCGACGAACATTTCGGCCCGCTCGGGCTGCCGGCGCGCCACGACGTCGCCCGAATCCCACTTGCCGTTGCCGTTCAAATCCTCGATGACGCGGAACTTGATTTCGCCGGGCGAGACGTAATTGAACCGCACGGGCCCGGAAACGACCCCGCGCCTTTCCTGCTTGAGCGACCCGCTGCCGTCGAGCAGCTGGACGATATACTGCACCCCCTCGCGGCCGCGGACGTCGATTTTGACGGTGGCGAATTTCTCGGGGTCGAGGACGGTATATTTACCCACGATGGAATCGTTGGTGAACCCGGCGACGTCGGTGATGGCTCCGGCGGGAATGGTGAGGGTGTACTGCCCCTCGGGCTTCCAGGGAGCGCGCACGTACCACCGCCGCAGGAGCGCCGTATCGCGGACGAACCGCACGGGAACGTCCTCGACGGAGTTGTCGGCCTTGAGGAGGGTCAACAACATGGCGGCCGAATCGAGCCGGGCGAGGGGATAATCGAAATCGACGGTGAGGTGGTTTTCGGGATTGATTTCGCCGTTGAGCGGGAGCTTGAAAGCAAAGGGACTGGGCTTCCTGGGCTCGGTCCACTCCTCGCCTGCCTCCTCGGCCCTGCGCCGCTCGCGTTCGAGCTTCTCGCGCTCGCGCTGCTGCTCCTTGGTCTCGATGAACCGCCACGAGAGCTTCAACGGCTCGGTGACCCGCCGGAGCACGTTGACGGAATCGTGCTTGAAATAAGTGACCGACCCACGGAGGGTATCGGGCAACTGGGCCGAAGGCACGGTGAACCAAAGAGCGAGCGTATCGCGCCCGACGGTCTGCGGGTCGACGATGAACCCGCCCTCGGGGATGCTGTCGAACCGGATGCTGTCGATCTGCGGATGAGGAGCCGAGAAGTAAAGCAGCGCCTTGTGCTGGAACGGCCGCTCGGACTGCGCGAGCACCTGGCGGCGGAAAGCCCGGTCGGTGAACATGCGCAGGTACAACTGAGGCTCGGCGGAGACGTAATGACGCAGCGAATCGTACCACATGGCGAAGTCGGGCAACGCGGCGGGATTGTAAGTCCCGTCGAGGAAACCGACCTGGTCGGAACCGGGCTCGTAGAGCTGATTGTCGTTCTTGTCCTGCACGGCGTAGACCCTGTAAGGAACAGGCTTGAGGTTCTGAGCGATGAAGATGCCGTTGTTCTCAGCGCGCGCGATGACGGCAGGCTTGTACTTGAAAATAGTGGAATCGTACTCGGCGATGTCCTCGACCGAATCGGCCGGGAAGAACCAGATGAAAGTCTTCGAGACGGAATCGGCCTTGTAGGCGTCGGCCGTATAACCGGAGAGAATCATGGAATCGATCTCGGGCCCGGTGGAGAAGACGTAACGCATGGAATGGAGCGGGTTGCCCTCGTTGTTGTCGCGCAGGGCACTGCCGAAATTAAGGGCATAGGTGGTATTGGGCAGGAGCGTATCGCGCAACTGGATGACGATGCCGCGGCCCCGCAAGGTGACGGTGGGCTTCTTCTTCATCTGCGGCGACGTGAAGAACTCCTTCTGCTGGTCCTTGAGCTGCACGAACTCGTCGAACTCGATGTAAATCTTACCATGCCCGACGAGCGGACGGTCGGTGGAGAAGTTGTCGGGCGTCATGTTGACGATGACGGGGGGCAGCGTATCGCGGGGCCCGCCTGTGGGGATCATCATGCTGGCGCACCGGCTGAAGAAAGCCGACGCGAAGAAAAGCACCACGACGGCGCGCAGAACGGACAATGTATGTGGGAAAATGAACTTCATCGGAGGGAGGTATCGGGGTTCTGCTCCTCCTGGGGAGCGTAAAGGTCGCAGACGAAACACCACCCGTCGACCTCGGCGATCCACTGCTTGGTCCACGGCCGGAACAGAAGCGAGAAAGTAGGACTTGCCCCTGCGAGGTCGACCTCGGCCTTGGTATAGGCGTAGGTGCGGTGGGTACGGTCGACGACGACGAGCATGACGGGCGACGCGGTGACCTCCATACTGTAAAGCGTGGTACCGGAGACGGGATAAGCCGGGAAATCGGGCGAAGTGCGGGTCTGACCGGATGTCTTGGAAGTGAGAATGCCGTTGACGGCATCGTCGTAGGAAGCGATGCGCCAGGCGGTGGTGTCGGCGGCGTAAGCGTAGATTTTGGGCTGGGAAAGCGGCTCGGGCTGCGCCCCCTCGGCCGACTGCGCCTGGGCGTCGACGAAACACTCGACCCGGGTGGGGTCGACGTAGAAATCGTTGAAGAAAAGCCAATTGCCCCACTTGTAGGAACGCCCGGAACGCCAAGGCTGGAAAATCAACGAGACGGTGAGCACGGGGAGATTCTCGCCGATGCGCTGCTGCGTATAGGCGTAGAGCCTGTCGACGGGATCGACGGCGACGACCATCTGCCACTCGCGGTCGAGGGGCAGGCTGATCCACCCGCCGTCGCCGTAAGGCTGCGACGAAGCGCAGGGCGCGGACTGCTTCACGGCGGGGTCGGCACGCGAAGTGATGACCCCGGCGAGGGCATCATCGTAGGAAGCGACGGTCCACGCGGCCGTATCGGCGTCGAACGCGAACGCGACGGCCCCGGCGACGGGCTCCCGCACGCGGTCGTCGGAAGTGACCTCGCGCAAGGGCTTGAGGACGTAATCGGTGCGGAAAGCGACCTTCTTGAAACAAGAGACCGCCGACAACGCGAGGGCGAAAAAGAATATGCAACTTACTTTCCGCATGGCTGTTCGGATGATTGTGCACGCAGGGCATCGAGCATCTGGGCGACGGTGAGCCCCGAAACGGGATGTCTGCGTCCGCGCATGATTTCGCAGAGGGGCACGAGCGCGAACTCCCGCTCGGCGAGCCGGGGATGGGGCACCGTGAGCCGCTCGCTGCGGATGACGGCGTCGTCGTAAAAGAGAATGTCGATGTCGATGGGCCGCGACACGTAGGCAGCCCCGGTACGCGCCTTTTCGAGGGTCTCGGCGGCGCGGTTGCGCCCCAACTCGCACTCGATGCGCTGCACGGCGTCGAGCACCTCCTCGGGCGCGAGGTCGGTGGAAACCTCGAGCGCCTGATTGGAAAAACGGTCGCCGGAGAACCCCCACGGCTCGCTCTCGTAACGATGCGAACACCGCAGGACGGCCCCGACGCGGTCGTTGACGAGCTGCTGCGCCGACTGAAGGGTACGCTTGACGTCCCCGGTATTGCCGCCTGCAAGAAGAACCACACGTGCCATAAACTACAAATGCTTGATGAGTTTGCTCACCGCGAGGGCGAAATGGGTGAAGACGATGGTCGGGTTGCCGTTCTGCGACAACTGCGCCGAAGCGCTCTCGATCTGGGCGATGAGCGGCTCGATGTTGCGCGAATCGACGAACGGTGCGAACTTGGAACAGAACGCCAACTCCTCGCCCCAAAGGTAACCGACCTCGGGAATGGCGGCGTGGAGCATGAAACTTTCGCGCAGGAGCCGTGCGGCGTCGAGCAGGAAAGCCCGCTGCTGCTCGCGCGAGAACTGGGCGGCCTCCTCGGCCCAGGCGACGAGTTCGAGGTGCTTGTCGTTGTAACTCAAACGCATCAGCGAACAGAAAAGCCCGAAATTCTCGTGACGCAGAGCGTCGTTCTCCCCGGCGGCCAAGTGCTGCAACTCCAACAGACTGCCCCCGGCGAGCCGGGCCATACTGCGCGCCTGGACGGGGTCGGTGACGCCGCTGTCGAAGGCGGCGCGCTCCAAAACCGCGGGCGCGATACGTGGCACAGCGACCTCCTGCGTACGCGAGAGGATGGTGGGCAGCAAACGGTCGGGCCGCTCGGAAACAAGGATGAAGAGCGTGCGCTCCCAAGGCTCTTCGAGAATCTTGAGAATCTTGTTGGCGGCCTCCTCGTTCATAGCCTCGGGCAACCACACGAGCATGACCTTATAATCGGCCTCGAAACTCTTGAAAGAGAGCTTGCGGATGATTTCGTCGGCCTCGCGGGCGGAAATCATCCCCTTGAGCGTCTTGCCGAGGTCAAGCCTGTCGTACCAATCCTGCGGCGAAACGTACCCGCGGCGCTCGGCGAACAACTCGCGGAAACGGGGCAGAAACTCGTCGCTCAACATGACCTCGCCGGACTTCTTGCCCTGCTTGTTGACGGGAAAAACCAGATGGAAGTCGGGGTGGGCCAAAGCGGCGATCTGCCTGCAATCGGGACACTCGCCGCACGAATCGCCGTCGTGGCGATGGCGGCAGCAAAGATACTGCACGTAAGCGACGGCCAACGCCAACGACCCGGCCCCGGCGGCCCCCGTAAACAACTGGGCATGGCTGACCCGCCCGGTATCGACCGAACGCGCCAAATGCCGCTTGAGCTCCTCCTGCCCTATGATGTCGGCGAAACGCACCTTTCTGTTCTACTTTTTTCTGAGCGCGGCCCGCACCAACGCCCCGACGTCGATATGCTCGCGCCGGACGAGGTAGGCCGAATAGCCCGCAAACAACACTATATTGAACGCATAACCCGCAAACATATTGCCGACGCGGGCCGCGAACGATTCGGCGACGAAGAAGACGCCCAGAGCGACGACGACGAACTCGCCGATACGCCCCCACTCGTAAGGAGTGGGAAAGAAACGCCTATTGAGCCACCAACTGACGGCGACCATGACCGACTCGCTGGCGAGCCGGGCCCAGGCGGCCCCGAAATAACCCCACAAGGGGATGAACCAAAAACCGAACAGGAGCATGGCGGCCAAACCGGACCCGGTGACAACGATGGCGAGCGGAGTACGCTCCTCGCGCTTGTACCAGAACGAAAGGTTGAGCCACACCCCCGTGAGAACGTTGGCGCCGAGCACGACGGGCAGGATATGGATGCCCTCGCGGAAATCGCGCCCGACAATCAAGGCGAAAAAATCGCGGAACAAGGCGATGCCCAGGAAGATAAGCATCGACGCCATGACGTAGTACTTGAGCGCCGCGGCGTTCATCCGCACGAAATCGGACTTCCGGAAATTAGAAAGGAAGAACGGCTCGGCGGCGAGGCGGTACATCTGGTAAAAGAGCATCATGACGACGGCGATTTTGGTGATGGCGCCGTAGACCCCCAACTGGGCCATCGCCCCGGCGGGAACCAGATATTTGATTAACTGACGGTCGATGAACTCGTTGGCCGTACCTGCGAGCCCGCCTATCAAGAGCGGCAGGGAATAGGCGAAGATGACGGCCAGCAACGCCCAATCGACGCGCGGCACGGTCCGGTCGACGGTGGAGAGGATGACGCACCATGTGGCGACGCTGGCGGCGAGGTTGGCGACGAAGACCCACCCGACCCCGAACTCGGACGCGAAGAGCCCGGCGGCCCCGAACGCGAACGCGAGAGCGACGTTCAACACGACGTTCAAGGCCTTGACACCGACGAACGTGAGCGACCGCCCCTGCTCGCGGAGCCGCGAAAAGGGAATGCAGGCCCACACGTCGAAAAGGATGATGGCCCCGACCCAGACGACATACTCGGGATGGGCGGCGTAGGCCTCGCCCATGACGCAGGAAAGGGAACCGCGGAACCCGACGACGAACACGAAAAAGACGAGCGCGGCGAGCGACGTGATGCCCCATGTGGTGGCGAACAAACGCCGTTTGGCCGCGATGACATCGCCCCCGGCCTGGTCGGCCTTGGCGGAGAAACGGAAATAACTGGACTCCATTCCCATGGTCAGCAGCGTGAGCGCCAAAGGGATGAGGGCATAGACATCGGTGACGATACCGTAGGTCTCCTGCCCGAAGATACGGGTATAGTAAGGCGTGAGCAGATAGCTCAGAAACCGCACCACGATGGTGCTGATGCCGTAGACGGCCGTCTGTTTCGCCAGTTTTTCGAGCATGGAAAAAGGTTAACTTGGCAAAGATAGCGCAAGTCGAACGCAATGCCAAATTTATTTGAGCATTGCTGAGACGAAGCCTATCTTCTGTAAAGATACGAATAAGCCGAATACAAAACCAAACTTGTTTGGATTTTGTTGAGACGAAGTATCTTCAGGTGGCAACGACTTGTCATGTTGAGCGATAGCGCAACATCTGTGCAGTCAAACAATATAAGATTCTTCGCTGTGCTCAGAATGACAAAGGAAAACGCACGAAACGGCAAAAACCTTTCACTTTTCCCTTTTCACCCTTCACTTTGACTTACAGCCACTTCTTGTAACGGAAATACCAGATGGTGAGCCCCGAACAAAAGATCATGAGCCCGATGGCGAAGAGGTAACCGACGGGAACGACCCACCCGTTAGGCAGCGTGAGATGCCAGTCGAGCTCGGGCATGTACTTGAAATTCATGCCGTAAATCGAAGCGATGAGCGTAGCGGGCAGGAAGATGACGGCGGCCACGGAGAAAATCTTGACGATTTCGTTCTGCTCGATGTTGATAAGACCCAACGCGGCGTCCTGGATGTAGTCGAGACGCTGGAACGAGAAATCGGCGTGATTGATAAGCGAATTGACGTCCTTGATCATCAACTGCAAACGGGGATAGATGTCGTTGGGGAAACGCTCGGAACGCAGGATGCCCGAGAGGACGCGCTGACGGTCGAAGATATTCTCGCGCAGCGACATGGTACTCTCCTGCAAGGCGCTGATGCGGTGCAGCACCTCCTTGTCGATGGTATCCTCGGAATTGATGGCCTTGGAAAGCGAGGCGACCTGCTTGGAAACCAGCTCGACCATGTCGGCGTCGAAGTCGATGCGCACCTCCAGCAACGAAATGAAGAGGTGGTAACCCGTCGGATAACTCCGGTAATTCATCTGCAAACGCTTCTCGGTCTCACGGAACGTGCGCGACTCGGCCCCGCGGACGGAGACGAGGACCCCCTCGTTGGAAATGATGAACGACACGGGCTCGACGACGAACGAATCGCCCGTAGGCACGAAGAAATTGGAGTTGGAGACGATGGCGTTCTCGCTCTCGGAATACTTGGAAGTCGATTCGATCTCCTCGACCTGCTGCTTGGTCTGGAGACTGATCTCCATGAAGTTCTCGACGGCCTTCTGCTCCTTGATGGTGGGAAGCAACATGTCGATCCACAGGATGTCGTCGTAGCCGAGCTCGTCGAAGAGCCGGGTGTCGGCATTGCGGATGATTTTGTTATACTGCTTGAGGTAGATGGTAATCATGAAAAGGGCTCTCTGAAAGGTTGTGGAATCCGTGGGCGAAGAGAGGCGGGCATCCGGCCCGCAAAGCTCTTCAGCCGGGATTGGCCCTCGGAGCCACCTTCAGCCCCCGGTCCCAGCACGCGAGAAGCGCCTGCCGCCGCTGCCGTCCGAACAAGGTGTCCCGACGCTGCGGCGCGCAAGAACCCGGCCGCGCGAACGGAAGCGCGGAAAAACAACGGACGAAAAGGAGGGGGAGGGACAACGGTCGGGCGGCACGCAGGCTACCTGCATACTGTGCGCCGCAAAGCGCCGGCATCGTGCCGGAACACGACGCAAAGGCTATACGCGGAACTATGACCATCGTCCATAAGGGATAAACAGCGTTGGTTAATGCGACAAAGTTATACAAAAATCGGTAGCTTTTTATACAAAACCGTCAAAAAACCGCCCGAAAACTTGACAAAGGGGGTATCGCCGTTATATATTTGCACCGCGGTTCCGACACAGCCCCGGGCCCGGGGACGAATTGTCCACACACACGAAAGATTGGTTCTCAATCCGTTGGCCGCAATCATCAACATTTATTGACATTCTGTCGCCAGGTTATCAACACACGATGCCTGCCGTTGCCGCTTCTCCGGTCTATCTTCTTCTGCAACGATGCAACGGGCAACTTGACGGCGATGCCTGCGACCTGTAAAAAGGCCGAAAGGGATTTTTTTGTCTTCTTAGCTTCGGACGCGGCGCGCGCTGACGGAGCAATCGGGGCGAAACTTTCCACCTTTAGAGCTTGGCATTGCCTACGGCTTAGATGGGCGGCACCTCGGCAAAGCTCAAGCAATGCTTGGCTCTGCGCTCGGCTTGCACCATCGTTTCTGCTCGGCAAAGCCTGCAAGCAGTCTCTGCCCACGCTCAATCGCACTTCAACCCTTAAAACATGCTATCCTTCACCACCCAACCCGCAGACTGCGTGCCTGCGGGACAACGAGCCGAATACCGTCTTGCGTGCGACCCGGCGCAGACGGCCGACATCCGGATAACGGATTCGCAGACGGACGAGCTGCTGGGCACCAAACGTTTCGTCGACGTAGCGGAAGCCGTGTTCGATGTCGCGCCCGTGGTCCGGCGGCACATCGCATTCGCCCCCGAATCCGGCACCGCCACGGGGTTCATCGCGAACACCGACCGGATACGCAGCGTAAAGGTCGCCGCCGCACCGACCGACGCCCCCGCCCAAGCGGTCGTCTCCTCCGCCAGCGTGTACTACGCCGCCACCGAAGCTGCACCGATTCCGTCGCTGCTGACCGCCATGCCGCTCCAACGGCTGCTTGCGCCCGGCGAACAAGACGAAATCACGCTGCTGAAATACGGTCTGCTGCGGATGACCGTCACGGCCAAGGGACCCGCCGGAGAACGGACGCAGAACTACACCAGCACCTCCACGCCCATCCACCTGTTCCGGCTCTGTGCCGACGATTTCCCCGACGCCGAACAGCTCACCCTCGATTTTGCCGGAGTCGGAACGGTAGTCTACACGACAGCGCCGAAACCCCACGATGCCTGCCGCCTTGCCTGGCGAAGCCGCACCGGATCGCTGGAACACTACACCTTCCCCACCGAAGTCTGCGCCACGGTCGAAGCGTCGAAAACCCGGATATGCGGTCCCGACGGATATTCGACGACGGCCAGCACGGAAAAACGCCGCACCCGTCTCCGCTCGGCCTACGAAACGCGCGCCGCGGCCGAAGCACTGGCGGAAATCGTCGCCTCGCCGCAGGTGTGGCGGGTGGCGGGCGGGCGCTACGAACCCGTCGACGTAGTGACCGACACGGCCGTGCTCCAGCGCCAGGGGGTGCTGAACATGCTGGAAATCGAAATCCGCCCCTGCAAAACCGACCGGCCATGGAGATGACGGTGCAACTCCGCATAGACGGTCGGCCCTGCGACCTCGGGCCGGGACCCTGCGCCGTACCGGGCTATTCGGCCGCCCGGACGATCGACCCGGACGCCTGCCGCGAAGGCCGCAGGATGCAGCTCGCAATTCCGCCCACCCCGCGCAACCGCACCCTGCTGGGCGACCCTCGCGACCCGCACACGGGGAGCCGCTTCAATGCCGCCCTGCACACGGCGACGATAACGGCCGAAGACGCCGTGCTGCTGGAAGGCACGGTCCGCCTGCTGGCGGCATCGGACGAAGCGTTCACCCTCGAAATCCGCGACGGCGGAGCGGGCTGGGCGGAACGGGCGGCGCGGCGGATGTTCAACACGCTGGGAATCGACTACCTCAACCCGCTTTCGGCCGAGACGGTCCGCCGAAGCTGGACCGACGACGCGCCCGTCAAGTTCTTTCCCATCCACCGCGACGAATACCCGCAGCTCAACAACCCGCAGGACCTGCTCCCGGCCGAACGGCTGCTGACGGTCGACGACTACCACCCGTTTCTCCACGTCGCCACCCTCGTGGAGCGGATGTTCGAGGAAGCGGGCTACCGGATCGAAAGCGCCTTTTTCGCCACGCCGTTCTTCCGGTCGCTCTACATGAGCGGCGCCTACCCCTCGCGCGACACCTCCGCCGCCACGGCCCGGATGGGGTTCTTCGCCCGGCGGCTGGCCCCGGCGACCGCCACGGCGAGCCCGGCGGGGATGGTCTACGCCGACCCCAAGGCATCGGTCAACACGGTGGGCAACATCGTCGACACGGCCACGCCCCAGACGACCGACGCCGACGGCGAAGCGATTCCCGAACTCTGCAACAACGGCGGCTCGTTCGGCCTGACGAACGGAATGATCCGCTTCACCCCGCCGACGCAGGTGAGCGCCGGGTTCGAGTACTACCTCAAGTACACCACCGACCACCGGATAGCGAGCCGCACGCAGCTCCGGGGATTCGACACGGTGTACCTGGGGCCGGGGTCGCGGCTGAGCTTCACGCTGGCCAACCGCTACGAAGACCGCCGCCCGGCGATGCGGGCCAATTACGCCTACCGCATCGTAGTCTTCGGCCACACCGCGGGCAGCCAATACCGGCTGACCTGCACCCTCGACGGCGTCGCCGGAGCGGCATGGACCACCTTTTCGGGCCGCTCGGCACGGGTCGCGAGCCCGGTATCGGGGAATCCGGCGAACCCCGTTCTGTGGGTCATGCGCGACGGGCAGTGGACCCGCTACGCAGAAGACTGGGCGCTTTACGACGGCAACGTGGAGGAGACGGGGCAGACGACCGTCGAACTGCGGATCCGCACAGCCGCGGAACTCGTCTCGCCCGCATCGCCCAAGTATTTCTACGCCATCAACTTCTCGGGCGCCGAGGCGGGCATGGCACTGACCCTCCACAAGGAATGCTCGCTGCGGCCCTGCTTCCTTTCGAGCCCGGGCTACGGGTCGGTGCTGCGCTTCGCCGACGTCGCCCAGCACCGCATCCGCCAATCGGAACTGCTCGAAGCGCTGGCCCACCTGTTCAACCTGCGGTTCTACACCGAGGAAGCCACCCGCCGGGTCTTCATCGAACCTGCCGACGGCTTCTACGGAAGCGGTCCCGAAGCCGACTGGCGCACCAAAACCGATTTCTCGCAGCCCGTGGTACTCGAAGAAATCGCGCCGCAGATCCACGAAGTGCGCACGTGGTGCTACCAGGAGGGCGACGGAGCCGTGAAACGCTACGAAAGCGACGCCGACACCGCATTCGGAGCGTGGAACGTCCGCACCGACAGCTGCGCGGCCAAGCAGGGCGAACGGACCGAACGCAACCCGCTGTTCGGCCCCACGCTCAACAGCACGGGACACTACCGCAACGCCCCGGCGGCGCAGCTGATGCAGGTGGGCGACCGCGACGATGCCGCGCAGGACGGCACCAACTTCACGCCCCGCATCGTGCGCTACATGGGGATGCACCCGCTGCCCGACGGCCAGCGGTGGGGCTACCCGCTCCACGCGGCGGAATATCCGCTGGCAGCGTTCCACTTTGCGGGCGACGCCACCGCCGAACCATTCACACTCTGCTTCGAGGACCGAGACGGCGCACAGGGACTGCACCGCTACTACGACCGCCAGACGACGCAGGAAGCGACCCGCCAACGGATCAGCCTCTCGCTGCGGCTGGCGCCCGACGAATTCGCAGCGCTCCTGGCTCCGGGAACGGGCGCACCCGACATCCGGTCGGTATTCCTGCTCGACACGGGCGGCGACACGGTCCGGGCGACGCTCCACGCCGTCGGCGACTACGACCCCGCCGCAGGCTCGGTCCGCTGTACGTTCACCCGCCTGCCGGAAGACTGAAAACAAACCCTTTACAAAACCTCAAAAAAAATGGACTTTCAAATTCGCAACGCCTCCGATGCCTGCCACATCGACATCGAGGGGACGATCGGAGTGCCCGAAGAATGGCAGTTCGACCAACCGCAGCAGCGTGTGGCCACCTACGAAAAATTCCGCGACGCCGTGCAGCGCATCGCCGAAATCGACGCCCCGGAAGTAGTGGTCAACATTCGCTCGACGGGCGGCGACGTCAACGACGCGCTGCTCATCCACGACGCTTTGCGCCAACTCCCGGGCCGCGTCACGACCCGCTGCTACGGCTACACCGCCTCGGCCGCCACCATCATCGCGCAGGCCGCCAGCGAGGGCCGCCGCGAAATTTCGGCCAATGCCCTCTACCTGATCCACACCTCCATCTGCGCCACCGAGGGCAATGCGGCGGAACTGAGCGGCAAACTCGACCTGCTTCGCCAGACCGACCGCCGGCTGGCCGAAATCTATGCCGCCCGCTCGGGACGCACCGCAGAGGAGTTCGAGACGCTGATGGCCGAGAACAACGGCAGCGGCCGCTGGCTCTCGCCCGAAGAGACGGTTGCGGCGGGGCTGGCCGACACGATTGTGGGCGCAGAAGAAAAACCGGCCGAACAAAAGCCCAAGAACGCTGTGCGCGGCTGGGAAAAACTCCTCACCCACTTAGGAATCCGCACCCCCGCTCCGCCGCAGCTGCCCAAGGACCGCAATGTCCTGCATTTCGACGACGACCACGCCGCCGCCCAACGCCGCTCGGAAGTCGCAGCCGAAGAAGCGTTCCTCCATGCCGGACCCACCCGGGTCCTGCCCTGCGACGACCCCGGCTATGCCGAAGCCGTCCGGTCGGCCAACCAACGGGCCTACGACGCCGACGCACGCCAGTTCCGGAAATAGCGACGAAAATTCACAATTCACAATTCACAATTCACAATTCACAATTCACAAAAAAGTCATGTTGAACGCAATTAAACATCTGTAAAACAGATTCTTCGCTAATGCTCAGAATGACAATTTTTAATTCCTAATTTTTCATTTTTAATTACAACAAGCCATGAGTTTCTTGGAAAACGCCAAACAGTACACCGGTGCCGATCTCGACACCATCTTCTTCCGACCCTTTCTGACCGGGCCCTCGGCCCAGGAACTGGGCGTGCGGGTGCTCTACAACATGCCCGTCCCCACCACCGTCCAACTTTGGGACGGACGGCTCAACATCCTTCAGAAACACACCGGAAAAGGCTGGACCGGGGGCGCCGCCGCCACCAAATACCAGAAGACCATCTCCCTGAACCGCGTCAAGGCCGAACTGGGCTTCTCGGCCTCCGACTACTTCTCGCTGGTCTACGAGAAAATCGCCACGGGCCCCGACGTCAACATGGACGACCTGACGGGCACCCAACTCGAACAGGCCGAGACCGAACTGTTCCGGCAAGCCGTCGCCGAGAGCATCCGCGCCACCATGTGGGTGGGCGACATCGAAGCGACGAAAGGCTACAACACTTTCGATGGGTTCCTCAAGACCGTCAACGACTGCATGGTCGCCGAATCGTTCTACACCCTGCCCTACCAGCAGGCGAGCCTCAACGCACCCGACGGCGTCATCGAGATTTTCGACGCCCTATGGAAAAACGCCGACACACGCCTGCAAGACGGCAAGGCCGAGGGGCAACTTGCGTTCTTCGTCACCTCGGACCTCTATTTCCTCTACGAGAAGTATCTCGACGCCAAAGGCACCGACGCGGCCTACATCGACTCGATGAACGGGCGCCAGACCCTCGCCTACCACGGCATCCCGGTTGTCGACGTGCGGCTGGGCAACTACCTCCCGGAAACCTCGTTCCACCAGTCGTTCTGCCTGCTGACCGACCGCCGCAACCTGGTGCTGGCGGTCAACACGGCCGACTTCCCGGGCAACGAAGTCCGCATGTGGTACAACCCCGACGAAATGGAAAACCGCCAGCGCGCCCTCTTCATGGCCGGCTGCGACGTGCTCGACGAAACCCTGCTCGCCTATGCCTACCGCGAATAAACGCCGCGCCCGCAGAGACCGTAAAGCGCTTCTGCGGGCGCTTTCTCCCCAAAACGCCCCTGCCATGGAACGCAAAAACCCCAAAATCGCCCTCGGCGTCACCGCCCGCACCGACCCCTACGCCACGCTTGGCGCCGCGACGGTCCGCAGCGACAAGTTCTGGCGCTGGGGCGACGACAATCTTTTCCCCAGCGCGCTGGCGCTGATGGCCCGCCGCTCGACCACCCATCGCCGCATCATCAACGACAAGGCCGACTACATTTCGGGCAAAGGCTTCGTCTGCGACGAGACGGCGCAGCCCCGGCTCCGGGCGTTCGCCGACCGTGTCAATCCGCTGGGCGAAAGCCTGCGGCAGGTGCTCAACAAACTGGCTTTCGACAAGGCGCTTTTCGGCAACGCCTTTCTGGAAGCGGTGACCGACGCGCAGCACTCCTTTCTGGCACTCTACCACCAGGACGCCACCCGCTGCCGCATCGCCCGCGACGAACGGCACATCCTCCTGCACCACGACTGGGCGGCCTTCAAACCCGGCGAAGCGCAGACGCTGCCCCTCTACCCCGCATTCGAGGAGCAGGCCGACGGCACCGTGCGATCGCTGATCCACTACAAGGACTACGAACCCATGTACACCCACTACGGCGTACCGCCCTACATAGCCGGATTCGGAGCCTCGGCCATCGCCTACAAGACCGACCGCTGGAACATTTCGCGCCTGGACAACTCGTTCCAGCTCTCGGGCGTCCTGCTGCTCGATTCGGCGGTCGACAACGAAGCCGAAGCCGAACGCATCACGCGGCTGGCCGAGGAGAAGTTCGCCGGCAACCCCGGGCAGGTCATGTTCGTCATCCGCGACGGCGGCGACGAAAAGGACCATTCGCAGTTCATCCCCATCTCCTCGCAGAACGAGGGCGACTGGCAGGCACTCCACGCACAGGCCGTCGGCGACATCGTGGTGGCCCACTCGTGGTTCCGGACCCTGAGCGGGCTCGACTACGCCGGAGGCTTCAGCGCCGAACGCATCCTCCACGAATACGAAGTGGCGCTCAACACGGTGATTCTCGGCGAGCAGGCCGAACTGATGGAACCCATCCGCGAAGCGCTCCGCACCGTGGCGGGGCTCGACGCCTCGTCGCTGCAAATCGTCAACCGCCCGCCCACACGCTCCAAACCCATCTACATGAAGGTCTGGGAAGCGCGCAAGGCCGACGGCCTGGACTACGACCCCGACGACGAGCGCCAGCAGGCCTTTCTGTCGGAAATCACGAAGTACAACATCCGAAGCATCGAATAATGAAGACACTGATAACTCCGGCGCAGGTGCTCGCAACGGCGTTCGGCGACGGCGAAACCCTCCCGCCCTCGACCGTCGCCGCTGCCGACATCGCCGCCGCCGAAGCCCGCTGGATCGTCCCGGCCATCGGCCGCAGGCTCCACGAAAAACTGCTGATCGGGGGCTACTCCGACTTCCGCAACGAGTATCTCGCAGCCCCCACGGCTTTCTACACCCGCGCCCTGCTGCAACCCCGGCTCGACGTGAGAACCGACCGCAACGGCACGATGACCCCCGAATCCGCCTACGGAAAACCTGCCGACGAAGAAGCCCGGCGCAAACTGCGGCGGCATCTGCTCCTGCAAGCCCGCACCCTGCTCGACCGTGCCGTCGCCTACCTCGACGAACGCCCGGCCCTCTTTCCCGAATACGAACCCGGCGCCAACCCTGCCGCCCGCGGCTCCGTCTGCGGCGGCATCGTACTGCTCCGCTAAAAAACAATCTTAACTTATGGCAAGAGGTCTGAACAACCGCAATCCCGGCAACATCCGCCAGTCGAAAGGCCGCTACAAAGGCGAGGTCCGACCCTCGCGCGACCCGGCGTTCAAACAATTCGAGACCATGGCATGGGGCTACCGGGCGATTTTCGTGCTGCTCCACACCTACCGCACACGCCACGGACTGCGCACCATCGCCGCAATGATCGCCCGCTGGGCCCCGCCCTCGGAAAACAAAACCGAACTTTACATCCGCACCGTCTCCCGCCGAAGCGGAATCCCCGCCGACCGGCCGCTCGACACCCGCGACCGTCGCACCATGATTCCCATTGCGGCAGCCATTTCGTTCGTCGAGAACGGCACGACCGCCGACATGCACGACGTCGAAAAAGGGTGGGAGCTGTTTGCCGATTCATAATTCATAATTCATAGTTAGCGGAACCAACCGGACACAGCTAACAAAAAGAATTTCCGCACACGAACAACTACAATCCGCCTAAGTTGAGACCCTCAAAATAACCACTCTACAAGGATTCGCCAATTATGAATTGTGAATTTTGAATTATGAATATTTTCTTCGTATCTTTGCCCCGCAAACAGGCGGAAATGGGATGCGGTCCGCGAGGCCGCGTTGAGAACCGCCGGTGGTAACATCAAAACATTCAAAAACCAATGAAAACCATTGCTGTAAAAGCTGCGAAGCGTGCCGATTTCGGCAAGAAGGCCGCCAAGGCGGTGCGTCGCGAGGGGCTGATTCCCTGCGTATTGTGCGGTAACGGCGAGACCGTGTCGTTTTTTTTTTTTAATGTTTAGTTGAAAACCGTGATCTACACCCCCAACTCCTACATCGTCGAATTCGACTTCGACGGCAAGACCGAAAAAGCCGTGCTGCGCGAGGCTCAGTTCCACCCCGTCCGCGAGGAGATTCTGCACCTCGATTTCTACCGCATCGCCGACGGCAAGCCCGTGTCGATCGCCATTCCGGTGCGTCTGACCGGTAACGCCGAAGGCGTGAAGGTCGGCGGTAAGCTGGCCCTCTCGGCCCGCAAGTTGACCGTGAGCGCTCTGGTGGAGAACCTGCCCGACGAGATCGTAGTGGACGTAACGCCGCTGGGCGTCGGCAAGACCATCTTCGTGGGCGACCTGAAGATGGAGAACATCAAGTTCGTGACCCCCGCCACGACGGCCGTATGCGCCGTGCGCGTAACCCGTGCTTCGCGCGGTGCCGCGGCTGCCGAAGGCAAATAACCGCGCTGAGGCATGAAATACCTTATTGTTGGGCTGGGCAACATCGGCGCCGAATATGCCGACACCCGCCACAACATCGGTTTCAAAGTGTTGGACGCTCTCGCCGGAGCGTCCAACACGCTTTTTACCACGGCCCGCTACGGCGACGTGGCCGAACTGAAGCACAAGGGCCGCACCCTGGTGCTGCTCAAGCCCTCGACCTACATGAATCTGTCGGGCAAGGCGGTGCGCTACTGGCTCGACGCCGAGAAGATTCCGCGCGAAAACCTGCTGGTCGTCTCGGACGACATCGCCCTGCCGTTCGGGACGCTGCGCATCCGGCAGCGGGGAAGCGCCGGCGGCCACAACGGGCTGAAGAACATCGCCGAGCTGCTGGGCAGCGAGGATTTCGCACGGATGCGGTTCGGCGTGGGCGGCGACTTCCCGCGCGGCCATCAGGTCGACTACGTGCTGGGCGAATGGACGGCCGAGGAACGCGAAGCGCTGCCCGAACGGCTCAAGGTCTTCGGCGACGCCGTTCTTTCGTTCGCCACGATCGGTGTAGAACGGACCATGAACTTCTTCAACAAGAAGTAGGCGAGCGGCAACAAGCCTCTGCGGCACCGTACCGGCGGGAATCCTCCATCTACTGAAAACCCGCTGCATGACGCAAACACTCATGCAGCGGGTTTTTCCATACGTGCCACTCAAAGAAAATTCCGTTCTCAACTTCTCCGCCGCCAATAGGCCCCGAGCGCCAGCAGGGTGAGCCCCTCCGACAAAGGCATGGCCAACCAAATACCCGCGACCCCGAACCACCGGGGCAGCAACACGAAACACGGCACAAGAAACACGCATCCGCGCAAAAGAGCGAAAAACGTTGCCGGTCGCACCCGTTCGAGACTTTGGTAATAACCGATGGCGGCGAGGTTGACGACGAAGCAGACGAATCCGGCAGCGAAGAGCGGAAACCCCTCGACGGCGAGCCGGGCCGCCGCCGTCTCCAACGGCAGAAACAGCCCGACCAGCAGCGTGGGGACGAAAAACTTGCGGAACAGGCGGCCTACATGTTTCGTCCCGAGGTCCAATGCGTCTCTTTCCATAAACCGAAATTGCTGTTATTCACCGGCGGACACAAAAAAGGCCGGACAAGCGTCGTGGTTTTACCCAGTCATCTTATCCGGCCTTATAGCGACCCTCCGATGAGGATTACAAAACTCCTTTCTATTTCGGTGCAAAGATAGCAAATATTTCCTGCCCGGCCAAACGCTACTCCTCGTCGTCGTAATAAATCCCCTCCATCAGCTCGTCGAGGTCGCGGCGCTCCTTTTTGGTGGGGCGCCCGGTGCCGCGGTCGCGGAAGACGAAGATGGTTTCGCGGGGCACATTGAGCTTGTCCAGCTCCTCCTGCGGAGTGGTGTTAAGACAGTAATCGGGCACGTTCTTGGCGGGCTGGCGGCTCGAAACGAGGTCGAGCACCTTGTAGGAATAAGTCACCTGCTGGCGCTTCACCTCGATGCGGTCGCCGACTTTCACCTCGCGCGACGGCTTGGCGTAGGCCCCGTTGACGGTCACTTTGTTCGTGCGCACGGCGTCCGCCGCATCGCTGCGGGTCTTGAAAATCCGCACGGCCCACAGGTATTTGTCCAGTCGAATATCGTCCACTTTTCGGAAAGCTAAAGGTTAAGAGTGAAAGGTGAAAAGTATTTTCGGGCGCCGCACTTTTTACCTTTCAATTTTCACTTCTCGTAAATTGTTTCTCCTTTGGGCGTGTCGTGCGACTGCTCCTCGTTCTGACGGCTGACACTGAGAATCATCCCCAGGGCGATGGAGGTGAAGAGCACCGACGACCCGCCGCGCGAAATCAGCGGCAGCGTCTGCCCCGTTTCGGGAATCAGATTCACCGTGACCATGATATGTAGCAGCGCCTGACACGTTATCTGCAACGCCAGTCCCAAGACCAGCAGCCCCGGAAAAGCCGTGCCGCAACGGCGGAAAATCTCGATGGCCCGGAAGAAAATCCACAGGTAGAGCATCAGCACCGCCACGGCCAGCAGCAACCCGTATTCCTCCACGAAAAAGGCATAGGCATAGTCGCTCTCGGGGTGGATCATTTCGACCCGCATGGCGCTCTGACCGGCTCCCTCGCCGAGAATCCCGCCGTTGTGAATCGCAATCATCGAGCGTTCGGTGTCGGTCAGTTCTTCGATGGGTTTCTCGGTCTGCGTATGGGTCCACAGATTCGCCCACGTCGAAAAGCGCCCTTCGGCCGTCGCACCGCGGCCCCAACTGAACAGCATGGACAGCAGCACCACCACCAACGCCCAGACAACCAGTTTCATCAGCTCGCGGAACCGCACGCGGCCGATAAGCATCATGACCCACGAAGCCATGAAGACCAACAGCGCCGACGAGAAATGGGCCGGGAAGATGACCAGGCACGACACCAGCATAGGCACCAGGATAGGCCATGTCCCGTCGCGCCAGATGCGCCGCTGCTCGCGCGAAGAACGCCACGTCCAGAACTTCCACGAGGGCACGATGCGGATTTTGTCTATCTTCGACTGACGCGCCGCCAGCTGCCGCGCGAGAAAAAGCACCGTCGCCACCTTGAGCGCTTCCGAAGGCTGGAACAGAAACGACCCGATGGGAATCCAGCGCGCCGCGCCGTTGGCCGACACGCCGAAGAAATAGACCCCCAGCGTCAGCAGCACCGAGAGATAATAGACCGGAGCCGCCAGGTAATGGTAAATCCGGCTGTTGATTTTCTGCACGGCCAGCATGACGAACATGCAGCCGCCCAGGATGAACAGCTGCTGCCGCAGAAAATGGGCCGTCGTGCGGGCCGTATGGGCGTCGTAGGCCATCTTAGCGGTCGACGAATAGACCACCAGCACCGAAATCACCGCCAGCGTCGCCACGATGATCCACAGCACCCGGTCGCCCGTGAAAAGGCGGAACTTGGGTCCCTCGGCCGTATCGGAGAAATTTTTCATTCGCAGTTTTCCAGCACCCACTTCTTGAAGAGCTCGCCGCGGTTTTCATAGTTTTTGAAGAGGTCGAACGACGCGCAGGCGGGCGACAGCAGCACCGCATCGCCGGGCCGGGCCGCAGCCTTGGCCGCCCTCATCGCCGCATCGAGCGAACCGGTGGAGACCACTTCGGGCACCACGCCGGAGAATTCACCCACCAGCTTGGCGTTGTCCAACCCCATGCAGACCAGCGTATGGACCTTTTCGCGGACGAACCGCTTGAGCGGCTCGTAGTCGTTGCCCTTGTCCGTACCCCCGGCAATCCACACCACGGGCCGTTTCATGCTCTCCAGCGCATACCACACCGAATCGACGTTCGTAGCCTTGGAATCGTTGATCCACAGCACCCCGTTCTTCTCGGCCACGGGTTCGAGCCGATGTTCGACAGGCGCGAAATCGTAGAGCGCCTTGCGGATTTTGGCCGGAGCCACCCCCGCGGCAAGGGTCGCCAGCGCGGCAGCCATCGCATTGTAAGCGTTGTGCAACCCCGCAATTTGCATCTTGCGCATGTCGATTTCGACCGACGCCTTGCCTGCCGTGGCCGTGAACTTGCCGTCGCACAGAAACGCATCGCCGGCACCGCTCGCCACGGCGTTCCGCGCCGCAAAAGGCAGCTGCCGCACCCGCAGGTCGTATTTCGGAAGCTGCTGCCAGATGACCTCGTCGTCGCCCGAATAGACGAACCAGTCGCGCGAAGTCTGGTTCTGCGTGATGCGCATCTTGGAATCGGCGTAGTTCTGGAAACAATGGTCGTAGCGGTCGAGGTGGTCGGGCGTGATGTTCATCAGCACCCCGATGTGGGCGCGGAACCGATACATGCCGTCGAGCTGGAACGAACTGAGCTCCAGCACATACCAGTCGTAGCTGCCCGCAGCCACCGAGTAGGCGAAACTCTCGCCGATGTTGCCGCCGAGCGCCACGTTCAGCCCGGCGTCGCGCATAATCTTGTAGATCAGCGACGTGGTGGTCGTCTTGCCGTTCGAGCCCGTGATGCAGATGCACTTCGCACGCCCCATGTAGCGGCCCGCGAACTCGATTTCGGAGACGACGGGAATCCCCGCCTCGCGGATTTTCCGCACGATGGGCGCCGTCTCGGGGATGCCCGGCGACTTGACCACCTCCGTGGCGGCGAGGATACGCTCCTCGCTGTGGCCGTCCTCCTCGTAGGGAACGCCCCACTCATCGAGCTTCTGCCGGTAGCGTTCGGCAATGCGGCCGCTGTCGGAGAGAAAGACCCCGAACCCCTGTTTTTTGGCAAGAATCGCCGAGCCGTAGCCGCTGATTCCGCCGCCCAATACGACGATGTTTTTCATTGCTATCTGATTTTCAGCGTCACCAGCGTGATGGCGGCCAGCAGCAGCGAGATGATCCAGAAGCGGATGGCTATCTTGGTCTCGAACTGGCCTTTCATCTGGTAGTGGTGGTGGATGGGCGACATGAGCAGGATGCGCCGCCCCTCGCCGTACTTACGCTTCGTATACTTGAAATAGCTCACCTGGAGCATCACCGAACAGCTCTCCACGAGGAAGATTCCGCACAGCAGCGGCAGCAGCAGCTCCTTGCGGATGCACAGCGCGAAGACCGCAATGATGCCGCCGATGGAGAGCGAACCCGTGTCGCCCATGAAAATCTGCGCCGGGAACGAATTGTACCACAGAAAACCCATCAGCGCACCGACCATCGCCGCCGCGAAGACCACCAGCTCGCCGCTGTCGGGGATATACATGATGTTGAGATAGTCGGCATAGACGATATGGCCCGAAAGGTAGGCCAGCACCGCCAGCACCACCACGATAGGCACCGAAACCCCGGTCACCAGCCCGTCGAGCCCGTCCGTGAGGTTCGCGCCGTTCGACACGGCCGTCACGACCAGAATGGCCACCAACACGTAGAGCATCCACGTAGCCACGTCGCGGCCCCCGGTCATCCAGCCGTAGTCGAACTCGTTGTTCTTGATGAAGGGGATGGTCGTTTTGGTGGTCTTGGTGCTCTCGGAGCTGAGCAGCAGGTGCTGCTGGATACTCTGTTCGACCGAACCGTCGGTGTTGACGTAGACCGTCTCCACGGGCTGGGTCACCTTTTCGCGCACCACGATGTCGGGCGACAGCCACATGGTCGTGCCCACGATGATGCCCAAGCCCACCTGGCCCACGATTTTGAAGCGGCCCTTGAGCCCCTCCTTGCGGTGGCGGAAGACCTTGATGTAATCGTCCAGCCCGCCGATAAGGCCCAGCCACACGGTCGAAACCAGCAGCAGCTGGATGTAGATGTTGTCCAGCCGTCCGAACAGCAGCGTCGGCACCAGGATCGCCAGCAGGATGATGACCCCGCCCATCGTCGGCGTGCCGCGCTTCTGGAGCTGGCCCTCCAGTCCCAGGTCGCGGATTTCCTCGCCGATTTGCTTGCGGCGCAGGAAGTCGATGATCGAACGGCCGAAGATAATGGCTATCAGCAGCGACAGGATGATGGCCGCCGCCGAGCGGAACGAAATGTACTGGAACATACCCGAGCCGGGTATGTTGTGCATACGGTCAAGATAACGGAATAGGCTGTAAAACATGCTTATTTTGAGTTTTCATTCAACATATCCAGCGCCTTGCGGACCTGCTCCCGGTCGTCGAAATGGTGCTTCGTGTCGCCGATAATCTGGTAGTCCTCGTGGCCTTTGCCTGCGATGAGCAGGATGTCGCCGGGGTGCGCGAGCATGACCGCCGTGCGGATGGCTTCGGCGCGGTCGACGATGCGCAGGTAGCGCACCGCGGAGCCGAGTCCGGCCGTCATTTCGTCGAGAATGGCTTCGGGCGATTCGTGGCGCGGGTTGTCCGAGGTGAAAATCGCCGTCGAGGCATATTTCACCGCGATGGCCGCCATTTCGGGGCGTTTGGTCCGGTCGCGGTTGCCGCCGCAGCCGCAGACGACGATCAACTGCTGGGAGGGCGTGCGGATTTCCTCGATGGTGCGGATGACGTTCTCCAGCGCGTCGGGCGTGTGGGCATAGTCCACCACCGCCGTCGTGCCGTTGGCCGCCCGCACTACCTCGAAGCGGCCCGCCACCGAATGCAGTGCGCTCAGCACGCGCAGCACCTCGTCGCGCTCGAAGCCCAGGAGCCGCGCCGCACCGTAAACAGCCAGCAGGTTGTAGGCGTTGAACCGCCCCGGAAGCGCCGCCCACACCTCGCTGCCGTCGATGCGGAGCAGCATGCCATCGAGGTGTTGTTCGACGATTTTGCACCGGAAATCGGCCATCGAACGCAGCGAATAGGTCGCTGTCCTGGCGGCCGTGTTCTGCACCATGATGCGGCCGTTGCGGTCGTCGATGTTGGTCAGCGCAAAGGCGTCGGCAGGCAGGGCGTCGAAGAAACGCTGCTTGGCCTTGATATAGGCGGCGAAAGTCTTGTGGTAGTCGAGGTGGTCATGGGTGATGTTGGAGAAAAGCCCGCCCGCGAAACGGAGCCCCCGGGTCCGTTCCTGCACGATAGCGTGGGACGAACACTCCATGAAGCAGTATTCGCACCCGGCGTCGACCATCTCGCGCATCATGGCGTTCAGGCGAATCGTGTCGGGGGTCGTGTGGGTCGCTTCGACGGTCCGTTCGTCGATTTTGTAGACCACGGTCGAAATCAGCCCTGCCTTGTGGCCGAGCGCCCGCACCAGGTCGTAGAGCAGCGTGGCCGTGGTGGTCTTGCCGTTGGTGCCCGTCACCCCCACCAGCTTCAGTTCGCGGCTCGGATGGCCGTAGAACGCCGCCGCCATGTCGGCCATGGCCCCCGCAGGGTCATCGACCACCGCATAGGCCACTCCGTCGGCGAGACGCTCCGGCAACCGGGCGCAAACCACCGCCGCAGCGCCTTGGGCGACCGCCGCGGGGATAAAATCGTGACCGTCGCATTGCGTGCCCGCCACCGCAAAGAAGCAGCTGCCCGGCCCTGCGCTGCGCGAATCGTAGGTCAGCGCTCCGATTCCGGCGTCGCCGTGCACCTCGCGCACGGGGGTCTCTTCCAGCAATTCGGAAAACAGTTTCATCGTTTATTGCAGTCTTATCTCTATGGTCTTGTAGTTGCCCAGCAGCGTGCCCGGCGCGATGCTCTGCGTCACCACGGCCCCCTGGCCCGAGAAACGCACGCTCAGCCCGCAGTTCTCCAACAGGAACAGCGCATCCTTGAGCCCCATGCCCCGCACGTCGGGCACGCGGGTGCGTTCGCCGCCGAAACTGCGGATTCTCACCGTGGCCAGGCTGTCGACGCGCGGCCGGCCCCAGCCGTTGCGGACGTCGGAGGTCACGTGGGGCGAAAGGCGTTCGGCCACATGGCGGATTTCCGCAATGTCGCCCCCCTTCACCTCCTGCGGATAGCGGCGCGGTCCGGAAGCCGCGGCCTGCAGGCTGCGGCCGCTGCCCCGGTTGTAGATGTAGTCGACCAGCCGCTTGACCACCGGACCCGCGAGCGGACCGCCGTAGTAGGCCTTGCCCGGCCGGGCCTTGGTCTCGATAGTGGTCAGCACCGTATAGCGCGGATTGTCGGCCGGGAAAAAGGCGACCATCGACCCCAAGTAATAGCGGTCCGACAGACGCCGGGCATCCGTAATCTGGGCCGTACCCGTCTTGGCCGCCACCTTCAGCCGGGTCGTATCGCCGAAAAAGGCTTTGGCCGTGCCGTCGGTGCAAACGGCCTGCAAACAGCGGCGCACCTCCTGCAAGGTCCGGTCCGTGCAGACCGAACGGCGCAGGGTCTGCGTCGCGAAACGCTCCTCCACCCGGTCGCCGCGACGCAGCTCCCTGACCAGCACGGGCGAAATCATCCGGCCGCCGTTGGCAATGGCGTTGTAGAACGTAATCATCTGTATGGGAGCCATTTGCACGCGGTATCCGTAGGCCATCTTGACCAGCATGACGCCCGGGTCGGGCACCTTCCAGTCGGTCGTAATCATCGGCGGCCGTTCGCCCAGCCGCTCCAGCCCCACGGTCTGCCCCAGCCCGAGCCGGTTGTGCAGGTAGTCGCTGTACTGCTGTTTCTTGCCCGTCGCGCCGTAGCGGTCCCAGATAGCCTGGGCGAAATAGACGTTCGACGACGCGGCCACGGCCCGGCGGAACCCGATGACATGGTCGCCGCGGTGCGAATCGCATACGTCGTCGGCGTGGCCCACCGTCACAGGCCGGCCGTCGTTGACATCGTAAGTCGTCGTCACAGGCATCCCGGCGTCGTCCAGCAGCAGCAGCATCGACGCCAGCTTGAATGTCGAACCGGGTTCCATACTGCGGCTCAGCGCGTAGTTCTCGCGCTCGGCATAGGTTCCCTCCGAAGTCCGGCCCAGGTTGGCCAGTGCCAGGATTTCGCCCGTGCGGGTCTCCATCACGATGGTCGTACCCCACTCAGCGCTCTGTTCCTTGAGCTGCCGCCGCAGCGCCTTGTCCGCGGCGTCCTGCAACTCGATGTCGAGCGTCGTTACCACGTCGAATCCGTCCTCCGGCTCCACGTGCTCGCCCGCGACACGCCCATAGAAGCCCCGCGCGATGCGCTGACGCTTCGCCTTGCCGTCGCGGCCCGAAAGCTCGGCATGGTAGGAATCCTCGATGCCGTAATTACCCTGGTCGCCCTTCTTGCCGATGGTGCGGCGCGCCAGCTCGCCCTGCGGATAAATCCGCTCGGCCGTCTCCACAAGGCGGTAGACCACCCCCATGTTCCAGTTCAGAAGCGGATAGGTCTTGAGCGTCTCCCACTCCGAATAATCCACGTCGCGGGGAAAAATCTCGACGGGCGTATGGTCGCGCAAAGTGTCGTAGACCTTGTGGCGGATGAACTCCTCGCCCCGCATGCGGTCGGTCAGCCGGGCGAACCACCCCTCCGAACGGGCGTAGAGGGTGTCGCGCGGACGCACCAGCCGATAACGCCGCGCATGCTCTTCGCGGAAAAACTTCCGGTATTCGGACGCCGGGCGGTCCTTGAAAAAGGCCGCCAGCAATTTGGCCAGCGAATCGCTCTGCTCGCGGTAGGTCTTCAGGGAATCGAGCCCCGGCGAAGCGAAGTCGAACGCCACCTGGTAACGGAAAATCGACGCGGCGAGCGGGTCGCCGCTGCGGGCCAGGATGCTGCCGCGCTGCGCAGGCACCGTCACCTCGGTGAAGATGCGCCCCGCGAGCCGCCGGGCGTTGTAGGCCACTTCGCCGCTGAACATCTGCACCCACACGAGCCGTGCGAACACGATGGCCCCCGCCGCGATGAAAAGCACATAGAGCACCCTCACACGCAGCAGAATATCGCTTTTTATCCGGGACGGTTCTTCCTTCATCATTCTTCGCCGCCGATGGTTTCGCCCGGCGCAGGCGGATCGTAAAGGGGTATGTTGCGCTGGCGCAGCCGCTCGACGATGGCCGAGTGGGTCGTGGTGCGGAAACGCTCTTCTTCGAGCCTGATGGAGCGTTCGCGCAGCTTCTGCACCTCGCGTTCGAGTTCGGTATGGCGCATGTCGAGCCGCAGGGCCATGAACATCACGAAGATGCTGGCGAACAACATGACTGCCATGCAAAGCATGTAGGGATACGACCGCGACACGCCCTCGCGCACCAGAATCGTCCCCGTGAAAAACTGCCGCACGAGGCTCGCCCTGCGGCGGCGCTCCTTGTTTTCGCGCTCCTCGGCTTCGGCGCGCTCGGCGGCTTCCCGCTCCATGTCGGCACGGATTTCCTCGTCGGCTTCGCCCCGGCCTATGCGCAGCACCTCGCGCCGCACCCTGCGGGCCAGCTCCTCGTCCTGCCTGCGGCGGGCCTCCTCTTCCGGATTCACCGGGTCGAATTCCGTATCGCGCAACATATCGTTTCGGGGTTACATACCTGTTTTTGCAGGCTCCGCCTGCTTCTTCACCGCCGCCCGGAGCTTGGCCGACCGCGACCGCGGATTGCGGGCCAGCTCCTCGGCCGAAGGGGCCACGGCCTTGCGGGTCACCGGCTCGAACGGCGTCAGCGCCCGGCCGAAAAAGTCCTTTTCCACCTCGCCCGTGAAATTGCCGCTCCGCATGAAGTTCTTCACCAGCCGGTCCTCCAGCGAGTGGTACGAAATGACCACCAGCCGTCCTCCGGGCCGCAGCACCTTGAGGCTTTGCTCCAACGCCATCTTGAGCGCCTCCATTTCGCCGTTGACCTCTATGCGCAGTGCCTGGAACAACTTGGTCAGGAATTTCGCTTCGTCCTTTCTGGGGGTGCAGGGCTTCACCGCTTCGACCAGCTGAGCCGTCGTCTCCAGCGCACCCGCCCCGCGCGCCCGCACGATGCAGTTGGCCGCTTTCCACGGGGTTTCGATTTCGCCCCAGTCGCCCAATATGCGGGTCAGGTCGTCCGCCGCATAGGTGTTGACCACCGTTGCGGCCGTCAGCCTGCCCCACTGGTTCATGCGCATGTCCAAGGGAGCTTCGCCGCGGAACGAAAAACCGCGCTCCACCTCGTCGAAATGGTGCGACGACACCCCCAAGTCGGCCAATATGCCGTCGAGCTGCACCACGCCCCGCAGCCGCAGCGCCCCGCGCAGGAACCGGAAATTGCTCTCCACGAAATGAAAACGCGGGTCGTCGGGCCTGTTGGCATGGGTGTCGCGGTCCTGGTCGAACGCAAAGAGCCGCCCTCCGTCGCCCAGCTCGGCGAGAATCCGGCGCGAATGACCGCCCCCGCCGAACGTCAGGTCGGCGTAGGTCCCTTGCGGCTCTACGGCAAGCAGTTGCACGGATTCTTCGAGCAATACCGGGGTGTGGTAAGCGGACATGGGTCAGGCAGCAAAAGTCAATTTGGGTGTAAAGTTAGACAATTTCCAAAAAAGAATATTTATATTTGGCGATAATATTTTCGATTTTCGCCGCCCCGTAAGAAACGCCCGATTGCGTTCGTGCGGAACGATCCGCCTTTAACCTTTCACTTTTCACCTCATAAGGACATGCCACAGATAGACATCGCCAGCGTACTCCGGCAGAAAGCGCCCGGGCTGGCCCGCAGGATTCCGCAGTTCGCAATCGACTGGCTCCGCCGCACCGTCCGCGAACGGGAAATCAATCACATTCTGGCCTCCTACTGGGACCTGCCGCCCCAGGAATTCATCCGCGCCTGCTTCCGCGAATGGCAGGTCACCTACTCGGCCATCGGGCTCGACAAGCTGGACCCCGCCGGACGCTACCTGTTCGTCGCCAACCACCCGTTCGGCGGCATGGACGGGATGATGCTCGCCGACAAGCTCACCGAACGGTTCGGCGACGCCCGGGTGGTGGTCAACGACCTGCTGATGCACGTGGAACCCCTGCGGCCGCTGTGGATTCCCGTCAACAAGCACGGGTCGCAGAACAGCGACTACGCCCGGCGCTTCGACGAAGCGTTCGTCGGCGACCTGCCGGTCCTTACGTTCCCCGCGGGGCTCTGCTCGCGCCGCATCGGGGGCCGCGTCACCGACCTCGACTGGAAACCCAACTTCATCAAAAAGGCCGTCGCATCGCAGCGGGACATCGTGCCTATCTTCGTCGAAGGGCACTTGTCGAACTTCTTCTACCGGATTGCGCAGGCACGCAAGGCGCTCGGTATCAAGGCGAACATCGAAATGCTGTGGCTGCCCGACGAAATGTTCTCGCAGTCGGGCCGCCATTTCCGGCTCGTCGTGGGCGACCCGATTCCCGTCGGGGAGCTCCAACGGTTCGGTTCGTTGCGCGAACAGACCGAAGAAGTACGCAGAAAAACCTATTTTTTGGAAAAAACGCTCGCCGCACTGCCGGATAAAAGGTAATTTTCCTATTTTTGCGCCATGCAAACACTATCCGAACAGCCCATCGCGCCACCCGTGGACCGGGCCCTGCTGCTGCAGGAGCTGACGCCCGAGCGCAAAATCCGCGATACGAAGAAAGCCGACAACGAAATCTATATTTTCGCCGCAGCCGAATGCCCGGCGCTGATGCGCGAAATCGGGCGCCTGCGCGAACTGGCGTTCCGCGGCGCCGGGGGCGGCACCGGCTGCGAAGTCGACATCGACGAGGAAGACCTCGCGGGCGACGGCTACTACCAGCTTATCGTCTGGGACCCCGCGGCCCAGGAAATCGTGGGCGGCTATCGGTTCATCGTCTGCACCTCCCCGCACCCGCGCCACCTCTCGACCGAACACTATTTCCGTTTCAGCGAGAAGTTCCGGCGGCGCTTCCTGCCCCGCACCATCGAGCTGGGCCGCTCGTTCGTGCAGCCCGCCTACCAGGCCCGCCAAAACTCCAAGAGCCTCTATGCGCTGGATAATCTGTGGGACGGTCTCGGAGCGCTCATCGTGCTGAACCCCAAGGCAAAATATCTTTTCGGCAAGGTGACCATGTACACCACCTACAAGTCCGTGGCACGCAATGCGCTGATTTGGTTCCTGCGCCACTATTTCCCCGACCGCGACCGGCTGGTCGAGGGCATCCACCCGCTCCAGCTCGACTTGAACGACCCCTACTACGAACAGTTCTTCACGGGGGAGAACTACCAAGAGAACTACCGGATTCTCATTCAGAAAATCCGCGAATTCAACGAGAATATCCCGCCGCTCATCAACGCCTACATGAACCTTTCGCCCACCATGCGGGTGTTCGACACGGTTTCCAACCCCGATTTCGGCAACGTCGAGGAGACGGGGATTCTGATTACCATTCCCGACATCTACACCGAAAAGCGCGAACGCTACACCCGGTGGATCGGCTGGCGGCGCAACCTCAAGGCCCGCCGCGAGGCGTTCCGCCTGCACCTGATCGACCACATGGAACGCAGGAAAAAGAAAAAGGCCGAAGCAGGATTAAAAATTAAAAATTAAAAATTAAAAATCCATATAAGACGAAAAGGAGAGAGAGCTCAGGGCCCTTTCTCCTTTCTTTTTCAAACGGATTTTTAGTTTCAGTTCGACGCGGCCAGGCTCGACGGGGTGACGCCCTGCGAATCGCGGGCCCAGTCGCCCCGGGCGCGCAGCACCTGCTCCACGATGTCGCGCACGGCGCCCGCGCCGCCTGCAAACTGCGACACGTAGCGCGACGCTTCGACCACCTCGGGCGCCGCATCGGCCGGGCAGACCGGAATCCCCACTTCGCGCATGCACTCCAGGTCGGGAATGTCGTCGCCCATGTAGATGACGTTCGCCGGGTCGATTCCCTCGCGGCGGAAATAGTCGCGCAGGGTGGTTATCTTGTCCATGCAGTCGAGGTGGTATTCCTTGATTCCCAGCATCTTCAGCCTGTTTTCCAGCGTCCGGCCCCGGCCGCCCGATATGACGCAGACCCGGTAGCCCATCTTGATGGCATAGGCCAGCGCATAGCCGTCCTTGGCGTTGTAGCGGCGGATAAAATCGCCCTCGACCGTGGGCACGATGCCCCCGTCGGTCATCACACCGTCCACATCGAAGACGAAGGCTTCGGTGCGGGCTATGTCCTCCTTGAAGTTTCCCATATGTGTTGGCTTATTGTCGTGTAAATCAGTCGCAGCAGTTCGTCGTCGAGCATCGCCGCGTGGCGTTCCTGCGTCGCAAGGTCGCCCCGCACGGCCGGACCCGTCTGCACGGCGGCGGGCGATGCGGCGTCGAGGGCCTTGGCCGTCGTCTCGGCGATAAGAGGTTTCAGCAAGCCGAAATCCAGCCCTGCGGCCTCCGTCAGCTCCGCACCCACGGCATACATGTGGTTCACGAAGTTGCAGACGAAGACGGCCGCAAGGTGCAGCCGCGCCCGCCGCGCCGAATCGGCCGCATGGACATGCCGCGTAATCCGCCGGGCGAGCGTCTCCAGCTCGGTTTGCAGCGCAGGCGTCGACGCTTCGATGAAGACCGGCAGGTCCGCAAAGCCGACCCGCCGCCCGCGCGTGAAAGTCTGAAGCGGATAGAACACGGCCCGCCGCGCGAACTTCGCCGGGAGCGCTTCCAGCGGCACGCACCCCGCCGTATGGGCCACAACGGCCCGTTCCGGTATCGGCAGCGCCGCCGCCACTTCGGCCACGGCACGGTCGCTCACCGCCAGCAGGTAGAGGTCGGCCTCGGCCAGCTCCTCCGGCCGGGTCGCCCAGCCGCAGCCCGCCAGCCCGGCCACTTCCTGCGCCCGGGCGGCGTTGCGTGCAAAGACCTGCACCAGCCGCAGGCCGCTGCCGGCTATCGCCCGGGCCAGCGATTCGGCCACATTGCCGCTGCCGATGATTACGATGCTATCCAATGAAAATCAAGAATTAAAAAATCCGACCGCAGTATTTCTGCAAGCAATTTCTAATTTTTCACCTTGGGTTTTTCGTTCCCCAGCAATTCGACTATCTTCACATTGTCCTTCGATTCGCGGGCACAGCGCTTGAGGTATTCCACTTCGCGGTCGATGCGCTGCAATTCGGGTGTCGGCGTCGGCACGAAACACTCCTGCCCCGACTGCTCCACGGCTTCGAGAATGCCGTAGACCGTCAACGAAGCGATGTCGTGCGCCGGAATGTAGGCCATTTCGCGTTCGTTCTCGGTCATCGGCACCGCCAGCAGCTGCCCGGCCTGCACCAGCTGATAAAGAACATCGTTCACGATGCGCGTCGGCAGTTCCAGCCGCTGCCGGATCGTCTCCGCCGGGATCGCTCCGCCGTGACTGCGCAGATAGTCCACCACCGTCAGCATGACCGCCAGCAGGAGCTTGCGGCGCTGGTCATAGCTCACCAGCAGCGATTCGCGCTCCTCGCAGAAACGCGAAATATTCTGGTAGGCGAACGACAGTTCGCCACCGAACAGCAGAATCTCCCACGAGGTCTGCATCCAGATAAGGAACAGCGGCAGCGCCGCGAAACTGCCGTAGATGGCATTGTACGACGTCATCCATCGCTGCACGTACAGATAACCCCATTGGAACAGCGCAAAGGCGGTTCCGGCCACGATGCCCGCCATCAGAGCGCTTGAGAGGCGCACCCGGGCGTTGGGAATGACCATGTAGAAGAAGGTGAACATCCCCCAGATGACCGTCACCGAAGCCAGCCGCGAAAGCAGCGTCCACTGCCAGCCGTCGCCGAAACCGAGCAGCTGGCGGGCATAGCCGCCCAGCGCCCCCGCGATGACCCACAGAATCGGCACTATCATGACGATGGCGATGTAGTCGCTCCATTGGCGGGCGATACTGCGTTCGACCTTGACCTCCCAAATGTTGTTGAAAGCGTTCTCGATCGACCCGAACACCCGTATCACGGCCCAGAACAGCATGACCAGCGCCACGACCGCCACCACACCGCCCTGCGTGCGGGCCAGCGCCTTTTCTGCGAACGTGACCACGTAGTCGATCATCTCGGGGCTCTGCGGAAAAAGGCCGTAGAGACCCTGGACCAGCCCGTCGGCCAGCCCGAAGCCCTTGACCACGGCGAAGACCACCGCCAGAATCGGCACCAGCGACATGAGCGTGTAGAAAGTCAGCGCCGCCGAACGCACGATAGTGCCGTGCTCCAACAGCCCGCGGGCCGTGTAGAACAGCAGTTTGTACTGCTGGACCAGCCACCGCACCACCGGACTGCGCCACTCGCTGGCGTCGCGCCGGAAAATGGTGTCGGTGAAATAGGTGATTATCTGCTTGATTTTCAAAGTTCCGAATGTTTAGTATCCATGATGCAGGTTTTCCCGCCTCGGCTGCCCCCGCTCCCTACAAAAGTAGTCATTTCAGACGGACCGTCCAAAAGCGGCCGTCGATTTTCGTGAAAGCCAGCCGCACGTCGTCGCCCGGGCGCAGCTGCGTGCGGCGCATGATTTCGTCGGCCGACAGCGGGAAGTCGCGCTTGAGTATCGTCGCACCCCGGCCGCTCAATTCGCGCCGCAGCCGCCGGGGGTCGTAGGGCTCGACGGCCTCGATTGCGAATACCTTGCCGAGCACTTCCTCGGGCTTCCGCACCGAGAATCCGAAGCCGTTGTCGCTCCAGATGTCGGCCTTTCCGGCCAGTTGAAGCCGCGCCAGCCGGGCTTTCTGCAGCGCTGCATCGGGCACCGTCAGCCACGCATAGCGCTGCGGGTCGAACGTTTCAGGAAGCGGCACCGAAGCACCGGGGCACGCAGTGAATTCGCGGTCCGGATTGCCGAGTGCCGTGGCCGTCACGGCCGGGCCGTTGCCATCGTCGTAGACCAGCACCTCCTTGCATTCGCCCTCCAGCGAGACCACTTCCACACGGCTCTGCGGAAAGAGCCGCAAGGCTTCGCCGACGTCGAACAGGGGCGAATTCTTCAGACACAGCCGCCCCGCGACCCGCCGGATTGCAGGCAGCAAGGCCGGAACCGAAGGCGAACAATCCTCCAGCCGCACCAGCTTGCGGCCCGTCGCCGAACGGCGGTCGGGATCGGCGTAGACCCAATCGAACCGCTCCTGCGTCCGGGCCAGGTACTCCTCGGCCGGAGCGCAGACGACCTCCACGTTCGCAACGCCCAGCCGCCGGAAATTCTCCTGCGCAATGCGGGCCAGCACGGCGTCGCGTTCGAGCGTCACCACCCGGCCGAACCTGCGGCTGAGCGCCAGAGCATCGACCCCCAGCCCGCACGTAAGGTCGAGCACCGCATCGCCCGCAATGTTCTTGTGCTCCGCACAGCGTTCGCTCGACGCCTGCTCGAACGCCAGCGGCGGCAGGATACACTGCGCGGCGGCATACGACGGCAGTTTCCGCGCCGCGCGTTGCAGATATTTGACCTGCGTGGCGACAATCCGCGCATGGGGCACCCGCGCGTCGAGCGCCACTTCCAGCGGGTCGCGGCCGCGGTTTTCCGCTACGGCACGGGTCACCGCACCGCTCACCAGCAGTTCGTATTCCTCGGGGGCAATCATACGGGCAAATGTACGCTTTTTTTCGGTTTGCACCACCACGCCGCCGTCGCACCCGCAAAAAGCAGGTAGCAGACCGCCGTTCCTCCGGCCGACAGCGTATATTCCACCGCTCCGCCCGGCAGCGACGCCACCCCGCGGGCCAGCGCGTTCAGCGCCCAGGCCGCCGCTTCGCCGACCGCAGGCACTCCCGGCACCAGCAGGCCCAAAACCCCGCAGCACACCACCACGCCCGCCAGCGGGACGACCGCCGGATTGAGCAGCAGCCCCGCCACGGGAACGATGCCGAACGCATGGGAGACCAGCGGTGCCGTAGCCGCCGAAGCCGCGAGCCCGACGACGAGGGTTCCCGAAAGCGCATCGACCGCCAGGCGGCCCGTCCGCAGCCGTCGGCACATCGGCACAGCCCACGCAAGGATAGCCGCCACGGCCACGAACGAAAGCTGAAACCCGATGTCGCCGATCCAGGCAGGATTCCACAGCAGCATGCCCAGCGCTGCCGCGGCAAGGGCATTCAGCGCGACATATTCCGAACCCGACGCGACCGCCAGCTGCAGCAGCGAGCACATGACGGCCGCCCGCACGGCGCTGGGCGGAAACCCCGCGGCCGCGACATAGAGCCACACGCACCCCACGGCCAGCGCATCGCGCAGCAGGTGACCCCGACGCCACAGCGTCAGCCCCCGCAGCACCCAGTTCGCCAGCAGGAAAACAAGCCCCGTGTGGAGCCCCGACACGGCCAGCAGGTGCGACATGCCGCTGCGGGCATAGGCCGTCCGCAGTTCGGGCCCGATACCACTGCGGTCGCCCGCCGTCATGGCCCGCACCACCGCCCCGGCATCGCCAGAGCCGCAAACCCGTTTCATCCGAGCCGCCGCCAGCAGATGCAGCCCCGGACGGCTGCCGGGCACCCGTTCGACGGGTTCATAAGCCGAAAACCAAAGCGTTCCGGCCACGCCGCGGCGCACCATCAGCCGCCGATAGCTTTCCGGACCGCCCCGAAGCGGATAGATTTTGCCCATGCCGCGAATCGCACCTCCGTCGGGCAGCATCGCCGACGAATCGGCCCGCAGCAGCACCAGGTCGTCGGCCGGATGCCACCCCTCCTCCGACGGCAGGCGCCACGCCCGGACGCGCCCCGCAGCCGCCACCGAACGGCTCCTCAACGAGGGCAGTTCCTCCATTTCGACCTGCCATTCGCAGAAGACCCCCGCCGGAACCGTCCGCACGGGCGCATGCAGCTGACCGGCACCCCACCCGGCGGCCACCAGCAACCCGACGGCCGCAACCCACGAACGCAACAGCAGCGCCAGCGCTCCGCACAACAAAAAAGCCGCGGCGAACAACCACCACGGCACTGCGAAATACTCCGCCAGCACAATTCCCGCCGCGAACGGCACCAGCGCTTTCACCATCGGAAGGGACTTCATCGTTCGCACTCCCACGCTTTGAGATACTTGTCCTCCTTGGAGTGCATCTGCCTATTGGCGCGGGGCGTTTTGTCGCGCTGGCCGCAGAGGTGCAGAAGCCCGTGGACCACCACCCGGCGCATCTCCTGCAAGCGTGTGGCGCCGTACTGCCGTGCATTGTCGGCCACGGTCTCCACGTCGATGAAGACGTCGCCCGAGACCACGCGCGAACCCTTCCGGTCGCTGTAATCGAACGTTATGACGTCCGTAAAATAATCGTGCCCCAGATACTGGCGGTTCATCTCCAGCAGGCGGCGGGCCGAACAGAAGATGTAGTTCACGTCGCCCAGCGTGTAGCCCTCGCTCTCGGCCACAGCGCGCAGCCAAGCCGCCGTGCGCCGCTTCTGCGGCAGCCGGTAGGAGCAGTCGTCGGTATAGTAGCGTATCATTTCTTGAAACAGTTTTCCGCCAGCAGACGCTGCGACGGGTCGGGCGGGTAGATGCCGAAAACGAGCTTGTATTCGACCTGCATCGTCAGCGCGTCGACCCCCGAACCGATGATGCCGATCTGCTGGTTGCGGGCCACTTTCTGCCCTTTCTCGACCGTGACGGCACCCAGGTTGGCATAGGAGGTGATGTATTCGCCGTGGGCGATGAAGACGTCGAACTTGTCGGTGATGCGGTTGCGCTTGATTTCCACCACCTTGCCCTCGTAGATGGAGACCACGTGCGCCCCCTTGGGACCCACGATTTCGGCCATGTTCTCGCGGTAGCGCTTCACCCGGCCCGAAGCCACCGGAAGCCGCAGGCCCGAAGTGCTCGACGAGAACGACGCGCCCGCCTTGTTGCCCTTGGTCAGCTTGCGCAGGGCACTGATGGCCACGCTCAGCTGCTGCTGCTGTGCCACCTTGCGCTGCAGGGCCGTTTTCTCGCGCTCCGACATCCGGCGGATTTCCGACCGTGCATTGCGGGCGTCGCGTTCGAGGTCCTTCTTCTGCGTCGCCAGCTTGCGGGTCACCGCGTCAAGCGACTTCTGGCGGGCCGCCAGCTTCTCCTTTTCGGTCCGGACCTGGTCCGAAAGGGTGGTTATCTCCTCCAGCTTGCGTTCGCGCATGGCCGCGATTTCGCGCAGCGCGGCGATTCTGCGTGCCATGTCCAGGAAGTCGCGCGACGAAAAAAGATAGGTGAGGTAATTCTGGTGGCGATAGTTGCGGTACGATTCGCGCACCATCTCGGCATATTCTTCGCGGTGGCGGCGGCAAGCCGTCGTCAGGTCGCCAGCCAGCCGGTCCTTGCGCCGGATTTCTTCGCGCAGCAGCTGGGCCTGCTTCTCGGTCTCGTCCATCAGCCGGATGCGCGATTCGATTTGCCGCGCCAGCCGCCGGGCCCGCTCTTCGGTTGCGGCACGGCCTTTCTTCAGCTTGGCAATCTGCTGTTCCTCGGCCGCGATTTTCTTTTCGAGCGATGCGATGACACGCTTCTGCTCCTCGATGCGGCGGTCGTTCTGCGCCACGGCCGAACAAACCGGGAACAGCAACAGGAGGGTCAGCAGAATACGGAACGGTTTCATCGGCGGGTCATTTCTTTTTGGCGGATTCCACGCGCCGGGCGATAGCCGCGGCATCGTAGCCCTTTTCGAGCGCCTTGCGCCAATAGGTTTCGGCCATGAAGCGTTCGCCCAGCGCATCGAGGATGTCGCCGTAGTGGACCAGCAGCTCCGGGCTGTTGCGGTTGTCGAGCGCCACGGCCTGCTGCATGATTTTGCGCGCCTCCTCGGTGCGGCCCAGCCGGAACAGCACCCACGCATGGGTGTCCAAGTAGGTGGGATTGTTGTCCGTCAGCGCCACGGCCCGGCTCGACATGGCGAGGGCCTTTTCGAGCTCCCGGTCCTCGACAGCCAGGAAATAGGCATAGTTGTTCAGCACCAGCGGATTGTCGGGCAGGAGCTTCAGACTGCGGTCGTAGGCCCGGAAACAGGCATCGAGCGCCCTGCGCCGGGCGGCCGCAGAACGGGCCGTCGGCGATTCGTCGGCGGGTGCGGAACCCACGGCCATCTGGTGCCACGTGTCGCCCGTCAGCCCCCAGATCACCCCGCGGAGCGAATCGGTATCGGCCAGCCGCAGCGACGCCCGGTAGGCTTCGAGCGCCGGACCGTAGCGCTTGGAATAACTCAGCGCGTTGCCCTTGGCGATGTGGAAAACCGGACGGTCGGGGAAGAGCGTCAAGGCGCGGCCGACGTAAAGTTCGACCGAATCGGGCCGCCGCAGGTAAGTCTCGATGTCGATGACCGAAGTGAAGTAGTCTTCCTCGGGCGGCGTGTCGTGGGTGTGCAGCTTGTAGAGTTCGAGCGCCTGCTGCAACTGGCCCGACGCGATCAGATGGCGGGCATAGAGCTCCACGGCCTGCTTGTCGCGCGGATAGCGGATGGCCAGCATCGACGCCAGGTCGTTGAGCTGGATGTAGAATTCGCGGTAGAAACGGGTGTCGGAGGTAAACTGCCCGAAGCGCGCGACCTTGCTTTCCAGCGGCATGGCGTCGAGGGCGAACATGCGTTTGGTCACGGCCAGCATCGAACGGAAATCGCGGCGGTCGTTGTAGTAGTCCGAGAGCGCCGCGAGGGTGGCGAGCGACGTCGAATCCGCTTCCAGCGCCTTGCCGTACTCGGCCAGCGCCAGCGAATCCTTGCCCGTGCGGGCGTAGAGCCCGGCCAGTACCACGCGGTTGGCGGCATCGTAGGGCGCCGCATCGACCATCGCACGGGCCTCGGCCACCGCCTTGTCGGTCTGATGGGTGGACAGCAGCAACTGCCGCTTCATGTTGCTCAGCACCGGAATCCGCCCGAAGCGCATCTCGGCCGAATCAAGAGTGGCGATAGCCGCGAAAGGCTGGTGGCTCAACTCATAGAGAGCCGCGAGAATGCGGTAGTTGTCGGGATTCTTGGGGTCGGCCTGCCGCAGGTCGCGGAAGACCCCCAGCGCCCGGCCGTACTGTCCCGAATAGACCAGCGCCTGCCCGTAGAGCGAATGATACCACAGATTGGCTGTGTCGATGCGGTGGGCCCGGAGCGCCAGTTCGGCCGCCTCGGCAGGCGCCTTGTCGATGCGCTCCACAGCCAGCTCGTAGTAAGCCGGCGCGAACGCCGAATCGACCCGGAGAGCCTCCGCGAAAAGCTCGCGCGCCCGGACCGAATCGCCCGCTATGGCGTGCTGCTTGATGCCCTCGGTATAGAGGTAGACGCTGCGCAGCGAATCGGCCCAGACGGGCGCAGGCGAGGGGCTCTTCCCGGCCGCCGAAACCGTCAGGAAGAACGCCGCACACACGAACGATATGGCTGCCGGGCGTCTCATCGCATTCAGAGCGCCTCGTCGAACTGGTGCAGGAAGCGCACGTCGTTCTCGAAATAAAGGCGCAGGTCTTTCACTCCGTATTTGAGCATGGCGATGCGTTCAATCCCCATGCCGAAGGCGAAACCCGAATACTTCTGCGGGTCGATGCCGTTGGCCTCCAGCACATTGGGGTCGACCATGCCGCATCCCATGATTTCGAGCCATCCCGTACCCTTGCAGACCGGGCACCCCTTGCCGCCGCAGAGGTTGCACGACACGTCGACTTCGGCCGACGGCTCCGTAAAGGGGAAGTAGGAGGGGCGCATGCGGATAACGGCCTGCTCGCCGAAGATTTCCTTGGCGAAGTAGAGCAGCGACTGCTTCATGTCGGCGAACGACACCCCCTCGTCGATATAAAGGCCCTCGATCTGGTGGAAAATGCAGTGCGCGCGGTAGGAAATCGCCTCGTTGCGGAACACGCGGCCCGGGCAGATTACGCGAATCGGCGGTTTCTGATGCTCCATGGTCCGGACCTGGATCGACGAAGTGTGGGTCCGCAGCAGGATGTCGGGATTCTTCTCGACGAAGAACGTGTCCTGCATGTCGCGGGCCGGGTGCTCGGGCGGGAAGTTCAGCGCCGAGAAGACATGCCAGTCGTCCTCGATTTCGGGACCCTCGGCCACCGTGTAGCCCAGCCGCGAGAAGACCTCGACGATTTGGTTCCGCACCAGCGAAATGGGATGGCGCGACCCTAACTGCTGCGCCGAACCGGGCCGCGTGAGGTCGCCCGACGAAGCGGCCGTGTCGCTCACGGCGTTCTGCAGCTCCTCGCGCAGGGAACCGATGCGCGCCGTGGCTTCGTTTTTGAGCCGGTTGAGCTGCTGGCCCAACTCCCGCTTGAGTTCGGGAGCCACCGTCTTGAACTCCTCCATGAGCGCGTTCAGTTCGCCTTTCTTGCCCAGAATCCGGATGCGGAATTCCTCGATTTCGGCCGCGGCCTTGGGTTTGAACTCTTCGACAAGTCGCAGAAGTTCATTGATTTTGTCGGTCATATTTTGTCAGTTTATCCTTTTTGCCTACTTTTGGCTTCCCCCGCCCTGCGGAAAGGGGCTTTAACATGCAAAGTTAGAAAAAATTTCAGATGCACCGCAAATATCTTTTTCTTCTTCTTGCCCTCCTCCCGGCGTTCGGCCCTGTCCGCGCCCAGGAGCCGGCTCCCGCGGCCGGCCGCCACGGCATAGGCGTCGTCATGAGCGGCGGCGGCGCCAAGGGGCTCTACCACATCGGCGTACTCGAAGCGCTCGAAGAACAGGGCGTGCCCATCGACTGCGTGGCGGGAACCTCGATGGGCTCCATCGTCGCGGCCATGTACGCCGCAGGCTATTCTCCGGCCGAAATGCGAGCCATCGTCTCGTCGGGCGTGGTCAAGGAGTGGGTCTCGGGGCGCATCGACCCCACCCGCTACCTCTCCTACCACCGGCAGCTGAGCCGCAAACCCTCCATCGTCAGCTTCCGGTTCGACATGAGCAAGCCCAGCGGCAAGTTCCGCGTGCCGACCAACCTGATTTCGTCCACCCAGATCGACATGGCTTTCGCCGAGCTTTTCGCCCCGGCGACGGCCGCTTCGCGGGGCGATTTCGACCGGCTGATGGTCCCGTTCCTCTGCGTGGCGAGCGACATGAACCAGCGCGTCCCGGCCGTCCTCGACAGCGGCGACCTCGGCGAAGCGGTCCGCTCGTCCATGTCCATCCCGCTGGTGTTCAAGCCCATGACCCGCGATTCGATGCTGCTCTACGACGGCGGCATCTTCGACAATTTCCCGTGGAAGCCGCTCGACGAACGGTTCCGGCCCGAATTCATCATCGGGTCGATCTGCACCAAGGGCAACGCACCCCCGAGCCCCGAAAGCAGCCTGTTCGACCAGGCGTTCATGCTGGCCATGCAGGACACCGACTACACCCTGCCCGAAGAACGCAGCATCACCATCCGCCGGGGCATCGAGGTCGGGATGCTCGACTTCGACCAGGCCGATGCCATCATGGACACGGGCTATGCCGATGCCATGGCCGCCATGCCGCAGATTCTGGCACGCATCGGCACACGCCGCACCCCCGAGGAATGCGCCGCCCGCCGCGAGGCTTTCCGCGCCCAATGCCCGCCGCTGATCTTCGACGACTACCGTTTCGACGGTCTCACTCCGGCACAGCGCGCCTACATCCGCGACATCATCAAGGTCGACCGCCGCACGTCGGGCGGGCAGCGCGAAATGGAGTTCGGCGAACTGCGCGACAACCTTTACAGCGTGCTGGTCGACGGCGATTTCACCATGGAATACCCGTCGGTGCGCTTCGATTCGGTCCGCGACCGCTATTCGTTCCGCACCCGGCTGGGCAACAAACCCAATTTCCGGCTCACGATCGGCGGCAACGTCTCCTCGACCCCCTTCAACCAAATCTATCTGGGAATCGACTACCAGGCCGTCGGCCGCACGGCCCAGCAGTTCGACCTCGATCTCTACCTCGGCCCGCTCTACACGTGGGGCACCGTCGGGGGCCGCACCGATTTCTACATGCGGTATCCGGTCTTTTTGGAGTATTCCTACGTCTTTTCGACCAGCAACTACGGCCACGGCTCGTTCGGCCGGCTCACCAAGGTCAACAACATCCAGTCCGTCAAGGAGGGCCAAAGTTTCCTGACCCTCGGAGCCGGAATTCCGCTCACACGCCGCAGCGTGCTGATGGTCCACGCCAACGGCGGCCGCATCAACTACCGCTACGAATCCGAACGCCAGCCCGCCGACGACACCGACCAAACGCGCTTCAACTTCCTCGGGGTCAAGGCCGAAGTGGCACGCAACACGCTCGACAAATTCCTCTATCCGCGGCGCGGCACCGACCTTTCGTTCTCGCTCGCCTATGTCCGCGGGCTCGACAAGTTCCGGCCTTTCGAGACGCACCGCTTCACCCAAAAACGGACCCGGCAATGGTTCGGCGGCCGCTTTTCGTGGGACGCCTATTTCGACATCCCGGCGTGCCGCTGGTTCTCGCTCGGGTTCGACATCGACGCCGTAGCCACGACGCTGCCCGACTTCACCACCGATGCCGCGACCCTCATGGCGATGCCGGCCTACGCCCCGGTCTCCCACGCGCGGATGATTTACATGCCCGATTTCCAGGCCCGGCGGTTCATCGCCGGAGGAGCCATGCCCACTTTCGACATCCTGCCCAACTTCTTCTTCCGCACGGGCATCTACGCCATGTACCGCGAACGGCACGACTTCCCCACGCTCTCCGGCCGCCCGGACCGACAGTGGCACTACATCGCCGAGGCTTCGCTGGTCTACCATACGCCCATCGGACCCGTGAGCCTCGCGCTCACCAAATACGACCTCCACGACTGGAAAAATATGTATCTGACGTTCAACCTGGGGTACCCCATCTTCGCCCCGAAAGGAACGTTTTATTAAGGTCAAAAGTGAAAGGTGAAAGGTGAAAAGGAGAGACCCGGCCTGTGAAAGCCGGGTCTCTCCTTTTCGTCGAAAGCGTGTCTACCAGATAATCACCCGCTTCTCCTCGGGCAGGAACATCGCGCCGTCCGTAATGCCGAACGCATCGTAAAACGACTGCAAGTTGCGCAGAGTGGCATTCACGCGCCATTTGCCGAGCGAATGCACGTCGATTTTGGTCAGACGGGCGATCTCCTCGTCGCGGATGTTCTGGGCCCACAGCGTCGCATAGCCCAAATAAAAGCGCTGGGCGTCCGTAAATCCGTCGATCGGGGCCGGGGCATCCTTACCCTCCAGCGAGTTGTTATAAGCCGTCCAGGCCACGCGCAAACCGCCCTGGTCGGCAATGTTCTCGCCGAGCGAGAGCGAACCGTTGGCGTAGAGGGCCGGCTGACCGTCCTTGGCGGGCAGTACCTCGATGGCGTCGAACTGCTTGACCAGCACGTCGGTCTTGGTCTTGAACGCTGCGGCGTCGGCGTCGGTCCACCAGTTGTTCATGTTGCCGTCCTTGTCGAAATGGCGGCCCTGGTCGTCGAATCCGTGGGTCATTTCATGACCGATGACCACACCGATGGCTCCGTAGTTGACCGCATCGTCGGCCGCAGGGTTGAAGAACGGCGGCTGGAGAATGGCGGCCGGGAAACAGATTTCGTTGGTCGTGGGGTTGTAGTAGGCATTGACCATCTGCGGCGGCATGTGCCACTTGGCCTTGTCCACGGGCTTGCCCAGCTCGGCGAAGTTGTCGGCCGTATACCACGCGTTGGCCCGCTTGAGATTCTCCCAATAGCTCTTCGTCGGGTCGATTTCGAGCGTCGAATAGTCTTTCCACTTGTCGGGATAACCGATTTTCACCGTGAACGAAGCCAGCTTCTCCTGCGCGCGGGCCTTGGTCTCGGCCGACATCCAGTCCAGCGCGTCGATATGCTGCGAAAGCGCCGTCTGAAGATTCTTCACCAGCTCCAGCATCCGGGCCTTGTCCTCCTCGGGGAAGTACTTGGCCACATACATTTCGCCCACGGCTTCGCTCAGCAGCGAGTTGGGCACCGACATGGCGCGCTTCCAGCGGGGACGCTGTTCCTGGCGGCCCGACATCTGACGGCCGAAGAAGTCGAAATAAGCCGCGTAGGTGTCGTCGTCCACGTAGGGCGCCGCGCTGGTGATGGTCTGGGCCGCGAGATAGTTTTTCACCGTTGCAATCGGCTCGGTCTTCAGCAGGCGGTTCACAGCGGCCAGCACCTCGGGCTGACCCACGATGATACGGTCGAATTCACCGCAGCCCACACCTGCCAAGTAGGCGTCCCAGTCGATGGCGTCGTAACGCTTCATGAACTCCTTCTTCGACATGGGGTTGTACATCGCAGCCACGTCGCGCAGCTGCACGTTCGAGCGGAACGCCTCGGCCATCTTGGTCTCGAAATCGAGCACCGACGCGGCGCGCTCGTCGGCCTTGTCGAACCCGGCCAGCGAGAACAACTGCGTCAGACAGGCGACATACCCCTCGCGCAGGGCGGCATTTTCCGCATCTAAGTAATAGTCGCGGTCGCCCATGCCCAGTCCCGACTGCGAAACATAGAGCGCATTCATGTTGCTGTTCATCAGATCGCTCTCGACGCCCATCGCAAAGAGCGGATTGCCCGTCGTCCGGTGCAGGTCGGCCACCACGGGAGCCGCGTCCTTGACGGTGCGGATGCCGCTAATGCGGTCCAGGTCGTCCTTGACCGGGGTGAGCGCCTGCGCGTTGAGCCGCGCCGAATCGAGCCCCATTTTGTAGAGGTCCGAAATCTTCTGCTCCACGGAACCGGGCGCAGCTTTCTGGGCTGTCATCCCGGCAAACAGGTCGTTGATACGCTTCTCGTTGTTGTCGCGCAGCATGTCGAACGACCCGTAACGCGAATACTCGGGTTTGAGCGGATTGTTCTTCTGCCAGCCGCCCGTGGCATACTGGTAGAAATCGGCGTTGGGCGCCGTGGCGGTGTCGAAGTTCGCCGCGTCGATGGCCGGCATCTTCGGAGCGTTGTGGCAGCCTGCCATACAAGCCATTGCAGCCATCATAAGAATTCTTTTCATTCGGTTGTCGTATTTTTGTGTATTCCGGTTTCTTCTTTCCGACGAAAAAAGCCGCCTTTCGGGCGGCCTTTTTCTGATTTAGTCGCGGATGGCCGCTACACCCGGCAGGTCGCCGAACTCGATGTATTCGAGCAGCGCGCCGCCGCCCGTCGAGATGTAGGAGACCTGGTCGGCCAGGCCGAACTTGTTGACGCAGGCCACCGAATCGCCGCCGCCGATAAGCGAATAGGCGCCGTTCTTGGTAGCCTCGGCGATAGCGAGCGCCACCTCCTTGGAGCCCGTAGCGAACTTGTCGATCTCGAACACGCCCACGGGACCGTTCCACAGGATGGTCTTGCAGCCGAGGATATGCTCGCGGAAAGCCTTCTTGCCCTCGTCGGCGATGTCGACACCCTCCCAGCCGTCGGGAATGTCGTTGGCCGGAGCGGTCTTGGTGTTGGCGTTCTGCGAGAAGTCGTCGGCAATCAGTGCGTCGGGCGACATGACGAGCTTCACCCCTTTCTGCTTGGCCAGCTCCAGAATTTCGAGCGCCACGGGGAACATGTCGGGCTCGCAAATCGACTTGCCGACCTTACCGCCCTGCGCCGCCGCAAAGGTGTAGGTCATACCGCCGCCGATGACGATCGAATCGCACGTCTCGATGAGGGCCTTGATGACCCCGATTTTCGACGACACCTTCGAGCCGCCGATAATGGCGCAGAACGGACGGGCGGGGTTCTCCATGACGGCGGCGATGGCCTTGACCTCGCGCTCCATCAGGTAGCCGAACATCTTGTCGTTGGGGAAATACTTGGCAATCAGATAGGTCGAAGCGTGCTTGCGGTGCGCCGTGCCGAACGCGTCGTTCACATAGCAGTCGCCCAGCGAAGCCAGCTTCTTGACGAACTCTTTCTGCGGACCCTCTTTCAGCGCTTTCTTGGCCGCGTCCTTCTCCTCCTTGGTGGCGTCCTCGGCCAGACCGCGGGGCTTGCCCTCCTCCTCGGCGTAGAAACGCAGGTTTTCGAGCAGCAGCACCTCGCCGGGCTTCAGATTCTTGGCCATCTCGGCGGCCTTTTCACCCATGCAGTCGCCTGCGAAAAGCACCTTGGTCCCGAGGTTTTTCTCGATGGCCGGAACGATCTGCTCCAGCGAATACTTCGGGTCGGGGTTCTTCTTGGGACGCCCCATGTGCGACATCAGAATGACCGAACCGCCCTCCGACAGCACTTTCCTGATGGTCGGAATGGCCGCGCGGATGCGGGTGTCGTCCGTCACCTCGCCCTTGTCGTTGAGGGGCACATTGAAGTCCACGCGAATCAGCGCGCGCTTGCCCTTGAAATCGTAATTGTCGATCGAAATCATAGCCGTTTGATTTTTAGTTATATCGTTATGCTTTCTCTGTCTCCGTGGAAGATGCCGCAAATTTATGAAAAATTTTTCGCAAATCTGTTATTTCTCTAACACAATCATATTCCATGCCCGCAACGGGGGTTCCATGCAGTCATAATCCGCACGGGGTTCGGCGGCTCCCCAGAATGACAAAGGGCAGCAGGATGTCATGTTGAGCGATAGCGAAACATCTGCGGTCATTAGATTCTTCGCTGTGCTCAGAATGACACTTGTTTCAGATTCTTAACCACGCTGTGCTTGTTTCCCTCCTACTTGCTCGGCATAGCCTCAACCGCAAAGTTCACCTTTCACGTTTCACCTTTAACTTTTCACCTTATCTGTACCTCACCCACCGGACCAGCTCCTTGAGGGTCGGTTTCTTGCCGTACATGAAGATTCCCACGCGGTAGATTTTAGCGGCGAGCCACACCATCCCCACGAACGAAACGTAGAGCAGAGCCAGCGACAGACCGACTTCCCACAACGGGATGTCGTAGGGGATGCGGGCCATCATCACCACGGGCGAGGTCAGCGGAATCATCGAAAACCAGAACGCCAGCTGCGAATTGGGATCCTTGATAACGGCCAGCATCGCCAGCAGGGCCAGGATGATGGGCAGCGTGATGGGCATCTGCAGCTGCGACGCATCCTGCACGTTGTCCACCGCCGAACCGACCGCCGCAAACATCGCCGAATAGAGCAGATAGCCCCCGAATACGAAGAGCAGCAGGCAGACGAATATCTTCACCACATAGCCCATGTCGGTCATCGCCGCCACGGCCGACAGCATGTTCGGGTCCACACCGCTCGCAGCGGCCGCCTCGGGCATCCCCGCCTGCATGGCCTGCGCTCCGGCCATCACGTCGGACGGCATCAGCGAGGGAATCAGCACGCTGCCGGCCCCGCATATCAGCACGCCCCACACCACGATCTGCACCACGGCCACAAGCGCCACGCCCAGAATCTTGCCCAGCATCAGGTCGAACGGCCGCACCGACGAGACCATGACTTCCAGCACGCGGCTGTTCTTCTCCTCGATGACCGACTGCATGACCATCGAACCGTAAATCAGCAGGAACATGTAGAGCATGAAACCCAGCACGTAGCCCAGCGCCGTAGCCACCACCGACGACTGCGCCTGCGAATCCTCCTCCTGCGACTTGTCGTTGCGGTAGGTCTGCATCACGACCGTCGTCTTCACTTCGTCGAGTATCTGCGAGAGGTTCTCGATGTTGTAGCCCTTGAGTTTTTCGGCTTCCAGGATCTGTTCGATTTGGCCCGTGATGTTGCTTTCGACCGTCAGCGACGACGACGAATTGGCGTACAGACGCACGCTGTTGGGGTTGGTCAGAATGTCGCGGCCGATGCAGAGCACCCCGAAACGGTCGGTCAGCTCGCGCCGCGCTTCATCGGGAGCAAGGTCCGTCGGCTCGAACACCAGTTCGTCGCCGTTTTGCAGCCGGGACGCCACCAGGCCGCTCTCGTCGACCACGGCAATCCGCTTTCGGTCGCCGCGCGAAAACTGCATGATGAGCGCCGGGGCGGCCATCAGACCGAGCATCAGCACAGGCATCAGCAGGGTAGTGACAATGAAAGATTTCTTGCGGACGCGCTCGTTGAATTCGCGCCCTATGATAAGCAATACGTTCGACATGGATTTATGCGTTTATATTGTTTTTCAGGCAGTTTTTCATCGAGAAACAGCGACATTCCGAGCATTCTTCCGTTCTCCCGTCCTTTCTGTCATTCCGAGGAGCATTGCGACGAAGAATCTTACGGGGCAGTCTCTCTCCTTACAAAGTGCCGTTCACGGCCCGGATGAAGATGTCGTTCATCGAGGGGATGATTTCGCGGAACGAACGCAGCTCGACGGTCTCGTTCACCGCCGCGATGACCCCACGGACCTCGTCGTCGTGCTCCACATGCAGTTTCAGCGTCCGGTAAAGCGATTCTTCGGCCGCGCCCTCCAATATCTCGCAGCGGTCCGCGAGCGCCTGCCGCAGGGCGCTTTCCTCGCCCCGGTAGGCAACCTCGAAGATATTCGCCCCGTGACGGCGGCGAATGTCGTCGACCCGGCCCGAAAGAATGTTGCGCGACTTGTTGATCAGCGTGATATGGTCGCAGATTTCCTCCACCGACGACATGTTGTGCGTCGAGAAGATGACCGTAGCCCCCTTGTCGCGCAACGCGAGTATCTCCTCCTTGAGCAGGTTGGCATTGATGGGGTCGAAGCCCGAGAACGGCTCGTCGAAAATCAGCAGCTCGGGCTCGTGCAGCACCGTGACGATGAACTGCACCTTTTGGGCCATGCCCTTGGAGAGCTCCTCCACCTTCTTGTCCCACCAGTTTTCGATGCCGAACTTCACAAACCACTGCTTCAGCCGCGCCGTCGCATCGCGCCGCGACAGCCCTTTCAGCCGGGCGAAGAAAAGCGCCTGTTCGCCCACCTTCATCTTCTTGTAGAGACCGCGCTCCTCCGGCAGATAGCCGATGCGGGCCACGTCGTCCGGGCGGATTTCGCGGCCGCCGAAAAACACCCGGCCGCTGTCGGGGGCCGTTATGCGGTTGATGATTCGGATCAGGGTCGTCTTGCCCGCTCCGTTCGGACCCAGCAGGCCGTAGACCGACCCGCGGGGTATGGCCAGCGATACGTCGTCCAGCGCCGTGTGGCGGGCGTAGCGTTTCGTGACATGTTCTGCCGTCAGCAAATCCATCGTTTCGAGTTTTATTCGGATTGGTTTGTTTCGTTTGCACAAGTGCCTATGGAATCGGGGCCGTCATTCCCGGCTTTCGTTTGTCGTTTCAAACGTTTCCTCTGATTCTGAGGAGCTCTCTCTATCATTCTGAGCGTCAGCAAAGCATCTTTCCTGTGGTACAGGTGTTAACTTCGCAACGCTTTGCGTTGCCATCTGCGGCGGCCCGCATCGAAGATGCGTCCGGCCCCAGCCGCCGCAGATGAATAGGGCCAATTGTCCGGTTCTTACTTTGTGCAGGTGAGCTTCTCCCGGTGGCCGAAACCCTGCCGTTTTCACGAATGCGGAACCTCGTAGAAACCACTGCGGACTTAATTGGGACAGTCCGCCACAGTTCCGAACCGGGCACCCCGCCGGCGTCCTCGTCCCGTCATTTTGAACGGCGTTCAAAGTCTGCAACGATTCGGCCGGGCCCCGCCTTTCTGCGACAAATGTAAAAACAAATTTTTGAATATCAAAAAATTTTTATCGTAATTCGATAAAAACAACCGCTGCCTGCCGACGCCACAGCCAACAAAAAACCTCCGGACACGCATTCGCATCCGGAGGGTTTTCGGGCAGGTTTTCTACCTCAGCAAAGCCCGAGCAACCTTGGCTCTGTACCCGGCCTATCGAAAACGTTCGTATCTATAAGACCTGCATTCCGCCAGTTGCCCCGAACCAACCTGGCCCGGTCGGCTTCAGTCCGAGCAGCCCGGCAACGTCTACTCCTCGATGAAATCAATGTTTACCTGCCGCTGGAACGATTCGTCCAACGAAATGGTGGTCTCCGTAGCCGCAACGCCCTGGATGCGCAGAATCCCCTCGAAAATCGTCTGCATGAGGTGTTCGTTGTCCACGCAGTAGAGCTTCACGAGAATATTGCCGCCGCCCGTCACGAAATGGCACTCCACGATTTCCGAAATCTCCTTGAGCCGCTCGACCGTCGGCTTGATCATCTGCGGGTCCTTGAGCGTGATGTTGATATAGGCGCAGACGTCGAATCCCATCACCTTGGGGTCCACGATAAGGCGGCTGCCCAGAATCACGCCCGAATCGGTCAGCTTGCGGATTCGCTGATGAATCGCGGCGCCCGATATGCCGCATTCGCGGGCGATTTCCAGAAACGGCATCCGCGCGTTGGCAATCAGATACTTGAGTATCCGGCGGTCTATGGCGTCCAGATTGGCTTTCGACATGGCTTTCTGTTTATTCGATGACTTTGAGTTCCTTGCCCACTTTGACGAAAGCGGCGATGCAGCGGTCCAACTGGTCGAACGTGTGCCCGGCGGATACCTGCACCCGGATGCGGGCCTGCCCCTTGGGCACGACAGGGTAGTAGAATCCCGTCACGAAGACCCCTTCGTCCTGCAATTTCGCCGCAAAATCCTGCGACAGCTTGGCATCGTAGAGCATGACCGCACAAATCGCCGACTGCGTCGGCTTGATGTCGAACCCGGCCGCCATCATCTTCGTGCGGAAGTGTTCCACATTGGCCACGAGCCGGTCGTGCAGTTCGTCGCTCTCTTTCAGCATCCGGAACATCTCGATTCCGGCGCCCACCACGGCAGGGGGCAGCGAATTCGAGAACAGATAGGGGCGCGAACGCTGGCGCAGCATATCGATAATCTCCTGGCGGCCCGTCGTGAAGCCGCCCACCGCGCCGCCGAACGCCTTGCCCAGCGTTCCCGTCAGAATATCCACCTTGCCGCGCAGGTTGTACAGCTCCGTGATTCCGCGGCCCGTTTTGCCCAGCACGCCTGCCGAATGGCATTCGTCGACCATCACCAGCGCGTCGTATTTCTCGGCCAGTTCGCAGATTTTGTCGAGCGGCGCGGCATTGCCGTCCATCGAGAACACGCCGTCGGTGCAGATGATGCGGAACCGCTGGGCCTGCGCTTTCTTGAGACACTCCTCCAACTCAGCCATGTCGGCGTTGGCGTAGCGATAACGCACCGCCTTGCACAGACGCACACCGTCGATTATCGACGCGTGGTTCAGCGCATCCGATATGATAGCGTCCTCCTCAGTGAACAGCGGCTCGAAAACGCCCCCGTTCGCATCGAAGCAAGCCGCATAGAGAATCGTGTCCTCGGTCCCGAAGTAATCCGAAACCGCCTTTTCGAGCTCCTTGTGGATGTCCTGGCAGCCGCAGATAAAGCGCACCGACGACATGCCGAAACCCCGGGCGTCCATCGCTTTCTTGGCCGCCTCGATCAGCCGGGGATTGTCCGACAGGCCCAGGTAGTTGTTCGCACAGAAGTTCAGCACCTTGCGGCCCGTAACCTCAATTTCGGCACGCTGGGGCGACTCGATGACCCGTTCCGTCTTGTAGAGCCCGGCAGCCTTGATTTCGGCCAGCTCGTGCTGCAAGTGTTCCTTGATTTTTCCGTACATGGCAATTTATGTTTTTTGTTCTTCGTCTTCCCGACAGCCCGGCTTCGCGGCCCGAAAGGGTAGGGCCGGACAACAAACAAAGGTACGATTATTTTTTTATTATCCGTTCTCCGGGGGCTATTTTCATACGGGTTTTCTCGCCGTGGCGCAGTCCGGCCTGCCGAAAAAGCCCGGTTCCCCGCCCGCGGCCACCCGCAAAAAAGGAGAAAAAGCAGTCGGCAGATGCTGGACGCAGCGCACGGAGCGCCCGACACCTCGGCGGCCCATGCCCAGCGGCGTCACGCCGCCCGCGGTGATACCCAGGATGGCCGCACCATGATCGCCGGCAACGTAGGACGACGACGACCAATAATAGCCTTCCGTACCGACGGCCATCAAAGAACCCTTCTCGCGGAAGCGGTAGCCCGCAGCAGGCGCTGAAGCAATCGCTCGGATGAATGACAGAAAAAATACTCAATGAATAATTGATAATGAACAGTGAATAATTTTATTCTTTGTCATTCCGAATACCTCCTTTTGTCATTCTGAGGAGGGCATTGGCCCGACGAAGAATCTTTTTTTCAGCAAAACAGATGTTTAACTTCGCTGCGCTCGTTTTCCTTCTCCTTGCATGGCATAGCCTGCAAGCAGTCTCTGCCCATACTTCGTTCGTCGGTTCACTGCGTTCTACATGACAATTATTCCCTGCTAACTATTCATTATTCACTAAAGTCTGTTTTCCACCAGACTGGATTGAATAACTGACGGCACAAATGAACTATCCTGTCAGGCCGAGAAAAAGCTGAAACGTTCTTCATGCCAGCCGACTAATCCGCCCGAAAAACGGTTCAACCGGCCTACTAAATCGTTTTAGCACCTCGACGGTATGCCGCCAGCGGATTGCTGAATCTGCCCGGCCACGCTGGCAGCACCCTTTCGACGAGCCGCCGGCACACCGAAGCCGTTCGGACCTGCCGCCGGGACGGGAAAAGGGGCGTGAATGAGCCGTAACCCACGCCATTCCGGGCCAGAAAACTGCTTTTTATCCGAAGAACAAAGATAATCACAGCGAAGCAACCTGAACGGCTTCCGACCAAAAAACGACAATTTAGCGCAGTTTTTTTTACGGTCCACCAAACGATTTCGGTCTCCAGCCTACCAAACAACACCCAATATTTCCGGTAAGCCCGAAGCAGAGCCGAGCAAGAAAAAAGCATCGACACAATCAGAGGGGGGGGGCTGGAACTACAGTTCTGCCCTCAAAAAATCCGCCTGCCGCCCGCCGATAGCGAATAAATCATTACCTTTGCCGCGGCCCGATTCTTGGCTTGCAACGCAGCAGGGGAGGGCGACACCCGTTAACACCCGATTTGCCATGCTCGAATACGACATCATAGTGATAGGCGGCGGACACGCCGGATGCGAAGCGGCTGCGGCCGCGGCACGCCTGGGCTCGCGCACGCTGCTGCTGACCATGGACATGACCAAGATGGCCGCCATGTCGTGCAACCCGGCCATCGGCGGAGTAGCCAAAGGTCAGATTGTCAGAGAAATAGACGCGCTCGGCGGACAGACGGGCCGCATCACCGACCTCACGGCCGTGCAATTCCGGATGCTCAACCGCTCCAAGGGCGCCGCCATGTGGAGCCCGCGGGCGCAATGCGACAAAACGCGCTTTTCGGAGGAGTGGCGCCGCACGCTGGAGAACACCTGGAACCTCTATATCTGGCAGGATGCGGCTACGGAACTGCTTTTCGACACCGCAGCCGAGCGGCCCCGCGTTCGGGGCGTCCGCACCCGCTTAGGGGTGGAATTCGCCTGCCGGGCCGTCGTGCTGACCGCCGGAACGTTCCTCGACGGGATGATGCACTGCGGCGATTCGCATGCCGAAGGGGGCAGGGCAGGGGACGCCGCATCGCACGGTATCACGCAGAGCCTCAAGGCCCTGGGGTTCGAGACCGGACGCATGAAAACGGGCACGCCGGCCCGGCTGGACGCCCGGACCATCGACTTCGAGGCCCTCGAACTGCAAGAAGGCGACGAACACCCGGCCAAGTTTTCGTTCTCGGCCGACACGCACCCGGTCGAGAATCAACTGCCGTGTTTCCTGGTCTACACCTCGCCTGAGGTACACGAAATTCTGCGCCGGGGCTTCGGCCGCTCGCCCCTTTTCAACGGCACGATTCAAGGCATCGGCCCCCGCTACTGCCCCAGCATCGAGGACAAACTGCGCACCTTCGCCGACAAGGACCAGCACCAGCTATTCCTTGAACCTGAGGGACGTACAACCAACGAATACTACCTCAACGGCTTCTCGTCGTCGCTCCCGTGGGAGATTCAGCTGGAAGCGCTGCACAAAATCCGGGGGCTGGAAGACGTCCATATTTTCCGCCCGGGATACGCCATCGAATACGACTATTTCCCGCCGACCCAGCTGCACCATTCGCTCGAAACCAAGCTGGTCAACGGGCTCTATTTCGCAGGGCAGGTCAACGGCACGACCGGCTACGAAGAAGCGGCCGCCCAGGGACTGATGGCAGGCATCAACGCCCACCGGGCGCTGAAAGGGGAGGAGCCCATCGTCCTGCAACGCGACCAGGCCTACATCGGAGTGCTCATCGACGACCTGGTGACCAAAGGCGTCGACGAACCCTACCGCATGTTCACCTCGCGGGCCGAATACCGGATTCTGCTCCGGCAGGACAATGCCGACCTGCGGCTGACCCCGCTCGGTTACGAAATCGGCCTTGTCAGCCGCAAAAACCACGACAATTTCCTCGAAAAAAAATCGTTCGTAGAATCGCTTATTTCGTTCGTCCGTGACCGGAGCATCAAAACAAGCGAAATAAACGACTATCTGAAAACGGTCGGTTCGGACCCGCTGACCCAGGGCCGGAAGCTCAGCGACATTCTGATGCGCAATAATGTGACGTTCGATTCGCTCCGAAAAGTGCTGCCGGCACTCGAAAAGTTCATTGCCGAAAACCGGATTCCGGCCGAAGCTGTCGAAGAAGCGGAGATACAAATCAAGTATAGGGGATACATCGAACGCGAAAAATTTCTCGCCGACAAACTGCATCGGCTCGAAAGCATCGCCATTCCGGACAACTTCGACTATTCGCAGATGAATGCGCTGACCATCGAAGCGCGTCAGAAACTTGCCCGCATCCGTCCGGCGACCATCGGGCAGGCGTCGAGAATTCCGGGAGTATCGCCCGCCGATGTCAATGTGTTATTAGTGAAGTTCGGCAGATAGGGTAGGGTTCCACGTGGAACGAACGCCACCACCAAGGTCCAGACCGCCGTCCACAAACCAAGACACCTCATACACGTTCCTCGTGGAACAAAATGCGGCTCGTCCGAAAATCGGACGAGCCGCATTACTTTACAGCAAAAGAACTACAAGACTATCGTACACCAACCGTGCTTATCCTCGACACGGCCGTACTGAATATCCTGCAAAAGATTATACAGCTTCATCGAAACCGGGCCGACCTGCTCACCGTATTGATAAACCTTATTGGTCTGCATGTCGAAAATCTTCGACACGGGCGAAATAACAGCAGCCGTACCGCAGGCTCCGACCTCCTCGAAAGTCGACAGCTCTTCCAGCGGAACATCGCGCTCCTCGACCGTCATCCCCATGTCGGCAGCAAGCTGACGCAGCGACATGTTGGTAATCGACGGCAAAACCGACGGCGATTTGGGGGTAACATACTTATTATCCTTGATGCCGAAGAAGTTGGCAGCACCGAATTCCTCGATCTTCGTATGCGTTTTCGCATCCAAATAAAGCACGTTCGAGTAGCCCAAATCGTGGGCGTTCTTACTCGAATAGATGCTCGCCGCATAGTTGCCGCCGACCTTTACGTCGCCTGTTCCACGTGGAGCAGCGCGGTCCTGTTCGCGGTCGAGAGCCACCTTGATGGGCTTGATTCCCTCCTTGAAGTAGGCGCCGACGGGCGACGCATAGATGATAAGCAAGGCATCATTGGCAGGCTTGACACCCAATCCGGCCGTAGTGCCGAACATGACCGGACGCAAATAGAGCGAAGCACCCGTCCCATAAGGCGGGATGAATTTCTCGTTGCGGCGCACCACCTCCATGCACCCGTCGACAATCATCTCCATCGTCGGAAGCGGCAGGCACAGCCGCTCGGCCGAAGAACGCAGGCGGCGGGCATTGTCGGCGACCCGGAAAAGCCGCACCTTGCCGTCCTTGCCGCGGAAAGCCTTGAGCCCCTCGAAAAGTTCGATGCCGTAATGCAGGCACGAGGCGGACATGTGCATGCGGATATACTCGTCGGAAGTGACCTCCATCGCACTCCACTTGCCGCCGGAAAAGGTATAGCGAACGTTGCAGTCCGTTCGGGTGTAGTCGAAGCCCAATGCGCTCCAATCCATATCAGCCATAATGCTAAGTTTTAAGAATTCGATTTTTTTCAGCCGACAATCGCTCCGGCCGCCGTCTTCTCGCCGGGCCCGAGCAACCGCAGCCTGCCGTCGGCATCCTCGGCCATGAGAATCATGCCGCGCGAAAGAATGCCCTTCAACTCGCGGGGTTCGAGGTTGACGAGGACCAGCACCTGCCGACCGACCAACTGCTCGGGCGAAAAATATTCGGCGATGCCCGAAACGATTTCGCGGCGGTCGATACCTGTGTCGACGGTGAGTTTGAGCAGTTTCTTGGTCTTTGCGACCTTTTCGGCCGCAAGAACGGTCGAAACCCGGATGTCCATCTTCTGAAAATCGTCAAAAGAAACGGCATCTTTCTGCGGCTCGGCCTGCTGTACCGATTCGGCCGCCCGGTTGGCCGCCTTGGTCGCTTCGAGCTTGTCGAGCTGACGCTGAATCACATCGTCCTCGATTTTCTCGAAGAGCAGCGCCGGCTCACCGATACGATGGCCCGCAGGAATCAAATCGGTCGCACCGAGACGCTCCCAGTCGAATTTGTCGACCGCGAGCATCGCAAGTATCTTCCGGGCCGAGAAAGGCATGAACGGCTCGATGGCGACGGCGGTGTTGGCCGTAATCTGCAACGCGACGTAAAGGATGGTCTTCACCCGCTCGGGGTCGGTCTTGACGACTTTCCAAGGCTCCGTATCGGCGAGATACTTGTTGCCGATGCGGGCGATGTTCATCGCATCCTTGAGCGCCTCGCGGAAATGGTAATTCTCGATATTCTTTTCGAGCGAACCTTTCACGGCCGCCACCTCGGCAATCGTCTCGCGGTCGTAGTCGTTCAATCCGCCGCAAGCCGGAACGGTGCCGCCGAAATATTTCTGGGTCAAGACCAGCGCCCGATTGACGAAGTTGCCGAGCACGGCGACGAGTTCGTTGTTGTTGCGGGCCTGGAAATCCTTCCAGGTGAAGTCGTTATCCTTGGTCTCGGGAGCGTTGGCGCAGAGCACGTAACGCAGCACATCCTCCTTGCCGGGGAACTCGTCGAGATACTCGTGCAGCCAGACGGCCCAGTTGCGCGAAGTGGAAATCTTGTCGCCCTCGAGGTTGAGAAACTCGTTGGACGGCACGTTTTCGGGCAGAATATAATCGCCGTGCGCCTTGAGCATCGACGGGAAGACGATGCAATGGAAGACGATGTTGTCCTTGCCGATGAAATGGACCATCTTGGTGTCTTCGGACTTCCAATACTTCTCCCAATCGGGCGTAAAGTCCTTAGTAGCAGATATATAACCTATCGGAGCGTCGAACCACACGTAGAGCACCTTGCCCTCGGCCCCTTCGACAGGCACGGGAATGCCCCAATCGAGGTCGCGGCTGACGGCACGCGGCTGAAGCCCTCCGTCGAGCCAGCTTTTGCACTGCCCGTAGACGTTGGTCTTCCACTCCTTATGGCCGTCGAGAATCCACTCGCGGAGGAATGTTTCGTACTGATCCAAAGGCAGATACCAATGTTTGGTCTCGCGCAGGACGGGCACCGAACCCGACACGGCGCTGTGGGGATCGACCAACTCCTCGGGCGAGAGGGTGGAACCGCACTTCTCGCACTGGTCGCCATAGGCGCGGTCGTTGCCGCACTTGGGACACGTACCGACGATATAACGGTCGGCGAGGAACGTTCCGGCCTCCTCGTCGTAATACTGCATGGAAGATTTCTCGATGAACTTGCCCTCGTCGTAGAGCTTGCGGAAGAAATCGGACGCCGTGACGGCATGCGTAGGCGACGAAGTGCGCGAATAGATGTCGAACGACATGCCCAGGCGCTCGAACGAATCCTTGATGATCCGGTGGTAACGGTCGACAATCTCCTGCGGCGTGACCCCCTCCTTGCGGGCCTTGATGGTGATGGGTACACCGTGCTCGTCCGATCCGCAGACCGACACGACGTCGCGGCCCCGCAGACGCAGGTAACGCGTGTAGATGTCGGAGGGGATATAGACGCCCGCCAGATGGCCGATGTGCACGGGACCGTTGGCGTAGGGGAGAGCCGAAGTAACCAGGTAACGCTTGAACTCTTTAGACATGACTTACAAAATATTGCTTTCCAAGGTCAAAAGTAGTGAATTTAATTCACAAAAAAGCAACCCGGACGACAATTTGCAAAAAAGCAGTCGGCAGATGCTGGACGCAGCGCACGGGGATACCGTAGGCGCGGTAGTGTCCGCTCAGAGAACCCACGAAATCCGACCGGACGAACAGACCGCCGCCGAACGCATGCCCCACGAAAGACGACGACGATGACCAACAGTCGGCGTGCTCACCGACGACAACCAACGCACCCGTCTCACAGCTGCGGACGCCCGCAGCAGGCGCTCAGGCAATCGCTCGGATGAATGACAGAAAAAATGAATAATGAATAGTTAAAAAGGAATAATAGACCAAAACATAAAAAAGCAATTATTCACTATTCATTGTTAATTATTCATTAACCCAAGTTTTCTGCCAGACTGGAATGAATAACTGACGGCACAAATGAACTATCCTGTCAGGCCGAGAAAAAGCTGAAACGTTCTTCATGCCAGCCGACTAATCCGCCCGAAAAACGGTTCAACAGCCCGCTAAATCGTTTTAGCACCTCGGCGGTATGCCGCCAGCGGATTGCTGAATCTGCCTGGCCACGCTGGCAGCACCCTTTCGACGAACCGAAACGCCAAGACGAAAAAAGTGCGTGAATGAGCCGTAACCCATGCCATTCCGGGCCAGAACTGCTTTTATCGGGAACCGCTTCTGAGGTCAGGCAGAAAACCTGCGACGACCCCCAAAAGCGGCAGAAAAGAACTGATACGGAAAATGAACCCGACACCGGTACGGTCGGCCAACCACCCGAAGAACGCCGAGCCGATGCCGCCCAAACCGAACGAAAGCCCGAAGAAAATGCCCGCAATCATCCCGACCTTGCCAGGCATGAGGTCGGTGGCATAGACCAGAATGGCCGAAAAAGCGGACGAAATGACGAGCCCTATGACGATGGACAAAACAATGGTAGCCTGCAAACCCGTATAGGGAAGCGCGAGCGCGAAAGGCGCGGCCCCGAGAATGGAACCCCAAATAACGTACTTGCGGCCGAAACGGTCGCCGAGAAAACCGCCTGCGACGGTACCCACGGCGGAAGCGGCGAGAAAAGCGAAGAGACAGAACTGGGATGCCTGGACCGAAACGCCGAACTTGCCGATAAGGAAAAACGTGAAATAGCTGTTGATGCAGGCGATATAGAAATGCTTGGAAAACATCAGCACGATCAACATCGCCATGGCCCGCCGAATCGTCTTGCGGGAGAGACCGCAGCCCTCGGAATCCATAGCCCCGGAAACGGCCCGGACATGGGCCAGCTGCCGGCTGTACCACTTGCCGACCCGCACGAGAACGACCGCCGCAACGATGGCCGCCAAAGAAAACCAACCGATAGCACCCTGCCCGTAAGGCACGACGACCAGGGCCGCCAACAAAGGTCCCACGGCCGTACCGCCATTGCCGCCGACCTGAAAGATGGACTGCGCCAACCCCTTGCGTCCGCCCGAAGCCAACTGCGCGACCTGCGAAGCCTCGGGGTGGAAAATCGACGACCCGAACCCGATGATGCTGACGGCGGCAACCAGCACCCGGAAATCGGGCGCAACGGCGAGCGCACACAAACCGACCAGCGTGAAACACATGCCGACGAACAGGGAATAAGGCCGGGGATGACGGTCGGCATATCGCCCGACGAAAGGCTGGAGAATGGAAGAAGTCAGCTGAAACACCAAGGTAATGATACCTATCTGCGCGAACGACAGGCCGAATTTCTCCTTGATAAGCGGGTAGACGGCGGGCACGACGGACTGAATCATGTCGTTGAGCAGATGGGCGAACCCGATGACGAACAACACGACGAAAGCCGTACCCTGGACACGGGCGGCAGACGAAACGGGAGAAGCGCTACGCATAGCAACCAACCAAAAAAAGCCGGGGCAGGGCCCCGGCCTGAAGAAAACGAACGGACTATCTGAACTGCATTTCGTCGAGCAGCCACCCGGCGCCCGCGAACTTGTCGATGACGAACAACACGTAGCGCACGTCAACGGCGATAGTCCGCTGCAACTCGGGCTCGAACGCCACGTCGCCGGACATGGCTTCCCAATTGCCGTCGAAAGCGAGACCTATCAAATCGCCGCGCGAATCGAGGACGGGCGAACCGGAATTGCCGCCCGTAATATCGCAGTCGGCGAGGAAAGCGACGGGCAGCTCGCCCTGCTTATTGGCGTAAGGCCCGAAATCCTTGGAATAGTACAGTTCCTTGAGCTTCGCAGGCACGGTGAACTCGGCGGGGTTCTTGGGGTCCTCCTTCTCGATAACGCCCTTGAGGGTCGTATAGTGGTTGTAACGGATTCCGTCGGCAGGGTCGTAAGGCAGCACGCGGCCATAGGTGAGACGGAGGGTGAAATTGGCATCGGGCGCCCAAGCCTTGTCGGGATACTGACGCATCAACCCGGCGACATACTTGCGATGACCCTCGCGGTAAAGCTGCGAGAAAGGACGGGATGCCTTGCTCAGCTCCACGTATTTCTTCCACACCGATTCGGCGAAAGGCACGAAAGGATCGGCGGCCCACTTTTCGGCGGAAAAATCGTCGACCAATGCCGCGGTCTTCTCCTCGGAGACGAAAACGGAATTGTCATAAAGATAATCGACGTAAGCATCGGTATCGCCGCCGAAATCCCTGTCGACGATTTCGGTGTAGAACGACGGCAGGTCGGTCATGTGCTCGCGGGCGATTTTCAGCATCCGCTTGGCCACCTTGCGGTCAGTGGGAGCGTTATAATCCTTGTACCAATCGGCTAACCGCTGCTTGCTCTTCTCGGGGTCGGCGATTTTCTCCTTGCCCATGAAAGAACGGCAGGGAGTAAGCGCCTCGACGGACATAAGGAACGCTTCGGCGAGGTACTGACGATTATGGTCGATTTCTCCGCGGCCGTCGACATACTCCTTGATTTTGGGCAGTGCCGTAATGAAACCCTCCTCAGGCACAGTGTTCTGCTGTGCCCAGGCCTGGAACTCGGCCTCCTGCGCCTGCTTGCGGGCCTTGACGTTCAGCTTCTCGATGCCGCGCGACATGCCGATGGAATTCTTCCAATAATTGGAGGAACGGGCATACTTGGACGCATACTGGATGCGCACCTTGTCGCTGGCCAACATATCCTCCCAAAGGATAGCCTGCCGCTCCCCGCGGATGAAGATACGGTTGGGATTGGAAACACCGAGCATGTCGTCGATTTCATAGGAAGTCATGTAACGCTCGGTAGAACCGGGAAAGCCCATAATCATGGCGAAGTCGTTTTCGTCGACCCCGTCGAGCGAAATCCGCAGGAACCTGTCGGCCTTGTAAGGCTTGTTTTCAGGCGAATAATCAGCAGGCTTGTTATCGGGTCCGGCGTAGACGCGGAACACGGAGAAATCGCCCGTATGACGCGGCCACATCCAATTGTCGGTATCGCCGCCGAACTTACCTATGGACTGCGGAGGAGCACCGACCAGCCGCACGTCGGTAAACTTCTCGATGATGAAAGCGAAGAACTGGTTGCCGCCGAAAAAAGCATCCACCTCGACACTCATGCCGGGATACTCGGCAAGGAGCTTTTCGGTCAGCGCCTTGCGATTGGCGGCCGTAATCTGCTCGAACTCCTCCTGCCCGGCAATGGAAGGCACGTTGCCGATGATTTCGGACGTGACGTCCATGATTTTGCGGATGAACCGCACGGAAAGACCGGGAGCAGGCAGCTCCTCCTCGGGCGACATGGCCCAAAAACCGTTCTTGAGATAATCGTGCTCGACGGACGAAAGCTCCTGGATGGACGAAAAACCGCAATGATGGTTGGTGAAAAGCAAGCCGTTGGGAGAGACGATCTCCCCAGTGCACCCGTTACCGAAGATGACGATGGCATCCTTAAGCGACGACTTATCAACGCTGTAAATATCTTCGGCGGAAAGTTTGCACCCGCGCGCCTTCATCGTGCGGATATTCATCTTCTGGAGATAAGGCAAGAGCCACATCCCCTCGTCGGCGAAAGCCGAAACCGAAGCGACCGAAGCGACGAACAACAACAAAAGTTTCTTCATATCAACTAACTATTTAATCTGTATCATATTCAAAATAGAGCGTTCGGCCTTGAGCCGCGTCTGCTCGTCGAGGATGATTTCGGGGGCCTCGTTTTCGAGACACGCCACGATATTTTCGAGCGTCACCATCTTCATAAAACGGCAGTTGTTGCAACCGCATGTCTCGTCATCGGGCGGCGCAGGAATAAATTTCTTGTCGGGAAAACGCCGCTGCATCTCGGCAAGAATACCCGCTTCGGTAACAACGATAAATTCGGTCGAATCAGTATCTCCGCAATAATCAAGAATAGCGGCGGTAGAACCGACGAAATCGGCGACGTCGAGGATGTAGGCCCGGCACTCGGGATGGGCAACGACCTTGGCCTTAGGATGTTTCTGCTTGAGCTCCAACAGCTTTTCGAGCGAAAATTCCTCGTGAACATGACAGGCACCGTCCCACAGAACCATGTTTTTCCGCCCGGTCAGCTTCTGAATATAAGAGCCCAAATTGCGGTCGGGACCGAAAATCAACGGCTGGTCGGCCGGAATGGACTGCACAACCTTAAGCGCATTGGAAGAGGTACAGCAAATATCCGTCAGGGCTTTGACACCCACCGTCGTATTGACATAGGAAACCACCTTGTGATCGGGATAGCGAGCCTTGAATGCCGCAAATGCCACGGCATCGCACGATTCGGCCAACGAACAGCCCGCTTCAGGGCAAGGTATCAGCACCTTTTTCGAGGGGCAGAGCACTTTTGCCGTCTCCGCCATGAAATGAACTCCCGCAAAGAGGATAATTTCTGCGTCTATCGTTTGTGCGCGAACGGCAAGCGCAAGGCTGTCGCCCAAAAAATCCGCTGCCGATTGCACTTCCGGGCGTGTATAGTAGTGGGCCAATATGACGGCTTTCTTTTGACGCTTCAATTCGGCAATGCGGGCGAGCAAGCGTGTAGTGGATTGGGTATCCGAAGTTTTTACGAGGTTCATTTGCGGGTTCGAGTTTTCGGGTTTCGACCGGTTTTATATTTTTCTTTTTTTAGTTAATTTAAATAATTATTAAAAAGAATAAATATAATAGCTGTTAGGCGTGTTAATGATATTTCAGAAAAGAATCTTATCAACAGAAGTATATATAGTATTTTTATGAAAATAATTTATAATCAAATATATAAAACACCTTTGAACAACTATTGATAATCACTATAAACAAATTGACAGCGGTTTTTTATAAACAATTTCTCAGTTTCGGTTTTGACAGAAGTACCAATAAATCGTCAAAACTTTTTTTGTTCTTTCCGGGAATTCATATATGACCGTCGTTTCTGATATTCGCAATTTTTGGGAGAGTAAAGTTATCTCGAATTATTGACGAATTTTCGGTGTATTATACACAGTTTATCGACTGCTTTTTACGGTTTTTTCAACGATTTGCTCTGCTATATTGCGATACCATTGTTCTACGCGTGCGTCAATACCGACAGCCGGGCGACCCTCTTCGGAACCGTCCATAATGGATTGAACAATAGGAATTTCGCCTAAAAAATTGATGTCGTTTTCTTTGGAGAAACGCTGGGCCCCTCCTTTGCCGAAAAGGTAATAACGGTTATCGGGCAATTCTTCGGGAGTGAACCAGGCCATGTTTTCGATTATGCCGGCGATAGGAATATCGACATTCGGGTTGCGAAACATTTCAACTCCGCGGACAACATCGGCGACAGCTACCTGCTGCGGTGTAGAGACGATGACTGCGGAATCGATCTTCAGTTCGCCGATAATCGAGAGGTGGATATCTCCGGTACCCGGGGGAAGATCGCACAGCAGAAAATCGAGCGTTCCCCACTGGGTCTGATGAATCATCTGTTTCAGTGCATTGACTGCCATGGCGCCGCGCCACAACAAGGCGTCGGTGGGCTTGATAAAGAAACCGATGGACATGAGTTTGATGTCCATGGATTCGGCGGGAACGATTCGGTCCATGCCGTCCTCTTGTACAGCGTCGGGCAGGTAACCTTCGACGCCGAACATTTTAGGCTGCGACGGACCGTAAATATCGGCGTCAAGAATACCGACCCGAAATCCCATGTTGCGCAAGGCAACGGCGAGGTTGGCCGTGACGGTCGATTTTCCGACGCCGCCTTTACCGGATGCGATGGCAATAATATGAGCAATGCCACCCGTGGTAGTCGAGGTTTTCGGTTCAGGGCGTGGAGGCTGTCCACCCTCTTTGATGACAACCAGAATTTCGGATTGGGGAAAATGCTCTTGCAGAATGGTTTCGACCTGTTTCCGGATTTTTCCGGCGAACGGGTCCCGGGTCTTGGCGAAGCGTAATACGATAGTAATTTTGTTCGCTGTGGAAGCGATATGTTCGATAAAACCGTCGGAAACAAGGTCTTTTCCGGTTTCGGGATGAACGACGGCCGCAAGCAGCCCTTTGATTTCGTTTTCCATTATTGACAAATAACTTCTATGGACAAAGATAGCGCAAGTCGAGAGCAATGCCAAATTTATTTGGCTATTGCCGAGACGCAGCCTATCTTCTGTAAAGATACGAATAAGCTGAGTGTAATGCCAAATTTATTTGGTGCTGCATGCAGTTCATATTATTTTTGTATAAAACAAAGAATCCTGCAAGATGAAAAATTGGTTTTTGGGATTGTTGGTACTGGCCGGATGCCGGACCGAAAGCGAGGATTTGAAACTTCGCTACGACCGTCCGGCGGAAGTGTGGGAAGAAGCCCTTCCGCTGGGCAACGGCCGGATCGGGGCCATGGTCTTCGGCGGTCCCGAACACGAGTGTTTCCAGTTGAACGAAGAGACGGTGTGGGGCGGTTCGCCCTATAACAATACCAATCCGGCCGCCAAGGATGCCTTGCCCGAAATCCGGCAGCTGATTTTCGAGGGACGAAACCGCGAAGCGCAGGAACTTTGCGGTCCGGCCATCTGTTCGCCGCAGGGTGCCAACGGCATGCCTTATCAGACGGTAGGTTCGCTGTGCCTGGATTTCGAGACCGGAGCGGAGTTTTCCGATTACGAACGGGAGCTGGACCTCGGGCGGGCAGTGGCGGTCACCCGTTTCACGTCGGGCGGTGTGACTTATCGCCGGGAAGCCTTTACTTCGTTTGCGGACCAGTTGCTGATTGTCCGGCTGACGGCTTCCAAAAAGAACAGCATTTCGTTTACGGCCCGGTATGCGACGCCTTACAAGGCGAATGTCGTGCGGCATGCCGACGGAAACGAACTTTGGCTGGAGGGCAGGGCCGATGACCACGAGGGCATCGAGGGCAAGGTGCGGTTTGCCGCCGTGACGCGTATCGAGCCCGTGGGCGGTGAGTTGAAAATATTGTCCGACAGTACTTTGCAGGTATGCCATGCCGACGAAGCAATCGTCTATGTTTCGATAGGGACCAATTTCAGAAATTATAAAGACGTGTCGGGCGATGCCCCGGAGCAGGCCCGGAGCCATTTGGCCAATGCAGGGCGCTGTTACCGGAAGGCGCTTCGGGACCACGAAACAATTTACAAGCGTTATTTTCGGCGCGTTTCGCTCGACTTGGGGCGTACGGCACAGGCCGACAAGCCGACCGACGTGCGGGTCCGCGAATTCGCTTCGGTAGGCGATCCCCAGTTGGCTGCGCTTTATTTCCAGTTCGGACGTTATTTGTTAATAAGTTGTTCGCAGCCGGGCGGGCAGGCGGCCAATCTGCAAGGTATCTGGAACCATCGGCGCCATGCGCCTTGGGACGGGAAATATACCACCGACATCAATGTGGAGATGAATTATTGGCCCGCCGAGGTCACCAACCTGGCCGAGATGCACGAACCCTTCCTCGGTTTGGTCCGTCGGACGGCCGAGCAGGGCCGGGCGGCCGCAGCCATGTACGGCTGCCGGGGTTGGACCTTGCACCACAATACCGACATCTGGTGTTCGACGGGGGCGGTGGACGGCCCCAAATACGGCATATGGCCCACTTGCAATGCGTGGTTCTGCCAGCACCTGTGGGATCGTTACCTCTTTTCGGGCGACAGGGATTATTTGGCCGAAGTCTATCCCCTGATGCGCGATGCGTGCCTGTTCTATCTTGATTTTCTGGTGACCGAGCCACGGCGCGGTTATTCGGTCGTGGCGCCTTCGTATTCGCCGGAGAACGCGCCGAAGGTGGACGGAAAACGCAATTTCGTTGTTGTGGCCGGTGCAACGATGGACAATCAGATGGTCTACGACCTTTTTTCCAATACGCTCGACGCGGCCGCAGTCGTGGGCGAGAACCCCGCGTTGACGGATAGTCTGCGGGCGGTGCTGGGTCGTTTGGCTCCCATGCAGGTGGGGCGTTGGGGGCAGTTGCAGGAGTGGCTCGAGGACTGGGACAATCCGCAGGACCGCCATCGCCATGCGTCGCACTTGTGGGGGCTTTATCCGGGGCGTCAGATTACCGGCGCGCATCCGGCGCTGATGCAGGCGGCCCGTACAACGCTGCATGGCCGCGGCGACCATTCGACGGGTTGGTCGATGGGGTGGAAAGTATGTTTCTGGGCGCGGTTGCTCGACGGCAACCATGCTTATAGGTTGATTGCCGAGCAGCTGCATCCGACCTCCGACACCCGGGGGCAGAACGGCGGGACTTATCCCAATCTGTTCGACGCCCACCCTCCTTTCCAGATCGACGGCAATTTCGGCTGTACGGCCGGAATCGCCGAGATGTTGGTGCAGAGCCATGCCGGAGCGGTGCATCTTTTGCCTGCGCTGCCCGACGTATGGGCCCGCGGGTCGGTGAAAGGGTTGCGCTGCCGGGGCGGATTCGTGCTGGACGAAATGACATGGGACGGCGGCCGTCTTCGGAGAGCCGTGTTGACATCGACGGTGGGCGGGGTGCTCCGCATCCGGTCGGCCGTGCCTTTGAAGCTGAACGGCAAGGCGTTGTGGACTGCCGGCACTGCCCCATGTCCGAATCCGTTGTTGCGGGCGCAGACCGTCCTTGCGCCGCTCGTTTCGCCGGAAGCACCCCGGCAGCCGGATACGGAACACATAGATTTGCTCTACGACGTGGAAACGAAGCCCGGAAAAAGCTATTGTTTTACCGGAGTAGAGGAGTGAATGTTGTACTTTATCGAAAAACGATAAATTTTATTTGTTTCTCGAAAAATATGGTTATCTTTGCATACGACAGAGCCGCACAGCAAACTTAAATATATATAGGTATGAATTTCTTCAAAACATTTTTGGCCGGGGTGCTTGCCTTTTTGGTGGGTTCGTTCCTCTCGCTGTTTTTCTGGATTTTTCTGTTCGGAATGATTGCCGGCATGGCTGCGTCGCTGAACGGAGGTCCCGTAACGGTTCGTCCGGGGTCGATTCTCAAAATCGACCTGGCCGAAGAGATCGTCGATTCGCCGTCGACCGATCCCTTTGCCGCCATCGACTGGATGACAATGACTTCGACCAAGCAACTTTCGCTTATCAAGGCGTTGCGGGCCATCGAAACCGCCAAGGACGACGACCGCATCGAGGGTATCTACTTGCGGCTCAACGGCGGAGGCGGAATTTCGGGCTCGGCCATCTTGGAGGAACTGCGCGCCGCGGTGGTCGACTTCAAGGAGAGCGGCAAGTTCGTGGTCTCGTACAACGAAGTCTATTCGCAGGGCCAATACTACTTGGCTTCGGCCGCCGACAGCATCTATCTCCAGCCGCAGGGCGGTATGGACTGGACGGGGCTTTCGTCGACGCTGATGTTCTATAAGGGGTTGTTCGACAAGCTGGACCTCAAGGCCGAAATCTTCCGCCCGACGGTCTGCAAGTACAAGAGTGCCGTGGAGCCCTATATTCTGACCAAGATGTCGGACGCCAACCGCGAGCAGATGCAGCAGCTGGTCAATTCGCTGTGGAAAACCATTGCGGAGGGGGTTGCCGAATCGCGCCATATCGACCTTGCGGAACTGAACCGCATTGCCGACGGTCTGGAGGTTTCGCTGCCGGAAGAAGCGCTCGAGAAGAAGTTCGTCGACGGACTGCTTTTCGAGGACCAGATGGAAGATGTCTTCGCGGCGCTGGGCGTGGAGACGGACAAGCAGGGCGACTATCGGTTCGTATCGCTGGGCGAATACGCGTCGCAGCTTCCGGCCGATACGAATTTTGCCGCTCCGCAGGTGGCGATTGTCTATGCCGAGGGCGAAATCGTGGACGGTGAAGCGTCGGGCGGTACTATCGGCGGCAACACGATGGCCCGGACGCTGGCCGAAGTACGTGAGGACGACGACGTGAAAGCGGTGGTCCTGCGCGTGAATTCGCCGGGCGGCAGCGCGCTGGCTTCGGACCTGATTTGGCGTGAAATGGAACTGCTCCGGGCCGAGAAGCCCGTAGTGGTGTCTATGGGTTCCTATGCGGCGAGCGGCGGTTACTATATTTCGGCTCCGGCCGATGTCATCGTAGCCGACAAGATGACGCTGACGGGTTCCATCGGAGTATTCGGGATGTATATCGACAAAATCGACGCGCTGAAGAACAAGTTGGGCATCACGCTGGACGGCGTGAAAAGCAATGCTTCGGCCGGAGCCGGAACGGTGGCGCCGCTGACGCCGCTGGAACGGGCCGCCGTCATGCGCGGTGTGGACAAGGTCTACGAAACCTTTACGGGCTATGTGGCCGAGGGGCGCAACCTGCCCATCGAAAAGGTGCTGGACATCGCCGGGGGCCGCGTATGGTCGGGCGAAGATGCGCTGGGAATCGGTTTGATCGACACCTACGGCGGTCTGAAGACGGCCATTGCGCTGGCAGCCGACAAGGCGGAAATCGGCGGCGACTACCGCGTGGTCGAAAAGGTGGACCAGCCGACGGGCCTTGCGGCGATTCTTGCTTCGTTGGAGGTTCGGGTACGGACGTTGGTATCCGGTTCGCAGCTTGGTGTTCCGGAAGCCGAACTGCGGCAGATGCGCGAAGCGCTGAACCGCCAGGGTGTCATGATGTATTCGCCCTACAAGGTGGAATTGCGATAAGTCGCACGCAGTCGAAATACGGGCCGCTTCTCGATAAAGAAGCGGCCCGTATTTTTTGTGGTTGAGGGCGGAATAGGGTATCGGGGGTTCTCTCGGCTTGCGCACTTTGTCTGCGCGTCGAAGATAGGCTGCGTCTCGGCAATGTCCAAATAAATTTGGCATTGCTCTCGACTTGCGCTATCTTTGCATTTATGGCAACGATAAGACTGACAAAAGAATTTTCGTTCGAGGCGGCCCATGCGCTGGAAGGCTACGACGGTCCGTGCCGCGAGATACACGGCCATTCGTACCGTTTGTTCGTGACGGTGAAAGGCGAACCCTCGACTGCCGAGGGCGACCCCAAGTGCGGGATGGTCATGGACTTCGGGATGCTCAAACGCATCGTGACCGAGGAAATCGTCGGTCGGCTGGACCACACGCTGATTCTGAGGGCGACAGCGGCCAATGAGGAACTGCGTGCGACGCTCTCCCGGCAATTCGGCAATATCGCGGAGGTGGATTACCAGCCCACCTGCGAGAACATGCTGGCCGATTTCGCGCAGCGGATTGCGGCCCGGCTGCCGCAGGGCGTGCAGCTCTGGTCGCTGCGCCTGCACGAAACCGCGACCTCCTTTGCGGAGTGGTTCGCCGAAGACAACCGTCCCGGAGCCTGAGGCCGGGACGCAACCGAAGGGATATGAAAAAACTGTTTCTGGTCGACGCATACGCGTTGATGTTCAAGTATTACTACGCATTTCTGGGACGCCCGATGCGTAACCGCACGGGGATGAATACCTCGGTGGTGTTCGGGTTCGTCAAATTTCTGCGCGACATTCTCAAGCGCGAGCGCCCGGATTTGCTGGGCGTGGCGTTCGACCCCAAGGGGGGCAGCTTCCGCCGCGAAATCTTCACGGACTACAAGGCCAACCGCAGCGAAACGCCCGAGGACATCATCCTTTCGGTGCCCTATGTCAAGCGGGTGCTGGAGGCGATGTGCATCCCGATTCTGGAGGTGGCGGGCTACGAGGCCGACGACGTGATAGGGACCCTTTCGCAGAAGGGTGCCGACGCGGGTTACGACGTCTATATGGTGACGCCCGACAAGGACTACGGCCAGTTGGTGCGCGACAACTGCAAGATTTACAAGCAGAAAGGCACGGACGGAATCGAAATCGTAGACCCTGCGGCCATCCGCGAGAAGTACGGTATCGACGACCCGGTGCTCGTGCGCGACATCCTGGCCCTGTGGGGCGATGCGTCGGACAATATCCCCGGCGTGCCGGGTATCGGCGAGAAAATCGCGTGCAAGCTGGTGCAGGAATGGGGTCCGGTGGAGAACATCCTGGCCAACGTGGCCAGCATACCGGGCAAGCAGGGCGAGAAAATCGCGGCGTGGGCCGACAATCTGATGTTGGCCAAGAAGCTGACGACCATCTGCTTGGACGTGCCCATCGAGTTCCGCGAGGAGGAGTTGACGATGTGCGACCCGCATATCGACGATCTGCGGGCCCTGTTCGCCGAATTGGATTTCAAGTCGTTTCTTGGCGACCTGACCAACGTGGCGCCTGCCGAACCGCTCTCCGACGCTCCCCGGCAGGAGGCGCAGCGCCAATTGGCCGAAATGGCCCGGGCGAAGTCGGCGGCGGCCAAAAAGGCGGCGCTGGCGGGGCAGGGCGACCTCTTTGCGGGTCCGGCGGTGCCTGCGGCCGACGCGGTCGTGGAAGAATCGCTGCTTGTGGAAACCGTTCCCGAGCCGGAGCCGCTGCGGACGGCGCTCGACACGTCGCACCTATATATATTGGCCGACACGCCGGAAGCGGTGCGGCAGGCGGTGGCCGAAATCGAAAAGTATCCCGAATTCTGCTTCGACACCGAGACCACGGGGCTGGATATTTTCACCGACCGGATCGTGGGGCTGTCGCTGGCCGTAAGGGCCCACGAGGCGTGGTATATCCCTTTCAAGGAGGAAAATACGGCGGAGCTGGCGGCTTTGGTGAAGCCGCTTTTCGAGAACGAAAAAATCGACAAAATCGGGCAGAACGTCAAGTTCGACCTGATGGTCCTGCGGCGGCTCGGAATCGCCGTGCGGGGCCGGAAGTTCGACACGATGATTCTGCACTACCTGCTCGACCCGGAATCGCGCCACAACATGAACGCCTTGTCGGAGCGCTATCTGAACTATCGGCCCATCGAAATCGAAACCTTGATAGGCAAGGGCTCCAAGCAGCTGACGATGGACCTGGTGAACGTGGAGCGGGTCAAGGAATATGCGGCGGAGGATGCCGACGTGACCTACCAGCTCAAGCAGAAACTCTATCCGATGGTCGAGGAGCTGGGGCTGCACGACCTCTATTTCCGCATCGAGGAGCCGATGATCGAGGTGCTGGCCGACATCGAAATGGCTGGCGTGCGCATCGATGTCGACGCGCTGGCTGAGTACAGCGTGGAGCTGAGCCGGAAAATCGCGGAACTGGAAGCCGAAATCCGCCGCGAGGCGGGCGAACCGTCGCTCAACATCAATTCGGCGCGCCAGCTGGGCGAAGTGCTCTTCGGCAAGATGCGCATCACCGAGAAACCCAAGATGACCAAAACCAAGCAGTTTTGCACCGACGAGGAGTATCTGCAATCGTTTGCCCACAAGCACCGCATCGTGGCCTTGATACTCGAATATCGCGGGGTCAAGAAACTGCTGTCGACCTATGTGGAGGCGCTGCCCCAGCTGGTGAACCGGGCGACAGGGCGAATCCATACGTCGTTCAATCAGGCCGTTACGGCGACGGGCCGTCTGTCGTCGGCCAATCCCAATCTCCAGAACATTCCGGTCCGCGAGGAGATGGGCCGCCGCATTCGCAAGGCGTTCATCCCTACGGACGAAGAACATGTACTGATGTCGGCGGATTACAGCCAGGTGGAATTGCGGCTGATGGCCCACCTCTCGGGCGACGAATCGCTGATAGCGGCGTTCGAGCACGGCGAGGACATCCACGCGGCGACAGCGGCGCGTCTGTTCGGCAAACGCATCGACGAAGTGACGACCGAAGAGCGCCGCCGGGCCAAGACGGCCAATTTCGGAATCATCTACGGGATTTCGGCGTTCGGCTTGAGCCAGCGGCTCGAAATCCCCCGCAAGGAGGCCCGCGAGCTGATAGAGGGTTATTTCGCGTCGTATCCGAAAGTGAAGGAATACATGGAACACGTGGTCGAAAAGGCCAAGGAGGAAGGTTTCGTCGCGACGATTTTCGGCCGTCGGCGTTACTTGAACGACATCGCTTCGCACAATGCCGTGGCGCGCGGTCTGGCCGAGCGCAACGCCGTGAACGCTCCGATACAGGGTTCGGCGGCCGACATCATGAAGATAGCGATGATCGAGGTGCACCGCCGTTTTGCGGCCGAGGGAATCCGTTCGCGGGTCATCCTGCAGGTGCACGACGAATTGGTAGTCGACACGCTGATAGCTGAACAAGAGCAGGTTGCACGTATCATCACGGAGAGCATGGAGCAGGCCGCGGCGCTCAAAGTCCGGCTGCTGGCCGAGTGCGGAGCGGGCCGGAACTGGCTGGAAGCACATTGAGTATAAAGTGAAAAGTTAAAGGTGAAACGTGAAAACGAAAATATTCAAGAGCCGTTCATAAGACGGATTCGGAGCGCACGTTTTTGCCGGATGCAGTCCGCAGGCGCCTCGGTTTCCGTTCAATTGCATTTTTGACCTTTAACTTTTAACCTATAACCTTTAATAGAATGTCCCGTCAAATCACCCTTGTCCTCTCCCCGCGCGAAGCGGCCGACGTCCGGTTTTATACGGCGCTGGCGGCCCGTCGGATGGGTGTGGCCGAACGCGACGTGGCATTGGTGCGGGTGGTCAAGCGGTCGATAGACGCGCGGCAGCGCCAGCCGAAAGTCAACCTCACGCTGGAAATTTTCGTCGACGGCGAGCCGACACCGGGGCCCGTGCATTTCGATTATCCGTCGGTGGCAGGGCGCACGGAGGTGGTTATTGTGGGGGCCGGTCCCGCGGGGTTGTTCGCGGCTCTGCGGCTTATCGAGCTGGGTCTGCGGCCCGTTCTGTTGGAGCGGGGGCGCGACGTCTCGGCCCGCAAGGTCGACATCGCCCGAATCAACCGCAACGGCCGGGTCGACCCCGATTCCAACTACGCGTTCGGCGAGGGTGGCGCGGGGACTTTTTCGGACGGCAAGCTCTTCACCCGCAGCAAGAAACGCGGCGATTACAACAAGGCGCTCCGGACGCTGGTTTTCCACGGCGCGACGCCCGAAATCCTCTACGAAGCCCATCCGCACATCGGCACCGACCGGCTGCCGGGCATCATCCGCAACATCCGCAAGACCATCGTCGATGCGGGCGGCGAGGTGCTTTTCGAGCGGCGGGTAACCGGGCTGATAATCAAGGGCGGGCGGATTTGCGGCGTGGAGTGCGGCGACGAACGGATCGAGGGGGCCGCGGTGGTGCTGGCGACGGGCCATTCGGCGCACGATATTTACGAACTGCTTCACAGGCAGGGGGTCCGGCTCGAAGCCAAGCCCTTTGCGATGGGGGTCCGCATCGAGCATCCGCAGGCGCTCATCGATTCGATTCAGTACCACTGCGCCGAGCGCGGCGAATACCTTCCGGCGGCGGCCTATTCGCTTGTCAGCCAGGAGGGCGGCCGCGGGGTCTACTCGTTCTGCATGTGCCCCGGCGGCTTCATCGTCCCGGCCATGACCGATGCCGCGCAGTCGGTGGTCAACGGCATGTCGCCCAGCGGCCGCACGTCGCCTTATGCCAATTCGGGAATCGTGACGGAGGTAAGGCTCGGCGACTTCGGGCATCTGCGCGCCGAATGGGGCGAGCTGTCGGGACTGAAGTTCCAGCAGCAGTTCGAGGAGCTCGCGCGGCAATACGGCGGCGAGCACCAGATAGCTCCGGCCCAGCGCGTGGCCGATTTCGTGGCCGGGCGTGCGAGCGGTACGCTGCCGTCGACCTCCTATATTCCGGGCATCGTGCCGTCGCGGCTGGACCGTTGGATGCCGCGCTTCATCGCGGAGGGGCTGCGGGCCGGAATCGCGACCTTCGGCCGCCGGATGCGGGGCTTCGTCACCTCCGACGCGGTGGTCGTGGGGGTCGAATCGCGCACCTCGTCGCCCGTCCGCATTCCGCGCGACCCGGCGACGCTGATGCACCCCGACATCGGAGGTCTTTTCCCGTCGGGCGAGGGTGCAGGCTACGCGGGCGGCATCATTTCGGCGGCGCTCGACGGCGAGCGGATTGCCGACCGGGTGAAAGCATACATTCAATAAGACCGATGATAAGCGAAGAGACTTCGGAACCGGTTGTTTCGATAATCGTTCCGGTTTACAATCTGGAAGCCTACGTCGACCGTTGTCTGGAATCGGTCGCGGGGCAGACGTTCGGCCGTTTCGAGGCCATCGTGGTCGACGACGGTTCGTGCGACGGCTCCTGGGCTGCGATTCAGCGCCACGCCGCTGCCGACGCACGCATCGTGGCGGTTCATAAGGAAAACCAGGGTGTCGCCCGCGCCCGCGAAACGGCGCTTGCCCATGTTCGCGGGCGGTATGTCTGTTTCCTGGACGGTGACGACTGGTGGGAGCCCGACATGCTTGAGCGGATGGTGGCGGCCATCGAGGAGGAGGGAGACTGCGATATGGTATGCTGCGGATATACGCGTGTTTCGCGGACCTACCGGACGGCGGTGCCCGAACGAAACTTAGGTGTAATGGACGGTGATGTTTTTTTGCAAAGCGTTGTCGGACATGAAATTATGCCTGCCCTGTGGTCCAAGATTTATCGGCGGGAGCTGTTCGACGAATCGCTTTGCCATTATCCCATGCCGATGGGGCAGGACCTGCTGCTCAATTTGCAGATCGGCTGCCGGGTCGCCCGGGTCCGCATAATCGACTATGTAGGTTACAACTATCTGCAGCGGGCCGGGTCGTCGATTCACCGCAACAAACTGACGTTCGATTACTGTAAGAAGTTTGCGGAGTGCGTGGACGATATTTTCGCGCGGAATGCCGGAGCCGTTGCTCCGGAGCGTGCCGAATTCCTGTCGTTGGTCAGCGGGCTGTGGTGGTACGTAGGCTATATTTCCAAAAGCAGCAACAGCTGGAGAGGCTCGGACGAATTAGCCAAGAAACTGCACGAAACGGCGCCGCGCCATTGGAAAGCTTTGCGGACGATTTTTTCGGGCAAGCAATTGCTGCTTTTCCGGCTCGACCGATGGCGGGCCTTGCGCCCGGCGGTTATCGCCCTTTCAACGGTGTTCCGTTGGGGCGAGAGTATCAAACGGCGTTTGTCGCGCTGATAAAAGGGCAGCATGAAGACAGAGAAGCCGATTTTTCAGATTTTTGCTTCCGCGACATGGGGCGGCGGCGAGCAGTTCGTAGCCGATCTTTCCCGGCGGCTGACGGTTGCCAAAGCCGCGCTGGCCCGGCTGCTGGACGACAGGGCCCTGCGCGATGCGATGGGTGCGGCTGGGCGTCGCCATTTTGAAGAAAATCTTGCCTACGAACATTTTTACCGCAAATATCTTGCTCTCTACCATGACAGACAAACCGCTTAAGATAGCCTACGAGGCCAAACGCATCACCCACAACGCTACGGGTTTGGGCAACTACGGCCGCACCATCGTGGAGATGCTGGCCCGGTCGGCTCCGCAGAACCGCTATTTGCTCTATACGCCCGACCTCGGGCGGGAAGCCCTGCGCAAACGATTGCCGGAGTGCGAACAGATTGAATTCCGCCTGCCCCGGACCCCGAAACACGGGTTGGCGAAAGCGTGGTGGCGCAGCGCGGGGGTCTGCCGTGAACTTCCGGCCGACGTATCGTTGTTCCACGGGTTGGGGGCGGAGCTGCCGTGGGGGCTGCGCAAGCGGGGCATCCCGTCGGTGGTGACGATTCACGACCTGATATTCCTGCGTTTTCCGGCCTATTACAAGTGGTTCGACCGCCGGATTTATACGTGGAAATACCGTGCGGCTTGTCGGCAGGCCGACCGCATCATTGCCATCAGCGAAGCGACCAAACGCGACATCGTCGATTTTTTCGGCATTGCGCCCGAGAAAATCGACGTGGTTTACCAAGGTTGCGACGAGAGTTTCAAGCGCGAGGTGACGGACGAAACCAAACGGGCGGTGCGTGCGCAATACGGGCTGCCCGAGCGGTATGTGCTGAGTGTGGGGAGTATCGAAGAACGTAAGAATCTGCTGCTGCTCGTGCAGGCGGCGGCCCGGATGACGGAGCCGATTCATGTCGTGGCGGTCGGGAAACGGACCCCCTACACGGCTGAAGTAGAGAAATTTGCGGCGGAAAACGGTCTTGCGGAGCGGCTCCACATCTATCACGACGTCAAATTCGCCGACCTCCCGGCGTTCTACCGGATGGCCGAAGTGTTCGTCTATCCTTCGCGTTTCGAGGGGTTCGGCATTCCGATGATCGAAGCGGCGTGCTGCGGCGTGCCGACCGTCGGGGCGATGGGTTCGTGTCTGGAAGAAGCGGGCGGGCCCGATGCGGCCTATGTCGACCCGGACGACCCGCAGGAGCTGGCCGACAAGCTGACGGAGATTCTTGCGGACGAAGAACTGCGCCGCCGGATGACGGAGCGGGGCCGCGCCTACGTAGCCCGGTTCGAGCCCGAAAAGCTGGTCGCCGACCTGCTGGCGGTCTATCGTAAGGTGACGGGTTAGGAATCACTCTTTTATACCGAGCAAGTCGAGGTAGCAGCCGATATATTCGTCGGCGCATTTTTCCCAGTCGAAGCGGTCCGCCCAGTTGCGGATTTGTGCGGCCTTATGTTCGGGGTCGCAGGCAAAGTCGCGCAGCCCTTGCCGGGTGGCTTGAGCCATCGCTTCGGGGGTCAGCTCGGGATAATAGCAGGCATGTTCGCCGCCGACTTCGGGCAGGGAAGTGAGCGTTGAGAGGAAAACCGGCTTGCCGCATTTCATGGCCTCTATGGGCGGCAGTCCGAACCCCTCGCACAATGACGGGAAGCAGAATCCGCAACAACGGGCGTATAAGGCTGCTTTCTGAGCGTCGCTGACATGTTCGAGCGGATATATGTTGTTCAGCTCCAGTTCCTTGATGCGTCCGAGAAGTTTCTGTCCGTAACGGGATTTCCAGTTTCCGACGACGACCAGATTTTCTTCGGGCATGAACGCCATCATTTCAATAAGCAGGTGTGCATTTTTCTTGGGCTGCAAGCTGGAAAGATGCAGCAGAAAACGGTCGGGAAGTTCCGGCGGCAGTTCGGTGCCCGGGTCGGGAGCGCTGAAAGCGACCCCGTTGTAGATTGTGCGGCAGGGTTGTTCGGGTGCGAAGTGCGCTTCGACGTCCTTGCGTGTGAACTGCGAAATGTAGACCAGTTGATCCGCATGGGCCAGTCTTGAACGGAAGCCATGCGCGTAACGCAGCTGTTTGGCTCCCTTTTTTTCGTAGATGAAATTGATGTCGTGGACCGTGAGCAGGTTCCGACGCGCAAAAAGCATGTAGCGGATGTGCGAGGACTGGTGCGTAATGTGGCAAAGGTCCATGCGCATGGGCCAGAAGCGGATAATCCGGCGGATGGAACGGGGCACTTCGATATAGGCGACGTCCGGGCCGAAGCAGCCTTTGAATCCTCGCGGAACGATGAAACAGAACCGGATGCCGTATCGGTCGTGCAGTTCGGCCGCCTGAGTGGCGATATGCGATGCCAGCCGATAGGCGAATTCGCCCAGGCCGACATGGCGGTTTCTTATTTCGAGCAGTTCGACGGCTATTTTTCGTTGGGGTTTCATAGTCGGGCCGGATTGAAAGAGCGTATAAAGGTAGGTATAATACGCCTATGAACAAAATGGTGGGGTGATGCGGACGCGATGGTTTGACGCCCGTATGTGTCAATCGGGTGTTCGGGCGACTGGTTCGGGGAAAATTGCCGGGGAATACAGCATGCGATATGGGATGTGTAATATATTGTTTTATAATTTGTTGTGTTGTTTATTCGGAGTTGGTAAGAGTGTTTTTATTAAATTTTCTGAAAAAAATCGCAAAAAAATTTAATAAAAACTTGCGCGGTTCGATTTTTCGCCTTATCTTTGCAGTGAAGTTTTAAGGTTCATTTAGGTTAGTAGTTTTAGGTTGGTTGAGGAGATCGGCAGGTTGCAGTAGGGAGACTGCTGCTAAGACTTCGAGGGCGGTGCTCGTCCGAGGGGTCGAATACCTCCGATTCACCCTCGTTTTTCGGTGGGGTGGTTCCCGCTGAAAAAAAGGTCCGGATCGCAAGATCCTGGACCTTTTTTTGTTTGTGCGGCCTTCCGGCCAGCGGAAGCGAGTGTCAGAGCGCCTCCAGCTCCTCGCGCGTAACTTCGACGTCGATTTCGCCGTTGGCGTAGCAGGCGATTTCGTAGGGATTGTAGTGGAAAATCATCCCCTCGGGCGTGATGCGGAAATTGTCGGTCACCGATATGTAGTCGGGGAAGAAGCCTGCGGCGGAGAGTTCTTCGTCGTTGGCGGCGTTGTAGGTCTGGCAGAGCTTCGTGCGGATCAGTGCCTGCAAGGGCTCCATCTTCTCCTCGCCCAGGAGGTCGGCGGCCGACAGCTCGTAGCCGTCGGCGAGCGAATAGGTGTGGTATTCAGTGGAATACATGCCGTGGGCACCGCCGAGGTAGCTGGACCTGTAAATCATGTAGCAAAGCAGCGTGTCGACGACCGAACCCTCGCTTTCGACCGAAATTTCGTATTCGGCTTTCCGCTCGGGACGGAGCGATTCGGGCAGCGTCAGCTGTTGGTCGGTCTGCCGGAGCGATTCGGCGATGGCCGCGGCGGCCGGACCCTCGAAGTCTTCCAGCTCGAAGAAATAATTGATGTTGCTCTGCTCGATAGCTTGCAGGGCTTCGGACTTGCGGGCGTTGGCGATGGTCGCGAAACGGTAATCCACCTGACAGTCGTAGGTGGGCCGGACAAGAAGCGTATCGAGTACCGAGGCGGTGAAACGGGGTTTCACGGGACGGTCGGAGCAGGCGGTCGAAGCGGCGACAAGAAGCGCGGCAGCGAGAATGCGGGATGTTTTCATGGGCGCACGATTTTGCGGAACGGTCGTTGCGGGGTTGTTCGGGCTGTTCCGGAGGTCGGCACAGCCGCCCGAACGGGACCGTTCCGAATGTAAATATAGACAAAAAGCGGGGAAAAAGAAACCCGCCGCGAAAAATTTTGTACAATGGGGTGCAAAAATTTTGCAGTTTGCCGAATTCGCGCTATCTTTGCCCCAGCAAAATCATCCGGTGGATTCATCTAAGGGTTAGGATACATGCCTCTCACGCATGACATAGGGGTTCGAATCCCCTATCCACTACCAATCGGGTTCCGGTCTTACGCAAGTTAGGACCGGAATTTTTGTTTTGGGGAGCCCGGGTGCTGAAAGGGCGGCAGGCAAATAAAAAACGAGGAGAAATCGTTCTCCTCGTTTTTCGTTGTTTGGGGAAACAGGTTTATTTCCCGAAGCCCTTGCCGATGGCCAGGAAGTCATCGGCCTTGAGGGCGGCACCGCCGATCAGACCGCCGTCCACATCTTCCTTGGCGAAGATTTCGGCCGCGTTGGAGGGCTTGCACGAACCGCCGTAGAGGATGGCGCACTCGTCGGCTGCGGCGCCGAACTTGTCGGCCAGCACCTTGCGGATGTAGGCATGGATTTCTTGTGCCTGTTCGGCCGTGGCGGTCTTGCCCGTACCGATGGCCCAGACGGGTTCATAGGCGATGACCAGATTCTTGAACTGCTCGGCCGTGAGGTTGTAGACCACTTCCTCGATTTGCTTCTTCACGACGTCGAAGTGCTTGCCGGCCTCGCGTTCGTCGAGGTTCTCGCCCACGCAATAGATGGGGGTCAGCCCGTTGGCGTAGACCTGCGTCATCTTCTTGTTGAGGGTCTCGGAGGTCTCGCCGTAGTATTGGCGGCGCTCCGAGTGGCCCAGGATCACATACTTGCAGCCCAGCGCTGCAATCATCGAGGCTGCCACTTCGCCCGTGTAGGCGCCTTTTTCCTCGGCGGCGCAGTTCTGCGCGCCCAGCGCGATGTCCGAGCCCTTGAGTGCTTCGGCTACCGTCGACAGGTGGGTGAACGGCGGGCAGACGATGAAGTCCACGCACTTGCACACTTCGCCGCGGCCTGCGGCGACCCCTTTGGCCAGTTCCACGCCCTCGGCCGGAAGCGTGTTCATCTTCCAGTTGCCGGCTACGATTTTCTTTCTCATGTTCTTATTCGTATTATGAATGATTCGGCGTATTGTAAACTTCGATTTTTAATTTTTCATTCTTAATTTTTAATTGCGCATTATTCCTCGCACCACTTTTTGACCTCCTCCATCGAGGGGGCTTTCAGACCGAGCTTGTTCTTCTTGTTGAACCCGCAGAGGTCATTGAAGAACTTGCCCGCCGGGAGCTTGCGCAGCGAATCGACCGTCAGATAACCCATCTTCTGGATGACGGGCACCCACTCCTCGGGCACGCCGATTTCGATGTACTTCTCGGCCGGGTCGCTGACGGCTTTCTTTTCGGGACGCATCTGCGGGAAGAACAGCACGTCCTGGATGGAGGTCTGCCCCGTCATGAACATCGTCAGGCGGTCGATGCCGATACCCATGCCCGAGCACGAGGGCATGCCGTATTCGAGCGCACGGACGAAATCCGTGTCGATGAACATCGCTTCGTCGTCGCCCTTTTCCGAGAGGCGCAGCTGCTCCTGGAAGCGTTCGAGCTGGTCGATGGGGTCGTTCAGCTCGGAGTAGGCGTTGCAGAGTTCCTTGCCGTTGACGAACAGCTCGAAGCGTTCGGTCAGGTCGGGATTTTCGCGGTGACGCTTGCAGAGGGGCGACATTTCGATGGGGTAGTCGGTCACGAACGTAGGCTGGATGAGTTCCTCCTCGCAGTATTGCCCGAAAATGGCGTCGATGAGCTTGCCTTTGCCCATCGTGTCGTCGATTTCGACGTTGAGCCGCTTGCAGGCTTCGCGCAGCTGTCCTTCGCTTTGGCCCGTGATGTCGTAGCCCGTCTTTTCGCGGATGAGGTCGGTCATCGTCACACGGCGGAACGGCGCCTTGAACGACACGGCCTTGCCGTCGATGGTCAGCTCCGTGGTCCCGTTGGTGGCCATAGCCACCCGTTCGAGCATCTGCTCGGTGAATTCCATCATCCACAGATAGTCCTTGTAGGCCACATAAATCTCCATGCACGTGAATTCGGGGTTGTGCGTGCGGTCCATGCCTTCGTTGCGGAAGTTCTTGCCGAATTCGTAGACGCCGTCGAAGCCCCCGACAATCAGTTTCTTAAGGTAGAGTTCGGTGGCGATGCGCAGGTAGAGGTCGATGTCCAGCGAGTTGTGGTGCGTGATGAACGGCCGGGCCGAAGCGCCGCCCGGAATGGGCTGGAGAATGGGGGTCTCGACTTCGATGTAGCCGCGTTCGTTGAAGAAGTCGCGCATCGTGGCCATGATTTTGGCCCGCTTGACGAACGTCTCCTTGACCTGCGGATTGACAATCAGGTCGAGGTAGCGCTGGCGGTAGCGGATTTCGGGGTCGGTGAAAGCGTCGAACGTCTTGCCGTCCTTTTCCTTGACCACCGGAAGCGGCCGCACCGACTTCGACAGCACGGTGAACTTGCGGCAGTGGACCGACAGCTCGCCCGTGTTGGTGTGGAACGCGAAGCCCTCTACGCCGATGAAGTCGCCGATGTCGAGCAGTTTCTTGAAGACCGTGTTGTAGAGCGTCGGGTCGCCCTCGGGGCAGATGTCGTCGCGGCGGATGTAGACCTGGATGCGGCCCGTGTGGTCCTGGAGCTCGAAGAACGACGCGCTGCCCATGATGCGGCGCGACATGATGCGTCCGGCGATGCGGACCTCCTGGAAATTGCCCTTGGCAGGGTCGAAGTCCCCGGCGATTTCACGGGCCGTAGCCGTCACCTCGTAACGGGCGGCGGGGTAGGGTTCGATGCCCAACTCGCGCAGCGCGGCGAGCGACTGCCGCCGGAGCTGTTCCTGTTCACTGAGTTCGATGGTCATGTGTATGTCGTTTTTATGTTGTCGGTTTATCCGTGCAAAAGTAATGAAAAAAGGCGAATATTAAGTTGTGAATCCGTATATTTGCAACAATCGGCCTCGGGCCGGAACCGAATGAGCGATGAAACGATTGATTGGAGATGCCGGGAAACGACGGAGTTCCCTCCTCCTATGCCGGAGGGGTTTGATAATGGGGCTGATGGCCTTGTGTGCGCTTTCGTGCGGCGATGACGCCGAGGACGGGGAAGAGCCGTTCGCGCAAATCGTGACTGCGTCGTTCGTCTTCGACGAGACGGACCCTGCGGCCAATACGGTGCAGGTGGTGTCGAATACGGCGTGGCAGGTGACCTATACGCCCAGCGACGTCTTTGTCAAGGCGGAGCCTTTTGCGGGTTCGGGCGTCGGGTCGTTCCGAATCGTCCAGATGCCGCAGGGCATCTCTATCCAAGTGAACGTGCGGCCGGTGGCAGGCGGTACGGCGGGCGGGCCCATCACGGTGACACGGGCTGCGGGGAAGAATCCCGACCCTGACCCCGACCCGACGCCTGTGCCGGCTTACCGTTTCCCGGAGCTTCCCTCCAACTGGGTGGCGCCGACGGGCAGCACGGCAGCCCTCAAGGACGACCGGGCGTTCTTCACCCATTGGTCCAAGAGCGTGGAATCGAAGAAGACCCTGCGCAACTACTCCTATTGTTACGATACGCGGCGCCACAATCCCGTGTGGGTGGCCTATCCGCTGCATCCGGTCTACCGTGAGGGCGGCACGGGGCGCACCGACCCCGACCCGTGGGCTCCCGATCCGGCGCTCGACGAGAGGTACCAGTCGAAGATATACAAGCACGACGGCGAGGGCGACGGCATCTACGACGGTTACCAGTTTTGGGGCAACACGCTGCTGAAGTCGCTGGGCAAAGGCGGTTATTGGTCGAAAGGCCACCTTTGCATGTCGAGCGAGCGCGGCGGCAAAGATGCGGAACTCAACATACAGACCTTCCACCCGACCAACATAGCGCCGCAGTCGAGTGCCGCGGCTTCCGACTTCGCGACGGTGTGGAGCTACGTGGAGACCCTGTTTTCGGGGACGAACGACTACAAGAACACCGACTTCACGGCCGACGACGGGTCGCAGAACATCAACATCGTCGCTGACACGCTGTTTCTTGTGGCGGGCTGCTACTACGAGCACGACGACTGGGCCGATTACGATGCGTCGAACTACAACAAGACGCCGACGACCAGCAGCCTGTCGAAAATGTGCATCATGCCGACGCACCAGTTCAAGATGGCGCTGCGCACCAAGAAAGGCAACACGGGCAAGCGCATCGCCGACTGCACGGCCGACGAGTTGCAGGCCATCGGGTTCTGGATCGAGGCGTTCCCTACGCTTTCGGGCACGAGCGCCACGGCCGAATTGAACCGGAGGGTCGTTCCCGTGTCGTTCATCGAGGAGAAGATGGGCATCGAATTCTTCCCGGACGTGCCGGCTTCGGTCAAGGCGGACTACAATCCGGCCGACTGGGGATTCTGATGGCCGGCGCTGTATGAATAAGCCGCTCCGTGATGTCGGGGCGGCTTTTTTGTGTCGGGCCTGCGGTTTACGGGGCGGGTTCAGCGGCAGTTTCTGCGGTGGGTTCAACGGCGTGTTCAGTAGCAATTTTTGCGGTCGGCGAAGTATTGCGCGAAGCGTCGGAAAATCCGCCAGGCGCCCCACCCGAGGAGCCCGCCGACGAGCGCCCCCCACACCAAGTCCATGGGGAAGTGCTTGGCCAGATAGATGCGCGAGTAGCAGATAAGCAGCGTGCAGGCGGTCATGAGCCATGCGAACCAGCGGCGGCGGATAACGCTGACCGAGAGTACGGCAAGGGCCACGATGGTGGCGGCGTGGGCCGAGACGGTGCCGTAATGACCGCTCACGGCTCCGGCCGGAACGTGCACTGCCCAGTCGCCGGGCATGGCGGCGCGGCGGATAGCCACGAGCGAATCGGGTGCGACGGCCAGCCCTTCGAGTTCGGGGGTGAACATGGGCCGCCAGCGCGGCTGGAAATCGGGCAGCAGCCCGCCCAGCACTCCGTTGTGCTTGAAGATGCCCGAAACCATGTCGGAAAGGGCGATGGCCGCCGACATCAGCACGATGAATATCAGCAGGCTGCGCCACCCGTAGCGGCGCCATACGAGCCACATGATCAGGCCGTAGAGCGGCAGCCACAGCAGCGTGCCCGAAACGGCGAGCATGATGCGGTCCATGACCGGACCGCCGTCGAAGTTGAGCGCCAGGAAAAGGCCGTGGTCGAAGTCGTACATTTATCGAAGTGAAAGGTTAAAGGTGAAAAGTGAAAGGTGAAAGGTGGGACTTTGCCGGGAGGGAGCGATGATGGTGCGAGCGGCATTCAGAACTGGAAATAGATGAACGGCTGTATGTCGCTCGACTTGATTTGCATGACGCACCAGATCATTGCGGCGACGAGCAGCACCTGCATGGGCAGCGGCGACCGGGCGACGGTGTGCCGGGCGAGGGTGTCGGCCCTGCTCGGCAGGAAGTGCAGCGCGTATCCGGCGGCGATAAGGGCGAAGACCGCCGTGTAGCCGGCCACCACCTGCGGGATGACCGGGGCGTTGAAGTTGCGGACGATTTGGTGGAGCATCAGGGTGACGGTCTGCATGGATTCAGCGCGGAACAGTAGCCAGCTTAAGCATACTATGTTGAACGTCAGCAAGATGCCCAGACCGCGCCATACGGGGTGCATCTCGGCCCCGGTCGCCTTGGCTCCCGGAACGAGCGACATCCATAGTTTGTGGAGCGCCAGCGCCACGCCGTGCAGCGCGCCCCAAAGGACGAACCGCAGGGCGGCCCCGTGCCACAGCCCGCCCAATATCATCGTAATCAGCAGATTGGCGTAGGTCCGCGCCCGGCCCTTGCGGTTGCCGCCGAGCGAGATGTAGAGGTAGTCGCGCAGCCACGACGAGAGCGAGATGTGCCACCGCCGCCAGAACTCGGTGATGGTGGCCGACTTGTAGGGGGCGTCGAAGTTCTTGGGAAAGCGGAAGCCCAGGAGCAGCGCGATGCCGATGGCCATGTCCGAGTAGCCCGAGAAATCGCAGTAGATTTGCAGGGCGTAGCCGTAGATGCCCATGAGGCACTCGAATCCGGTGTAGAGCAGCGGTTCGTCGAAAACGCGGTCGACGAAGTTGAGCGAAATGAAGTCCGACACGACGGCTTTCTTGAACAGACCGCTCAGAATCAGAAAGATGCCCGTGCCGAACATTTCGCGCGTGACGATGACGGGGTTCTGCCGGATTTGGGGGATGAAGTCGCGGGCGCGGACGATGGGTCCGGCGACCAGCTGCGGGAAGAACGAGAGGTAGAACAGGTAGTCGAGCCAGTTGTTGAGCGGCCACAGCCGTCCGCGGTAGACGTCGATGGTGTAGCTCATCGACTGGAAGACGAAGAACGAAATGCCGACCGGCAGGAAGATGTTCTGAAACTGGAGGAACCCCTGCCCGAAGAGCTGGTTGGAGATTTCGATGAAGAAGTTGGTATACTTGAAGTAGGCCAGCATCCCGAGGTTGACGGCCACGCTCAGCGCCACGAGCCAGCGCTTCGTGCGGCGGTCGATGGTGTTGAAGATGGCGCGGGCTATCCAGTAGTCGCTCGCGGCGGCGAAAATCAGCAGCAGGAAGTAGATGCCGCTCGACTTGTAGTAGAAGTAGAGCGAGAAAAGGATGACATAGACGATGCGCGCGGTCGGCCTGCGGTGGAACGCGGCGTAGAGGAGCAGGAACCCGGTGAACAGGAACAGAAACAGTCCGCTGCTGAAAATCAGCGGCGAAGAAGCGTCGTAGGTGAGCAGCGCCCCGAGGCGGGCGGCTATGTCGTCCGTCGCGGGCAGCATCATGGTGCGGAGGGGTCGATGGGCCGGGGGCGGTAGAGCAGCTGCCGCCGGATGCGTTCGTGCTGGAGCGAATCCATCACCGGAACCTCGGGCTGCCGTTGCCGGTGGCTTCGGCGGAGGATGCAGGCACGGTGATTCAGCGCGTCGAAAAGCGCATGGGCTATGCGGGTGCCTCCGGCGTAGTTGATGTGGGTGTAGTCCTTGCCCGCCCAGCCGTTGCGGACGAAGCGTTCCATGCCGCCCAGCGCGCGCATGGCGTCGCTCGTGGGCCAGAACGCGGCCTGCGAACGCCTTGCGGCAAGCCGTTGGTACGAAATCATGTGGGGCACGGCGTCCATCCGCTCGAAATCGGTGTCGCTGCGCACCGAGCGGTCGCTGACCCCCATGACCAGGACCGCGGCGCCGGGGAAGCATTCGCGCACGAAGCCCACCATCTTCTCGATTTTGGCGGCGTAGTTCGTATAGTTGTAGACCCCCTGCTGCATGATGTTGAGCCCGTATTGCAGGATGACAAGGTCGTAGTCGAGCATGGCGTCGATCTGGGCGTCGACCGAGGGATCGGTCCAGAACATGGCCTGCCCGTTGTTGCTGCGGATCGAGTAGTTGTCCACGCTCACCCCCTCGCCCTCCATGACGGCGCCGTAGCCCACGAACCGTTCGTGGCCCCGCACTACGCGGAAGCCCAGCGAGCCGATGCGGGGTGCCGTCACGGCGATTTGCCGGACGGAGGGGTCGCCCGCGACGGCGAATTCCTGCCGCAGCGTGTCGTTGACCGTCACTTCGACGCGGCTGCTGTCGGGCGAGAGGAAGAAGATGCGCCCGCAGGTGCAGTCGTCGAGCTTGCGGCGGTAGGCGGTGGGCTCCCAGCGCGTCGAGGCGCCGGGTCCGGCCTGGCACACCCAGCCCGAGACGTAGAATTTCTGGCGCAGGCTCTCGGGGGTCTTCTTGCGCTGCATGATGTTGTAGGCGGTCCAGCCCTTGGACACGGTCTTGACCGTGCGGCGGAAGTAGGTGAGCGGCGATGCCACGGGTGCGAAGCCCGGACCGCCCCCGCCGAAGGTTTCCTGCATGCGTTCGCGCAGGTCGGCCGTCAGAATGTCGCCCTCGATGAACGAATCGCCCAGCACGGCGATGCGCACGGGGCGCCCGTCGGTGAGCAGTTTGTCGTAGAACGCCCGCATGCCGTCTGTGCGGACCGAATCGTATTCTTCGATGGGGACGATGCGCCGTTCGGGGCACAACACGGTGTCGGGCCTGAAGAGAGGCCGCAGGGTGGTGTCGCGGCCGATGGTCCACTCGAAAAGGGTCTGCACATGGGGCGTGGCCACTTCGGTCTCGATACGTTCGGCCACTTCGGCCATGTCGACATGGAATTCTTCTTCGTCGAAGACCGCCGACGAGGGGGTGTCGGCCGCGCTGTCGTCGAAAGCCACCAAGTCCGAAAGGATGTTGGCACGCCGGAACTTCACGCCGCCCACGCTCTGCGGGGGGATGAAACTCACGGCCACGAGCACTCCGAGGAGCGCCGCGGCCGCAATCCATCCGCTGCGGGTGTAGTTTTCGGGGGCCCGTTCCATCAGCGGCGGCGTCCGAGAATCAGAAAGACGTAGTAGAGTACCGAGGCGATGGCGCTCACGGCCGCAACTAAGTAGGTCCGCGCGGCCCACGAAAGGGCTTCCTTGGCTTGTGCAAGCTGGGCACCCTGCATGGTGCGGCTGCTTTCCAGCCATTCCAGGGCGCGGGCCGAAGCGTTGTATTCGACGGGCAGGGTGACTATCGAAAAGAGGGCCGACATGGCGATGAGCCCCACGCCGATCCAGCAGACAAGTTCGTTGTTGGTCGCCGCCATGATAAGCAGGCCGACGATGATGGTAATCATGGCCGCCTTGGAAGAGAACGTCACCACGGGAACCAGCTGCGAGCGCAGCCGCAGCGGGGCGTAGTCGCGGGCGTGCTGGATGGCGTGGCCGCATTCGTGGGCCGCAACGGCGGCGGCCGCCACGCTGTCGGACGAGTAGACCGATTCGCTGAGGTTGACGGTCATGTTGCGCGGGTCGAAATGGTCGGTCAGGTGGCCCTTGACATGGGTCACGCGCACGTTGTGTATGTTGTTGTCGCGCAGCATCTTCTCGGCCACTTCGGCACCCGTGAGCCCGCCCGGGAAGCGGACCTCGGAGTATTTGGCGAAGACCGACTGGAGCCGCGCCTGCACGATGTATCCGGCGATACCGATGACGATGATGAGCACGAAGATGCCCATCGAGGCCGGGTCGTTGGCGTAACGGTTGACGTAGAGCGCTGCATGGAGCAGTGCGACAAGGGGTTGCATGATCATAAGCTGCGGTTTTTGGGGTGCGTGCCCCGCGACGGCCGTTGCGGCAGGCGGACCCGCGCTGCACAAAAATGCCGTCCGGTGGGGCAAAAATACGAATTTTTATGTTACTTTGCATGGATTTCCCATAAATCGTACCTCACTGTGAATCTCGCCTTTTTCATAGCGCGCCGCACGGCGCGGCCCGCACCCGGAGAGAAGTCCGGGGTCATGGAGCGCATCGCCGTGGTGTCGGTAGCGCTGAGCGTGGGGGTGATGGTTCTGACGCTGGCCGTGATGATGGGTTTCAAGCGCGAGGTCTCGCGCAAGATTACCGGGTTTGCGGCCCATGCGACGCTGACCGATGTCCGGAGCGTGCGGTCGCTGAGCCCGGCTCCCGTGCGGCGGAGCGGCGAGCTCGAAGCGTTGATTCGTTCGGCCGACGGGTTCGTTTCGCTGACCCCCTATGCCGTGCGCGGCGGCATCGTCCGCACCGACGACGCGGTCGAGGGGATTCTGCTCAAGGGGGTCGACGGCAGTTACGACTGGCGCACGTTCGGCGAATGGCTCGTCGAGGGCGAACTGCCGCGCGTGGGCGGTTCGGTGCGGACCAAGGATATTCTGCTCTCGCGCAATCTGGCCCGGCGGCTGATGCTGGGGGTGGGCGACCGGGTGGAGATGCTCTTCGTGGAGCACGGCGACGTGCCCCGCCGCGACCGCTTCAAGGTGGCCGGAATCTATGCGTCGGGGATGGACGAGATGGACAACACGGTGGTCATGACCGATTTGCGCAACGTCCAGCGGCTCTCCGATTGGGGTCCCGACCTGGTTACGGGCTACGAAATATTTGCCGACGGCCTGGCTGCTTCCGACGATTTCGCGCGGCGGCTCGACCGGGCGCTGTTCTACGACGAGAGCGGTCTCGGCGACAACCTCACCGTGCGGAGCGTCGGGGAGCAGTACGCCAACATCTTCGACTGGCTCAAGGCCCACGACGTCAACGCGGCGGTCATCATCGGCATCATGTTGGCGGTGGCGTTTTTCAACATGACGACGGCGCTGCTTGTCATCGTCATGCAGCGCACGCGGATGATCGGGCTGCTCAAGTCGTTGGGAATGCGCAACGGCCCCTTGCGCCGGATATTTCTGTGCCGGGCCGCTTTCATCGCCCTGCGGGGCATGGCGTGGGGCAACGGCATCGGGCTGGCGCTGTGTCTGTTGCAGCAATGGACCGGGGTGGCGAAGCTCGATGCCGAGGGCTATCTGCTGTCCGAAGTTCCGGTTGCGCTGGGAGGAAGCTGGCTGCTGCTGCTCAACGTCGGTGTGTTGGCGGTCATCGTGGCCCTGCTGATAATCCCGGCTTCGGCCGTCTCGAAGATAAAACCTGTTGAAGCACTCCGCTACGAATGACGGTAAAACCTTATAATACACGTGCTTCCAAGAAGGAAGAGGTGCGCGAAATGTTCGACAGCATCGCTCCGCGCTACGATTTGCTGAACCACACGCTGTCGCTCAACGTCGACCGCTGGTGGCGCCGCCGCGTGGTCGTGGAGGTGCGCCGGGGGGCTCCCGCGCAGATTCTCGACATGGCGACGGGTACGGGCGATCTGGCCATCGAGCTGGCGCGGCATATCCCTGGTGCGCATGTCACGGGCGTCGATTTGTCGGACAGAATGTTGGCCGAAGCCCGCCGCAAGGTGGCGGCGCAGGGACTTGCGGAGCGTATCGAACTGCACCAGGGCGACGCCGAACATCCCACAGCCGAAGCCTGCTACGACGCGGCGACGGTGGCGTTCGGCGTGCGCAACTTCGGCGACCTCCACGCGGGGCTGTGCGGGTTGGCCCGCGCAATAAAACCCGGGGGCAAAGTCGTTATATTGGAGTTCTCGCGGCCGCGCAGCCGGTTGTTCCGGGCGCTGTTCGGGTTCTATTTTTGCAGGATTCTGCCGTGGGTGGGCGGGATGGTCTCCCACGACCGCCGGGCCTACGACTATTTGCCTGCTTCGGTGGGGGAATTTCCCTCGCCCGAAGCGTTCTTGGCGATGATGGGCCGCGCCGGATTCGCCGACTGCCGGGCCCGGAGCCTGAGCGGCGGGATAGCGTATATATACATAGGTGTGCGGCGATGACCCTTTCGGATATGAGTGCTACGCGTAAAATATTTTTCTTGTTGTTGTGCTTTGCGGTGTGCGCGGGGATGACTTCGTGTCGCCGGAAGTTGGAAAAGGCGCGGGAAAACATCCGTGTCGAAGCGGTCGAACGGGTCGGGATGCGCGGTCTGACGGAGCTGGACGTTGTGCTGCGCCTGCGCAACGACACGGGCTATAAGTTGGTGCTGGACAAGGCTTCGCTCGACATTTTCATGGGTCCGTCGTTCGTCGTGGGGGCGGAGCTCTGCGACCCGGTCACGGCCGAACGCCATACCACGCAGAGCATTGCGACCCGCTGGCGCCTGCGCATTTCGGACCCCTTTACGCTTTACGCTTTTGCGCGGCGCATCCGGCAGCAGCAAATCGCTTCCGTTGCGGTCGACTGCGCGGCGGAGGGCCGATGCGGTCCGGTGCCCTTGAATATTTTCCGCGGGAAGGTCCCTTTGTACGAATTTTTGAATACCTTTGGCGTGGAGTTGGAAGAACTGCAAAACCATTTTGAACCGTGATAAATAAGTATCTGATTGGGCTGCTGGTGTTTGCAGCGGCATTGTGCGGGCGTCCGGCGGCGGCTCAGTCGCTCGGCGCCTTCAAGGGACGGCTGGCCCGGCCTGCGGCGACGCCGTATGCGCAGACCCCGGCCACGGTGACGGTGACCGAATACGGCGACGCGGCGGAAGCGGTGGCCGAAGCGTCGCGGAGCGTCCGGACCCCGGCGCTCAAGGCCTACCGGGTGTGCATCTTTTCCGACAATGGCCACAACGCCCGGGCGGGTGCGGCGGCGGCCAAGGAGCTCTTCGAGGAGACGTTCCCCGGCACGCCGGTCTACATGTTCTACGAAAATCCCTATTTCCGGGTGACGGTGGGCAATTGCCTGACCCTTGAGGAAGCCATCATTCTCAAAGGCCGCGTGTCGGGCACTTTCCCCAAGGCTTTTCCCAAAAGCGAGCCGCTTTCGCTGCGCGATTTCCGGTATTGAGCGGCGGTGCGATTCGGAAAAATCTTGGAATTTCCTTGCATATTTCTTACGATTGTCTAACTTTGCGGCGATGTAAAACAACTAATTTCAAACGTTTGAAGCTATGAAAAAGATTTTTTCTTTCGTTGTGGTTCTCGCTGCTGTGGCTATGGTAGGCTGCTGCGGCAACGCCAACAAGAAGGCTGCCGAGGCTGCCGCTGCTGCTGAAGAGACCGCTGTCGTAGAAGCTGCTGCTGAAACCGCTTGCACCGGTGAGTGCGAGAAGTGCGATTCGACGGCTTGCGAGAAGAACGAAGCTGCTGCCGAATAACCAATCCGGTACGGAAAAAAGAGGGCTCCTGGACGATTCCAGGAGCCCTCTTTTCATTAGAACGAAATACCTACCCGCAGGCCGAAGTTGCTGAGGTTGTCGACCTTGTAGGTGAGCAGGTTGGTGCTGTTGGTCGCGTAGCTGTAATAGAGTGCGAGGTGCAGTCCGAAACGGTAGTTCGGATTGGGGAAGATCGAGACGCCTACTTCGGGCGAGAGGTAGAATCCCCAGGTGTTTTCGTACTGCTTGATAACATAGTAGTACGACGAGAACTGCGAGTAGCAGGCGCCCAGCTTCATCCCGACGTAGGGTTGGAAGATGCTGTTGTTGAGCCAGCTGTAGCGGCCCGTCGCACCGAACGGCAGTTGGAACACGGCGTGTTTCTGGTTGGTCGTCAGCGCCGAGCCGTCGTTCAGGTAGAGCGTCCGGCGGTCGATGTTCTGGAGGTTGGTGTGGAACGAGATGAACGGACCCACGGCCACGGCCGGCGTGATGCGGTAGCCGCCCTCGAAGTTCATGCCCCAGCCCGAAGCCTTGTCGGCGAACGATTTGCCCAGCGGGACGTTGACTTGCCAGTCGATGTTGATGTAGGACTTGGGGAAGATTTGCGCCTGACCGGGCCGGGCAAGGGCCAGCAACAGGGTGCAGAGCGCTGCAATACGGAGGTATTTTGTCGTTTTCATGATTGCTGCGTAAAATGGTGATCGGTTATTCGTAGAGGTAGGGCGATTGCGCGAAAGCCTGTTCGACGGCTTGGAGCGTGCGTTCCTGGTTGAGGCTGGCATTCGAGGTCAGCAGACCGCTCATGAAGCTGTCCCAGACGACGGGCAGGCGTTTGCCTTCGACCCGGGTGGCTTTCAGGTCCATCATTTCGAGCAGCAGCGACCCGGCCGTGTAGCCGTAGTAGACGCGGTAGGGGTAGAACCAGCCCATCCAGTCGCCCCAGTAGCCCGGGCTCCAGTAGTAGGGATAGTACCACCACCAGTAGGGGTTATTCGAGCCGACGAAGTAGGTTTCGCGTTCCACATAGCTCAGTTGGACGCCCAGGTCGGCGTTCTGTTTTTCGGAGGTCCGCAGGAATCCGGCCGCTTCCAGCTCGAAGGCTACGGTGCCGACGATTTCAAGCGCGTCGGCGTCCTTCCAGTATTCGGTCTGTTTGTTGTTGCCGATAATCAGAATGCTGTCGGGCAGATAGAAGGTCTCGAAAGCCGCGAAGTCGGCGGCGCGGTCGCGGTCGGTGTAGACTAAGTACTCCCGGTGCAGGGCCGATGTCGACGGGTCCTTCTGGCACGAGCTGACCGCAGCCGCGAGCAGTGCGATCGCTAAGAAGTGAATGGTTTTGACGGTCATGGTTTTTCAGATTTATGGTTTGCTGTCGGGCGGAATGTTTCAAAATTCGTTCCGCAAGCGGTTGCGTGCTCCGGAAAAACCGGACGGGTCATAAAAAAAGACGCTCTCTGCGAAGAAAGCGTCCGAACGAAAACGGTTGCGCACCGTTAGCGGTATCGGTGGGAAATCAGCGTCATGAACTCTTCGCGCGTGCGGTGGTCCGAAAGGAAGATGCCCGTGAACGCCGAAGTCGTCGTCGCCGACTGTTGTTTCTCGATGCCGCGCATCTGCATGCACATGTGGCTCGCTTCGATGACCACCGCCACCCCCATCGGGTTGAGCGCTTCCTGGATGCAGTCGCGGATTTGGACGGTCAGCCGTTCCTGTACCTGCAGCCGCCGGGCGAAGCATTCCACTACGCGGGCTATCTTCGACAGGCCCGTAATGCGGCCGTCGGGGATGTAGGCCACGTGGGCTTTGCCGTAGAACGGCAGCATGTGGTGTTCGCAGAGCGAGTAGAGTTCGATGTCCTTGACCAGCACCATCTGTTTGTATTCTTCGCGGAACATCGCCGAGCGGAGGATTTCGAGCGGGTTTTCGTCGTAGCCTTTCGTCAGGAACGACATCGCCTTGGCCACCCGTTCGGGGGTCTTCAGCAGTCCTTCGCGGGCCGGGTTCTCGCCCAGGAGGCGCAGGATTTCGCTATAATGGCCGCGGAGCGCTTCGACGGTCGCGGCGTCGAAACGTTCTTCCTTTTCGTAGTTTTTTGTCTCCATAGGGCCGCGAAGTTAGGTTATTTCTCGATGGAATGCAAATAGGCGGCAAGTTTGCGCACGGCACGGCCGCGGTGCGACACGGCGTTTTTCTCGGCTGCGTCCATCTCGGCGAACGTCTTGTCGCCGCCCTCGGGTACGAACAGCGGGTCGTAGCCGAATCCTTCGGCGCCGCGTTCGGCGGGGATGATATGTCCCTCGACAATGCCCTCGAACAGGTGTTCTTCCCCGTTGAGAATCAGCGCGATGACCGTGCGGAACCGGGCCCGGCGGTTCGTTTTTCCCTCTAAGTTTCGCAGCAGCAGCCGATTGTTGGCCGCGAAGTCGTGACCGTCGGTGGCGTAGCGGGCCGAGTGTACGCCCGGGGCTCCGCCGAGCGCTTCGACTTCGAGCCCCGTGTCGTCGGCAAAGCAGTTGCGGCCCGTGCGGGCGTGCAGGTAGCGGGCCTTTTGCAGCGCGTTGCCTTCGAGGGTGGGCTGTGTTTCGGGTATCTCTTCGATCACTCCGCAGTCACGCGGGGTCACCAGGCGGTAGCCGTCGCCCAGCACGGCGCTTACTTCGGCCAGCTTGTGGGCGTTGTTGGTGGCGAAAAGGATTTCCATTTCTTTCAGTACCAATAAGTTTTGCCGTGGGAACCGTATAAGATCACTACTTGGTCATCGTCGACATATCGGGCGTCGACCTCCACTTCTTCGTGGTCGATTGTCGCGGTCAGCTTCAGTTTTCCGCGTTGGAACTGCAAGCGTTTTTCCGAATTGTATTTCAGCGGTTCGAGTGTTTCGTAGGCGACGGTTCCGAAATCGGGGGAGTAGACCCCTTCGGACAAATTGCCCGTGCCGTTGATTCTCAGTTCGCACCAGTAGCGGGTCGGGCCGTCGGGCTGCGGCTGGTTGCAGTAGAACGGCGTCACCGACCATTGTTGGTTGCCGTCGGGGAGCCGGAGGTCGTAGGTGTCCGGTCCGGTTTCGTGCTTGCGGCAGCTGATTGTCGGCATCTCGCTTTCCAGGCAGCTTTGCGAAGAATAGGCATATCGCCAGACGGCCCCTTCGGCCGAGAGCGGCTGCCCGCCGGTGTAGATAATCAGGTCGCTGGTGCCGTCGATAATGTGGCATGCGTCGTCGGAAATGACGATGCGCGAGGAGTAGAAATAACGATTGTGCACGACTTCCCGCTCCTCTTCGGAGGCGGAGTAGTAGAGATCGAAAAGCAGCACGCGCGTCGCATCGGCGGCCGTTTCCCCGAGGCAGCGGTTCGCTTCCCGGAATATGTAGAAGCCCTCTCGGGTCGGGTCGAAATCTTCGGCTTCATGGATTTTGCAGCCCGTCAGCGCGGCCGCGGCCGCCAGCCATATCAATGCCCGTTTCATTTTGCACGCATGTTTTGAGGTTTGAACTTGTAGCCGACACCCATCATGAAGACGCCCTGCGCGCCCAGTCCCAGTTCGGCGAATCCGAACAGCGAGCGTCCCACCGAAATGCCTATCGGCGTGAGCTGAAAGGCGAGGAAGCCATTGCGGAAGCGGTCCGAATTGTGGTCGAAGCGTCCGCCGGAGAGCGTCGCTCCGAGCCCCAGCGTCGAGTACATGCGCACCCAGCTGGAGTTGACCCACGTGAAGCGCACAACGGGCATGACCGTGAAAGCATGGGCCCGGTTGCGGCCGACGGGCGAAAAGTCCCTGTTGCTGTACGAGCGGCTGTATTTGCCGTAGTAGCTGAGCGTCACCCCAAGGTCGAACCACTTCTTGAACCGATAGTCGTAGGTCAGCGACCAGGTTCCGCTCGTGTAGACCGGGCCGCGGTGGGTTCGGTCGTAAAAGATTCCGTCGGCGCAGCCCTCCCAGTCGAACATGGAGGGCAGAATCGGGTAGGCTCCGACGGTCAGGCGCAGTTCGTGTTGCGGAGTGAACGGCCTGCGCACTCGGATGGCGGCAGGTTCTTCCTGCGCGAGCAGTCCTGCGGGCATGGCTGCCAGCAAGAGCAGCAACAGCAGTTTCTTCATAGGTTCGGGGTTTTGGCAGGTTTCGGTTACAAATATAGGATAATTCCCCCTCCCTGCAAGAAACCGGCGGTTTATTTGCCGTCGGGCTCCGGATTTTCGGCCCGCGCTTGCCGGGGGCCGGGTCAGAAGATGGTTTCGCGCTTCTGGAGTTTTTCGTCGAGGTCGAGTTTGTCGATAATCAGCTTGACGAGCGTGTCGATTTTGGAGCCCTCCGAATAGTCGGCCGGACAGACGTGGTTCACGCGGTTGTCCTGGATGAGCGACGCCATCTCCTTGTGGGCTCCTTTCTGTTCGGGGTTGTAGACGGCGATGGAGTGGCCGCCGTAGTTCTTGACCAGCCGCATGCAGGGGATGTCGGTGGTGCCGTCGCCGACGTAGATCATCCGGCTGAACGGCACGGGACGTTCGTTCTCGGGAATGTAGCGGTTGACCAGCTTGGAGTCGGAGACCGATTCGACCCCCTTGTTGATTTTGAAGATGAACTGCGTCTTGTTGGTGTAGTTGACTGCCACGGCGGGCCAGTAGGCGATGCCGTCCACGTCGTAGAGGAACGAGCAGGCGTAAATCTTGCGGAATTCGCAGGCGATTTCGGTTCCTTCGATAATCTCTTTCAGCCCCGACGAGTTGATATAGTGGAGGATGCGGATGCCGCGCTCGGCGCCGTAGCGGTTGATGCGTGCGAACCACTCTTTCACCCCGCGGAACAGGGCGACCTTGCGTCCCGATTCCTGGAAGGCTTCGCGGCGGAGCGACAGCCCCTTGGACTTGGCGCCCTGAATCATGCGGGCCATGTAGGTGAGCACCATGTCGGCGTCCTGCTCTTCGGCCAGCGAGTTGGCTTCGGTCCAGAATTCCTTGTTGCTTTTGCCCACGGCGGGGATGAAGTCGTATTCCTGCATGTTGCCGGGGGCCAGCGTCCCGTCGAAGTCGTAGATCAGGGCGATGGTGAAACGGTAGGTGTCGTTCATGGTGAAAGGATATTTTGCCATTCAAATATACGCTTTTTTCATTATCTTTGCAAGAAGCGCTCGAAAACAACAGCTTATGGAGTTCAAGGAAATCATACGCATGCGCCGTTCGGTCCGCAAGTTCAAGGCGGAGCCCGTGCCCCGGGCAGTGGTGGAACGGTTGCTCGCCGCCGCTTTGTCGGCTCCCTCGTCGCGCAATACTCGTTCGACGCGGTTTTTGGTGGTCGACGACCCGGCCGCCGTGGCCCGGATGGCCGGGATGCGCGATTACGGCGCAGGGTTCATGAAAGGGGCACCGCTGGCTGTCGTGGTCCTGGGCGAGACGGCCAAGGCCGACCTTTGGCGCGAAAACTGTGCCATCGCGGCGACGCTGCTGCAGCTGGCCTGCGTGGACGAGGGGCTGGCTTCGTGCTGGGTCCATGTCGACGGCCGCCCGCGGCTCAAGGATGCCCCCGACGGGGAAATGGCGGCCGATTATCTGCGGAGTTTTCTGCCCGTTCCCGACGGCTGCGAACCTCTGTGCGCCATCGCTTTGGGTTATTCCGATTTCGTTCCCGCGCCCCTGCCCCCGGCCGACGACGCGGCAAGGGTGACTTGGCTGCGGGGGAATTGAAAATCCGCAGGCATCTGTCTGAGACATTGACATGAAAAAGGAGACCCGCAAAGTCTCCTTTCTCATTTTGCATCGCATCCTTGATAGAAATATTGTCTGGTTTGGGATACGTTGAAGGGTGAAAAAATAATTTTTAATTCTTAATTTTTCATTTTTAATTGAATAGATGAAATCTATTTCTCCACCGGCTTGATGTCCTTGATACGCAGTTGCGTGGTGACGCAGCCGCGGTAGTGGTTCTCGACAATCTGGTAGCATACGTCGATGGGCTTGCCCGCGCGGACCCATTGGTAGTGGGTGGGTTGCTGGAACGCAATCGACTGGATTTTGGTGTTGGGCTTCTGCCGCTGCATCAGGTCCATGCGCAGGTGTTCGCACTCCATGCCGACCAGCTTGGCATCGCCGTGGTTGCTCACGCCGTAGGTCACGAAGACCGGGGCCGCGTTGCCGGGGCCGAAAGGCTGGAAGCGGTTGAGGTGGTCGCGGAACTTGGGCGTGATGTCGGAGAAGAGCAGTTCGCTGTCGATGTCGACCTGCGGAACCAGCATCTGCGGGTCGATGTGCTGTTCGACGAAATCGTTGAACCGCCGGGTGAATTCCTCGACGTTCTCGGGTTTCATCGTCAGCCCCGCGGCATACATGTGTCCGCCGAAGTTTTCCAGCAGGTCGGAGCACGATTCGACGGCCTGGTAGAGGTCGAAGCCCGGTACCGAGCGGGCCGAGCCCGTCACGAACCCGTTGCTCATGGTCAGCACGACCGTGGGCCGGTAGTAGGTCTCTATCAGCCGTGATGCGACGATGCCGACGATTCCTTTCATCCACTTCGGGTTGTAGATGACGGTGCTTTTGCGGCGTTTCAGTTCGGGGTTGCTCTCGATGTAGCTGTGGGCTTCCTGCGTCACGGAGCGGTCTATCGACTTGCGGTCCTGGTTGTAGGCGTCGATGACGTTGCCGAATTCTTCGGCGACGCTCTCGTTGCCCTCGATCAGCAGTTCCACAGCCGCATGTCCGCCCGACGGCGATGCGTTTTCGTCCGTCTCGTCCATCCGCATGCGGCCTGCGGCGTTGATGCGCGGGCCGATTTTGAACACGATGTCGTCGATGGTGATGTTGTGCTTGTCCAGTCCGCAGATTTTGATGATGGAAAGCAGTCCTTTCGACGGTTCGCGGTTCAGATACTTCAGCCCGAAGTGGGCCAGGATGCGGTTTTCGTCGACCAGCGGCACGATGTCGGAGGCGATGCTGACGACCAGCAGGTCGAGCAGCCCGAGAATCCGCTCGAACGGGATGCCGTTTTTCTGGGCATAGGCCTGCACGAGCTTGAATCCCACGCCGCAGCCCGACAGTTCGTCGAACGGGTAGGAGCAGTCGACCCGCTTGGGGTCCAGCACAGCTACGGCACGGGGGATCTCCTCGGCCGGAAGATGGTGGTCGCAGATGATGAAATCCACGCCTTTCTCTTTGGCATAGACGACCTTTTCCGTGGCCTTGATACCGCAGTCGAGGGCGATGATGAGCCCCACGCCCTTGCGGGCTGCGAGGTCGATGCCCTTGACCGAAATACCGTAGCCTTCGGTGTAGCGGTCGGGGATGTAGAAAGTCAGGTTCTGGTGCCCGAGCTGGCGGAGGAACTTGTAGACCAGCGCCACGGCCGTGCAGCCGTCGACGTCGTAGTCGCCGTAAACCATGATTTTCTCATTGTTCGCGACGGCCCGTTCGACCCGTTCGACCGCCTTGTCCATGTCCTTCATCAGGAACGGGTCGTGGAGGTCGGCGAGGGTGGGCTTAAAGAACTTTTCCGCCTTTTCTACGGTGTCTATGCCTCTCTGTACGAGTAGATTGGCCAGCACAGGCGATAGTTTCAGCGCGGCCGCCAGCGCAGCCACCGCTTCGGCATCGCCCTGCGGCTTCACTACCCAACGTTTTTCTATGGGCATATGAACTATTATTTATATATTTTAACATTTACTTTCTTCTTTTCCGGCGGACGGCCGTTTCGCCGACCGTTCGTTTTGTTTTGGCATGCAGGCCGCAGTTTCGTTCCGCGACACCCGCAAGGCTTCGGCCCGATAAGGGTCAGATTCGTATTTCAACGCCCAGCTGTTCTCCCAATTCTTCGAGAACCAGCCGTTTGACTTCTTCCATGGCGACTTCGCGCCTTGTTTCGCGGGCCATCGAGGTCACGCCGCGGTCGCTGAATCCGCACGGGTTGATCCGCGAAAACCACTCCAAATCGGTGTCGACGTTCAGCGCGAACCCGTGCATGGTTACATAACGCGATGAGCGGACGCCTATTGCGCAGATTTTGCGGGGCGCATCCCTTTTTATTCGGACCGTTTCTTCGGTACTTTTTCCGGCGCTCCGTTCCTTCTTGGCGCTTTTTTCGCTGGTCTGATCCTCTGCGACGTTTTCCTCTGCGGCGTTTCTTCCGTCAGTCTCTGCGTCCTTGCTCTCTGCGGCGTTTCTTCCGTCGGTATCCTCCGCGTTTCTTTCCGTTTCGGCGCTTCGTTGTTCGGCCGCTCCTCCGAGCCACACGCCCGAAGCTCCGTCTATACGCCCCGCCGCAATGCCGTAGTGCGCCACCACGCGGATGACCGTTTCTTCGAGCCGGCCGATGTATTCCCGCAGGCCGATTCCGAGCCGTTCGAGGTCGAGAATCGGGTAGCAGACCAGCTGTCCCGGTCCGTGGAACGTGATGTCGCCGCCGCGGTCTATGTGAAAGAACTGTGCTCCCAGTTGCTCCAAGGCTGTGCGGCCCACCAGCAGGTTTTCTGCGTGGCCGCTTTTGCCCAGCGTGTAGACCGGGGGGTGTTCGACCAGCAGCACCGTGCCCGCGTCGTCCGGCCTTGTGTCTGTCTTGTCTGCCGCAGGGCCGCTTTCTTTCGCCCCGCAGCCGTTCCGCCGTCGGTTTTTCTCCGCGAGGAGTTCCTCGAACAGCGTCCGCTGCAATTCCCAGCAGGCGGCGTAGTCCATCGGTCCGAGGTCGCGGCAGCGGACTTTCATGCCTCGGAGCCTTTCGCTTTGCGGAGCGCTTCTTCGGCCATGTACGACGACCGCACCAGCGGCGCGCTCGCACAGTAGCTGAAGCCCATTTCCAGAGCCCGGAGCCTGTACCAGTCGAATTTTTCGGGAGCGACATACGCCGCAACGGGATAGTGCTCCAACGAAGGCCGAAGGTACTGGCCGAGCGTCACGATGCCGACCCCTGCCTGGCGCAGGTCGTGCAGCGTTTGCAAAACTTCCTCATCGCTCTCGCCGAGGCCGACCATCAGACCGCTTTTGGTCACGGCGCCCCGTTCGCTCAGGTGGCGCAGTGTCTCCAGACTGGTCCGATAGGTTGCTTTGGAGCGCACCAGCGGCGTCAACCTCTCGACGGTTTCGATGTTGTGCCCGATGATGTCGGGCTTCGGCGCGACGACTACGTCCAGCAGGTCGGGCCGTGCGTCGAAATCGGGAATAAGGAGCTCAATGGCGGCGTCGGGATTCTGCTGCCGGACGGCCTCCACGGTCGCGGCCCAGTGGTGGGCTCCGCCGTCGGGGAGGTCGTCGCGCGTCACAGACGTTACGACGACATGCCTAAGTTTCATCAGCGCGGCGCTTTCGGCAACCCGTCGGGGTTCGTCGGCGTCGGGGGCAAGGGGCCGGCCGGTCTGCGTGGCGCAGAAGCGGCAGCCGCGCGTACAGATTTCGCCCAGAATCATGAAAGTCGCAGTCCTCCGGCTCCAGCATTCGGCCTGATTGGGGCAACGGCCGCTGCTGCAAATGGTGTGCAACTCGTGTTTTTCGACGATCCGTCGCACGTCGGCGTAGTCGGACGTGCGGTGCAGACGGATTTTCAGCCATCCGGGTTTTCTGAGTGCGTCTGCCTTGTCATGGAACTTCGGCATTTAAGTTCACTATTTTCCAATTGATGCAAAAATAGGAAAAATAATCGACATTTCCCCGGAAAATCCCGATTATTGCTTCCCGTTCGTAAGAATCTTCGGCACAGCCGTTCCGCAGGGGGATTTTTTTCGTCGGTGAAAAGTGAAAGGTCCAAGGTCAAAAGTGTTTTCGCTTTCGGTCCTCCTTTTCTCTTTTGTCCTACTTGTCCCCTCCTTTCTTGTTTTGCCCCGTTTTTGTCATTCAGACCTTTTTCTCCTTTGCTCTCTTACTCTGCTCTTTCTCTTTTGTACCATCCCTTGCCATTCAGTTCGTCCCCCTGTCATTCTGAGGAGCCGTAGGCGACGAAGAATCTGTTACTCGGCGTACAGATGTTTCGCTGCGCTCAACATGACATACTGCTGCCCTCTGTCATTTTGAGCGTCAGCGAACCGACGCTCGCAGCATGCGCAGAGACTACTTGCAGGCTATGCCATGCAAGGAGCAGGTCAACAAGCGTAGTGCAGTTAAGAATCTGTTTCACAGCATCGTCATTGCGAGGGCTGTTAAGCCCGTGGCAATCTGAACAAAACCACACCGTCTCCCCGCCCTTTGCCGCAGAACACCGCAACGCTCTGCGTTGCCATCTGCGGCGGTCCGCATCGAAGATGCGTCCGGCCCCAGCCGCCGCAGATGAATACGCCAGCTATTCAGCGCATCCGCAATCCCCACCTCGCAGACCCCGGGCTGGGGCGGTCGTGCTATGGACACAAGCCGGGCGCCGCGCAGAATTATTATTTTTTTTGCCTTTTCCTCTTGACAAACGGTTTTTCAGGTTGTATCTTTGTTTCGTCTTGCAGCAAGTTCGTTTTTGCGTATCGTCGTTCGCGCGCTTGATTCTTTGAATACGACGATTGCGGTGCACAGCAGCGCAGAAACAGCGAAACCCGCCAAGGCAAATCTCCCCTTGTTTTTTGCTGACGTCAGAAACAAACAATTCTTCGTTCTGTCAGTAACATCGAAATCCCGAATTCTCTCTTTCGGTTTTTTGCTTTCTGTTTTTGTTTCTCCGGTGGTGCCGTTCCATTTTCCGACGTTTTCACCTCTTCAGAAGGCGTTATGGATATATGGTTCGACAGACAGTCAACTCTCGGTTTTATGAGGTGAAACCCCGAGCCTCGGACGCGTATAAAATGCGTAGTATCATTTAAGAACAGATACCCCCCCCCAGAACGAACGATCCTCTTTCCTCGAAGTCTCCCGGAACCGACCAAACACGGCGCCGGGGGACTTCCTGTGTTTGTACCTTATATATAAATAAAGAAGAATTCCGGCGCCGCAGGCGCCGGAATTCTTGGTTAGGTTAGTTAGGTCAATGAGAGCGGGAGAACCCCGCTTATCGTATTACAAATATAAAAGTAATTTGACCTAAAACCAAATTTTTCGTAATATTTTTTTGTCGGTTGGTAAAAATTACGGCCGTATCGAAACGGCTTGCCGCCGGACACGGGTTATTATTAATATTTTTTATTAAAGCGCCTCGCGGATGCTTTCCTCTTTCTTTTCGGGTTCCGCCAGGGTCATCGAGGTGTTGATGTGGCGGGCACGATAGGTGGCAGGCGTCATCTGGTATTCTTTCTTGAACAGCTTGATGAAGTGCGAGGTGTTGGGGAACGTGCATTCGTTGCCGATTTCCGAAATCGACTTCGAGGTGGAAATCAGCAGCAGGCGCGAGTGCATGAGACGCTGACGGATATACCACTTGTGGGGCGGCATCTGGAAGTGGCGCCGGAATTCCTTTTTGAACGAGGTGAGCGAACGGTTGGTCAGCTGCGACAGCTCCTCGATGGATATGTCCTTGAAAATGTGGTCGTAGACGATTTGCTCGAAGTTTTCCTTGGCGGCGTCTACGTTGCTCAGCAGCTTGCTTTTGATGCAGCAGTCTTCGTGCGAGGCAATCAGATAGATCAGTTCGGTCATCTTGATGTTCTCGGCCGTTTCGTCGTGGTGGAAATCCTCGTCGCGCAGGTAGTTGTTGGCGTTGGTGAAAAAATTCCGGATGCTTCCCCATGCGGGCATGGATACGTGCATCCGGTGGCTGCAGTTTTCGCAGGAGTGCGAATTGGAGATGTTCAGCCCGTAGGTGATGTTCAGGTGCAGCAGGATGCGCTGGAGGTCCGACGGCGTGTAGTAGACAAGAATCTGCTCGAAGGGCTGGCCGTTTTCGGGGAAATGCTCGATGTAGTGGTGGCCGATTCCGAGGTAGAAAATGTCGCCTCGGGTGAGCTGGCGGCGTTTGTCGCCGTCGTAGATGAACATGGACCCCCGCAACACGTAGCCAATGGCATATCGCGACAGGGTCTGTGACTGGATGCCGGAGTGAAGTGTTTCCACATACTTCACAATCATCGGCTGTTGGGCCGACGAATTAACTGAATTCTTCATGTGTAGATTGTTAATTTAATTCTGCGAACAAGTGTTGCGTCACTGTTGTTGCACCTCAAATATACAATCTAAACTTTGATTTATAAAATTATGGATAACAAATACGGTCTTATGTGGATATATTAATCTGAATTTGTTAATATTAGGCCCGAATATATTATTGTAGAATCATATTGCAGGCCGCTCCCGCCAGGCAGAGCGCATAGATCGGTTGGGCGATTCCGGGGTGGGCGCGTACGAAAAACAGCGGTAGCAGGGCGGACAGCGGCACGGCGGCCAGTGCGAAGACCGATACCGTGGCACCAGGCAGAGAGGCGACAGCGGCAATCAGAAGCAGGATTTCCAGGTGATAGACAAGGATGCTCCGCGATTTGGAGCTGACGGCATAGAGGTCGGCATAGAAATACTGCATTGCAAAAATAAGCAGTACGACGGCCGCGCCTCCCAGCAGTTGAACTCCGAACGGAAGTTCGACGAAGAAGAGCAGCCATTGGCCCGCGATAAGTTTTTCGCCGAGAGCCAGCAGGGGTGCATGGAATTCGTTGCCGAGCCCCCAGCCGACATAGCACAGCAGCAATACCGGAAGCAGCAGGCCCGTAAGCGCGACGATGAGTTCGCGGAACGTGCGGTGGAAGTGAATTACGGCCAGCGGCAACAGCAGAATCAGCGGCAGCGCCTTGGGCGAAAGAATAAGCAGAATGCCTAAGTAGAGTGCGCCGCGGAAAATGGCGTCGAAAGCGTAGCTGGTCGAGTAGGAGCGGCAGAAGTTCTTGATGCTCAGTATCAGAAACAGCGCGCTGACGAACATGGGCAGGTCGGCGGCGCCGGCGGTCAGCCCGCCTGCGAGAACTCCGTAGAGCGGGATGGCGATGCAGGTGTTTGTCGTATAGAGGTTGTAGCGGACCGTGAGGTGGCCGGTACGGATGCCTGTGACGATAATCAGCAGGCAGGTCAGCGCCCGGGCCCAGCCCGGAAACGAGTTTTGGAACAGCACGAGGAATTCGCCCGGCAGCCGGAAATCGACCACGGTCCCGGCGACGGCAGGCACAGCGGATGCTGCCGCGGCGGCCGCTACGGGTCCGTAGACTGCGGCTGTGGCCAGAGCGGCGAGGGTCAGAAACGACGGTATGAAGGCTTGCCGGGCAATGTCGAATTTCATGCGGACGGGATGTTGTTCCGAGGACAAAAATACGGAAAAAGTTCGTAAATTTGTCGTATGCTCGATACGCAATATCAATATGATTTTCCCGAAGCGGGCTGCGACGAAGCGGGGCGGGGGTGCCTGGCCGGTCCGGTCTTCGCGGCGGCGGTCATGCTGCCGCCCGGGTTCCGCGACCCGCTGCTCAACGATTCCAAGCAGATGACCGAGCGCAACCGCGACCGGCTGCGCGAAATCATCGAGCGCGAAGCGGTGGCATGGGCCGTGGAGGCCGTGCCGCCGGAGCGTATCGACGAAATCAACATCTTGAACGCTTCGTTCGAGGGGATGTCGCTGGCCGTTGCGCGGCTCGACCCGCAGCCGGGATTTCTGGCTATCGACGGCAACCGTTTCCGCACGCGGCTCGAACTGCCCTACAAGTGCATCGTGAAGGGCGACGGCAAGTATGCCGACATTGCGGCGGCTTCGGTGCTGGCCAAGACGCACCGCGACGAATACATGCGGCGGCTGGCCGAAGAATTCCCGCAGTACGGCTGGCTGAAGAACAAGGGTTATCCGACGCGCGAACACCGGCTGGCGATTCGCGAACATGGGCTGACGCCCCACCACCGATTGTCTTTCAGCCACGAAATCGACCAGCTGGAACTTCCGTTCGGAGCGTGAGCGGGGTTTCGGCGCCAGCCGGAAGTCTCTCCGGACAACATAAAAACAGCCTGCTGACCCGGAATGGTATGGGCTACGGTTCATTTCTGCGCACCTTCGGCTTGTCGGAACGGTGCGACCAGCGAGGTCGGGTAGATTCAGCAATCCGCTGGCGGCAATGCCGACGTGCCGAAACGTTTCGGGCTTCAGCTCCAACGTTTCAAGGACCGCCAGCTGTTCAATCCAGTCTGTGCCGGAGCTGTCCGCCGAGGACTTCTCCGGCATATTCAACCGAGCGATTGCCAATGCACCCTGCTGCGGGCGCCCGCAACCGTGAAACGGGAGCCTTGATCGTCGTCGGCGAGCACGGCAATGTTTGGTCTTCGTCTTCCTACGCCGCGGGCAATCTGAACGTTGGCGGCCTGCACTGCCGGGCGGACAACGTGAACCCGTTGAATGGGCACAACCGGGCCAACGGCCTCTCCGTGCGCTGCGTCCAGCATCTACGGGCTGTTTTTATTAAAGTGAAAAGTAGAAAGTGAAAGGTGAAAAGACCAACCGCAGCCGTTCGCAGGCCCGGCTGGGGCGGTCGCGCTGCAAGCGCGAGCCGGGTTTCGCGTTCATCGCGCCGACATGTCAAACCCTCGAAAGAGGGTTTGAAAGTGCGAAATCCGTATCCGGCTTTTCTCCGCTGTGCATCGATACAAAAAACAACGGGCCCCAAGAACGGGGCCCGCTGTAAAGAGGGTGTGTAAGACCTAATAACCCAGCGACTTGGAAGCTGCGTAGGAAATCTTCAGGGCATTGGCCCGGCGAAGCTCCTGCTTGACGTCGGTGACGATACCCATCTTGGTGGTACCGTCGGCCTTGAGACAGATGGTCATCAGGGCACGGTCGGCCTCGCTGAGCTTGTCGCGCTCGGCGGCGACGAAGTCGAGGATGTCCTTGGTAGTCTTGTAGGAATCGTTGAGCTGGATACGCGGCGCAGTACCGAACTTGGCCTGCATGGCCAGTGACGGCTGCCCGATATGGATGTAGCTCACGAGCGACTTCTTTTCGAGCTTCTGCACCTCGGTAGCTTCGGGGAGCTTGTAGCGCACCAACAGCTCCTGGTCGCGCATGGTCGTGGAGACCATGAAGAAGAAGAGGATCATGAAGATCACGTCGGGGAGCGACGCTGTCGAAATGGGGGGCAAGCCTTTGTTGCCCTTCTTTTTCATTACTGCCATAATCTTACTTCTTGATAGTTCGCGGCTCGGCTTCCGAAATCTTCAGAGGAACGGCCTTGGTGATGATGTCGCGCTGCTCAGGCGTCAGCGAATCGAACTTGTCGCCGAACTTGCGCATGGCCACCTCGTCGCGGATTTCGTTGAAAGCGCGGGCCAGTTCGTTCTGGACCATGATGTAGGGCTGGTAACCCGTGTCGCGGGTGGTTTGCAGCGAAACCACGCCCATGCTCACGGGATAGACCCACTTGCTGCCGTCGGGGAGGTCGAATTCCTTCTCCTCCTTTTCGGGCAGGTCCTCGGTGCTCAGCGGGTTGAGGATGAACTCCTTGGTCTTCTCCTTCAGCTGGCGGAGCTCGATGAACTCCTGCTTGCCGGGCTGACCTGCCATGATCTGACCGCTACCGTTGATAAGCACCAGAAAGAGGTTGCGCTCCTTGACCTTGATTTCCTCCTGTTTCTGATCCTCGGGAGGAATCGGCGGCAGCATGCGCGCAAGACCCGTGTCGGTGTTCATGGTAGTGGCGACCAGGAAGAAAATCAGCAGCAAGAAGGCAATGTCGGCCATCGAACCGGCGTTGATTTCCTGTACTTTTCTTTTATCCGTTGCCATGGGTTACGATTATTTGAAGGCGCCCCGGATTTCCGTAACGATGGCCGTCAGGAACGCGGCGACGAAGGCGACGTAAGTCACCAGGATGCTCGTTTCGGTAATGACGGTCTCGCCGTGGCCGAAGAACCCGTTGTTCTGCAGGTCGATGATGTTGACCGTGTGGCTGGCCGAATAGGCGTACGACGCACCCACGATAACGAGGATCAACGCTACGGAAATGATGGTTCCCTTGATGCCTGCCGGGTTCTGAATCATGCCGAAGATGGCGCAGAAGAGCGCAGCGGCGATGGCGAACACGAAGAGGAAGTATCCCCAGATGAGGTTCGCGCCGATGGCTGCTTCCGAGCCGCCCGTGGCAACCGCGTAGATCAGAAGAACCGCGGTGATGGCCATCAGAACGCCCAGCAATATGTTAAGAATCTTTTTCATAATTGCATGAACTGCTGTTGTGGTTGGGGATTATTTCTTGCTGTAGGCGGTGAGGATGTCCATCAGCGTGATCGACGAATCCTCCATATCGTTCACCAGCGAGTCGATCTTGGAGACGATGTAGTTGTAGAACAGCTGAAGAATAACCGCAGCGATAAGACCCATGAGGGTGGTCAGCAGGGCGACCTTGATACCGCCTGCCACGAGCGTCGGGCTGATGTCGCCGGCAGCCTGGATGGCGTCGAACGCACCGATCATACCGACTACGGTACCCATGAAGCCCAACATCGGCGAGAGGGCGATGAACAGACCGATCCACGAAAGACCCGATTCCATCTGGCCCGTCTGAACCGAACCGTACGATACGACGGCCTTCTCTACGGCGTCGAGACCCTGGTCGTAGCGGTCGAGACCCTGGTAGTAGATCGAAGCGATGGGACCGCGCGTGTTGCGGCAAACGTCCTTGGCAGCTTCGATGCCGCCGTTCCGGAGAGCCTCCTCAAGGGCGGCGATGAACTTCTTGGAGTTGATGGTCGAGAGCGAGAGGAACAGGATACGCTCGATGGCTACGGCCAGACCGATCACCAAGCAGAGCAGCACGGGCAGCATCCAGCCCCAGCCGCCTTCGAGGAACTTCTGCATCAGAATGTGGTGCATGCTCTCGCCTGCGATTTCGGTTTCGGCAGCAACGGCGGTCTCGGCTTCGGCCACTGCCTCGTCGGCAACCGCTTCGGTCTGTTCGGCTGCGGCCACGGCCTCAGCTTCCTGCGCGAACGCATTCACGGTGCCCAGCGAGAAGAGGGCCACCGACAGAATCAAAAAAAGTTTTTTCATAGTGGTGTGTTTGATAATTGATTTGATTAGGTTGTCTTTTTCTTAAAGTTCGTTTCCCTCGTTCGGTCTTTTTTGCGGAAAAGGCCGTTTTTTGTCTTCGCGCCTGCCGGAAAATCCGGTCCGGAGCAGAAAAAACCGGTTCGGCCCGTCGGCTCCGTGTGCGAATCCCCGCTTCCGGAACGGCGGATTCGGGGCTGTGCAACTATCAGTTTTATAATATTTTACACTCTGTATCCTGCGCCGAATCCCTCCGTTTTCGACCGGAATACGGCACATTATCAGTGCGAAATATAGAAAAAAAATTTGTTTTATGCAACGGCCTATGCCGTAAATTCTCCGCGCAAGGGTCGGCGCAGCAGTGCGCGGCACTCCTCGTCGGGCAGTCCGAGTCCCAGCACGTACATGAGTTTGGCGACGGCGGCTTCGGTGGTCATGTCGTAGCCGCAGAGCACCCCCGCCTTTTGGAGCCGGAGCCCCGTTTCGTAGAGCTCCATCGAGACCCTGCCGCCGCCGCACTGGGTGATGTTGAGGATGATGACGCCGCGCTGGATGGCTTCGTGGAGCACGCGGATGAACCACTCGCTTGTGGGTGCGTTGCCTGCGCCGAAGGTCTCCAGCACGACGGCCCGCAGCCCGGGAGCGGAGAGCATCGAACGCAGAATCTGCTCGCTGAGCCCCGGGAAGAGCTTGATGACGACGATGCCGTCGGCCAGCCGGCCGGCGACGCGCAGCTCGGGGTCGGCGGAATCGGGCCGGAGGATGGCCGGGAAGTTATAGGCGATGTTGACACCCACCTCGGCCAGGGGCGGATAATTGTAGGACCGGAACGCGCTGAGCGCTTCGGCGCTGCGCTTGGTGGTGCGGTTGGCGCGGAAAAGCTGGTTCTGGAAATAGAGCGACACCTCGGGCACGGCAGGCTGGCCGCCGCGGCGGGCCCCGGCGATTTCGATGGCCGTGATGAGGTTCTCGCGGCCGTCGGTGCGCAGGACGCCGATGGGAATCTGGCTCCCGGTGAAAACCACGGGCTTGGCGAGGTTCTCGAACAGAAAACTCAAGGCCGAAGCGGTGTAGGACATGGTGTCGGTGCCGTGCAGGACGACGAAGCCGTCGTAACGGGCGTAGTTGTCGCGGATGATCCCGGCCAACGCGAGCCAGTTGGCGGGAGCCACGTTGGAAGAATCTATGACGGGCGACATGGTCTGCACGTCGATGTCGACATTGAGCCGCTTGAGCGAGGGGAACTCGTCGTAGATGGCGCTGAAGTCGAACGGCACGAGGGCACCCGTTTCGGCGTCGGTCTTCATGCCGATGGTACCTCCGGTGTAGATAATCAGAATCGAGGATTTGGAACTGTTCATGGCAGCACGGTTTGCGGGGAACGGAGACCGAACATGCGCTCGGCGTTGGCGGAAGTTATGGCGGCGATGCGCTCGGGGGTCGTGTTTTTCAATTCGGCGACCTTGGCGCATATATAGGTAAGGTAAGCGGGTTCGTTGCGCTTGCCCCGGTGGGGTGCCGGGGTGAGGTAGGGGCAGTCGGTTTCGAGCACGAGGTCGCCGGGCTCCATGCAGCGCACGGTGTCGGCGAGACGGCTGTTTTTGAAGGTGACGACCCCGCCGATGCCGAAAAGAAAATCGCCGCAGGCCCTGAGCCTTTCGTAAGTCGCGGCGTCCTCGCCGAACGCGTGGAAAACGCCCCGCAGCCCGCTGCCGCGGAACTCCTCGACGATGGCGAGCATCTCGGGCCACGCGCTGCGTGTATGCACGGCGATGGGCAGGCCGAACTCCAGGGCCCATTCGCACTGGCGGTGGAACGCTTCGGTCTGCTCGCTGCGGAAATCGGCCGACCAATAAAAATCGAGCCCGATTTCGCCGAGGGCGCAGAATCCGGCGATTCCCGCCGGCGGATTTTTCAGATACTGCCCGACCCGGTCCAGCTCCTCGCGCCAACGGGGATTGTCGTTGACCGACGTGGGATGCAAACCCATCATGGGAAAACAACGGTCGGGGTGGCGGCGGCAAAGGGCGAACAGCTGCCGATAGCTGGCGGAATCGATGGCCGGGAGCACGAACCGCCCGACCCCCGTTTCGACGGCCCGGGCGAAGACCGCGTCGCGGTCGGTGTCGAACTCGGGCTCGTAGAGGTGGCAATGGGTGTCGGTCAAAAACATGGACGGCGGATTCATGACCACAAAATTAGGAAAAAATCCGGAAGCCGAGCCGCCGGGTCACAATTTCATGTACCGATTGCCGGGCAGCTGCCGCAGGGCGCCTGCGAGCTCGAGCCCGAGCAACAAGGCGGCCAACTCGCCGGGTTCGAGCCCGGCGAGCTCGCGCAGGGTCTCGATAGAAAACGGGTCGGAGGTGGTGAAACAGGCGAGCAGGCGGGTCTCGTCGGGAGTGAGGGGCTGCGGCTCGGACTGAGGACGGAGAACCGCGGGCTCGGGCTCCAAATCCCAACCCAGCTCGACGATGATGTCCTCGGCCGAGAGGACGGCCTGCGCCTTACGGCTGCGAATCAGAAAATTGGTTCCGGCGGACGAACGGTCGGTGACGCGGCCCGGAACGGCCATGACCGAACGGTGGTACTCGTCGGCAAGCCGGGCCGTGACGAGCGACCCGCCGCTGTCGGGCGACTCGACGATGACGCACCCGGCGCTGAGGGCGGCGATGATGCGGTTGCGGGCGATGTAGGCGGTGCCGTACTGCCGTGTTTGACTGTTCAACTCGGTGACGAGGGCGCCGCCGTGGTCGAGCATGTCGCGGGCGATGGCCGTATGGTGGGCGGGGACGATGTTCGGCAGGGAACACGGCAGGACGCCGACGGTGGGGACCTCGGCCCCAAGGGCCGCCCTATGCGCGGCGGCATCGATGCCGAAAGCGAGCCCGGAGACGATCGTGAGCCGGGGAACCCGCTCGGCGAGCCGCTCGATGAGCCTGCTGCACACGACCTGCCCGTAAGGAGTGACTGCGCGGGTGCCGACGACGGAGAGACAACGCTCGGCGAGCCGCTGCGGATTCCCCTGCACGTAGATGACATGCGGGTAATCGGGAATCTCGCGCAGGAGGGGTGGGTACTCGGGGTCGGTCGATGCGATGGGGATGATGCCGTGCTTGCGGCAATATTTCAACTCCTTTTCGGCGGAGGAGAATCCGGCGCGCCGAACGATTTGCCGGGCGAGGTCGGGCCGCAGCTCGGCCCGGAGGGTCAACTCTTCTTCTGCCGCCGCGAAAATCCGCTCTGCCGACCCGAAGCACTCCAACAGATGCACGGCGCCTTTCACCCCGATTCCGGGCGTGAACTGCAAGGCGATGTCTTCGACGGTCATGGCGGCTATTAATAAATGGTGCTTCTGGGTCGGATGCGGCGGCCGAACGCTTCGGGGCTTCGGGCCGCTGTCGGGGCAACCTATCCTATGTAAAGATACTCCATTTGTATGAAACAGAAAAATATATTGGCCCTTTTCGGCGAAAGATTTGCTTTTTGCAGAATTGTTCGTATATTTGCATTCCCGTTGGGCCGCAGCGTTTCGCATGGGCTGGTCCGCGGGACATGTTTTGGTCTGATGGCCGAGTGGTTAGGCAAAGGTCTGCAAAACCTTGTACAGCGGTTCGAATCCGCTTCAGACCTCACCGAAAACAGCATTGTAGGCACTACAATGCTGTTTTCTTTTTGGTTTGTCATACATTTGTAATACGACCATGCAAAAATATCGCCCGCACTTTCAAGCGCGGGCGATTACTCTTAATCTGCGATAGGCGGCAATCCTAATTCTTCGAGAAATTCGTTATGGCGTTTCAACGCCTCTCTCGATTTTATTGCAATATTTTTCAACTCTTCATTGACCTTTTGCAGATCGATCGGCTCCTCCTCTTGCGCCGTGCTGACATAGCGGGTGATATTCAGATTGAATTCCTCCTGTTCGATCCGTTCCAATGAAATCCGCTTTGAGTAGCGCGGTTCTTCTTTGCGAAATCGGTAGGTATTTACAATCTTCTCAATGTCCTTATCTTCCAACCTATTTTGCCGCTTGTCTTTTTTATATCCTTCGCTGGCATTGATAAACAACACATCGTCGGATTTCCTGCACTTTTTCAGCACCAAGATGCAAACCGGAATACCAGTGGAAAAGAAAAGGTTAGCAGGCAATCCGATGACAGCATCGAGATGACCGTCTTTCAGCAGTTTGGTTCTGATATTCTTTTCTACTCCCCCGCGGAACAATACGCCGTGAGGCAGGATAATAGCCATCGTGCCATCTTCTCGCAGGAAATGGAATCCGTGCAATAAAAAGGCGAAGTCGGCGGCCGATTTCGGGGCGACACCGTAATTCCGGAATCGGAAATCGTTTGCTAAATCCTCCTTCGGCTCCCAGCGATAACTGAACGGCGGATTGGCGACGATGGCATCGAATTCGATTTTCTTCGCCGGATTCATCTCGTTTAATATATCCCAGTCATTGAGAAGCGTATCTCCGTGGAAAATCTCGAACTCGGAATCTTTTACCCCATGCAGCAGCATATTCATACGTGCGAGGTTGTAAGTCGTGATATTCTTCTCTTGTCCGTAGATCTTGCCGATGCCGCGTCTGCCGTCGCAATTCATCTGGTGGCGGACATTCAGAAGTAGCGATCCGGAACCGCAGGCGAAGTCGAGGACTTTGTCGATCCTCTTTTTCGGCCCGGTCGTCGGGTCTTGGCTGTCCAATGTAACGATCTTCGAAAGAATGGTCGAAACCTGCTGCGGAGTGTAAAACTCCCCGGCTTTCTTGCCCGAGCCAGCCGCGAATTGACCGATCAGATACTCATAGGCGTCGCCCAGCGTATCGGAGTCGCTGGAAAATGTCGCGATACCGTCTGCGATCCTCGTGATAACTTCGCATAATTTTTTATTGCGTTCGGTATAATTCTTTCCTAATTTCTCCGAATCGAGATTGATTTCGGAGAACAGCCCTTGAAATGTACTCTCGAATGATTCCGTTTCGATATGTTTGAAGCCATCCTGAAGTGTTTTCAACAACTCGATACTCTGCGTTCGAGCTAACTCGTATATATTCTTCCACAAATATTGTGGCTCGATTACATAATGAATCTTACGGCGCATCTGTTTCTCAAATTCCGAGATATCGTCGGGATTACGGTCGTACCAAATCTGCAATGGCGTCAAAACTCGACTTTCGGCCGAGTCCGTATCGAGCGCTGTAGGATAATCCGCACCGAGTTCTTTCTTTACGGCATCTTCATAATTGTCCGAAAGATAGCGCAGGAACAGAAACGAAAGCATATAATCGCGGAAGTCGTCCGCATTCATTGCCCCACGTAGTTTATCGGCGATTCCCCAAAGGGTTTTTCCTAATTTTTGTTGTTCTATGGCGGTCATTTTTGTGCTGCTTTATCTTCGTCGGTTATTATTTCAGGCAATTCGAATTCATATTTTTTCAAAAATGCGTCCAATATCTTTATAAACAGATTCTTCGTGTCGTCGCCCATTTCGACTGGTTCGTAAATCGAATATTTGCCATGGCTCAACAAGTTCAATGCCCGGGCATACAGCACCTCGTCATCAACACCATGTATACACGAGGAGAAATCATCATACCCGAAAAACGTCGCAGTCTTTTCCATGATACTGCGCAACATGTTGAAATGATATGTCTTGATTTGAACGTCGTGTATAGTTTGATTATCCTTGGGTAGCAATCCTTTCAATTCGCTCAATAAGGCGACGTGATGGAAAAACGGCGTTTCGTCCGTTGCACGCAACGTATATCCGTCCGCTCCGTTTTTATGAAGAAAATATCGTTTGTTTTTTCTTTTCTTCAATTCATTGCAAATCACGTTGAAGAAGAGATGATGATGCGACGAAATGACGACATTAACCTTGCCTACTCCCTTTTGCAACAGTTTCGACAAATCACTTGCTACGGCAATTGCATTGTTGTCATCGAGCGAAGATATAGGATCGTCGATATAAATATATTTCACCCAATCATAAGATTCGGCACCATCGATCACCAATTCACAGATAGCAAGAAAAATACACCATACGAAGATATTCTCTTCCCCGCGTGAGACTTTGATATTGTTCTGGACAATCGTTTCCGGTTCGTCATTGCCGGGCCTGTGTGCTGGATTGGGAATCTCTTTGCTAAACGATATTTCCCATTCTTCGTAGTCTATCTTGAAATTGAAAGTCGCATACCTTTGTAAGTACTCGAAGATTTTGTCTTCAAGCGCCAACTCTCTAAATCCGTTGAAGAAATTCGATTCGGCATTGATCTTCAATACTCGGTCCGCATCGTGTTCGAGATCGTTGTCCCAATGGAATAAATCTTCGGTGTAGGCATTGAAATAAAGCGTATCGCCTTTTGCTCCATCTTTCTTTCCTCGATTCTTAAATTCCATGGAAAGGCGCGTCTTGCCAGTTCCATTATAGGCGTAGAGCAACACGAAGTCCAAATCTTTCAAATCGGACCGGAATCGCACGGCGATATCGGACAGCGACTTGAACTTTACTATTTTAGGAGACGCGTTTTTCATTCTTCTCGGTCATCTATGTTCGGGAATAGTTGCTGCATCAAACCTTTTTTATGGGCTTTGAGGGCTTCGAGGCGATTCGTTTGGATTGTAATCAAATCGTCCACAGAGGAGAGGCAATCGGCGATTTTTTGTTGTTCAGATTTAGTCGGCGGACAATATATTGGAATATTCTCTATTGCAGATTTTGTGACAGCTGGCACTACGCCTCCTGCGAAATCAATAAGGTCGATTTGCAGCAAAATGTAATACATAAATAAATCTATCGCGTTTTCAGGTATAGCTTTTATACCAACCGTATTATTGTCGATGATACATTTTTGCGTTGTTACAATTCGCCGATTTAGTCGAATAGCTTCGCCTATTCGTGCAAAAATAGTTGTTCCAGGCGGGATTGTTTTTATCTTCAATATGTCGAGTTCTTCATCATCAATATAATTAGCAGCCTTGGAAATAAAATTACAACCAGTTTGAACTGCCTTAGAAATATCGCTTACTTTATAAAACGGATATTTCCCCAATGATTTCCCTTGATATTTTTCCGGGAAACCATAACCTTGCAAAACCTCCCCGATTCGAGAAAGAGGCCCTTTTGTCCATTCTCCTGCATTTTGAAATTCAGGGAAACGAAGAGCAGGAACTGATTTCCCTTCGGCGGGAAAAAGTTGTTGCATCAAGCCTTTTTTATGGGCTTTCAACTCGTCTATTTTATTCTCCGCAGCCTTTATCAACGCATCTATTGAAGACAAACATTCGGCAATTTTTTGCTGCTCCCTTGTTTTTTTTGGTGGATAAGCAATGATTTTGCTCCTTAATAAGGCGAAATGTCTCTTATAACTTTCTTGAGTAATTGGTTTATTTTCCAAACATTGATATAGGAAATGTGGATCAACGAGTCCTCTTGATTTCAGAATCTTGATTCCATCAGCGCCTTGTGCAAAAGGTCTGTTAATTAATTTTATTACACAAGTATGATCTCCGAAAATAATCAATGGAAAATGTTGGAATATTACTGCTGATTGATTATTTGTCCATCCGCAATATAAATCTTGGGATTGGTCGACTATAGGATATTCTCCGGTTTTTTGGTATTCTGATGTGTTTAATTTACATGGGGGAGTAATTGTTGATACAAGATTATCAACGGTGTCGGTTTGCCACGGAGCCAAGGTTTTAAACTCCGGAAACCGCAAGGCTGGAACTACCCCTTGTTTTGTATCTTTTTCGTTAGTTTTCATAAGCCGAAAGTCCTGATATTTCGTGGCCATCGGCCAGCCGTTTCAACATGGGAACCAGATCGTCCATCAACGCCAACTCCTTTTTGGTTCGCTCTCTCCAACCCAAGCCGAGCGGGGCGAGCAGGTCGCCGAGTTTTTCGCCGTCGAAGACTTCGCGCTCGACAATCTCCCGGACGAATGCGTCCAACGCAGAAAACTCCAATCCGTATTTGGCAGCTATGGCCGTAATGTCTTTTTTATACTTCTCTGCTTTGAAAAGCTCGTAACCGTCCTTAATCTCCTGCTCTGTTTTGCCATTGATCTTGTCGAGGTCGAGGCTGTTGATGTAGGCGACGATGTCCTCCTTCTCATCCATCAGGTTCGCACTCGATGCGACCAGTGCAATAAGCTGCTCTTTCGTAATTCGCTTTTGGGCCGTGCTGCGATGCGTGTATCGGGCGATAAGCGCCATGATATAGTCGTAGTCGATGATTGCCGAAGCAAACAGCACGAATTCGAAATCGAGCTCGTCGATTTGCGGGCTTACTGGCTCTCCGCCCCGCTTTTCGCGTCGCTTTTTCAATTCTCGCGCCTTCTCGAGATACATGCCTCTGAATGCCCGGAGCGTATCTTCGGGCAACAACGATTCGATTTTGGCCTTATCGTCCGACTGAATATCCGTATATTGTTCCAACTGCGTGCGGAGCCGCTGTACCTCCTTAAAGCAGTTGATAAACCCGGCGCGCGCTTCGTCGCCGCGGAGGTTATTGACCTCTTCGGGTTTGCACTCCACGCCATGCGACTGCATGAACGTCTCCAATTCGGAAATGGCCTTTTCGTATTTCTCGATTACCTTCGGAGCCGGATCGACCAACCAGATGCGTTTGGGATCTTCCTCGGTTTTCTCTCCGGAGAAAAGGGCGATCGCTTCGTCGACCGCGGCCTCCTGACATCGGAAATCGAGAATGTTTCCGTAAGGCTTCGTATCGTTCAGAATGCGATTCGTGCGCGAAAAAGCCTGAATCAGACCATGCCATTTCAGATTTTTATCGACATACAGCGTGTTGAGATACTTGGAGTCGAATCCGGTCAACAGCATGTCGACAACGATAGTGATGTCGATTTTATCCTTGTGCGGAACGTCCTTATTGCTGTATTTCTGCGATTTGATTCGACCTTGAATATCTTGATAATAGGCGTCGAATTCTGTAATTGCGTGATTCGTGCCGTATTGCCGATTGTAACCATCGATGATCCGGCCCAAAGCGGCTTTCTTTTTGTCGGGGTCTTTCTGGTTGTCGAAACGCTCTTGGGGCAAATCCTCCTGAATCTGCTGCACATCCGTGTTGCCTTCGGCCGGAGGCGAGAAGACACAGGCTATATTCAACGGTTCGTATTCGGTATCTTTCGCTTGTCGTTCCTGCTGAACCGTCTGGAACAAATCGTAATATTCGATCGCTTCATCGATGCTGCCGGTCGCCATGATGGCATTGAACCTGCGAGAATCCGTGGCTGCATCGTGACTATTTAATATCGCTTCCGCAATCGCTCGCTTCGGAATCGTACTACCGGTTTGCCGATTCTCGCCGTCGGGCTTGAAATAGTCGATGTGAAACCGCAGTACGTTTTTGTCGTCGATCGCATGGGTAATCGTATAGGCGTGCAACTGCTTCTCGAAAATATCGGCAGTCGTCTTATAAGAGCCTTGTTCGCCGTCTACTTGTATGAATGTCGAATTTTCGTCGAAAATAGGTGTACCCGTAAATCCAAAGAGTTGAGAGTTCGGAAAAAACTCCTTTATCGCTTTGTGATTACGTCCGAACTGGGAGCGGTGGCATTCGTCGAAAATAAAGACGAATCGTTTATTTCTTAATGGTTGCAGACGCTCTTGATAGTTCTTCTTGTGCTTCGGGTCAAGGGCGATGCCCAGCTTCTGGATGGTTGTGACGATCACCTTGTCGGCGTAATCGTCCGACAACATCCGTCGCACCAGCGTTTCTGTGTTGGTGTTCTCCTCGACGCAATTTTCCTGAAATTTGTTGAACTCCTCGCGGGTTTGACGATCTAAATCTTTTCGGTCCACCACGAACAGACATTTGTCGATATCCGGATTGTCTTTCATCAAAGTGGAGGCCTTGAACGAAGTGAGCGTTTTGCCACTGCCCGTCGTATGCCAGATATAGCCATTCCCGCGATTTTGATGCACGCAATCCATAATCGCTTTTACGGCATAAATCTGATACGGGCGCATAATCAACAGCTTTTGCTCACTCGCAACCAGCACCATATAGAGACTAATCATCTTGCCGAGTTCGCATTTGGCAAGCACGGCACTCGAAAAGGCATCGAGGTTGGTTATCTTCGTATTTCGCTCCGTCGCGTACTGGTAGACCGGGAGGAATTGTTCGTCCGCATTGAAAGAGAAATGCTGGTTGTTGTTATTCGTGAAATAGTAAGTATTACTTTGATTGCTTACTATAAACAACTGAATAAAACAGAGCAAAGACTTGGCGTAACCATTCCCCGGATCGTTTTTATAATCCACGATTTGCTGCATGGCACGCCTCGGACTGACATCGTAAGCCTTCAACTCGACTTGCACAACCGGAATGCCGTTAATCAGCAGAATGACATCGTAACGGTGATGGCTGTTGTCGGTATTCATCCGCAGTTGGTTGATTACCTCGTAATCATTTTTACACCAATCCTTGATATTGACCAGCGTATATTGTAACGGCGTGCCGTCTTCGCGTGTAAATGTATTTCGCTCACGCAATCTCTTGGAGGAAGCAAAAACATCGGGATTGATGATCTCTTCGAGCAGTCGATCGAATTCCGAATCGGACAATTTCACACGATTCAAAGCCTCAAATTTTTGTCTGAAATTTGCCACGAGGGAGTCTCTGTCGTGAATATCATCACGATAGACATATTTTAATTGCTCGGTCAGCTTCCGAATAAAGCTTTCTTCTATTTGCTTCTCTCGATTCATATTGTTCTATTGAGTTTAGAACACACCCAATTAAGTACAAATATAAGCAAATTATTTAGTTCTCATCCCAAGCGAGTGCTAACATAAAACATAATTATTTCTTTTTTATTGAGTTGGCTTTGTTCGTTAGATTTTCTGCTTCCCGTTCTTTGAGCCTTGCTTGTTCTTCTAACTGCACTTTGCGTTGTATGGTTCGTTCGTACTCTTCGACATCTCTTTTCATCTCTCGGATCTTGGCGTTGTCGCGATGTAGTTCAAAGATTTCTTCCAGTTCGGCAATGCGGTCGGGTAGCGCTTCGCCTTTCATTTTGATATAGCGGTATTTCAGGTCGTTGTCGATGCGGTCGTAGTTCGGTTTCGCAGTCCAATACAGCATCGTGCACAATAGCACGATTGCCGACATCATGCCTGTCATCGTCCAGAATACTCCTTTCGATTCGATGGCGAGCGATATTCTGTGTTGCACGATTCTCGGCGGCAATTCGGCGGGGATTTCGATTGCATGGACAGCTGCTTGCAGGTTATCCATACCAGCTTGAGTCTTTATGTTGCTTTGCTCGATGCTTTCTAAGCGTCCGGCAAGCTGGGCTATCGCTTCTCTGCTATGTTTGTGTTCCGAGTGTATGAGTTGCGGCAAATCCGTATCGGTCGGTTGATTATTCTCTGCTGAAAGTTCGGTTTTGATGGTTTTAACCATCGTCTCCTTGAAGTCTTCATACATTTCGTAAGACATCATATTGTTTTCTTTCATAACAGATTGTCGATTTATGTTTATAATTTCATTTTCGGTTTGTTCGCCTTTCGGTCTCGCAGCTTACGTCTCTGTTTCATCGCTGCTATCGCCATCGCTTCAGCGACGGTGTTGAGCAGTGCCGTAATGCGGGCGATATGTTCTTCGGGGCTTTCGCCGGGTTTGCGTTGCAAGTGAGCCGCAGACAATCTGACGGACGAATCGTTGGGCGGTAGCGGCAATGCCCCGATATTACCTCCGAAGTTTATCGAACCGGCATCCGCGTGGCCCTTATTGACGCTTCCGCCCATATTGCCGAATAGGTCAGTGAACGCCGACCGATAATTGTCTATGGCCGCATGGAATCCCTTTGCAAGTGTCGCCCGATAGTGGGTTTGTTGCTGTGCCTGCGTAAAGTGTCGGCTCAACTTTGAATAGCTGAATTGCCGGTCTATCTTCGAGCCTGAGAACTCAAATCCGTTCTTGCCGAACAATACCCCTTGTTTTTGATTGGTCGAGCCGCAATACTTGTAGCGCATACTAATACCTTGCGCTTTTAGATGCTTTTCCAACTCTTCCCAGCTTCGGGATTGAGGCAATGCAACTTTAATTGCGCCGTATATTTCGTATTTTGTTTTGTCGGGTTCCCGCAGGCGTTCCCGGCGTACCGATTCTTTGCCCGATGCAAGATGCAGCCCGTATTTCTCGGTCAATACGCGACAAACCTTTGCATTGCGGATTTTGATGTTCTTATCCGATATGGTTTGCCCGTTGTTGCCTATCCGATTATAGACCAAATGGCAGTGCGGATGCGGTTGGTCTAAGTGACGCACCAGCAGATACTGCGTATCGGTAATTCCCATGCGCTGCATATACTCTTGGGCAATATCCAGCATCAAAGCGTCAATCATTCGCACGCCGTCTTTCGGAGAAAACGAAAGGGAGATATGCCCGACAGCATTCTTGATACGTGGGTTCAATAGAGTTTGGTCGTTGAAATCCTGCACTATCTCCCGAACATCGGGCGGGGTTACTCCCTCGGCATCGAGCCGTAACGATAGCAGGTATTTCTTGCGGCGACCCTCGCTTATGGCAGGTCGTCCGCCTTTGTGAATCGGCATTTGCTTCATGGATTGATTTCGTGTTGATAGACCAGCGGGATGTGCCACCGAACAGCGGCGGCACGTTTTTGTACTACAAAAACACAAACTTGCCTTCTTACATTTTCATAACTTGCTTGCGCTTCGGTACAATATGCGGCCGGGACGGTTGCCGATGCTGTTTCGTCTGCCAAAACTCGTTCAAATCCTTATGCTCCCGATAAAGATGCGACCGATCGATGACGGAGCTGTTCGGGTATAGCCGTTTCAAATTGGCGGTCGCTTTTTGCCCTGCCTCGTCATTATCGAAGAACGCATGAATCGTCGTATGCCGGTCGAGAAACGGAATCGCTTTCGGCAGGTTGACAACCGAGTTCAGCACTGCGACATCGGTTTGTAATTGCTTTTCCATCGAGAGGTAGGAGAGGAAATCCATAAATCCTTCGAATACGATGACGGTATCGGAACGGTTGTCGATTGTCGTAATATGCTTGGGCGATACGCCGCCCTTGAAACATTCGGAGCGCAGTTCCCAACCTCCGGCATCGTTGCGGAATCCGACAGCGAAATACTCCCTGCCATTGATTGCGTAGTGCACCTCCCGACAATAGCCGAAAGCCATATCCGGGTCGATTCCCCGCGACGAAAGATAGCTGATTAATGCCGGATGACGGAGCGGCATATCGAAAAGTGTGCGAAACGTGGAGACGCTCGGAGAAACGGATGACGATACAGGCGAGGGAATATGCGTTCTCTCTCCGTTGTCCAGCAATCGGACGGCTTGCGCGAAATCGCACCGTTCCAATCGCATCACAAGGTCGATAATCGACCCTCCCTCGCCCAGTCCGAAGTCATACCATAGGTTCTGCAGGTAGTCCACCTTGAAACTCGGCGTTCGTTCTTCGCGCAGCGGTGAAAGATAAAGGCCGTATCGCGAATTGTCGTTGGTCGGGTATAAGCCTCGTTCGGCGAGGTAGGCACGAATCGAAAGGCATTTGATAGCATGAATCGTTTTCATAACAATCTATGTTCCGTGAGAAGAGGAATATTTATTCTTTCACTGAATTATTTAATGGGAACGATTCGGTTCAAAGCTGCTTCGACGTCGCTGTCGCGAAACAGGACACGCCCGCCGATTTTGTGGGCGCAGATTTTACCGCGATTCACCCAGTCGGTGAGCGTCACGAGCGAGATGCGCAAACGGCGGGCGGTTTCGTGCCGCGTGAGATACTTCGTGTCGGTTTTCGAATATATGGGACGCAGCCGTTGCAGCTCGTCGCGCAGGGACTCCCGAATCATATCCGAGAGTTGATCGGCGGTCATGCCGTTCAGATAGATTTCCTTTGCCATAATTCTTGCGATTTAACGCTGCAAAGGAATGGGTTTATCGGAACTAACTAAAATAAGTAATTGTGTTACAAGGCGGAGACACTTCGAAGACACACGATGTCAAGTTAGGACAATCCACGGATAATTATCCCGTTTTTTGAGGCGGATTTCCATAAATTGCGGAGATTTGCGCCATAAAATCACAGCGTGTAAAGTGATTAAAAAATCATAAAAAACAGGAAGCGACGATTCGTGCTCCCTGCAAAACGGTTGGAGGTTTTTAAGCGTTATTCGCTTTGTTCTCTGTCAAGATACCTTTGCAGCGCTTCGCGAACAGCTGATGAAGAGTAATATTCATCCCGAGACATCCGTTCGTCGCGACAGCCCTCGAACCACTTGCTGCTCAACCAACGGTAGAGCGTCGGACGGGTGATGCCCAATGCGGCGGCCAACTCCTTTTTGTTCATCAGCCGCCCACCGTCGAATGTCGGCAGCTCGTTTTTGTCCTTGCGAATATATAGCCAGCGGTCAAGATGACGAATCGCTTTATCCACGTTTTTCAGTTCTTGTTCATAACCTTCGTATGCCCACACGCGCAGACTTGCCGGGTCGAAGTCCGCAAACTCCGGTCGGGAGCGCAATGCCTCGACCAGCGTGTCGAAGCACGCCAGTTCGGAAGCTTTGATCTCTATTTTACGACGACGGGGCATTGCGAATACATTTTTTCAAATGAGCTTTTGTGGTTCAGCATACTTCCCTCAACAAAATATGTCTGTCGTCAAGTAATTATTTGATTGGTAATCGCTCCAAATACGTTAGAAAATAATATCCCAAGTAAGTAATAGCATACTTTTGTTTGGGGCTTCTTGGTCTATCTTTAATTGTTTGAACAATAAGTTTCCGGACCATTAGCGGTTCTATATACTTTTGAGAATTATAAATTTGCGATGTTAATCCTAACGTGTTGATAAGTAGCTCCTTTTTGCTTTGAGGCCCCTGCAATAGTGCGTTTAATATTTTGTATGTTTTTTCTGTTTTTAATGAATTAAAATCAGGGGTATCAAATCGTGCGGCTACCTTAGAATATTGAGCGTCATATTCAGCTATTTCTACTTGTTTACAAGAGATGATAGCTTGCTCTAATTCAAGATCAACTTGGTTAGTAGCTTGATTAGTAACTTGGTTAGTAAAGTCTATACGAAGTTGATTATCTGCAACAAATGTTGCATCGTTAACTTTTACGCCAAAAACAGTAATATTATCAACAGAAAATTTAGCCTCTTGATTCCCATTATCTCGTAACTCTTTTTGCACACGAGCAACTCCACGATTATATCTATTAACATACCCTAAAGACTTCATTGCCTCTGCGACAATAGGGTTGCGGTAATCATTTACATTCGGGAAATTTTCCGGTTTGGCATTTCCATATAATCCTCCGGCATTATCGATTTCTATTCTATCGGCATATTGATAAAATTTAATAGGTGTATTCGATTGATAATCTCGATGCATTACGGCATTCATCAACAACTCTCGAATGGCCCATATCGGATAATTATATATTGTTTTTTCTCTTAATGCGGTAATTGGCTTTGGACGTTTTTCTACGATTGCCGTTTCAATAAAAGTGTCGAGTTTGGGCAACATCTCTATTAAACAACCCGCAAACTTATGTTCATTGACTATATCTGCAGCGTTGTCATTACCATCGAATCGGACATATTGCACGTATGCTCCCGGAAGATAATATTCCGGATTCTTTCCAAACAAAAGAATTGCGGCATATGTCGGACAATCCTCTGTAGTGTTGTATAATCGTAATGCACTTAACTGTTGCTTGATATCTCTTTTGTCTCCAACCAAGGCATCTTCGTCCATTATGGACGGGAGATATGTATTTTTGAATAAATCTATTTTTAGATCATCAAGCGATGAGTCGATACAAGGGTATGTTTCGAATGATAGGATGTTAGCCCTGCGCCGTTCCATCAGAGCCCGCTCTTCCATTTCCGATGCTATATCTTTACGTGGTCCGATACGAATCCATGTTCTTCCTTTATATTTTATAGGCGGATACTTGTGGGGAGTAACTTCAACGACTAAAAGGTCTCCGGAATCATAAGAAAATTTCTCAACACTCATAATCGGAAATGGCTGAATATTCCCATCGGAATGGATGCTGGTAATCGTTTTATATAATTTATCATCGACTTTCAATCCTGAAATGATACCATCATCTGCCGCTCCAATAATAAGATAACCTTTTTTGCCGCTATTAGGCATATCATTAGAGAAAGCACATATTGCCTGACAGAATTTATCCATCTTATCGGTAGATACAGTTCGTTCAATATGGTAATTCTCAATATCATTGAGTAATGTCAGTACTTCGTCTTTCGTAATCATATTCCAGATTCTTTAATTTGGATATAAAGGTATGAAAATTTTATTTCCCGCTGAAATACGGATGATTCATCAACTCCATGGCGGTCTGCTCTTCGGTGATCTTGATGTACTTCATGAACTCCTTTTCAGTCTTGTGACCCGTGATTTTCATGATGGCGATGGTCGGAATGCCCGCCAGATACATATTTGTCGCACCGCTCCGTCGCGCCGTGTGGGTCTTTACCAAGTCGCATTTATTGACCAGATGCGTCTTCTTTTCCCCGTTATCGACGTATGAAACTTCGATTCTCTCCGTAATACCCGCCTCGCGTGCGACCTCCTTGATGAATTTGTTTACTTTTTGTTCGTAAGCCTTCGGCAACCGGTTTTCGTATTTGTCCAGTATCGCCTGCAATTCGGGCCGAATGGGTATGACGACGTGATTGCCCGTCTTCTGCTGTTTGAGGTCGATGACCTGCTGCCCGTTCTCCAGCGTGCGGATGTTGCCTTCATTGATGGTCGAGTAGTCGCTGAAGCGTTGCGCTGTGTAGCACCCCACCAGAAAGATGTCGCGGGCAACGTCCTTGTGCCGGTTTTTCGAGAGGTCGAGCGCGGCGATGGCCCGGATCTCCGACTCCGTCAGATAGATGTTCTCCACGTCGGCCGTCAGCACGCGGAACTTGCGGCTCTCGATGGCTCCGTTGTCGTGCAGACCCTCCTCGCGGGCCGCGCGCATGATGATCTTCAGCTCCTTGACGTGGCGGCCGATGGTATTGATCGAGTAATCCTTCGCTGTAAACCACGCTACGAAATCGTCGTAGAATTTCAAGTCGATATCGCCGAAGTCGAACCGCTTTCGTTTTGCTTTGCAGAACTCGTCGAACTGAATGATAAACCCTTTATAGTTCTTGATTGTCGACGCCCCGTAGCGCAGCTTGTGGATATTGAGCCTTGTGCCGTCCTCCATTTCGCGCGTATAACGGGCTATATAATCGGTCAATGATTCTCTGTTGCGTATATTGCGTCCGCCGGATACGCTGCGCGGATGATGGAAGTTGTAAACAATCTTTTCCAGCTTCGTTTTCGTCATCGCATGTTCCGGGTCTTTCGCCATTTCGCCGAGGATGAAGCTGCGCAACTCCGACAGATTCTTCATCAATTCCCGCCCCTGCTGCTCGGTGAAATCATCAGTAAAGGCGTAACGGCTTTTGACGGATTGTCGCTTACTGTCCCATGCATCGGTTAAAACCAAATACTGACTATCGACGTAGAATTGGTTCCCACGTCCGACCGTAAACAATATTTGAACCTTGACCAGTTTGTTTTTCTGCGTCGAGCGAATGCGATAACAAAAAGTTGCCATAATCGTCGATATTATCCGTTGCAAATGTAGTTTTTTTGTAATACATTTGTCATATATCGACGATATTTTCTAAAATTTCCAAACTTCGCAACTAACAAAATATTCGCATAATATACTGAAATACAAATCAAATAAGATAAGAATAAATTAATACAGATTAAGTTTTGTGGCGTCCGTTTCAGACCTCGAAGAGATGGCGCGGTAGTAATCTACCGCGCCATGCTATTTTATTGGGTATCAAATGGCCTTGCGGACCCACCGTCCGGAACGGAGGTAGAGATAGGAGGAGAGCAGGACGAGGTAATAAACGTGGTCGGCGGACCAACAAAGGGCGACGCCGGCGCGGAACCCGAAAGCGAGGAGGCAGGTATAAGCCATATAGACGGCGGCGGTGAGGGTGACGATAATCATGGCGGCGCGGGTGTCGCCCGTACCGGAGACGCTGAACTGGTAGATGATGGCGGGCCCGCAGATGATGAACGACGTGAGCATGACCCTTAGAGATGCGACCGAAGCGGCTATCAACTCGGTATTGTCGGTATAGATGCGCAGCACGGGCTCCGGAAAGAGGAACGCGAGGACCACTATGGGCAGCACGAAGAGATAACAAAGCCGAATCATGCGGCGGCACAACGCCAACACGCTGCTGCCTTGTCCGGCGCCGATCAGATTGCTGACCAACGAACTGGCGGTCGAGGCGAAGGCGTTGACGAACATGAAGATGAACGACGAGACGCTGCGCACGATGTTGGAAACGGCCAGCGGCCGCTCGCCCAGGTGCTCGATGGCGACGAAGAAAAAGAGCCACGCGAAAAACGCGAAACCCTCCTGCGCCATGATCCACACCGAGACGCCGAGAATGCGGCCCAGCAACGGGAAATCGAGGCCCTGCCAACGGAACAGCCCGTAGCGCCTGTGGTCGGTCCGCAACCGGGTGTAGAGGACGAAGAAAAGTACCGAGACGCCCTCCGAAAGCGCCGAAGCGATGGCCGCGCCGGCGATGCCCAGGGCGGGGAATCCGCATTTGCCGAAAATCAGCATGTAGTTGAGCACCACGTTGGTAAGGACCATGACGACCGAATTGCTCGTCAGTATGCGCGTGCGGGTCGTGGCAACGTAGAAAGCCCGGAACATGGCGGCGGCGAACGAGAAGAAGAAACCGTAGACGCGCCAGTTCAGATAACTTACGGCCGCGGCGTAGACCTGGTCGGATTCGATCAGCAGCCGCAGCAGCCGGGGAGCCCACAGCCGTGAGGCGGCGAAAAGCAGGGCCGCCAGCAGGAGCAGAAATCCCATGCCCTGCGTGAAAATCGGGCCGATGCCGCGGTAGTCCTTTTCGCCGTTGCGCCGTGCCATCAGCACCTGCGCGCCGATACTGAACCCGAACCCGAGCATGAAGATGACCAGGTAGAAGATGCCGGCCAGCGCGGCGGCCCCCAGCTCGGTCTCGCCGACGCGGCCCAGATAGGCCGTATCGGTCAGTCCGATAAGCTGTTCCATGAGCAGGCTCAGCAGGACCGGAAAGGTGATTTTCAGTATCTGTCTGTCGGAAAAAGGCATGGCGCCGCAAAGATACGCTTTTCGGGGAAATTCATGCAGTGTTCGGTCGGTTTCGTCGCTGTTTTCCGGAGTTTCGCCACCGGACAAAACAACGGCCGTCTTGCGAAAAGACGGCCGCTGCGGATGGGGCGGGAAAGCCTACTTCTCGACCTTCGCCTTGAACTTGTCCAACTGGTGCTTGAGGGCGTCGATAGCCTCGTCGACCGCCTCCTCGAACGTCTTGGCCTGGTGGCTGGCGACCAAATCCTCGCCCGGCATGCGGAGCGTGATGGTGGCTATCTTGTTGCCTTTTTCGTAGTCCTTATCGAGCTTGAGAATGACCTCGGCGCCTGTGGAGCGCTCGGCGAAACGGTCCAACTTCGCCATCTTGGCATTCACGAATTCGACCAGCCGCTTGTCGGCGTCGAATCTGACGGATTGAATCTGCACGTTCATAGCCTTGATTTTTAGTGTTTTACTTATTCCCCTTCTGCTCCCGGGGATGGGCTTTGGCATAAATCTCTCTCAGTCGGGCGATGCTGTTGTGGGTGTAGACCTGCGTGGCCTGCAGCGACGCGTGGCCCAGCAGTTCCTGTATCTCGCGCATGTCGGCGCCGCCGTTCATCAGGTGGGTGGCGAACGTATGCCGGAGCACGTGGGGGCTCTTTTTGCCCTGTACTCCTGCACGGGTCAGTTCGTCCTGGACAAGCCGGTAAACCGTCGTGCGGGAAATGCGCTTTCCTTGCTGAGTTAAAAATAGTGCTTTTTCTTCGGATTTGCAAATTTTCTGCCGTTCGATAACGCGCAGATAGTGTCGGATTTTGTCGCGCACCTCCTCCAGAATGGGTACCATGCGCTCCTTGTCGCCCTTGCCGCGGATGCGCAGCGACGTTCCGTCGGCCGAAAGGTCGTCGCGGTCGATGCCCACCAATTCGGCCAGGCGCAGACCGCACGAATAGAAAAGCAGCACGGCCAGCGAATTGCGCTCGGTGAGGAACTCGTCGCTGTCGAACCCGCATTCGCTGACGATGGCCGACATGCGGCTTTCGGGCACGAAGGCAGGCAGGCGGCGCGAGGTCTTGAGCGAAGCGAGGGGCCGCAGCACGTCCTTGTCGACGGCGCCCGTGCGGTGCAGCCAGCGAAAAAGGGTCCGCAGCGATGAGAGCTCGCGGTTCATGGTGGCGGCGCCGATGCCCCCCTGCTCGGTGCGGAAGATGATCCACTCGCGGATATGGCCCACGGTCACTTCCCGCGGGTCGAAATGCTCGTCGTCGGTGCCGAGCCACGCCATGAAATTCTCCACGTCGCGGCGGTAGTTGCGCACGGTGAGGGGCGAATAGCGGCGTTCGGCCTCCAAATAGCGGATGAAATCGGCGAGCATGGAGCAAATATAACGAATTTTTCGTAGCTTTATTGAAAATAGGCTCTATATAAAAGCCGGTTTGCTTTTCCATCCGACTTGCGTTATCTTTGTCCTTATGAAAGAGAACTGGAAACCCGGTACGGTGCTCTACCCGCTGCCTGCCGTGCTGGTGAGCTGCGGCGCGGCGCCCGAAGAATACAACATGCTGACCGTGGCATGGACCGGAACCGTATGCTCCGACCCGCCGATGTGCTATATCTCGGTGCGGCCCGAACGTCACTCCTATGAAATCATCCGCCGCACGGGCGAATTCGTCATCAACCTGACGACCGAGCGGCTGGCCCGGGCCGCCGACTGGTGCGGCGTGCGCTCGGGACGCGATTACGACAAGTTCCGCGAAATGGGGCTGACGCCCGGCAAGGCGCTGCATGTGGCGGCGCCGATTGTCGAGGAATCGCCCGTCAATATCGAATGCCGGGTGCGGCAGGTCGTGCCGCTGGGTTCGCACGACATGTTCGTCGCCGAGGTCGTCGGGGTGCAGGCCGACGCCGCGTATATCGACCCGCAGAGCGGGAAATTCTGCTTGGAAAAGGCTTGCCCGATTGTCTACTCCCACGGCGAATATTTCGGGCTGGGGCAGGCGCTCGGCCACTTCGGGTGGTCGGTGCGCAAGAAACCGTCGCCGAAAAAATAACCTTGTAACTTCCTGATACGGAGCCCCGGAAAAATTTTTCCGGGGCTCCGCTCTTGACAAGGGGCTTTTGCGATAGTATATTTGTACGGGCGTTCGCCCTGCGGCCGGAGTTCTTCCGGTCTGCGCCGGATTTGGGTGCCGCTGCGAAAGCGGCTTCATCGAAAACATTCAAAATTTTTATCCATGACCGATTTTTCGTGGCTCGGCGAACTGCTTGCGTTCGCCCTGCCGAGCGGATTCTTGGGCGCGGCCGTTTCGTGGTTCGTAGGCCGGCGCCGGCGAGACAACGACTTTTTGGCCGAAATGCAGCGGTCCATCGACCTGCTGAGCGAAAAGTACAATCAGGTTTTGCAGGAAAATGTCATGCTGCGGCAGGAGAAAGCCCAATGGCAGGTTGCCCAGCAGACGCTGCTGGCCAAGGTCGACCGGCTGACCCGCGAAGTCGAAGACCTGCGCCGCAGAATCAGTCCCCGACTTTTCAACCGAATAAAACTATGAAACCGAATTCTTTTTTGCTGTGGCTGCTGGCCGGATGGCTGGCCGCATCGGCCGTTTCGTGCGCTGCTTCGCGGAGCAATGCCCGGACGGCGCATCGGGCTGTGTCGCAACGGAGCGAGGAACTCCGTTCGTCGGCCGCATCGTCGTATCGGGCGGGCGAGGAGGCGCTCCGCGAAGAAATCATTGTGGATTCCGAGCCTGTTCCGGCCCGGGAGGTTGCGGCCGCTGTTCCGCTGGCGGCTTTGCAGGAGTTGCCCGAAGGGGCCCGGTTCGTTGCGCGGCAGGGCTCTTTGGCGGTCGAGGCGCAACGGCGCGGCGATACGCTGGTTGTTACGGCCCGCAGCGACAGCCTGCCGCGCAAGGCGGTTCGGACGGTCCGGACCGAAATCCGCCGACAACGCGATTCGTCAGCGACCCGATGCTCGGAATATAGGGCGCAGACGGCCGACAGCATCCGGCAGGAATCCCGGACCGAAACCGTGGCAGCGCCTGCGCGCTCATGCGGCCGCTGGTGGTTCGTTGTCGGCGCCGTGTGCTGTGCCGCGGTATTCGCAGGGATTCGCCGATGGCTCTGATGCGGAGACGAAAGAAGCTGCTATCTTCGGATAGCAGCTTCTTGTTTTTGCAGGCCCTGTAAGCCGGGTTCTGTTCCCGGGGCTTGCGTCCCGGGCCCCTGTCATTTATCTACGGCGGCGGTCACCCGCCGTCTCCAGCAACCTACCCCCCGGCATCGGGCGAGCAACCCTCGTTTGCCGGTATACACGGTCTTGCAACCCGCGGGACGTACGGCCGGGCGGCATTGCTGCCCCCGCGGTGGGCTCTTACCCCGCCTTTTCACCCTTACCAACCGGAAACCCGGCGGGCGGTCGTTCTCTGTTACGCTCCCATACCCTCACGGGTATCAAGTCGTTAGCTTGCGCGGCGCTCTGTGTTGCCCGGACTTTCCTCCCCCGGTTACCCGGCGGCGACAGAGCGGGCCTGCGGGGCAAAATTAAGAATTAAAAATGAAAAATTAAGAATTAAAAATTGAGAATCATTTTTTGTCGGCGTCATTTTCGGCAAGCGGATTTTTGAGGGCCGCTGTATTGCCGGAATCGCAAATAATTCTTAATTTTTCATTTTTAATTTTTCATTGAAAATATTGAACCTCGCGAGGAGAGGATTGCGGCGGTCGAGGAGGAAGAACTCCAGCAACAGCAATACGAAGGCCGCGGCGAGCAGGCCGCGGTATTGTTCGTCGTACTCCTCGAAGCGGACGGTCGAAAGTTCGGACCGCTCCATTTCGTTGATGCTCCGCACGATTTCGTCGAGCCCGATGGACTGCTTCGTCGACCGGACGTAGACGCCGTCCGTCAGGTCGGCGATTTCTGCAAGCATCTTTTCGTTGAGCTTCGAGACCACCATGTCGCCCTTTTCGTCCTTGATGAAGTCGCCGCCGATGCGGATGGGCGCCCCCTCGGGCGTGCCGATGCCGACGGTGTAGATGCGGACCCCCATTTCGGCGGCCCGGCGGGCGACGGCCAGCGCGTCGTCGTCGTGGTTCTCGCCGTCGGTAATCAGCACGATGACCCGGCTGCGGGCTTCTTCGGTATTGCCCGAAAAGGCCAGCAGCGACTGTTCCAGCGCCTTGCCCACGGCCGTACCCTGGACCGTGACGAGCGAGGGGTCGATGCGGCGGGCGAACGCCCGGGCCATGCGGTAGTCCGACGTGATGGGCAGCTGCACCTTGGGCTCCCCGGCGAAGACCACCAACCCCACACGGTCCTGCCGCAGTCCGTCGAAGAGTTTGCCGATGGCATACTTGGTCCGTTCCAGCCGGTTGGGCTCGAAGTCTTCGGCCAACATCGAATTGGAGACGTCGACGGCCAGCATCATTTCGATGCCCTGCGTCTTCTCTTCGCGGAGCTTGGACCCGAACTGCGGCCGTGCGGCCGCCAGCGCGAGCAAGGCGAAAGCCGTGCAGAAAAGGATGAATTTCAAGGCAATGCGTCCGGACGAAACTTCGGGCATCAGCTCGCGGAGCGTGGCTTCGCACCCGAAGCGGGCCAGGCGGCGCCGACGGCTGCGGGCCGCCAGCCAGAAGAGCACGACGAATGCGGGGACGGCGGCCAGGAGCCAAAGGTATTGGGGGTGGGCGAATCGGAACATGGCTTTAGGGAATGCGTTTGAAAACGAGCGTCGCGAGCAGGAATTCGGCGGCCAGCAGCGCGGCGGCCCACAGAAGCCACCGGACGAAAAGCTCGTGGTAAACAACGTGTTCGGTCACCTCGACCTTGCTTTTTTCGAGTTGGTTGATTTCGTCGTAGATGGCCTTGAGCGTCGCCTTGTCGGTAGCCCGGAAGTAGCGGCCGCCTGTGAGCTCGGCAATCGAAGCGAGGGTTTTCTCGTCGATTTCGACCTTGGCCATGACGGTGCCGCCCGTCGGGTTGCCGTAGATGTCGGCGGCGGGATAGGGCGCCATGCCGCGGGTGCCGACGCCGATGGTGTAGACGCGGATGCCCTGCGCCTTGGCGATTTCGGCGGCCGTGAGCGGGGCGATTTCGCCGCGGTTGTTCACGCCGTCGGTGAGCAGGATGACCACCTTGGACTTGGCGTCGCTTTCGCGCAGGCGGTTGATGGCCGTGGCGAGCCCGTTGCCGATGGCGGTGCCGTCCTCGATGATGCCGCTGCGGATGCGGCCGAGGAGCGTTTGGAGCGTGCCCTGGTCGGTGGTGAGCGGACTTTGGGTGTAGGCTTCGCCTGCGAATACGACCAACCCGATGCGGTCGCCGTAGCGGTCGGCGATGAACGACCCGGCCACCTCCTTGGCTGCCGTGATGCGGTCGGGCCGGAAGTCGCGCGCGAGCATCGACCCCGAGACGTCGAGGGCGAGCAGGATGTCGATGCCCTCGGTCGAAGTGTTGGAATATTGTTCGGCGTCCTGCGGCCGTGCCAGCGCCACGATAATCAGACCGACCGCCGCGGCACGCAGGGCGAACGGCAGGTGCCGCAGGTAATAACGGACGGTCTTCGGCGCCTGCTCCGCCCCTTCGACGGTCGAAATCCGGATGGCCGCGCCGCCTTGCAGCGTCCGCCACACGTAGTAGCCGATCATCGGCAGCAGAAGCAGCAACAGCCAGAGAATATGGGGGTTGTGGAAAGTCATACTTTGCAATTAAAAATGAAAAATTAAGAATTAAAAATCATTTCCTGTCTTTCATCGTCTTGACGATACTGGCCAATAAATTCGTGAGCTCCCGGCAATCCTTGAATATGTGGTCGAATTCCGTTTCTTTCAAATATCCTGTTCTGGAAAGAAGTTCCAACCAATATTCCGTTTCGTATGCTTCTTTCAATGCGATGTGCATTTTGGCCGTGAAGTCGTTCGGGGACTGTCCGCCGATGGCCTCGCGGATATTCGCGCCTATGCTGGTCCCGCTTTTCAGAAGTTGTTTCGAGAGAACGTATTCGTTATGCGTGCTTGTTATGTATTTGTACAGATTGACGATGCGGACCGCGAAATTCAAACTTTTCGTAAGAACGATATTATCGGGTTTCACGCTGATTTTTCATTTTTAATTCTTAATTTTTAATTTGGTACAGACTACCAGTTTTTTCCGCCGCGGACGATGACGCCCTGCTTTTCCTTGAGCTTTTCCTGGGTTTTATCTTCCTGGGCCTGGATGGCGTCGAGCATCTGCTGCTGCTCCTGTTCGGAAATTCCGGCGGGCACGGGCTGCTCTTGGCCCTCGTTGTTGTTTTTGTCGTTTTGGTCCGATTCCGAGGGGTCTTGTTGGCCGTCTTGTTCTTCCTTGTCGCTATCTTGTTGTTCTTGGTTGTTATCTTGTGATTGTTCTTGCTGATTCTTGTCTTGTTCTTGTTGCTGGTCGTTATTATTTTCGCTGTTCTGATTTTCGTTTTCGTCCAAGAGCTTCTTGGTATAGGCGTAGTTATATTTGGCTTCCATATCCGCCGGGTCGAGCAACAGCGAACGGCGGTAGCTTTCGAGCGCTTCCTTGTATTTCTTTTGCAGGAACTGAGCATTGCCCAGGTTGTAAAACGCTTGGGCGCGCTCCTCGTCCGTGCGGAGCGTATCGGCCGCGGCGCGGGCCATGGTCTGCTCGGCCTTGTCGAACATTTCGGCCTTGCAGAGGGCGCTGCCGAGGTTGTAGGTCCCCTCGAACGAACCGGGCGCATAGGTCAGCGCCTGCGTGTAGCGCTCGACGGCTTTCTGGTAGTCGCCCTTGTGGTAACTGCGGTTGCCCTTGCGTACCTCGCGCCGTTCGGGCATCTGCTGGGCCGAAGCACTCAAGAAAGCGAAAAGAAAAAGGATGTACAGGAATCGGTGCATGGCAGGGGTCATTCGTTTTCGGCGTTCGGCTCGGCCTGCTCGGTGGCGGGCTTGGTCTCCTCGACGAAGTAATAGGCTTTGAGATAGGCGTTTTCGTTGGTCTCGGCATCGGGCGTCGCCTTGGCGAACTTCACCAAATCGCCCTCGCGCAGAATCGCCGTGAGGTCCATCCGTGCCTTGTCGGGCAGGTCGAGGGGACGCAGGGCGCCGAGAATCTCGTCGGTGGTCATCTCCATGGCCCCCACCTCCCAGCGGCGGGCGATGTAGCTGCGCAGGATGTCGGTAAGGCCCGAATAATATTGCTTGTGGCGGTTGTTCTGCCACAGCTTGCGGTTGTGGAGTTCTTCGAGCGCCTGGATGGCCTCGACGTGGGGCGGCAGGGCGGGAGCCGGGGCGAAGAGCCCGCCTAAGGTGGCGCCGCGCTTTTTCAGATAGCGGAACAGCGCCCAGAGGGCCGCGGCCAACAACAGAAGCCCGAACAGGCTCCACAGCAGATAACCGCGGATTTCGCCCATCCGGAACGGGAGGTCGCGCTGGGGCTTGAGGTCGAAAATGGAATGCGACGTCGAGTCGATCTGGAAAGTCGTCACCTCCAGATGCAGCCGTTCGGCCGTGCGGAGCGTGTCGACGATGTTCTTGTCGGCGTAGAGGATTTCGGCCGGGCCGAGGTCGTGGTGTCCCTCCTCGAAAGCAGCCAGCCGATAGCGCTTGCGGAGCTTGATGCGGCGGCCGTCGCGCTGGAGCGTGTCGACCGGAAGCTCTTCGACCAGCTCGAAATGGCGGTCGCCCTCGTTGGGCTCGAAGACGGGAAATGCGACCGTCTGCACGAGGTCTTTTTCCACCTCGATGACGTAGTCGAAACGGTCGCCGATCATCAGGCTGTCGGGCTCGACGCGGGCCGTGACGACGGGCTGTTGGGCGTGGGCGGTGACGGCGGCGAACAGCAGGCCGCATAACAGCAGTCGTTTCATCGTTGTCGGAAGAGTTTGAGGAGTTCGGCCACGTAGTCGCCGTCGGTCGTAATCGTGGCCGAGTCGATGCGGTGGTGGCGCAGCAGGGCGTCGATGGCTTCGCTGCGGGTGCGCCAGGCCGCGGCGTAGTGGTCGCGCACGGCGCGCGAGGAGGTGTCGGCCCACACCTTGCGGCCGCTTTCGGCGTCCTGCAGCTCGACGATTCCCACGTCGGGAAGCTCGGCTTCGCGCGGGTCGCAGACGCGGATGCCTACCAGGTCGTGTTTGCTGCCCGCGATTTTCAGCGCGTCTTCCAATGCCGCGCGGTCCTGCGCCGGGTCGAGGAAGTCCGAGAGGATGAAAGTCGTGCAGCGTTTCTTGTTGACGTTGGTCAGCATCCGCAGGGGCTCGGAGAGCCGGGTGCCCTGCGACTGGGGCCGGAACCCGACCAACTCGCGGATAATCATCAAGATATGGCTGCGGCCCTTTTTGGGCGGGATGAACTTCTCGACCTTGTCCGAGAAGAAGATGCAGCCCACCTTGTCGTTGTTCTGCGCGGCGGAGAAAGCCAGCACGGCCGCGATTTCGGTCATGACGTTCTTCTTGAACCGCTCCGCCGACCCGAACAGCCGCGACGCGGAGACGTCCACGAGGAGCATCATGGTCAGCTCGCGCTCCTCCTCGTAAATCTTGATGTGGGGCTTGCGCGAACGCGCCGTGACGTTCCAGTCGATGTCGCGCACGTCGTCGCCGGCGCGGTACTCCCTCACTTCGGAAAACGACATGCCCCGTCCGCGGAAGGCCGTGTGGTACTTGCCGGCGAAGATTTCGTCGGAAAGTCCGCGGGTCTTGATTTCGATTTTACGGACGCGCCTGAGAATATCCTGTTCGTTCTCCTGCATCGCGTTAGGGGACGATTACGTTGTTGAGGATGTCGGTGACGATCTCTTCGGAGGTGATGTTCTCGGCTTCGGCTTCGTAGGTGAGGCCGATGCGGTGGCGCAGCACGTCGTGGCAGACGGCGCGCACGTCCTCGGGGATGACGTAGCCGCGGCGGCGGATGAAGGCGTAGGCCCGGGCGGCCTTGGCCAGCGAAATCGACGCGCGGGGCGAACCGCCGTAGGCGATGAGGCTCTGCAGCTTGCCCAGGCTGTATTCGCCCGGCTCGCGCGTGGCGAAGATGATGTCGATGATGTACTTCTCGATTTTCTCGTCCATGTAGACGTCTTCGACCACCTTGCGGGCCTTGACGATGTCTTCGGGCGCGATGACCTTGCTCACTTCGGGCATCCCGGCCCCCGCGAGGTTCATGCGCACGATGTCGCGCTCCTCCTGCTTGTTGGGGTAGGAAATCTTGGCCTTGAGCATGAAACGGTCGACCTGCGCTTCGGGCAGGGGGTAGGTGCCCTCCTGCTCCAGCGGGTTCTGCGTGGCGAGCACGAGGAACGGCTGCGGCAGGGGATAGGTCTCGTCGCCGATGGTCACCTGCCGCTCCTGCATGGCTTCGAGCAGCGCCGACTGCACCTTGGCCGGGGAACGGTTGATTTCGTCGGCCAGCACGAAGTTGGCGAAGATGGGCCCCTTGCGGACTACGAAGTCTTCGTTCTTCTGCGAGTAGATAAGCGTGCCCAGCAGGTCGGCGGGCAGCAGGTCGGGGGTGAACTGGATGCGCGAGAAACCGGCGTCGACGGCCTTGGCCAGCGTGGTGATGGCCAGCGTCTTGGCCAGACCCGGCACACCCTCCAGCAGGATATGGCCGTTGGACAGGAGGCCGATGAGCAGCGTGTCGACCAGGTGGCCCTGCCCGACGATGACTTTGCCGATTTCGCTGCGCAGCGTGTCGACGAAGACCGATTCGCGTTCGATGCGTTCGTTGAGTTCCTTGATGTTGATGACTTCGCTCATGGTATGTTTCTGTTTCGATTGTTTGCCGGTTTCGTTCTTTCAACGCATCCGCGCCGAAATTATTGCAAAACTAATAAAATAACGCTTAAAAAATCCCGGTTTCCGCCGATTTTTCCCTATCGTGCCATGGGTAGAACCTTAATTCGCATGGCTTGACTTCGATGCCGCGCCTGCGGATCCTGGGAAACACACGCTTTTCGTGCGCCTGACCGCCGATGACGGAACGGTGTTCGAGGCGAGCGAAGAAGCCGAATTCTGACGGTGCGCCGCCCCTTTTTCGGAGGGGCGGCGATTTTTTGCGAAAGATTTTTCCGGAAATCGGCGACGCTTCCCCGGCAGAATGCTAATTTTGCAGGGAAAATCTACGACATGGAATCACCGATATTACAGGGACTGAATCCTGCCCAGCGCGACGCCGTGGTGAACTACGATTCGCCGTCGCTTATCATTGCGGGCGCCGGGTCGGGCAAGACGCGTGTGCTGACCTCGCGTATCGCCTACATGATCGAACAGGGGGTCAAGCCGCACAACATTCTGGCCCTCACCTTTACGAACAAGGCTGCCGAGCAGATGCGCTCGCGCATTGCCGCCATGCTGCCCGACAACCGCAGCCGCTTCATCCGGATGGGCACGTTCCACTCGGTTTTCTCGCGGATTCTGCGCGAGAACGCCGAACGGATAGGCTATCCGCAGTCGTTCACCATCTACGAACCCTCGGACAGCCGCAACCTGCTGAAAACCATTGTCCGCGAACTGAACCTCGACGAAGACAAATACAAGCCTGCGCGGCTTGCGTCGCGTATTTCGTTTGCCAAAAACGCGCTGGTGACCCCCGGCGCTTACCTCGCCAATACGACCTACGGGACCGAGGACCGGCATGCGCAGATTCCCGAATTCGGCAACATCTACAACACCTACTGCCAGCGCTGCAAACGCAACGGAGCGATGGATTTCGACGACCTGCTGCTGCAGACCAACATTCTGCTGCGCGACTGCCCCGAGGTGCTGGCCCGCTATCAGGAACAGTTCCAATATATTCTGGTCGACGAGTACCAGGACACCAACTACGCGCAGTATGTCATCATCCGCCGTCTGTCGCAGATCCATTCGCGGGTGTGCGTCGTGGGCGACGATGCGCAGTCGATCTATTCGTTCCGCGGGGCCAAAATCGAAAATATTCTGTCGTTTCAGAAAGATTTCCCCACGGCCGAGGTTTTCAAGCTCGAACAGAATTACCGTTCGACCCGCACTATCGTCGATGCGGCCAATTCGGTCATTCGGCGCAACTCCAAGAAGCTGGATAAGAATTGTTTTTCGGAAGGAGCCCGGGGCGAAAAAATCCGCGTGCTGAAAGCCTATAACGACCGCGAGGAGGCCGAAATGGTGGTCTCCGACCTGCGCGACAAGGTGCGTGCGGCGGGCGACGAATGGGCCGAAGCGGTCATCCTCTACCGTACCAACAGCCAGTCGGCCGTGCTGGAGGACAACCTGCGGCGGCGCGGGATTCCCTACCGGATTTACAAGGGTTCGTCGTTCTACGACCACAAGGAAATCAAGGACCTGATGGCCTACATCCGGCTGGTCGTCAACCCGCGCGACGACGAGGCGTTCCGGCGCATCGTCAACTATCCGGCGCGCGGTATCGGCGACACGACCGTGCAGCGGATTGCGCAGATGGCCGCCGAGCGGGGCGTGTCGATGTGGGAGGCGGTCGATGCGCTGGTGGCCGAACCGCCGGCCGACGCCGTGCAGAAAGCCATCGTCCGCAAGGTGGCGGAGTTCGTGGCGATGATTCGTTCGCTGGCGGCCGCCCGGGGCGAAAAGGGACTCTACGACTTCGGCCACGAAATCGCTTCGCGGTCGGGCATTCTGGCGGCATATCGGTCCGAGAACACGCCGGAAGCGACTTCGGCGCTCGACAACATCGAGGAGCTGCTCAACTCGATGCAGCTGTTCAAGGAACAGCGCGACGCTGAAATCCGGAACGGCGAACGGCAGCCCGAGGAGGAGGCGACCATCGAGGAGTGGCTGCAGAACGTCATGCTCATGACCGACATGGACAAGGACGACCCCGAGGACCGCAACAAAGTGACCCTGATGACCGTTCATTCGGCCAAGGGGTTGGAATACAAACATGTGTATATTGTCGGGCTGGAGGAAAACCTCTTCCCCTCGCAGCGGGCCGTGGAGACGCCCGACGGCTTGGAGGAGGAGCGGCGGCTGTTCTACGTGGCGCTCACGCGTGCCAAGGTGGCGGCGACGCTTTCGTATGCCGAAATGCGGTTCAAGTGGGGTAACATGGAGTTTTCGCGCCCGAGCTGTTTCCTGCACGAAATCGACCCGCAGTACCTCGAAACCGCTGTGGAAGCCGACGACGAACGCCCGGCAAGGCGCGAGGAGGGCGGTTCGGCCCTCGACGAGCTGCGCCGACGGTTCGACTACCGTTTTCAGCAGAAACAACCCGGCGACGAACGGGGCTACGGCAGCGGTCCGGCCCAACGGTTCCCGCGGAACGGACAGCCCGGGCGGCCGCAGGGCGGCTACGGCTCGGGCTCCGGCGCTTCTTCCGGCAGTTCCCGCTTCGGCGGCTCGGGCTCCGGGACTTCGCAGGGCGCTTCCCGCTTCGGGGCGCCCAAACCGCGCACGGCACCCGACCCGGCCTTGGTGCAGACCCCGCGGCCTTCGACCGAAGGGATGCGGCGTTTGGGCGTGCGTCCGGCGGGCGATGCGGCTGCGGCCTGCGGCGACTATGCTGTGGGGCAGCGGGTCGAGCACCAGAAGTTCGGCGTCGGCATCATCCGCCGCATCGAGATGCTGGCCGAGGACCAGAAGCTGGTCATCGCGTTCGACAACGCCGGCGAAAAGACCCTGCTGGCCAAATTCGCCAAACTGACCAAACTCTGACCCCGATGCAAACGCCGCTCGTATCGGTCTGCATGACGACCTACAACCACGAAGCCTACATCCGGCAGGCCATCGAGGGCGTGCTGGCGCAGCAGACGTCGTTCGGGGTCGAGCTGGTGCTGGGCGAGGACGGCAGCACGGACGGCACGGCGGCTGTCTGCCGCGAGTATGCCCGGCGTTTTCCCGACCGGGTGCGGGTGGTCGGCGGCGGGGAGAACGTCGGTTGGCGGGCCAACTACCGCCGGACGTTCGATGCCTGCCGCGGCAAGTATGTGGCCTACTGCGACGGCGACGACTGGTGGGACGACCCGCTGAAGCTGCAAACGCAGGTCGGCCTCCTGGAGAGCGACCCTGCGTGCGGCATGTGCTGCACGGCGGCGACGGACTTCTACCAGGCGACGGGCGAACGGAAACCCTACCCGCCGGAACGCTACACCGATTTCGGCCGCCTGCTGCTGCGGACCACCGTTGCCAACTGCACGACCCTTGCGCGGCGCGGACTGATTGCCCGCTATTACGACGAAATCCGCCCCGAACTCCATCCCGAATGGCTCACCGACGACTGGCCCATGTGGCTGTGGTTCGCGGCGTGCAGCCGCATCCGCTTCATCGACCGGCCGACGGCCGTGCACCGTCGTCTGCCTGCGAGCGTCAGCCACAGCGCGGAGTACAGGCAGCGGATTGCTTTCCGCGATTCGCTGATGGGAATAAGCCTTTGGTTCGATGAATGTTACACCGGGGGCCGCAACCGTTTCCGCATCCTGCGCGAACGGAGTGCGGTGGCGCTGTGGATTCTCTCCTACCACGGTCCGGTGCGCGAATATTTGGTGCGCTGGTGGCGCGACCTCAAGGCCACGCCGCGGCTGCTGCTTTGTCCCGAAGGAGCGGGACTGCTGGTGAAAAAGGTGCTGTTCAGGCGCCGGAAAACTCTGCGACTATGACACTCAGACAACGTTACGACGGAATCATCGGCTGGTTTTCGGAGCACATGCCCGTGGCCGAGAGCGAACTGCACTACGACAATCCCTACCAGCTGCTGGTAGCCGTCATCCTGTCGGCCCAATGTACCGACAAGCGGGTCAACATGACCACGCCGGCCCTCTTCGAGCGCTTCCCCACGCCCGACAAGATGGCGGAAGCGGGGGCGGAGGGAATCTATCCCTATATAAAGAGTATCTCCTATCCGAACAACAAGGCGAAGAATCTGGCCGGGATGGCCCGCATGCTGTGCGAGGAATTCGGCGGCGAGGTGCCCTCCGACCTCGACGCGATGCAGCGGCTGCCGGGGGTGGGGCGCAAGACGGCCAACGTGCTGGGGGCCGTGCTGTGGCAGCGCGAGGTGATGCCTGTCGACACGCATGTGTTCCGCGTGTCGGAACGTATAGGGCTGACCACCAACTCCAAAACGCCGCTGCAAACCGAACTGGCGCTCGAAAAGAACATCCCCGGCCGCCTGCTTCCCGTGGCGCACCACTGGCTGATTCTCCACGGACGCTACGTTTGTACGGCACGGGCTCCGAAATGCGCTTCGTGCGGCATAGCCCCCTGGTGCCGCAAATATGCGGCGGAACAGAAGACGATGAATAAGGAATAGTTAATAATGAATAATTATTTCGCTACATTCCGTTCATTATCCACTATTCATTATTAATTATTCACTTGACAAGACTGGTCACCGGGTATTTGAGATTCTTGTAACCGGAAATGTAACCGTTGATGCTGCCCACGCGGACGGGCGATTCGATGTAGACCGGAATCTTGTTCTTGTCGTCCGTGATCCAGATGTAGAAGACCGTGCCGTCGGTGAACGAATAGCCCTCGGTCGTGCCCAGCTGGCAATCGAACTTGAGGGTCCGGAACTTGCCCATGTTGCGGATTTTCTTCACCTCGCGGCCCAGAAAACGGTAGCGGATATTGCGCACCGTATCCTGCAGCACCATTCGCAGGTATTCCGGCTTGTCCTTGCTGAAATCGCCCGCCTCGGCCGTGCGCATGTTGAAAAAGAGCGATATGGCGTCCATGCTTTCGGGCGTGAGGGGCATCTCCTTCTCGGCGAACGGACGCTGCCGGCTGCGCCAGCGGGTCCGCACGACCGAATCCTGCCACACGTAGTCGAAACGGCTCTCGAACGTGTAGTCGCCCTCGCGGATGTCGCTCTGGAAATACTCGCTGCGCAGCGTGACGGGGTCGATCCAGACCTGGTAGATGTCTTCCATGTTGTAGAACCAGCGGTAGGTCGGCAGCGTGCGCCCCACCCCCTTGACGAGGTAGTATTTCTTCCCGTCGCACGTGGTCTCGGTCGTCGTCACCTCGACGGTCCCCACTTCGGTGTTGGGGAACATTTTGGCCTTGTAGCTCACCCGGTATCGGAGCACTTCGCCGGGGTGGTAGAGCTGGGCGGCCAGGGGTCCGGTCCACAGGAGCAGTATGGCAAGAAGCAGTCGTTTCATAAAAATCGGTATGTGTTCGTTAGGAAATGCGTGAGAAATCGGTTTCGCGGCGCCCCGAATAATTGTACCGCAGCACGGCGAGCCCGCGGTTTTCGGGACGGGCGAGTTCGGGGTCGGCAGCGAGGATTTCGATGGCCGCTTCGCGCGAAAGGGTCAGTATCTGCACGTCGGCCGTGGGGTTGGCTATGCGCAGGTCGAACGCCAGTCCGCTCTGCATCGTGCCGTTGACGTCGCCCGCGCCCCGCAGCTTGAGGTCGAGCTCCGCGAGCCGGAAGCCGTCGTTGGTCTCGCACATGGCTTCGAGCCGGGCCCGCGATTCCTTGGATAGCTTGACGCCCGACATCAGAATGCAGTACGACTGCTCGCCGCCCCGGCCGACGCGTCCGCGCAGCTGGTGGAGCTGCGAAAGCCCGAACCGCTCGGCCGATTCGATGACCATGACCGTGGCGTTGGGGACGTCGACCCCCACTTCGATGACCGAAGTGGCCACCATGATCTGCGCTTCGCCCGCCTTGAACTGGCGCATCGACTCCTCCTTGTCGGCAGGCTTCATCTGGCCGTGGCAGATGGTCGTCACGTACTCCGGCAGCGGAAAGTCGCGCGAAATGGATTCGTAGCCGTCGGTGAGGTCCTTGTAGTCCATCGTCTCCGATTCCTTGATGAGCGGGTAGACCACGTAGACCTGCCGCCCTTTCTTGATTTCCTGCTTCATGAAGCCGAAAAGCCGCAGCCGCGCCGCATCGGTGTAGTGCACCGTCTTGACGGGCTTGCGGCCCGGGGGCAGCTCGTCGATGACCGAAACGTCCAGGTCGCCGTAGAGGGTCATGGCCAGCGTCCGCGGAATGGGCGTCGCCGTCATGACGAGGATGTGGGGCGGGCGGGCGTTCTTGGTCCAGAGCCGGGCCCGCTGCTCGACGCCGAAGCGGTGCTGCTCGTCGATGACGACGAACCCCAAGTTGGCGAACTGCACGCGGTCTTCGATCAACGCATGGGTCCCAATCAAAATCTGTACCTCTCCCGACGCGATTCCTTCGAGGGCCTGCCGCCGTTCGCGGCTTTTGGAGGCTCCGGTCAGAACCGCCGCCCGGACGCCGAGCCCGTCGAGCATGCGGCTGAACGTGGCGAAGTGCTGGCGGGCAAGTATTTCGGTGGGGGCCATCATGCAGGCCTGGTAGCCGTTGTCCACGGCCAGCAGCATCGACATGAGCGCCACCAGCGTTTTGCCGCTGCCGACGTCGCCTTGGAGCAGGCGGTTCATCTGGAACCCCGTGACGGTGTCGCTGCGTATCTCCTTGATGACGCGTTTCTGCGCTCCGGTGAGCGGAAACGGCAGTTTCTGCGTGTAGAACGTATTGAAAACACCCCCGACTTTCGGAAAGAGAAAGCCGTCGTTCTTGGTCATGCGGGCCGTGCGGCGCGACTGGACGTTGAGCTGCACGCCCAGCAGCTCGTCGAACTTGAGCCGGTACTGGGCCTGCCGGAGCGCTTCGGGCGACTGGGGGAAGTGGATGTTGTAGTAGGCTTCGCGCAGGGGCATCAGACCGTAGCGGGTGCGGAGCGCTTCGGGCAGCAGCTCCTCGACATGGTCCTTGGCCAACTGCCACGCGTGGCAGATGATGCGGTACATGCCTTTGGTTCCCAGCACGTTGGAGAGCTTCTCGGTTGAGGGGTAGATGCCCTGCATGCCGCTTTCGGGCTTGCGCGAGAGGGCTTGTTCGATGGTTTCCAGCTCGGGGTGCGCCATCGAAAGTTCGCTGCGGTAGAACGAGGGACGGCCGAAGACGAGGTATTCGCGCCCGACCTCGATTCGTTTTTCGATCCACTTGATGCCCTGGAACCACACCAGCTCGGCCGCTCCCGAGGGGTCTTTGACGTAGACCGTGAAGCGGCGTTTGCGCCCCTCGCCCGCGTAGGCCACCCCCGTCACACGGGCCCGGAACTGGACCAGCGCCGGGGCGCCCTCGGTGATTTCGGCGATGCGGTAGATTTTGGTGCGGTCGATGTAGCGCGTCGGAAAATGACGCAGCATGTCGCCCACGGTGCGCACATGCAGCTCCTGGTCGAGCAGCTTCGCCCGCGCTTCGCCCACGCCCGGCACAAATTGGATATTGCTCTCCAGCATGTTCACAGGGCAAAGATAATTAAAAAATCACGGCTTCCGCATTGCGGAGAAGCGGAAAAACCGTTTCCTCCGGTTTGCGCTCCGGCGGCGATGTCCGGCGGCGGATTTCGGGTGTTTCCGTTGTTCGTTTCCTTTTTGTATCTTCGCAGTAGTTTTTCCGACAACGAAAAAATGGAGCTGACAAAATTTTCCCGGCGGCCGTCGTGCGAAGTCGCGTTCGGTCCTGTGACCATCGGCGGGTCGCATCCCGTTGCCGTGCAGTCGATGACCAACACCGACACCAACGACACCGAAGCGTGCGTGGCCCAGATAGGGCGGATTGCTGCGGCGGGCGGGCGCATCGTCCGGCTCACGGCGCAGGGACGGCGCGAAGCCGAAAACCTGCAAAACATAGCCCGCCGTGTGCGCGAGGAGGGGTTGGACGTGGCGCTGGTCGCCGACATCCATTTTCTGCCCGAAGCCGCTGCCGTGGCGGCGCAGTATGTCGACAAAGTGCGGATCAACCCAGGCAACTATCGCACGGAACACGGTGAACTGGAAGCGCTTATCGAGCAATGCCGCGAGCGGGGCGTCGCTCTGCGCATCGGCGTCAACCACGGTTCGCTGGCCAAGCGCGTGTTCGACGAGTGGGGCGACACGCCGCAGGGGATGGTCGTTTCGGCCATGGAGTTTCTGCGGGTTTGCCAACGCGTCGGATTCGACAGGGCGGTCGTTTCGATGAAGTCGAGCAATACGCGGGTCATGGTGGCCGCTTACCGGCTGCTGGCCGAGGCGATGGAGGCCGAGGGGATGCGCTATCCCATCCATCTGGGAGTGACCGAAGCCGGAAACGGGCTGGAGGGGCGCATCAAGAGCGCCGTGGGCATCGGGGCCCTGCTGGCCGACGGCATCGGCGACACCATCCGGGTTTCGCTGACCGAAGCGCCCGAACACGAAATTCCCGTAGCGCAGCTGCTGGCCGACTATTTCGCCGAGCGGCCGGGCGAATTCGCGGTGCGCCACCCCGAACGCTATTCGCCTACGGAGTTCCGGCGGCGCAGCCGGGTGGCGGTGCCCGTTGTCCACGACGAACCGCTGGACGGATTCCGTATCCTCGAAGCTGTGTCGGGCAATCCGACGGCCGAACTGCGGGCCGCCATCCTCGGTTTGGAGCAGCCCGACGAACCTGTGGTCGTGAAACGCCGCTACGACGATGCGTCGCTCGAAACGGTGGCGGTCAAGGCCGCGGCCGACCTGGGCGTGCTGCTGCTCGACGGGCTGGCCGACGGCATCTGGGTCGACGCACCGCAACATTCGGCGGCCGACATCCGCAAGGTCGAGCTCATGATTTTGCAGGCCGCCCGCGCCCGCTTCTCCCACACGGAATACATCGCCTGCCCCTCGTGCGGGCGGACCCTCTACGACATCGAAAAGACCCTTGCCGAAATCAAGTCCCGCACGTCGCACCTCAAGAATCTGAAAATCGGCGTCATGGGCTGCATCGTCAACGGTCCGGGCGAGATGGCCGACGCCGACTACGGCTATGTGGGTGCCGGGCCGGGGCGGATAACCTTGTACAAGGGCCGCGAAGTCATCGCCCGCAACATTCCGCAGGAGGAGGCCCTCGACCGCCTGATAGCACTTATCAAGGAGCATGGCGAGTGGGAAGAAACCGAACATTCAGAATTCAGAATTCAGAATTCATAATTGTTTTTTCCGGTTTTGTTCGCAGCGTTTTTCGGTATTCGGCCGGAGCCTGCGATGCACGCAAGCATTGCGGGCCTTCGCCGGGCGAGGCTCCGGCCCGCTATGGAAAGCCAGTCCGGATTTCGTTTTTTCTACTTCTGAATTGTGAATTGTAAATTATGAATTGACCATGCTTCTCCTCCCTCTTGCCTATCTGCCCTCGGTCCGCTACTTCGCCTGTCTGATGCAGGGCGGGTGCGTCGTCGACCTGGGCGAGCATTTCATCAAGCGCTCGGAGCGCAATCGGGCCCGGATTCTTGCGGCCGACGGGACGATGGAACTGACGGTCCACGTGGCGCATGCCAACCGTCCCCGGCAGCCTGTGCGCGACGTGCGGCTCGATTATTCCAAACGCTGGCAGCACCAGCATTGGGGGGCGCTGGTCGCTTCCTACAAAGGGTCGCCCTATTTCGATTTCTATGCCGACAGACTGGCCCCCTTTTACGAGCGGCGTTTCGATTTTCTCGCCGATTTCAACCTCGGGCTGCTCGAATGCCTTTGCGGCGCGGCGCGGATTCCCATGCCCGCGGTGAGCGAAACCTATGTCGAGGCCCGGCCCGGCGACTGCGATCTGCGGCCCAAAAACGCCGAAGGCCCGGCCTTTGCGGCCGAGCCTTACGTGCAGGTCTTCGCCGACCGTCAGCCGTTCGTCCCTAATTTGTCTTTTGCGGATTTGCTGTTTGCGGAAGGACCGGAGAGCTCTTCGGTGCTGGGGCGCTGTCTATCAGCACGGTAGTGCTGTCGCGCAGCTTTCCGGCCCGGACTTTCACCTCGGCCCGGCCCGTCAGCGTCACCGTGTCCGAACGATATTGGCAGTCGGCGTATCGGGTCAGTCTTACGGTGTCGCCGCCGATGGTCATCAGCGGTTCGCCCGCCGAGCTGTAGACGCGGAACGTCTGTTGCGGCGAGGTGCGGTGACAGTTGTGTTTCCCGGCGATATGCAGCGTCGGTTCCTCCTTGTTCCACATGGCTTTGTAGAGGTAGTAGGCGTCCTTGCGGCGCCGGCGGTCGATGGTCATCAGCCCCATGGCGTTGGTGCCGTTGTGTCCCCGCACCGAACCGAAGTCGAACATGTTCTCGACCCAGACGCCCCACAGCAGCGAGTCGTTTTGCAGGCAGCGGGCGTATTCTTCGTGGAAAAGGGTCTGGCGTTCTTCGGGCATCCGGTGCGTCGTGGGCTTGTTGTGCAGCGGCACCGACGCATGGCCTATGACGCCCGGGGCGCCGTACTGGATGGCCGAGCGGAGGTGCGACCAGCTTTTGCCTAATTGTTCGAGCCAGATGTGCAGGTCGTGCGGATGGCCCTTGGCCCAGCCTACGGCCTGCCGCCAGACGATCATTTCGGTGATGAAGTTGATGTCGCCGTTCTTGTCGCTCACGGCCACCGTCGGGCGCGAGGGGTCGAGCGTGCGGGCCGCGTCGTGGAGCTTGCGTATGTAGGGGCGCACGTCGTCGCCCGTGTTGCGCAGGCGCGAGAAGATGCCCCACATCACCACCGAGGGGTGGTTGAGATTCTGGGCGACGATTTCTTGGAGCTGCTGGAGCCCGTTCTGCTCGAAAGCGGCCGTGGCGTAGTAGGCCGCATCGCTCAGAAACTGGGCCCGCTGCAGGGGCGTGTCGATCCACACCAGCATGCCCGTTTCGTCGCAGCGGTCGTAGAGGTGCCGGGCGTGGGGCATCACGGCCGAACGCAGGGCGTTGGCTCCCAAGGTGCGGATTTCTTCGAGGTCGAGGTCATAGTCGGCGGCGGTCAGCGTTCCGGCCGACAGGGCGTTGTCGTGGTAGAGCACTACGCCGCGCACGGGGATGTTCCTGCCGTTGAGCAGCAGCGCGCCCGGCGTGGCCTTTATCTGACGGAAGCCCGTGCGGACCGACACCCGGTCGGAACGGCCGTTTTTGCTCACTTCGACGTTGATTTTGTAGAGGTCCGGGTGTTCGGGCGACCATAGTTGGGGGTTCGGCACCGTGTAGGCGATTTTCAGCGGCCGTCCGTCGAGCTTGGCGTGCATGATGCGGTCGGCGAAGACCTTGCGGCCGTCGGGAGCCGTGATGTCGACCGCCACCGTGCAGGCCGTCTCGTTCTTGGAGGTGAGGTGGATTTCCAGCTCGCCCTCGGCCTTTTCGCGGGTTGCGGTCCGCTGGTGGACCAGCACGCCGTCGGTCCCTAAGTAGAGGGGCGACACAGCTGTGCGTTCTGTGACGATGAGTTCGGCCTCGCGGTAGAGACCGCCGTAGAAATTCATCTCGGCCGAGGTGGGCAGCACGTTGGTCCGTGCGGCGTTGCTCACGATGACCAGCAGCGAATTGTCCGTGCCGAAGCGCAGCTTGTCGGTAATCTCGAACGTGAAGGCGGTCGCACCGCCGCGGTGTTCGCCCGCATGGCGGCCGTTGACGAACAGGTCGGTCACGTTCTGCGCGCCGTAGAAGCGGATGAAGACCCGTTTCGAGGCCCATTCGGCCGGGATGCGCAGGTCGTTCTGGTAGAGCCCCGTGGTTTCGCGCAGCGAGCCTTCGGCCGTTGGGTTGTTGTTCCAGCTGTGGGGCAGCGTCACGAACCGGGCGTTGTCGCTGTTGGGTTCCGAGGCGTAGAAGAAGCGCCAGCCCTCGTTGAGCGGGTAGATTTCGCGGGCCCCCAGCGGCAGGGCCCAAAGCAGCAGCAGAGCGAGCAGGATATCTCTTTTCATGATGATTCGGGTTTTCCACAAAGGTAGTGCAAACCGGGGGGAATGCCAAATTTGTCGGGACGTTCTGCGGAAAACAGGGTGGAATTCGCAATAAAATGCCTATCTTTACCCACAATTTGCCGCTTTGCTGTGAATACGATCGACCTTATCGTTTGTCTGGTGCTGGCGCTGGCCGTGTGGAACGGGTGGCGCAAGGGATTCATCGTGCAGGCGGGGTCGCTCGTGGCGCTCGTCGTCGGGCTGTGGCTCGCCCTGCGTTTCGGCAAGCCGGTGGGCGAGTGGCTGCATTTCGACCCCCTGGTGCGCTCTGCGGGCGGATTCATCGTGTTGCTGCTGGGGTGCATCCTGCTGGTCGCCATCGTCGGCCGGATGTTGAAGCGCCTCTCCCGTTTCGCCGGATTCGGGTGGCTGGACACCCTCCTGGGCGTGGGCCTTTCCATTTTGAAATACATGCTGGTCGTCAGCGTTTTGTTCGCCGCGTTCGAGAAACTCAACGTCGGCTATTGGCTGGTGGACAGCCGGACCATCGAGACATCGAGAAGCTACCGCCCCGTGCTGCGGCTTTCGGGGCTGATTTTCCCCTATGCGGAACGGCTCGGCGAGCAGCTGCCGCAGGCGGACGAAAAGCAGGACGCATAGCCTATGGAACGGAGTTTTTCGGGAGTGGTGGTCCGCGCGACGGGCAGTTGGTTCGAGGTGCTGGCCGGGCAGGAGACGGTGCGCTGCCGTATCCGGGGACGGATGCGGCTCAAGGGGGTGCGGTCGACCAGCCCCGTGGTGGTCGGCGACCGCGTGGCGTGCGAGCGCGACGCTGCCGGGGACCACGTCATTACGGCCGTCGAGCCGCGCCGCAACTATGTCATCCGCCGCGCGTCGAACCTCTCCAAGGAATCGCATATCATTGCCGCCAACGTCGACCAGGCGCTGCTCATGGCGACGCTCCGCCAGCCCGAGACGGCGCCGGAGTTCATCGACCGTTTCCTGGTCACCTGCGAGGCCTACAAGGTTCCGGCCACCCTCGTGCTCTCGAAAGCCGATTTGCAGGAGCCGCAGGCGCTGGCCGAATTCCGGGCCGTCTACGAATCGGCCGGCTACCGGGTGCTGACGGTTTCGACCGCCACCGGTGAGGGGGTCGGCGAGGTCCGCGAATTGCTGCAGGGGCGGACGACGCTTGTTTCGGGCAATTCGGGCGTGGGCAAATCGACCCTCGTGCGGGCCATCGACCCTGCGCTCGACATCCGCACGGGCGAAATATCCGAAAGCCACGGCAAGGGACGCCACACGACCACTTTTTCGACCATGTATCCGCTTGCCGGAGGAGGGGCGGTCATCGACACCCCGGGCATCAAGGGGTTCGGGCTCATCGACATCGACGAGGGCGAGCTGTGGCACTATTTCCCCGAGATGATGCGCACGGGCCGCGACTGCCGTTTCTACAACTGCACCCATACCCACGAGCCGGGCTGCGCCGTGACTGCAGCGGTGATGCGGGGCGAAATCGCGCCGATGCGCTACGAAAGCTACCTCAAAATGCTGGACGACGATGACAAATACCGCAAATAAAGACACGGCGTGGTACGAGGAGCGGATCGCTTGCCTGGAGGAGTTCATGACCCCCGAGCGTGCCGGTCTGTTCCGCCGGACCCTGGCACAGCGGACGCACTACATGACCGTGCTGGCCGAGAATACGTTCCATCCGCAGAATGCCGCGGCGCTGATACGCCATTGCGAGGCGTTCGGCGTACAGCGGATGCACACCGTCGAGAGCTTCTGCGAGTTCCGCCCGGCCGCGGCCGTGGTGCGCGGCACCGACCGCTGGGTCGACGTCTGCCGCCACGCGTCGAGCGCCGAAGCGCTCCGCGCGCTCAAGGCCGAGGGCTACCGCATCGTGGCCACCACGCCCCATCGCGAAGACACGACCCCCGAGACGTTCGATGTCGCGCGCGGGCCTTTCGTGCTGGTCTTCGGCACCGAGCACGCCGGGATTTCCGACGAGGCGATCGCCGCGGCCGACGAATTTCTGCGCATCCCCATGTGCGGCATGGTCGAGAGCCTCAACGTGTCGGCTTCGGCCGCCATCCTCATCTATCAGCTTTCGCAGCGCGTGCGGCGGCAGGTCGGGGCGTGGGCCATGACCCCGCAGCAGCAGACCGAAACGCTCTACCGCTGGATGCTGCGCAGCGTTGCCGATGCCGCCTGGATTCTCGAACGGCGGTTCGGCGACGGGCCGGAGGATGGGGTTTCGGAAACGTCGGGTTCCTTGGAGTAATCGTAAAGTGCCAAGGTCTTTGACCTTGCGCCCGGGGCCGGCTCGCGCTTTTGGCGCGACCCCCGTAGCCGGCCCGGGCGAATGCAGCGGGGCTGTCCGGTTCCGCAGTCCATAACACGAAATTTTTCACTTGTATGAATATTCTTCGCAAACAGTTTCTTGCCCATGTGGCGCAGACGTCGCCTTCGCCGATGCTGGTAGAGGTGGCGCGGGCCGAGGGCACGTTTTTCTATACGCCCGAGGGCAAACCCTATTACGACTTGGTGGCCGGAGTGTCGGTCAGCAATGTCGGCCATGCCAATCCTGCCGTCGTCAAGGCCGTGCAGGAGCAGGCTGCGCGCTACATGCACGTGATGGTCTATGGGGAGCTGGTCGAAACGCCGCAGGTGGAGTATGCCGCCAGAATCGCGTCGCTGCTGCCCGGCGGGCTCGAAAGCGTCTACTTCGTCAACTCGGGGGCCGAGGCGGTCGAGGGGGCGTTGAAGCTGGCCAAGCGTTTCACCGGGCGCACGGAGCTGATTTCGATGCGCCGGGCCTATCATGGCTCGACCCACGGGGCCATGAGCATGATGGGAGCGCCCGAGGGCGAGGAGTGGAAGAATGCGTTCCGCCCGCTGCTGCCCGATGTGCAGGCCATCGAATTCAACGATTTCGGCGAGCTGGCGCGGATCACGACCCGCACGGCCTGCGTGCTGGCCGAACCCGTGCAGGGCGAAGCCGGGGTGCGGCCGCCTGCGCCCGGTTACCTCGAAGCCCTGCGCAGGCGCTGCGACGAGGTGGGGGCGCTGCTCGTGTTTGACGAAATCCAGACGGGAATGGGGCGCACGGGCGCCATGTTCGCCATGCAGAAATACGGCGTCGTGCCCGACATCGTTTGCCTGGCCAAGGCGTTCGGCGGCGGGATGCCCTTGGGGGCATTCGTGGCGCGGCACGAAATCATGGATACGTTGCAGACCGACCCTGTGCTGGGCCATATCACCACGTTCGGCGGCCATCCGGTCTGCTGTGCGGCTGGTTTGGCGGCACTCGATTATTTGCTGGAACACCGCGTTGTGGAGGAGGTCGAGCACAAGGGAGCGCTCTACGAAGAGCTGCTTGCCGACCATCCGGCCGTGCGCGGCATCCGTCGTTCGGGGCTGTTGCTGGCCGTCGAGCTGGGGGCTTCCGAACCGCTTTACCGCCTGATGGAGCTCTTCAAGGAGGCGGGCATCATGAGCGACTGGTTCCTCTATTGCGACACGGCGTTCCGCATTTCGCCGCCGCTGACCATTTCCGAGAGCGAGGTCCGCGACAGCGCTGCGCTGATACGGCAGTGCCTGGATGAATTAAAAATGAAAAATTAAGAATTAAAAATCAGTCAGTTACGCCCGGTTTTACGCTCCCTGTGCCTTTTGTTGCTCCGAGGAGCAAGGCGGATTCGTATTGCTTTTATGAAATTCGCCTTTCAGGCGGGCGGGCCGCAGCCTCTCCCGGCGGAGGCCCGCAAGCATCCGGCTGCCGCCGGGCGTGCTCCGCAGGCTCCGGCCCGAATTCCCGGCATCCCGTCATTGCGAGGGACGCTGCGACGACGGTGCTATTCCTCCGCAAAGGCCTTGAGGGCGGCGATTTCGGCGGCCCAGCGGCTTTCGTCGGGCGTTTCGAGAATCAGCGGAATGCCGTCGAAACGGCTGTCGCGGGCGATGTAGCGGAAGCACTCCCAGCCTATTTCGCCGTCGCCCAGCGGGGCATGGCGGTCGACCCGGCTGCCCAGGGGTTTCATCGCATCGTTGAGGTGCATGCCCCGCAGGTATTGCAGGCCCACTACGCGGTCGAGTTCGGCGAACGTGGCGTTGCACGCCGCGGCCGTGCGCAGGTCGTAACCCGCCGCAAAGGCGTGGCACGTGTCGATGCAGTAGCCCACGCGCGTCTTGTCCTCCACCCGCTCGATCAGATAGGCCAGGTGCTCGAACCGGAATCCTAAGTTGGAACCTTGCCCCGCCGTGTTTTCGATGACGGCCGTCACGCCGTGCGTGCGGTCGAGGGCCCGGTTGATGGATTCGGCGATGCGGTCCAGACTTTCCTGCTCGGAGATTTGTTTGAGGTGGCTCCCCGGGTGGAAGTTGAGCCTGTCGAGTCCCAGCTCCTGGCAGCGGAGCATCTCGTCGTCGAACGCCGCGCGCGACTTTTCGAGCCCCTCGGCTTCGGGATGCCCGAGGTTGATGAGGTAGGAATCGTGCGGCAGTATCTGCGCCGGGGCGTAGCCGTATTCTTCGCAGGCACGGCGGAATGCGGCGCCCTCCGCGTCGGTGAGCGGTTTGGCCATCCACTGGCGCTGGTTCTTGGTGAAAAGGGCCAGCGCCGTGGCTCCGATGGCGCGGGCGTTGGCCGGGGCGTTCCATACGCCGCCCGAGGCGCTTACGTGGGCTCCGAAGAATTTCATTCTTGCGAGGTGAAAGGTTGAACGGTTGAAGGTGCGCAGGCTCGGTCGGGGACCTAACCTTGTTGCAAAAATAAGATTTCTGCAAATATTTTCATAAATTTGCGGTTGAAATTCCATCATCCCCTGTTCTATGAAATTCCATTCGCTGCTTTTGCTTCTGCCGGCGCTCGCCGCGGCGCCCTCCGCTTCGGCCCAGTTTTCCATCGACGAGGTGGATGCCCGCCAGGAGAACGTGACTTTCCGCGACCCGGTCAAGTCCACGCCGGTCGACGTGGCCTATTTCAACCGGGCCCGCTACCGGGCTGAGCGGGCCGCCATCCGCAAGGAGCGCAACAAGCTCGAATTCGGCGGCGGGCTGCAGGGCGCGCTCACCTCCTACAACGACCCTTGGATCAAGGTCTCGGGCGGTGATAACTCCATCGCGCTGATGGCCAATCTGTTTCTGAACCATACATATACCAAGAACCTCTTTTCCGTCGAAACCAAGTTCATCGCCAAGTTCGGCTACAACCGCATGAAGGTCGAGACCAAGACCGACGACGGTTCCACTTCGAGCAACGGTGTGTGGTTCAAGAACCAGGACGAATTCGACCTCTCGGTGGCACCCTCGTTCAAGATGACGAAAAACTGGTCTTACGGAGCCATCTTCAAGTTCCGCAGCCAGTTCGCCAACGGCTACATTTCGCGTACGCAGCAGGAGGATTTCGAGCGCAAGAGCGCCTTCATGGCGCCGGGCTACCTCGACATCTCGCTCGGTATCACCTACAAGTGTCCCAAGCCCAAGTTCCCTATCGTGGTCAACATCTCGCCTATCGCCTTGAGCGCCGTTTTCGTGGAGAGCGCTCAGATTCGCGAGAACAAGTGGGACAAGAAGGAGGGTTGGCAGACCTACGGTCTGGCCGGACCCGACAAGTCGTCGAAGTACGAGGGCGGTTCTTCGGTGCAGATCGACTTCGACCGCACGTTCGGCCGCAAGGGCATCTTCCGTTACCGTACGTCGGTCTTCTCGTTCTACGGTTGGATCACCGACATCGGGCAGCGCAACAAGATTTCGGACTATTCCGACTACATGCACGCGCTCGACGAGTGGAACAACACCGAGAACGCGCCGATTTCGGCCAAGCCCAACCTGCCCATCCACCCGACCGTGCGCTGGACCAACACCATCGACATCAAGGCGACGAAGTACCTTTCCACGACGCTCAACTTCGAGCTTTACTACAACCGGGCACAAAATGTGGACGTGCAGACCAAGACGCTGCTGAGCGTCGGATTGGCCTACACTTTCAAGAATAAATAATGTACAACAATTCCATACGGACCGTTGTCTTCCCGCTGCTGCTGGCGGCCGGGGTGGTCGCCGGTGCGGCGCTGGGGCTCTATGCCGGGCGCCATTCGGGCGTGCCGCAGGCGTTTCTGCCCCAGGAGCGCGCCGACAGCAAACTCTTGCAGACCCTTTCGCTCATCGAGAACAAGTACGTCGACCCGGTGCCGATGGATTCGCTCGCCGAGCATGTCATCCCGCTTCTGGTCGGCGAGCTCGACCCCCATTCGGTCTATATTCCCGCGGCCGAAATGGCGGCCATGAACGAGTCGCTCGAAGGCGAGTTCGACGGCATCGGCGTGGTTTTCAACATGGCGACCGACACGGTTATCGTGCTGAACGTCATTGCGCAGGGGCCCAGCGACAAGGTCGGGGTCCGGGCGGGCGACCGCATCATCGAAATCGACGATTCGCTGGTCGCCGGGCGCAAGATTCCGCAGAACGACATCGTCAGGCGTCTGCGCGGGCCGCGCGGCACGACCGTGCGTCTCGGGTTGGAGCGGCAGCGGATTCCCGAGCTGGTGGAGGTGGAGGTCGTGCGCGGCGCCATCCCCATCAAGAGCATCGAATCGGCGTTCCGCATCGAGGGCAGCATCGGCTACATCAAGCTGGGCCAGTTCGCCCGGACCACCGCGGTGGAGATGCGCCGGGCGCTCGCTCTATTGCGCGCCGAGGGGGTCGACCGGCTGATTTTCGACCTGCGCGGCAATGCCGGAGGATTCCTCGACCAGGCGATTGCCGTGGCCAACGAATTCCTCCACAAGGGGCAGCTGATTGTCTACACCGAGGACCGCAACAAGGAGCAATTGCGCGAGTATGCCGACGGAACAGGCACCGCCCAGGAGATGGAGGTCGCGGTGCTTATCGACGAGGGGAGCGCTTCGTCGAGCGAGATTCTGGCCGGGGCGCTCCAGGACAACGACCGCGGCACCATCGTCGGCCGCCGTTCGTTCGGCAAGGGGCTTGTGCAGCAGCAGGTTCCCTATCCCGACGGTTCGGCCCTGCGTCTGACCACGGCGCGCTACTACACGCCTACGGGCCGTTCGATTCAGAAGCCCTATACCATCGGCCGCGATGCCGATTACGAGGAGGAGCTCTGGAACCGTTACCGCAACAACGAGTTTTTCTCGGCCGACAGCATCCGTTTCGCCGATTCGCTGCGCTTCGTCACTCCGGGCGGCAAGGTGGTCTACGGCGGCGGGGGCATCATGCCCGATTTCTTCGTCCCGGCCGACACGACCGACGTGACGGATTATTTCGTGGAGGTTGCGGGCCGCAACATTCTCTATCGCTATACCATCGAGTATGCCGACCGTCACCGCGACGCGCTCAACGCCGTGGAGACCGTCGCCCAGCTCAAGGAGCTGCTCGACAGCGACAAAACGCTGGTCAACAGCTTCATCCGCTATGCGGCCCTCAAGGGCGTCGAACCGCAGTACGCCGAAATCGCCCGGTCGCGGCGGCTTATCGAAGCGCAGCTGAGGGCCTACATCGGGCGCAACACCAAGTTGGAAGATACGGGTTTCTACGCCAACATCTACCCTGTGGACAAGGTGATAGGGCGGGCCATCGAAATCTTAAACGACAAACAGACAGATGATTAAGAAACTTATCGGAATGCTCTTTTCGGCGGCCGTCATCGCCGTCATGGTCTTCACGGTTCTCGGGCGCGACCGCTACCGTTCGATGATCGGGAACGTGGATTTTTCGCTGCCGTCGTTCATGCGTTCGCAGCCCGAAGCGGAAACGGAGCCGAAAGCCAAGGCCGCACGGAACGCCGTGGCCGCTCCGACCAAGGCTGCGGAGAAGTCCGACGCCGAGGCCGAACCCGATTATCTGGAGGAGGACGAGCTGCTTACGCCCGACCTCTTTTCGTCGGACGATTATTGATTTCCGTTTCGTTCGCGGTCGCATATTTTTTGCCTATTTATTTGATTGCTCGCATGTATTTTTTTATTTTTGCGGCTATAATCATTTATCCAGCGGAAAGACGAATGCCCCTGCGGGGAGGGGTTGGTGAATATCAAAGCGATAGAGGGCATGAAACGTATACTCTTGTTGTTGGCGATTGCCGTGACAGGTGTTCCGCAGGAACTCTGTGCGCAAAAGGCCGCGATAAAGACGAACTTGGTTTCCGATGCTTTTCTGAACGTCAATCTTGGGGTCGAGACGGGTCTCGCTCCCAGGTGGACTTTTGATCTTAGGGGAGACGTCAATGTCTGGACGCTGTCGAACGACAGGCGCTGGCGGCATTGGGCCGTGCAGCCCGAATTCCGTTATTGGTTCTGCGACCGTTTTTCCGGTCATTTCTTCGGCCTGCACACCCATGGAGGACAATACAGTATCGGAGGATTCGACGGCCGGTTCAACCTGCTGGGCACCGATGCGCGCAAGCTCAAGGACGCCCGGTTCCAGGGTTGGTTCGTGGGCGGCGGGGTCGCGTACGGCTACACGTGGATACTGGGCCTCCATTGGAACCTGGAAATGGAGGTGGGGTTCGGCTATTCTTATACCCGCTACGACAGGTTCCGGTGTTCGGGATGCGGGAAAAAGGTCGAAACGAACCGGCCGCATCATTACGTGGGGCCTACCAAGGCGGCCATTAATTTGGTTTATGTGTTTTAGGGCGCAATGAGCTGGAAAAGTACGATATTCATCCTTGCGGTTCTCCTGGGATCGGGAGCGGACGGCTTGGCGCAGGAGACGACCGCCATCGTCCCCGGTGTCGCCGTCGAGCATTTCAAGGTGAACCGGAACGGCAAGTATCTCACCGTGGAGTTAGGCGTGGATTTGGCCGGGCTCGACGTGGCCTCCAACCGGGCCGTGCTGCTCACGCCGCGTCTGGTCAGCGGAGCGGATTCGCTCGACCTGCCGTCGATAGGCGTATATGGACGCAGGCGCTATTACTATTACATGCGCAACGGCATAAGCGACATCCTGGGCGAGCAGGAAGCTGTTTACAAGGCGTCGCGGAAGCCGGACAACATGGACTATCATCGGCTCGTCCTTTACAAAGAGTGGATGGACGGGGCCGCCCTCAAGTTCCACCGCCGCGACTTGGGGTGCTGCCATGAAACATTAGCGCAGTACGAGGGCGAGCTCGGACATTACAACGAGGTCTTCTTCCCGGAGCTGGTGTTCGTGCGTCCCGAAGCCGAAATCACGAAAACCCGTTCGCTGTCGGGAGCGGCTTTCATCGACTTTCCGGTAGACCAGACCGTGATTTATAGGGGGTATCGGCGCAATGCGGCCGAGCTCGGCAAAATCAAGGCCACCATTGATTCCGTGCGCTACGACAAGGACATATCCATCGTCTCGGTGTGGCTCAAGGGCTACGCCTCGCCCGAAAGCCCCTATTGGCACAACCGGGATTTGGCGATAGGGCGCACCCGGGCGCTCAAAAGGTACATCCGGAACCTGTACCATTTCTCCGACAACCTCATTCGCACGGAATACGAGCCGGAGGACTGGAAAGGGCTGCGCCGATACGTGGAGCAGTCCGACATCGGTCATCGCAGGGAAATCCTCAGAATCATAGACAGTCGGATGAACCCGGATGCCAAGGAGGCGAAAATCAAGCGGACCTATCCCCGGCAGTACGATTTTCTGCTGCGGCATTGTTATCCGGCCTTGCGGCGCACGGAATATCGCATTGATTACAAGGTGCGCAGCTACACCGACCTGGAGGAAATCAAGCGTATCTTTGTGGAGCAGCCGTATAAGCTGAGCCTGAACGAGTTCTACCTCGTGGCCCGGACCTACGAGCCCGGCACCGCCGAATTCACCGAGGTGTTTGAAAAGGCGGTGCGTCTCTTCCCCCGCGACAAAATCGCCAACTTGAACGCCGCGAACGCCGCCATGCGCCAGGGCAACCACGATGCGGCGCGCAGGTACCTGGCCAGGGCGGGCGATTCGGCCGAGGCGGTCTATGCCCGCGGGGCGCTCGCCATCCGCGAGAAAGATTACGGGACGGCGGTCCTTTATCTGGAGAAAGCCGCCGGCATGGGGCTCGAGAAAGCCGCGGCGACGCTGGAGGAGCTGCGGGAAAGAAAAGGATACAAACAATATATCGAATAGTTTTTTTTCAAAAACAAGTGTGGTAATGAAACTCTCGGGTTTATTGGGGTGCCTGGCCGCCGTGGCGGCGTTCTGCGCCTGTTCTGAAAAAGAAGTGCCGGGCGGTGCGAACGGCTCGGAGGACAGCGGCCGTTTCCTGGCTGTCGAAATGGCGAATCCGGCGACGAAAAAGGCGTTGGCCGACGATTACGAAACCGGTTCGGACGACGAGGACAAGGTCTATTCTCTGAGGCTCTATTTCTTCGACAGCGCCGGGCAGGCGGCTGCGGTAAGTCCCGGTGCGACCGTCAATTATGTGGATTGTCCGGAGGTCGGAGACGCGAAGAGCGCGGACGCCGCGGAGAAGAAGCTGCAGGCCGTTGTCATGGTCAGCACGGGTACGGCCAGCATCAGCAGCTTGGCCGCCGTAGCCAATTACGAAATCGCCGGGCTCGGAACCGAGGCTCTCTCCCTCGCGGAGCTGTGTCAGAAAATCGGCGCCTACGATTCGCCGCAGAGGGAGAACGGGACCGACCCGCATTTTCTGATGACGAGTTCTTCGTATGCCGGGGCGGAGGGTTCGGTCGTCGTGACCGAAATCAAGCCGTCGCATCTTTGCGAGACGGAGGAGCTGGCCAAGGAAAATCCCATAGTCGTTCATATAGAGCGCGTTGTGGCTAAAACAAGGTTGAGGACTGCATGGACCAGCGGCGTCGTCACGAAAGGCGGGGTGACCTACAACGGCCAAACCTACGTGGCTGTGGCGCTGAAAGACCACAGCGGCCAGGAAATCAAGTCCGGCGGCAATCAAGTCTACGCCCTCTTTACCGCGTGGGACGTTACCGGTACGGTCGACAACTCCTACCTTTTCAAGAAAGTCAATACCCCGGCCGCCTGGAACTTAGGCTGGATTTGGAACAATTCCGATTTCTTCCGCTCCTATTGGGCCATGAACCCCGACCGGGTGACGCTCGGATATGTCAGGTATAACGACATCGCGCAGGAGGTCGGGCCCAAGGGTGCCGCCTATTGCCTCGAAAACGCCGCCGACAATTTCAGCGACGGAACCAAGAGCAGCTACGACCCTGCCGCGCAGACCAGCAACCGCACGCAGGCAATCATTGCGGCCGTGTTGGTGACCGTCGACGGCAATAACCAGGCAACTCCGGTCGACCTGGCCAGATGGGCAGGTATGGACTACACGGAAGCGGGTGCGAAAACCGCCATGCTGAACACCGTGTCGACGGATATTTATGTAAAGGAGGGAAGCGGTTTCGTTTCCATCAAGCCGGAGCACGTGCGGTTCGTCACCGCCACGGCCGCAGGGATGGCCGATGACAGTTCGGAGGAGAGCCCCCGATACTTGAGCTGCCTGCAGCTGACCGACGCGGCCAGGAGCCTGCAGTTTTATGCAAGCGCTTCGGATGCCGCCACGCTGACAACCAGCCAGGTCGACGGCATGCTCAAAGAGATACCCGGGGCCAAAGTCTGGAAGTCCGGTCTGACCTATTATTATACGGACCTCCGGCATCTGGGAGCGGCCGAGACCAAGGGCCTTTACGGCGTGGTGCGCAACCACATCTACGACGTCAATATCAACAGCGTGGTCGGTCTGGGCACTCCGGTTTACGACCCCGAGGAGGTGATTGTCCCGCAAAAGCCGGACAAGGACGAAACGTACATCGCCGCAGAAATCAAAATCCTCGCATGGAGGGTGGTCAACAACGACACCGATTTGGAGTGGTAATTACAGGAGAGGGCGGTGACGCGTGCGGCGGCCGCGGTTTCCTTGAAAATTTCAGTATCAGGATGAATACATGGTATCATATTCGGCGGCTTTCGGTGGCGTTGACTGCGTTGGCCGCGCTTGTATCCTGCCACGGCTTTGTCTATGAGCAGGAGGAGGACTGCACGGTCTACTACCGGGTGAAGTTCCGCTATGACATGAATCTGAAGTTCGCCGACGCCTTTGCCCACGAGGTGAAGTCCATCAGGCTCTGCGCGTTCGACATGGAGGACGAGCTGGTGTGGGAGACTTCCGAGCAGGGCGAGGCGCTCGCGGCCAGGGATTACGTCATGACGCTGCCCCTCGACCCCGGCAAGTACCGGCTGGTTGCATGGTGCGGACTGGGCGACGGGGCGTCTTTCTGCCTGCCGGACGCGGAGCCCGCGCGCGATCCCCGGGACCTGCATTGCCGGATGAACTGCGTTTCGGTGATCTCGCCCGAGAGTTCGGACGGTCTGAAGCAGCCCGCTTATTCCGACCGGGATTTGCAGCCGTTGTTCCATGGCATGATGGAGGTGGAGCTGCCCGACAATCACGACGGGGGAGAGTACATTTATGAAATGTCGCTCACCAAGGATACGAACGTCTTCCGTGTGGTGTTGCAGCATCTTTCCGGCGAGGACATCCACCCGGCCGACTTCGAGTTCAGCATCGAGGACGACAACGGTTGGCTGGCGTTCGACAATTCGATACTTCGCGAGGAGCCTGTCGTGTATCGGCCGTGGAAGGTCTATTCCGGAGCGGCGGGTGTGGAGAAGGGCCGCGCCATCACTTCCGTGCAGGTCGCTGTGGCGGAGCTGACCGTGAACCGCCTGGTCATGAGGGACTGGACGAAGTACAGACAGCCCATGCTGACCATCCGCTCTGCGTCGGACGGCAAGCTGATCGCTTCCTTGCCCGTCATTGATTACGCCTTGCTGGTAAAGGGCGCGCACCATCAGCAGATGGACGACCAGGAGTATCTCGACCGCGCGGACGAGTACAACATGACTTTCTTCCTCGACCGGAACGACAACTGGGTAAGTACCGTGATCCAGGTCAATTCGTGGCAGGTAGTGCTCAACGATTCGGGTCTGGATTGAGCAGGCGTTTTTTCGGTAGGATAAAATGAAACTTATGTCGCGACATATCCTTTGGATGGCTCCGGTGTTCTGTCTCGTCTTGACGCTGGGGGCCTGTCAGCGGAAAGCGGGTGCCGATACGCCCTCCGGTGCCGACGGTACGGTGACGCTCGTGCTCAATACGGAAGTTCTCGGGGCGCCGCGCTCCGGGGCGGACGACGGTTTCCCGGACGAGGAAAAGATGGAGACGCTGCGTATCGTCATCCTGCATGCCGACGGTACGGTGGAGTACAACCGTTTGCTGGATTTCGGCGCCGGTTTGCAGACCGCATGCACGCAGCTCGTCAAGGTGAGGGAGGCCGAGACGAAGGCGGTTTATCTGATAGCCAACGAAGCGAGCGTTCCCGGCTTGGACAATATGGAGCTGGACGGTTTCGCGGCAGGCGACGCCGGGTTCGGGGAGAAGGTCGGCAATCTCTCTTTCGTCCCCGACTACGCAGGCCCTTCTATCCCGATGAGCGCCATGTACGAAGTGGAGGTCGGGCAGGCGTCGAAAGAGTGCCGGTTCTACTTGGTGCGTGCCGCCACGAAATTCACGTTCCGTTTCAAGAACATGCGCAGCGGCCCGGTTACGGTAAACAGCATTGCGGTTTCGGACATTGCAGGCCATACCTATCTGATGCCCCGCAAGAAGAGCCCGACGATGCGGTTTCGGGAAGCGGACGGGAGCGAAAGCGAACTTTTCTGGATAACCTGGCTGAAACGGGTGTCGGACGAATCGCAGCGGAATCCCGACGACAGGGAGCTGGCGGACAAAAGAGGGTGGATCATGGACTACGACATCCCTGCCGGGACGCTTTCCGATAGGGTCACGGTTCCGGCGCCGGACAATTTCCGGGTGGCCGGATTCGCATACGACATGGGGGTGCCGAAACCCGGCACGGCCGTCTATCCGGCGTTCTACCTCCCGGAAAGCAAGAGCCTGAAAGCGCCCGGCGGTAATCCGGATGGCGAGCAGGCCTACACCATGACGTTCCGCTTGACGGACGACAACAACATGGAGCAGGTGTTCAGCCGTCCTTTCGGCAACCTCAAAGCCCTTTTCCGCAATACGCATGTCGTGGTGGATGCCACCTTTCAGGAAAAGGAGGTACAGGTCGATGTGATTCCTTACAGCGAAGTGATTCTCGAACCCGAGTTCGGATTGTAGCTCATAGCAAGCGTAGAAAGATGAAGCGTTTTATATTGTGTCTCCTCGTTTGTTCGGCGGTCTTTGCAGCCATGGGCTGCCGGGACGATTTCATGGCCGACGGCCTCGCCGAAAAAGGCATGGCCCGGGTGTGCGCCACGGTGGATTTCAAGCCCATGTCTGTCGGACTTGTGCAGACACGGGCCGCCGGCGATGCCATCAAGGAGATTTCCAGCCTTCATGTGCTGTTGTATGATTATCAGAGCGGCAAGCTCGTGAAAAGTTATTCGGTCGCGGATTACAAGGCTTCGGAGATGGACCGCGCCGACGCGGATGCCGAGAACGGGGTGAGCGCCGAGTCCCGGACCAAGCGCGTCACGTTCGAGCTGCCGGAAAAGATCGCTTTCGGCAGATATCGCATGTACGCGGTGGCCAATATCCCCGATTTGCTCGAAGTCCATGCCGGCGCTGTCGGCACCGTGGCGGGGCTCAAGAGCCTGCCGCTCACTTGGAACGCCACCGACATGGCCGCCAACGGTCAGATGATCGGGTATTTCACGAAGACTTCTTCGGTGCAGCCGGAGGACCAGCCGCTCGAATTGCATGAAAATACCCTCAACCTGCATGCGTGGCTGCGCCGCGCGGCTTCCAAAGTGACCGTCGCCTACGACGGCAGCGGGTTGAAAGAGGGCGTTTTCATCTATATTCAGTCGGTGCAAATCAAGGACATACCGCAGCAGTGCTATCTCGGAAAGGACAATAACGTCGGTGCCGCAGGCTATGCGCTGGATTTTCCCGCGAACGGACCCGACATGCCCGACGGCGAGACGATCTATTATCACGACGGCGGCCATTCCGACGATTTCGATTGCGACGACGGCTGCAAGGGCCATTGCATCATGGTGGGTGCTCCCTACTTGGGTTCTCACGGCGAGACCGATCCGGCGCTGTTCTTTTACGAGAACATGCAGGGCACGGGCAAGGACAAAAGGCAGGACGCCGACGGCGACGGTGTGCTGGATGCGCCCGGGCTGCCGAACGACCCGGACAAATATCCGGATTACAAGCTCAAGGACGACAAGACCTACGGTACATACATAGAGGTCAAGGCCCGCTACATCTCCAACAACTCCGAGAAGCTGGGCAACGGTCCCATCACCTATCGTTTCATGTTGGGACAGGACGTGATGAAAGACTACGACGCCCGCCGCAACTGCCACTACAAGGTGACGCTGAAATTCAAGAATTTCGCCAACGAGGCCGACTGGCACATCGAGTACGAGGAGCCCGAGCCGGGCGTGATGGCCCCCGAGCCTTATTATATTTCCTATCTCTACAACCACTCCATGATGTATCCCATCAAGGTGGCGACGGGCGGCAGGAAAATCGAGTACATGAAGGCGGAAATCATCGACAACCGCTGGGCGCCCCACAACGCCGAGCCGGAGGTTTATTATGATAAGATGGACCTGCCCGAGCAGAACCAGTGGAACGGTTTTCTGTCGCTCCACCAGACGATGCAGACGGTCATCTTCGGAACTACCAACGAGTTCTATTACAACCAGATTCCCAAGCGGGGCGAGCGTGAGTACCGGGATTTCGACGAGGGGGAATTCGCCACGGCCGGTTCCGAAAGCACCGACACCTACCGCGTGGTGAAGCATCCGACGGAGGCCGACACGTACAACATCTACATCCCCATGTACACGCGGGCCAAGCAGCTCATAACGACGACGGGCTACACCGGCAACAATCCCTACGTGGCGCACCAGCGGAAAGCAATCGTGAAGATTACCACCAAGCTGGAGGGGCTGAATCCGCCTTTCGAGAACATCGTGCATATCTACCAGGTCCGCCGAATCGTGAACCCCAAGGGGATTTACCGCAGCAGCGGCAACAACAAGTCGTTCCATGTGGTCCTGAAGCGGTTGCCGGAGGAAAACGCGGAGCGTTTCGAGGCGTTCCAGTCGGACGGTCCGTGGCGGGCTTATGTCGTGAGCAGGCACAACGGCGACGGAATTACGCTCTCGGGCCGTTCCGGCAAGTCGGAGCTGGTCAGGAACGAAGATCCGGTCTACGGCGACATCGTGCACGGCAAGACAGGCAGTACGATAGATTTCAACGTGGATTTCAAGGGCGGAAGTCCCGGTGCGAACCGCTATGCCATCATCCGGGTCGAGTACCACAACTATACTTGCCAGCATCTGATTTTCGTCAGACAGGGGAACGAGCCCGACAATCTGCTCGACGGCGATGTGCTGTGGTATGCCGAGAACATGAAGACCCGCACGGAGCGGGCGCATACCCCCTTGGAGGAGGGTTCGCTGTTCAAGTTCGGCAACTGGGACGACCCCATCGACGCGCTGAACAACAGGAATTCCAAGGCCCCCTGGATTCATGTGGAGCCCGAAGACTTCAAATTGTCTCCGGCCGACGGTTTGGTCATCGCCGGTACGGGCGAGACTAAGCAATGGGACGAAATCCCGTTTGCATCCGTATCGGAGACCTTTGCGGACCCCACGTCCGACATGCGGGTGGCCCAGGATGCCGATTATCGGGTGCTGTTCGAGAGCGAAGAGATAGAGCAGGGCTACGGCGTTCTCTACGGCGACGATGCGGTGGCGACCGCCGACCATATCGACGAGGTCTACGGCTATGACTACACCCATAGCGGTGAGGGCCGTGGCATGCGCGGCTGCTTCGTCTATAACAAGGTGACGGGCAAGAACCTCTTTTTCCCGATCGGCGCTTCCGGTTACGGGCACCGAAGAAACGCGGAGCATGGAATCCTGAGATATTCTTCCGGCCGGCAGAGTTACTACCCGTTGCCCGGAGTGAAGGATTGCCCGCTGTTTTACGACATTTTCAGACGACCTGGCGGAGTGTATTGGTATAATAGCCTGGTAAATAGTTGCTTGGGCTGGGACATCAATTACTTCACCTTCGATTTCAACAGCATCGGTTATGCCAATGTCGCGAGTGGCAAGGACGCTTGTTTCGTGCGCTGCATCAAGAAAGAACCATAGCCGCGTCTTGCTGCGTTTCGTAAAAAGGCGGTCCCCAGCATCCGGGGACCGCCTTTGAGTTTGCAGGGGCGGGGACTATTAATAATATTTGATTTCCTTGCCCTCGATGGCCGACAGCAGGTTGTTCGCGGCCGACGAAGCGCCGATGCGGAACAATTCGGTCGTGAGCCACTCCTTGCCCAGGATTTCCTCGACGATGGTGTAGTAGAGCGCCGCATCTTCGGCCGTGCGGACGCCGCCTGCGGCTTTGAAGCCGACCTTGCGTCCGGTCTTGTTGTAGAAATCGCGGATGGCTTCGCACATCACGACCGCGGCTTCGGGCGTCGCGGCCACGTCGATTTTTCCGGTCGAGGTCTTGATGAAGTCGGCGCCCGCCAGCATCGAGAGAACCGACGCCTTGCGGATGAGTTCGGGGGTTTTGAGCGCGCCCGATTCGATGATGACTTTCAGCACCACGTCGCGGTCCATCTCCGAGCGGATGACCTCCACTTCGTTGGCCGCTTCGTTGTATTCGCCCGTGAGCATCCGGCCCACGTTGAGCACGATGTCGATTTCGTCGGCTCCGTTCTCGATGGCCATGGCGACTTCAAGCGCCTTGACTTCGAGGAACGTCTGTGCCGCGGGGAACCCTCCGGCGACCGACGTGATGCGCATCGGCGTGCCGTCGATGGCCAGCCCCACGGTCTCTACGAACGAAGGGTAGATGCAGATCGACGCCACGTTGGGGATATGGGGATATTTGCCGTAGAACTCGGCGGTCTTGCGGGCGAATTCCGTCACGGAGGTCACCGAATCGTTGCACGACAGGGTCGTGATGTCGATGGCCGAGTAGCAGAATTTGTAGACTTCGGCGTTGTGGTTGCGTTCGGCGAGCTTGCGTATCTGCGCCACGCGTTCGTCGACTTCCGCCGCGCTCTGCGCGGGGGCGTATTCGCTGAGCTGGTTTGCGTATTCCATAGGTATGCGGTTCGTTGGTTTGTTCTTGAAAACGGCTGCCGGTATGGTCCGGATAGTGCAAATGTAGGAAAAAATAATTGATTTTCCGCATGCGGCATGCCTGCAAAAAAAGCGCCCGGGTCGCATGTCCGGGCGCTTTTTTCATGGTCGGCAGGGAAATTATTTCCGCAGCGCTTTCAGATTGATGTCCTTGGCGGCCTTGTCGGCGAGTGCCGGGTTCTTCGACACGGCGCTCTTGAGCTGTGCGTCGGCAGTGTTCAGGTCGCCCTCTTTCACTGCGATGACGGCGCGCAGGTAGTCGGCGTCGGCCGAGTTGTCCTTGGCGATGGCTTTCTTGGCGGCGGCCAGGTCGTTGTTCATCACCGAAGCAACGGCAGCGTTGTAGCCCTCAAGCGAGTTGGCGGCCGTCTTGTAGTCGCCCTGTGCGGCAGCCAGAGCAGCCTTGCTCTCGGCGTCGGCCGACTGAGCGTACTTCTTGGCTTCTGCGGTGCGGCCGTTGGCCAGGTTCGACAGCAGGAGGTTCTTGTTGAGCTCCTTCGACGAATCCAGCGAAGCGGCTTTCTCGAACGACTTCAGCGCCGAGGCTTTCTGACCGGCCTTGGTCTGAGCCACACCGAGGTTGTTGTATACGCGTGCGTCGTTGTACTTCTTGGCGGCGGTTGCGAGGATCGAAACCTGCTCGTTGGCACCGTTGGCCAGCGTTTCGGCAGCGTAGAGGTATTCCTCGACGGTCAGGTCGTCACCGTTGCGGTAGGCGGCCATGATTTCGGCGTCGGTCTTGCCCTGGATGTCGGTGCTGTTGACGATCTGCGAGCGGCGCAGTTCGGGAAGAATGTCGCTCTTCAGTTCGTTGAATACCGAGCTCATGTTCTTGATTTCGCTCTCGCGCTGTGCGGGCGAGTTGTAGAGGCTCAGTACCTGGAGAATCAGGTTCTTGTCCTTGATGTCCGACTTCTCGACCAGCTCCTTGAAGCCTGCCCAGTCCTCACCGTAGGCTGCGGCGTCGATTTCCAGACCCGAGTTCTTCAGCAGTTTGGCAACCACTTTCTTACCCGATTCGCTGCGGGCTTTCGAGAGCTTGTCGTTGAACTTCTCCGGACCGTCGGGCGAAGCGTAGCCTTTGATGGCGATGTTCTGCGTAGCGCGGTCGTTGTGCAGGTTCTTGTCGACATTGTCCTTGAAGTTGCCGAGGTCGGCCTTGCGCTCGTTCTTCTTCGTCACAACCGACGAGTTGATGGCGTAGAGCAGGTCGGTCTTGTCCACTACGGTGGTCACACGCTTGTAGTTGTTGGCCATCGGCTCCATGATGTCGCCGTACTTGATGTCCTTCTGCAGGGTGTTCAGACCATAGGCTACGGTCAGACCGAATTCCTTGGCCAGCGCGGCCTTGGCAGCCTCGTCGTTGCCGGCGAGCACTTCCATCTGTTCCTTGGTGGCGATCGAGCCGTCGTTCAGGTTGACCAGCGTGAATTCCTTGCAGCCGCCGCTCGCGCACTTGATTTCGGCGCGGAGCTGGAGGGCGCACTGGTCCATGCGGGGATCGTAGGGGAATTCTACGTGCTGCGTGAAGCTGCCGCCGTTGTTGGCTACGACCGTGTAGTTTTCGTCTACGCTCGAGCCCTGGTAGAACTTGGGCGTGCCGGCCACTTCGCCGCCCTCGAATACGATGACGGGCGTAACTTTGACAACGGCTTTCTTATTGAAATAGCTTTCGGGGAACGTCACGTTGATGTCGGCGGCTACGAAGCCGTTGTTCAGCGTCAGCACCTCCGGATTGACGGTCAGGTTCACCTCGTCGCGGTTCTTGGCCATCTTCTTGAAGCAGTTGCAGCTCGAGAAAGCCAGCGCGCCGGCTACGAGCACGACGCTCAATTTCATGAAGTTTTTCATCTCGATAGAAATTTAATGTGTTTATTTTGTTGTTTGCCTCGTTCGGTTCCGTCGCCGGGTTTCCTTTTCGCAGGCGTCATGCCTGCTTTTTCCTCTTCGCCTCTCCCTCAAACAGGATGCCGCAGGGGAGCAGACAGGGCAAATATAGGAAACTCTCGGCGATTGTGCAATATTTCGGGCCGTTTTTGCGAAAAATTTTCGGCCCGAAATATCATCCTCTCACCGGATTACTCCTCTTTGTGGCCCCGGCGTTCCGGACGGGGGCGGCGTTCGCGTTCCACATAGCCCTCCGGTTTGGGGAGAAGCGCTTTGCGCGAAAGTTTCAGTTTTCCGGTCTTGGCGTCCACACCGATGAGTTTCACGTCGATTTCGTCGCCTTCTTTCAGACCCGTTTCGTCCATCGTCTCGAAGCGTTTGTAGTCGATTTCCGAGATGTGGAGCAGGGCGTCCTTGCCCGGCATGATTTCGACGAATGCGCCGAACGCTACGATGGAGCGGATTTTGCCGTGGTAGGTTTCGCCTACTTCAGGCACTGCTACGATGGCTTTGATGCGGGCCAGAGCGCCGTCCAGCGCGGCTTTGTCGATGCCGAAGATGTCCACGATGCCTTTCTGGTCCACTTCGGTGATGGTGATGGTCGTGCCGGTGGTCTTCTGAATGTCCTGGATCACCTTGCCGCCCGGGCCGATGACGGCGCCGATCATATCCTGCGGGATGGTAATCTGTACGATGCGCGGTACGAACGGGCGGTAGTCGGCGCGAGGTTCGGCTATGCACTCCGTAATCTTGTCAAGGATGTGCATGCGGCCCTTGCGTGCCTGCTCCAGCGCCGCGGCCAGTACTTCGTACGACAGACCGTCGACCTTGATGTCCATCTGCGTGGCGGTGATACCGTCGCGGGTACCCGTCACCTTGAAGTCCATGTCGCCCAGGTGGTCTTCGTCGCCCAGGATGTCCGACAGCACGGCCCATTTGCCGCTCGCCGAATCCGAAATCAGACCCATGGCGATACCCGACACGGGTTTCTTGATTTTCACGCCCGCATCCATCAGCGCCAGCGTGCCGGCGCAGACGGTCGCCATCGACGACGAGCCGTTCGATTCCAGGATGTCCGATACCACGCGCACGGCGTAGGGGTTCTCCTCGCCCAGCGGTATCATCGGCTTCAGCGCGCGCCATGCCAAGTGTCCGTGGCCGATTTCGCGGCGGCTCAGACCGCGTGCGGCCTTGGCTTCGCCCGTCGAGAAAGGCGGGAAATTGTAGTGCAGTACGAATTGTTCGGTGCCCTGTACCAGTACTTCGTCCTTGACTTTCTCATCAAGTTTCGTACCGAGCGTCACGGTCGTCAGCGACTGCGTTTCGCCGCGGGTGAAAATCGCCGAGCCGTGGGCGGCGGGCAGGTAGCCCACTTCGCACCAGATGGGGCGGATTTCGTCCGTGCGGCGGCCGTCCAGGCGCTTGCCCTCGTCGAGAATCATGTTGCGCATGGCCTTCTTCTGCACGTCGTCGTGGAAGTACTTGTGAATCAGCGGGGCTTTCTCCACCAGTTCCTCCTCGGTGTAGCGCGAGGCGAATTCGGCTTCCAGCGCATCGAACATGTCGCTGCGTTCGTGTTTCATCGTGCCGCTCGTGGCGATGGCGTAGGCCTTGTCGTAGAGTTCGCGGATGATAGTCTGGCGCAGTTCTTCGTCGTTGACTTCGTGGCAGTAGGTGCGTTTCACATCCTTGCCCAGTTCCTTGGCCAGTTCGATTTGGACGGCGCAGTGTTTCTTGATCTCTTCGTGGGCGAACTTGATGGCTCCGAGCATCACTTCCTCCGAAACCTCCTTCATCTCGCCCTCGACCATCAGAATGTTGTCGATCGTACCGCCGACCATGATGTCCAGGTCGCATTCGGCCATCTCCGAGAATCCGGGGTTGATGGCGTACTGGCCGTTCTTGCGAACGACGCGCACTTCCGAAATCGGGCCGCCGAACGGAATGTCCGACACGGCCAGCGCGGCCGATGCGGCCAGTCCGGCCAGCGCATCGGGTTGAATATCCTTGTCCGCCGAAATCAGGTTCACCGTGACGTAAACTTCGGCGTGGTAGTCCGAGGGGAACAGCGGGCGCAGGGCACGGTCGATCAGACGTGCCGTGAGCACCTCCGCGTCGTTGGCCTTGCCTTCGCGTTTCATGAAGCCGCCCGGATAGCGGCCGCACGAGGCGTATTTCTCCTTGTATTCGACTTGCAGGGGCATGAAGTCGGTGTCGGGTTTGGCGTCTTTGGCCGCTACGACAGTACCCAGCAGCATCGTGTCGCCCATCTTGACGACTACCGAGCCGTCGGCCTGCTTGGCCAGCTTGCCCGTTTCGATCTCGATCTGGCGTCCGTCGGCCAGCGTGATGATCTTGCGGACTGCATTGTACAGCTTCTTTTCTTCCATAAAATTTTTTGACCTATAGTACTTGTTGTTGTTCGTTTTTACGAAAATGAAGGCAATCCCTTTGTGGGAGATTGCCCTCATTTCTTCCTCGCGGATTACTTGCGGAGGTTGAGCGTCTTGACGATGGCGCGGTAGCGCTCGATGTCGACCTCCTTGAGGTATTCCAGCAACTGGCGGCGCTTACCTACCAGGCGCAGCAGTGCGCGCTGGGTGCCGAAGTCGTGCTTGTTGCTCTTGAGGTGGTTCGTAAGGTGGCTGATACGGTACGAGAACAGCGCGATCTGGCTCTCGGGAGAACCCGTGTCGGTGTTGGACTTGCCGTACTGGCCGAAAAGCTCCTGCTTTTTTTCTGCGGTTAAATAAGCCATTTGTGTGTTGAGTTATTTAAGTTCCACTCTACGACGCATTCCCCTTACCGGAATCACGCCAGAGCGTTCGGCAAAGGTACGAATAAATTGATAATTAAAAATTAAAAATGAAGAATTATTGCTTATTTGCAATAAAAAGGGCGTATCTCCCGGGAAAATCGTATTTTTGCGGTATAAAAGTACGAATTTTATGCTGAAAGGGTATATGGCGTGTGCCGTCGCCGCGGTCTGTCTGGCGGCCGCGGGGTGTTCGCTCCGCAAGGATTACACGGTCGTCGAGGGGGTCATGTTGGGGACTTCGCTGCGGGTCGTGGCCGACGTCGGGGGAGTCGGCAAGCAGGAGTTGTATGCCGCCGTCATGGAGCTCGACCGCGAGGCCAAGGCGTCGATGTCGATTTTCGACGAGGGTTCGCTGCTCAGCCGGCTGAACCGCAACGAGACCGACAGCGTCGACCGCCATATAGCTTATTGTCTCCGGCTCGCCGACAGCATCGGCGCTTTAAGTAGCGGCCGTTACGACGTTACCGTCAAGCCGTTGGTCGAGGCATGGGGTTTTGCCGGCAAGGAGCCTGCGCGTGAGCCGAACCTCGATTCGCTGTTGGAGTTCGTCGGGCGTGAAAAGGTGGCTGTTCGCGACGGCCGGCTGTTCAAGTCCGACCCGCGCGTGCAGCTGGATTTCAATTCGGTGGCCAAAGGGTATACGGTCGATTTGCTGGCCGGGCTGGTCGAGCGGTTCGGGGCGCAGAATTACCTGGTCGACATCGGCGGCGAGGTGCGCTGCAAGGGGGCCAACCGGCAGGGCAGGCCGTGGCGAATCGGGGTCGAAACTCCGTTCGACGGCAACATGAGCGACGGCGAATATGTCCAGAAGCGCGTGCGGATGACCGACGGCGGACTGGCTACGTCGGGCAATTATCGGCGGTTCTATATCGACGGGCAGGGCCGCAAGGTGGCCCATACCATCGACCCGCAGACGGGCCGCAGCGCCGTGTCGCGGCTGCTGTCGGTCACGGCGGCCGCTCCGACCTGCGCCGAAGCCGATGCGCTCGGGACCATGTTCCTGGCAATGGGGGCCGACGATGCGCTCGCCGTTGCGCAGTCGATGCCCGGGGTCCGGGTTTATTTCATCCTGGCGGGCGACGACGGTTACGAAGAGTATGTTTCTCCTGCCATGCAGGAACTGATAATGAATTGAGCAAGCCATGAAAAGTGCCGTGTTCCTTTACAACGCCCAGTCCGGCAGAGGCCGTATCCGGCGCAACGTCGAGCGGGTCTGCGACGTTTTCCGCGAGGGGGGCTACGACATTCTGCCCGTGCCCATCGACTTCGATGCCAATCCGTTCGACGGCCGCGAGCAGATCGACCTGATGGTGGTCGCGGGTGGCGACGGGACGGTCAATTTCGTGGTCAACGCCATGAAACAGAAAGGGTTGGACATCCCCGTCGGCATCATCCCGGCCGGTACGGCCAACGACTTCGCCAAGGCGCTCGGCATGTCCGACAGGCCGCTCGAAGCGGCGCGGCAGATTGCGTTCGGGCGCGTCGACCGGGTCGACTGCGGACGCGTCAACAACCAGTATTTCGTCAACGTGCTTTCGTTCGGCATCTTCACCACCACCTCGCAGCACACCTCCAACACCAGCAAGCACCTCATCGGCAAGCTGGCCTATCTGATCGAGGGGGTCAAGGAGTTCCGGTCGATGCACGCCGTGCCGCTCGAAGTGGTGGCCGACGGCGAGGCTTTCGACCTCGATTCGCTTATCGTGCTGGTTTTCAACGGCGAGACTGCCGGAGGGTTCCGCCTGGCGCGCAATTCGTCGGTGCGCGACGGGCTGTTCGATTGCCTGATGCTCGAAAAGAAGAACGTCATCCGTTCGACCGAGGCGATGATTCGCTACCTGTTGGGCGGCAGGCCCCGCATCATCCGTCAGCTGCAGGCCCGGCAGCTCGACATCCGGTCTGCTCTCAACGAGCCTACCGACGTCGACGGGCAGAAAGGGGCCGGGTTCCCGCTCCATATCGAGTGCCTGCCCGGCGGGCTGCAGGTCATGTGCGCCAACGATAACTAACCGTCATTCCGACCATGCCACAGAGTGTCAAATACAAGTCCGCGGCCGCGCGCGAGAATCTGAAGAAGGTTTCGATTTCGCGCATCAAGAAGGAGATGGCCGACGTTTCCTATCTTTCGGACGACCTGGTGATTACTTCGCTGGATGCCCAGCACAACACCACGGCCCAGTATCCCGTGACCATCGACGGTTTTTCGGTCGTCGTCATGATGGCGGGCGAAGCGACCGTCTCCATCGACATGAAGAACCACGTCGTGCGGCCCAATTCGATTGTCTTCTTCAACCCCGGCAGCATCATCCGTACGGTCAAGTGTTCGGCCAACGCCGCGGCGTTCGTGCTCGCTTTTTCCAAGTCGTTCGTCAACGAAATCCAAATCGACCTCTCGGCGTCGCTGCCCGTTTACATGCGTTTCGGCAAGAACCCCGTGCTGCAGGTTTCGCAGCAGGACGTCGCCGAAATCCGGCAGGTGTTCCGGCTCGTCAAGTCCATGCTGCTCAGCGACAAGGAGCGTTACCGCCACGAGATCATCCGGTCGCTGTTCACCACGGCGTTCTATCTGATTATCGACATCAACCAGCGCGAGGAGCACGGCGGGCAGAAGCAGGGGCGCTGCGAGGTGCTTTTCAGCGAGTTCATGAAGCTGTTGGAGGCGCACCACAAAAGCCAGCGCAACGTCAGTTTCTACGCCCGGCAGCTCAACATCACGCCCAAATACCTCTCGGCCGCGGTCAAGGAGGTCAGCGGCAAGACCGCCGCAAGGTGGATCGACGAATCGGTCATCCTCGAAGCCAAGACCTTGCTGAAATATTCCGGCATGAGCATCCAGGAAATCGCCTACCATCTCAATTTCTCGACCCAGTCCTTCTTCGGCAAGTATTTCAAGCAGCATACCGGTACTTCGCCCTCGCGTTACAAGAGGCGGGGTTAAGCAAGGCAGCTTTGGCCCGGAGTGGCATGGGTTACGGCTCATTCAAGCCCCTTTTCCCATCCCGGCAGGTCCGAACGGTTTCGGTCTGCCAACGGTTCGTCGAAAGGGTGCTGCCAGCGTGGCCACGCAGATTCAGCAATCCGCTGGTGGCGGTTACCGGATATTAAAACGTTTTAACAAACCGCTAAAACGTTTCAATACGCTGTCAGTTATTCATCCCAGTCTGGCAGAAAACATTGAGTATTTTTTCTGTCATTCATCCGAGCGATTGCTTCAGCGCCTGCTGCGGGCTTCCGCGCTGCTGCGTCGGGAGCCTTGACGGAAGTCGGGGAGAGCGGCTGGTACTTGTCGGCTTCGCCTCGTGTTGCGGGCGAAGGTCGCGTGGGTGCTTTTGCATTCCGTGCGAACAATGTGTCGCCGCTTGCAGTCACAGATCGAGCATTCGGCGACTCCGTGCGCTGCGTCCAGCATCTGCCGGGCTGCCTTGCCCCCCCCCTAAAAAAGAAACGCACCCCGAACGGCGGGGTGCGTTGTCCTGGCGAACGATGCCGGGAAGACTTACGCTTCCTTGGCGGCAAGCGCCTTGTCGACCTCGATGATGAAGTCCGAGAGCACGTTCATGTAGTTGATGAACGCGTCGTAGGCCGAATCGTAGGGGTTGAAATAGGAGTGTACGTCGCCGTCCGAGAGCCATTTGGTGGCCATGTAGTAGAAGTGGTCCGAGGTCTGGAGGAAGTTCCACACGTAGTCGAAGTCGGGGTTGCCGAGCCGTGCGATTTTATCCTTGAGGGCGTAGAGCTTGGAGAACGCTTCGTTTTGCAGTTCGTTGCCCAGCCAGGCCGTTACGTCGCGCTCCTCGTCGGCCCACGACATGGTGTGCGGGCAGTGGAGCACCGATACGGGCTGGTACTTCGCGGCGGCTTCGCTCACCGTGGCGAATTCCAGTTCGTTGGTAGCCAGCAGGGCTGCGGGCAGCGACCGCATGAACTCGAAGATACCCGTGTCGGCGGTCTGGTGTTCGCCGAACGTTTCGTAGTCCATGAACAGGTTGATCACTTCGCCCGGCGTGTCTTCCGAGGCGAGCCACCCGGCGAACTTGGCGGCCGTCAGCGGCCACTGGTCCCAACCCTGGTTGGAGAAACGGAACGCGATGTCGTCCGAGAGCTTGTAGTTGCGCAGCAGCAGGCGCATCCGCTGGTCGATGGCGTTGGCATAGACGAAGTTGGGCGACTTCCAGCCCAGCACGTGCTTGGCGCCTTCGGCCAGCATCGTGTGGAAGCCCATTTCGGCCACGGCGGCGCCGATGTCGTCCGAGTAGATCAGCTCGGTGTTGCGGAACGCCGTGGGTGTTTTGCCGAACTCCTTTTGGACGGTTTCGACATGGAGCTGCACCTGCCGGGCGAAATCCTCCTTCGATGCCAGCGCCGCCAGCGAATGGGAGTAGGTTTCGGCCAGGAACTCCACGCAGCCCGTGTCGGCCAGCTCCTTGAACGAGGCCAGCACCTCGGGCGCGAACTTGCGGAACTGCTCGATGGCGCTGCCCGTGACCGAGAACGAACAGCGGAATTTCCCCCCGTTTTCGCGGATAAGTTTGAGCAGCAGGGCATTCATCGGCAGGTAGCACTGCCGGGCGACTTTCTGCATGATCGAACGGTTCAGCAGATCGTCCAGGTAGTTGTGGTCCTTGCCCATGTTGAAGAAACGGTATTTCTTCAGTCGCCAGGGCTGGTGGACCTGAAAATACAGACAGACGGTTTTCATGCGGGGCTGTTATTTTATTGATTCTTAGTTTCTTCGATGACCTCTTCGTAGACGGTCCTGATTTTGGCGGCCACGTTGTTCCACTTGAGGTTCGTCACCTCCTCCAGTCCTTTGGCGGCGAACATGCCTGCCAGCGCGGGGTACTTGACCAGTCCGTACATGGCGTCGGCCATGGCGTCGACGTCCCAGTAGTCGACCTTGACGGCATAGTCGAGCACTTCGGCCACGCCGCTCTGCTTGGAGATGATGACCGGCACGTTCGAGCGCATGGCTTCGAGCGGCGAGATGCCGAACGGCTCCGAGACCGAGGGCATGACGTAGACGTCCGAGAGCTGGAACATCTTGTGCACGTCTTCGCCGCGGAGGAATCCTGTGAAATGGAAACGGTCGGCGATGCCGAGGCGGGCCACACGGCGGATGACGTGGTTCATCATGTCGCCCGAGCCGGCCATCACGAAGCGCACGTTGGGCATGCGCTTGAGCACTTTGGCGGCGGCTTCCACGAAGTAGTCGGGGCCTTTCTGGTAGGTGATGCGGCCGAGGAACGTGATGATTTTGTCGTCGACACCGCGTTCGGGAGCTTCGCCCGAATTTTCGGCGAAGCGCACGGCGTTGTGCATCGTCACGACGCGTTCGGCCGGGATGCCGTAGCGGTTGATGACGATGTTGCGCGTGAGGTTCGACACGGCCATGACCCGGTCGGCGGCCTGCATGCCGGCGCGCTCGATGGCGTAGACCTGCGTGTTGATGTTCTCGCCGCTGCGGTCGAACTCCGTGGCGTGCATGTGGACGACCAGCGGCTTGCCCGAAACGCGCTTGGCCGCGATTCCGGCGTAGTAGGTGAGCCAGTCGTGGGCGTGGATGATGTCGAACTGCCCTTCGAGGTCGCGGGCCACCTGCGCGGCGACGATGGCATAGCGCGCCACCTCCTCCATGAGGTTGGCGCCGTACTTGCCGGAGAAGGTGTAGCGCTGTTTCCATGCGTCGGTCGTCGACCACGTTTTCTGCCCTGTCTTGACGAACTGCTCGTAGTAGTCGGCATACTCTTCGGGCGAAATGTAGGGCACCATGTTCGAGTCGATGCGGATGAACGACATGCTGCCGAGGATGTCGTCGGCCCCGCTACCGGTCGGGCCGTAGAGCGCCTCCACCTCGCTGGCGTTCAGCACGTGGGTGAAACGCTGGTCCTCGTCGCCGTAGGCGTGGGGCACCACGAACGTCACATCGACGCCGTTGCGCGCCAGACCGCGGGTCATGCCGTAGCAGGCCGTACCCAGGCCGCCCGCGATATGGGGCGGAAACTCCCAGCCGAACATCAAAACTCTCATAACTGTATCCTTTCTTTGTAACTTTTATTGCCTCTGTTTACCCGATTCCTGCGGCCGGCCGCACCGGGTTCATGCTCCTTTGCGGTCGCGTATCATGCGGTAGAGCGCGAGCACGGCCCCGACGCTCCATGCCTGCGAAATGGCTCCGCGGGGGGCGTAGGGCGGGTCGGCGTCGTAGAGGTCGTTGATCGACCCGATGCCGTAAACCTGGATCTCTTCCTCGAACGAAGCCAGCATTTCTTCGGCCTGCGGCAGAAAAGCGTCGCCGTCGATGTCGAACGACGCCTGCGCATAGAACGGCAGCAGCCACGGCCACACCGAGCCGTTTTTCGCCGCGAAGTCGCGTTCGGCAAGCGAGCCGTCGCATGTGCCCTTGTAGAGCGGGTTGCGGGGCGTCAGCGAGCGCAGGCCCTTGGGGGTCAGCAGGTGCTGGCGCACGGTGCGGATGACGTCGATTTGCGTCTCGATGTCGGGCATCTTGTAGGGCAGCCCGCACGCGATAATCATGTTAGGACGGATGGTGTCGTCGGCTCCGCCGTCGCCCACGCAGTCGGCCAGATAGCCCTGCGGCAGTCGGAACAGCTTGTTGAACGAAGCCGCGGTGCGGGCCGGAAGCTCCTCCCATGCCCGGACGAACTCCGTGTCGCCGTTCTCCGACGCCAATTTGAGCGTATAGCATACGGCATTGTACCACAATGCGTTGGTTTCGACCTGATAGCCGTTGCGCGGGGTGACGGCTTGCCCGGCCACCACCGAATCCATCCAGGTAATCGGGTGTGCGTCGGACGAAGCCCACACCAGTCCGTTGTCGTTGAGGATGACGCGCCCGGCGATGCCGCGGCGGTAGCTTTCGAGCAACTGCTTCATGGCACTGCCGTAGCGGTCCCATATCTGCCGGCTGTCGAGCGCCTTTTCCAACTGCTGAAGGGTCCAGAAGAACCAAAGCGGGGCGTCGGCCGCCACGGCTGCCGATGCGGTTCCGGCGAACATGCCGTCGTGCATGTCGCGGACCTGTGTGTCGAGGGCGTCGATGCAATCTTCCTTGTGGTCCTGCGCCAGCGTCAGTCCGGGCAGTGCGATGAACATCTGCCGGGCCGAAAAACCGTGCCACGGGTACCCGGCCACGACCTCGGTGCGGTCGCCCGGACGGCGGACGACGAACTGCCGGGCCGAGTGCTCCATGCAGCTGATGAAGTCGATTTTGTGGGTGCGCCGGGCGATGGAAGCCTCGAAGACCTCCTCGATGGTGCGGGTCGAACCCATCTCGTCGAGCGACGCCGAGAAGATGATGCTTTCGCCCTTCTTGAGTTCGGTCTCGAAATAACCTGTGGTCATCAAGTCCTCGTGCCCCTCGTAACCGCGGGCGATGTCCTGGAGGTACTCGAAATTGTAGTACCAGTCGGGAGCGGGCACGAATTCCGTGCCGGGCTTGCTGGTCTGGAGGTAGAGCCACGGGAAACTCTCGTACAAACGGCATCTGACGCCGTTGACGGCCGGGTAAGAGTGGCCGTTGGCCGCCATGTTGGCCTTGGTCAGCGCGTGCTTGTCGCGGAAAGCGAGGAACGGACGCAGCCGCAGTCTGGTTTCCGAATGGGCGTCGACGAGCGTGTAGCGAATCATCAGCTGGGTGCGCTTGTGGATCCACAGCATCTCCTTTTTGAGGATGACCCCTCCGACGCGGTAAGTGATCGTGGGGGTGGGCGTGTACTGGAAGTCGGTGATGTACTTGTGGCCGCGCGGCTCGTAGACGCCCTTGAAACGGTGCAGCGCCAGGTTGAAGCTCTGGTCGTGCTGCACGATCGTCTCGTCGAGCGACGAGAGCAGCAGGTAGGTGCGCTCGCTCTGGTCGATGGGCGCCACGATAAGCCCGTGGTAGCGCCGGGTGTTGCAGCAGACGATGGTCGTGCTCATGTAACCGCCGCGGCGGTCGGTGGCGAGCATTTCCCGCTGGAGCGAGTACTCCAGATTGCCCAGTTCGCTCTTGTCGAAGGTTAGTGCTGACATATCGCTGTGAATGACTTTGTTTCGTGTGTATGAAGATACGGATTTTTTCGCCAAGTTGTTCGCCCGGAGCGAAAAAAATCGCTTTTTCACGCTACTTTATATAAATACCGACGGCCGGAACGACAGGTTTCGCCCGGCCGTCGGTATGCACTGCTGCGCAGCTACGCCCACTTCACCAGCGCGAAGTCCATGCGGTGGGGCAGATGTTCGTTCTGCGGGAAGACACGCAGCGCCACGTCGTAGGTGCCGGTCTCGGAGGGGGTGTAGTCGAGCGTGTAGGTTACCAGGCTGCCCTCGGCCTTGGAGCGTTCGAGCCCCACGGTGCGGGTGACGTTGACGCTCTGGCCGCCGACGATCTGCTTGGCGATGACCATCTCCACGCCGATGTCTTCGGGCCGCAGGTTGGCGATGTCGAGCTTCACCTCGAAACGGTAGGTCTCGCCCACGAAGACAGCCTCCTTGTCGATTTTCACGCGCTGCACGTCGACCACGCGCACCTGGTCCCAAGCGGCCGAAACCTTGCGCTTCCACGCGGCGATTTCGCGGGCCAGCTTGTACCCGCCCTCGGTGATGGCCTGCTTGCGGGCCGCGAGCTTGTTGTAGAAGCGGTCTTCGTAGTCGATGAGCATGCGGTTGGTGGTGAAGTTCGACGCGATGTCGGCCACGCAGCGCTTGACGGACGAAACCCAAGCGTGGGGAATGCCGTCCTGCTCGCGCTGGTAGTAGAGCGGGGCTATCTGCTCCTCGATGGTGTTGTAGATCATCTCGGCGTCGAGCTCGTCCTGGTAGTGCTGGTCGGCGAAGGTGCGTTCCATGGGAAGCATCCAGCCGGCGCCCTCCTTGTAGCCCTCGACCCACCAGCCGTCGAGCACGGAGAACTGCATGACGCCGTTCATGACGCATTTCTCGCCCGACGTACCCGAAGCCTCCAGCGGACGGGTCGGGGTGTTGAGCCATACGTCGACGCCCTGCACCATGCGGCGTGCCAGCTCCATGTCGTAGTTTTGCAGGAACAGAATCTTGCCCACGAACTGCGGCATGGCCGCCACCTCGACGATGCGCTTGATGAGGTCCTGCCCCGGCTTGTCGTTGGGGTGGGCCTTGCCCGCGAAGATGAACTGCACGGGACGCTCCTTGTTGTTGACGATGGCCGACAGGCGGTCGAGGTTCGTAAAGAGCAGGTAGGCACGCTTGTAGGTGGCGAAGCGGCGCGCGAACCCGATGGTCAGCACGTCGGGCTTGATGCCCTCGATGATCTGAATCATCTGGCGCGGCGAATCGAGCCGCACCTGCGCCGGGTCGCTGAAGCGGCGGCGGATATGCTTGATAAGACGGTTTTTCAGATACATGCGCTCGTTCCACAGCTCCTCGTCGGGGATGTTGTGGACTTTCTGCCAGGCCGGTATATTATAGGTGTGGCCCTCGAAGCCGTCGCCGAAGTAGCGGGCGTAGAGACGGCGCAGCGAGGTGGCGATCCACGTCGGGAAGTGCACGCCGTTGGTCACGTAGCCGATGTGGAGTTCGTTCTTGAAGTAGCCCGGCCACATGTTGCCCAGAATGTCTTTCGACACCTCGCCGTGGAGCCACGACACGCCGTTGACTTCCTGCGAAAGGTTGCAGGCCAGAACGGACATCGAGAACTTCTCGTTGGGGTCGTTGGGATTGGTCTTGCCGAGGTTGATGTACTGCTCCCACGTGATGCCCAGCACATCGGGGTAGTGCGACATGTACTGGCGGATCATCTGCTCGGGGAATGCGTCGTGACCTGCGGGCACGGGGGTGTGCGTCGTGAAGAGCGACGACGAGCGGACGACTTCGAGCGCTTCGGAGAACGACAGCTTCTTGTGGTTCACCATCTCGCGGATGCGTTCGATGCCGATGAACGCGGCGTGACCCTCGTTGCAGTGGAACACCTGGTGCTTGACACCCAGTTTGCGCAGGGCCCGGATGCCGCCGATGCCCAGCAGAATCTCCTGCTTGAGGCGGTTCTCCCAGTCGCCGCCGTAGAGGTAGTGGGTGATCTGACGGTCTTCTTCGAGGTTGTCCTCGAAATCGGTGTCCAGCAGGAACAGGTCGGTGCGTCCTACCTGGCATTTCCAGACGCGCGCCGAAAGCGTGCGGCCCGGGAAGGCGATGGTGATGGTGAGCCAGTTGCCCTCCTCGTCGCGCACGGGCGAAATGGGCAGCTTGTAGAAGTTTTGTGCTTCATAGGTCGCTTCCTGTGCGCCCTGCGCCGAGAGACGCTGGGTGAAGTAGCCGTAGCGGTACAGCAGACCCACGGCAGCCATCGGCACGTTCTTGTCCGAAGCCTCCTTGAGGTAGTCGCCCGCCAGGATGCCCAGGCCGCCCGAGTAGATTTTGAGCGACGAGTGCAGGCCGTACTCCATCGAGAAGTAGGAAACGGTCGTCGTCGAGGGGTCGGGCTTCTCGTTCATGTAGTTGGTGAACTGGGCATATACGGCGTCGAGCCGGGCGAGGAACTCGGGGTCCTTCTCCAGCTCTTTGAGCCGTTCGATGCTCAGTTTGTCGAGGAACGCGATGGGGTTGCGCTCGCATTCGGTCCACAGCGCCGGGTCGATGTTCTCGAACAGGTCGCGGGCGCCGGGGTTCCAGCACCACCAAAGGTTGCGCGAGAGTTCTTCCAACGCGTGCAGGCGGGCCGGCAGGGTCTTGTCGACCATCATGCGGTTCCAGTTGGGCTTTTCGGCGAAAAGCTGCTGGCGTACGAAGTTGATTTGCTCGGTCTTCGAGCCGCCGTCGTCGAGTACGGCCCGGTTGGTGCGGACCACCGAGGCCTCGATGGCTTCGGAATAGGCTTTTTCGTAGGCCGTGTAGAGGTGTTCCCACAGGGCCGACTTCGAGGTTTCATAGGCCGAGCGGCGGATTTTCGCGACCTGCGTTTCGTCGAGCTTGCTGAAACGCAGCAGCGCGTCGGCAATGGCGGCCACCACGTCGCGGTCGTTGTAGTCGTCGCGGCGAACGACTACGACACCGTCGTGCTCGGGCTGCTTGTTGACCCACAGACCGAAGCCCGCCAGCGTGGTGGTGACGGTCGGCACCGAGAAGGCCACCGATTCGAGCGGCGTATAGCCCCACGGTTCGTAGTACGACGGGAACACCGTCATGTCCATGCCTACAAGCAGTTCGTAGTAGTCCTTGCCGAAGATGCCGTCGTTGCGGTTCAAGTAGGTCGGCACGAAGAGCACCTTGACCTTCGAGTTGTCGGTCGTCAGCACCGAGCCGTTGAGCGCGTGGACGATGGGGTCGCTGTCGGGGTATTCGAGCACATGGGTCGAATATTTGTAGCGGCTGCCGTCGATGGGCTGCGATGCGTCGGCCAGATGGGCCTGGAGGTCGGGCCGCGGGCCGCGGTTGGCTGCCGGCACCGTGATGTAGACCAGTATTTCGCGGTCGAGGTTCCCGGATTCGGCCAGCGTCTTGAGCGAATCGAGGAAGACATCGAGCCCCTTGTTGCGGAATTCGTAGCGGCCGCTGGTTCCCACGATCAGCGGGTCGGTCGAGAACTTCGTGCCTAAGCAGGCTTCGGCCACTTCGATCATCGTCTTGCGGGCTTCGGCGCGCTTGGCGTCGTATTCGGCGCCCGTCCACACGAAATCGTTCTCGAAACCGTTGGGGGTCACGCAGTCGGGCTCGCGGCTGAGCAGGTATTTGCATTCGTTGGCCGTGATGTCGCTGACGGTGAGGAACGCATCGTGGTAGGTGGCGGCCATCTTCTCGATGGAGTGCTTGGCCGTCACGTTGAACTGGCGGGCCAGTTCGTCGGCGTTGAATTTCGTCAGGTCGTTGTAGAGCGGCAGTCCGTTGCCGGCGATGCAGCGTCCCATGACCGTGGCGTGGGTGGTGAAGAGCGTGGCCACATAGGGGGCATGGCGGCGCAGGTAGAGGCCTCCGGCGGCGGTCATCCATTCGTGGAAATGGGCGGCCACCTTCTCCGTGGCGGTGCAGAACGTGTCGACGTAGGAGGCGATTACACGGCCTGCGGCGTAGCCGAACAGCACGGGTTCGATGTAGTCCCACTGGCCCGAAATCGAATCGACATGGTAGTCCTCCCACAGTTTTTTGAGTATCTCGTCCTTGCGCGGGAAAAGCGACGTGAAGTCGATCAGAACGGCCGTCGGCTCGCCCTTGATTTTCCAGCGCCCTATGCGGATGCGGATGCCGTCGTTGTAGACGCTCTGGCGCCAGTTCTTCAGCAGGCTGAGGTCTTCCTCGAATTCGGGGTTGACCCCCTCGTGCGAGAGGTCGGGACCGAGGAGCAGGTAGCGGTCGCCGAATTTGCGGACGGCGGTCTGCGCCTTGGTCGAGACTACGGTGTGGATGCCTCCCACCTTGTTGCATACTTCCCAGCTCACTTCAAACAGATAGTCCGGGGTCAGTTTCGCGTTGCTCATAGTCTATTTTTCGATTTGTAATTTACTCGGTTTGAGGGATAAGGTCGGGCGCAAAGGTAACACATATATTATTATAAAGCAAAGGCTTCCGCCGCAGGGTCCTCTTGCGGGCGGGGCTGCGGGGCCGTTGCAGACGCTTCGGACCTCAATTTCTTAAAAATATTTAATAATAATTTAACATTGCAGGGCCGGGGCTTCTCGGCCGGGGTTTCGCAGGGGTGCCGGGTGTCCATGGGCGTCTGCTGCTAACGGGTCTCGAACAGCGCGCCGATGACCGCGTCCGACACTAAGAAGCGTTCGGGCGGAATGCTGAGCCGTTCGTCCGTCAGCCGGACCATGCCCGAGGGGGCCATCCGGCGGGCTTCCTGTTCCAGCTTTGCAAGCCGCTGCGTCCCGAACAGACGCCCGGCTTCGGCCAGTTCGATTCCCTCGGCCGTGCGCAGGCGTGTCAGCAGGTATTCATTGAAGCGGTCGCAGTCGGTCAGCACCTCGCGTCCGGCCGCTTCTCCGGCTGCGTAGCGGTCGACCGACGCGGCGTTCCAATGGCGCTCGCAGCCGTCGTAGGAGTGGGCCGCAGGGCCGATGCCCAAGTATTTCTCGCCGTGCCAGTAAGCCGAATTGTGGCGCGCCCGCCGTCCCGGCAGGGCGTAGTTCGAGACTTCGTAGTGTTCGTATCCGGCTCGGGTCAGCGTTTCGTGTACGAGCCGGAATTCTGTTTCGCTCACCTGCTCCCCGACGGGTGCGAATGCTCCCCGTGCGGCCCGGCGGCCGAACGCCGTATCGGGTTCGACGGTCAAATGGTATGCCGAAACATGTTGGGGCTCCAGTGCCAGCACGCCGTCGAGCGAGCGGCGCAGCGAATCGCCGCCGAATCCCGGCACACCGAAAATCAGGTCGACGGTCAGGTTGCCGAATCCGGCCCGGCGGGCCGCCGCAACCGCTTCGCGTGCCTGGGCGGCGGTGTGGCGGCGGTTCATCAGCCGCAGGCAGGCATCGTCGAGCGACTGGATGCCGATGGAAAGGCGGTCGATGCCCGCCTGGCGCAGCGCTTCCAGATAGGGTCCGTCGAGGTCGTCCGGATTGGCTTCGAGGGTCGTTTCCTCCACAGCCGTGCAGTCGTAGAGGTCGGCCGCGCGGGCCAGCAAGTCCCTGATTTGCTGGGGCGTGAGCAGCGACGGGGTGCCGCCGCCGAAATAGCGGGTGCGGACCGGTTCGCCGCCCAGGTAGCCGCGCCGCGTTTCCAGCTCGCGGTGCATCGCCGCCAGCACGTCGTCCATGCGCCGCAGGTCGGCGCTCTTGTAGAAGTCGCAGTAGGCGCAGATGCGTTTGCAGAACGGTATGTGGAAATAAAGTCCGGCCATAGATTATCAAATTTACGAAAAAATTCCGTACTTGGTGCGATCTTCGGCCGAAAAAGCGAGCCGGGCCGCAAAAAGCGCATCCGTTTTCGGCGGATTATTTGCTGTACGGGAAGCGGGCGGCCATGCCGGGAACCTTTTCGATAAGTCGTGGCGGCGCCGAATGCGGCCGGAGCGGGAAATCCGTGCGATTGCCGGACTGCCCGGAGAAGCCCCCGAACGCGTTATGAATGAACCGGATAACCGGTGCCGGAAAAATAATGGGTATTTTTCGGAATTTTCATTGTTATTTTTTTCACAAGTATGAAAGTTTTTCTACCTTTGCGTCGGAAAAACGCAGGCGCCCCTGCCGGGCGCCGTCATGCAGGAAATAGGTTTAATTCTAAAAATAAGTTAGTTATGGACAAACTGGATTTGACAAAGTACGGGATTTCCGGCGTCAAGGAAGTCGTGTACAATCCCTCCTACGACGAGCTCTTCCGCGAGGAGACCAAGAAAGGCCTGAAAGGTTTCGAGAAGGGTCAGCTGACCGACATGGGTGCCGTCAACGTGATGACGGGCGTCTACACCGGCCGTTCGCCCAAGGACAAGTTCTTCGTCATGGACGAGACCACCAAGGACACGATCTGGTGGACTTCCGACGAGTATAAGAACGACAACAAGCCCGTGAGCAAGGAGGCTTGGCAGGAGCTCAAGAAGATCGCTTCCAAGGAGCTGTCGGGCAAGAAGCTCTACGTGGTCGACACGTTCTGCGGCGCCAACGTGAACACGCGTCTGAAAATCCGCTTCATCATGGAGGTGGCATGGCAGGCTCACTTCGTGAAGAACATGTTCATCCGTCCGACCGACGCCGAACTGGAGGAGTACGGCGAGCCCGATTTCGTGGTGCTCAACGCCTCGAAAGCCAAGGTCAAGAACTACAAGAAGCTGGGTCTCAACTCGGAGACCGCCGTGGTCTTCAACCTCACGGAGAAAATGCAGGTCATCATCAACACGTGGTACGGCGGTGAGATGAAGAAGGGTATGTTCTCCTACATGAACTACCTGCTTCCGCTCAAGGGCATCGCTTCGATGCACTGCTCGGCCAACACCAACGAAAAGGGTGAGACGGCCGTATTCTTCGGTCTGTCGGGCACCGGCAAGACCACCCTTTCGACCGACCCGAAGCGTCAGCTTATCGGCGACGACGAGCACGGCTGGGACGACGACGGCGTCTTCAACTTCGAGGGCGGCTGCTACGCCAAGGTCATCAACCTCTCGAAAGAGAACGAGCCCGACATCTGGAACGCTATCCGCCGCAATGCGCTGCTGGAGAACGTCACGGTCGACAAGAAGGGCGCTATCGACTTCGCCGACAAGTCCGTGACGGAGAATACGCGCGTGTCGTACCCGATTTTCCACATCAACAACATCGTGAAGCCCGTATCGAAGGCTCCCGCTGCCAAGAAGGTCATCTTCCTCTCGGCCGACGCTTTCGGCGTGCTGCCTCCGGTGTCGATTCTGACCCCCGAGCAGACGAAGTACTACTTCCTCTCGGGCTTCACCGCCAAGCTGGCAGGTACCGAGCGCGGCATCACCGAGCCCACGCCGACTTTCTCGGCATGCTTCGGCGCCGCTTTCCTCTCGCTGCACCCCACCAAGTACGGCGAAGAACTCGTTAAGCGCATGCAGCAGTCGGGCGCCACGGCCTACCTGGTCAACACGGGCTGGAACGGTACGGGCAAGCGTATCTCCATCAAGGATACGCGCGGCATCATCGACGCCATTCTCGACGGTTCGATCGACAAGGCTCCGACCAAGATGATTCCGACCTTCGACTTCAAGGTGCCGACCGAGCTGCCGGGCGTGGACTCCAAGATTCTCGACCCGCGCGACACCTACGCGAACCCCGCGGAGTGGGAGACCAAGGCCGAAGACCTGGCCAACCGTTTCGTGAAGAACTTCGTGAAGTTCACGGGCAACGACGAGGGCAAGAGCCTCGTGGCCGCCGGTCCGAAACTGAAGTAAGACTTTTCGTAACACATAATTTTTGGATGCTTCCGGTCGCTCTTTCGGGCGGCCGGAAGTGCTTTTTTGGGGAAATAGCCTTGCAGATGCTGGACGCAGCGCACGGCGAAGCCGTAGGCCCGGTTGGTTCCGTTCAGCGGCCGCACGTCGTCCGCGCGGAAGAACAGGTAGCCCGCATTGTGGTTGCCGGCGTAGTAGGACGACGAGCACCAGACATTGCCCTCCGTGCCGACGTACGTCAAGGCTCCCGTCGAGTTGTGGCGGTAGCCCGTAGCAGGGCTTAAGCAATCGCTGGGATGAATGGCAGAAAAATGCTCAATGTTTTCTGCCAGACTGGGATGTATAGCTAACGGCGTGCTGAATCGTTTCAGCGGTTTGTTAAAACGTTTTAGCCTCTTCGGCCGTATGCCGTCAGCGGATTGCTGAATCTGCACAACCGCGCTGGCGGAAGCCGTGACCTCCGCCACTCCGGGTTGCGGCTATTTTTTGGGCTTGAAAATCCGGCAGCCGATGGAGACGCCGATTTTGTTGGGGTACCACTCGGACGAACCGTTGAACGGGTCGGGGTGCTTGGGCTGGACGGGGCGGTGGGGGTACATGTCGATTTCGCCGTCGAAACTATATCCGTTGTAGTGGCTGTCCATCCATGCCCAACCCAAAAAGGCGTCGACGAGCCAGCGCTCGCAGAATTGGTACTCGTAGCCCACGCACAAGCCGATCATCATGCCGTAGCCTTTGCAGTAGCGGTTCTCGAACTTGATGCTTCCGTGTGCCAGGTAGGGCTTCGACATGTCGAACGCCATCATGCCGAGGTTGGCGCCCAAGTACCAGCCGCGGCTGTGCTCCTTGAAATAGCGGCGGTATTCGCCCATGAGGATGCCGAATTTCATGTGCTTGCCGTTGATGGATTTCCACGGCGAGACCACGATTTCGGTTTGCAGGGTCGATTTGGGTGAGATGGCGAACTCCACGGCGGGGTTGATGACCCCCGCCAGCGCATAGAGCCCGTTGAGTTTGACGTATCCTTGTGCGGCGGCACTCCTGGAGCCCAGCAGGGCGGGCAGAAGCAGGAGCAGCAGAGCGGCGTATTTTTTCATGCGGCAGGCGTATCAGTATGAAAACGGGCGGAACGCGAAGATTCCGCCCGCAAATCGGGACCGGAGAGACTATACGGTCATGATTTCCTTTTCTTTCTTGTTGAGCGTGTCGTCGAGCAGCTTGGTGAACTTTTCCAGCAGCTTCTGCGTCTGGGTTTCGCCGTCTTTCGCTTCGTCCTCGGGCATGCCCTCCTTCTGCGCTTTCTTGAACGCTTCTACCGCGTCGCGGCGGGCGTTGCGGAAACTGATGCGGGCCGTTTCGGCTTCGGAGCGCACCTGCTTGACCAGCTCCTTGCGGCGGTCTTCGGTCAGCGGCGGAATCGACAGCCGGATTTGCTCGCCGTTGTTCGAGGGGGTCAGACCGATGTTCGAGTCGACGATGGCTTTCTCGATGGTGCGGATCATGTTCTTGTCCCACGGCTGAATCAGGATGGTCTTGGCGTCGGGCACGGTGACGCTGGCCGCCCCCGAAACAGGCACCTGCGAACCGAAGTAATCGACCATCACGCCGTTGAGCACGTTGGGCGACGCTTTGCCTGCGCGCACGTTGAGCAGTTCTTCTTCGAGGTGGTCGAGGGCTTTCTGCATCCGGACGGAGGCGTCGTTGAGAATGGTTTTGGTATCCATGATTGTGTGTGTTATTGATTCAGTGTCTGTTCGATGGCTTCGACAAGCCGCCCGAATTCGTCCGCTTCGTAGCCCACCGACGAAAGCACGATTCTGCCGTCGCGGCCGATGAGGATGTTGCGCGGGATGTGGTTCGAGGCGTAGCGGTCGTAGATGCTTCGCTGCGGGTCGAGCCCCATGGGGAAGTTGTAGCCCTGCTGTTGGCGGAAAGCCGCCACGGCTTCGCGGCCCTCGCCGCGGGCGATGGGCAGGAAGATGAAGTCTTCGCCTACGAAACGGTCGATGACGTCGGCTTGCACGCGTGCAAGCTCCTGCCGGCAGGGCGGGCACCACGTTGCCCAGAAGTTGAGCAGAACCACCTTGCCGCGCAGGTCGGAGAGGGTGACATGGGAGCCGTCGAACATTTCGACCGTGAAGTCGGGGGCCGTGTCGCCCGGCTTGACCAATGCGGCGGGGTCGGCCGGGGCGCTGTCGGGGCGGCTGCCGTCGGGCAGCAGCAGGATGGCCGCGGCGATGGCGGCTATCAGCGCCAGCATGATCCAGAGTTGCTTGTTGCTCTTTTTGGTTGCCATTTCGTTAGGTGAAAGGTGAAAGGTGAAAGGTGCGGCGGGGAACCGGACTTCTTTGGCAAGCCGGGCTATGCCGCGCCCGGGCGGGCCCTATGGTTTTACGAGCGTGCCGACCTTTTCTCCGGCAAGGACCCTGCCCAGGTTGCCGGGAGTGTCCATGTCGAAGACCACGATTTCCAGCCCGTTCTCGCGGCAGAGGGTGAACGCCGTGAGGTCCATGACCTTGAGCCGTCGGTCGAGCACTTCCTCGAACGTGATTTCGTCGAACTTCGTTGCGGCGGGGTCCTTCTCCGGGTCGGCCGTGTAGACACCGTCGACGCGCGTGCCTTTCAGCAGAACGTCGGCTTCGATTTCGATGCCGCGCAGGGCCGACGCCGAATCGGTGGTGAAATAGGGGTTGGAGGTGCCACCCCCGATGATGACCACGCAGCCCGCTTCCAAGTACTCGATAGCCCGCGCCTTGGAGAAGTATTCGCCGATGGGCTCCATGCGGATGGAGGTCAGCACCTTGGCGCGCACGCCGTTGTCCTCCAGCGCCGACTGGAGCGCCAGCGAATTGATGACCGTGGCCAGCATGCCCATCTGGTCGCCCTTGACACGGTCGAAGCCTTTCTTGGCCCCCGTCATGCCGCGGAAGATGTTGCCGCCGCCGATGACGATGCCTATCTGCACGCCGCTTGCGGCCGCTGCCTTGATTTGCTCCGCGTAGGATTGCAGCACCTCGGGCGAAAGCCCGTATTTCTGCTGGCCTTGCAGCGATTCGCCGCTCAGTTTCAGAAGTATGCGCTTGTATTTCATCTTTCTGTGCCGTTTGTCGGACGAAGATACGAATTTTTATTCGATTTTTGCAGGGTTCGCGGTTTTTCGTTGGCTGCGGTCAGGGAAGCCGGAACGTGAAGACTACGGGATAATGGTCCGAAAGATAGGCCGCACCGTAGCCGTCGCGCAGCGTTTCGAGGGCGGGGCCGGAGACGTTGCGGCAGAAGATGTGGTCGATGACGATGTTGCCCGGAGCCGAACCGAACCCGTTGAAAGTCCCCCGGCGGTCGGTCGGGTCGGCGATGTCGCGGGCGATTCGGAGCTGTTCTTTCAGCGGCGCCAAGTCGGGGTGGGCGGCGTCGGTGTTGAGGTCGCCGCCGACGATGACCGTCGCGCCGTCCGGAATCCGCTCCCGGACGAAGTCGGCGACCATTCGTGCCGATTCGCGGCGGGCGGTTTCGCCCATGTGGTCGAAATGGGTGTTCAGATAGTAGAATTCCTTGCCTGTGGCCTTTTCGCGCAGCTGTGCCCATGTCACGGTGCGGTTGCAGGCCGCATCCCACCCGCGCGATACCTGTCCGGGGGTCTCGCTCAGCCAGAAAGTGCCCGACGCCGGAACGTCGAAACAGTCGCTGCGGTAGAAGATGGCCATGATTTCGCCGCCCTCGGCTCCGTCGTCGCGGCCGACGCCGATGCGGGCGAACTGCGGGCAGTGGAGTTCGAGGTAGCGCACCTGGTCGATTTCGCCCTCCTGGATGCCGATGACCGAGGGACTTTGATGCTCGATCATGTCGAGCACGGCTTCGCGGCGCTTGGTCCAGCGGCAGGGCCCGTCCTGTTCGGCGGCGCTGCCCTGGCGGATGTTGAAACTGATAAGTTTGATTTCGCCGGCCGGGAGCGTGTAGGCGATTGTGCGGGGCCGGGGCGCGCACGAACCTAAAAGGGCGATTCCTCCGAGCAGAAGAAACCGGAAAGCCTGTTTCATGAGTGCAAGGTTTTGAATGATGCACAAATATAGCGATTTTTCGGCTATCGGAAAAGGGTCCGCGGCCGATTTTGCCGAAGTCGGGCGTCCGGCGATTTCCTGCGAGGGAATGCAGGAAAGTATGCGGTTGGTAAAGAAGATATTTGTTTTACATGCAGACTTGAAAAAATACCTTTCACTTTTCACCTTTCAATTTTTACCTTATTTAATTCGCACTTTGGCTTCGCCGAAGATACTCCGCCTCAACAAAATCCAAACAAGTTTGGTTTTGTATTCGGCTTATTCGTATCTTTGCATATCCATGGCTGCGGACGAATACATATTGCTGAACCGGATCGGTTCGCCGCGCGAGCTGAAAACACTCACGCAGGAGGAATTACGCACCTATTGCGACGAACTGCGCCGCTATATCATCGGGGAATGCTCGGTCAATCCTGGCCACCTGGCGTCGAGCCTCGGGGCGGTGGAACTGGCTGCGGCGCTCCACTATGTGTACGATACGCCCGAGGACAAAATCGTGTGGGACGTGGGCCATCAGACCTATGCCCACAAAATCATCACGGGACGCCGCGAAGCGTTCCGCAACAAACGCAGGCTGGGCGGAATCAGCGGCTTCCCGCGCATGGCCGAGAGCGAGTACGACGCTTTCGGCGGCGGCCATGCCTCGGTCTCGATTTCGGCGGCGTTCGGCATGGCCAAGGCGGCCGAACTGCGGGGCGAGAAGCGCAAGGTCGTGGCGGTCATCGGTGATGGCTCGATGACGGGCGGACTGGCGTTCGAGGGGCTCAACAACGCGGGGGCCAGCAAGAGTACCGACCTGCTGGTTATTCTGAACGACAACAACATGGCCATCGACCAGGCCACGGGCGCACTCAAAAATTACTTACTGAAAATCTCGACTTCGGTCCATTATAACCGGCTCAAGCAACGCTTGTGGGGCGTGCTGTCGCATACGCCGCGCCTGCTGCGGCTGTGTCAGAAGATGGGCAATGCCGTGAAGCAGGGCGTGCTCAACAACAGCAATCTGTTCGAGAGCCTCAATTTCCGCTATTTCGGTCCGGTCGACGGGCACAGCCTGCCCGAGCTGGTGCGGACCCTGCGGGCGCTGCGGGCGATTCCGGGACCCAAACTGCTGCACGTGATGACGGTCAAGGGCAAAGGCTATCTGCCTGCCGAGCACGACAAACCCGTGTGGCACGCGCCGGGACGCTTCAACCCCGAGACGGGCGAACGCATCGTAGCGCAGGGAGCGGCGGCCCGCTATCAAGATGTGTTCGGCCGGACGCTTGTCGATTTGGCGCAGCTCGACCCTCGGGTGGTGGGCGTGACGCCTGCCATGCCCTCGGGCTGCTCGATGAACATGCTGATGCAGGCCATGCCCGAACGCTGTTTCGACGTTGGCATAGCCGAGGGCCACGCCGTCACGTTTTCGGCCGGACTGGCCGCGGCGGGGATGGTGCCTTTCTGCAACATCTATTCGTCGTTCATGCAGCGGGCCTATGACAATGTGATTCACGATGTTGCGATACAGAATCTGCCTGTGGTGCTGTGTCTCGACCGCGGCGGCCTGGTCGGCGAGGACGGGGTGACGCACCACGGACTGTTCGACATGGCGGCTTTCGGGACGGTGCCGTCGCTGACGATTGCGGCGCCGATGGACGAACGCGAACTGCGCAACATGATGTACTCGGCCTTGCAGGCGGGAGGGCCCTATATGATTCGCTACCCGCGCGGCAACGGAGCCGGAGCGCCGTGGCAGGACGAGCCTTTCGAGGTGCTGCCCACGGGCAAGGGGCGCTGCCTGCGCGAGGGCGGCGATGTAGCGCTGCTGACCGTCGGAACGGTCGGCCATGCGGCGGCGCGGGCTGCCGAACGGGCTGCGGCCGAGGGACTGAGCGTGGCCCACTATGATTTGCGGTTTGCCAAACCGCTCGACGAAGAACTGCTTGCCGAAGTCGGGTCACGGTTCGCCCGAGTGGTGACCGTCGAGGACGGATCGCTGCGCGGCGGTGTGGGCGAGACGGTCACGGCGTGGTTCAACAGCCACGGATTCAAGCCCTCGGTCCGTTCGCTGGGCGTCGGCGACGAGTGGATCGAGCACGGTACCCCGGCCCAGCTTTACGCCCTCTGCGGCTTCGACGAGGAGAGCATCCTGCGGGCGATACTTCAGCGATAGACTGCTGCTGCGAAGAACGCGGAAGCGCGACAATCCGGACAATTCCCCACGTATTGAAAACTCCGAACTTGCATCGGCGGCGTAAGTACGGCACCGACAGCGCGTTCGGTGGCCCGAAGTTTGTTATTTGCAGGAAAAACAGTATATTCGCACCGTAAAACCCGATGGGTTTCCAGCGTTCTTGACATATTCGTATCGTTATAAGCGATTGTATCTAAATCTTAAATTCTGGTAAAATTTTTGTCCACAGATACCATTTGCGTCCGGGAGGACGTGTGTTGTATTTTAGTGGACGAGGTTTACCAGAGCCTGAGATTATAAAATCGGCAGCGTCTTCCTCTTTTTGTGCTCTGCCGGATACGATCGGTCGGCCGGCAGCGGCGGGAAACTTTGTCTTCACTGTGTGCATGGCAAACGAGAGTTGCGTCACCCTGTCGCTGCACCTACGGTAAAAGGCAGCCATGCCCGGAATGGGGCAGGTCAAGGCTTGTGTCAGCGCGGCAGCGCCGGACGCGTATCCGCCGTATGGGTGCGGATACATTCGGGCCGGCGCACAGGCTGTCTTTTACCCCTTTTAATACCCGGAAAATCAAGCGACGGAGCAGGGAATCCCCAAGGCTTCGACCCGGGCCGCGATGGTCTGCAACTCCTCGCGCGGCACCTTTTCGAGTGTCGGACAGGGGGTGTCGCGGTCGAGCGAGTAGACCATGACCTGCCGGGGGCGGATTTCGCCGACCAGCCGCAGCCACGCAGCGACCTCTTCCTCGGTGGTGTTGTCGATGGGTGCACCGCCGCAAGTCCCCCGTAAGAACATCGTTTGCAGAATCATCCGCCCCTCGAACCATTTCATCTGTTCGACCGTCTCACGAACCGTATAAGCCGCATTCTGCGGGTTGTTCATGCGCCGGACCGTTGCGTCGAAAGCCGAATCGAGTTTCAGAATATTGTTGTCTACACGCAGCAGGGCCCGCCGCACGTCGTCGCGGTGGAGCTGTGTGGCGTTCGACAGCACGGAGACTTTGGCACCGGGGCACAAGGCGTCGCGCAGGGCAAGAGTGTCGCCGATGACGGTCTCGAAGTCGGGATGGAGGGTCGGCTCGCCGTTGCCCGCGAAAGTAATGACGTCGGGGGGCGTGCCGTCGGCGACCATCCGGCGCAGGGTGGCTTCGAGCTGGGTCCGCACGTCGTCGCGGTCGTTGAAGCGCCGCGCGCCGGTATGTTCGGCGTTCCAGCCGCATTCGCAGTAGATGCAGTCGAACGAACAGAGCTTGGACCGGGTGGGCAACAGGTTGACGCCCAACGACAAACCCAGTCGCCGCGAGCGTACGGGCCCGAAAATGATGTCGGGGAAAAGCGATGTCATGATGCGAAATTAGCAAAATTCGGAACAACCCCCAAACCCTTTGCCGAGAAACGGGCGTTTCGTGCCGGCCGGTATGCCGAAACGGCTAAAATAAGTATAAATACGTATCCTCGCGCCACAAAAAACGGCTACCTTTGGTCATCGGTTCCGTTTTATTTGTATTTTTGCGGGGCCGCTGCCGAACAGGCACGGAAACAAGGACATACAAATTCCAAAATTACATAGCAGATATGGTAGATATTTTTGCACGCCTCGAAAAGAATGCAGGCGGACCTATCGGTCAGTACATGGGCTACGCCCACGGGTACTATGCGTTTCCCAAACTGGAGGGCGAAATCGGCCCCCACATGGTATTCCGCGGCAAGGAAGTGCTCAACTGGAGCCTGAACAACTACCTCGGTCTGGCCAACCTGCCCGAGGTGCGCAAGGCCGATGCCGAAGGCGCCGCCAAGTTCGGTATGGCCGCCCCGATGGGCGCCCGCATGATGAGCGGCCAGACGGTTTACCACGAACAGCTGGAGCGCGAGCTCGCGGCGTTCGTCGGCAAGGAAGACGCGTTCTTGCTCAACTTCGGCTACCAGGGCATGATTTCGATTATCGACTGCCTGCTCACGCCGCGTGACGTGGTGGTCTACGATGCCGAGGCCCACGCCTGCATCATCGACGGTCTGCGCATGCACAAGGGCAAGCGTTTCGTCTTCGGACACAACGACATGGAATCGCTGCGTCTTCAGTTGCAGCACGCTACCGACTTGGCCGAGGAGCAGAACGGCGGTGTGCTCGTGATTACCGAGGGCGTGTTCGGCATGAAGGGCGACCTGGGCAAGCTCGACGAAATCGTGGCGCTGAAAAAGGATTTCCAGTTCCGTCTGCTGGTCGACGACGCCCACGGCTTCGGCACGATGGGCGAGGGCGGCCGCGGTACGGCGTCGCACTTCGGTGTGGTCGACGGCGTGGACGTGCTGTTCAACACCTTTGCCAAGTCGATGGCCGGGATCGGGGCTTTCGTGAGCGGTCCGCGCTGGCTTATCAACCTTTTCCGCTACAACATGCGCTCGCAGCTCTACGCCAAGTCGCTCCCGATGCCGATGGTGATCGGCGCGCTGAAGCGTCTGGAACTGATTCGTCAGCACCCCGAGTACCAGCAGAAGCTGTGGGAAATCGTGCGTGCGCTCCAGAGCAGTCTGAAAGAGAACGGGTTCGATATCGGCGTGACCAATTCGCCCGTAACTCCGGTCTTCCTCAAGGGCGGTGTCCCCGAAGCAACGAACCTGGTGGTCGACCTGCGTGAGAATCACGGTATATTCTGCTCCATCGTCATCTACCCCGTTATCCCGAAGGGCGAAATCATCCTGCGCGTCATCCCCACCGCGGCCCATACGCTGGAGGACGTCAAGGTGACTATCGAGGCGTTCAAGTCTGTGCGCGAGAAGCTCGAAAGCGGCTACTACGCCAAGTTGCCTATCCCCGTCCGCGCCGACGAGGGTTTCAAGGTCCGCTAAAAAGATTTCATAATAAAAATAGGTGAAGAGGATTGCCGGCTTCCGATTTCGGAGGTCGGCAATTTTTTCGGTTTTTAGGCGGGTTTCTCTCTTTCGTTCGGTGTCGAATTCGATGTGGGAACAAGTTCGGCCTGCATTCGGTTTTGTTTCTGAGGTCTTGGGATGCTGTGTCCTCGGCCCGCCTTATTCGTCTTTTTCAGCCCCGGGGTTTCATAATTTGTCCCCGAAAAATTTTGTCGTTTGATTTTTTCGGTTTATATTTGCAGTCCCAATAAGGAGGTTTCCTCCGGGTTTTGGGGTTTGTTTTGCGGAAATAGCTCAGTTGGTAGAGCACAACCTTGCCAAGGTTGGGGTCGCGAGTTCGAGTCTCGTTTTCCGCTCAGGAGGTCCTTTTCGAAGGACCTT